>WBZP01000010.1_pt1 | contig 329941 bp, 313 predicted proteins | sample 5204301 | NCBI WGS metagenome assembly WBZP01 (sample SAMN12412401, study PRJNA552823) | activated sludge metagenome | isolation source: activated sludge from nitrification reactor of wastewater treatment plant... | place: USA: Pennsylvania | collected 2017
AGCCCTGCACATTCCCGTCCATGAACTCGAAGTGCTCCAGCGTAATGTCGAGCCCCGTCATGGCGGCATCGGCATCCCACTGCGGCGATTCGATAGGCTCGATGTAATCCTCGCCCTCTGTCTGCTCTAGACTGAACCAGCGTGGCGCCAGCTTGAAAAGCGTCAGGAGACGCTCTTCGTTGTCGGCCCCCGCATCACCTGCGTCACCCGCATCCGTCGATCGACGTTTGACGGTTATCGGCATCCACAGCGAGAGTGCTTTCTGGCCTTTTGATACCGAACGCCCAAGGTCTTTCCAGCGATTGAAGCTGGCAATAGGTGAGATCGGCAAACTGCGTTCCTGCAACTGCACAGCCGCCAGTATCTGGTTACCGATACTGAAGCGATGAAACTGGCCATAGGCCGCACTGACGATGCCAGGCTCAGTCAACGCCTGCTTGAGAAGCGGTGAAAATTTGTCGTTCATGGTGCCTCCAATAAAAATCGGGGAGGCACCTTCCCCGTCGGGGTCGATACGTTCCCCGTGGGATGGAAAGTCCGGCAGAAGCCGGTTGAATGCCTGTACTACGGCGAGTTACTTCTTTTTCGACGACCAGACAGACAGGGCGAACTCTCTCGCTTCGATGGCATGGGGCCCAAGGAACTTGCTGGGCTTGCCTTCGATCTTGATGAAGAGTCGTCGTCCGACCACGGCAATATGCTGTCGTGCTCCGCAATCACCTTTGAAGCGTGCCAGCAGGAATTGTCGGTAGTCGCCTTGCCATCCGGCTGGTGGTGCAAATGCCCCGGTACCGCCGGGCATGGTGTCGATAAGGCTGAAATCGATGACGCCGTACATGTTCATCGCTCCTTTACGCGGCCTGATGCAGCGCCTTCTCGACGCTACCCAGTGCGGGAAATCCCGCGTTGCCCAGAAGAACGAACACGTCCAGCCAATCGATCCCTTTCTTGCCATCTGGAATATCCAGGGCCGGCGCAATGGCGCCTGCACGAATTCCCATTCCCCATAACCGTGTCACCAGTGATCGAGCAGCTTCCTGTCCGTGACCGGACGGATGCTGCCGGGAGGGTCGATCCTTGTCGGCAAAGACAAGTACCTGTTCCACCCCGGACGGTGGTTGAAAGGTTTTCAGCAAGTGCGCATTGCCTGTCGCCCACGTCGGAATTCCCGTTGCTTCGATGACAGCCAGGGCAGTTTCGATCCCTTCGGTCACCGCCAGTCTGCGTTCCACCGGCACCAGACGAATAGCGCCCCCGGTCATCGGACGTGCCAAAGGATGGCGCATCAGCTTCTTGGGGGAGTCGACAGGCGCTTTATGCCCATCGGGGGTCAGGTAAGTGCGATGGATCGTGACAGCCTCCCCACCCTGCCCTGTGACCTGCGCGATCAGTGTCGGGTAGTCGGCCACCAAGCGGTTGTCCGCGTAGTAGCCCAACGAGGGATGAAATCGCAAGGTGTCCGGTACCTTGACCGACAAGCCGCGCCGAGCCAGATACAAGCGTACTGGTTCAGCATTCGGGTGGGACAAGGGCACAGATTCCCGCCAGGTGCGATTGAGCTGCTCCCGGCGAATCTCATCTTCAGGCTTGCCTGATCCTGACTGCTCACGGTTGGACCTGCTGCCGACCTGTTCGGCCACTTCGCGGATCGCACGGCCAAATTCCCAGCCATTGATCCACATGAGCAGCGCAAACCCGTTGGCAAAACTGCCGCAGGTATTGCAGATGCCCCCGCCTGTTTCCGCGACATCCGGAAAAATGCGAAAGCCATCCCGACTGCCATGAACCGGACAAGGCACATGCTTGCCTTTACGGTCCAGTGCGGCTTTCAACGGTGGCGCCAGAGTGAACAGCACTCGCTCCCAGCGACCACGCGCATCTTCCTTGACTTGCTGCGTCTCGTACTCGTGCTTCATTGCCGATGCCTCCATGTAAAACTCCGTGTGGAAATCTCCGCGCGGCATGGAGCAATCCCGACCGGGAAAGGCTCCCCGGCGGGGTTAGTGAATGCTGTTTGTTTTCTCGTGGCCAGCTACCACACGTCCGTCCGATGCCTTACGGCGTCAGACTGAATCCCATGTTCAGGCTTTGCACAGCAGGCTCACACAGCCCGTTAAACCCGCTCTGAAAAACCCCGGCACACAGTGCGTGCGCCGGGAAAGACACAGGGGAGGAAACAGGAGCGATGCTACGCAGCCCTGATCCCGTCTGGAATTTGAAATGTGACCTTTTTGGATCGATTTCGAGGTTCCTGAAATACAGCCAGCATGGCCCGCGTCAGCGCGCCACGTCGGTAGCGGAAACCGTTGCCCTGTTGGGCAACGGCCTCCTACCGAGTGCAGGTTTTCACGTCAGGCAGCTTCGGCTTCCGCCTCCATCGCCCCGGCGTTACCCTTGTCGAGATCGAGTGCCGCATTGATCTCGCGTTGGCGTACCAGCAACTGCGTCAGCCTCTCCTCCTTGTCGAAGGGTTTGGCCAACTCCATGAGAATGTCTGCCAGGCGCTTTTCTGCCCGAGCCAGATCCTCATGCACTTCTGACAACCGACCTTCCAGACCGTTGGCGACGTTCTCGATCACCCTGACCATCCCTTGCGGGTTGTCGGAATGATGCGCCGCATAGGCGCGACGGCCTTTCAGAACGAAACACGGGCCATCAGACGCACCCGTCGGTATCAGCACCGAGACAGCGAAGCCGGCGTACTGCCCGACCGCAATCTCCCCCGCCGCGGACTTCCAGTTCCCGATCTTCCGGGTTCTGGCCTTGGCTTCGATATAGAACCGCACCAGCGCATCTCCCGCCGCCGATCGTTCGACATACTGCTTGCCGTCGATCTGCATGCAAAAGCGCACACCCCGTACATCCGCTCGATCACCAATATCGGCTTCGATCGATGCGATCCGTTGCCGGATTTTCTCGATCTGGCCGGGCAATGTCGCTGACTCCCGCTGGTTCGACCATCGCTGGTTGTCCCATTGGGATTTCAGCAGGGACAGCTTCGCAACATCGGCATCAATGCCCGCCTTTTCCATCACCAACGGATTTCCCGATGCCAGGGCTTTCACCTCGGCATAGGACAGGGCCGCCAACTCCACGTCTTCCGCACTCCGCATTCCGGTATCTCCCCGCATCACCTGGGCAATGAAGCGCGCCTTGGTTTCGAGGGTCTGCCAGATGTAGGCATCGAACGAGGCTTCGGTCACGTAGCGAATGATGCGCACCTCTTCGTTCAGGTTGCCCTGTCGAATAATGCGTCCCTCCCGCTGTTCGACATCCGCCGGCCGCCACGGGGCGTCCAGATGGTGCAACGCCGCCAGTCGGGTCTGGATATTGGTGCCCACCCCCATTTTCAGGGTGCTGCCCAACAGGACACGAATCCGCCCTTCCCTTACCGACTTGAACAGTTCTGCCTTGGCGGTATCACTGTCGTAATCGTGGATGAAGGCAATCTCGGTTCCAGGAACGCCCATTTCCACGAGCTTGGCTCGAACGACGTGATAGACACTGAACCGTCCATCGTCCGTCGGTGTACTCAGATCGCAGAACACGGCCTGGGTGCCACGAAACGCTGTGGTATCCCGCCAGATTCCGTAGATCCTGTCCGCACACAAACTGACCTTGCCGTCCTGCGCCTCTTGCCCTGACGGATCGACCAGCCGCATATCCAACGCCGCCTTGCGGCCATCGTTGGTGACAGCGAGCATGTTGTCCTCATTGGGCGACACATCCCCATTGCGTATGGCTTCCGCACGAGCAACCAGGGTTGCCACAAAGGCCTTCAGTTCCAACGTAGGCTTGGCGGCGACCGTCTCCAAATGGAAGCGAGGCACGGGCAGCTTCAGCATCTCCGCGGTACGAATATCGGCCACTTCCCGGAACATGGTCATCAGTTCCGGCAAATTGACGAAGCGAGCAAACCGCGTGTTCATGCGATAGCCCCCACCGTCCGGCGATAACTCGAGCGCCGTGACCGATTCCCCGAAGTTCCCCGCCCATGTATCAAATTGCGCTACATGGTTGGCACGCAGCGTTGTCGGCTGCAGGAACCGTTGCATGGTCCACATTTCGGCCATCGAGTTCGACACTGGTGTTCCGGTCGCGAATACCACACCCGAACAGCCGCCCTGCTTTTCCATCACATGACGCGTCTTCACAAACATATCGAAGGCGCGCTCCGAATTGGCATTCGGCAAACCTGCCACCCGCGTCATTTTGGTGAAGCGGTACAGGTTCTTGAAGTAGTGCGCCTCATCGATGAACAGAAAATCGATGCCCAGTTCCTCGAACGTGAGCATGTCATCCTTTTTCGATTTGGCTGACAGTTTCTCCAGCCTGGCGAGCCAGCTCTTCTTGGCCCGTTCCAACTCCTTGACGATCCGATTTCCCCGCTTGTTCGTTGTCGAGGCCCGGATGGCGCACTCGATTTCGTAGACTCGCTCTTTGATGAACGACGCCATTGCGTCATCGCTCATCTTGATCCTCTCGAAAGAGGCATGGGTAATCAGTACGCCATCCCAGTCACCGGTAGCAATCCGTGACAACAGCGTCCGGCGTTTGTCTCCCACCAGATCGTCCTTGCTGGCCATCAGGATGTTGGCACCTGGATAAGCTCGCAAAAACTCGGCGGCAAACTGCTCCAGCATGTGGTTGGGCACGACATAGCAGGGCTTGCCCGCGATGCCAAAACGCCGCAACTCCATCCCGCCGCAAATCATCGTCAGGGTTTTACCGGCGCCGACCACATGGGCCAGCAAGGTATTCACCCCGCCGGAGACGATTCGCCAGATGGCGTCTTTCTGATGCCGATGGAGGTTGTACACCTCCGAAAATCCCGGCAAGGAAAGCCTTGACCCATCGAACTCCCTGAGCCTGACGGCATTGAACTGGTCGTTGTACATCCTGACCAGCCGCTCACACCGTTCGGGATCGGCGAACACCCAGGAGCGAAATGCCTCCTTGAGTGCCTGCTGCTTTTCCCGTGCGGCAATGGTTTCCTCCGTGTTCACGAAATACCGGTCAGTGACCGGATCGCGATCCCGTATCGTTGGCACCATCTGATTGAGCGTAACCACAAACAGCTCGCCCGCCGTCATGCGACCGGTACCGTAGGTTTGGGTCGATGCCACCGACCGTTCGCCCTGCCACGGCACATCGATGTTCCATGCGCCAGCCTCGGCACTGAACTCCACCGTGCATCCCTCGCATTCCAGAAGATGATCGAGGAATGCTGCATAGTCACGCGACGGAATCCACGTTGAACCTATCCGGGCATCGATTTCGCCCGGCCCCAAATCCGCCGGAATGACCGCCTTGAGCGCCACGACGTTACGGGCATAGTCATCACCCGCGACGTCCGCCATGTCCAGCTTATGGCGCACATTGCCCGACAAATAAGCATCGGCGGTTTCCCAATGCGCACTTTCCGGATTCAGGAAGATCAGACCGCGATCCGCCATATCCGGGAGGAACTGCGCCCTCTCCCGCCCCAGCAAGGACTCCATCAACGGAACGTCGATGCGCCCACGCTCGTGCAAAGAGACAAGCAGCGCTTCTTCGGCTGACTCACACCGATCCACCTTGCGAACCACCCCCACCGTTCTGCGGTAGAAAATGTCCGCCTTCTCTGCCGTGCCGCTTTCCGGATCGAAATTCTCCAGAGAAAGCAGCAGTGGCAGGTCAGGATCGCCCTTGAAGGCCAGCTTGTTGGCCTTGGCATGCAGATAGCCATGCCGTGCCACAAAGCCGTCATAGGCCATGTTGAGTGCCAGCCGGTAACTGCCCAACCGACTATCGTCCGCCGTGACATGCTGAACATGGAGTAGCCGGCGTGCTGCGTCCCGGATGGACATCAAGCCAACAATGCGCTTGGCGACCGTTGCCGATACCGCCCCCTCAATGACCAGCAGTTCCTGCCCCTCCGAAACAGCCAGACGGCCATCCTCAGTAAAGCAGTACGCACCGGGTTTGACGAACTCAGGCGCTGCGACACGAATATCCCGCTGCACCTGCGCCGACCGATCAGACTTGCTGGCCAGACGCGGCACGTAGATCCCTTCGGGCAAACGGGCTACCCGATCATGCAACGCCCCCTTCACATCGCCATGAAAAATGGCTGCATTGGCGAGGCCATAGCCATTCGACTTCTGGCTCAGGCGTCCGATCAGCATGTCCGGGTTCTGGACATACCAGTTCGAGACGTACAGGCGGCGATGCCCTTCACAGAGGCTGTACGGTGCTTCCACCACACTCAGCCAATCGTCTGCGCCCTTCTCGCCTGCTGCCAACTTCTGCAGGAAGACGATATCGGTCGTGACATCGGTATTGGCCAGCGGTGAAAACGTCCCGGACGGCAAACGAATTGCACCGACCAGTCGTGCCTGCGACGCGATGTATCTCCGCGCCCGGTCTTCCCATTTGTCCAGCGTTCCGGCCGACGTAATGAAAGCCACCAGGCCACCCGGACGGGTCACTTCCAGGGCTCGCCCGAAGAAGTAGTCATGGATCAGGAAATCGGCGTAGGGCACATTCCGGTCGTCCGGCACCTGATAGTTCCCGAAGGGAACATTCGAGATCACCAGATCGAACCAGTCCTTGGGTAGCCGTGCCTTTTCAAAACCGATCGGCAGTGTCCGAACCCCGTGATGCCCGTACTGGCGCTGCAGGATGCGTGACGACAGACGGTCGATCTCGATGGCGGTAATTTCCGACGCTTCCGCCATATCCTTCGGCATGGCACCGATGAAATACCCGATGCCGGCAGAAGGCTCCAGCACACGACCACCCTGGAATCCCATGCGACGCATCGCCGCCCAGAGTGCTTCGATCACGAATACTTCCGTGAAGTGGGCATTGACGACGCTTCCCTTGGCGCTTTCGTAGTCTCCGCCGAGAACATCCGGCAAGGATTCCGCTCTCGCCTTCCATGCCGGATCTTCCTGATCCGGATTGAACGCTTTGGAAATACCGCCCCACCCGGTGTACCGGTTGAGGACGTTGCGCTCATCCACTGTCGGCGGACGATTCTCCGCGTCGAGCATGGACAACAGTGCGACAGCGGCGAGGTTCGCATCGAACTTGGTGACATCGCCTCGCAGCATTGAATGCACGGTGGCATCCAAGCTGGGCCACAACACCCGAGGCGGCCGTTGAGGTTGCGTCTCCCTGATCAGCGCGGGAGAAACAAACTCGACGTCGTCGTTGCTCGCCGGTACGGTGATCTGTATCGGTGCCACCAAGGGAAATGCAATAATTTCCGCCGACGAAACGACGTGGGAAATCATCGGAAGCGGATCATCCGGAGCGAACCCCGGCAGCCACATGGTGACTTCCGCCAGTTTCTTGAGTTTCACGTTTATCTCCTGAAAATGCCGGAGACACGTGTCCCCTTCCGGGGTGTGTCCCCGGAAGGGTTAAGAAATGCTTTACCGTCATGTGCCGTCGGTACGAGACCGACAGAACCTGACGGATGCTGCTACAGCAGGGCGCTACGACTCACCCGGCCCTGCGACTTCGATCTTCCGCCACAAGGACTTGGATTCGCTGAGCCAGTGGTAACGTGCGAATGCCGAGAGATCGGCATCGTCATCGATCGACAGGATGAAACGCTCGATCCCGTCGCCATTGCCTTGCAGGACAATGCCACTGCGACTCACTCGAAACTTCTCCAGGCACTCGGCATCGTAGCGATCGCGCATCTTGCGCACGTCGATATCAATACAGAGTGACAAACGGAAGCCACGACTTCGTGCATCGTCAAGGAACCAGGCCTCGTCCACGACACGGCGCATGCGCGCAATGTAGCTTTCTGGCTTGACCCACCGACCATGCGGCTTGAGCGAACCACCCTCGCAGGCGGCGGAGAACTCCACGGCCCGCTGCATCACTTCCCAGTGCATGCCAAACGCCATGCAGGACCAGGAACGCGGTCGTTTGCCGTCCCGGCTGTAAATGTTGTTGTCACCACCGAGCGATGCGAGGATGAAATGATCCTCATACGCCGACTCGATGCGCTGCTTCGGGAGCCTCACGGCGACCCAGTCATACTCGATGCGATAAGACATTGATGCCTCCAGAAATGAATCCGGAGACACCACGCCCTGTCCGGGGTGGGTTCCCCGGATGGGTGATGGCCTGTTGGCCGAAATAGGTTACAACTGTTCCGCCTTGGCTTGCGAACACAGATACAGCAGGCAGCTCGAATTGCGCGGACCCCACCAGCGATGCCAGTGGGCGTGCACTTTGGCTTTCTGCTCCAACGGCAGACTGAAATAAGTCGACCGGGCAATCCGCCACCATTTGGCGGTGAATTTCCGGCGTTCGACCTCTACAACGTCTGCACGCTGCGCGCGGCAGGCCATGACTTCATCGACCGATGGCTGCAACGCGGCGACCTGATCCGCAAACAGCGGCAAGGCCTCGCGTTCGGCCTTCTGCTTGCGCAGAACGGCAGATCGTTTTCTCGGGGTATCCCGAAATCCTTCAAACCGGGGGTAACGATCGAACATCATCGTGACCTCCATTCCGCACGAATCGCTTCACGCGGGTCGAACGCAAAATACTTCTTCATCATGCCTCCAGAAAAACGGGAGGCACGTTCCCCATGTGGGGTTGGTTGCCCCCACAGGGTTAAGAAAATGCTGTTTGTTTCCAGCGGCCAGCTACCGCCTTTCTGTCGTTCTCATATGAGAACCACCGAAATCCGCTTTCCACAGCGGGCTCGCATCACAAAGAACGGAACCCGTTCTGGAAAGCCCGGCACACGATGTTGCGTGTGCGCCGGGGGAAAAACCCTGCCATCAACCACCCTTGCCCCGACGCTTGCGACTACGCTTGGGTTTTGGGTAGCCAAACCTGGCCCATGCTTCGGGATCGACGGGAAGCGGTGTCGTCCGGGCGTTTTTTAGATTGACGAAGACGCCGTGATAGCCAATCTGGCCGTAGCGAAACAACTCCCACAGCAGATTCAGGGCATACAGCGACACGCCACGATTCACGAACAGCGACTGCTTTTCCAGGGCATCGGCGAGCGAACAGGATGGTGTGTCATCGTCGGCTTCCTGCGACGCATCCGCGATCTCCGGGAGAAGATCAACAGCGTGAGGAAGACGATCCACGTTAGGTTTGGCCCAACGTGCCGGCACTTGGCCAAGAACAACCTGTCCATCATGCATACGGTTGCCCAGATCGAGCCAATACCCGCCACCGCCATGCGCCACGGAATCCAGAATCGCTTTTCTGGCCAATCGATTGTCCACGCAGCCGATCGCAAGATCCGTGCGCAAATTTTCGCTGGCATTCAAGCGCCGGACATCCGCCTTCCAGCCGGTACCCATCGCCATGTTGATGCGATTGACGAGTACCGAAGCCTTGGGCAGACCCACATCGGACGGATAGAACATCTGCCGCCCAACATTCGCTTCCGATACCTGGTCGCTATCGATCACGGTTACATCGAGTCCACCGGGATGCCCCAGGGCAATCATGGCCGTATGCAGTTGCGCCAGCCCCATCAGCATTTGCGAGCCTGTTCCGCCCGCACCGATCACCGACACACGAACTTCTCGCGTGAGAAGCTCAGCAGAAAGTTGATGGATAGCCATCGCACCCTCCTATGCATCCTGTCAGCCCCGTCGAATCGAATGCCAGGGGCAGAAACAGGCCATTGGCGCACAAACGAAAGGCTGTCGAACACTGACCCCGATCGCAATTGCCAAGAACGCCGGCAATCTTGAATTCGCCACGGTCATCACGATCATCCTCGGTAGAAAAGAACGCCGATAAATGCCCATGAGAGTGCAGATCGACGACCAGATGCTCATCGTCACCTAGCACCGGACGCGTGTAACGCACATGACTACATCCCGACGACACTTCTCCCAAAAAGACCAACCGCATTTCACCCGTGGTCGCACCCCACACGATCCAGCCAACGCATTCTTGAGGACACCGATCAACGGCATACCGGTAGAAGTCGACGACCAGGCTTCGTGGAATCGTGCCAAAGGACAGCGAGAGCTCCCTGCCCACGCACCCATAAGGCATTGGAACCGCCTTCTGGCGCACCAAGGGAACACGCAGGTACAGCCAGGGACGCCGAGCTTCCAGCCACAGTCCGTCGCCAGTCACCAGAAAGCGGTGACCGTTGTCGGTCAGTGGCGTAAAACCGCCATAGCGCGGTACCGTAACGACCGGCGCCGACTGCTGCAAGGCAATGTCTCTAGCGTCCATTCAGGCCTCCGCTTCCAAAACTGCGGTCTCGAAGGCTTCCCGCAACGTCCATCCCGTCGCAACGAGCGAGCGTGTCGGAAAACGTGAGAAACGACCGTCCAGCAAATCCCGCCACAAGGCAAACGGACCGGCCCGGTAACGGGTCAGCCCTTTTGGGGTATGGATGTTCGGGTGCGTGAAATATGACCGGAAGAAGGCTTCCTCCCAGGCTTCGCTGTTATGCACCTGATCACCTTTCGGCAACCGGGCACTCCCCACACAGACCGTCCCCGTGTTCCAGACATTGAAGAACGGTGCGATGAACAGTGGCGTGTCACCCTCAGGACGTTGCCGTCCCTTGTAGGCAAACACCTTCCATGCCCCGGTGGTCACAACAAAGACCAGACCCGGACATGGCACACGACCCGTGCGGGCTCCCAGCTCCTTGCAATCGAACCAGACCTGCCGTGCTTGGGGCTTGCTGTACCAGACAAGAAATCCCGATCCTTCCGCGAGGACATGCGCCGGCTTGAGTGCCGGGCGCAGCAGAGTTTCAGGGTCGAGAATTCGCATCAGCGCAAGCAAACCGGATTTACTGGCCGGAACACCTGCCTGAATGATCGGTCGATCCTCGCCATCGGTCTTGACGTCATGCACCGAGACGAATGCCGGCTTGCGACTCGCATCCTGATAGACCAGAACGGCATTGATCAGCCGGTAGGACTGATTACTTGAAAACGTACTGACATTGATCGCCATCGCGACCTCCTTTGGAAAATTGCGGAGGCGTGCCCTGCCCTTGCGGGCGTGACAGCACCCCCGCAGGGTTAGAAACACTCACAGTGGTTCGGCGATCTGGGTGATCAGCCGATCCAGTGACGACAACAACTGCAATCCCAGCCCGGTCTTTTGCAGCCAGACGGTGAACCCCTCGGGATCGAGAGGTACTGCCTGTGCCCCGTACAGATCGGTATAGCCATCGCTGGCACAGTTCGCGTATTCGATAAAGTCATCGAACACACGATCTACGGGATCGTCCGCATCCCACTTCAGGTAGGCCCCGAAATAGACACTTTCGACTTCCAGCCCGTCCAATCCTGGTAACTGGCCTCCATCTGCCACCAATTGCTCAATGTCGAGCAGCGTTCTTGCAACGACAGCCAGATCCCTTTCTGCATCGGTCAATTCAGACAAGGCAAGCTCATCCAGTACCGGCTTTGGGTGAAGAACCCATGAAGGGAAATGTCCGTCGTACCAGTCCGGGGAAATGGATTCCGCCATGTCCTCGGCCGTCATGCCCATCGACGTCATTTCCTCCAGCCAATCTGCCTGATCGCTGCTGCCTTGCCAGTGGATGTACTCGCATAAATCGCGCGCTGACTCAGGCGTCAGGACATAGAGCGTGCGGCCCGATGCCCGATGCAGCCAGTACAGAGCCGTTTCGCCCAAACCAGGGCATGCGGCCTCGATCCGGGTCAGTCGCTCCTTCATGGACAACCAGGTCACCTGTTCCGACTGAAGCGCCCAATACCACCGGTCTTCGGTCTCTTCGGCATCCGGAAACAGCGCTCCATAACTGAGTGCTGCAGGACTGGCGGCGACCGCCACATCAAAGGAATAATGCTGCAACGTCCCGACCTGGCGATTGACCCAGTCCTGCAATGCCTGCTGAACCATGGAAGGCGGCAAACCGGCTACCTCTTCGTGAAGTTCGCCAATTTCGAGCCAGCGCAGGGCCAGCAATGACCAGCGACGCACATCCAGACACGGATCAAGATTGACCGTCAGCGCACTGCCAAAGCGCGGCAGGCTTAGAGGATCAGGGCTTGGACGGAAGCGGCCACCTGACAGCGTTCGCTGGGGGCTACAGTCCCTTGGGACCGCTGCACCAAGCGTTGCAAGGCTTGTACGCATCGTTTCATCTCCTCGTGATCGAAAGCAGGAATCCCTGTCGGGATCCCCGCTTCAAAGTGCGAGAAGTCGCCATTGGCCACGGCGTGTAGCCGGTCCTTGAGCGACACCATGGCCTAGCTCCGCCGGATCAATGGCAGGAGCCAGCGATCGACCAACCCGATCCAACGCCGTAGGGCGCTGGTCAGATAATCGGCCGTCGAGGTTCCGACCACGGTCGGTTCGACATAGGTCAGCCCGTCGTCCCGGCGCCGCACCACGACCCGGGAGGTTCGTGGTGAATTGACCGAGACAGCGCCCTTGGTTCCGACGGCACGTCGGAAGGTATAAACAAGACGTTCCCCCTTCTGCTCGGGCCCCTCGATGGAGGCCGTCGTGATCTCCGGGTAAGTCGCGGAATAGACATCCCGCACCTGCTCCGGGGACAACTCGCATCCGGGATCGGGCAAAGCAATGCCGTTGTAGGCAAATGCACGCAACAGCTTCTGAACGGTAATGGTCATGACCGCCTCCTCATGCGAAAAGGTTGTCTTCAACCGGGGCACCCACAGCATCGGGCGTCTCGGTCGCGTCGTCATCATCGTCCTCGGCCACTGGCATCACCTTGGCCGGCGATCCCTTCCTGATCGCGCCCTCCGCCTTCTTGCTGGCGTCTTTCTTCGCCGCCTCAAGAATGTTTCGGGTCGCTTCCAGTTGCTCCGCCAGAGATTGATGCTCTTCGGCATAGCTTCGGAGCAGGCCGACGAACTGCGCATCCAGCTCTTCCGCCGATCCGGTCAGGACCAGCGGGATCGCCAATGCTTCTGCATCCTTGGCCTCCTTGGGTGTGGGTCTTACCGTGACGGTAATGGTCCCTTCCCGACCGGACGACAAGGTGACTGCCAGCGCGGCGCAGCCTTCCAACAACGATTTGAGTTCCTGAAAAAACATGGTGGTACCTCCAAAAAGAAAATGCAGGCGCACCACGCCCCTTGCGGGGAACGTGGTCCCCGCAAGGGGTTAAGTGAAACAGGCTTACTCGCCGTTGAAACGCATCGAACGCGGCACCTTGCCCTCGTAAGGGAACGACGCAACGCTCAACAACGACTTGATGATTTCGTCCTTCTTGCCGTTCATGGCCTTGGCAAATGCTCCGCCCATGCTGGCCTTCAGTCCGATCTCGTCGCACATCGCCTCAATCTCGCTCTTGGTAAGCAGCTTGAGAAAGTCTTCGCAGAGCTTCCAGTGCGGCGCCAGATCGATATCGAGGTACTTGAGGAGTTGAACCAGGGTTTTCTCCTCGATGCCATCGGCCGCCGATGCCGCCAGTCCCAGGAACATCTTTTCCCGAACCGACTCATCCGACTGCGCGATGACCCGCGCTGCTTCGTCGGTCTTGAACGTGAAACTCGCGTACTCCTGCTTCACGAGTGCGCTCAAGGCTTTCGTCAGCTTGGTATCGCCGATATGCCGGGCATTGCCTGACAGCGAAAGCGCAATGAGTACCGTGAGATTGCTCTCGCGGTTCATCATCAACTCCCGCCGCAACGCCTTGCGCCAGATCTCCAGCCGGTAGTCCTTGACCCGTTGTGAGTCTTGAACCTTGGCTTCAGCTTTGGCATCCGACCTGATTGACGACTTGGAAGCCGACGCGGCCTTGCCGGCCACACCCTTGCTCGAACTCGCCGCTGGTGCGTCCTTCGCCTTTTCCGCCTTGATGCGCGCCGCCACTTTTCTGGCATTGCAGCTCGCATCGAAACACAGGTCCGGATAGACATTCCCCAGCTTGCCCGGCACCGCAGAAATCGCGGCACCGAAGTTCTTGCAGGCACGGCAGGCTTTCGCCTGATCGTCGCCAACACCGGTATCGCCCTCCGCTACAAGTCGCAGCAAAGTGAAGTTTTCTCCGGCGCGAACAATCCGAATGGTCGGATAGTCATCGCTCAGAGACGCCTTCTTGGCATCCAGCGCAGCCTCGGCTTTCGCATCAAAGCATGCCCCGTGGGTACAGTGCCCTGTCGCAATCGCCTCGCCGAAGAGTGCCTGCTGATTCCCCGAGTTATGGGGACAGCCGGCACACTCACCCTTGTCGAAAATAGCGCTTCCCAATGCCCGCGAGATTTGCTCAAGCTGTCCGCGAAACTGGACCACCGTCGGCAGGCTGGTCTGAGTAAGCAACTTGTCCAGTACCGCATCCTGCCGATCGCGCGTAACCGCCGCCAACAACTCGGCATGACCGAGCTGGATGCGTCGCTCAGACAAAGCCCGACGGACCTTCTCCGAACAATTCATCAGCGCCAGCCGTTTGTCGAGCGTGGTGCGAGACCACCCCAGACGGCGTGAAGCCTCATCCCGGTCACCCTGGCAACGTCCAAGAATCTTGGCCGCCGCTTCGGCTTCCTCGGTGGGACTCATGTTGGCGCGTTGAATGTTTTCGATCAGCGCCGCCTCGTCGGCTTCACCATCGTCGAGTTCACGCACCAGTGCCGGGATTTCATACTCATCCCCGAACACCTTCTTTGCCGCACGCCAGCGTCGTTCGCCGGCAACGATTTCAAAACGACCCGCATCGCGAGGTCGCACCAGAATCGCCTGCAGCACCCCTTTCGATTTCACGGACTCTTCCAGCTCCGTCATCTCCGAGGGATCGAAATAGCCACGAGGATTACGGCCAGGAAGGATGTTCCCGACCTTGATAGACGCTTGCAATTGCATGATGCCTCCAAAAGAAAATTGGCAGGCAACCGCATCCCCGGACGGGAATGCGACTGTCCCGCCGGGGTTGAATTGCTGAAAAGTTAATGGGTATATCGTTGCCGATACCGTTGCAGCACCTGATCCAGAATTTCGTCAGCATCAAGGCCAAACAGACGACAACACACCCGATAGGTAAATGCGCCAGACTCCACCCGTGGGGCCTGCAACCACTTGAAGATATCTGCCCGCGTAGCGGCAGACACCCTCAAGTCAAACAGGTCGTGCAGCGATTTCTCCAGCAGGAGGCCATGCAGCCGCAGGATCTCATCCTCGGCCCATGGGGGCTCGCCACCAAAACTCGCTTCACTTCCTGCCGTGCTAGCCAGGTTGAGTTGACGCACCAGACCGTCTTCCCTGTGCATGGCCGCCTCCTTGAATAAGCGCGATGATTCGTTTCGCCTAGTTGCGGTTGTCGGCCTTGATTACGCGGTACGTCTCGTATTCGATCTGGTATCCGTTACCGTGGATGACACTCAAAAGCTGATTGCGCGCCAACACAACGGCGGCATCGTCTTCCTTGTTCATCGTCAGGAAACTGACGTTATCGAGCACACGCACCGCTCTGGCACAGATCCGAATGGCACCGAACTCCGTGTCACCCAGCATGGTCATTTGCCTTCCTCCCCGAAAATGTCACTGCCCGCGGAGGACGGATTGGCCAAGGCAGTCTTGCGACTGCGGTAAGCACGGAGCAGTTGCTCCAGCTCGGCACCTTCAAATGACCCTTCGGCCCGGACATAAACTTCATCCAGTTCGTCGGTCGATACCGCCTTGCCGATACTGGCCAAGGTGTCTTGCAGCAACTTGCCGGATGCCGAACGCTCCGGGTTTGCTCCTTTTGCGCCTTGATCTGACGGTGTCGGGATCACTTCGCCAGTTTCATCGTCGATGATCGGTGCCCATGACCCTTCAATGGCTTCAGCGATTCCGATGTTCTGGGTTTCACCGCGCTCATTCACCTCGTCCATGGCAAGCGCCATCGCCAGTTCTGGCGACTTCGGTAGCAGGTTGCACAAACGGCGAATCACGGTCTTGAGACCCATGGGAATGAAATGCGTGTCCCAAGGGCTTTCCTTTCCGTACTTCTTTGCCATCTGATAACCACGGGAGTTATCCCGCACCTGCTCGATCTGCTCTTTCGACATCGCATGAAACGTTCGTGTGCCGTCCTTGAACACTGCGACGGCGTAGAAGCCCACGATGGTTCCACGCTCCTCATCGGATGAGGGGAAGCCGCTCTTCTTCAAGGGCTCATGCACCAGGGTCCGATTGAGACCGAGGACGATATCGAACTTGTCACTGACTCGAACCTCGTGACCGTAGATGTCCTGCACGATCCCGCTGTTGCGTGCGAGCTTCATGAGGCCCTGATAGCCAGGAATCAACTGACACTGACTACCGAACGGAACAAGGTGCGCTTCTCCCATCAGACCCACTTCCAACCCCAGTTGACTGGACTGAATCACCGCCGCAAACACGCTGCGGGGATCGGTCTGGGCCAGTTTCGGATTCATGCGGAATGCCGTCAGGGCAATCCGTACCATCCGGTCCGGACTCAAGTGCTTGGGCAGGGCGCGGGCAATTTCACCTTTGAACTGCTCCAGCATGGCCGGAAACGGAACGACATTGGACGGTGCACTGCTGCCTTGGCGGGACTTCTGGATATTGCGTAAGGTTTGCGACATGGTGTTCTCCAAAGAAAAATGGCGAAGACACCTGTCTCCCAGGACGGGGACTGGTATCCCCGCCGGGGTTGTGACTTACTAAAAATGCGCCGCTTTACGTCTTATGCGGCATCCAGCTCGAAGGCTTCGGCGTTAGCGGCCCATCGTGGCAACGAGATCAATTCGACCTCGCCACCCGGTTGGTACGCCGGCCAGCTACCCGACTCCTGACACCACTTCAGCAGTTGAAGTGCTGCCCGGTACTTCTTGCGACCGACCTCGATCACTTCCGGATCGGCGCGATACACCGCGACAGCATGGGGTGCCTCTTTCTCCACGGCAACAAACAGGAACGGAAGCTCCATTCCCGTTACGGCCTTGATCCCGTCGACGTAGAACGCCGCCTGGATGTCATAGCCGAAGTTCGCAATGGAACGTGAGAACCCGCCACTGCTGGCATCGATACAGGTCTTGAGATCAACGATGGCTTCACCGTTGAACCAGTCCGGACGACACTTGCAGTTCAGGCCGGAGTTCGCATCTGTCCAGAACGCAGACAGTTCGGCTTCCCCATGAGCGAGCAACCGTGCAGCACCAACGTGAGAATGCACGGCCGTATGAACAAGACTGAGCGTCGCCATGTCCTCAGAGGTAATCAGTGTCTTACCCTGATTCGCCTCTTCAAAGCGTGCGGCAGCTTCTTTGCCTTCCTTGGTGCGACGGTCAAACTTTTCCGCCACCACAAACTCGTCGGCAAACCGATCTTGTTCGAGTACAAATGTATGAACAGCCGTACCAAACGCCATGGCCGGTGTCGGCGTATGCGGATGGTCGAGATACTCGCGCAGGTGGGCCGGGCTCTTCAGCAGCTTGACGATGCCAGAGTGTCCGATGGCTTTCTCTGCGTGATATTGGGTGGCCGGCATTAACAGCAGACCGGGATGATTCAGTTTCATGGTGCCTCCAGAGTGAAATGCCGGAAGCACCGACCCGAACCGGGGCGATAACCCCGGCTGGGTTGATGAATGCTGTTTGTTTCGAGCGGCCAGCTACCGCTACTTAATCAACCGGATAACCGATCGATCAAATACGGCTTTCCGCAAGGCGCTCAGTACGAGCGCCCTCGGGAAAGCCCCGGAGATCCGGGGCGATGTAATCATTCGACGGTACCGGCCTTGCGCGCTATGTCCAGTGCTTTGATCAACATGTCGCGGGTTTCCGGGTCTCTCCTGCCCGCCTTTAGCCGTTGATAGAGATCGCAGGCAAAGGCCATCGGCAGGGGATCGAACAGTCGAACGAGGTAGGGATTCAGTTTCATGATTTTCTCCAGAGGTTGATAAATGACCCTGGCGAAAATCGCATCCAAGATGGAGCGATCCCCGCAGGACAAAGGGCTCTTCGAAGAAAGCGCTTTGTGCTGCGGGGATGACCCCCACAGGCAATACTGCAAATCAAAGACCGAGCGCGTGAACGATCGGACGACTGATGATCCAGCCTGAAATGCAGCAAGCGAGTAGAACGAGTTCCATGAGATGCCTCCTGAAATGAAAAAGGGGGCACCCCTCCCCTGATGCGGAGGCGATGCCCCCGCGTGAGGTTGGAAAATCAGGCGATGACTTCGAAGGAAGCCGTACCCTTGCTGCCGGAATCGTTACCAATCCCGCTGCGGCGCATATACGCCGGTATGTCGTACTGCTGCCAATCCACAGCCGACTCCTTGCTTGTTTCCTGCACCACCTCAGTCGTAGCGACCTGATGCGGTGAGCGCGTGAAATAGCCACGAATGGCCTCCACAGCGAACTGAAGAAACGAGAGAATCAGATGCAGTCCTGCCAGCATGGCCAGGATGAGAATGACGCGCTCCATGAACAAACCTCCTGATAGAAATGGAGATCAGCTCCCCGCCGGGAAGAAGACCTCCCGGTGGGGAAAATGAAGCGTGATGCTTAGAACGGTTCCATGTCCGGCACGTCCTCGAACGCAGGGCCTGCGGCCACCGTCGGTTTCGCGCTACCGTTGCCGGTGCGCTTGCCGTTGTTGGCTTCAGGCACATCGCCGTCCGAAGGACGACTGCCAAGCATCTTCATCTCGCTGGCGAGAATCTCGACGACATAGCGATCCTGTCCCGCCTTGTCCTGCCATTTGCGGGTCTGGATGCGACCTTCGATGTAGACGGGCGAACCCTTCTTCAGGTACTCGCCAACGACTTCCGCCGTGCGACCAAAAAAGACGACACGGTGCCATTCGGTGATTTCTTTCTTTTCACCGGACGACTTGTCCTTGTACGTCTCCGTCGTTGCGATCCGAATCGTTGCGATCGCGTCGCGGTTCTGCGTGTAACGAACCTCTGGGTCGGCACCGAGGTTGCCGATGAGGGTGACTCTATTAAGTGATGCCATGTTGCCTCCTGACAAAAGTTGGCAGGAAGGCCGTCATTACCTGACGGGGTTTCCCCGCCGGGGTTAAGTAAATGCTGTTTATTTCGGAAGGCCAGCTACCTTCACCGTGCCCACCATAAGGAGGACATGAGATGGACGCATTGTGGTCGCCGACCAACGGATCGGGCGTCCGAAATGCGTCCTTTTTGGTCATATTTCGGGCGCCACGCTGTATCCCGCATGACTACGCTCCCGAGGCTTATTCCACCGGGAGACACACATGGCAACTCGTCAATACAGGCCTTCATCGACTATTCCAACGGTTCGACTCAGTAATAGCCGCCCCTTCATTACCCAGAAAGCGGTCCTGAATTCGCTTCACGCCCAGCAGATCTTCGAGCGCGGGTATGAGATGTGTGCCAACGGACTTTTTTCCCTGACCGTTGTTTTGCGTTTCATCGGCACCGAGGAGCAAGCCCAGGCGGTAGAAGGCATGGTCGATGAGCTTCTCAATAAGACGCTCGCTGAAATACGCCAGGAAGTGGTTCGGATGCAGGAACTCAGCGAGGCAAACGGCTGTGAGACCACTATCGGTTATACCAATTCCCGAACCATCGAGATCCAGATTACGTCACCTCGATCCATTCGATTTCTGGCCATCATCCGTGAGTTCGACGGCTTGATCGCCCAGATGGATGCGCTGTGGCTGGCCTGTCTCATCGACGATACCAACTATGCGATTGAAGCCTATCAATGGAAGCGCAAGATTCTCCGTCTGGCGGGCCAGATTCGTACTCTCGCCACACGCGCCATCCTTGCTGCGCGCAAAAAGGAGAACGCGGAAATAGCCGCAGAAGAAAAGGAATCTGCAGTTCTCAAGGAATTGACGGCACCGGTGACTGAAACGTCTTCTGCGCTTTCAGTTCCAGTCGTGTAGGTGGAACTCAACCCTTACCAGGAACGTGCGGTTATTGCCAACGGTCACTGCACGGTTCTGGCCTGCCCGGGGTCAGGAAAGACACGCGTATTGGCCTCGCGTGCAGCTCACTTGCTCGAAGCATATGAGCAAGGGCGGGTATGTGCGGTCACCTTTACCCGCGATTCAGCCGAGGAGCTGAAATCGCGAATCCTGACAACCTGCGGTCAGGCCAATGCAAGTCGATTGGCTGTAGGAACTTTCCATTCGATTGCTCTGGCACAACTACGCCGGAACAGATCTTCGGGACTTGGGCGACTGATTTCGGAAGGAGAGCGTCTGTCGCTGATCCGACGATGCTGGAAACAGCATGCCAAACGCCATTCGCTGGAGAGCGTGATTCAGGCCATCGATTCTTCAAAATCAAAGATTGACTGGCAGCCGGTCGAGAGCGCAGCCATCATGGCGGCACTCACGACCTATGGCGAACTGTTGCACGCCGAGGGAGCCATCGATTTCCCCGATCTCATGCTCAAGGCCGTTCAGGACATGAATACAAAGTTCGCGCCGCCGCTCTCTGTGCGATGGCTCTTGGTGGATGAAGCCCAGGACATGGATGAAGTGCAGATGGAATGGGTCAAGGCACACGCCAGACAGGGCATTGAAGTCACACTCGTCGGCGACGACGATCAAAGCTTGTACTCATTCCGTCATGCCATGGGGTATGCCGGACTCAAACACATTTCGGAATACCTTTCGTCAGCCGTGATGTCCTTGCCGATCAATTACCGATCACCAGACAACATCGTTCAACACGCCAACCGGCTGATCGCTTACAACGCTGATCGCGCACCGAAGGCAATCGAAGCGTTCAATAAGTTGCATGGCGCTATCGACATCATGCGCGTCGCTGATCGCTGGAGCGAAGCTGACCTGATTGCGGCCCATATTGCCGCGAAAAACGATCGTGAATCATGGACTGTACTTGGCCGAACCAACAGCATGCTGGACACGGTGGAAGTGGCCTTCGTGGAAAGGAACGTCCCGTATTACCGCTTGGGAGGTAAAAGCGTCTGGGACAAAACTGTAGGTAGCACGCTGATGGGTCTGCTGCACTCCGTAGCTGACGGGAGCTGGACAGGGCTAGCCAACACCCTATTCTTTTGTGGCATGGCGCCAGCGCTCGTAAATAACCTTTCCCGAGTCCGTCCTGACGCCACGTGCCTTGAAAGGCTCGGCGCGATCAATCACGACCATCCGCTTCTCGAGAACTCCAAGAGTGACAGGGAATTGTTTGCGAGCATTCATGAGGCGATGCGCGATTGGATGCAGCAAGACCGTCTTGATCGCCCTGTGCTGGTGATTCATGCCGTGTCTGCCTGGCTTGCTGAACGTACAACCGAAGAAAACGCCACCCTGCTCCAACGTCTTGAAGGCATTTTGTGCCGAATGAACGGGCGCCTTTTGAACCGTGTGGTGACAGCCACCACTCGCTGCAAATCGATCAGCAGCGTGACCCCCATCATGACCTTGCACGCAGCGAAGGGCCTGGAGTTTTCAAATGTGTGGATCATGGGTGCCGAGGAAGGCAACCTTCCCCACGTCGAGTCTACGCCCGAGGAAGAACGTCGCTTGTTTTATGTCGGCATGACACGCACAAAGGGACAACTGATTGTCAGCAGCGCAGCGTCGGAGGGGGCTGAATCACGATTCATTGAAGAATCTGAATTGCCGCAATGAAAAAGCACCTACCGCAGCCGCTGACTGGTTCAACGAATCTACGTAGCTACTCCTGACCAGGTAGTCGCCCGTAGCCTTTGTTGATTCGTTCGGCCATGTCGGGAAAGAGTACGCACAATACTGCATCGAAAGTGGCTGGCCGCATATAGCCATCGTCATTGACGTCAACCTTGGTGATAAGAGCTTGCCTCCAACCCTCGTATTTTCGAACCTGGTCTGTAGTGAAGTGTGCTTCGAGGTTGTAGGTCTTAACGGCAATGGCATACAGCGTGTCCCAACGTTTGTTGTCTTTTCCGCTCTGCATGATGGCGTTGAGCACCTGATATCCAGTACGAACGTCGTAGCCGACGCCTGTATTGCGCTGTATGGATAGCAGCCGAGCGACCAGCCCGGCCTCATCAAGCATGATGGGATCGGCTGCGCCCGGCAGGCCATGCGCTGACAAGGCTTCAGCCGCCTCCGCTAGCTGCGCCCAAGCATCACTTTCCGTGCCGAGCAACTTTGGTTTCGGACCGTTGCCTTGATGTTGTCTTTGCAACCGCCTGATAAGCACGTTTGCGTCATGAAACGCCGTCACGGCTTCAAGGTAGTGGTTTGCCCAGTGCGGAACCGGCATTGCGAGCCATCGGGGAAGCCTCAGTTCGATAAGTCGCTCGCGGTAGCGGAGTGTTACCGGATGCTTGTCGAGCGCTGCATTGAGCTCCCGCTCTTTGATCGGATAAACCGGATGATGCACCCAGCGTTTGCCGACTGTCTGATTGACGATCAAATCATGCAAATTTTCCGGGGTGATGCGACCGCCGAGCAGACTCAGGTCGATTTCCAGCGTAGGTAGGTTGAGTTCGCATATGCGCTGCTGTTTCTCTTCGTCGATGCCATGTGTGACTGTAACTTCCACGAGTAAAGTGAGCGGCCAGGCGAGGCTATAAGTGTCCTCGATTTCTTCCTCGAAGCCGCCGCTTATCCATGTGTCGGTGATACCTTCCATGTAAATCTGCCGTCCGCCGAGTATGCCTATTACATCAGGCACAATTCGACCGAGACGCCTTTCCAACTGGACATCGTCAAGTTCCAGCGTTCTCGGTGCAGTTAGCCAAGTCATGCGCAGAGTGTCTGACTCCCAGTCCCCGTAGAACTCATCGGGCGGATCCCGCGTGACCATAATCTCGAGGCTAGGCGTTGCGATCCGTTGCTCCCGTTCGAGAATGGCTTTGACCTCGCGGTGTAGCAGTGTCTCGCGCCGGAGTTGTCGCGCGGTTTTCTCGTCAATGTCCGGCGAGAGGCTGCCACTGAAGTCGGCCTCGTCCTCGGTACTCCAGTTGTCCAATGCATCACAAGCAGCCTGTGCTGCTTCGGCATCGCCTTTGGCGGCCAACGCACGATCATTCCAATGCGCACACCAATGGATGTCCGGCAGAATCCGCAATCGAGAGCGGATTTCCTTGGGACTGAGCATGGCAAGTTCGGGATCAGACAGCGAGATCGTAACGACGGCCTGGCCATTGAAGTTGTTGATAGGTTCCAGTTGGCCCGTGAGGTCGACCAAGAGCTTGCGGCCGTCATCCAAGGTAAGTTCGGCCAGAGCGCGGTCAACCAGCCGCGTGCTCCTGACTGCTCTGCGTTCCGCGGGTTCCTCCACCCATACTTCGTAGCCTTGACCGCTGAAGCCGGTTGCGGTCCGCGACATGGTACGTCGGGGCAGGTCAATGAAGCCGTTGTCTGCAAGGTGATGAGTTGCGGCCAAACGCGCAGCGACGAGTGCGCAGGCATCCTTTTGCGAGCCTGCTGGATGGCGGAAATGAGCAGTGGGACGAACACGGAGTGGCTGGCCAGCCATCACAGACGTCAGGCTCAATTGGCAAGCAGGGCAAATGCAGGAGCACTGACGGTCAACGACCTCGCTGTCGTGGATATAGCGCGGCACGCCGGTCAGTGCGTCGTGTGCCCACTTCAAGGGTACCTCTGACGCTGTCAACGCTCTCCGGTCTGGAAGTTCGTAAGTGCTCTCAACCCGCCATGTGGTCACCAACTTCTCCAACGCTGCTATTCAGGATCCTGTTGCCGAATCATTAGGCGAATGCTGCGTCTTCCGGCTCCTGCATTTCCTCGACGAGAAACCGGGCAAAGGGTTTGATGTCGCCTTCGACACTTGCACTCTCCAGAGCATCCATATAGGTGCTGCGCCGTTTCACCCGCACCACGGTCCAAGGATATCCCCCAGATGCCAGCATCGCATTCAAAAGGAAGCGGCCGATGCGACCGTTGCCGTCAAGGTAGGGATGGATGAACACGAACAGATGATGTCCCAGCACGGCGCGAACCGCGGGCTCGGGCTCTTGGGACAGCAGATCAAACAACGCCTGCATGGCATCGACCAGCGCCTCTCTCGGCAACGGCGTATGCATCGAGTTACGGATATAGACGGGTCCGCTTCGATAGCCGGCGAGTTGGTGGGGTTCCAGGATGCCCAGCGTCACGGCCGGAGCAAAGAGTTCCCCGTACCAACGATGATGATCGACACGAACCACTTGCCCAGAGTTCTTGCCGGCGAGTATCTGCTTGAGACTGGCTTTCACCGCCTCGAACGCTTGGAAATATCCGCGAGCAGCCAGCGAATCCCGGTCCCGTTTATCCTCGGCGTTGCCATCAGGATTCCAGCCAGATTTCGCTACCCGTTCGATCAGGGCGTCATTGACTTGATAGCCCTCAATTGAGAGCGAGTTGTACGCATCCGCGCGGTAGCGATCGGCGACATTCCGCAGATAGTCCTTGGCGGAGTGCGGCAATCCGGGTGCCGTTGGAAAGATAGACAATACATCGTCACGCCACCCCGCCCACATGGATTGGAGACGCATGACATAGGGCGACACTTCTCGAGTAATCCCCAATCGTGGAGCCGCAATTTCAAACGGATTGCTTTCGCGGACATCGTATTTTGCCTGCCGCATCGTGACCAGGATACGGTCCGCCTCGTCCGCACGTCCCGTGAAGCGCAATGCGCCGGCAAGCCGACCGGCGGCGGACGGCATGCCATCCCCGGCGAGCAGGACGGTCAACAAGTCGCCCGGATCACGCACCAGTCGCAATGCGATCTCGGCTTCGCGGGACAAAGTTCGAAAGGCCTGTGGCGCCAACTTGCACAAGGTTTCTGAAAGAGGAAACACCTGCAGTCCATCAATGACTTCACGCTTCTTCGGTATCGCCTTTTCATCAGGGTAAATCAGCAGGGACGTGCCATGAGGCAAGTCGAGCACCGACGTACCCCCTTCCCTTGCGATCACCGTAACCTGCCGCGGAATCACCGTGCTGCGAGTATGTAGCAGGAGAGATGCCTCTACATTCAGGCAATACCGCTTGCCGAATCGCTTTGTTAGATAGCCAGCAAGAAAGGACCAGAAACTCGCGTACCAAGCAGTCGAATCCCCTTCACGATCTCGGGGGTTGGCGCAGACGTACCATCCCTTCATCACGGGACGCAGGAAACCTTCCTCGACCAAGAGGACGCGCCGGGCTTCCTTCAGGTCGCCCGAGTCGATCACTCCCCGATGCTTGTCCTGCAAGCGCTTGAGAGACCTCAGGGCATCGGCAAGTTTCTGATTGGGTTTCACAGTTCGTGATTTACTATGTTTTTGTCACGTAATATTACTTTGTTTTTACAAACAAATAAACTTTGTTTTCCACCTGAACAAGCCTTCTTGACAAGAAGCTGCCAGAGTTCTTCAGCCTCCGACTGGTAGGGTAGCAATGGGTCTTCTAAGCTTTTCAGCCAGCTTCTCAGCCTGTAAATGGGTATAGCGCTTAAGCATTTGTAATGTCTTGTGGCCTGATACTGCGGCCATCTCCAATACTGAGAAATCTCCGCGTTCCGCCAAACGCGACAACGCCTCATGACGAAGATCATGGAACGTGAAATTCTTGATCTTCGCTCGTTGGCAGGCGTACATGAATGCGTGATAGAGGGTCATTCTCTCAACGGGAAACACTGCCCCACCCTTCTTGGGCCGAGGCAACCCCTTCAATGTCGTGACAGCTAATTCCGATAGCGGAACAGCCCGCGGCTCTTGATTCTTGATTTTTTCTGGATCACGAAGCATCGCCAAGTTGCGCTTGAAATCGATGTCACACCATTCAAGCTGAAGGAGTTCGCCTTGACGCATTGCTGTCTCAATGGCCACGGTGACCGCTGGCATCAACAACTTGTTGCGACTGCCACGGCACTCGGCCATCAACTTATCCATTTCTTTGGCTGTAAGCCGGCGATCTCGACTTTTGCCCTCTGCCGGCTTGCGAATCTTGTCGATAATGTTCCCTCGCGGCAAAGTCATGCCGAGTTCGTCTTCAGCGAATCCGAGAATCTTTGAGAGCATGTAAAGCTCTTTCCTAACCGTCGACTCTCCAACTTTCCGTCGCTCACTCTCGCCGGACAAGCGCCCGTCGCGATAACTACGAATGATCTTTTGGTCGATGGCCGCCAGAGAGTATTCCCCCATAACCTCATTCAGACGATCGCATTGGAAGCGCCAGGCTTCTTTCTTGTCTTCGCGCTGGCGATAGTGCTTGGGTGCGAAGTCTCTGACGAATTCTTTGATGATGTCGCCAAGCGTGGTTCGCTCGGCTTCGTTTGATGAGACATAGACACCTCGGTCAATATCCGTCTCAACCTTTCTTGCCCAGGCCTCGGCATCGACCTTCTTTTCGAAAGTCTTGGAGTCAATCGGATAGCCCTTGCGGCGGATGACCGCCTGCCACCAACCGTTGTCTCGCTGCTTGAATGTCGCCATCGCTAACCTCAGCACTCATATATCAATGTTCCCGAATTGTTCCCAAACGGGTTTTCCAATGATAATATAAGTGTCTGAAAGTACCACCAGCACTGGCTTTACGTAAGAAAAAATCGCATGGCTGGAAAGCGTGTTTAGGATAATATCCTAACGAGGGTTCGAATCCCTCCCTCTCCGCCAAGCATAGTGTCATGACGCGCCTTACGGCGCGTTTTGTCTTGCTGCCGACCAAGCGGCAAGGCGCTTGCCGTGCCGGGACATTTCAGCCCGGGCGCAACAGTTTCTCCACCGCCTCGGCCGATACCGGCTTGCTGAACAGGTAGCCCTGGTATTCGTCGCAGCCCTCGGCCCTGGCAAAGGCCAGTTGCTCTTCGGTTTCGATGCCTTCCACCACCGTCTTCAGTCCCAGGTTGCGCGCCAGGGCAATGATGGTGCGCGTGATGGCGACGTCATTGGCATCGCCGGGAATGCCGCGCACGAAGGATTGGTCGATCTTCATGCAGTCGAGCGGGAAGCGCTTGATGTAGGACAGGGACGAGTAGCCGGTGCCGAAGTCGTCGAGCGCGATGGCAATGCCCATCCTGCGAAATTCATGGAGTTTCTCGACCACTGCCTCCGGATCCTCGACCATCACGCTTTCGGTAATTTCCAGTTCGAGACACTCGGCCGGCAAGCCGGTCTCGGCCAGCACATCGCGGACCATGTCGACCAGATCGGGCTGGCGCATCTGCATGGCGGAAAGGTTGATCGCCACCCGACAGGAGGCCAGGCCGGCATCGAGCCAGGCCTTGCGCTGGCGGCAACCTTCGCGCAGCACCCAGGCTCCGATGGCTTCGATCAGACCGGTTTCCTCGGCGATCGGAATGAAGCGCGCCGGCGAAACCGCTCCCATTGTCGGGTGGAACCAGCGCAGCAGGGCTTCGACGCCGAGAATCCTGCCCGAGGCCAGGTCGACGCGGGGCTGGTAGTAGAGGACCAGTTCGCTGCGGTCGATGGCTTCGCGCAGGGCGCTCTTCAGCGTCAGGAACTCGACCGCCTTGTCGTTCAGCGCCTGGGAGAAGAAGACGAACTGGTTGCGCCCCGCCCTTTTCGCGGCATGCATCGCGGTATCGGCTTTCTTCAGCAACGCTTCGACGTCGACGCCCTCCCCCGGGTGGCAACTGATGCCGATACTGGCGGTGAGGTAGATTCCCTTGCCGTCGACCTCCATCGGGTCGGCCAGCGCCTCCTGCATGCGCTGCGCCGTTACCGCCAGGTCGATCTCGCTACCCACGTCCTCGACCAGCACGGCGAACTCGTCGGCGCCCAGCCGCGCCAGCGTATCCGCCTGGCGCAGTGCGCCGCGCAAGCGCACGGCGACCTCGCCGAGCAGCAGGTCGGCGGCGGCATAGCCGAGCGAGTTGTTGATGTTCTCGAAGTTGTCAAGGTCGAAGTGCAGCATGCCGAGCAGGGATCGCTTGCGCTGCGCCCTTTGCAGCGCGCTCTGGCAATGCTCGCGGAACAAGGTGCGATTTGGCAGGTGCGTCAGCAGATCGTACTGCGCCTGGAAATTCATCGAGCGCAGACGGCGCACCATCGAACGCGTCATGGCGATGGCGACCAGCGGTTCCAGTCTGACCATTTCGAGCAGGCGTGGCTTGTCGATGGCAACGATCTCGCAGTCGGTCTCCGCGATCGCGGTGGCACTGCGCGGCGCATCGTCGAGGAGGGCCATTTCACCGAGGGTTTCGCCGGCGCCAATGCTGTCGAAGACGCGGTCGCCGACACGGATCTGGACCGTGCCCGACTTGACGATGTACATCTCCTGTCCGGGCTGCCCGATCTCGAAGATGATTTCGCCCGCCTTGCGGGCTTCGATCGCGTCGTGCGGCGTCAGTTGCGTCGAATAGTTGAAATGCATGAGTGGCGACTGCTTTCCTGGACTATGACGAAGCGCCGCTTGGAGGGGGATCGATCCAATGGGCACGTCCCGCATTATGCATGATCCATTGGCGACGCAGAAATGGCAATGCCAATTTCGCTGGCGGAACATTCGCCCCCGCCATTCCGGCGGCGCGTCTTCCCGGATTCACGCCGGGCAAATGGACCTCCGCGTCACTTCAAGCCAGAGACATTCGCCGTTCTTGCGCTTCATGTTGAGGACCGCGCTGCGGGGCAATCCGCTGATCTGCCGGGTGATCACATCCATGACCCAGCCATGCGTGATCACCAGCACCCGCTCGCCGGAATGCTGCTCGGCAATGCTCATGACGGCATCCAGCACGCGGCTGGCGAAGCCATCCATGGATTCGCCGCCTTCGAAGCAACATGCCGGGTTCCGGTCGAGGAGTTGCTTGAGGATCATCGGGTTCAACTTCGCCAGTTCGGCCTTGGGCACACCCTGGAAGGTCCCGAAGTTCCTTTCCTTCAAGCCCTCGTGACAGACCGGGGGGGCAAGCTGCAGCGCGCCGCAGATGATCTCGGCGGTCTCCAGGGCGCGACTCAGGGGGCTTGAATAGACGCATGAAAAGCCCTCCGCGGCGAATCCTGCCGCCATATCCAGGGCCTGCCGGCGGCCTTCAGCGTTGACCGGAACGTCGATCCAGCCCTGCAGAATCCCTGCAATGTTCCAATCGGTTTCGCCATGTCGGGCGACGCAAACCTGCACTGAACCGTTCATAAAATTCGTCTCTCCGGATATCTCGGCGGCCTGCCTGCACGGCAGGTCGGGATTCGTCGCCCTTTTGTCGCAAACTGGCAAGTTTAATCACCCTTGGTGACAGCAGGGTCGGAATATTCGATACTTCGTCCATCACGCAACGATCCCAACCCCTACCGCACGGCCGATTCCCACCGTGTCGCTACATCGCCCAACTCGGTCAATGCAATGCTGTGCCACCTCTCCCGGAGCGAAGATCGATGACTTTGCAAATCGACCTCAAGAGCGCCGTGCTCGCCCTGTCGGACGCCCTCGACCTGGTCGGGGTTAACGATTTTCAGCACGGCAAGCGGGTCGCCATGATCGCGCGCGAGACAGCGCTGCTGCTGGGTTTGCCGGAAGCGCGAGTGGACAATCTGGTTATCGCCGGCCTGCTCCATGACATAGGCGTTTCATCCACCGCAGTGCACCGGCGACTGGTGCATGAAACGGAATGGGACGACAAGCATGTCCACTGCGAACGCGGGCATGCCCTGCTGCAGCCCTTCGCCCACCTGTCACTGCTGGCCAACGCCGTGCTCCACCACCATACGCCGTGGGCGGAACTGCCCTCCGGGCTGGGCGAGGCCGACGCCCTGGCCAGCAACCTGATATTCATGGCGGACCGCGTGGACTCGGTGCTGCTGCGCGAGGGCATGGCGAACCCCCTGCTTCACCGCGAAGCGATCTGCGACGAAATCGGAGCCATGGCCGGCCGCGATCTCGCCCCCGAGGTGGTCCAGGCCTTTCTTGGCGCCGCCGCCAACGAGGCATTCTGGATCGCGCTGGTGCCGCGCCACGTGCACTTCTACCTGTCCGAACTGCCGCTGACCAACTGGCGCATCACCATCGAATTTCCCCAGTTCCGCCATGTGGCCAGCCTGGTATCGAGCATCGTCGACGCCAAGAGCCATTTCACGGCATCGCATTCGCTGGGCGTGGCGCAGCTTTCGCGGCACCTGGGAGAGCGCATGGGATTGGCCGCCGACGTCCTGGTTCAAATCGAAATCGCCGGCCTGATGCATGACGTGGGCAAGCTGTGCGTTCCGGACGAGATTGTCGACAAGCCCGCTCCGCTGACCATGGTCGAATTCTCGATGATGGAGCGGCACAGCTTCGAGACCTATCAGATCCTGCGCCATATCCCCGGAATGGAAACGATCGCCGAATGGGCGGCCTTCCACCATGAAACGCTGAATGGCCGCGGCTATCCCTTCCGGCACAAGGCCGAACGCCTCAGCCTCGAAGCCCGCATCGTCGCCGTGGCGGATGTCTTCCAGGCTCTGGCGCAAGCGCGCCCCTACCGGGGACCACAGCCGGCCGAAGAGATCTCGCGTGTCCTGGGCTATTTTGCCGCCAATGGGGCGCTTGATCCGGAGGTAGTGGCGGTGGCCGGCGAGGACCTGCAGGCGAGCTGGCTGGCCGCCACGCAAACCCTCTGAGAGGAGCTCCGGCGGGCTTGCCCGCATTTGCTGGCCCGCAAATCAAGTCTGAAATGGCAAGCGGATGCTCAGATATACCAGCGGGTGACCATCTCGGCGACGCACGCCGGCTTGTCGCCACCCTCGATCTCGACTGTCGCCTGCCACAGCATTTGCGCGCCACCCGGAATGTCTTCCACCGCACCAAGGACAAACCGCGCCCGTACCCGGCTGCCGACTTTCACCGGCGAGGCAAAGCGCACGCGATTGAGGCCATAGTTGACGGCAAGCTTGACGCCCTCGACTTCGACGCATTCCAGCGCGAACTTGGCGAGCAACGACAAGGTGAGGTAGCCATGAGCAATCGGCCCGCCGAAAGGCGATTCGCGTTTCGCCCGCTCGACATCGACGTGAATCCACTGCTGGTCGCCGGTGACCCGCGCGAAGCCATCCACGCGGTCCTGTTCGATCAGCAGCCAGTCGCTGACTCCGATTTCCTGACCCGTGCGGGACTTGGCATCTTCCAACCCGGTAAAGCGAGTCGATTTCATTGATCCCCCTTGTGCCACGTACCTCCTCCCGGTTCCGGCGGAGGCTCATCGATGACAGGGTCGTGAAGCAGGAATGCACCTGCAACTGGACTCCGGGGCGACCCGGGTTTCCCAAAGACCCTCGATTTCTGGTCCGCCCGGAGGGACTCGAACCCCCTACCACCGGCTTAGAAGGCCGGTGCTCTATCCAGATGAGCTACGGGCGGATGCACTGCATCGGGGAAGTTTACAAGGAAACAGGAGGAACGCACGTCGATCGAACGGAACGCCAGGAATATCCATCAAGCGCCGGCGAAGGACGGAAAATCCGCGTGCAACGTAGCATAATTGTGAATCTTGCAGCCCAAGGCCCGCTTACCCCCATGCCAACGGAAACCACTTACTGCTATCACTGTCGCATGCATCATCCGCGAAGCGAGATGCGACTGATTGTTACCAAGACCGGCAAGCGCTGGCGTTGCATACGCAGCATCGAGGCCACCCGGCAGGGTCCGGAAGCGCGCGAGGCCTATGGCCGGCAGGTATCCGAGATCAACAAGGCCGAATCCAAGAGTCGGGCGCAGCGGATGAACAATCTGCTTCAGGAAAAATAGCCAGCATGAAAACGACCGCCCCCGGCAAGCTCGACCGCATCGTCGCCGATGCCCGCCGTTCCGCGGAGATCCGCGATCAGGGCTATCGGGAACAGGCACTGAAGATCTACCCGTGGATTTGCGGCCGTTGTGCCCGCGAATTCACGCGCACCAACGTACGCGAGCTGACCGTGCACCACCGCGACCACGATCACAACAACAACCCGGCCGACGGCAGCAACTGGGAACTGCTGTGCCTGTACTGCCACGACAACGAACATCAGAGGCAGTTGGAGGCCGCAGGCAACAATTCCGCGGGCACCGACGGCACGCCAGCGGCGACTCACTCGCCTTTCGCCAATCTCAAGGCGATGCTGGGCAAACCAGGCTGAACTGCAGAACGCCGAGCCAGGCCGGATCCGGCAACCAGGCGGAAGCGCGACTTCTTCCTGAAAAAAGCACAAAAAAAATTCCGGTCGTTCGCCGGAAACACGTCAAATTAATGGTCGGGGTGGAGGGATTCGAACTCTCGACATCTTGCTCCCAAAGCAAGCGCGCTACCGGGCTGCGCCACACCCCGAACGCGTTGATTTTACCGAACCCTGCCAGCAACGGTCAAACGGAAACGATATGCCGTCGCCAACACGGACTCCGAGTCGAGGCCAACACCGGTCCAATCGGCGTCAAGCGCAGCGACCGAGACCGAAAGCACGACTTGCAGTAGTCCCACGTTTCGTTTATAAAGCCGTTTCTCCGAGGATACGGACGTTCTGCAATGGCCGAAGATCTGCTGCACAAGAAGCAATTCCCGCCCTACACCCCGAAGCGGGGTGAGGAGTACATGAGCGCGAAGCAACTCACGCACTTTCGCAACATCCTGGCTTCGCTCAAGGACGAATTGAGCGAGGACATCGAGCGCACGGTGCACACCATGCAGGACGAGGCCACGGTGTTTGCCGACCCGAACGATCGCGCCAGCCAGGAGTCCGACATTGCGCTCGAACTGCGCAACCGCGACCGCGAGCGCAGGCTGATCAAGAAGATCGACGAATCGATCATGCGCATTGAAAGCGGCGAATACGGCTATTGCGATTCGTGCGGCGTCGAGATCGGACTCAAGCGCCTGGAAGCGCGCCCCACCGCCACGCTGTGCATAGACTGCAAGACACTCGAAGAACACCGCGAAAAGCAGGTTGGGAAGTAATCCAGCCTGCTTTCGGCGCAGGCTAACGTGAGCTCAGCGGCCGAAGCCAAAAGCAGGTTGGGAAGTAAGTTCGCTGCGGGCGCGAGCGCTTAGAACAACAAAAAAGGACGCCGCGGCGTCCTTTTTTGCTGCCTGCAATTGCGCGGGCCTTAGTCAGCCACGGCCGCCGGCGCCGCAGGCTTCTCGGCGATGGCCTTCATCGACAGGCGCACGCGACCCTTGTCGTCGGTCTCGATGACCTTGACCTTGACCACCTGTCCCTCCTTGAGATAGTCGGCAACGGCATTCACGCGCTCGCTGGCGATCTGCGAAATGTGCAGGAGGCCGTCCTTGCCCGGCAACAGGCTGACGATGGCGCCAAAATCCAGCAGGCGCAGCACGGTGCCTTCGTAGATGCGCCCGACTTCAACCTCGGCGGTAATGTCCTCGATACGCTTTTTGGCCACCTGCGCCGCATCGGAATTCACTGACGAAATGGTGATCGAGCCATCGTCTTCGATGTCGATCACGCAGCCGGTTTCTTCGGTCAGGGCGCGGATCACCGCGCCGCCCTTGCCGATCACGTCACGAATCTTTTCCGGATTGATCTTGAGATGGATCATGCGCGGCGCAAAGGTGGAAACCTCCTCGCGATGGCCGGTCATGGACGCTTTCATCTTCTCCAGGATGTGCAAGCGCGCATCCTTTGCCTGAGCCAGCGCAACCTGCATGATTTCCTTGGTGATGCCCTGGATCTTGATGTCCATTTGCAAGGCGGTGATGCCGCCTTCGGTACCTGCCACCTTGAAATCCATGTCGCCGAGGTGATCCTCGTCGCCCAGGATGTCGGTCAGCACGGCGAACCGGGGACCGTCCTTGATCAGGCCCATGGCGATGCCGGCCACATGAGCCTTGAGCGGCACGCCGGCATCCATCAGGGCCAGCGAACCGCCGCACACGGAGGCCATCGAGGAAGATCCGTTGGACTCGGTGATTTCCGACACGACGCGCATCGAGTAGCCGAATTCTTCGGGCGACGGCAGCACGGCGCGCAGCGCCCGCTTGGCCAGGCGGCCGTGGCCGATCTCGCGACGCTTCGGCGTGCCGACGCGCCCGGTCTCGCCCGTGGCATAGGGGGGCATGTTGTAGTGGAGCATGAATCGGTCGCGATACTCGCCCTGCAGCGCGTCGATGATCTGCTCGTCGCGGCCGGTGCCGAGCGTGGCGACCACTATCGCCTGCGTCTCGCCGCGGGTGAACAGCGTCGAGCCATGGGTACGCGGCAGCACGCCGTTGCGGATGACGATCGGGCGCACGGTACGCGTATCGCGGCCGTCGATGCGTGGTTCGCCGTTGAGAATCTGACTGCGAACGATCTTCGCCTCCAGCTCGAACACCGTCATCCCGACCAGGTTGGAGTCGGGCGGATTTTCGACGCCTTCGGTCAGGGCGGCAATGGTGTTCTTGGTGATTTCACAGGTCTTGACCGTGCGGGCCTGCTTGCTGGTAATCCGGTAGGCCTCGCGCAATTCGGCTTCCGCCAGTTCGGCGACGCGGGCGATCAGCGGCTCGTTCTTGGCCGGCGGCTGCCAGTCCCACTCCGGCTTGCCGGCAAGTTCGACCAATTCGTTGATGGCCTTGATCGCGATCTGCATCTGGTCGTGGCCAAACACCACGGCGCCGAGCATGACCTCTTCGGAAAGCTGCTTGGCCTCCGATTCGACCATCAATACTGCGCTCGCGGTACCCGCCACCACCAGGTCCAGTTGCGTGCTTTCCAGTTGCGTCTTGGTCGGGCACAGCACGTACTTGCCGTCGATGTAACCGACGCGGGCGGCGCCGATAGGGCCGTTGAAAGGAATGCCGGAAATCGCCATGGCGGCCGATGAGCCGAGGATCGCAGGAATGTCGGGGTCGATTTCGGGGTTGCACGACATCACCGTGCACACCACCTGCACCTCATTGTAGAAAGCATCGGGGAACAGAGGACGCAGCGGACGATCGATCAGGCGACTGGTCAGGATTTCCTTCTCCGAGGGACGCCCCTCGCGCTTGAAGAAGCCCCCGGGGATGCGGCCGGCCGCGTAGGTCCGCTCCTGATAATCGACAGTCAGCGGGAAGAAATCCTGTCCCGGCTTGGCGTTGCGCGCCCCCACCACCGTCGCCAGCACAACGCAGTCATCCATGGTCACCATGACGGCACCGCCGGCCTGACGGGCGACCTCGGCAGTTTCGAGGGTAACCGTATGGTCACCGTAGGCAAAGCTCTTTTTGATCGGATTCAGCACGACAATTCCTTTCGGCAAAAAATAAAAGCCGGCCCAGCCCTGTGGCTGTACCGGCCTGTTCAGCAAGCCTGCGCAGTGTCTGAAGCAAGGCGCATCGCGTGTTTTGGGATGATTCGGTCCGACTCTTGGTTGGGAAGCATTGAGAGGAGATTCAGTGCCGGCGGATGACCGCAACGGCAGGCTTTCTGCCGAAGTCGGGACTACTTGCGCAGGCCAAGGCGCTCGATCAGCGAACGATAGCCGTCGACGTTCTTGCGCTTGAGGTAATCCAGCATCTTGCGGCGCTGGCTCACCATTCTGAGCAAACCGCGACGTGAATGGTGATCCTTGGTATGGAGCTTGAAATGGTCCGTCAAGTCATTGATGTGCGCCGTAAGGAGCGCCACCTGAACTTCGGGAGAGCCGGTGTCACCCCGCGCACGCTGGTAGTCGGTGACGATCTTGGCTTTGTCGGTAGTGGAAATTGCCATGGTGGTTTCCTTGCGGGTCCTTTGATATTGGGCTCTTGGAGAACCGCGAATTATAGCCTTTTGCAGCAGGTCTGATCAAGCAGCGCAACTAATTCACTGATTCGTCACCCGGCCCCGGCGACAAGCCGCAGCGGTTGCAGCCAGCCGTCCGCAAGCTGCCGGCAAACACCCATGAAACGCTGCTCCGCGTCATAGACCCGTAGCCGGCTGCCTTCCTCGCCGGACCAGCGAACCGCCTGGCCCTGTCGCAACCTGGCGGCATCGGCGACATCCAGACGGGCTTCGGCCAGACCGGCCAGCAGGGAATCGGCCGGCAACAGCAAGCCATCGCGGGCTTCGCCTGCAAGGCCTTCCAGAACTGTCAGCGAATGCGCCTCGGCGACATCCAGCGCGCCGATCCCGGTGCGGCGCAGTGCCGCCAGATACGCTCCACAGCCCAGGCGCTCGCCGATGTCGGCGGCCAGGGTGCGCACGTAGGTTCCCTTGCTGCAACGCACCTCCACAACGAAGCGCCCGTCGGCCAAGCCATCGTCGCCGCCGAACAGGCGCAACTCGTGGATGATGACGCGACGCGCCGCCCGCTCCACGTCGATGCCGGCGCGGGCGTACTCATAAAGCGGTTTGCCATCGCGCTTCAACGCGGAATACATCGGTGGCACCTGGTCAATCGCGCCGACGAAGGTCTCCAGCACAGCCACCACTTCCGGGAGGCCGACCGCCACCGGACGACGCTGCAACACCGCACCTTCGGCATCCGCCGTGTCGGTGGTGACCCCGAGCTGGACTGTCGCGACGTAGCGCTTGTCTGCATTGAGCAACTCGCCGGAAAACTTGGTCGCCTCGCCGAAGCATAGTGGCAGGAGGCCTGTCGCCAATGGGTCGAGGGTGCCGGTGTGCCCGGCCTTTTCGGCGGCGTACAGCCGGCGCGCCGCTTGCAGGGCGTGATTCGACGACAGCCCGAGAGCCTTGTCCAGCAGCAGGACGCCGTCGAGCCGTCGACGCGCGGGTCTGCTGCCTTCGCGGCGCGGCGCTTTCACTCGCGCGTTCACTCGTCTTGCAGCTTCTTGTCCGATTCGACCGCGTCGTCGATCAGCCTGGAGAGGCGCGCGCCCTCCTCGACCGAGGGGTCAAACACAAAATGCAGTTCCGGTACGTGGTGAATGCGCACCCGGCGCCCCAGTTCGCGACGCAGGAAGCTGGCGGAATGCGCCAACCCTTCGGCGATCGTCGCGTTGGCCGCGGGATCCGCCAGCGATGTGTAGAACACCTTGGCGTGCGCATAGTCGGCGGTGACTTCGACCGCGGTCAGCGTCACCAGCGTCAGCTTCGGCGCGATGCGCAAGTCCTTGAGGTGGAAACGCAGCAGATCCGCAAGTTCGCGGCGGATCTGGGCGGCGACACGGTCGGAACGCGCATAGCCATGAACCGAGCCGCGTTGTGTTGCCATCGATTCGCGCCCCGTCAGAGCAGCGTGCGGGCGATTTCCTGCACCTCAAAGACTTCGAGCTGATCGCCTTCGTTGATGTCGTTGAAGTTCTTGAGGCTCAAACCGCATTCAAAGCCTTCCTTGACCTCGCGCACGTCATCCTTGAAGCGCTTGAGCGAATCCAGCTCGCCGGTGTGTATCACCGTGTTGTTGCGCAGCAGTCGCACCGAGGCGTTGCGCTTGACCACGCCGGACAGCACCATGCAACCGGCGACGGCGCCGATGCGGGAGATGCGGAACACCTGGCGGATTTCGACCAGACCAAGAATGACTTCCTTCTTCTCCGGCGCCAGCATGCCCGACAAGGCCGCCTTCACCTCATCCACGGCGGCATAGATGATGTTGTAGTAGCGAATATCGACCCCGAGGCTCTCGGCGGCCTTGCGCGCTCCCACGTCGGCGCGGGTGTTGAAGCCGATCACCACGGCCTTCGATGCGGCCGCCAGGTTGATGTCGGATTCGCTGATGCCGCCAACGCCGGCATGAATCACGGTGACCTTGACTTCGCCGGTAGACAGCTTGTTGAGCGACTGTACCAGGGCTTCCTGCGAGCCTTGGACGTCGGCCTTGATGATCAGCGGCAAGGTCCTGATCTCGCCTTCCGCCAACTGCTCGAACATGTCCTCCAGCTTTGCCGCCTGCTGCTTGGCCAGTTTGACATCGCGGAACTTGCCCTGGCGGAACAGGGCGATTTCGCGGGCCTTGCGCTCGTCGAGCAGGACCATGCTTTCGTCGCCGGCTGCCGGCACGTCGGTGAGCCCCTGAATCTCGACCGGAATCGAGGGGCCGGCCGAATCGACAGCCTTGCCGTTCTCGTCAAGCATGGCGCGCACACGGCCGAACACGGCGCCCGCCAGCAGTACATCGCCGCGGTGCAGCGTTCCCGACAGCACCAGTATGGTCGCGACCGGACCCTTGCCCTTGTCGAGGCGCGCTTCGATCACCAGGCCCTTGGCCGGTGCCTCCACCGGCGCCTTGAGTTCGAGCACCTCGGCCTGCAGCAGCACCTGTTCGAGCAAGGCGTCGATGCCTTCTCCGGTCTTGGCCGAAACACCGACAAAGGGCGAATCGCCACCATATTCTTCCGGCACCACAGCTTCAGCGACCAGTTCCTGCTTGACGCGCTCCAGGTTTGCATCGGGCTTGTCGATCTTGGTCACGGCGACGATCAACGGCACGTTGGCGGCCTTTGCGTGAGCAATGGCTTCCCTGGTCTGCGGCATGACGCCATCGTCGGCGGCCACCACCAGAATGACCAGGTCGGTCGCCTTGGCGCCGCGCGCGCGCATTGCCGTAAAGGCCTCATGGCCCGGCGTATCGAGGAAAGTGATCATGCCGCGCGGAGTTTCGACGTGGTAGGCGCCGATGTGCTGCGTGATGCCGCCAGCCTCGCCGTGCGCGACACGACTCTTGCGAATGTAGTCGAGCAGCGAAGTCTTGCCGTGATCGACGTGGCCCATCACGGTGACCACCGGGGCCCGCGCCATCTGCGCCACATCCTTGTGCTCGCCCTGGTCGGCGAGGAATGCATCCGGGTCGTCGAGCTTTGCGGCGAACGCCAGATGGCCCATTTCCTCGACCACGATCATCGCCGTTTCCTGATCCAGCACTTGATTGATGGTAACCATCGATCCCATCTTCATCAGGGTCTTGATGACTTCCGTGGACTTGACCGTCATCTTGTGCGCCAGATCGGCGACGGATATGGTTTCCGGAACGTGCACTTCACGAACAATGGCCTCGACCGGCTGCTGGACCGGCGCGTCCTCCACGTGAGTGTGACGACCATGACGGCCGCCCCCCTTGGAACCGCGCCAGCCGGAAGTCCCGGCGTCGCCCCGGGTCTTGATCGCACGTCGCTTGGCGGCGTCATCTTTCCAGGCATCCTTCTTCGCCGACTTCGGCTTGCCTTCTCCCGGCTTGGCGGCCGGCTTGTGAATGGTGCCGGAGACGCCGGCGGCAGCCGCCTGCTCCTTGGCCTTCAGGGCCTCGGCGGCAGCCAGTTGCGCCTGCTGCTCGACAAGGCGCGCCTCGGCTTCGGCGCGAGCCCGGGCTTCGCTGTCGTGCTTCTCCTTGAACTCGGCCGCCTGGATCGCGGAAAGCTTGTCGTGACGCTTCGTTTCAGCTTCACGCAATGCCCGCTGAGCAGGGTCGATCACCGATATCCGCGCTGCGGCGTCTGGCGCAGCCGATGCCTCAACCGCCGCTGCCGGCGCATCTTCCGGAATGGCAACGCGCGGCGCAGCAACTGCGGGCTCCTGCGCCGGACCCTCGGCCGGGGCCTCAGCGGCGGCTTCCGCGGCCAACTCGCCGGGGTCGCGCTTGACGAACACACGCTTCTTGCGGACCTCAACCTGGATCGTGCGTGCCTTGCCGCTGGAATCCGAGGCCCTGATCTCGCTGGTCTGCTTGCGGGTCAGGGTGATCTTGGCCTTCGGTGCGGCGTCGCCGTGCGACTTGCGAAGATAGTCAAGCAGCCGCGTCTTGTCCTGCTCGGACAAGGTGTCGTTGGTGGCCTGCTTGCTGACGCCGGCCTTGGCCAACTGCTCCAGCAGGGCCGGTGCCGGCATTTTCAGCTCGGTGGCGAATTGGGAAACCGTCATAAAAGCCATGCCCTACCTCTCATTCCTCTTCGGCGAACCAGTGGGCGCGCGCCACGGTGATCAGCGCGGTCGCCCGCTCGGCATCGATCCCGGTCATTTCCGTCAGTTCGTCGGTCGCCAGGTCCGCCAGCCCATCGCGATTCGTTATGCCGTTCCTTGCCAACCTCGCGGCCAGGGACTTGTCCATCCCCTCCAGCGCAAGCATGTCGTCGGCCACCGTCTCAAGCTGCTCTTCATCGACGATGGCTTCGGTAAGCAGCACATTGCGCGCGCGCTCGCGCAGTTCGGTCACAGTGGCTTCGTCGAAGGATTCGATTTCCAGCATTTCGGCGAGCGGAACATAGGCGACTTCCTCCAGCGTCGAGAAGCCTTCCTCGATCAGGATGTTGGCAACTTCCTCGTCGACGTCGAGCTTGTCGATGAACAGGGCACGAATCGAACTGTGCTCGCCCTCGGACTTGGTCTGGGACTCTTCGATGGTCATCAGGTTGATCGTCCAGCCGGTCAGCTCGGAGGCCAGGCGCACGTTTTGCCCGCCGCGGCCAATGGCAATGGCCAGGTTGTCCTCATCGACCACGACATCCATCGCGTGTTTTTCTTCATCGACGACAATGCTCTGCACCTCGGCCGGTGCCAGCGCGCCGATGACGAACTGGGCAGGGTCCGCCGACCAGAGGATGATATCCACACGCTCGCCGGATAGTTCGTTGGTCACCGCCGTGACACGCGAGCCGCGCATGCCGACGCAGGTGCCGATCGGATCGACCCGCGAATCGTTCGACTTGACGGCGATCTTGGCGCGCATGCCGGCATCGCGGGCCGCGGCCTTGATTTCGAGCAGGCCGTCTTCGATCTCGGGCACCTCCAGTTCGAACAGCTTCATGATGAACTCTGGCGCCGTACGCGACAGGATAAGCTGCGGTCCCCTTGCCTGGCGATCGATCTTCATCAGCCATGCGCGCACGCGGTCGCCTGGTCGCAGGTTTTCCTTGGGGATCATCTGGTCGCGCGGCAAGAGGGCTTCGATGCGCCCGGCCTCGATGATGGCGCTGCCGCGCTCCATGCGCTTGACGGTGCCACTGACAAGGAATTCCTTGCGATCAAGAAAATCATTCAGCAACTGCTCGCGTTCGGCGTCGCGAATCTTCTGCAGGATCACCTGCTTGGCCGCCTGCGCGCCGATGCGGCCGAAATCGATGGGCTCAAGCGCTTCTTCGATGTAGTCTTCGAGCACGATGTCGGGAAGCTGCCGCTGCGCGGCCGTAAGGCCGATCTGCTGCTCCGGATCTTCGACCATGTCATCGGCAACCACCAGCCAGCGACGAAATGCCTCGAACTCGCCGGTCTCGCGATCGATCTCCACGCGCACGTCGGCTTCGTCGTTGGTGCGCTTCTTGGTCGCCGACGCCAACGCCAGTTCGAGTGCGCCAAAGACGATGTCCCGCGGCACATTCTTCTCGCGGGCCAGGGCATCGACCAACAGCAGCAATTCACGGCTCATGTGAGTCCTCCAGCATTAATCAGAACTTCAGTTCCGGCACCAGGCGCGCACGATCTATGTTCTCGAGCGCAAACTGTTGCAGTGTTTCATTCACTCGCAGGCAGACCATCTCGACGCCCCCCTCTTCCCGCAGCCCGTCCAGCACGCCGCTGAAATTGCGCTGGCTGCCGAGCGGAACACGCAGCTTGAGCTGGACGTCCTGCCCGGCGAAGCGCCGGTAATCAGCCGGCTTGACCAGCGCGCGGTCGAGTCCCGGCGAGGAGACTTCGAGCCGGTCATAGTCGATGTTCTCGACCATCAACACGCGGCTGAGCTGGTTGCTGACAGCCACACAATCCTCGACGCTGACGCCGTTTCCCGGCGCGCTCTGCGGCTTGTCGATGAACACGCGCAGCAACCGGGCTCGCGGACTGGTCTCGAATTCCACCAGTTCGTAGCCCAGGCCAACAACAGTCGCCTCAATCAAATCAAGCAGTTGCATGCCTACCCAGAAATGCATCGCACAAATAGAAAATGGGCCAAAAAGCCCATTCCTTTTCTCTTTCGAGAACGGTGCTACCCCAACCGGTGGATTATAGCAGAGGCATCATTCCTCCGCAAAACGAAGTTTCTGACAAACGAAGCTTCTGTCTTCCTGGACAGGCCGATGCCAGGGCTGTGTCACCACGCGAGGTGCAGTCGGCGCCGCCTGTCGAATCGGCGCCCGTTGCGGCCACCGCACCAAAATCCCTTCAAGTGCTTTCGACGCGATCGTCCTGGTCGAACTCATGGTCGCCATCGCCATCGGCAACCGGATCCGCTCCCGCGGGTGCGCCGGCCTTCTGCTGCGGCGGCAGCAGCTTCAACAGTTCCTGCACCTCGCCCGGCTCCAGGTCCCGGCACTGGCCGCGCTTCAGGCGCGGCGAGAGCAGCACCGGGCCGTAGCGTACGCGCATCAAGCGGCTGACCATCAGGCCCACGGCCTCGAACATGCGCCGCACTTCACGATTGCGTCCTTCCGTGAGAACCACCCGGTACCAGCGATTGGCGCCCTCGCCCCCCGCTTCGGCGATCAGCCGGAAGCTGGCCAGGCCGTCGTCGAGTTCGATGCCACCGCGCAAACGCGCGAGCACTTCCGGCGTCGCTTCACCCAGTATGCGAACCGCGTATTCGCGCTCGATTTCGTAGCGCGGATGCATCATGCGATTGGCCAGGCCGCCGTCGTTGGTGAACAACAGCAGGCCGCAGGAGTTGAAATCCAGGCGACCGATGGAAATCCAGCGCCCGCTCCGCAGGCGCGGCAGTCTGGCAAACACGCTGGGACGGCCGTCGGGGTCATCCTTCGAAACAATCTCGCCCTCGGGCTTGTGATAGACCAGCACGCGCGGCAGGCGCAGCAGGAACTTGAGCTGCGCCAGCTTGCCATTGACGCGAATCCGGTCCTCCGGGCCGACGCGCTGGCCGACGTGCGCCGGCAGCCCATTGACGCTGACGCGCCCGGCGACGATCCATTCTTCGAGCTCGCGGCGCGAGCCGTAACCGGCATCGGCGAGCGCCTTGTGCAGCTTGGGTGGATCGATGAAAACCGGTTCGTTGCGGCGCCTTGACTGGGGCGGGGACGACGCAGCGCCGCCGCTGCTGCGCCCGGCACCGGCCCGGGCAGACGCAGGGCCTTGCGGTGGCCGGAAAGGACTAGGTTTGCGGGCCGGACGCTGCGGCAGGCCGTTGCGCTTCCCCGTCGGCGGCGGGCTCGGCTGCCCGCTGCTCTGGCGACCGCCCTGCTCCTGCTGGCTCGGCGCCTGATTCTTCGGCCCCTGGCGCCTGGACCGGGGAGACTTCGGCGATCGCGGATTGTCCAAGGTCCATCACCCTTTCGATTTCAGTCAATGGCGGCAGCTCGGTGAGGCTGCGCAAGCCCAGGTCGTCGAGAAACCTTCGTGTCGTCGCGTACAGCGCGGGCCGTCCCGGCGCATCGCGGTGTCCGACGGCATCGATCCAGCCACGCCCTTCGAGCGTCTTCAGAATGTTCGGCGACACTGCCACGCCCCGCACGTCTTCAATGTCGCCACGCGTCACCGGCTGACGATAGGCGATGATTGCCAGCGTTTCCATCACCGCCCGCGAATATTTCGGCGGTTTGTCGTTCTTCAGCCGGTCGATGTAGGACTGATATTCCGGACGTGTCTGAAAGCGCCAGCCGGACGCCAGTTGCACCAACTCCGCGCCACGATTCGACCAGTCGCGGCGCAAATCGTCAAGCAGTGTACGCCAGGTGTCATCGTCGAACTCCTGGTCGAAGAGCTTTTTCAGCTCGGACAGGGGCAGCGGTTCGGCGGCCACCAGCAGCGCGGTTTCCAGCACGCGCTTGAAGTCCTCGGGCTTATACAGCGGCAACATCGGGTAGCTTCACATAAATGGGCGCCAGGGCCTCGTTCTGGGTAATCTCGATCAGCGACTCGCGCGCCAGTTCGAGCATGGCGAGAAAACTCACCACCAGCCCCTGGGCTCCCAGCGTCAGATCGAACAACTGGTCGAACACCACGTAGCCGCCTCCCTGCAGGCGCCGCAGGATGATGCTCATATGTTCGCGCACCGACAGTTCCTCGCGACGAATCTTGTGGTGCTGATGCACCCGGGCCTGTTTCATCAGCGAAAGCCAGGCCACTTGCAAGTCATGCAGGCTCACCTCGGGCTGGCGCTCGATGACCTTGTCGGCGATCCATACCGTGATCCATTCGTAGTCGCGTCCCGCCTGCGGCATTTCATCCAGCTTCGCCGCCGACGCCTTCATGCGTTCGTATTCAATCAGTCGGCGCACCAGTTCCGCGCGCGGGTCTTCCGGCTCGCCATTCTCCGCCTTGGGCGGACGCGGCAGGAGCATGCGCGACTTGATCTCGATCAGCATCGCGGCCATCAGCAGGTATTCGGCGGCGAGTTCAAGGTTGCCTTTGCGCATGGCGTCGACATATACCAGATACTGCGCCGTGAGCGGCGCCATCGGGATGTCCAGGACATTGATATTGGCCCTGCGTATCAGGTAGAGCAGGAGATCCAGCGGTCCTTCAAACGAGTCGAGAATGATCTCCAGCGCATCCGGCGGAATGTACAGGTCGCGCGGCATCTCGGCCATGACCTCGCCGTAGACCCTGGGCAGATGGGCGGCAGCCAGCGCGCCCGCCACAAGGGTTCCCACCGGGACGCACAGCGCTGGCGCCGGCGACACGGCGGCCTGAGGGGCGAAATGTCCGCCCGAAGCTTCCGAAATGGCGTTCTCCGTCACGGGTAGTCGAGCCCGATCGCTTCGCGCACGTCGCGCATGGTCTCCTGCGCCAGCTTGCGCGCCTTTTCACAGCCATCGGCGATGATGTTCTTGACCAGTTGCGGGTCTTCCTCGTACATCCGCGCCCGCTCGCGCATCGGCTCCTGTTCGCTCAGCACACCGTCGATCACCGGCTGCTTGCATTCGATGCAGCCGATCGCCGCCGTGCGGCAACCGCCCTGCACCCAGCCCTTGACCTCGTCGCTCGAATAGATCAGATGGAACTGCCACACCGGGCACTTCTCGGGATCGCCCGGATCCGTACGTCGCACGCGCGCCGGATCGGTCTGCATGGTGCGAATCTTGCGTGACACGGAGTCCGCATCCTCGCGCAGCGTGATCGTGTTGCCGTAGGACTTGGACATTTTCTGTCCATCCAGCCCCGGCATGCGCGAGGCATGCGTGAGCAGCGCGTCGGGTTCGACCAGGATCATCTTGCGCGTGCCTTCGAGCCAGCCGAACAGACGTTCCCGGTCGCCCAGGGAGAGGCTCTGCGCCTCGTTCAGCAACTCATGCGCCTGCTCCAGCGCCTCGCTCTCGCCGCGCTCCTGATAGCGGGTGCGCAGTTCGTCATAGAGCCTGGCGCGCTTGCTGCCGAGTTTCTTGACGGCCTCGCGCGCCTTGTCCTCGAAATCCGGCTCGCGGCCATACAGGTGGTTGAAACGTCGCGCAATCTCGCGCGTGAATTCCACGTGCGGCACCTGGTCATCGCCCACCGGAACCTGATTGGCACGATAGATCAGGATGTCCGCGGCCTGCAACAGCGGATAGCCGAGGAAGCCGTAGGTGGTCAGGTCCTTGTGCGACAGCTTTTCCTGCTGATCCTTGTAGGTCGGCACGCGCTCCAACCAGCCCAGCGGCGTCATCATCGACAGCAGCAGGTGCAGTTCGGCGTGCTCCGGCACCCTGGACTGGATGAAGATGGTCGCCTGCGACGGGTCGACCCCCGCCGCCAGCCAGTCGATGACCATGTCGATGGCGTTGCCGGTAATGGTGCCGGGTTCGTCATAAGCCGTGGTCAGCGCGTGCCAGTCGGCGACGAAGAAGAGGCACGGGTACTCGTGCTGGAGCTTGACCCAGTTCGCCAACACACCGTGATAGTGGCCGAGATGGAGCCGCCCGGTAGGGCGCATGCCGGAAAGGACTTTTTCTGCGTACATTTCAGAAACCGAAAAGGATTCGAATCAGGGTGTTGAACACCCGCAACAAGGGCTGCAGGATATTGTCCAGCAAACCCAGAAACAGCAGCGCCAGGAGGATCGGGAAACCCCAGCGCTCCAACTGCGCGAACTTCCATGCCGCGCGAGGCGGCAGGAGACTCACCGCGATGCGCCCACCATCGAGTGGCGGCAGGGGCAGCAGATTCAACATCATCAACACGCCATTGATGCCGATGCCGACCCGTGCCATTTCCTTCACGGCTTCCGAATAGCCGATCTCCGGAGCGCCAATCGCAAACTTCAGGACCAACGCCCAGGCCAGGGCCATGGCCAGATTCGCCGCCGGCCCTGCCGCCGCAACCCAGAGCATGTCCTGCTTGGGGCGCCGCAAGTTGCCGAAATTCACCGGCACCGGCTTGGCCCAGCCAAACAACAGGCCACCGCCCGAGAGCAACAGTATCAATGCCGGAACGAGGAGGGTTCCCACCGGGTCGACATGACGCAGCGGATTCAGGCTGATACGCCCCATCTGCCACGCCGTAGGATCCCCGAAGTGCCGCGCGGCGTAACCGTGCGCCGCCTCGTGCAGCGTGATGGCAAAGATGACCGGCAAGGCGGAAATCGCCAGCGTCTGGATGAAATTCATGGGAGGCCGCGATTCTATCAGACCGGGTCAGTCCAGCCCGAAAGGCGCCAGCGGCCCCAGTCCGGCCCGCACCAGTTCGGGCTGCTCCCCGGTCAGATTGATCACGGTGGTCATCTCCATGCCGCACTGACCGCATTCGATCACCAGATCGAGCTGCTTTTCCAGCCGCCGGCGTATTTCTTCGGCATCGGCCAGCGGCACCGAAGAGCCCGGCAGGATCAGCGTCGATGTCAGCAGCGGCTCGTTCAGTTCTTCCAGCAGCGCCAGCGCCAGCGGATGGTTGGGCACGCGCAGGCCGATGGTCTTGCGCTTGGGATGCAGCAAGCGCCGCGGCAGTTCACGGGTGCCTTCCAGAATGAAGGTATAGCCGCCCGGCGTGGTGGCCTTCAGCAGTCGGTATTGCGTGTTGTCCACCCGCGCGTAGGTCGCGATCTCGGAAAGGTCGCGACACATCAGCGTGAAATGATGGCGCTCGTCGACGCCGCGTATGCGGCGGATTCGATCCAGTAGCGGCGCGTAGCCGGCCACCCCGGCGAGCGAGTAGGCCGCATCGGTCGGCAGTGCGATAAGGCCCCCGCTGCGCGCAATCTCCGCAGCCTGCTTGATCAGGCGCGGCTGCGGATGTTGGGGATGAATCTGAAATAGCTGGGCCATTCAGGAGACTGAGGATCGAAAGCGGAGGACAGGATTTTACCGGCGCTTGGCGCCGCATGCGCTGTTGTCTTCCGCCGTCTTTCTGCCGTCCTCAGAGTTGCGACCAGACCGGCGTCAGATCCTCGGGCAGATCGGGCATCGTGCCCAGGTCGACCCAGCTCTCTCCCGGTCCGTGAAAGTCCGACCCCCGCGAAGCGAGAAAGCCGAACTCGCGAGCGATACGGGAGAACTCGCGCGTTTCGTCATCCTTGTGTGCGCCCGAGAGCACCTCGATGCCACGCCCGCCGATATCCTTGAATGCCCCGAACAACTCGCGCCGCTCCGCCTGCGACAGCCGATAGCGGCCGGGATGGGCGATCACCGCCGTGCCGCCGGCGCCGACGATCCAGCGCAAGGCATCTTCGAGCGTCGCCCAGGAATGCTGGACATAGCCCGGCTTGCCCTTGGCCAGCCAGTGCTCGAACACCGATTTGACGTCTTTGGCGTGCCCCTGCTCGACGATGTAACGTGCGAAATGCGAGCGGCTGATCAGCGCCGGATTGCCGACATGGCGCAGCGCGCCCTCGTAAGCGCCGTGAATGCCGGCCCTGTCGAGTTCCGCCGCCATGCGGCCGGCGCGCGAGTCGCGGCCGCTACGGACCTGCTTCAGGCCTGCCAGCAGCGCGGCATTGGACGGATCGACAGCCAGCCCCACGATATGCACCGTCTGGTCGTCACCCCAGGAAATCGACACTTCCACGCCATCGACGAAGCGCAGACCGATCTCGTCAGCCGCAGCGCGCGCTTCAGCCAGTCCGCCCAGTTCATCGTGATCCGTCAGCGCCAGCAGTTCAACCCCGTTGCCGTGCGCCCGGAGCACAAGCTCGGCCGGCGCGAGCAGCCCGTCGGACACCGTCGAATGGCAGTGCAGATCGGCATTGAGCGGCTTCATGCGACGAAGAACTCCTCGACCAGCCGCGCCACCTGCTGCGGCTGGTCATGATGCAGATTGTGTCCGCACTCCTGCACCACCACTTCGCGGATGTCGCGGAAACAGGCGATACGGCTGCGGTAGTCCTCGGAGTCCGCGGCGAACATCTGCTTGAACAGGAAGGAGTCGGCCGCCGTCACCCAGAGCACCGGCGCAGTCACCTGGCGCCAGATCGCCTTCGCCTCTTCAACGCGATAGATGATCGGGTTCACCCCGCGATGAAAGGGGTCGGCCGCCAGGTGAATACCGCCCGCGCCATCGTCTTCGCCCATGCATCCGGCGAGAAAGCGCGCCTTCTCGTCCGACAATCGCGGGTTCTCCCTCTGCAGCCGGGCCGCAAACGCCGCTCGATCGGGATAGGAGCGAAAGGTCGGCACATCGCGCAACTGATCGAGCCAGTTGGCATAGCGTCCGGGCGCCTCGTCGGCCACGTAGGGGCGCAGCCCGAGGCCTTCGAGATTCACCACGCCAGCCACGCGCGCGGGCCGAATCCCGGCGTAGAGGCAGGCCGCATTGCCGCCCAGGCTGTGTCCCACCAGGCGCACCGGCAACTCTGGCGAGTAATGGTCGAGCAGGGCCTCGAGATCGGCGATGTAGTCGGGAAACCAATACACATCGCGATTCCACTCGGAGAGCCCGAAGCCGCGCCAGTCGGGCGCCAGTACGCGCCAATCGCGCTCCAGGGCATCGACGACGAACTGGAACGAAGCGGATACATCGCACCAGCCGTGCAGCAGCACCAGCAACGGCGCCGCTTCACTGCCCCAGATGCGCACGTGCAGGCGCCGGCCGCGCTGTTGAACGAATTCCGAATGACAAGCTTTCATGCCCGCATTCTAGCTCCGGCCGCTGCGCTTAACGTCGATGCGGCCGACGTTAGCCTTCTCTGAAACTTCGTTTTAGCCCGGGGAGGAAAAGCACACCCCGGCCTCAGTCCGGAATTACTGCGGTGGCCTCGATCTCGACGCGGGCGGCGTCTTCCATCAAGCCGGCAACCTGCACGGCGGTCATCGCCGGGAAATTGCGTCCGATCACCTCGCGATAGGCGCGGCCGAGCTGCGGATAGGCGGCAAGGTACTCGCGCTTGTCGATCACGTACCAGGTCATGCGAACGATGTGCTGCGGCTTGCCGCCGGCCTCGGCAAGCACGTCGACGATGTTCTGCAAGGCCTGTCGGGCCTGCCCTGCGAAATCCCCGGTATGGAAGCGGCCCTGGCCGTCCCAGCCGATCTGCCCGCCGATGACCACGGTACGGCCCCGCGCCGCAATGCCGTTTGAATAGCCCTTGGGCGACGCCCATCCGGCCGGCTGCAGAATCTGGATGTCCGGCACGATTGCAAGGTCTTGGTGGTTCATTGGCAATCAGGGCTCCTGGGAATGGGTCATGGTTTGCCGGTCGCGGCGGCGTTCTTCAGCAGTTCACGGGCGATGATCAGCTTCTGCACTTCCGTCGCCCCCTCGTAGATGCGCAGGGCACGAATGTCGCGATAGAGCCGCTCCACCGGGGCTTCGCTGACAACACCGAGAGCGCCGAATATCTGCACGGCGGCGTCGATCACCTGCTGCGCCGATTCGGTCGCGACCATCTTCGCCATCGCGGCTTCCCGGGTAATCGAGGCGCCTTGGTCACGCAACCATGCGGCGCGATAGACCAGCAGGGCAGCGGCATCGATGGCGGCCGCCATGTCCGCAAGTTTTGCTTGCGTCAGTTGAAAATCTGCCAGCGTGCGATTGAACATCCTGCGCGTCGTGGCGTGCCGCAGAGCCTCGTCCAGGGCGCGGCGGGCGAAACCCAGCGCAGCCGCGGCCACCGAGGTTCGGAAAATATCGAGCGTGCGCATCGCCACCTTGAAGCCCTGACCCGCCTCGCCGATGCGCTGGCTGAGGGGAATACGACAATCGCTGAAGCGCAGACGCGCCAGGGGATGCGGCGCAATGACCTCAATGCGTTCGGCGATTTCGAGGCCGGTAGCGCCGGCATCGACAACGAAGGCCGTGATGCCCCTGGCACCCGGCGCTTCGCCGCTGCGGGCAAACACCACATAAAAATCCGCGATGCCGCCGTTGGAAATCCAGGTCTTCTCTCCGTTCAGCACATAAGCGTCGCCCTCCCGCCTGGCCGCACACTGCATTGCGGCGACATCCGATCCGGCATCGGGTTCGGACAAGGCAAAGGCGGCAATCGCAGAGCCGGCCGCGACGCGCGGCAGGTAAAGGCGCTTCTGCTCTTCGCTGCCATGCAGCGTAATGGCGCCGCTGCCCAGGCCCTGCATGGCAAAGGCGAAATCGGCCAGGCCCGAGTGCCGCGCCAGGGTCTCGCGGATCAGGCAGACGCCGCGCGTGTCGATGGTCTCGGCGCTGCCGCCAAAGGCCTGGCCGCCCACGGCGTAGCGCAGCCAGTTGGCGCCCCCCAGTTCGCGCACCAGGCCGATGCAGGCATGGTCGGTCTCCAGTCCGCGCGCATGCGGCGCTTCGTCGATGTTTGCTGTCGCCCAGCGATCGAGGGACAGTGCCAGCTCCTTGTGGCGCTGCTCCAGAAACGGCCAGTCGAGGTAGCTGGTGTCGGGCACTGTTCAGTCTCCCTCGAACACCGGCTTCTGTTTGGCGACGAAGGCGTGATAGGCGCGATGAAAGTCGTTGGTCGCCATGCAGATGGCCTGCGCCTGCGCTTCGGCCTCGATCGCCTGGTCGACGCCCATGTTCCATTCCTGCTGCAACATTTTCTTGGTCATGGCATGGGCGAAGGTCGGGCCGGCCGCCAGATCCTGCGCCAGCGTCAACGCCTCGGCGAGAAGCGCATCGGGTTCGCACAGGCGATTGAAAAATCCCCAGCGTTCGGCTTCCTCGCCGCCCATGGCACGGCCGGTCGTCAGAAGTTCGGTGGCGCGACCCTGTCCGATCATGCGCGGCAGCATGGCGCAGGCGCCCATGTCGCAACCGGCGAGGCCGACGCGGGAAAACAGGAAGGCCGTCTTCGAGCGGGCCGTGCCCAGACGCATGTCGGAGCCCAGCGCCAGCAGCGCACCGGCCCCGGCGCAGATGCCGTCGATCGCCGCAATCACCGGTTGCGGGCAGGCGCGCATGGCCTTGATCACGTCGCCGGTCATGCGCGTGAAGGTGAGCAGCCCCGGCATGTCCAGTTGCGTCAGGGGACCGATGATGTCGTGCACGTCGCCGCCCGAGCAGAAGTTACCCCCTTCGCCGGTCAGCACAACGGCATGGACATCGGCGGCATGGATGAAATTGCGGAACAGGTCGCGCAGCTCGGCGTAGGAATCGAAGGTCAGCGGGTTCTTGCGTTCCGGGCGGTTGAGGCTGATCACCGCCACGGCGCCCTCCGTGTGGTAGCTGAAGTGGCGCGCCTGAAAGGCCTGAAGGTTCTGCCGGTTGCCCGGGAGTTCGTGGGGTTTGCCTGGAAGGTGCTTCATTGCTCGTTCCTCGTCGTCTCGTCTTCGGTGATGCCCGCCATCAGGCATTGAGCGCCAACTGCGCCGCACGTTCCAGATTGCGTTCAAGCTGCAGCTTGCCGCCCTGATACTGCTTCGGCCAGGGCATCTCCTTGTAACCCTGCTCGGCCGCCGCATGCAGCGTCCAGGCCGCATCGGCCAGGTGCGGGCGCGCCAGCGCGCAGAGGTCGGCACGGCCGGACGCGATGATGGTGTTGACGTGGTCGGCCTCGAAGATATTGCCGACGGCGATGGTCGGCACGTCGAGTTCGTTGCGGATTTGATCCGAGAAGGGCACCTGGAACATGCGGCCATAGACCGGCGCTTCCTCCTTGCTGACCTGACCCGACGAAACATGGATGATATCGGCGCCGGCCTGCTTGAACAGGGCAGCGACGGCCACCGAGTCATCCGGGGTAATGCCGCCGGGCACCCAGTCGTGGGCGGAGATGCGCACCGACATCGGCTTCCGCACCGGCCAGGCTTCGCGCATGGCCCGAAACACCTCCAGCGGATAGCGGCAGCGGTTCTCCAAACTGCCGCCGTACTCGTCCTGGCGCCGGTTGGTCAATGGCGAAATGAACGACGACATCAGGTAGCCATGGGCAGCATGGAATTCGATCATGTCGAAACCGGCGCTGGCGGCACGGCGCGCGGCAGCGACGAAGTCGGCCTTGACGCGATCCATGTCGGCGCGCTCCATTTCCTTCGGTATCTGCGAGGTGCCGGGGATATAGGGCAGCGGCGACGGCGCCAGCAGGGGCCAGCCCCCCGACGGCAAGGGCATGTCGATGGCGTCCCAGGCCAGCCGCGTGGAGCCCTTGCGTCCGGCGTGGCCGATCTGCAGCGAGACCTTGGCTTGCCCGTTGGCGTGGATGAAATCGACGATGCGCTGCCAGGCGCCCTGCTGGGCATCGTTCCAGATACCGGTGCAGCCGGGGGTAATCCGCGCATCGGGGGAAACGCAAGTCATCTCGGTGACGATCAGCGCCGCGCCGCCCATGCCGCGACTGCCGTAGTGCACCAGGTGGAAATCCGTGGGCATGCCGTCCTCGGCCGAGTAGGTGCACATCGGCGAAACCACGACGCGGTTGACCAGCGTCAGGTCGCGCAGCGTGAACGGGGTGAACATCGGCGGCAGCGGAGTCGCTCCGGGCAGCGTCGGCACCTGGCACTTCTGCGCGAACCATCTATCGAAGTCGTCCGTGTATTCGTGGTCGCGCAGCTTCTGATTGGCATGGCCGACGCGCTGGCTGCCGGTCAGCACGGCGAAGGCGAACTGCTCCGGCTCCATGCCGACATAGCGCTCGACATCCTCGAACCAGGTCATGCGGTTGCGCGCGGCGCTTTGCAATTTGAGCGCCTCGATCTCGCGCTCGGACTGGTAGCGGGCCAGGCGTGTCGGCACGTCACCCTCGGTGCTGTTCAGCACCTTGACCAGCGCCGCGGCATCCTCCATCGCCAGCTTGGTGCCGGAACCGATCGTGAAGTGGGCGGTATGCGCGGCGTCGCCTAGCAGCACGATATTGTCCTTGAACCAGCGCTCGCACAGAATGCGATTGAACTTGAGCCAGACCGCCGAGCCGCGCAGATGGCGGGCATTGGAGATCAGCCTGCTGCCATCCAGCATGTCGGCAAAGAGTTGCTCGCAAAACGCTATGGACTGATCCGGATCCTTCTTGTCGATGCCGGCCTTGAGCCAGGTTTCTTCCGGCGTTTCGACAATGAAGGTCGCCCACTCGTCGTTGAATTGGTAGGCGTGGAGATTGAACCAGCCCCAGGGCGTTTGCTTGAAGGCAAAGGTGAAGGCATCCAGCTTCTTCCTGGCGCCAAGCCAGATGAAACGACACTTGCGCACATCGATGCGCGGATTGAAGTGGCTTTCGTACTTGCTGCGGGTGGTCGAATTGACCCCATCGGAACCGATTACCAGGTCGTATTCCCTGGCGTAGTCGTCCGGATCCCTGAACTCGGTTTGGAACTTCAGATTCACTCCGAGTTCCCTGGCGCGGGCCTGGAAGATCTGCAGCAGCTTCAAGCGCCCGATGCCGCAAAAGCCGTGGCCGCCGGAGACCATGCGCCGGCCCTTGAAGAACACGTCGACATCGTCCCAATGATGGAAGTTGCGCTCGATTTCCTCGACCACTTTCGGATCGTCCTGGCGAAAGCCGTCCATGGTCTTGTCGGAAAACACGATGCCCCAGCCGAAGGTGCTGTCGGCCTGATTGCGTTCAATCACGGTGATGTCGCAGGCCGGATTGGCCTTCTTCATCAGGATCGAGAAGTACAGGCCGGCGGGACCTCCGCCCAGACAAACGATGCGCATGGCAGCTTCCTCCGTTGTCCGTAATTTATCAGGGTTTTTGATATTTTATATCTAAACTATTATTCCATGTCAAGGGACTGCGGCCGGCAACCGACGTGAACGCCAGTGCCCGGTCGGCGTGAAAACATCCACGCTCCCGGCACCGAGAGACTCCTGTCGCGAAACGCGCCCGCCATCGGCAGGAGCTTCATTATCATCGAATAGAATGTCGCGGCAGAAAGCGGCATCATCCACTTTTCGCCCACTCTCGCAACCGGAACACCGGCCCACCACCTGAACCGAATTGAAAACCATCCTTGTTACAGGCGGCGCAGGCTTCATCGGCTCGGCATTGGTTCGCCTGCTGATCGGCCAGAGCGATTGGCGCATCGTCAATATCGACAAGCTGACCTATGCCGGCAACCTCGAATCCCTGGCGGAGTTGCTCGACCATCCGCGCCACGTTTTCAGCCGCAGCGACATTTGCGACCGCGCTGCGCTGGACGCCTTGTTCAGCGAGCATCACCCGGTCGGCGTGATTCACCTCGCTGCCGAATCGCATGTCGACCGCTCGATCCACGGCCCCGGCGACTTCATCGAGACCAACATCAGCGGCACCTACACCTTGCTCGAGGCTGCCCGCGCCTACTGGTCCACGCTCGATACTGCGGCAAAGGCCGCCTTCCGCTTTCATCACGTGTCGACCGACGAGGTCTTCGGCTCGCTCGGGCCTACGGGGCTGTTCGTCGAGACCAATCCCTACCAGCCGAATTCGCCCTACTCGGCCTCCAAGGCCGCCTCCGACCACCTGGTGCGCGCATGGCATCACACCTATGGCCTGCCGACGGTGATCACCAATTGCTCGAACAACTACGGCCCCTGCCAGTTCCCCGAGAAGCTGATTCCGCTGATGATCCACAATGCCGTCTCGGACAAACCCCTGCCGATTTACGGCAAGGGCGACAACGTGCGCGACTGGCTATATGTCGACGACCATGCGTGTGCCCTGCGCCTGGTTTTTGAGCGCGGCGCAGTCGGCGCCACCTACAACATCGGCGGCCACAACGAGAAGACCAATCTGGAAGTCGTCGATAATCTGTGCGCCCTGCTCGACGAGTTGAAGCCGCGGCAGGACGGCCGCAGCTACCGCGAACAGAAGCTTTCGGTCGCCGACCGCCCCGGCCATGACAAGCGCTACGCGATCGACGCGACGAAGATCGAACGCGAGCTGGGCTGGAAGCCGCAGGAAAGCTTCGAGTCCGGACTGAGGAAGACCGTCCGCTGGTATCTGGAGAACCCTGCCTGGGTAGCCCATGTCGTCTCCGGCGAATACCGGCAGTGGATGGATCGCAACTATGGAGATCGCACATGAGCGCAAGCACCAGGGGCATCATTCTCGCGGGCGGCTCCGGCACCCGGCTGCATCCTGTGACGCTCGCGGTTTCCAAGCAGTTGCTGCCGATCTACGACAAGCCGATGATCTACTATCCGCTGACGACGCTGATGCTGGCCGGCATCCGCGAAATCCTGCTGATCTCGACGCCGCTCGAGCTGCCGCGTTTCGAACAATTGCTGGGCGACGGCTCGCAGTGGGGCATGGATATCCGCTATGCGCCGCAGCCAAGTCCCGACGGACTGGCACAGGCCTTCATCATCGGCTGCGACTTTGTCGGCAATCACCCCTCGGCGCTGATACTCGGCGACAACCTGTTCTACGGCCACGATTTCGCCACCCAGTTGCAGCGCGCCGCCGGGCGCGGGTCGACAGTCGGCGCCACGGTGTTCGCCTACGCCGTGAGCGATCCGGAGCGCTACGGCGTGGTCGAGTTCGATGCCGGCGGTCGCGCCATCAGCATCGAAGAAAAGCCGAGGACGCCAAAGTCGCGCTATGCCATCACCGGCCTCTACTTCTACGACAGCCAGGTCTGCGACATCGCCGCCGGCCTCAAGCCGTCGCCGCGCGGCGAACTGGAGATTACCGACCTCAACCGGATCTATCTTCAGAAAGGCCAACTCAAGGTCGAGATCATGGGCCGCGGCATAGCCTGGCTCGACACCGGAACCCACGGCTCGCTGCTCGAGGCCGGTCAATTCATCGAGGTCATCGAAAAGCGCCAGGGACTCAAGGTGGCCTGCCCCGAGGAGGTGGCCTGGCGGCAACAGTGGATCACGGACGAACAACTGGCGAGGCTGGCCGCACCGCTGGCCAAGGGCAGCTACGGCCAGTATCTGGACGGTTTGCTCAAACACCGGGTCATCGGATGAAGGCGATCCCCACCGCGATTCCGGATGTGCTGCTGCTCGAACCGAAAGTGTTCGGCGACGAGCGGGGTTTCTTTTATGAAAGCTGGAACCGGTGCAGCTTTGCTGAACTCGGAATCGAGGTCGAGTTCGTGCAGGACAACCACTCGAAATCGCAGCGAAACGTGCTGCGGGGCCTGCATTACCAGATCGAACATCCCCAGGGCAAGCTGATCCGGGTGACTGCCGGCGCGGTCTATGACGTCGCAGTAGATCTGCGGCGATCCTCGCCCACTTTCGGGCAGTGGGTCGGCTTCACGCTTTCCTCAGACGACAAACGCATGGCCTGGATTCCGCCCGGCTTCGCCCATGGCTTCTGCGTTACTTCGGATTCTGCCGAGTTCCTCTACAAGGTCACCGACTACTGGAGTCCGGCGCATGAGCGCACGCTGTTGTGGAACGATCCCCGGCTCGCAATCCCCTGGCCGCTGACGGCAGAGCCCGTGCTGGCGCCCAAGGACGCCGCCGGCCGGCCTCTCGACGAAGCTGAGACCTTCCCGTGAAAATCCTGCTGACCGGCGGCAGCGGGCAACTCGGCCGCGAACTGAAGCGCTCGCTCGCCAGCCTTGGCGAACTGGTCGCCTGCGATCGCCGGCAACTCGACCTGGCCAATCCGCGGGTCCTCCACGATGCGGTGCGTGCCATCAAGCCGACGGCGATCGTCAATGCCGCCGCCTATACGGCGGTAGACAGGGCCGAAGCCGAGCCGGCGCTGGCAGATGCGATCAACGGCGTGGCGCCGGGAATCCTTGCCGAAGAAGCCAGGCGTCTCGGCGCGCTGCTGATCCACTACTCGACCGATTACGTCTTCGACGGCGCCAAGTCCACGCCCTACACCGAAGCTGACAAGGCGGCGCCGCTTGCCGCCTACGGTCGCAGCAAGCTCGCCGGCGAACTGGCGATTGCCGCTGCCGACAGCCGCCACCTGATTTTTCGCACCAGTTGGGTTTATGGCCTGCACGGCAACAATTTCCTGAAAACCATGCTGCGTCTGGGCAGGGAGCGCGACGAACTGCGCGTGATCGGCGACCAGTTCGGCGCACCGACCTGGACCCGCCATCTGGCCGACGCGACGGCCCTGATCCTCGCCCGCGCCGAAATCCCCAACGGCCTGTATCATCTCGCCGCCGCCGGCGAGACGAGCTGGCACGGTTATGCCGAAGCCATTTTCACCGAGGCACGATCCGCAGGCTTGGTCGAACAATTACCGAAGATTCACCGTATCACCAGCGCCGACTACCCCTTGCCCGCACCGCGCCCGGCGAACTCGCGGCTCGACTGCTCGCGTTTCAGGCGCGACTTCGGCCTCGCCCTGCCCGACTGGCGCACGGGGCTGATCGACTGCCTCGCCGACGCACGATTCTGACTTTTCCGACCACACGAGACATGGCTGCCACACCCACCTACGACGAATCATCCTTCCGTGTCCTCAAGGGACTGGAGCCGGTGCGCGAACGCCCTGGCATGTACACGCGCACCGACTCGCCGGCGCATATCGTCCAGGAAGTCATCGACAATTCCGCCGACGAGGCGCTCGGCGGCCATGCGAAGAACCTCCATGTCCTGCTGCACGGCGACGGCTCGATTACGGTTACCGACGATGGTCGCGGCATTCCGGTCGGCCTGCATCCGGACGAGAAGATTCCGGTGGTGGTGCTGGCCTTCACCCGCCTGCATGCCGGCGGCAAGTTCGACAAAAACTCCGGCAATTCGGCCTACGCCTTTTCCGGCGGACTGCACGGCGTCGGCGTCGCGGTCACCAATGCGCTATCCACCCGCGTCACGGTCGAAGTGCGGCGCGACGGCAGGATCTGGTCCATCGAGTTCTCGGGCGGCGGGGAGAAGATCGGGCCGCTGACGGAAACCGGCGCCTGCGGCCGCCAGAGCGGCACCCGGGTGCGCGTCTGGCCCGACCCGAAATACTTCGATACACCCCGCGTTGCACCGGCCGAACTCGAACGCCTGCTGCGGTCCAAGGCCGTCCTCCTGCCCGGCGTCACGGTGCGCCTCGACATCGAGCAGGCCGACGGCAGCCTCGCGAGCAAGACCTGGAGCTACCCGCAGGGCCTCGCGGGCTATCTGACCGAGCTGGCAGGCAACGCCGAAGCCGTCGCCCCGCTCTACGCCGCCGAGAAATTTGCCGACGCCGACCATGCCGATTTTGCTCCGGGCGAGGGCGCCGCGTGGGCCCTTGGCTGGCATGTCGATGCAGTAGTCTCAGAGTCCTACGTCAATCTGATTCCGACGGTGGCCGGCGGCACGCATGAAGCCGGCCTGCGTGCCGGCGTGTTCGAGGCGGTGAAATCCTTCATCGAACACCGCGCGCTGCTGCCGCGCGGCGTCAAGCTGCAACAGGACGACGTTTGCAGTCGCATGGCGTATGTGCTTTCGGCGCGCATCCTCGATCCGCAGTTCCAGGGGCAGGTCAAGGAAAAGCTCAACTCGCGCGAGGCGGTGAAACTGGTCTCCAGCATGATCCGCGATCCCTTCGAGATCTGGCTCAACCAGCATGTCGACGCCGGCAAGGCCATTGCCGAGATTTCGATCCGGCAGGCGCTGGCGCGACAGAAGAATGCGCAGAAGGTGGAAAAGCGCAAGCAGTCCGGCGTGGCGGTTCTGCCGGGCAAGCTCTCCGATTGCGAATCGACCGACATTGCCGAAAACGAGCTGTTCCTGGTCGAGGGCGACTCGGCCGGCGGCTCCGCCAAGATGGCGCGCAACAAGGAAACCCAGGCCATCCTGCCGTTGCGCGGCAAGGTGCTCAACTCGTGGGAAGTGGAGGTCGGGCGGCTGTTCGCCAATGCCGAGATCCACGACATTGCGGTGGCTCTCGGCGTCGATCCGCATCGCCCGGAAGACACGCCCGATCTCTCCGGCCTGCGCTACGGCAAGCTGATCATCATGTCGGATGCGGACGTCGACGGCGCGCACATCCAGACACTGTTGCTGACCCTGTTCTACCGCCATTTTCCGGCGCTGATCCGTCATGGCCACATCTACATCGCGCAGCCGCCGCTGTACCGGATCGATGTACCGGCTTCGGGCAAGAAGCGTCCGGCGCGCAGGCTGTATGCCCTCGATGACGGCGAACTCCTGGCCATCAGGGACCGCCTGGTCAAGGAGGGAATCCGCGAGGACGCCGTCGAGGTCGGCCGCTTCAAGGGCCTCGGCGAAATGAATCCCGACCAGTTGCGCGAGACCGCGATGGCGCCGGCCACCCGTCGCGTGCTGCCCATTGACGATCTGCCCGACACCCAGGAAAGCACCTTGAAGCTTTTCAACCTGCTGATGGGCAAGGGGGAGGCCTCGTCGCGCCGCGCCTGGATGGAAGAAAAGGGCCACCTGATTGAAGCGGATATTTGAGATACTGTTTCGGCATAGATAATGAACAACAACACCCCCGATCTGTTCGACGAGCCCGTCGCAGGCGACGCCGGCGTGGCCAACCCGCCGCCGCCCCCGGTGCCGCCGGCGCCGACCATCTTTGCCGAAAGCGGCGACGGCAGTTCCCTGCCCTTGGCGGGCTACGCCGAGCGCGCCTACCTGTCCTACGCCATGAGCGTGGTGCGCGCGCGTGCCCTGCCCCAGGTGGAAGACGGCCTCAAGCCGGTGCAGCGCCGCATCCTGCATGCCATGAACGAGATGCGCCTCGCCGCCAGTGCCAAGCACGTGAAGAGCGCGCGCGTGGTCGGCGACGTGATCGGAAAGTACCACCCGCACGGCGACACCAGCGTCTATGACGCGATGGTGCGGGTGGCGCAGGATTTCACGCTGCGCTACCCGCTGGTCGACGGCCAGGGCAACTTCGGCTCACGCGACGGCGACGGCGCGGCGGCCATGCGCTATACGGAATGTCGCCTGACGCCCTTCGCCGAATTGCTGCTCTCCGAGATCGATCGCGGCACGGTCGATTTCCTCGCCAACTACGACGGCTCAATGACCGAGCCGCAACTGCTGCCGGCGCGACTGCCGGTGGTCCTGCTCAACGGCGCCTCGGGCATCGCCGTCGGCATGGCCACCGAGATTCCGCCACACAACCTGCGCGAAGTGGCGGAGGCGGCGCGGCTGTTGATCAGGAAACCCGAGGCGATGCTGGAGGAAGTGCTGGCTGTATTGCCGGGCCCGGATTTCCCCGGCGGCGGGCAACTCATCTCGACCCCGGCCGACATCCGCGACGCCTATGCCGGCGGCCGCGGGTCCTTGCGCATGCGTGCCCGCTGGCGCATCGAAGAACTGGCGCGCGGCCAGTGGCGGGTCATCGTGTACGAACTGCCCCACGGCGTCTCGGTGGCGCAAGTGCTGTCGGAGATCGAAGGCCTGACCAACCCGCAGCCGCGCGCCGGGAAGAAGGATGTCAGCCAGGAACAGAAGAACCTGAAGGCGCTGGTGCTCGGCGTGCTCGACAGCGTACGCGACGAATCCAGCGACCAGCAGGCGGTGCGCATCATGCTGGAGCCGAAGAGTTCGCGCATTGCGCAGGACGAATTCATGGCCGTGCTGCTGGCCCACACCAGCCTCGAAGCGAGCGTCTCGGTGAACCTGACCATGGTCGGCCTATATGGCAAACATGGCGGCCGGCCGCAGCAGAAGAACCTGCTCGACATCCTCCACGAATGGATCGCCTTCCGCTTCGCCACGGTGGAGCGGCGCACGCGCCACCGGCTGGCGGAAGTGCTGCGCCGGGTGCATATCCTCGAAGGGCGCATGACGGTATTCCTGCGCATCGAGGAAGTGATCCGCTGCATCCGCGAATCCGATGAGCCGAAGCCGGATCTCATGGCACGCTTCGGATTGACCGACACCCAGGCCGAGGACATTCTCGAAATCCGTCTGCGGCAACTGGCGCGCCTGGAAGGCATCCGCATCGAAAAGGAACTCGGCGAACTGCGCGCCGAGCACGGCCAACTGGTCAAGCTGCTCAACTCGCGCCACGAGATGACCAAGCTGATCCTGAAGGAGATCGGCGAGGACAGCAAGCGTTTCGGCGACGAGCGCAGAACCCTGATGGAAGCCGTGACGCCGATATCGCAAGGCGAGATCACCGCGCCCGACGAGCCGGTGACGGTGATCATTTCGAAGAACGGCTGGGTGCGCTCGCGCCAGGGCCATGGCATCGACCCGGCGAGCATTACCTACAAGACTGGCGACTTCCCCTGGCTGGTGGCCGAAACGCGCACCGTCTGGCCCTTGATCGTGATCGACAGCAACGGCCGCAGCTACAGCGTCAAAGTCTCCGACCTGCCGGGCGGCCGCGGCGACGGCGCACCGCTGAACACCATGATCGACTTCCAGGAGGGCGGCAAACCGGCGCTGGCGCTCACCGCCGCGCCGGACGGCAAGTATCTGGTGGCGGGATCAAACGGCTACGGTTTTGTCGCGGCCGTCGCCGATATGGCTGCGCGCAACAAGGCGGGCAAGGCCTTTCTTGCGCTGGACAAGGGAGAGAAGCCGCTGCCCCCGGCACCGGTCGCGGGGGATGCGGTCGCGGTCCTCACCGAACGCGGACGCCTGCTGATCTTCCCTCTTGCCGAACTCAAGGAAATGGCCAAGGGCAAGGGCCTGATGCTGATCGATCTGGCCAAGGGTGATGAGGTTGTCGGCGTCGCCGTAACGGGCGGGCAGGCCCTGCTGATCCGTGGCGCCGGGCGCGGCGGCAAGCCGATCGAGCAGACGCTCGACGCTCGCGCACAAGCCGTTTTCCGCGGCGTTCGCGCGCGGCGCGGGCAGGAAATTCCGTTCAAACTAAAACCCGCGAGTCTGGACTTGGCGGTTCGTCATTGATGCTAGAATTATTGCCGAACAAGCCTGTCAAAATAAATCTGTCTGCAGGTTCCTGGATCGGTGGCTGCCCAAGGAGAATCAAATGTTTTTCCTCCTCTACTACGTCTTTGCCATAGCGGTGCTGGTCATGCACTTCACCGGGACTCTGGCTCGCTATAACATGGAATGGATGATCCTTGTGCTGGCCGTGACGGTATTTCCGGCGGTCATCTACCTCTAGGTGCCTGGTCGCCGCAGTGGCGCGCGATGACGGCCTTCACCTGATCGACATCCGCATCGACCACCTCCACCCGCTGCGGCAGGCGCTCGATCCCTTCCAGCTCCGGCGGGCGCATCGGATCACGTTCCAGCGCCTCGCGTATCGTATCGGCAAACTTCACCGGCTGCGCGGTTTCCAGCAGGATCATCGGCATGCCCGCAACGCGATGCTCCAGCGCCACCTTGACCCCATCGGCCGTGTGCGGGTCGATCATCACGTCGTAGCGCCGCCAGACATCGCGAATCGTCGCCAGGCGGTCCGCGTGTGAACTGCAGCCGGAGACGAAACCGCAGCCGGCCAGACGCGCGGAAAACGGCCCTTCTGCCAGGCTGAAGCTGCCACCGGCATCCACCTCGCGCCACAGTTGGCGCACGATGGCGGCGTCACGGCCAACCAGGTCAAAAATGAAGCGTTCGAAATTCGACGCCCGGGAAATGTCCATCGACGGACTGGAAGTGACGTGCGTCTCCGCCGTGGTCCTCGGCCGATAGAGGCCGGTGCGGAAGAACTCGTCGAGCACGTCGTTCTCGTTGGTGGCCAGCACCAGGTGGGCGATCGGCAATCCCATCATGCGCGCAATGTGCCCGGCGCAGATGTTGCCGAAGTTTCCCGACGGCACGGCAAACGCCACTTCTTCCTCATTTGACCGGGTCGCCTCGAAGTATCCCTTGAAGTAATACACTACCTGCGCCGCGACACGCGCCCAGTTGATTGAATTTACTGCTCCAATCCTGTACCTCGCCTTGAATTCGGCGTCGTTGGACACCGCCTTGACGATGTCCTGGGCATCGTCGAACATGCCGCGCACGGCGATGTTGAAAATGTTCGCATCCTGCAGCGAATACATCTGTGCGCGCTGGAAAGCGCTCATCCTGCCTTCCGGCGAGAGCATGAAAACATGGACATTGTGCTTGCCGCGCATCGCGTATTCCGCGGCCGATCCGGTATCGCCGGAGGTCGCGCCGAGGATATTGATGGTTTCATTGCGCTGCTCCAGCACGTACTCGAACAGGTTGCCCAGCAGTTGCATCGCCATGTCCTTGAAGGCCAGTGTCGGCCCGTTGGACAGCTCCAGCAGATGGAAATCCGGTTCCAGTGAGGTCAGCGGCACGATGTCCTTCGCCCTGGCCGGATCGCGGCTCCAGCGATAGGCCTGCGCCGTATAGGTCTTGTCGCAAATCGCCCTGAGGTCCGCCGCCGCTATGTCATCCACATAGAGCGAGAGGATCTCGAAGGCCAGTTCGGCGTAGGAAAGCTGGCGCCACTCGGCGAGGCACTCGCCCACCTGCGGATAGGACTCGGGCAGGTAGAGGCCCCCGTCAGGCGCAAGCCCGCCGAGCAGGATGTCGCAGAACCCCTGCGGCCCCGCTCCGCCGCGCGTGGAGACGTACTTCATGTCACCCCAGCTCTTCCATGCGCAGGCGGATCACCTTCCTCTTCACCACCGGTAGCGCCTCGATCCTGACGATGGCCGCATCGACATTCTTCTCGCGCGTGACGTGGGTCAGCATGATGATGTCGGTCTGCGACTCGCCCTCGGCCGGCTCGCGCTGGATCATGGCGTCGATGGAAATCTGCTGGTCGGCGAGGATACGCGTGATGTCGGCCAGCACCCCCGGCTTGTCTTCCACCCGCAGCCGCAGGTAGTAGCTGGTCTCCACTTCCGCGAGGGGCAGGATCGGCGTGTCCTCGACCGCGCCAGGCTGGAAGGCCAGATGCGGCACGCGATGCTCAGGATCGGCCGTATGCATGCGAGTGACATCAACCAGGTCGGCAATCACCGCCGAAGCGGTGGGTTCGGCGCCGGCGCCCTTGCCGTAGTACAGCGTCGCGCCGACGGCATCGCCCTGCACCAGGACGGCGTTCATCGCCCCTTCGACGTTGGCGATCAGGCGCCTGGCCGGAATCAGCGTCGGATGCACGCGCAGCTCGACGCCCGCCTTTCCGTCCAGTTGGCGACGCCGGGTGATGCCCAGCAGCTTGATGCGATATCCCAACTGTTCGGCATACTTGATGTCGAGGGCGTCGAGCTGGCTGATGCCCTCGATGTGCGCCTTGGCCAATTGCATCGGAATGCCGAAGGCCAGCGCCGAGAGGATGGTGATCTTGTGTGCGGCGTCGACGCCCTCGATGTCGAAGGTCGGATCGGATTCGGCATAGCCCAGGCGCTGCGCCTCCTTGAGCACGACATCGAAGGGCAGTCCCTTGTCGCGCATCTCGGAAAGGATGAAGTTGGTGGTGCCGTTGATGATGCCGGCGATCCACTGGATGCGGTTGGCGGTGAGGCCTTCGCGCAGCGCCTTGACGATGGGAATGCCGCCGGCCACCGCGGCCTCGAAGCCGACCATCACGCCCTTCTCGTGCGCGGCGGCAAATATCTCGTTGCCATGCGTCGCCAGCAATGCCTTGTTGGCCGTCACCACATGCTTGCCGCCGGCGATGGCTTTCAGCACCAGTTCCTTGGCGATGCCGCAGCCGCCGATCAGTTCGACCACGATGTCGATCTCGGGATCGGTGACCACGGCGAAGGCATCGTCGGTCAGTTGCGCCCTGCCGGCGGTCACTTGCCGCGCCAGGTCGAGGTTCCTGTCCGCCACCCGGGTAATGCGGATCGGGCGTCCGGCACGGCGGGTGATCTCGGCTTCGTTGCGCGCCAGGACGTTGAAGGTGCCGCCACCGACGGTGCCGATGCCGAGGAGTCCCACGTTGATAGGTTTCATGTCAAGTCTTTCCTGAAGCAGCAGGCGGGCACATCGATCCCCGGCAATTCATTTGCCATGCCGCTTTCGATAGCTTTCCAGGAAGCGCGCGATGCGGCCGATGGCCTCGCGCAGGTCGTCCTCGTGCGGCAGGAACACCAGCCGGAAATGGTCGGGATGAGGCCAGTTGAAGCCGGTGCCCTGCACCAGCAGGACCTTTTCCGCCATCAGCAGTTCGGCGATGAATTCCTGGTCGTCGGTGATCGGGTACAGCTTCGGGTCCAGGCGCGGAAACATGTACAGCGTCGCCTTCGGCTTGACACAACTGACGCCGGGAATGGCGTTGATCAACTCGTGGGCGACGTCGCGCTGGCGGCACATGCGTCCGCCGGGCGCCACCAGGTCGTCGATGCTCTGGTAGCCGCCGAGCGCGGTCTGGATGCCCCACTGGCCGGGAACATTGGAGCACAGCCGCATCGAGGCCAGCATGTCGAGGCCATCGATGTAATCGCGCGCATGCTTCTTTTCGCCGGAAACGATCATCCATCCGGCCCGATAGCCGCAGGAACGATAGTTCTTCGACAGGCCGTTGAAGGTGATCGTCAGCACGTCCTCCGACAGGGCCGCAATCGAGGTGTGGGTCGCCCCATCGTACAAAACCTTGTCATAGACCTCGTCAGCATAGATGATCAGGTCGTTCTGCCGCGCGATGTCGACGATCTCCTGCAGCAGCGCATCGGGGTAGAGGGCTCCGGTCGGGTTGTTGGGGTTGATGACCACGATCGCCCGCGTTTTCGGCGTGATCTTGGCGCGGATGTCATCCAGGTCGGGCAGCCAGCCGGCCCCCTCGTCGCACAGGTAGTGCCGCGGCGTGCCGCCGGAAAGGCTCACCGCGGCGGTCCACAGCGGATAGTCGGGCGCCGGCACCAGCACCTCGTCGCCGCTGTCGAGCAGGGCGTTCATGGCCATAACGATCAACTCGGAAACGCCGTTGCCGATGTAGATGTCCTCGATCGTCACGGACTTGACATGCTTTTGCTGGGTGTAATGCATCACCGCCTTGCGCGCGGAGAAGATGCCCTTTGAATCGACATAGCCGGACGCCCCGGGCAGGTTGCGGATCATGTCCTGCTGGATCTCTTCGGGGGAATCGAAGCCGAAGGCGGCGAGGTTGCCGATGTTCAACTTGATGATCTTGTGGCCCTCCTCCTCCATCTGCCGGGCACGCGCCAGCACGGGTCCGCGAATGTCATAGCAGACGTTGTTGAGCTTGGCGGATTTGTTTACGGGTTGCATCGGCAACCGTCCTTTCTGCGTGATGCCGACCGGGTTGGCCGACTTCGGTAAAGGCTATAATGTTAAACGAAGCTCATGCTGCACCGCAAATCGAGATGTGATGCGGCTTTCAGCCACTTCTGCCCCGGCCCGCCCTTTGCCATTTGACTGCCCTGAATGAAGCTTCATTCCTCTGCCACGACCGGTCTGCTTGCAATCACGGCCTACGATGCCGAGCACATCGCGGTGAATGGCCGCCGCCTGACGAGGAGCTTCCTGCTGACGGCGCAACGCCTGGTCGAGACTTGGCCGCCGCTGTCCTTCGACAGCCTGACCGAGCCGGACCTCGCCGCGGTGGCCGACCTCGACTGCCGCATCGTGCTGCTCGGCACCGGGCGGCGCCAGCGCTTCCCCGCCCCCGCGCTGCTGCGTTCGCTGGTCGAGCGGCGCATCGGCGTCGAGGTCATGGACAGCTTCGCCGCCTGCCGCACCTACAACATCCTGATGGCCGAAGGACGTGAAGTGGCCGCCGCGCTGATCATCGAATGCGCCACCTGATCGAACTGCGCGGCACGCCGCTGCTTGCGCTGCTGCTGATCTTCACCCTGGCCTGGTTCGGCACGCTCGAACAGCGCCGCCTGATCAACCCCGACGAAGGACGCTACGCGGAGATCCCGCGCGAGATGGTGGCCAGCGGCGATTGGCTGACGCCGCGCCTGAACGGCATCAAGTATTTTGAAAAGCCTGCCCTGCAGTACTGGGCGACAGCCACCGCCTTCACCGTGTTTGGCGAGCAGCACTGGACTGCACGGCTGTGGCCGGCGCTGACCGGCTTCCTCGGCGTGCTCGCCACGGCCTTCGCCACGGCCAGGCTGTTCGGCAGACAGGCCGGATTGATCGCCGGCGCCGTGCTGGCAGGCAGCGTGCTGTGGAACGTGATCGGCCACGTCAATACGCTGGACATGGGCGTCAGCTTCTTTCTCGCCAGCGCGGTGTTCGCCCTTTGCCTGGCACAGAGCGACAGCGCGAACCTGCGACAAGGTTCGCCTGAAAGTCGGCGCTGGCAGGACGCTGCCTGGGTGCTGCTGGCGCTGGCGACGCTCTCCAAGGGGCTGATCGGGCTGGTGCTGCCCGCCGCCACCGTCATCGTGTATGCCCTGTGGCAGCGTGACTGGGGCTTCATCCTGCGCATCCGCCCGCTGCGCGGCCTGCTGATCCTGCTGGCCATTACCGCGCCGTGGTTCATCGCGGTATCGCTGGCCAACCCGGAGTTCGCCCGCTTCTTTTTCATCCACGAGCATTTCGAACGCTTCCTGACCAAGGCCCATGGCCGCTACCAGCCGATGTGGTACTTCGTCCCCATCCTGCTGCTGGGCATGCTGCCCTGGCTCGGCAGCCTCGCCCAGGGCCTTGCCGCCGGCTTCAGGCGGGACGCCGGCCAGCGCTTCCAGCCGCGCCGCTTCCTGCTGGTGTGGGCGGTGCTGGTCTTCGTTTTCTTTTCCGTATCGAGTTCCAAGCTGGCTTCCTACATCCTGCCGATTTTTCCGGCGCTGGCCGCACTGATCGGCCTGCATCTGGCGGGCCATGTCGCTTCGCGCCACATCGAATGGCATGCCCTGCCGGCGATCCTGATCGGCGGCGCCTGCCTGCTGCTGGTGCCCTACGCCACCCGCTTCGCCAATGACGAAGTGCCGGCGGCGCTCTACGAGGTCTACCAGCCCTGGCTGTATGGAGCGGCTACCGCCCTGCTGCTGGGTGGCCTCGCCGCATTCTGGCTGGGACGGCGCGGACGCAGCGTGGCGGCGGTGTTCGCCCTGGGTTTCGGCGGCTTCGGCTTCGGCCAGGGTTTCCTGCTCGGACACGACAGCCTCGGCTCGGTAAATTCGGCGCACGACGTGGCCGCGGCGATCGGCTCGCAAGTAGCGCCGGATGTTCCCTTCTACAGCGTCAATACCTACGACCAGACCCTGCAGTTCTACCTCAAGCGCACCACCACCATGGTCGCCTATCGCGACGAACTCGGCTTCGGCATCGACCAGGAACCGCAGAAGTTCATCCCCGATGTCGCCGGCTTCGAGCGCGCATGGAACACCGCCCCCGCTGCCTGGGCGCTGATGTCGCCGCAGACCTGGAAGGAACTGAACAGCAAAGGATTGCCCATGATCGAAATCATCCGCGACACACGCCGCGTCGTCGTCAGAAAGCCATGAACGCGCTCAGCTTCTCCCTGGTCCTCGCCGGCGTGCTGCTGAACGCCGCCGCCCAGCTCTTCCTCAAGGCCGGAACCAACGCGGTGGGGCATTTCGAGTTTCACGTCGACAACATCCTGCCGATCGGCCTCAAGCTGGCCTTTCAGCCATTCATCGTGGGCGGGATGGCCTGCTATGCGGTAAGCCTGGTGGTGTGGATCATGGCGCTGTCCCGCGTTCCGGTGTCGATCGCCTATCCGATGCTGTCGATCGGTTACGTGATCAACGCCTTCGTCGCCTGGCAGTGGTTCGGTGAAGCGCTGGCGGCGCAGAAGCTGCTCGGCATCGGCTTCATCGTGGTCGGCGTGTTTCTGGTGGCCAGATCGTGACAGCTGCTTTCCTGCCGTTCACACGGCCCTCGATTGACGAGGAAACCATCGCGTCCGTCGCCGAGGTGCTGCGCTCCGGCTGGATCACCAGCGGCCCGAAGGTGCTGGCCTTCGAGGCGGCCTTGTCCGACTACTGCGGCGGCCGCCCGGTGCGCGCCTTCAATTCCGGCACGGCCACGCTGGAAGTCGCGCTGCGCCTGGCCGGCGTCGGCCCCGGCGACACGGTGATCACCACCCCGCTGACCTGGGTCGCCACGGCCAACGTGATCCTGCAGGTCGGCGCCACGCCGCTCTTGGTCGACGTCGATCCCGCCACGCGCAACATAGATCTCGACCGCATCGACGCCGCCGTCAGGCCGGAAACCAAAGCGATCATCCCGGTCGACCTCGCCGGCCTGCCCGTGAACCGCGACCGGCTCTATGCCATCGCCGAAAAGCACAAGCTCCGCGTGATCGAGGACGCCGCGCAATCCTTTGGCGCCTCATGGAACGGCAAGTACATCGGCAGTTCGTTCGGCAAGGGCAGCGATTTCGTCTCCTTCAGCTTCCACGCCAACAAGAACCTGACCACCTCCGAAGGCGGCGCGCTGGTGCTGCCCGCCGACATCGCCCCCGGCCTCTGCGAACGCCTGCGCCTGCAAGGAATGCAGCGCTTCCCCGACGGCGGCATGGACGTCGATGTGCTGGGCGGCAAGTTCAACATGACGGACATTGCCGCCACCATCGGCCTCGGCCAGATGAGGCACCTCGAAGCGTTCACCGCCCGCCGCCGCGAACTCGCCCGGCGCTATTTCGCCGGCATAGATTCGGGGTTGGGACTTGAACTGCCGGTGGCGGATTTCGACAACTGCAACTGGCACATGTTCCAGGTCCTGCTGCCGCACGGCACGGATCGCGGCAAGTTCATCGCGGCAATGAAGCTACAAGGCATCGGCATCGGCGTGCATTACCCGGCGCTGCACCTGTTCTCGCTGTATCGCGCAATGGGGTTCAAGGAGGGCGACTTCCCCAACGCCGAATGCATAGGCGCTACCACCATTACACTGCCTCTCTTTCCATCTATGCAGGACATGGACATCGACCGCGTGTGCGCGGCGCTGGCAACGTGCCTGCGGGAGATCGCATGACTACACCCCACCTCTCCATCGTCATCCCGGTTTACAACGAGGAAGCCACGCTCGCCGCGCTGTTCGCCCGCCTCTATCCGGCGCTCGACGCACTCGGCGAAACCTACGAAGTCGTCTTCGTGAACGACGGCAGCCGCGACCGCTCGGCGGCGATCCTGCGCCAGCAGTTCGAATTGCGCCCCGACGTGACCCGCGTCATCCTGTTCGCTGCCAATGCGGGCCAGCACATGGCGATCATGGCCGGCTTCGAGCACTGCCGCGGCGAGATCGTCATAACGCTCGACGCCGACCTGCAGAACCCGCCGGAGGAAATCGGCAAGCTGATCGCCAGGATGCGCGAAGGCCACGACTACGTCGGCAGCATCCGGCGCAAGCGGCAGGACAGCCTGTTCCGCACCTGGGCCTCGAAGGCGATGAACCGGCTGCGCGAGAAAATCACCCGCATCAAGATTACCGACCAGGGCAACATGCTGCGCGCCTATTCGCGCGGAGTGGTGAATGCCATCAACAGTTGCAAGGAAGTCGCCACCTTCATCCCGGCGCTGGCCTACACCTTCGCCCGCAGCCCGGCCGAAGTGGTGGTGGAGCACGAGGAACGCGCCGCCGGCGACTCGAAGTATTCGCTCTACAGCCTGATCCGCCTCAACTTCGACCTGATGACCGGCTTTTCGCTGGTGCCGCTGCAATGGTTCTCCATGCTCGGCATTCTTGTCTCGCTGGGCTCCGCCGCGTTGTTCGTGCTGCTGATTGCGCGCCGCCTGATGTTCGGCCCGGAAGCCGAGGGCCTGTTCACCCTGTTCGCCCTGGCGTTCTTCCTGATCGGCCTTTCGCTGTTCGGCATTGGACTGCTCGGCGAATACATCGGCCGAATCTATCAACAGGTGCGCCACCGGCCGCGCTACCTGGTGGAAGCCATCCTCGAACGCAAAGAATGAGCAAGGCCGTCGTCTTCGCCTACCACAACGTCGGCGTACGCTGCCTGTCGGTGCTGTTGGCCCATGGCGTGAATGTGGCACGCGTCGTCACCCACCAGGACAGCCCGACCGAGGCCATCTGGTTCGACAGCGTCGCCGAACTGGCGGCACGCCACGACATTCCCGTGATCACGCCGGAGGACCCGAACGATCCCGGCGTGCTGGCCGAACTCGCTGCCCTCGCCCCCGACTTCCTGTTTTCCTTCTACTACCGCCTGATGCTGAGGGCGCCGCTGCTGGCCCTGCCCAAGAGCGGCGCCTGGAACATGCACGGCTCGCTGCTACCGAAGTATCGCGGTCGCGTACCGGTGAATTGGGCCATCATCCACGGCGAGCGGGAAACCGGCGCCAGCCTGCACCGGATGTTGGAAAAGCCCGACGCCGGGGGCATCGTGGCGCAGCAGGCAGTTCCCATCCTGGCGGACGACACCGCCTTCGAGGTGTTCAACAAGGTCACGCTGGCCGCCGAAATGGCGCTCGATCGCGTTTTGCCCGAACTTCTGGCCGGCCGCGCAGCGGAAAGGGCGCAGGACCTCGCCGCCGGCAGCTACTTCGGCGGGCGCCGTGCTGAGGACGGCCGCATCGACTGGACCCGCCCGGCCGCGGAAATCCACAACCTGATCCGCGCCGTGGCCCCGCCCTACCCGGGGGCCTTTTCCGACACTGCCAAAGGCCGCCTCAAGGTGCTGCGCTCCCTGCACCCGACGGGGGAAAGCGGCCCCCACGGCGGCCGTCCAACCCTGTTCTACCGAGATCATCGCCTGTTTGCCGAATGCGGCGACGGCAGGCTTTTGCGCCTGCTCGCGGTAGAATTGGAGGGTTCACCGCTGGTCCCTCTGCCGGCCACCGCTTCGGCAGGCGACCGGGCCCACGCCATTCCCGGAAACTCGACTCTCTCCCTGTCATGAAGAAGATACTCATCCTCGGCGTCAACGGCTTCATCGGCCACCATCTCTCCCAGCGCATCCTGAACACCACCGACTGGGAGGTGTATGGCATGGACATGAATTCCGAGCGCGTCGCCGACCTGATGGAAAACCCCCGCTTTCATTTCTTCGAAGGCGACATCATGATCAACAAGGAGTGGATCGAATACCACGTCAAGAAATGCGACGCGATCCTGCCCCTGGTGGCCATCGCCACGCCGGCTACCTACGTCAAGGAGCCCCTGCGCGTCTTCGAGCTCGACTTCGAGGCCAACCTGCCGATCATCCGCCAGGCCGTCAAGTACGGCAAACGGGTGATTTTCCCCTCGACCTCCGAGGTCTATGGCATGTGCAAGGATGCCGAATTCGACCCGGAGAACTCCGAACTCATCCTCGGCCCAATCAACAAGCCGCGCTGGATCTACTCCTGCGCCAAGCAGATGATGGATCGCGTGATCCACGCCTACGGCCAGCAGGAGGGGCTGCAATACACGCTGTTCCGTCCCTTCAACTGGATCGGCCCCGGCCTCGATTCGATCCACACGCCGAAGGAGGGTTCGAGCCGCGTCATCACCCAGTTCCTCGGCCACATCGTGCGCGGCGAGCCGATCAAGCTGGTCGACGGTGGCGCCCAGAAGCGCTCCTTCACGTATGTCTCCGACGGCATCGATGCGCTGATGAAAATCATCGAGAACAAGGACGGCATAGCCAACGGCAAGATCTACAACATCGGCAACCCGAAGAACAACTACTCTATCCGCGAACTCGCCACGCTGATGCTCGACCTGGCCAGGCAGTACCCCGAATATGCGGAAAGCGTGGCCAGGGTAAAGGTGCTGGAGACCACCTCCGGCGAGTACTACGGCAAGGGCTACCAGGACACCCAGCACCGCGTACCGAAGATCAGCAACACCATGGCCGACCTGGACTGGGCGCCCAAGGTCACCTTCGAGTCGGCCCTGCGCAGCATTTTCGAGGCCTATCGCAGCGACGTGGCCGCCGCGCGCAAGCTGATGGATTGAGCGAGCCAAATGGCCCCCCACGCTCACATGACGTTCGCTGCCCCCCACCCCCAGAGGGGGCAAGCCGCGGCTGCCCTCTAGGGACGGCCCGTCGACGGCAGCATGAAGCTCGCATTGAAGATCGATGTCGATACCTGGCGCGGCACCCTGCAAGGGGTACCGCGACTGGTGGAGATCCTGCGGCGCCAGCGCGCCGACGCGAGTTTCCTGTTCTCGCTCGGGCCCGATCACACCGGCCGCGCCATCAAGCGCGCCTTGCGCCCCGGCTTCCTGAAAAAGGTGCAGCGCACTTCGGTGGTCTCCCACTACGGCATCAAGACCCTGATGTACGGCACCCTGCTGCCCGGTCCGGACATCGGCCGTCGCGGCGCCGACATCCTGCGCGCCACGCGCGACGCCGGCTTCGAAACCGCGATCCACTGCTGGGATCACGTGAAGTGGCAGGACGGCGTCGAAAAGGCCAATGCCACCTGGACCGAAATCGAAATGCGCCGGGCGCATGAACGCTATGTCGAGGTCTTCGGCGAGGTGTCTCCAGGCCACGGCGCCGCCGGCTGGCAGATGAACGCGCATGCGCTGCGCCTGACGCAGCGACTGGGCTACCGCTGGGCGTCTGATTGCCGCGGCAGCCATCCCTTCATTCCGGTGTGGAACGCCGAGATTGTCGCCTGTCCGCAACTGCCCACCACCCTGCCGACGCTCGACGAACTGATCGGCATGGACGACCTCACGGCGGACAACGTCCATCTGCACTTGCTGCGGCTCACCGCGTCTGCCGGCGCCGACTCCGGAAATCGCGACCACGTTTTCACGCTGCATGCCGAACTGGAAGGACTCAAGTTCGGCGACACCCTGGAGCGCCTGCTGACAGGCTGGCGCGAACAAGGCTATGAACTGGTATCGCTGGGAACGATGCGCGACGCGCTCGACCCGGCGCTGCTGCCTCGCCACGAAATGGTCCGCGGCGAAATCCCGGGCCGCTCGGGCCGCTTGATGCTGCAGGGCGAGGAATTTCTGTCAACCTGGAAGGAAGCCGCATGATCGAAGCCAAACCTGTCCCCTCCGCCCTCGGGCTGCGCGTTCCCGATTTCACGGTCCCCGCCACGGGTGGCGAATTCAGCCTCGCCGCGCATCGCGGCAAGGCCCTGGTGCTGTATTTCTACCCAAGGGACAACACGCCCGGTTGCACCACGCAGGCGCAGCAGTTCCGCGACCTGCACGACGAGTTCGTCAAGGCCGGCTGCATCGTGGTCGGCGTCTCGCGCGACGATTTGAAGTCGCACCAGAATTTCAAGGCCAAGCTCGGGCTGCCCTTTGAATTGATCTCCGACATCGAAGGCGTGCTCTGCCGAATGTTCGATGTGGTCAAGAACAAAATGCTTTATGGCAAGAAAGTGCTCGGCATCGAGCGCAGCACCTTCCTGATCGATGCCAACGGCGCGCTGCGCCAGGAATGGCGCTCGACCAGGGCCGATGGCAACGCCGCGGCAGTATTGGAGGCCGTGCGCGCGCTTTAATCGGGCGCGGTAACCCGAAACAGGGCCCGGATTCGGGCCTTTCCTTTTGCCTTGTGCCAAGCGGCGGCTGGCTATCGTGAGCCTGGTTCCGCCCAGCCCACCCCTGCCTTGAGGTATTCATGAACGCCACGCGCGTCAAGACTCCTAAGAATCCCGCCACCAAGCTGTTCGTGCTCGACACCAATGTGCTGATGCACGATCCACAGAGCCTGTTCCGCTTCGAGGAGCACGATATCTACGTGCCGATGATGACGCTGGAGGAACTCGACGCCAACAAGAAGGGCATGTCGGAAGTCGCGCGCAACGCGCGCCAGAGCAGCCGCCTGCTCGACGAGATCGTCACCGGCGCCGAACACGACATGGCCGGCGGCATCGACCTCGCCGGCCCTTCCCGACAGCTCGCCACCGGCCACCTTTTCCTCCAGACCGAAGCCATCAACGGCATCCTGCCGAGTTCGCTGCCGACCGCCAAGGCCGACAACCAGATCATCGGCGTGGTGATGTACCTCGGCCAGAAGTTCCCCAAGCGGCCGGTAATCCTCGTCTCCAAAGACATCAACATGCGCATCAAGGCCCGCGCGCTGGGCCTCGAAGCGCAGGACTATTTCAACGACAAGGTGCTGGAGGATACCGATCTCCTCTACACCGGGACGCTGGAACTGCCTGCCGATTTCTGGGATACCCACGGCAAGGGACTGGAATCCTGGAAGAAGGACAGCCGCACCTACTACCGGATCCGGGGCCCGCTCTGTCCCGACCTGCTGGTCAATGAATTCGTCTGGCAGGAAGGCCCGCAGCCGTTGCAGGCCTGGGTAAAGGTCGGCGCCGGCAAGACGGCGGAACTCGAGACGCTGATCGATTTCAGCCACGCCAAGAACGCCGTGTGGGGCATCACCGCGCGCAACCGCGAACAGAACTTCGCTCTGAACCTGCTGATGAATCCCGAGATCGACTTCGTCACGCTGCTCGGCCAGGCCGGCACCGGCAAGACACTGCTGACGCTGGCCGCCGCCCTGACCCAGACGCTGGAAACCAAGCTGTTCTCCGAGATCATTTTCACCCGCGTCACCGTTCCAGTCGGCGAGGACATCGGTTTCCTGCCCGGCACCGAAGAAGAAAAAATGACGCCGTGGATGGGCGCGCTGGAAGACAACCTCGACGTGCTCAACAAGCCGGCCGACCCCCCTGGCGGCACCCCCGGCGCCGGCGGCAGCTACGGCGGCGACTGGGGTCGCGCCGCGACCATGGACCTGATCCGCAGCCGGATCAAGATCAAGTCGCTCAACTTCATGCGCGGCCGCACCTTCATGAACAAGGTCCTGATCATCGACGAGGCACAGAACCTGACGCCGAAGCAGATGAAGACCCTGATCACCCGCGCCGGCCCCGGTACCAAGGTAGTCTGTCTGGGCAACATCGCCCAAATCGATACGCCCTACCTGACCGAAGGCAGCTCAGGCCTGACCTACGTGGTGGATCGCTTCAAGGGCTGGGCGCATTCCGGTCACGTCACGCTGCAACGCGGCGAGCGCTCGCGGCTCGCGGACCACGCGGCGGAAGTGCTGTAGGGCGCCCGATCAGGCTCGACAGGACGAGCCTGACGCAAAATTTTAGTTCCGGCCGCTCCCGATGGTCGCTTAACATCGCTGCGCGATGTTAGCCTGCACTGAAATTACGCTTCAGGTTCGGTACGAACCTGAAGCGTAATTTTCAAACTTCGCGTATTCGTGGATGAAGGTCAGCGGCACCATGCCGACCGGTCCGTTGCGGTGCTTGCCGATGATCACCTCGGCCTTGCCCTTGTCCTGCGTGTCGGGCTTGTAGTATTCCTCCCGATACATCATCAGGATGATGTCGGCATCCTGCTCGATGGCGCCCGACTCGCGCAGGTCGCTCATCAGCGGGCGCTTGTCGTTGCGCTCCTCGACCTTGCGCGAGAGCTGCGAGAGCGCAATGATCGGCACCTGCAGTTCCTTGGCCAGCGCCTTGATCGAGCGCGATATCTCGGAGATTTCAGTGGCGCGATTCTCCCCGTCGCGGTTGGAACTCATCAGCTGCAGATAGTCGATGATGATCAGGCCGAGCTTGCCGAACTGCCGGTGCAGGCGCCGCGCGCGCGCGCGCAGGTCGGTCGAGTTGATGGCGCCGGTTTCGTCGATGTGGATCGGCGCCTCGTGCAGTTTGCCCAGCGCCACCGTCATCCGGTCCCATTCGTCATCGGTCAGGCGTCCGGTGCGCAGCTTGCTCTGGTCGATGCGGCCAAGAGACGAGAGGAAGCGCGTGGCGAGTTGCGGGCCGGACATTTCCAGGCTGAAGATCGCCACCGGCAGCCTCTGATCGACGCCGACATGCTCGGCAATGTTCAGCGCAAACGCGGTCTTGCCCATCGACGGGCGGCCGGCGACGACAATCATGTCGCCGGCTTGCAGACCGGCAGTCATCCGGTCGAGATCGACGAAGCCGGTGCCCACGCCGGTGATGTCCGATTGACTGTCGCGCGCCAGCAGCGCCTCGATGCGCTCGACGACTTCACCCAGCAAGGGCTGGATCGGCACGAAACCGTTGTTGCCGCGATTGCCGGCTTCGGCGATCTGGAAGATGCGCTGCTCGGCATCGTCGAGCAGCGTCTTGACGTCGCGCCCGGCGGGATTCAGCGCACTGCCGGCGATTTCGTCACCCACCGTGACCAGTTGGCGCAGTATCGCGCGCTCGCGCACGATTTCGCCGTAACGGCGAATGTTGGCCGCAGAGGGCGTGGCGTTGGCGATTTCACCGAGATAGCCGAGGCCGCCGGTTTGATCGACTTCGTTCGACTGCTCGATCGATTCGTACACCGTCACCACGTCGGCCGGCCGGCCCTGCTGGATCAGCTTGCCGATATGACGGAAGATCCGGCGGTGGTCATCGCGATAGAAATCGGTTTCCCGCACCACGTCGCCGATGCGGTCCCAGGCCGCGTTGTCGATCAGCAGGCCGCCGATCAGCGACTGCTCTGCTTCGATGGAATGCGGGGGTAGCTTGAGCGCGGCGACCTGGGAATCGACCGGCTGTGGGGGATTAAAGGCACGGACCTGGGCCATCGCTTTCTCCGATATGAAGCGCAGAGTCTACCCCGCACCGCGCATCAAGGTAAGTGGACAAGCTGTGGAAATTCTGTGGAAAAACTGTGCAAATGCGGTGGATTGAATTCGCGCACTGCAACACGTCAGGGGCGTGACATACCCCACCAGGAAATGCCGTCCGCGCGTCCCGCGCGGCCAAATCCCACCAGGGGATACCGTCCCGCCCATCCCGGGCCGGACATAAAACAACGGGCCGCTGATGGATCATCAGCGGCCCGTCATTCTTACCGTACTGCGCGGTCTACTGCTCGCCGAGCACGGATACCGTCACCGTCGCCACGACATCGGCATGGAGCGCGATCTGCACCGGAGTGTCGCCAATGGTCTTGAGCGGGCCTTCGGGCAGGCGGATCGACGACTTCTCGATCTGGAACCCCTGGGCGGCGAGCGCCTCGGTGATATCGTGGGTCGACACGGAACCGAACAGCCGGCCATCGACCCCGGTCTTGCGTGTGATTTGCAGCATCAGGCCTTCCAGCTTCACCGCCTGGTCCTGGGCCGCGGCAACGGCGGCGGCATGGGCGCTTTCGAGTTCGGCACGCTTTTCCTCGAAGACCTTGCGGTTGGCTTCCGTCGCACGCTTGGCCTTGCCCTGCGGAATCAGGAAATTTCGCGCGTAGCCATCCTTGACCTTGACCACATCGCCGAGGCCGCCGAGGTTGACCACCTTTTCCATGAGAATGATTTGCATGATCTAGTCCTCGCTTACTGGTGCAGATCGGTATAGGGCAGCAAGGCCAGGAAGCGCGCGCGCTTGATGGCGGTCGACAACTGCCGCTGGTAGCCGGTCTTGGTACCGGTGATGCGCGCCGGCATGATCTTGGCGTTTTCGGCGATGAAATCCTTGAGGATCTCGACGTCCTTGTAGTCGATCTCTTCAATCTTCTCCGCCGTGAAGCGGCAGAACTTGCGGCGCTTGAACAGGCTGCGGCCCTTGTCGTCCTTGCGCTTAACACCGGTCTTGCTCTTAGGCTTGAATGCCATTTTCAGTTCCTTCCACGAATTCGATTGTATTCACATGCAGCATCGGACTGCGTCGCTTGAGGCTCCTGGCGGCCAGAAAACCTGCCACCCTGATCCCGTCTCCCGGCTTCGCCGCAAGCAGCACCTGCGCCGGCCGGCCCATCGCCACACAGGCCATCTCGCATTCAACCTTACGCTCGACATCGGCTTCGACCTGGGTCGAGACATGCGCAAGGAGAAATTCGAGAACCGGTATCCCGGCCGGAGTGCGGCGCAATGCGCCACGCTCAAGCAAACGACCCGACAACTGCGTCAGGTTGCCCGGCTTGTCCTCAGGCAGCAGCGGCAGCAGCAGCCGGAGCCTCCACCTTGACTTCGGTCTGGGTCAGCGAACGCGACTTCTCTTCCTTCATCATCGGCGAAGGGGTCACCACCGCCTTGCGGTTCTTCACCGTCAGGTGGCGCAACACGGCATCGTTGAACTTGAAGGCGTGTTCGAGTTCGGCGAGCGTCTCGCCATCGCACTCGATGTTCATCAACACGTAGTGGGCCTTGTGCACCTTCTGGATCGGATAGGCCATCTGGCGGCGGCCCCAGTCCTCAAGGCGGTGGATCGCCCCGTTGCGGCCGGTGACCAGCGTCTTGTAGCGCTCGATCATGGCCGGAACCTGCTCCGACTGGTCCGGGTGAACGATGAATACAACTTCATAATGGCGCATGCAATCTCCTTGTGGTTGAGTTTCAGCCCCCCCGCATGCGTAACGGGTGGAGCAAGGGAAGCCGGCCATGATAGCAAGCTGCGGCGCTTGAAGCAAGGCCCGTATCCGGGCAAAATCTTGCGCGGCGGCCATAGCGAAGCTCCCCGGTTCGTGCCAAGATGCCACCCATGATGGATTCCCGACCATGATCGAACAGCCATTTCCCGGCCTTGCGGCCTGGCTGGCGTATTTCCGCGAGGCCACCCTGCCCGTGCTGCGTCACACCGTGCAGGAGCTCGAGCGCATGCGGGAGGATGCCGAGAACGTTAACGGTCGAGCTCTTTCAGCGACGATCCTGCGCGATCCGATGATGACCCTGCGCGTGCTCGGCTACATCGAATCCAACCGCCGCGCGCGGCAGACAACCGACATCACCACCATAGAACGGGCGATCATGATGATCGGCACTGCCCCGTTCTTTCGCGATTTCCAGGACTTGCCGCAGATCGAGGACCAGCTCAAAGCCCATCCGCAGGCCTTGCTCGGGCTGCTGAAGGTGATCCATCGCGCACGCCGTGCGGCGCAATGGGCGCGCGACTGGGCGATCGTCCGGCACGACCTCGATGTGGACGAGATCACGCTGGCCGCCCTGCTCCACGACATGGTGGAATTGCTGATGTGGTGCTTTGCGCCCGCGATCGCCATCCGGGCGCGCGAGATGCAGATGGCCCATCCCAATCGGCGTTCGGCGCTGATCCAGACCGAGGTGTACGGCGTTCCCCTGTACGAGATCAAGATGGCGCTGACCGAGGTCTGGCACCTGCCGCGGCTCCTGACCCAGTTGATGGATAACGAGCACGCCGACAATCCTCGCGTGCAAAACGTCAAAATCGCGGTTGATCTGGCCCGCCACTCCGCCAACGGCTGGAATGACAAGGCCTTGCCGGACGACCTCAAGGGCGTCCGCGAGTTGCTGCACATCAACCATCAGACGCTGGTGCGCCGTCTCGGCGTCGATGAAGCCACCAGTGCAATGCTGCTGGCGCTGGACCCACAGCCGGCGCCGGGCGGCGAGGCTAACCGCAATAACGAAGCCCCATGATGTTCAGCAACAGCTCGGGCTGCCGGTAGGCACCGAGCACCACCACGACAATCAGGAGCGCGCCCGCCAGCGCAACGGCCCACACCGCGCGCCGCGACCAGTCGGCACCCGGCCGCGCGGGCGGCAGGTCGCCGCCATCGGTTTCGTTGCGAGCATTCATCCGCGCATAGTCGGCAAGCTTCGCGGCCAAGTCAAGCCCGGCAGCGCATTGCAATGCCGGCATGGAACGCTAGAACCCTTCATTGTCACGCAGGAAGCGCCACTTTCCCAAAGGCAAGTCGCCCAGCCGCACGCGGCCGATGCGCACCCGCTTCAATCCGGTGACCCGCAGCCCCACCAGTTCGCACATGCGACGGATCTGCCGCTTGCGCCCTTCGGTCAGGACGAAGCGCAGTTGTTCCTGATTCGCCCACGCGACTTTAGCCGGGCGCAACTTCTTGCCGTCCAGTTCCAGGCCGTGATTGAGCAGCGCCAGGCTGCGCTCGTCCAGCGCGCCTTCGACGCGCACCAGGTATTCCTTCTCGATCCGCGAATCATCGCCGATCAGCTGCCGCGCCACGCGGCCGTCCTGGGTCAGGACCAGCAAGCCCGTGGAATCGATGTCGAGCCGCCCGGCCGGGGCCAGCCCCTTAATGTGCGAGGGCTGGAAGCGCTGATGATCCCCGGCCATCTGCGTCGCTGCGGAAATCAGGCTGGCTGCAGGCCGGTGGCCATCCTCGGCCTGGCCGGATACGTAACCGATTGGCTTGTGCAGCAGGATCGTCGCCTGCCGCGCCTGCGTCGCGCGCGCCTCCGGAGCCAGGCTGATAACCGCATCGGCCGCGGCGCGCGTGCCCAGTTGCGTGACCCGCTGGCCATCGACGAACACCAGTCCGCGCTCGATGAAGGCATCGGCTTCGCGCCGCGAGCACAGGCCGCGTTCGGCAAGAAGTTTTGAAACCCGGATACCCTGAGTATCATTCATGGTCGCGCATTCTATCCCGCCCCCATGCTCAGCTATCGCCACGCCTTCCACGCCGGCAACCACGCCGACATCCTCAAGCATCTGGTCCTGGTCCTGTGCCTGCAGCACATGAACAGCAAGGACAAGCCATGGCTGCTGCTCGATACCCATGCCGGCGCAGGCCTCTACGCGACCGACTCGGAACAGGCCAAAAAGACCGGCGAATACGTCGATGGCATTGCGCGGCTGTGGAACCGCAGCGACCTGCCGGCGCCGTTGCAGCCGTACATGGCCGCGCTACAGGCCTGCAACGGCGGCGGACTGAAACTGCGCCGCTATCCGGGCTCGCCCTGGCTCGCCGCGCACTTCGCGCGCGACATCGACACACTGCGCTTTTGCGAACTGCATTCGACCGACTTCGCCCTGCTGCGCCGCCAGTTCAGGGACGCCGGACGCCGCGTCAAAGTCGAGCAGGGCGACGGCTTCGAAGCCATGAAGGCGGCCCTGCCGCCGGCCTCGCGGCGCGGCCTGGTGCTGATCGACCCGTCCTACGAAATCAGGAGCGACTACATGAAAGTCGTCGCCGCGCTCAAGGACGGACACAAGCGCTTCGCCACCGGCACCTATCTGGTCTGGCTGCCCTTTCTGCCGACCATCGAATCCCGCGCCCTGCCCGACAAGCTGAAGAAGTTGCCGGCCGACTGGCTCTACGCCGGTCTCACCGTGCGCGGCCCGGCCACCGAGGGAAGGGGCATGATCGGCAGCGCGATGTTCGTCATCAACCCGCCGTGGACGCTGAAGGCGGCGCTCGAGGAATCCCTGCCGTGGCTGGCGCAGGTGCTGGCGCTGGACGAGAAGGCGGGATGGGTCGTGGAAGCTTCCAGCGCCCGAGCGCCGACCGTCAGCTCCTGAGTTCGGCGCGGTCGCGGAAGTGTTCCAGCGCTTCCGGATTCGCCAGTGCTTCAAGGTTCTTCACGGCGACGCCATGCACCACATTGCGCACCGCCAGCTCGACGATCTTGCCGCTCTTGGTGCGCGGAATGTCGCTGACCTGCAAGACCTTCTCCGGGACGTGGCGCGGCGTCGTGTTGTCCTTGATCACCTGCTTGATGCGCTTCTCCAGCGCTTCGTCGAGCGCGAGGCCTTCGCGCAGCTTGACGAACAGCACCACGCGCACATCGCCGCGGTTGCCGGGCGGCCAGTCCTGGCCGATCACCAGTGACTCGACCACCTCGCCGAGCTTTTCCACCTGGCGATAGATCTCGGCCGTGCCGATGCGCACGCCGCCGGGGTTGAGCGTCGCATCCGAGCGGCCGTAGATGATGAAGCCGTCCTGCGCGGTGCGCTCGGCGAAGTCGCCATGGCACCAGACACTCATTGGCAAATTCGGGAAGCGCTCGAAGTAGGCGGCACGATACTTGGCCCCGCTCTCGTCGTTCCAGAAGCCGATCGGCATCACCGGGAAGGACCGCGTGCACACCAGCTCGCCCTTTTCGCCGCGCACCGGCCGCCCGGCATCGTCGAACACCTCGACCGCCATGCCGAGGCCGGCACACTGGATTTCGCCGCGATACACGGGACCGTTCGGATTGCCGATGACGAAGCAGGAGATTATGTCGGTGCCGCCGGAAACCGAGGCGAGCTGAAGCTCCTGCTTGATGTTGGCGTAGACATAGTCGAAGCCCTCGGGGACCAGCGGGCTGCCGGTCGAGAACATCGCGCGCAGGTGCTCCAGACGGTGCGTTTGACCTGGCTTCAGTTGGATCTTGGCGATGGCGTCGATGAACTTGGCCGAGGTGCCGAAATGCGTCATGCGTTCCGCATCGGCGTAGTCGAAAAGGATGTTGCCGCGATGGACAAACGGCGAGCCATCGTAGAGCAGCAGCGTCGCGCCCGACGCGAGGCCCGTCACCAGCCAGTTCCACATCATCCAGCCGCAGGTGGTGAAGTAGAACAGCCGGTCATCGGCCCGCACATCGCCGTGCAACTGGTGTTCCTTGATGTGCTGCAACAGCGCGCCGCCCGCGCAATGCACGATGCACTTGGGCACGCCGGTGGTGCCCGAGGAATACATGATGTAGAGCGGATGGTTGAAGGGCAGCCGGGCGAACTCGATCGAATTCGTTCGTCGATACGGGGCGACAAGATCGTCCAGCATGATCCCCTTGGCGAGTCCGCTCAAATCGTGTTCCCGATGCACGTAGGGCACGACCACCACTTTCTGCAATGAAGGCATCTGCGCTGCAATCTCGGCCACCTTGGCCATCGAGTCGATGGTCTTGCCGTTGTAGAAATAGCCGTCGCAGGCGAACAGCAGTTTCGGTTCGCTCTGGCCGAAACGATCGAGCACGCCCTGCACGCCGAAATCGGGCGAGGCCGAGGTGAAAATGGCGCCGATGCTCGACGCCGCGAGCATCGCGATCAGCGTCTCCGGCAGGTTGGGCATGTAGGCCGCGACACGATCGCCGGCGACCACGCCGAGATCGCGCATGGCCCGCGCCAGGCGCGCGACGGCCAGATACAGTTCGGCGTGCGAGAGGCGTGCCCTGGCCTTGTCCTCGCCGCGGAACACCAGCGCATCCGCGTCATCGCGCCGCCGCAGCAGGTTCTCGGCGAAGTTCAGCCTGGCTTCGGGGAACCACTGCGCGCCGGGCATCTTCTCGCCGTCGACGACCACCGTGGCGCCGATCTCGCCGCGCACTTCGCCGAACTCCCAGACCGATACCCAGAATTCCTCCGGATGCTCGATCGACCAGGCGTGCAATGTGGAATATTCGGCGCCCACGAGACCGCGATTCCAGCGCCTGTCGGCCGCGGCGATGAACGCGGTGAGGCGCGTACCGGCGATGCGTTGGGGCGAGGGCTGCCAGATCGGCGCGGTCAGTGTGTTCATTCCGATTCCCCTGCGTCGTTCCTGGATGATCTACAAACAGCTTGCACGCAAACCCTCGGGCAGCGGTATCGACTTGCCCGTGGATGGATTGATCCACACCAGCTTGGCCGCGCCTTCGGCGTAGACCCGCTCTTCGCCGACCAGGCGCAACTCGTAGAAGGTCGGCACGCTGCTGCGCCCTGGCGTGCCGCAGAACATCCGGCAGTCGATGGTGCCGGGGTAGGTTATCGGCGTCAGGAACGTGCAACTGGCATTGACGATGACCGGGCCTTCGGTCTGCGTCCACGCGGTACCCAGCCCGAAGGACTCCAGCCATTCGATCCGTGTCTGCTCCATGTAACGGAAATAGACCGTGTTGTTGACGTGGCCCATGGCATCCTGGTCGCCCCAGCGGATCGGCATCTGGTTGCGGTAAACCAGTTTGCGGTGGTGTTCCATCGGCATCAGGCAGGTGCAGTCGAACTGCGGCTCACGGGTCAGGGTTTGCCGCCGGCGGGCGCCGGCTGTGCGCCCGATTTTACCGGGTTCGGCGGCATCCCCAGTTGTTCGATCATCGCGCGCACGGCGCGCATCTGGGCGCCATCGCGGGTGTGATAGCCGCTGCCGGTATAGCCCCACCAGTCCCAGCAGGCGTTAGGGTTGAACATCCATTTGAACGAGCCGAAGGCGAAGCCATAGCGCGTGGTGGTCTGCGGATAAAGCACCACGATACGGTTGCCGGCGGCCCAGTTGTTGTAGCCGGCGCCTTCGACAAAGCGCCGGCCGACTTCCCCGGCGCTCTGGCGGCAGCCGTGAAACGCGACATGGATCCGGCAGCCGCCGGCGCGGCAGGCGGCGGGCACGAACGCGTAGCCTTCCTCGCCGAGGCTGGCATCGATCGGGCGGCGGTCGATGAAGGGGCGCTGGTCGAAGGCGACGATCTCGCCATCGGGTGGCGTCATGGCAGGCTTGAGCGGTCCGAGCAGATGCGCCAGCAACTGGCCGGCGGCATCGAAATCCTTGCAGCGATTGATGAAGGGCGGGCCCGAGGTGTCGCAGGCATTCGGCTTCGCGTCGGCCACCGAGAGCATGGCGTGCCCGGCATCCGGCACCTTGACATAGCGCACCGCGTCGTCGGGCAGCACGCCGCGATAGAAGGCCGCCAGCGAGTCCATCACCGCCGGCGCAATGACCTTGTCCTTGCCGCCGGAAAGCAGCCAGACGCGGTCGTCGCGCAGTTTCTCGATGGGGTCGATCTTGCCCGATTCGGCGAGTTGCTTGATGGCCTTCAGGGTGTCGGCGGGCGACGGCGGCGCTTCCTTGGCGTCCGGCTCCATGCAGTTGCCCAGCGCCCGCATGATCGAGCCTGTGGCACAGTAGTACGGTCCGCCGGCGATCACCCCGGCGCCGCTAACCATGGCCGAATGGGCGACCTCGAACTGCACCGCCATGTAGCCGCCGGACGAAATCCCGGACACCGTGACGGCGGAGGTATTCGCGGACAGCCTGGGCAAAGGCGGTGCAGCGGCAACAGCGGCCGCGAACAGCAACAGGGCGCCAGCGTACTGCAAACGGGAACACAGATTCATCGGATCACGGCGTCAAGAAGCAGAAAAGGGTGCAGAAAAGCCATCGCCGGTAAGGCCTCGGGTTGCGGCCGACAAGCCTGCGGCGGCGTTCCCTGGCCAGCGTTGCGCAAAGGTTGCAGCGACGTTCAAGATTATAATCCGGGCATCAACCCAATCATCGAGGTCAGCATGCAGCGCGAAGCCATGGAGTTCGACGTCGTCATCGTGGGCGGTGGCCCGGCAGGGCTTTCCGCCGCGATCCGCCTGAAGCAGATCAACGCCGAGATCAACGTCTGCCTGATCGAGAAGGGCTCGGAAATCGGTGCCCACATCCTCTCCGGCGCGGTCATGGATCCGCGGGCGCTGACCGAGCTGATTCCCGACTGGCAGGCGCAGGGAGCGCCGATGGACACGGCGGTCACCCGCGACCGCTTTGCCTTCCTTACGCAGCATGGCTTCGTCGATCTGCCCACCCTGCTCCTGCCGGGATGCTTCCAGAACCACGGCAACTATGTCATCAGCCTGGGCCAGATGTGCCGCTGGCTGGGCGCGCAAGCCGAGGCGCTGGGCGTAGAGATCTATCCCGGCTTTGCCGGCGCCGAAGTGCTCTACGACGACAAGGGCGCCGTGCGCGGCGTGGCGACGGGCGACATGGGCATCGGCCACGACGGCCAACCCACGGCCAACCATCAGCCGGGCATGGAACTGCTGGCCAAATACACGCTGTTCGCTGAAGGCTGCCGCGGCCACCTCGGCAAGCAGGTCGAGGAAAAGTTCAATCTGCGCGCCGCCTCCGATCCGCAGACCTACGCCATCGGCATCAAGGAACTCTGGGAAATCGATCCCGAGCGTTTCGAGAAGGGCCTGGTGATGCACACCTTCGGCTGGCCGATGAAATCCGACACCTACGGCGGCGGCTTCATCTACCACTTCGGCGAGAACCTCGTCTCGATCGGCCTCGTGGTCGGCCTCGGCTACAAGAACCCCTTCCTCGCGCCCTTCGAGGAAATGCAGCGCATGAAGACCCATCCGCAGATCGCACCGCTGTTCAAGGGCGGCAAGCGCCTGGCCTACGGCGCCCGCGCCCTGGCGGCGGGCGGCCTGCAGTCCCTGCCCCAGCTCGACTTCCCCGGCGGCGCGCTGATCGGCGACGACGCCGGCATGCTGGTCGCCTCGCGCATAAAGGGCAGCCACGCCGCGATCAAGAGCGGCATGCTGGCCGCCGAAGCCGCCGCCGAAGCCCTGGCCGCGGGCCGCGCCAACGACGCCTTGACGGCCTACCCCGAAGCCTTCCGCGAGTCCTGGCTCCACGAGGAACTGCACACCGCGCGCAACTTCAAGCCATGGATGGCGAAAGGCTTGTGGACCGGCACATTGATGTTCGGCATCGACCAGGTCTTGCTGCGCGGCAAGGCGCCGTGGACCCTGCACAACACAGCCGACCACCTGAAGCTCAAGCCCGCCGCCGAGTGCCAGCCGATCGAGTACCCGAAACCCGATGGCGTGCTGACCTTCGACCGGCTTACTTCGGTCTTCCTCTCCAACACCAACCACGAGGAAGACCAGCCCTGCCACCTGCAACTGAAAAATGCCGATGTGCCGATCAGCACCAACCTCGCGCTCTACGACGCCCCCGAGCAGCGCTACTGTCCGGCCGGCGTGTACGAAATCGTGCGCGACGAGGCCGGCAACAATCCGCGCCTGCAAATCAACGCGCAGAACTGCGTGCACTGCAAGACCTGCGACATCAAGGACCCGACGCAGAACATCAACTGGGTGGTGCCGCAGGGCGGCGAGGGCCCGATTTACACGCAGATGTAAGAGTCTGCGCCGGCGCGACGGCGATGCCTGGACAATGCAGGCACCTTGTTTTCCCTGCAAGGGATGCAGGAGAACAATGTCCGCCGAGAGCGCAATCGACCATCCAGGGCTGCGGCATCGGCACCCGGACCCGACAAATGATTTGCGGACCCAAGCTCTTTGGCACTTCGCGGCCATTGGCGGAAATTCAGGAGGGCCATTCCATTTCGATTTATTGACTTGGTTCTGACTACCATGAACGCCGAGGTTCCGAGTCATGGAGCCCTACCAACTTGCAACTCGCAGCATCAAGGTGTTACCCTAGTGCCACCTTAAGGCAACTGGTACCCAACAATGTCCACTACTTCACTGAAGCTTTCTGACGAACTCAAGCGACGAGCTGCTGCCGCTGCCGAGAAGAAAGGAGTCTCGCCGCATGCGTTCATGGTCCATGCGATTGAGCAGGCAGCGACGGCAGCAGAGCGGCGGGCCAGTTTCGTAAATGAGGCTCAGGCGGCACGGGAACAAATGTTGAGCACCGGAAAGGGCTACGAGGCCAGTGAGGTTCATGCCTACCTGAAAGCGCGCGTTTCTGGCAATAAGCCTGCAAAGCCGAAAGCCAGATCTTGGCAAAGCTGATCTATTCGGCACGCGCGCTCGCCGATCTTGAAAGGCTAACAGACTTCTTGATGGAGACAGATCCTCCCGCAGCAGCAGAGACGGTTGGATTGATCGAGGAAGCCGTTGAATTGTTAGCGCGTCATCCACTGATCGGTCGTCCCGTGGAGCATGAATTGCGAGAGTTGGTGATATCTCGAGGACGTACGGGTTATGTGGCCCTCTATACCTTTGAAGAAGACCAGGATGCTGTCCTGATTCTTGCGATCCGTCATCAGCGTGAAGCCGGCTACTGGGGGCAGGACGATGACTGAGTTCGGCCAGAAGCGGACCTAAGCGATTGCTGCCCCTAAGCGGACACTCGCCCCGTACCTCCGCTTTGGGAAACAATCCACAGGTGTCAGGCATATTGGAGTTGTTATACTGACCGCAAAAATACCATGTGACTGACAATAATAAAATTAGAACAGCAAATCCCGCGTCATCAATATCATCTGTTACACGGACCCCAGTGTCCGTGTAAACACTGTTATACGTACAGAGCGACCCGTCCATGAGAATAAAAGATATACATGTCACGAATGTTCTACCGATCGATATATTTTCGGTAGAAGACATCTCTGACCTAGTCGTAATAGCTGGTCCCAATGGCGTTGGGAAAACGAGACTCGTCTCCGCGCTTATTGCTCATTTCCAGAATTTGAATGGCAAGAACATCAAGTTCAAAGTCCAAGCTACTTCGGATGAAGAAGTCACCGCTTGGGGAAAACGAGAACTCGACACCAGCGTGCCGCAAGATGCTGCCTTGCTGACAGCAATGCTTCAACAGAATCGACAGCGGCGAAATCTAAAAAGCAGCGTCTTTTACTATGAGAGCAATAGAAGTATCCAAAAAATCCAACCGCTGTCTTATCAGTGGGACATGCCCGATCCTTGGGAAGAGCAAATATCTTGGAATTTTACGTTTGGCGGATTGGCAGGCAGATTTCAGGACACCCTGCATGCGATTTTCAAAAAGATTCAAACCCAAAAAACAGCCATTGCGAATAAAGCTATAAGTTTGAAACAGGATGGGCACGAGTCAATGAAGCTCGAGTTCTCTGATCCACTTGATCCTTACCGGGAAGCGTTCTTCAAACTTCTTGGGCCAAAGCGACTTGTGAAAGCAGACGTACAGGGCAACACTCTTCGCTTCGAGCACAAGGGTCAGGAGTACGACATTAATGCATTAAGCTCGGGAGAGCGGGAAGTTCTAAATATCACATTTGATTTTCTACTGCGAAAACCATCCAACTGCATCATCTTCCTTGACGAACCCGAGTTGCATCTTCACCCGGAGCTATCTTCAAAACTGATAAGCACTCTGAAGAGCGCAGGGGAAAACAATCAGTTCATACTTTGCTCGCATTCGCCAGACATCATTTCGTCTTCTCTTGAAGATACGGTGATATTTCTTACCCCCCGCAGTGAGACCACTGCCAACCAAGCGGTAGTACTAAAGCCAGATGATCAGTCGACCGAAGCGCTCAATCGACTTGGGCACTCAGTTGGCGTGGTCTCGCTTGGAAAAAAGATCGTCCTTATCGAAGGCACTAAAGCAAGCCTCGACAAACAAACGTATGTGCATATTCTAAAGAACAGATTCCCGGAACTGGTTCTTCTTCCAAGTGGCGGGAAAGGCAATCTTGCGGCTTTTGATCAGATAGCCGCACAGGTTCTGACCAGGACGATGTGGGGAATTGATTTTTACATGCTCGCAGACCGCGATGCAGTTGGAGAAGGCTCAGCGATGCCGGAAGCCGCTGGCCGCTTCCGAACCCTCAGCAAATATCACTTGGAAAACTACTTCCTTGATGAGAAAGTGCTCGCGCGCGTATTCCAAATCATGGAGCCCGCCGATTCTTGGCTTTGCAAGCCTGACGAAATTGATAAGGTTCTAAGAGATATCGCGCGCGACCACATCTCTTACGCTACGGCGCTTATTGTCGTAAACGACAGGCGACGATCTGCGGGGAATGTGGATGTAATGTTAAAAGGGTGCCAGGGAAAATCAATTGATGAACTTGTCGGCATGTTTACCGAGCGCTCATCGCAGGAAAGAGAAAGAGTACAGACCGCGTTGGACGTCAGTAGCTTGTCCACTTCGGTGACGAATGTCTTCCGAACGCTCGAAGATGAAATAAATTCAGCCAGTGACAATTGGAAACGTGATATTCCAGGAAAGGCAATTCTCAGCACATTTTGCGCGCGGGCAAAAATTCCTGATGGACGGCTAAAGACTCTCTACATACAGGAGTCTGAGCGTGCATCTGTCAATCCATTTTCTGAAATCGTCGAAATATTTTCTATGTTCGCGCAGCGCCGGTGACTTCTACGTTGTTTCTGGAGCGTAATGAACCTTCTTGGCCTTGATCCCGGTGGTTTTAAGAGCTTCGGGTGGGCGAGCTTGCGTATCGGTGAGGCTGGCACCCCCGTCGCCCTCAAGACGGGCGTATCGTCAAGCGCATCCGCTGCGCTCAATGAAGCAAGTCGCGCAGTCAGCGTGGCACCCGTAGCCGTCGGAATCGACGCTCCACTTTTCTGGGTAACCGAAGGTGATCGCAACGCGGATGCACGCATTCGCAAGCTGGTTTGTTCTGCTGGCGGGCACTCAGGAACAGTCGGACATGTCAATTCGTTGCGGGGTGCCTGCTTGGTTCAAGGCATACTCGCTGCACGCCAAGTGGCAGAATCATGGCCTTCCGCCACAGTCACCGAAGCGCACCCGAAGGCACTTATTCGCGTCCATCTCGCAGCGAGTGAATTCCTCGCAAAGTATCTTCCTAACGCACCCACCGAACATGAACGCGACGCTGCACTCGCTGCATTCGCAGCTTGGGCCGCCGCGGCACACTTCTCAGGCTGGCGCGATCTCCTGCTAGAAGAAACCGCCCCATTTTTCCCGAGCGGCCACGTCGTTTCCTACTGGTTCCCGTGTCAAAAAACATAACCCGGCAGTCCACACAGACGCTGCGCGATATTGCCGCGCAGCGTCGATGACTTCTTCGTTAGACAGCACGGTGGATGTCAATACCCTTGCGCAAAGTGTCACCTCTCTGACCGCGCGCGCGGTCCAACGCCTATCGCAGTTTCTTCCTGACTGGAAGCAGCACGTCATTCTCTACATCCTCTTTGCACTTGCTATTGGATTCATCGTTGGCCGCTATCTTGCGGGGCGCGCCTACCGCTCCCCCGCATTCCAGAATCCGGGCGAGGCACTGCTGTCACGCGTCGCGAAGGCGAACTTCGGTTCTCCTGACTATCACCTGATGAATCACGTCACGCTCCAGTTGAAGGACGGGACAACTCAGGTCGACCACATCCTCGTTTCGAGGTTCGGCGTGTTCGTTATCGAAACCAAGGACTACAAGGGCTGGATCTTCGCCAATGCGAATCAGGACAACTGGACCCAAGTCTTGTTCAACGCGAAGTTCAAGTTCCAGAACCCGATCCGGCAGAACTTTCGGCACGTTTGTGCGGTGCAAGAGCTCCTTGATTTCTTGCCACCTAGCGCAGTGAAATCGGCCGTCGTCTTCACTGGCGAAGCAGAGTTCAAAACAGAGGTTCCGCAGGGAGTGTTCACCCTCTCCGGGTTCATCGACTACGTTCGCGGACAGACTAGCTTAATGATGTCACTCAATCGAGTTCAGTTCTGCGTGGGGCGGCTCGAGACTGCGCGCCTTGCCATCAGCGGTAAGACAGACGTCGAGCATGTTGAGAGTCTTCAGCGAAGGCGCGGTCGAGCTGCCTAAACGTTCCTGAGCGTCCGCTATCTCAGTCGGCGTATGCCCGCTCCGGGCACAACACAGACCTTCACAGAGTAAAGAGGCAAGCTCGACCAAACTTGAGAATGAAGACACTTCCATTTGATGAAGTTTCTGGCGACAAATGACGCAGATTTTGCTCGTCGCGGTTTCGCACCAACATCGTCGCCCGTGCTACTGGACAGAACGCACTGATGGCAAACAGCGGCTGAAAGTCGGTGCTGGCACTACGGCAAAAAAACAGGAACCCGCGGGTTCCTGTTTTTTTGATGTGGGATGCCGATCAGAACATCGCTTCATCCAGCGCCAGCGCGCTCGCCCCGCCCTGCACCACCTCCTGCGCCAGGCCGGCCGCCGAGGCCATGACGTGATCGGCATAGAAATGCGCCGTCGCGATCTTGGCGGGGAAGAAGGGATCGGCGTCGCCTGCGGCGATCTTCGCCTGCGCCACCAGCGCCGCGCGCGCCATCATCCAGCCGCCGGCAACAACGCCCATCAGGCGCAGGAAAGGCACCGCGCCGACCGCGACGGCACGCACCTCGCTGCCGTACCCGGCCACGATGTAGTCGCCCGCCTGCTGCAGCGCATCGATGCCGCGCCCCAGCGCCGCGGCGATGGCGGCAAACGCGGGGCCTGACTGCCTGGTCACTTCGCCGCGGGTCTGCTGCATCATGCCGGTCAGGGCCTTGAGCGTGGCGCCGCCTTCGCGGGCGATCTTGCGGCCCATCAGGTCGTTGGCCTGGATGCCGGTGGTGCCTTCGTAGATGGTCGTGATGCGGGCATCGCGCATGAACAGGGCGGCGCCGGTTTCCTCGATGAAACCCATGCCGCCATGCACCTGCACGCCGAGATAGGCCAGCTCGTTGCCGGTTTCGGTGCTCCAGCCCTTGACCACCGGGATCATCAGATCGACATAGGCCTGGTTCTGCGCGCGTTCCCCGGCGTCCGGATGGCGCATCGCGGCGTCATGGGCGGCAGCCACCGAATAGGCCAGCGCGCGCATGGCTTCGACCTGCGAACGCATCAGCATCAGCATGCGGCGAATGTCCGGATGGCGGATGATCGGCACGCCGGCAGCCGAGCCCTCGATGGCGCGGCCCTGCACGCGATCGCGGGCGTAGGCCACGGCGTGCTGATATACGCTCTCGCCGATCGCCAGGCCTTCGAGACCCACCGCGAAGCGCGCCGCGTTCATCATCACGAACATGTACTTGAGGCCCTGGTTTTCCTTGCCCACCAGCGTGCCGACCGCCCCGCCGCCGTCGCCCAGCGCCATCACGCAGGTGGGGCTGGCGTGGATGCCGAGCTTGTGCTCGATCGACACGCAGTAGATGTCGTTGCGCTCTCCCAACGAGCCATCGGGCTTGACCATGAACTTGGGCACCACGAACAGCGAAATGCCCTTGACGCCCTCGGGTGCATCCGGCGTGCGCGCGAGCACGAGGTGGATGGTGTTCTCCGCCATGTCGTGATCGCCGTAGGTGATGAAAATCTTCTGGCCGAAGATGCGGTAGGTGCCATCGCCCTGGGGCACGGCGCGGGTGCGGATCGCGGCCAGGTCGGAGCCGGCCTGGGATTCGGTGATGTTCATGGTGCCGGTCCATTTGCCGGAAACCAGGTTGGGCAGATACATGGCCTTCTGCTTGTCGTTGCCGGCCAGTTCCAGGGCTTCGATGGCACCCAGCGTCAGCAAAGGACACAGCGAGAAGGACATGTTGGAGGACTTCCACATCTCCTGCACGGCCGCCGAGACCACCTTGGGCAGGCCCTGTCCGCCGTGCTCCGGATTGCCCGGCAGCGCGTTCCAGCCGTTGTCGACAAACTGTGCATAGGCCTCCTTGAAGCCCTTGGGCATGGTCACGGCCTTGTCGGCCCATTGCGCGCCTTCCTGGTCGCCGCTCCAGTTGAGCGGCGCCAGCACGCCGCCGGTGAACTTCGCGGATTCCTCGAGGATCGCTTCGACCACGTCGGGCGTCGCTTCCTCGTACCCGGGCAACGCGGCGACCTTGTCGAGTCCGGCGAGTTCGGTCAGGACGAACTGCATGTCCTTCAATGGGGCGGCATAAGTGCTCATCTCGTTACTCCATTATCATTTTTTCAGAAGGTAGCGCCGGTCGTCGAAACTGCCGACCCAGTTCGGCAGATAGACCACCATCAGGGTCACCATCGCGCCGTTAAGCCAGGCCTCGGCGAAGCCCAGCAGGAAATAGTAGGGAAGATAGTCGTCGACCAGCACCGTCGCCGGATAGACATCGGCCGCCCACAACAGGCCGCTGGCAAGCAGGCCGGTGGCCATGACCGCCCCCGCCGCACCGAAAAACGCCGCGACGAATATATAGACGAACAAGTTTGCGGGCAGGAAGCGCTCCACGCCGCGCCGGATCAGGTCGGCCAGCAGCGCCGGAAACACCGCCAGCACGAGCGCGTTGAGGGCGTAGGCCGACCATCCCGGATGCCCCTGCAAATCCCAGTTCAGGGTCACGGCGGCCAGCACCAGCGACAGGCCGATGATCGCCAGTTGCCGGCCGAACATCAGGGTGAACATCGTGGCACCCAGCAGATGCAGGTTGAGGCCGGGCTTGACGCCTGCCTTCATGCTCCAAACCAGCGAAAGCAGGACCACGGTGCCGAGCCAGACGTTCGACTGCGCGGAATCGGCCAGCCGCTTCCAGGGTGCGGTGCGGATGCACCAGAACCAGACCACCAGCAGCGGGAACGCAGCCCCGAGCGCCCAGCTTTCCGGAAACAGGGCGTCGGGGAAGTTCACCGCCGGCGTGCCCTACAGTGCCGCTACCAGTTCCGGCACGGCCTGGAACAGGTCGGCGACCAGGCCGTAGTCGGCGACCTGGAAGATCGGCGCATCGGGATCCTTGTTGATCGCCACGATCACCTTGGAATCCTTCATGCCCGCCAGATGCTGGATCGCACCCGAAATGCCGACGGCGATGTAGAGCTGCGGCGCGACGATCTTGCCGGTCTGGCCGACCTGATAGTCGTTCGGCACGAAGCCGGCATCGACCGCCGCACGCGACGCGCCCATGGCGGCCCCGAGCTTGTCGGCCAGCGGTTCCAGCACCTTGTGGTAGTTCTCGCCGCTGCCCATGCCGCGACCGCCCGAGACGATGATCTTCGCCGCCGCCAGTTCCGGCCGCGCCGACTTGGTTAACTCGCGGCCGAGGAGCTTCGCCTGTCCCAGATCGGGGCCGGCGGCAAGCGCCTCGATGGCGGCGCTGCCGCCCGAGTTCGCGGCTGCATCGAAGCCCGTGGTGCGTACCGTGATGACCTTGGTCGCGTCGCTCGACTTGACGGTCGCCAGGGCATTGCCGGCATAGATCGGGCGCACGAAGGTATCGGCATCGACCACCGCGATGATTTCCGAGATCTGCGCCACATCCAGCAGCGCGGCGACCCGCGGCAGGGTGTTCTTGCCGTTGCTGGTGGCCGGCGCCAGGATGTGGCTGTAGCCGGCGGCATGGGCGACGATCAGCGCGGCGAGGTTTTCGCCGGTCTGATCGCCGTAATGGGCGGCATCGGCCACCTTGACCTTGGCGACGCCGGCGACCTTGGCCGCCTCCCCGGCGACCGCGCCGCAGTTGGCGCCGGCAACGAGGACATGAATCTCGCCGCCGATCTTGACGGCGGCGGTCACCGCATTGAGGGTGGCGGCCTTGAGGCTGGCGTTGTCGTGTTCTGCTATGACGAGAATACTCATGATCAGATCACCTTGGCTTCGTTCTTGAGTTTGTCGATCAGTTGCGCGACATCCGCAACCTTGATGCCGGCGCTGCGCTTTGGCGGCTCGGTGACCGTGACGGTGGCCAGGCGCGGGGCCACATCGACGCCCAGGTCGGCCGGCTTGACGACCTCCAGCGGCTTCTTCTTCGCCTTCATGATGTTGGGCAGCGTGGCGTAGCGCGGTTCGTTGAGGCGCAGGTCGGAGCTGATCACTGCAGGCAGGCTGACTTCGATGGTTTCGAGGCCGCCATCGACTTCGCGCGTGACCGTCGCCTTGCCTTCGCCGAGGACAATCTTGGAAGCGAAGGTGGCTTGCGACCAGCCCAGCAGCGCGGCAAGCATCTGCCCGGTCTGGTTGGCGTCGTCGTCGATCGCCTGCTTGCCCAGGATGATGAGTTGCGGGGTCTCTTTTTTCGCCACGGCGGCCAGCAGTTTGGCTACCGCCAGCGGTTGCAGATCGACATCGGTTTCGACCAGGATGGAACGATCCGCGCCGATGGCCATCGCCGTGCGCAGGGTTTCCTGGCAGGCCGTGACGCCGCAGGAGACCGCGACGACTTCCTTGGCCAGCCCGGCTTCACGCATGCGTATGGCCTCTTCCACCGCGATTTCGTCGAACGGGTTCATCGACATTTTCACATTGGCCAGATCGACACCGCTGCCGTCTGCCTTGACGCGAATCTTGACGTTGTAGTCAACCACGCGCTTGACCGGTACCAGGATCTTCAAGCAAGTCTCCTTGAGTTTGACTGAGCAAAACAAACATTCTAGCCGACAGTGGGCATAGCCCGGCGACTACATCCGCTCGAAAATCCCCGCCGCGCCCATGCCGGTGCCGACGCACATGGTCACCATGCCGTACTTGAGATTGCGCCGGCGCAGGGCGTGAACCACGGTGGCAGCGCGGATCGCGCCGGTGGCGCCGAGCGGGTGGCCGAGCGCTATCGCGCCGCCCAGCGGATTGACCTTGGCCGGATCGAGACCGAGATCATTGATCACCGCCAGCGACTGCGCGGCGAAGGCCTCGTTCAGTTCGAACCAGTCGATCTGGTCCTGGCTGATGCCGGCCGCCTTGCAGGCTACGGGAATTGCTTCCTTGGGGCCGATGCCCATGATTTCCGGCGGTACACCGCGCACCGCGAACGACACGAAACGCGCCAGCGGCGTCAGGTTGAAAGCTTTGAGGATTTTCTCGCTGACGAGGATCAAAGCTCCGGCGCCATCCGAGGTCTGCGAGCTGTTGCCGGCGGTCACCGATCCCTTGGCGGCGAACACCGGCTTCAGCTTGGCCAGCGCAGCCAGCGTCGAATCGGCGCGAGCGCCCTCGTCGCGATTGACGCTGCGCTTCTTCAGATCGATTTCGCCGGTGGATAGATTCGGCACGCGCTCGACGACATCGACCGCGGTCGTCTCGGCGTCGAATTCGCCCGCCTGCTGGCCGGCGATGGCTTTCTGGTGCGACTCCAGCGCGAACTGATCCTGCATCTCGCGCGTCACCTTCCACTGGTTGGCCACCTTCTCGGCCGTGAGGCCCATGCCATAGGCCATGCCGACATTCTCGTCGGCGAAGACGTTCATGTTGATCGAGGGATGGAAGCCGCCCATCGGCACCATGGACATCGACTCGGCGCCGCCGGCGATCATGACGTCAGCCTGACCGACGCGGATGCGGTCGGCGGCCATGGCAATCGCGGTGATGCCCGAGGCGCAGAAGCGATTGACGGTGACGCCGCCCACGGTATTGGGCAGGCCCGCCAGCAGAACGGCATTGCGCGCCATGTTGAGGCCGGATTCGCCTTCGGGGAAGGAGCAGCCGATGATGGCGTCCTCGATCAGCTTCGGATCTAGGCTCGGCACCTGGGTCATGGCCGAGCGGATCGCGGCGACCAGCAGGTCGTCGGGGCGGACATTGCGGAACATGCCGCGCGGCGCCTTGCCGATCGGGGTGCGGGTGGCGGCAACGATGTAGGCGTCTTGCAGTTGTTTGCTCATTTCGATCTCCTCAGTTTCTGACCGGCTTGCCGGTCTGCATCATGCCCATGATCCGCTCCTGGGTCTTGGGATGGTTCAGCAGTTCCATGAAGGCCTTGCGCTCCAGGTCGAGCAGCCACTGCTCGCTGACCAGACTGCCCGGATCGACGTCGCCGCCGGCCACCACCGTGGCGATCATCTGCGCCAGCTTGAAATCGTGAGCCGAGATGAAACCTCCGTCGCGCATATTGACCAGTTGCATCATGATCGTGCCGATGGCATAGCGGCCGCTGACCGGCACCAGCTTCTGCAGCGGCGGTCGGTAGCCGGCATCGAACATCGCGCGCGCTTCGACCTTGGCCACGTGCAGCAACTCGTAGGGGTTGAAAACGATCACGTCGTCGGCACGCAGATAGCCCATTTGCCGTGCCTCCAGCGCCGACTTTGAAACAGCCGCCGTGGCCGCGTTCATGAAGGAGTTCTTGAGGAATTGCAGCAGGTCGTTGCCCCTGGCATCCGCCGCCGCGCGCAGCGCCGCTTCCTTGAGTCCGCCGCCGGCCGGAATCAGGCCGACGCCGACTTCGACCAGGCCGATGTAGGACTCGATCGAGGCGACGCGCTTCGCCGCGTGCAGCATCAGCTCGCAGCCGCCGCCCAGGGCGAGGCCCGCCACGGCGGCCACCACCGGCACATTGGCGTATTTCATGGACTGGAAGCACTGCTGCAGCCTGGAGACTTCCGGCTCGATGGCATTGACGCCGCCCGACATGAACAGCGGCAGCATGGCCTGCAGGTCGGCGCCGGCGGAGAAGGCGCCGCCTTCGGCCGCATCCGCACCCCAAATCACCAGGCCCTTGTAATTCGCTTCGGCCTCGGCGACGGCCTTCGACAACCCGGCGATGACGCCGGCGCCGATGGCATGCATCTTGGTCTTGATCGAGAAGACCAACACCTCGTCGCCCTGATGCCAGATGCGCACCGACTCGTCCTCGAACACCGTCGTCCCTGCCTTGCTGCCGTCGGCCGAACCTTCTCCGAGAACCGGCGCGCGGAAGGGCTGGCGGGCATAGACCGCAAGCGTCGAACGCGGCACATTGGTTTTCCGTGTCGGCGACCAGGACCCGTCGGCAGCGTGTACGCCCGTGCGTCCATCGAAAACCCAGGCCGGCAGCGGCGCCGGGCACATTGCCTTGCCGGCTTCGATATCCTCCTTGACCCAGTTGGCGATCTGCTGCCAGCCGGCGGCTTGCCAGGTCTCGAACGGCCCCAGCTTCTGGCCGTAGCCCCAGCGCATCGCGAAATCGATGTCACGGGCATTGTCGGCAATGGCTTCCAGATGCACGGCGCTGTAATGGAACACGTCGCGGAAGATGGCCCAGAGGAACTGAGCCTGCGGGTTGTTCGATTCGCGCAGCGCCTTCATGCGCTTGGCCGGATCCTTTTCCTTGAGGATGCGCACCACGAGCTCGTCCGCCTTGCCGCCTCCGGCCACGTACTGGCCGCTGGCGAAATCGAGGCGCTGCACCTCGCGGCCGACCTTCTTGTAAAACCCGGCGCCCGTCTTTTGGCCCAAAGCACCTGCCGCCAGGAGTTTGGTCAGCACTTCGGGCGTCTTGTAGGCGGCCGCGAAGGGATCGTCGGGCAGCGCATCCTGGGTCGCCTTGACCACGTGACCCAGGGTATCGAGGCCGACCACGTCCGCGGTACGGAAAGTGCCCGACTTGGCGCGGCCCAGTTTCGAGCCGGTGAGGTCATCGACGACGTCGCATGTCAGGCCGAACTTGTCCGCTTCGTACATGGTCGCCAGCATGCTGAAAACACCGACGCGGTTGGCTATGAAATTGGGTGTGTCCTTGGCCCGCACCACACCCTTGCCCAGCGTGGTGACCAGGAAGCCTTCGAGCTGGTCGAGGATTTCGGGATGCGTGGCAGCGGTCGGGATCAGTTCCACGAGGTGCATGTAGCGCGGTGGGTTGAAGAAATGCACGCCGCAGAAGCGGGCTTTCAGGTCCGCAACAAAACCCTCCGCCAGCGCCGTGATGGACAGCCCGGAAGTATTCGTGGCAAAGATTGCGTTCGGCGCAATGAAGGGAGCGACCTTCTTGTACAGGTCGTGCTTCCAGTCCATGCGCTCGGCAATTGCCTCGATGATCAGGTCGCAGCCCCTGAGCAGTTCGAGATGATCGTCGTAATTGGCCACTTCGATGCAGGATGCATCGTCCTTGTTGCCCAGCGGCGCCGGACTCAGCTTCTTGAGGCCCTCGATGGCCTTCAGCACGATGCCGTTCTTCGGGCCCTCCTTTGCCGGCAGGTCGAACAGCACCACCGGAACGCGTGCATTGACACAGTGGGCCGCAACCTGCGCGCCCATGACTCCGGCGCCGAGAACGGCGACTTTCCTGACGATGAAATTGCTCATGATTTTCCTTGTTAGAACAGTTCAGCTTCGAGATCGAGCAGCGGCTTGGCTCCGGAACGCGCCTGGCGAATCAGCATCGCAGTCTCCGGCAGCAGACGGGCAAAGTAGAAGCGCGCGGTGGCGAGCTTGGCCTTGTAGAAGTTGTCGCCGGAATCCAGCTTGGCCAGCGCGATCTTGGCCATTCTGGCGAAGAAGTAGCTGTAGACCAGATGGCCAACCACCCGCAGGTAGGGCACGGCGGCGGCGCCGACCTCGTCCTGGTTCTGCATCGCCTTCATGCCGATTTCCATGGTCAGCTTGGTCACCTTGCCACCCAGATCGGCCAGCGGCGTGACGAATTCGCTCATCGCTTCGTCGGTGCCGTTCTCTTCGACGAAGGCCTGCACCAGCGCACCGAACTTCTTCAGCTTCGCCCCATTGTCCATCAGGATCTTGCGGCCAAGGAGGTCGAGCGACTGGACGGTATTGGTGCCCTCGTAAATCATGTTGATGCGGGCGTCGCGCACGTACTGCTCGATGCCGGTGCCGGTGATGTAGCCGTGACCGCCATGCACCTGCATCGCCTCGGAGGTGGCAATCCAGCCGTTGTCCGTCATGAAAGCCTTGATGATGGGCGTCAGCAGCGTGACCAGCTCGCCGGCTTCCTTGCGCACGGCCTCGTCCGGATGGTTCAGCTCGCGATCGATCTGCAGCGCGACGAAGGACGAAAACGCGCGGCCGCCTTCGGCGTAGGCCTTGGCGGTCAGCAGCATGCGCCGCACATCGGGATGCACGATGATCGGGTCGGCCGGCTGGTCCGGCGCCTTGATGCCCGAAAGGCTGCGCATTTGCAGGCGCTCCCTGGCGTAAGCCAGAGCATTCTGGTAGGCCACCTCGGTCAGCCCGAGGGACTGCATGCCGACGCCGAGGCGCGCCGCGTTCATCATCACGAACATGGCATTGAGACCCTTGTGCGGCTGGCCGATCAGCCAGCCGGTGGCCTCGTCCAGGCTCATCTGGCAGGTCGAATTGCCGTGAATGCCCATCTTGTCTTCGATCGCGTCGCAATGGATGGTATTGCGCGCGCCAAGCGTGCCATCGGCATTGGGAATGAATTTCGGCACGATGAACAGCGAAATCCCCTTGGTGCCGGACGGCGCATCGGGCAACCGGGCCAGCACCAGGTGCAGGATATTCTCGGCCATGTCGTGCTCGCCGGCCGAGATGAAAATCTTGCCGCCGGTGATCTTGCAGGAACCATCGGCCTGCGGCAAGGCCTTCGAGCGCAGCAGGCCAAGGTCGGTGCCGCAATGCGCCTCGGTGAGGCACATGGTCCCCGTCCATTGGCCGGAAACCAGCTTGGGCAGGTAGAGCGCCTTCTGTTCCGGCGTGCCGTGCTCGTGCAGGCATTCGTAGGCGCCGTGCGACAGGCCGGGATACATGTACCAGGCCTGGTTGGAGGAATTGAGCATTTCCGAGAAGCAGTTATAGACGACTATCGGCAGCCCCTGCCCGCCGAACTGCGGATCGCAGACCAGCGCCGGCCAGCCGGCCTCGACGAACTGGCGGTAGGCCTCCTTGAAGCCTTTCGGCGTCTTGACCTCGTGCGCGGCGAGGTCGAGCTTGCAACCCTCGCGGTCACCGACCTGGTTGAGCGGGTAGAGCACCTTCGAAGTGAATTTGGCGCCTTCTTCCAGAACCTGGTTGATGATGTCCGCGTCGACCTCGGCATGCGCCGGCAAAGCCTTGAGCTCGGTCGTCACATCGAGCAACTCGTGCAGCACGAATCGCATGTCGCGCAACGGGGCGGTGTATTGGCCCATGGAGATACTCCTGTGTGTGGTGGCTGGCGTCGGCCGCACCGGGGCGAACGAACGTTTCAAACAAGCGTTTAAATCTTAGCGCAGTTTGGCCGTCGCTTGTAGTTGCGCGACTCTAATTCCGCAGCATCGGGAATTGCGGCAGCCCCTGGGGGCTGCGGATCAGCGCAGGAAGTCCCGGCTGATCTCGCGAAACAGCGTCGAGTCGGAACGCCGCAGCCACTCGAAGGCGACCATTTCACGACTGACGATGCTGGCGCCGGCATCGCGCATCCGAGTCAGGGCCAGCGCCTTGTCGGATTCGCGGCGCGAGCCGACGCCCTCGTCGACCACGAATACCTGCCTGCCGCCTGCCAGCAGTTCCATCACGGTTTGCAGCACGCAGACATGGGCTTCCATGCCGCAAACCACGTACTGCGCCGCACCACCGGGCTGATCGAAACCGTGACAGGCCCCGGCCACGGCAGAAAAATGCTGCTTGGCGGCAATGCAGCCCGCCGGCAGTTCGGCCGCGACCGCCGGATGGGTCGGCCCCAGACCCTGCGGATACTGCTCGCAGGCCAGCACCGGCACCTCCAGCCGGCGCGCGACGCGTATCAGCCAGACGACATGATCCAGCAGACCCTGCCAGCCGGCGATAGCCGGCACCAGCTTGCCCTGTATATCCACCAGCAGAAGGGTGGAGTTGCGTGCGTCGATCAGCATGATGCCTCCCATGCAGCAATGAATTCCTTCCAGTGCGGCAGGCCGGTGGCCTTCAGCGAGGACTCCACCAGGGCCAACTCCGCGTCGTGCTCGGCCGCCGTGAGCAGGCCGCGCATCAATTGGAAGCGCAGAAAGACGAGGAAGGTATTGACCACGTCGGTTTCGCAATAGTCGCGGATCTCGGCGATGCGCCCCTCCAACCATGCGCCCCAGACCGCTGAGCCGTCCATGCCGAGCTTTCCCGGCAGCCCCATCAGTCGCGCCAGTTGGTCGAGCGGTGCGGCTCCGCGCGGCTGGTACATCGCCAGCAGGTCCATCAGATCGGTGTGGCGCGTATGGTAGCGGCTGATGTAGTTGTTCCACTTGAAATCGCGCGAGTCGCGGTAGGCGCCCTCGCCCATGTCCCAGTAGCGCGGCGCGGTGACGCGATGGATCAGCCCACGATAATGCAATACCGGCAGATCGAAGCCGCCGCCGTTCCAGGACACGAGCTGCGGCGTGAACTTTTCCACGCCGTCGAAAAAACGCTGGATGATTTCGCCCTCGCCCGATTTCGGCTCTGCGAGGGACCAAACCCGAAAGCCATCGTCACCTCGCAAGGCGCAGGAGATCACCACCACGCGCTGCAAATGCAACGGCAGGAAGTCGCTGCCGTTCTTCGCCCGCTGGCGCTGGAAGGCGAACTCGGCCACTTCCGCGTCGGGCAGCGTTGTCGGAAGATCGTGCAGCGAGCGCAGGCCGGCAATGTCCGGAATGGTTTCGATATCGAAGGCGAGAACGGGAGTCATGGGCTGGATTCTGGAGCAGGAAGCGATATGTCAGTCAAGCGTCGGCGCCGGCTCGCGTTGCGTACCTCGAATTTCGCTCCGCGGGCAGGTAACGACGATTCTATAATCCCGCTCCATGTTAGCCGAAGAAAAAGACGAAGGCAGTCGCCAGGGAATCCAGTCGATCGAGGTTGGCGTGCCGCTGCTGCGGGTGCTGGCCGACCACGGCGGGCCGATGATGCTGCGCGATCTGGCCAGGGAGGCCGGCATGCCCGCCGCCAAGGCCCACCGCTACCTGGTCAGCTTCATGCGCACCGGACTGGTGACGCAGGATCCGCTCTCGGGCCGCTACGATCTCGGCCACTTTGCACTGGAGCTCGGACTGGCCAGCCTCGCGCGGCTCGACGCGGTGCGCGTGGCGAGCCCCGTGCTTGACGCACTGGGCGAGGAAATCGGGGAAACCGTGGCCCTCGCGGTGTGGGGCAACATGGGCCCCACCATCGTGCGCTGGGTCGAGTCGCGGCGGCCGGTCACGGTGAATCTGCGTACCGGCGCGGTGATGCCGCTGCTGCATTCGGCAATCGGCCTGTGCTATGTCGCCTTTTTCGAGTCACCCGTGCTTGGACCCCGAATCGACGAAGAACTCCTGATCAACGCGCGCGGCGAGGACACCCGCGCGCCAGTCACGCGCGCGGAACTGGATGCGCTGACGGCCGAAGCTCGCGCACACGGCATATCCCGCGCCGTGGGATCGGTGATTCCCGGCATCAACGCCTTCGCCGCTCCGATCTTCAATCACGACGGCAAGATGGCCCTGGCGATTGCCGGCCTGGGGCCCGCCGGCCTCATGCCCCCGCAGTGGAATGGCGCTATGCCCAAGGCGATTCGCGCCGCAGCACTGACCGTCTCACGCCGACTGGGTTGGCGTCCCGAGCGGGCGCAATAGGCAGGTAGCCGCGCCTGCGGCCAGCCTCGCTCGTTGCGCACTGCAATAGAGGCTACGGGTGGTAGCCAGGAGTGACGGACTCCTGCCGAATTCAAGGCTGGGAGTCTCAGGAATTCGGAGTAAACTCCCCGATTGCATGGCAGGGAAGCCGGTGGTTGCCGGTCTGTACTCGAACCTTGCCAGCGCATTTGTGGCGCAGGAGCGCGACCTCATATTTCAGCCAGACAATCACGTACACGCATGGAACTCCGCGAAATTCCTGTCGAACAACTGAGCTTCGGAATGTTCATCTCCAAGCTCGACCGGCCATGGACAGAAACGCCTTTCGTGTTTCAGGGCTTTGTCCTGAAAAGCGACAAGCAGCTCGAAGTTCTGAAAAAGTTCTGCAAGCATGTCTTCGTCGACCCGGAGAAGGAGGATCGACCGGAAATCGGCAAGGTCACTGCCGAGGATCTGGCGAAAGTCCGCGGCACAACGGTGTACAAGGTCACGGCAAGCGTCGAAGTCGAAATGCCCGTGGCCCAGAAGACCTATTCGAACACGACCGGCATAGTCAGGGAACTTTCGCGAGCCGTGGAGATCGGCAAGTCGATCGACAGCACCCGGTCGCATGAGGCGGCCGCACAGATCACCGAGAGCGTGGTACGCAATCCCGACGCGATGGCCCTGCTGATCAAGCTGCAAGAGAAGAGCGGCGCCACGCTCAGTCGTGCGGCGGAAGTTTCGGTCATGATGACCATCTTCGGGCGCTTCCTCCAACTGCCGCAGGATCGCCTGGAAATCCTCGGCATGCTGGGACTGCTGCAGGACGTCGGCAAGCTCAAGCTGCCCACCGAGCTCGCCGCGCGCACGCCGGTCACCGCAGCGGAAATCGAGCTCTACCGGACGCATGTGGACCACTCGGTGCGGATCCTCAGCAGTACGCCGGGCCTTCCGGCCGAGCTTCCCGGGCTGGCATCCCTGCATCACGAGCGTTTCGACGGCAGCGGCTATCCACGGGGACTGCGCGGGGACGCAATCGCCTTTCCCGGCTTGATCGCAGGAATCGTCGACGCGTTCGACACGCTTACGGCGCCGCAACCCGTCGGAGAAAACCTTTCGCCGGCAAAAGCGCTCAGCATCATTTACAAAGGGCGCGGGACGCAGTTCCATCCGGCGCTGGCCGAGCAGTTCATCCAGTGCATCAGCATTTTCCCGGTAGGCAGCGTGGTCGAGCTGAACAGCGGCGACGTCGCGGTGGTGATCGCCCAGAACATGGTGCGTCGCATGCAACCGCGCATCATGATCGTCAAGGATGCGAAGGGCAACCCGCTCACGCCCTACAAGATGCTCGACCTGATGAAGGAGCCCAAGTTCAGGCCCGACGAGCCCTACCGGATCCAGCGTTCGCTCGAATACGATTCGGTCAAGATCGATCCGCGAGAGATGTTCCTGTGAGCGAGGCGGACTCCGCCGATCAGGGCTCGACGTCGTGTGCGGCATCGGTTGCCGACGCCGCAGCGTTCATGGAGGCGCTGCGCGGCAAGGTCGAGGAACGACGAGCCGACGGCGGAAACCTGGCAGTGCTCCTGCTTGAATGCGGCGTGATCAGCCGCATCGACGCCGTGTGGGGCTACCACGTCGGTGATGCCGTGCGCGACCGTGTCGGCGCACTGCTGCGCACCGAAGTCCTCCGCCCCGGCGATTTTGTCGGCGAGATGGGGCGCGATGACTTCGCCTGCGTCCTGTCGACCGTCGAAGGTCCCGGAGTCCCCTTGCTGGCGGCGCAAAAGTCGCTGCGCGCATTGAATACACCGTTCTGGATCGGTGAAGATGAAATCCTGGCGAGTCCCGCGATCGGGATTGCCACCTACCCGGCGCACGGCGATCAGGCGGAAGTCCTGCTGCAGCGAGCCAAGAGCACCTGTGTCCTCGCGCGCGAGCTGACCGGCCGCATTGCCGAATACGCGGATGACGTCGACAACCCTGCGGCATCGGAGCTTCTGTATGAGAACCGCCTGCGCGCCGCCGTCGCGGAAGATGCGCTCGATATGGTGTTTCAGCCGCAGTACGATCTGCGGCTGGGTCAGGTGATGGGCGCCGAGGGCCTGCTGTGCTGGCGCGATTCCGCGCTCGGCGTGATTGACGCGGGGCAGGCATTCGCCGCCGCCGAGTCGGCAGGCATGGTCACCGACCTGATCTCGTCAGCGCTGAATCGCGCGCTGCGCAACATCTCCGAATTCCGCTACAGCGCCGGACTGGACTTGCGCATCGGGGTCAAGCTCCCGGCCCGCGCCCTGCGGCACCCGGAGCTTCTTGACGTGGTCCGGCGTGCGCTCGGGACCTGGAGCCGACGCTCAGGCACTCTGATCCTGGAGATCGGAGAGACGGCCTTGCTCGGCACGGAAGCGGTGGCGCGGGAGACGCTGGGCCAGTTGAAGCAGCTTGGCGTCAAGCTGTCGATCGATGATGCGGACATGGCGCTCTCATCGCTGTTCTGGCTCGCAACCATGCCGTTCCAGGAAATCAAGATCGATGTGTCGGCAGAGCGTGACCTCGCCGGCGCGCCGAAGTCGGAGCGCATCCTCCAGTCGATCATCGAACTCGCCCATCACCTGAAACTTGACGTCGTGGCCGTCGGAGTTGCTGACGACGCAGCGGCGGGCCGGCTCAAGGAACTCGGCTGCGACTACATGCAGGCCGACTACAAAGGTCCGGCACTCGACCCCCAGAAGTTCGTCGAGCGCTTCGGGTTCAACGCCGACTGAAGTTGCCCGGCGCGACTAGCGGCCGAAAATCCCCTTCAACAGTTCAAGCGGTTGCGGAATTTTTGGCGCCGCCTGGGTTTCGTCGTTCTGGTCTTTCTTGCGCTCCCGACGCGCGTCGCGGGCTTCATTCGCGGCTCCCGATCTGGCTGACATCCCGAGGAACCCGTTGGCAACGGCCTTGACGCGCAACTTGACCGCCCATACAGGCTCCCACTTGACCTTCGGGTCCCTGGGGCGCGGCGGATGCGCCAGATTCAACTCGTCGCCATAGGCAATCAGGCGCAGCATGCCTCCGTGCTCGCCGAATACTCCTTTCGGTACTGTGCAACTGGTGGTCTTCGGCGTCAGCAATACCCTTTCCTTGAGCCAGCGATCCACGGCGGCGTTGGTTTGATAGTCGATCAGGCCAAACCCCGTATCAGGCAGTTCGCTGGAGGTCCACATCACCATGTCCTCCCTGGCGTTGCTGCCCATCGCGGAAACGAAGTAGGCGCGCGCCGTGGCAATCGCATTCCAGCTCAGATCCGTGGCCCCGTCCTTGTCGGCCTGCTCCAGGCCAAGCGGTGGCATCAGATCCTGTGCCGCAGGAACCTGGAAGCGAAAACCGTCGGGGATGCCCTTGCCGGAAAACGCGTGCTCGCCAATCAGTGAAGCCGTGGCAGGCACCATGCGGCTGTCTTCCGGATTGGGCCATACCGGCCGACCGGCGGCACTGTGGGCGCCGCGCTGGGTGGCGCTGCGCCCGACAAAAAACTTGGCGAAATCACCGGGGCCTGCAGTCGCCATGTCGAGCACCTTCGGTTGGCCGGCGCGAATCGCGGCCCCACAGCCCCAGTAAAGGAGCATGCGCCCCTTGGGCTTTTCGGGGTCCTCGCGCTTCACATCCTCGTCATCGCGCGCGGGCGCCGGCGGGGCGTTCTTCGGTGCCTTCAATTCCAGCGAGGGACCCAGGAACCCCTGCGGCACCGCCTGTTGTGCTTCGTCAAGATTGGGGTTGGCGCGGCTTCGAACCGTGACATCCACCCAGCGACCGGCACTCATGGCGCCGGTGTTGCCGAAACTGTTGCCGCCGCCGCTTGCCTTGCTGCCGAACACGCTGCCGAGAGCGCCCATCGGACTGCCGCCCATCCCAGCCATGCCGCCCTGCCCCAAACCCATCCCGGAAAACGTTGCAATGTCGATCCAGGCTTGCGCCTCGGGTGCTGCCCCCTCCGACGCTGCGAAGGCCGGCGGGAGATTGAAAAAGACCGCGCAAACGCTCGCGGTCAACACGCACACCTTGCATGGCAATGACTTCATTGTGATTCCTCCCTGAATCGCGGAAATCATACCCCACCCGGTGCGCTTGGGGCGCGAAGCCCGAGCACGACCCGACTCCGCTTCGGGCGCCATGTTTCCGGTCTATCGCCTCGGGTCGCGGGCGTACATGCTGCAGCGCTCGAATTCGAGACCGCGATCAAGCACGCGAAACAACTTGATTACCTGCACCTCATGATCGACCATTGCCTCGATGCTGCAATCGATGCGAAACGTACCAGCAGGAACGACGACGCTCGCCGGCTCCCGGGGATCGTCGATTTCCGGCAGCAGGAAGCCTTGCTGCCAGGGGCCGCGTGCCTCACCGCCCTCCACCGTACGAATCGCCACAGGCCTTGTCTCGCCGGGAAACAGTTGGATGCCGGCGGCGAGCGAATCGCTGCTTTCGCGCAGCGCCCAGCGCACGTTGCCCAAAACGAAGTGTCTGCTTTCCCGTGTCTTTACCGCCATCAACAGACCGGCGCCGATCCGTACGCCCTTTCTGAGCGGCCTGGCGATGCGCAGGCCGCTGGCCGACTTGTTGAGCATGCGCCAGTCATCCGTGACCTGCCACTGTTCGGTAGGCGACGCATCTTCTCCTCCCGCCGTTGCCGCAGGTTGCCGGCGTTCGCCGAACACCTCGAATGCCTCCCGCTCGCGGCGCAGCGTCGCCGGATCGCGCGAAGGCGCGCGGAAAGGCTGGCGCCCCGACAGGTGGTAATGCACGGCCTCGAGGCCGGCGACCACGCTGCATTCGCCGCTTGCGCGATGGCGTTCATGGCGACGCGGCGTTCCGCCCTTGCACCAGCGTTGCAGGACTTGCTGCAACAACTGGCCCGCCGCCGGTTGCGTGACATCGTCGCCGAGTTGCAATTCGGCCGGGGCGCGGCCCTGTTCAAGGAGCGCGATGCGGGCCAGCAGGCTCTTCCTGAGTTCGGTGGTTTCGAGCCAGCGGCTGCCGCGGGACGACTGCGGCAGGTAGCTCGCCGGACGATCCGATTCAAGGTCGACCCACAGCGGTACGGCGCGATTGCGAATGTCTTCCGGGGGAGCCGTCAGCAGCGACAGCTTGGCGCCCCAACGCCGCGCCCAACGCGCAACCCAGGTCAGATGACGCGCCGGCAGCTCGTACGGATTGGCCATGCTCAGCAGGTTGCATTCGGCATAGGCGGCCAGGGCACTGGTCGGCATGTTGCCGTGGCGCACCGGATCGCTGACCGGGCGCGTCGCGACGCCCAGGGTCTCCGCGGCGGAAAAGACCTGGTGCAGTTTCTTCCAGTAGGCCGCATCGGGCAACTGCTCGCCGCGACAGAGATCGATCTGCCAATCGGCGAATACCGACAGCGTGCGCTGGGCCAACAGTTCGGGCGCCGGTGCAGCGCCACCAGCGTCGGAACACAGGGCAGCAAAACACCGCAAATATCCCTGAGCCAGCATCTGCCAGGCGCTCAAGGTGCCTTCCAGTATCTCTTGTTCATGCGGCGCGAAGGGCAGGGGCTTGCCGGCGAACTTTCGTGCCGCAGCCTCCTGCACCTCACCCAGGGGGCCACGAAGGACCTCCAGAATGGCAAACCGCTCGGTCGGCGGCAGGGAGAACCGATGCAGCAAATTGAGTTGGCGCAAGATCATCGGCTGCGCATGCGCGGCGTTGACCATCGGCACCTTGACCAGCCAGTCGCGGCATCCAGTCGCATTCAGAAACACGGGACTCTGGTCGGTTCCGGTTCCGGGCAGATCGAAGTTCATGGCGTTCCTCCCCGCGTCACACGTGCAGACTTCAAACCACGCAATAAGCCTGAGTGGAGCGAAACCCACCGGGCGCCCCCGGCCAGAGCGCACTTGGCGGCTCGCAACGGCCCCGGCATCTGCGCCGCGTTGCCGAACGAATCTTCGTCGCCGAAACCGACCTTGGCCTGGGGTTTGGGGCAAGCATGCCTGTTGTTCATTCTCACGACAACGAGGCAGTGGCTGAGGGTAATGACCATAGCGATCTCCTGGTGATCCCGCTGCCTTGGGGCGCTGCTCCGAGCGTCCGGTAGGCCGGTGATTTTGCGTCCCCGCCTTTCGACAGGTTTGCCTTGTTTCAGAATCGACCACTGACTTATAGGTCATTGACCCCGCATCGTCAAGCGGAATAGCTAAGCCACCGTGCCATAGTTGGCAGGCCAGTCCGGCAGACGGCACGCCCGGCCCCCGGGGCAACCGGACGGGATGGCCGGCTTCACAGCAACGGTGCGCAAGGCAGTCCGTGATTGACTGCGGCAATCAGGGTCAGTGATACTTGCCCGGGTTCCTTGTCAGGCTTCCTCCCATCATGCGCCGTTTGCTCCGTCACCTGGCTTTTGTCCTCGTCGCCGGCCTGCTTCTGCAAGGCTGCAGCGCGGTGCGCCTCGGCTACGGCAATGCCGACAGTCTTGCCCGCTGGTGGATGGATCAGTATCTCGACCTGTCCCCGGAACAGGACGCGCTGGTCCGCGAGCGGCTGACCCGCTTGCTGGCCTGGCACCGCAAGACCCAGTTGCCGGATTACGTCGCGGTGCTGCGCCAGGGCCAGCACTTCGTCGCCGGCCAGCCCACGGCGGCTGATGCACTGGCACTGGGCGACGGCCTGATCCGTCGCGGCCGGACCCTGGCCGAGCAAGCGACTCCGGACATCGCCGATTTATTGACGACGGTCAGTCCCGAACAGATCGAGCGCATGGCAAGCCGCCTCGCTGAAAAGAACGCCGACCTTGCCAGGGAGGCGCAACTTGCCGACGGCGAAAGCGGCCAGCGCAAGGCGCGCTACAAGCGCACGCTGGAGCGGGCCGAATACTGGTTCGGCGACTTCAGCGCCGGTCAGAAGGCCGCCCTGCGCCTGCTGATCGACGGCCAGACGGCCGGCAGCCAGTTCTGGTACGACGAACGGCTGCGCCGCCAACGCGACTGGCTCGATCTGGTACGCCTGGTACAGCGTGAACGCCCGCCGCGCGAGCGGATCATCCGGTTGCTGCGCGATTACGCGGCGCGCTTCGACATGCCCGAGGATCCCGCGCGGCGCACTCAGGCGATCGCCCTACGGCGCGCCTCGGCGGAGCTCGCGGTGGCCATCCACGCATTCACCACGCCGGCGCAGCGAACCCATGCAGTGGACAAGCTCGGCGACCTGATCCGCGACATTGGCGAGTTGTCCCAGGCAAACGACGCGTGACGAAGTTTCCGCGGCGGCCAATCGAAGCCTGCCGGCCGCAAGCCTCGCAGCCGCAAACCACGCCGGGTCGGAACCAGCGTTGTTAGCCCCGCCGTGCGTCACTTGAACTTGTCTACGGCCTTGGCATAGGCGTTCTGCAGATCCTTGTAGGCGTCCGCGAAGCCTTGCTTCGCATCGTTCCAGGCGCCACCGCTTGCCTTCTCCATCTTTTCGAGCTTGGCCGCAGCGTTGGCACGCGTCACCTTCAGGTCCTTGATTTCCTTCTCATAGCGGGCCTTCGCGTCGCCGGATGCCTTGGACGCCTTGGCCTCCAGTTCGGCGATCTTCGCGTCGGTGTCCTTCAAGAGTCGCTTGCCGTAGGCGACGGCCTCGTCCTTCTTGTCCACGGAATAGGCCTTGATGCTGTTCCATGCTTCGCCGGTCTGTCGGGAGACATCGGCGGCGGTTGTAGTCGTTGGCTCGGCGGCGGTGGCTGGCTGCGCGAGCCAGAACGCGGTTGCGCCGATGAGAATTCCCGGGATGATTGATCGAATCATTGGGTAAGTGCCTCTGTGATTGAGCCAGGAATGAAAAAAGCGCTTGCCCGCAGGCATTTAGGCAGGATCGCCGCGCCACCGTCCTGGCACCGATGGCAACGCAGACCATGATATCGGCCTTTTATGCCCAAGGCGAGACTGAACTCGCGGCATGCGATGGCAACAAGGAGGATCACGAATCGCTGACGCGGCCGCGCAGGGCTTTCACTTTTCCGCGCAGGATCTTGCTGTCGACGCGGCGCTTCTGCGAACTGCGCGTCGGCTTGGTGGCGCGACGCGGGCGGGGGATGAAAGCGGCCTGGGCGATCAGGTCGCGCAGCCGCGCCAGCGCCGCAAAGCTGTTACGCTCAAGGCTGCGGTATTGCTGCGCCTTGATCACCACCACGCCGTCGGCGCTGATGCGCTGGTCCCTGAATTGCAGCAGGCGGGCCTTGATCTCGTCGGGCAACGAGGACGCCCGGATGTCGAAACGCAGATGAATGGCGTTCGATACCTTGTTGACATTCTGCCCTCCTGCGCCCTGGGCGCGAATGGCGGTGAGTTCAACCTCGTCATCGCGCAAGCGGAATGCGGGTTCGGCGCTATGCATGGTGCTGTCGCCGGCCTATGGCCCGCCTCGTCTCGGCGGGTCGACCCCAAGCGCCTGCCAGCCCTCGAGCCCCAGCGTGCGCAAGGTTTCGATATTGCGCTGGTAGATGTCCGCGGCATCGGGAAAGGCCGCCGTTGCGCGGGCAAGGCTGGCCTCGCGGATCAGGTGCAGCGTCGGATAGGGCGCGCGGTTGGTGTAGTTGGCGATATCGTCGGCTTCGGCATCGGCAAATACGTAGTCCGGATGAAAGCTCGCGACTTGCAGGACGCCGGCCAGACCCTGGCTGCGCAGGACGACTTCGACCAGATCGAGGAAATCGACGAAATCAGCAAAGTCGGCCAGCATCTCGGGCGTCATCAGCAGGGTCGTGTCTACCTCTTCCGGCCTGGCCTCGACGAGGAATTTCAGTTCGCGTTCGAGATCGTCGAGCAAGGCGTTGACATCCTGCGCCGCACTGACGACATAGCGCACTTGGCCCTTGGCATGCACGCCCCTGGCGAAGGGGCAGAGATTGAGGCCGATCACCGCCTGCTCCAGCCACTTGCGGGTGGCGGCGATGGTGTCGGCGCGGAGCGATGCAGGCATGGGAAAGGCGGCGCTGGCGGGGCGGCGGTCAGCCCGCAAGGTACAGTTGCCGGCGCTCCTCGTCCAGCAGCGCCTCCTTGACCACTTCCAGCACCGCGCCGACATCGGCGATGCGATGATCGACTTCGATGCGGCCGGTGAGCGCGCTGTCGGGGCTCAAGCGGCCGGCCAGGTAGAGCCGCCAGATTTCCTTGCCATAGCCGCTGTCTCCCAGTTCGGGGGCAAAGCGGCTGAAGTAGCTCGCGAGGTTGGCCACGTCGCGCTCCAGCATCGTAGCGGCGTTGCTGTTGCCGGCGGCATCGACGGCCTGCGGCAGGTCGATGATCACCGGCCCGTCGCTGCCGACCAGGATGTTGTATTCGGACAGGTCGCCGTGGATTATCCCCGCGCACAACATCCCGACCACCTGCCTGAGCAACATCGCGTGCAACTCCAGGGCCTGCCCCGCCGACAACTCGATGTCATTGAGCCGCGGCGCCGGATGGCCGTCGGCATCGGTCACCAGTTCCATCAGCAGCACACCTTCGTGGCAGATGTAAGGCTTGGGCACGCGCACTCCTGCCGCGGCGAGGCGATACAGGGCATCGACCTCGGCGCTCTGCCAGGCTTCCTCCCGCATCTGGCGCCCGTAGCGCGAGCCCTTTTCCATGGCCCGCGCCTGGCGGCTGTTCTTGGTCTTGCGCCCTTCCTGATACGAGGCATTCTGGCGGAAGCTGCGTTGCTTGATGTCCTTGTATACCTTCGCGCAGCGAATCTCGTCGCCGCAGCGGACCGCATAGACGGTCGCCTCCTTGCCGCTCATCAACTGGCGGATCACCTCATCGACCAAACCCTCGGCAACCAGCGCCTGGAGTCTCTTGGGAGTTTTCATCGTGGTATCTCGGCCGCGTCGTGCCGCTGCAAATGGGCGCTCACCTGCTCGCCCCTGGCGCTGCCCTTCGGCGATGGCAGGTACAACAGGAGTCACGCGCAATTATAGGGGATGCCCGTCCGGCGCCTATTGGGCGTACATCGCGGCGCGCGTCGCGGACCGCTCCGCGCTTCGCAGCGCGCGCTCAGCGCACCGCTGCGAGGTCGACCGTTCTGGTGAATACGTCTTCCAGCATCTCGCGCGCCCTGCCGAAATCCAGCACGGATTCCTCGTAGGCGTCCCGTGCCAGGGTATAGGCTTCCACCAGTTCGGTATTGATGCCCTCGGCATGAAGGCGCCGGTACAGCTCCTGGCATTCCTCGAACAGGCGATCCGCCAGCAGGCGCCGGCGCATGTAGATGCGCGCACCCTCCTGCGGCCACGGGCTCATTTCGGCATAGCCCGGCACATGCGCGCGCCTGAACGTGGCAAAGTCTCCCCGCAGCAGTTGCCACATGCCTGCCCAGTCGGGCGCGGCGCCACCGAAGGGACTGTAACCGAAGCGCTTGAGGCCGGCTATTTCGCCATCGATCAGGTGCTGTGGAGAAGCGGGCATGTCAGGCTGACGGTCTCAGGCAGCAACCGGTTCTTCCGCTTCGTAGCCCATGCGCATGTCGTAGTCGGCTTCGACACCCTCGGGCACGATCAGGCCGACGTCCCTGAGCCGCGAATCGAGCAGCTCCATGTACTCGGCCTGCAGCTCTTCCGGCTTCTTCACCTTGATGCCGTACTCGTAATAGATGTCGAACATCTGCGACTTGGCGTCACCGGCCGAGGGACGTCCGTAAAAGCCCAGGCCCATCTGCATGAACTTGGCCACGCGCTGCTGCATGAACTCGCGCGTCTTCTCGCCGCCGAACTCGATGCAGCGCTTCGAGGCCCAGACGCCGAAGGCGAGGTGGCCGTGCTCCTCCTTGTGGATGCGCACATTGACCCGCGCCCAGGGCAGGTAGGAGCACTCGCGATACTGTCCGAGGAAGGCCACGGCGGCCGGCGTGACCACGGTAGAAAACAGCGCGACATCCTCCCAGCACTCGAAGAACTTCGACCAGTTCTCCTTGCGGAAGCCGTTGATCACGTTCACCTTCTTCGGATCGGGATTGTCCGGATTGTGGGAAAGCTCGTAGAGGCGCGCATCGACGTCGACGCCCAGTTCCTGCAACAGGTTCCACACGTAGAACGCATGCCCCATCTCCTCGAACACCTTCTTCGAGAGGCGATAGGCCTCTTCCGGTCGCGTCGCGTAGCGATGATTCTCGGCCACGCGCTGGCCGCCGGCGTATTCGGAATCCGCCTGGAAGCACATCAGGTTGATCAGGGCCTTCTTGTAGTCCGCGGGCAGCACGTCGCCCTTGTCGTAAGTCTTGAACGTCCTCATTTCGGTTCTCCAGGTGGCGCCTGCGCAGGCAAACGGGCTTGCGGACGCAGTCAAGCGGGCTTGGGGGACTCGTACCGCCAGGAAACGATACAAATATTTGTTTGGTTGCCTATGATAATGTATCATATCAAGGCTGTCAATTGATTTTTGACACCTCAACCACTTCCCCGTTCTGCCCGAACGCCGGAGACATCGAGCCAGGAGCATGAGCAGCGAACCCCTTCACATCGGCATCGTCGGCGCCGGCCCGTCGGGGTGCTACGTGGCCGATGCCCTGGGGCGCAAGCTGCCCGGCGCCCGCATCGACGTTTTCGACCGCCTGCCGACACCCTTCGGCCTGGTGCGCGGCGGCGTCGCGCCCGACCATCAGGGCACCAAGAACATCGCGCGGCAATTCGAACGCACCCTCGGCAAGGCCGGCGTGCGCTTTCTCGGCAACATCGCGGTCGGGCGCGACATTTCCTACGAGGAACTCAAGGCGGCGTGCGACGTGTTGGTGATAGCCATCGGCGCATTCGAGGATCGCCGCCTGGGCATCCCCGGCGAAGACCTCGATGCGGTGTATGGCTCGGGGCAAGTCGTCGCCTGGTACAACGGCATTCCTGCGGGACGCGACCTCGAACCCAGGCTCGACGGAAAGTCGCTCGCGATCATCGGCAACGGCAACGTGGCGCTCGACATCGCACGACTGCTGGCAAAGACCCCCGACGAACTGGCGAGTTCGGACCTGTGCGCCCATGCCCGCGCCGCATTCGAGGCCAGCCGCATCGAGGATGTCTGGCTGATCGGTCGCCGCGGCCCGCTGGAAGCCAGCTTCACCACGGCCGAACTGGCGGAGTTCGGCGACCTGTCGCGGGTGGCAACGCTGGTCGATCCGGCGCAGTTGCCGTATGCCATTCCCGAAGGACTCGGGGAAGAGCAAGGAAAACTGGCAGAGAAGAATCTCGAGGTGTTGCGGGCCTATGCGGCACGCGGCGACCAACGCGAGCGGCCGCTGCGCCTCCACTTCATGTTCAACGCGGCGCCGCTGGCGATCAAGGGCGAAGACCGCGCGCACGAACTGGTTCTGCAACGAACCCGTATCGAGCAGGGCCGCGCCGTCGCTGGCGGCGAGACCTTCAGCATCCCGGCCGACACCGTCATTTCCGCGATCGGCTATCGCAGCTCACCCTTCCCCGGCCTGCCTTTCGACACGCAACGCGGCGTGGTCGCCAACGCCGAGGGACGCGTCGAACCCGGCGTCTACACCGCGGGCTGGTGCAAACGCGGCCCGCAGGGCGTCATACCCGCCAATCGGGCGGATTCCCTGGCCGTGGCCGAACTGATTCTTGCCGATCTCGCCGCGCATGAAGGATCGTCCAAACCGGGAAGCGCGCTGATCGACTCCATGCTCGCCGCACGAGGCGCAGAACCCGTCGATTTTGCCGGCTGGCAGAAAATCAATGCCGCCGAAGTCGCTGCGGGACAGGGACGCCCGCGCGAAAAGCTAGCGCGCCTGGAAGACTTGCTGCGGATCGCCCGCCGCTGAGCGGGTAGTCTGCTAAAGAACCAGTTCCAGCCCCTCGCGCGCGAGGAGAATCTCGGGCTCGCCGGGACGTCCCGGAGCGTAAGCCGAACTCTCCAGCGCCGCGGCAAAGACGCGCTCCAGTTCATCGTCCGACCGTGTCGGCTCGTGATGGGTGCACACCAGCTTCTTCACGCCGAGCCTGCGCGCCCAGGCGATGTGGCCTTCCATCGTGCCATGCCCCCAGCCGATCTTGGCCGGGTACTCGGCGGCCGTGTAGGAACTGTCGGCAATCAGCACGTCCAGACCGGCCAGGGCCCGGTCGAGCTGGCCTTGCTGCATATCGACCATCTGCTGAAACTCGGCATGGCCCTCGTCTTCCGGGGCGTAGATGTTCAGCCACGGCTCGTGGTCCCCGGTAAAAAACACGGACTTGCCGTGGCAGTCGACACGATAGCCAAAATCCACCACCGGATGATTGAGCATGAGGGGCGTCACCGTCGCATCGCCGACGGCGACGGGTTCGCCGATGGTCAGGGTTTGGTACTCGATGCCCGCCCGCATTTCCACTTCACGTATCGGGAAATAGCTGTATTGCAATTGCACTTCCATGATCTGGTCGATGCCACGTCCGGAAACCACGTCGTAGCCGCCGTGAATGCGGACGGAATTGCCGGGAATGTACAGCGGGGTGAAGAAAGGCATGCCGTGAATGTGATCCCAGTGGGTGTGCGTGATGAAAATGTTGGCCGCCACCGGCAATTGCTTCAACAACTCCTGCGCCAGCGAGAATATGCCGGTGCCCGCATCGAGAATGATCAGCGAGCCATCGTCGCTGCGTACCTCGATGCAGGTCGTGTTGCCTCCGTAGCGCGTGGTATGCGGCCCTGGCACCGGAATCGAACCGCGCACGCCCCAAAAGCGCACTTTCATGAAGTCTCTTTCATTTGTCCTTGCCAACCTGGGCAAACACCATCGCTTCGTCGACAATCCTGTCCAGTGACCCGAGCCTTGCCACGATCGCCTCCAGATCATCACCAAAGCGTTGCGGTGCGGCGGGCGCTTCGTCCTCGCGCCAGGGATTGCCGCTGTCGCCGATGGCCCGGTAGCGTACCACCTGATCCGCGACACGGAGGCAATCCATCATGCCGGAAGATTCGGCGAGGCGATTGTGATGGTCACGAATGCACTCAACCAGATGTTCGGGGAAGGCCCAGCGCTTGGCCAGCAGCGCGCCCACCAGGCCGTGATCGACGCCGATTACGGCCTGCTCGGCCTCATGCAGCGGCACCGAATGCTCGACCACATGGGCCAGCGCATCGCGAAACTCCACCGCCAGGAACTGAGCGAATACCACCTTGCCGAAATCGTGCAGCAGGCCGGCGATGTAGCAGTCGCCGGGATCGACCTCACCCTTGGCGAACTGGGTTGCCAGTTGGCGGGCGACACCGGCCACCACCAGCGAATGCAGCAGGTAGCGCTGGATGTCGAAACCCGCCGTATTCATGCGCGGCAGGATGCCCACGGCGGCGAAGCTCAGCGCCAGGTTCTTGACCGTGTTGATGCCCAGATAGACCACGGATTGGGCGACCGAGGTAATCTTTTGCGGCAGGCCGTAATAGGCCGAATTGATGACCTTCAGGATCTTGACGGTCATCACCGGATCCTTTTCGACCACGCCGACCAGGTCCTTGGGCAGGCAATTGATATTGCGCGTGAGTTCGAGAATCCTTTGCACGCTGCGCGGGAAGGCCGGCATGCGCTCAACGGCCGTGCCCAGCTTGCGTTCGAGTTCAGGAGTCAGTTTGCTCAAGTAAACGACCTTTTCGGAAGGGCCGATTATACCGAGCGCCTCAACCGCCAGCGTGCCCCGTCCAGGCCGTCATTCGTTCGTGCGAACCTGCCCGATACAACAGGCGCGGCCTACGAAACGGGAAGCGTGCACGGATGCCGCAACGGGGCTTGTTGCTGATCAAGCGGCAAGAGCCAAAACCAAGTTAGCATTGGTGTCCATGAAACCTGTTCCCGCCCAACCCGGCTGGGTCTATCTGGTCGGCGCCGGTCCCGGCGACCCGGAACTGCTGACGCTCAAAGCCGCGCGCCTGATCGCGGAAGCCGACGTCCTGGTCTACGACAACCTGGTGTCCCAGGCGGTGCTTGCGCTTGCGCGCCCCGATGCCGAGCGGATATACGCCGGCAAGGAACGCGGCAACCACTCGCTGCCGCAGGAAGAAATCAACGAGCTGCTGGTGCGCCTGGCCAGGAGCGGCAAGCGCGTGGTGCGCCTCAAGGGCGGCGACCCCTACATCTTCGGCCGCGGCGGCGAAGAAGTCGAAACCCTCCACGGCGACGGCATCCACTTCGAGGTGGTACCCGGCGTTACCGCGGCCTCCGGAGTCGCTGCCTATGCCGGCATCCCGCTGACGCATCGCAGGCATGCCCACGCCTGCGTCTTCGTCACCGGCCACCTCCAGGACGGCAGCATGGACCTGGACTGGCCCGGCCTTGCCCGCCGGCGGCAGACCGTGGTGATCTACATGGGCCTGTCGGGCCTGCCGCTGCTGTGCGCCAGGCTCATCGAACACGGCCTGCCGGCCGACTGGCCAGCCGCCATCGTGCAGCACGGCACGCAGCCCAGCCAGCGCACCGTCACCGGCACCCTGGCCACCCTGCCCGCCCTTGTTGCGGCCGCCAACCTGCGGGCGCCGACCCTGATCATCGTCGGCGAAGTGGTGACCCTGCGTGACAAGCTGCGCTGGTTCACCGAGAATGGCCCCCTGGAATCCGGTCCCAAGCAGATTCCCTGACGGCGTCCGGCGGTCTGGGCTCCCGCGGCACGCCGTCTTGGCTCTGTGCCGAATGAAGCCGGTCGCGGCCTGGTTGCCTCAGCCCGTACCTGTTTCCAGCGCAACTCGATCTGGCCAGCGAGAGCCGGAAATCGTGTCTGCCGGAAAAAAAACCCCGGCGCGAGGCCGGGGTTGAAACCGATTCCTGGCGGAACCGGCGGAGGAGACGATGCAGTCGGTGTATCGGGAAGCGCCTTGACTGTCTAAAACCTTGGCCGCTCAGCAAGCACCAGCCGGCCAATGCCATCTATGCGGAACTGCTGCCATTGCTCACGGGCTGCTTTGCCAACCAGAGGCACACGGCGGCCAGTCCGCCAACCGTGATTCCAAGCACTGTGGCGACCGGATTTTGCGTTACCGTGGATGCCGCGGCGATGCCAAGCAACAAGCCAAGGACTCCGTACAGGAGATTTATCGCGACGAAGAAGGCTTTCATGGACGTTCCTTTCGTGGATGGCAACCGTTACAACCCGACAACGGCGGCAAGGGCTTTTGCGACCAATCCGAGCCCGGAAGGAAAACTCCGAAGCGCACCCTTGATCGCATGGTGATACGATATTTCAACTAGTGCAGCGCAGCAAACGATCAAATCTCACCTGACGACGCAAAAAAACTCATCCATGCCGTATCGGCTACCTCCGTTGAACTCGCTACGCGCCTTCGAGGCGGCTGCCCGCCATCTCAGCTTCAAGAATGCGGCGATGGAGTTGTGCGTAACTCCCACCGCCATAAGTCATCAAATCAAGCTGCTCGAGCGGTTTCTCGGCCTACCGCTGTTTCGCCGCCTGACGCGAGCGCTGGAACTCACGACGCAAGGCGAGGCCATGCTGCCGAAGGTGCGGGAGGGATTGGAGTGCTTTGCCGCTGCAGTGGAACAGGCGCAGGAGCGCGGCTCGGAAGGGCGCCTGTTTGTCATCTCGCCGCCTTCATTCGCCGCACGCTGGCTGGTTCCCCGGCTGCAGCGCTTCACCCAGGCCGACCCCAGGTTGAGCCTGCACTTGCTGAGCTCAGTCGAAACCATCGACGATGATCAGCAGACCGGGGCTCCGGGAATCGACAACATCGACTTGCGCCAGGACGATTCGCAGGTGGTGATTCGTTTTGGCACCGGAACCTATCCGGGCTGCCGCGTCGACCACATCTTCGGCCCCGACTACATCGCCGTTTGCAGCCCCAAGCTGCTCAGTTCCAAGCTCCCGCTGCGTCACCCGGCGGATGTCAAGTTCCATGTTCTCCTTCATGACGACACCATCGCCAACGAACGGGCTCGCCCGAGCTGGGCGGAATGGCTTCGCCGCGCCGGGGTTACGGATGTCGATAGCAGCCTTGGCCCGCACTTCAGCGATTCAGGTCTTGCCCTGGTCGCTGCCGTCGACGGGCTCGGCATCGCGCTCGCATCCAAACCACTGGTCGCGGCCGAGATCGCCGAGGGAAGGCTGGTAGCGCCATTCGACATCGCCGTCGGGCAGCAATATGCCTACTATCTGGTCACCCCGGAAGCGATTTCCGAGCGACCGATCGTCGAAGCCTTCCGCCGCTGGCTGCTGGACGAAGCGAAAATGGAAGAGTCCAACAGGCCTTATGCAACGCTGTCCGCTGGCGCGGGAGGGAGACCGTCGCATTCGTCAGCCTGAGCTTTCGCCGCGCCTCGCACCGCGCAGCCTGTCACCATTCGCCGATGGCAAATCACGGGACAATCCGTTGTATATTTACGCCTTCGCTTGTCGCTTCCCAGTGTTTTTTTCCATCAACCCTCTGCAATGGAATCCAAAATGGCCAAGGTCGTGAAATCTGCACCCGCTAAGAAAGCTGCTCCCGCCAAAAAATCTGCCCCGGCCAAGAAGGCGGCTGCAGGCAAGAAGGTCGTTGCGAAGAAAGCAGCGCCCGCCAAGTTCGTCAAGATCACCAAGGTGGTCGGGCGCCAGATCCTCGACTCGCGCGGCAACCCGACGGTCGAAGTCGATATCACGCTGAGCAACGGCTTCCTGGCGCGCTCCGCCGTTCCGTCGGGCGCCTCGACCGGCGAATTCGAAGCCTGCGAACTGCGCGACGGCAACAAGGGCGTCTACCTCGGCAAGGGCGTGCTCAAGGCGGTTGCCGCGGTCAACGGTCCCATCGCCGCCCTGCTCAAGGGCAAGAACCCGCTCAACCAGCGCGAACTGGACAACGCGATGATCGCGCTTGACGGCACCACCAACAAGTCGAAGCTCGGCGCCAACGCGCTGCTCGGCGCTTCGATGGCGATCACCGTCGCTGCGGCCAACGTCAGCAAGGTGCCGCTCTGGAAGTACATCGGCAAGATCCACAAGAACAAGGATTTCGTCCTGCCGACGCCGATGGCCAACATCATCAACGGCGGCAAGCATGCCGACAACATGATCGACTTCCAGGAGTTCATGATCATGCCGGTTGGCGCCAAGACCTACTCCGAAGGCCTGCGCTGGATCACCGAAATCTTTCACGCGCTGAAGGGCATCCTGAAGAAGGGCAAGCACATCACCGCGGTCGGCGACGAAGGCGGTTTCGCGCCGAACCTGTCGAACGACGAGGCGCTGGAAGTCGTCATGCAGGCGATCGAGGCCGCCGGCTACACGCCGGGCAAGCAGATCGCCATCGCGCTCGACTGCGCGTCGTCCGAATTGTTCGACGAAGGCGGCCGCAAGGGCTACAAGTTCTGGAAGTCCAATCCGGACAAGCTGTTCAATGCCGACGACATGATCGCGAAGTACGCCGAATGGTGCAAGAAGTACCCGATCGTCTCGATCGAGGACGGCCTCGACCAGAGCGACTGGGACGGCTATGTCAAACTCACCAGGGCGCTCGGCAAGAAGGTCCAGATCGTCGGCGACGACTTCTTCGTCACCAACCCGACGCGCCTGAAGAAGGGCATCGACATGGGCGCCTGCAATTCGATCCTGATCAAGGTCAACCAGATCGGCACCGTGACCGAAACCCTCGATGCCATCAAGATGGCGCAGAAGGCCGGCTACAGCGCGGTGTGCTCGCACCGCTCGGGCGAGACGGAAGACTCCTTCATCGCCGACCTCGCGGTGGGTACCGGCGCCGGCCAGATCAAGACCGGTTCGCTGTCGCGTACCGACCGCGTCTGCAAGTACAACCAACTGCTGCGCATCGAGGAGCAACTCGGCGCCAAGGCGGTGTACAAGGGCCTCAAGGCGATCAAGGGCGCCGGCTACTGATCTGGCGCCGCGGCAAGACAAAGAGGCATCGCTGCGGCGGTGCCTTTTTTTTCGACTGACCTCCGTTTGACTGGAGCATGAAGGAGCCGCCATGTTCAGCAAAACCACCCTCGCCTTCCTCGACGAACTCGCCGCCAACAACGAGCGGACCTGGTTCGAGGCCAACAAGCCGCGCTACGAGGAACTGGTGCGCGAACCGGCGCTGGAATTCATCGCCGCGATGGCCGCGCCGCTGGCGAAGTTCGCCCCGCACTTTCGCGCCGAGCCGCGCAAGATGGGCGGCTCGCTGATGCGCGTGTTCCGCGACACGCGCTTCGCGCGCGACAAGAGCCCCTACAAGACCAACATCGGCATCCAGTTGCGCCACGAACTGGGCAAGGATGTCCACGCGCCGGGCTTCTACATGCACATCGCAACCGACGAATGCTTCTTCGGCGCCGGCTGCTGGCATCCCGAAGCCGACATGCTGGGCCGCATCCGCGACTTGATCGCGGCCCAACCCAAACGCTGGTTCGCGGTGCGCGACGACAGGAAGTTCGCCGCGCACTGGGCGCTGGCCGGCGACAGCCTGACGCGGCCGCCGCGCGGCTACGCCGCCGACCATCCTGCGATCGACGACCTCAAGCGCAAGGACTTCATCGGCCTCGCGCCGCTGTCCTGCGCCGAAGTCACCGGCCCGCGGCTGGTCAAGCTCGCCGCCGAGCGCTTCGCCGCGGCCGCACCGTTGATGAAGTTCCTCTGCGACGCGCAGGGCGTCCAGTATTGACGCAGACCGGCAATGAGCGACACCGCACAGAAGCGCGTGGGACCGAGGCCTATGCTTGGATTCGGAAAATGCCGAATAACGGACAGATGCCGCAACCAGCGTCAGCCGGCATCTTCAGGAGAATGCCATGAACGCCAATCAAGCCGAAGCTTCCAACTTCCCGTGCCGCGAGGCCGGCATCACCCGTCTTTGCTCAATGCTGGCCGGATGCTGCCTTTTGCTGGCGACGCATCAGGCGGCGGCCTACGAGTCGCGGGGCGCACGCTCATGCCTCGGATGGCAGGAATCCCGGCTGGACCAGAAGGCCGGGTTTTCGCTGAACGCGGAAATCTACGCGACCTGGATGGTCGGCTATCTCAGCGGCATCGTCGCCGGCTCGGGCAGCGACTTCTATGTCGGCACCGACAATGAATCAGTGTTCCTGATGGTCGACAACTTCTGCGATTCAAATATCCGGATGAACCTGGCCGCCGCCGGCACGTCCGTGGCTCGGCAACTGATGCAGGACAAGGGAATAGTCAGCAGACCTACGCTGCCGTGACCGTATCGCTCCCCTGCGCTACCGCCTGCCAAATGACTCAAGACCCCGATAACTCGCTTCGCGATCCGGGGCGAGCTCAGGCCAACGCATCGGCAAACCGGTGATTGACATCGCGGTGACGGGCCTCATCGGCACGCACTGCGATGATCACCTCGCGCAGGCGCGCGCCGGGCGCCAACTTCCAGTAATCGATGGCCAGTGCGGGCGCCGCGACGTTGGCGTAACTGCCCTGGTCCACCCCGGCCAGGTACTCGGTATAGCTGTGGACCGCTTCTTCCTCGAGGTAACCGACGACACGATGCGCGGTCTTTGCCGAGATCAGGTAGAGCAGGAAGAAGAAATTGTAGAAGATGCCTTGCACCAGCAGAACCAGCAGTCGTTCCAGTGGTGTGGGCCGGGCAATGTGGATGAAGATCATCAGGTGCATGCGTTCGTTTTCGGCTTCGTCCAGCAAGGTCCGGATCCAGCCGTGATCGCTCTTCATCCGGCGCAATGCACGCAAATGCTGCAGGGCGCCACCGACCATGCCCGGCACTGCCGCAACCGTTTCCAGGACAACGGCGCGATGTCCATAACGGCGGGCAAAAAGGGCGTCGGCGAAGAAGCGCAGCAGCCTGATGAAGGCAAACGCCATCCGGTCGCCGAAGGTCCGCGGCATATGGTGCTTTGCAACCCCCGGCGTTGCCGGCATGGCCAGTTCCTTTATGGATGGAGCGCGGCAGGAGGTCGCGCCCAAGCCCGCAGGTTGCACTTGCCGGGGACTTGATTCTGTTCGCCAACGCACAGACCCCCGGGCCCGGCTGCCCGATGGGCAGAAAGCCTCAGAGCTTGGGAATCCTGATTCGGCTGATCATCAACGAACCCGACAATGCAAACATCAGGACCAGCGGGTGGAACTGAAAACCAAGGACAGACCGAACGCCAAACCATAGATGCTCCGCCAAAGCGCCCTGCCATACCGCAATCGCCAGCACAGCCACCAGCAGCAGGGATGTCGGAATGGGCGTTCCCTCGAAGTACTTCACCTTGCCCTGGCCGTCCGACAACTCCTCGGCCGTAACGTTGTAGCGGGCCAGACGCGACACACCGCTGGCCACGAAGAAAAGCAATGCCATCTGGTCAAACAGGCCCTGCATACCGCACGCGTAGGCAATGGCCGCCGGAGCCACGCCAAAGGAAATCACATCCGCCAGGGAGTCCAGTTCCCTGCCCATCGCCGAGCTTTCCCTGCGCCAGCGGGCAATTCTTCCATCCAGCACATCGAACAGCAACGCAAGCAGAATCAAGGAACAGGCGAAATAAAGATGCAGCGACTGACTGGTCTGGAGGTAGGTCATGGTCGCAAACAGTGCGCCCATGCCACACAGGGCATTGCCCAAAGTAAACCAATCCGCCAAATGGAAGTCGCGGATCATCGAGAAGGGCTTTGAAGGAATCATGGACCGGGTGCAATTCGAACAATTGCCTGAGCGATTTCTTTTGGCGACAGGACAAAGTCAATGCACCCGCTCGCAATTGCGCTCTCCGGCATGTCCGGCTGTTTCGCCGTATCGAGCTTCTGCGCAATGGTGATGCCGCCTGCGTCCTTGATGCCGCACAGGGCTGCGGCCCCGTCGCCGTCGTAGCCAGAGACAATGACAGCGATGAGCTTGCCATCCCAGCAATCCGTCAGCGAACGCAAAAAGACGGTGATTACATCAGGCCAGCCTCGCGGCTTCGATATCGGCATCAGACGGAACTCGCCATTGTCGACGTGCAAGTCGCGATTTTCAGGAATGATGAACACATGATTGGGTTCTATCTGCAATCTGTCCGTGATCAGATCGACCGGCATGGTTGTGAAGCGAGGAAGAACCTCATGAAGGTGGGTCGGCATGCTGGTGATGTGATTGACGATGACGATTGCCACCCCCATGTCAGGCGGAAGATTCTGCAATAGCTGGATGTAGGCGTCGAGGCCGCCGGCCGAACCGCCAACGCAAACAATCGGGAAATCCTTCACTGGGGGATCCATCGGTTCACTCGACGACTTGGCGAAGTACGAATGGCCTCAATCGGCCTCTGTGAACGGAATCTTCCCGTCCCGCACGAAGCGCTTTTTCCTGCTGGCCCCGAACGCCCACCACGCGATCCCGATGAATGCTGCGATCAGGACCACCAAATACGCTTCAAGTCCGTTGAGACTCATCGCTTGCCTCCGTTCGAATGCACACCACTGCCACCATGGTAGCCAGTCATGGTCGCTCGCTCCGTTCGCCAGCGAACATACGATTCCTGAACGGATGTGTACCGTGCAGGCATCGAACCCCAACACGAGACCGGGAAAAATGATGCTGAAATCACGAGAAGGTCAGGAAGTCCCAGGAGTTACTTTCCCCATTCGGGTCAATGGCGAATGGCAGGAAGTCAGCAGCGATGCCTTGTTCAAAGGCAAGACGGTGGTGCTGTTCGCTCTGCCGGGCGCCTTCACGCCGACCTGCTCCAGCACGCACCTGCCACGCTACAACGAGCTGGCGGACGTATTCAAGGAGAACGGGGTCGACTGTGTCATCTGTCTGTCGGTCAATGATCCGTTTGTGATGGAAACCTGGAAACAGGAACAGGACGCAGAAAAAATCTACTTTCTGCCCGATGGCAATGGTGAATTCAGCGCAGGCATGGGCCTGTTGGTGGACAAATCGGCAATCGGCCTGGGCAAGCGCAGCTGGCGCTATTCCATGCTGGTAAAGGATGGTCTGATCAAGAAAATGTTCATCGAGCCGGAAGAACCAGGCGATCCCTTCAAGGTGTCGGACGCCGATACCATGCTGGCCTTTATCAATCCCAATGCCACTCCCCCGCCGCGAATCACGCTGTTCAGCAAGCCCGGCTGCCCCCATTGCGCTCGCGCCCGCAAGTTGCTGGGGGAAAAGGGCTATCGGTTCGAAGAGATCGAATTGGGCAGCCACGGCATCAGCTACAGTTCCCTGCAAGCGGTGACCGGGCGCGGGACGACACCCCAGGTGTATATCGACGGGCAGCACATCGGCGGGGCCGACGACCTGACAACGTGGCTGGCGAAATGAGTTGTTGTCCGCGGTAGTCACCACCACGTGGCCAGCCTGAATCATCGGCATTGGCAATCCAGTATTTCCGTTGGAGGGATATCCCATGACCCCGATTGACGTCGATGTGGCGATCATCGGTTCAGGCACCGCCGGCATGGGCGCCTACCGGGCCGCGCGAGCCCATACTGATTCAGTATTGCTGATCGAAGGCGGCCTCTACGGCACGACCTGCGCCCGCGTAGGCTGCATGCCCAGCAAACTGCTGATTGCCGCGGCTGAAGCCGCTCATCAGGCTCGGCATGCCGATCCATTCGGGGTGCGCGTCAAAGATGTGATCATTGATGGCGCGGCGGTGATGGCCAGGGTGCGACGCGAACGGGACCGCTTTGTCGGATTCGTGCTGGAGTCGATTGATGCCTTTCCGCAAGGCGATCGCCTAAGGGCAAAAGTCGGCTTTCAGGACGCGCATACCCTGTTGACCGAGCAGGGCCAGTCGATTCACGCCCAGCGCATTGTCATCGCCACCGGCAGCATTCCGGTTCTGCCGCCGCAGTTGAAAGGATTGAAAGCGCATTTGCTGACCAATGAGAACATATTCGATCTGCCTGCCTTGCCGAAGAGCCTGGCGGTGTTCGGGCCCGGTGTGCTTGGGATGGAACTGGGTCAGGCAATGAGTCGCCTGGGAGTGAAGGTCAGGATGTTCGGCGTCGGAGGCGGCATTGCCGGAATTCATGATCCCGAGATTCGCGATTACGCCAACCAGGCCTTCAACGAAGAGTTCTATCTGGATGCATCGGCTCAGGTGAAATCAGTCAGTGAAACCGCCAGCGGCGCCGAAGTCCATTACCTGCATCGGGATGGCACCTGGCAAACCGAGTTGTTCGATTATGTGTTGGCGGCGACCGGTCGTGCGCCGGATGTCGCCGGGTTGGGATTGAAAAGCACCGGACTACGGCTGGACGAACGCGGCGTGCCGCTGTTTGACCGCTTTACCCTGCAGTGCGGCAACAGCCCGATTTTCATCGCGGGTGACGCCAGCAACGAGATACCCCTGTTGCACGAAGCGGCCGATCAGGGTCGCATTGCAGGCGACAATGCCGGACGCTATCCCGATGTGCGATCGGGCTTGCGCCGCGCGCCGCTGGCAGTGGTGTTCACCGACCCGCAAGTGGCTTCGGTCGGATTGAACCTGGACCAGCTCGACAAGCACTTCAAGGATCGCTTCGCAGTGGGCCTGGTGTCCTTCGAGGACCAGGGACGCAGTCGCGTCATGCTGCGCAACAAGGGAATGCTCAAAGTCTATGCCGAGCAAGGCAGCGGCTCGTTCCTTGGGGCGGAAATGTTCGGGCCTGCCGCCGAGCATATCGGTCACCTGCTGGCCTGGGCGGCGCAAAAGCGCATGACGGTTGCCGAGATGCTGGAAATGCCCTTCTATCATCCGGTCATTGAAGAAGGGCTGCGCACCGCACTGCGCGATCTCAACCATAACTTGCACATTGGGCCGGACGTGATAGACCACTGCATGGATTGCGGGCCAGGCGCTTGACTATTTCACGAGCGAACCAACAAGCGTCATCGGGAGTGTTTACTGGTCCTCGAAGTAGCGGTCGGCGCTGACGCTGCGGCGCCCACCCCAGCTTGCGCGTAAGATGTCGCCCTTTTCCGCGCTTCCCGGTCCCGACGGGCGCGGAACCCCTGCCGAGTATCGCCCATGTCCGCTGCCCTCCTCCCCCTGCTTGCCTCCGCGCTCGACGCGCGCGCGGAACTGCTGCCGCGCCTGCACGCCGAGCAGACCGACGCCTGCCGCCTGTTCCACGGCAGCGTCGAGGGCCATCCGGGCCTGACCATCGACCGGTATGGCGAACTGCTGCTGGTGCAGTGCTTCCACAGCCCGCTGGCGCCGGAGGCACTGGCCGCGATCGATGCCTTCTACGCCGACCGGCTGCCCGGCCTGACGCGGGTCTACAACGACCGCAGCCAAGCCAATTCGCGCATCGGCAACGCGCTGCCGGCGGACCAGCTAGAAGCGGCGATGCTGCCGCGCGAGATCCACGAGATGGGCGTCGCCTACCGCATCGCCGGGCGCCACGCCGGTCAGGATCCCTGGCTGTTCCTCGACCTGCGCGCCGCACGCCGGCGGGTGATGCAGGAGGCGGCGGGCAAGTCGCTGCTGAACCTGTTCGCCTACACCTGCGGTGTCGGCATCGCGGCAGCCAGGGCCGGGGCGCGATTCGTGGTCAATGTCGATTTCGCCGACTCCAGCCTTGCGGTCGGCAAGGAAAACGCGCGCCTCAACGAGCTGCCCGTACGCCCGCGCTTCGTCAAGTGCGACGCCTTCGCCGCAATGCGCCAGTACGGCGGCATCGGCCAGCCGGAGCGGGTGCGCGGCAAGGTCATGCCCCCTTTCCCCAAGCTGGAGGCGCAGACCTTTGACCTGGTGTTCCTCGATCCGCCGCGCCTTGCCAAGAGCCCCTTCGGCGTGGTCGACCTGGTCAAGGATTACGCCTCCGTGTTCAAGCCGGCCCTGCTGTGCACCAGTGCCGGCGGCACGCTGATCTGCACCAACAACGTGGCCGAGGTGCAGCGCGACGCCTGGCTCGACCAGTTGCAGCGCAGCGCCGCCAAGGCAGGGCGGCCGATCCGCGAGATGGAATGGATCATGCCGGAGGCCGACTTCCCCAGTTCCGACGGCCAGCCGCCGCTGAAGATCGCGCTGCTGCGCGTCTGAGCGCGAACAAATCCGGGCAATCCGGCCCCGACTCTGGGATAATGCGCGGTTCTGCGGCCCCAGCCAGCACACCGGGCCCGCCTTCACTCAGGAATTCCCTGCCCCGCGCAGGCACGCCATGACCACCTCCCCAGACACCATTGCCGCCGGGTTTGACAGCCTCGGGCTCGCCAAGCCATTGCTCGACGCGCTGGCCGACGTCGGCTACGAAACCCCCTCGCCGATCCAGGCGGCCTGCATTCCGTTGCTGCTGGCGGGTCACGACCTGCTCGGTGAAGCCCATACCGGCACCGGCAAGACCGCCGCATTCGCCCTGCCGCTGTTGCAGAAGATCGACCTTTCCCGCGCCTTGCCGCAGGCGCTGGTGCTGACGCCGACCCGCGAGCTGGCGATCCAGGTCGCCGAGGCCTTGCAGGGCTACGCCAAGCACCTGCCCGGCTTCCATGTGCTGCCGATCTACGGCGGGCAAAGCATGGTGGTGCAGTTGCGCCAGTTGTCGCGCGGCGCCCATGTCATCGTCGGTACGCCGGGCCGCGTGATGGACCACCTGGAGCGCAAGAGCCTGGTGCTCAACAACCTCTCGATGCTGGTGCTCGACGAAGCCGACGAGATGTTGCGCATGGGCTTCATCGACGATGTCAAGTGGATTCTGGAGCACACCCCGGCGACCCGCCAGACCGCGCTGTTCTCGGCCACCATGCCGGACGCGATCCGGCGCGTGGCGCACCAGCACCTGCGCGAGCCGCGCGAGGTCAAGATTCGTTCCGCCACGTCCACCGTGGTGGCCACCAGCCAGTCCTACTGCCAGACGCACAGCGGGCAGAAGCTCGAAGCGCTGACGCGCATCCTGGAAGTCGAGGACGACTTCGACGCCGCGCTGATTTTCGTGCGGACCAAGACCGCCACCGGCGAGCTCGCCGACAAGCTGGAGGCGCGCGGCTATTCCGTTGCGGCGCTCAACGGCGACCTGACCCAGGGCCTGCGCGAACAGGTGATCGAACGCCTGAAAGCGGGCAGCATCGACATCGTGGTCGCCACCGATGTCGCGGCGCGCGGGCTCGATGTCGCGCGCATCAGCCACGTGATCAACTACGACGTGCCCTACGACACCGAAGCCTACGTGCACCGCATCGGCCGCACCGGCCGCGCCGGCCGCACCGGCCGCGCGATCCTGTTCCTCGCGCCGCGCGAAATGTACATGCTGAAGGCCATCGAGCGCGCGACCAAGCAGAAGATCACCGCGCTGACCATGCCGACTCCGGGCGAAGTGGCCAATCGCCGCGTCGCGCAGTTCACGCAGCAGATCGTCGACATCATCAAGAACGAGAAGCTGGATTTCTTTTTCGACGTGGTGCGCCGGATCGAAGGCGAGCAGGATGTCGCCGCGCGGGAAATCGCCGCGGCGCTGGCCTGGCTGGCGACGCGCGAACGTCCGCTGCAGATGCCCGGCGCCAGCGACCATGCGCCGCGCGACCTTGCCTCGACTCCGGCCCCGACTGCGGCCGCCGCTGCGCCGGCGCCCGCTTTCAGCCGCGACCCCGAACGCAAGCCGGCCAAGGCCCGCGCCAAGCCGGCAGAAGACTACCCGGTCGCCGAAGCGCGCCGCGAGCGCCCGGTGAAGGAAGGCCGCAGCGATACCCCGGTCAAGCAGCGCACGTTCGCGCCGGGCACGCTGGCGCGCTATCGCATCGAGATTGGCCGCAACCAGGGCGTGCTGCCCAAGGAAATCGTCGGCGCGATCGCCAACGAAGGCGGCATCGCCGGCAAGGACATCGGCCAAATCAACCTGTTCGACGACTACAGTACGGTGGAACTGCCGCCCAACCTGCCGGCGGACCTGATGGACATCCTGCGCCGCATCCGGGTGCGCCAGTTCGCGCTGAAGACGCGCGTCGTCGAACCCGGAGAGTTCGTCGACACCAAGCCGCCGCGCCGCGCGCCGCCGGCCCGCGACACGAAGAAGCCGGCCTGGAAGAAACCCGACGGCAAGAAGCCGGAATGGAAGCGAACCTAGAATACACTTCAAGTTCGTCATGCCGGCGCAAGCCGGTATCCAGAGGCAAACCACTGGATTCCGGATCAAGCCCGGAATGACGGGCTTCATGTCAGCGAAGGGAGACCCTCATGGCCATCTACAGCATCGGCGACAGAAAGCCCAGCTTCGGGCGTGACGTCTGGATCGCCCCCAATGCCACGATCATCGGCGACGTGCGACTCGGCGACAACGCCAGTGTCTGGTGGAACGCCGTGCTGCGCGGCGACAACGACACCATCGCCATCGGCGCCGGCAGCAACATCCAGGACGGCTGCGTGCTGCATGCGGATGCCGGTGTGCCGCTCACGCTGGGCGCCGGCGTCACCGTCGGCCACCTGGTGATGCTGCACGGCTGCACGATCGGCGACGAGTCGCTGATCGGCATCAAGACGGTGATCCTGAACAACGCCGTGATCGGCCGCCATTGCATCATCGGCGCCAATTCGCTGATCCCCGAAGGCAAGGCGATCCCCGAACGTTCGCTGGTGGTGGGCTCGCCGGGCAAGGTGGTGCGCCAGTTGAGCGACGAGGAAGTCGCGCGCCTGCAACGCTCGGCACAGGGCTATGTAGCGAATGCCCTGCGCTACCGAACCGGGCTGAAGCAGCAGGATTGAACTACTTGGCGGCGGGCCTGGCCGCCGCCTGTGCCGGAGCCGATGACGGCGCCAGCGGCGTCTTCTGCGGCACCTGGACGAAAACCTCGCCTTCCCTGATCATGCCCAGTTCATAGCGGGCGCGCTCCTCGATGGCATCGAGGCCCGATTTGAGGTCGCGCACTTCGGCATCCAGGCCGGCATTGCGCTGTTCCAGCTTCTGGTTGGCCTCGCGCTGTTCCTGCAACTGCCGGTCGTAGTCCCAGACGCGGAGCCAGCCGCCCTTGCCCAGCCACAGCGGATACTGCAGCAGGGCGATCAGGGCGACCAGCACCAGCGTGGGCCAGTTCATTGCGCGCGGCGCCGCCTACTTCCTCAGGTTGTAGAAGGCGTCGAGGCCGGGGTAGCCGGCGGTATCGCCGAGGTCTTCCTCGATGCGCAGCAACTGGTTGTACTTGGCGATGCGGTCCGAGCGGGAGAGCGAGCCGGTCTTGATCTGCATCGCGTTGAGGCCCACCGCGATGTCGGCGATCGTCGAATCCTCGGTCTCGCCGGAGCGATGCGAGATCACCGCCGTGTAGCCGGCGCGCTTGGCCATTTCCACCGCGGCGAAGGTTTCGGTCAGGGTGCCGATCTGGTTGATCTTGATCAGGATGGAATTGGCGATGCCCTGCGCGATGCCCTCCCTGAGTATCTTCGGATTGGTGACGAAAACGTCGTCGCCGACGATCTGCACCCGCTTGCCCAGCCGCTCGGTCAGCAGCTTCCAGCCCGGCCAGTCGCCCTCGGCCATGCCATCCTCGATGCTGATGATCGGGTAGCGGTCGGCCAGCGTCGCCAGGTAGTCGGTGAAGCCTTCCGAAGTCAGCTCGAGTTTCTCCGAGGCCAGCACGTAGCGGCCGTCGCGATAGAACTCGGAGGCCGCGCAATCCAGCCCCAGCACCACGTCCTGGCCCGGCGTGTAGCCCGCCGAGTCGATCGCCTTGAGGATCAGCTCGATGGCTTCGTCATTGCCCGAAACATTGGGCGCGAAGCCGCCTTCGTCGCCGACGGTGGTCGGGTAGCCCTTCTTGTCCACCAGCTTCTTAAGGTGGTGGAAGACCTCGGCGCCGCAGCGCAGGGCCTCGCGGAAGCTGCCGGCGCCCACCGGCAGGATCATGAATTCCTGGATGTCGAGGTTGTTGTTGGCGTGCGCCCCGCCGTTGACCACGTTCATCATCGGCACCGGCATCTGCATCGGGCCGCAGCCGCCGAAATAGCGATACAGCGGCAGGCCGGCCTCCTCGGCGGCAGCCTTGGCCACCGCCACCGACACCGCGAGGATCGCATTGGCGCCGAGGCGCGACTTGTTGTCGGTGCCGTCGAGGTCGATCAGGGCGCCGTCGATGAACGCCTGTTCCTCGGCATCGAGGCCGATGATGGCTTCGGAGATCTCGGTATTGACGTTCTCCACGGCCTGCACCACGCCCTTGCCCAGGTAGCGGTCGTTGTCGCCGTCGCGCAGTTCGATGGCTTCGCGCGAACCGGTACTGGCACCCGACGGCACGGCGGCACGGCCCATGACGCCGGATTCGAGCAGGACGTCGGCTTCGACGGTGGGATTGCCGCGCGAGTCGAGAATCTCACGGGCGACGACATCGACAATTGCACTCATGGCTGTTTCCTCATCAGTAAATTCAGTATCCCTCTACCAGCAGCATGTCGAACTCCGACACGCCCTCTCGTACCCTGCGCGCAGCGCCATATTCGGGAGAATCGTAAAACTTCCGCGCGGCGTCCATGCTCGGAAATTCAAGCACGACCAGCCGCTGCGGCTGCCAACTGCCTTCCAGCGTTTCATAGGCGGCTCCACGCACGAGATAGCGGCCGCCGAACTTCGCCACGGCGGCTTGCGCCAGAGCGCGATACTCGCCCATGCGCTCCGCATCGGTCGAACGGGCATCGACCACCATGTAGGCAAGTTTCGTCATGTCTGCATACCTTTTCGCTTGACCAGCGCGTCGAGTTCGAGCAGTTGTTCGAGCAGCACAGCCATCGCACCCAGCGGCCACGCATTGGGGCCGTCCGACAGAGCCTTGTCGGGATCGGGATGCGTCTCCATGAACAGGCCGGAAATGCCGACGGCAACCGCCGCCCGCGCCAGCAGCGGCACGAACTCGCGCTGACCGCCGCTCCTGTCGCCCTGCCCGCCGGGTAGTTGCACCGAATGCGTGGCGTCGAACACCACCGGGCAGCCGGTCTCGCGCATGATTGCCAGGCTGCGCATGTCGGAAACGAGATTGTTGTAGCCGAACGAAGCGCCACGCTCGCAGACCATGATGCTGTCCGCGCCGCCATTGGCTTCCCTGGCCTTCAGCACCACCTGCTTCATGTCGCCGGGCGCCAGGAACTGCCCTTTCTTGATATTCACCGGCTTGCCCGACGCAGCGCAAGCCTCGATGAAGTCGGTCTGGCGACAGAGGAAGGCCGGGGTCTGCAGCACGTCGACCACGGCGGCCACTGCCGCGATTTCGTGTTCCGCATGCACGTCGGTCAGCACCGGGACGCCGAGCCGCTGCTTCACGTCGGCCAGGATGTCCAGCCCCTGCTCCATGCCGAGGCCGCGAAACGATTTGCCGGAACTGCGATTCGCCTTGTCGTAGGACGACTTGTAGATGAAGTTCAACCCGAGCTTGCGGCAGATGTCACGCAGTTGCCCTGCGGTATCGAGGGCCATCTCGCGCGATTCGATCACGCAGGGGCCGGCAATCAGGAACAAGGGCCGGTCGAGGCCGACCTCGAAACCGCACAGCTTCATTGCTTCGACTTCCGATGCTCCAGCGCCGCCTTGACAAAGGCGCTGAACAGCGGGTGGCCGGTGCGCGGATTCGAGGTGAATTCAGGATGGAACTGGCAGCCGACGAACCACGGGTGCTGGCTCTCGGCCAGCTCCACCATTTCGCACAGCGCCTTGCCCTCGGCGGAGGTTCCCGACACGCGCAGTCCGGCTTGCTCGAGTCGCGGCAGATAGGCGTTGTTGACCTCGTAGCGATGGCGATGGCGCTCGGTGATCACGTCCCGGCCATACACCCGGCGCGCCAGCGAGCCTTCGACCAGCCGGCATTTCTGCCCGCCCAGGCGCATGGTGCCGCCGAGGTCGGAATTGGCGTCGCGGGTCTCGATGCGGCCTTCGCGATCCAGCCATTCGGTAATCAGCGCGATCACCGGGTGCGGCGTTTCAAGGTCGAACTCGGTGCTATGCGCACCTTCCAGACCTGTCACGTGCCGCGCGTATTCGATCACGGCGAGCTGCATGCCGAGACAGATGCCGAGATAGGGCACCCTGTCCTCCCGCGCGAAGCGGATCGCCGCAATCTTGCCTTCGGTGCCGCGCCGGCCGAAGCCGCCCGGCACCAGGATCGCGTCCATGTCCGTAAGCGCGCCGGTGCCGTTCCTTTCGATTTCCTCAGAATCGATGTAATGGATGTTCACCCGGCTGCGGCAGTGGATGCCGGCATGCACCAGCGACTCGGTCAGCGACTTGTAGGATTCGGTCAGATCGACGTACTTGCCGACGAAGGCGACGTCGACGCTGTGGTCCGGATGCTCCAGCGCGTCTACCAGGCTCTTCCAAACCGAGAGGTTGGCGGCATGGGCGAGTATGCCCAGCTTGTGGCAGACGATCTCGTCGATCATCTGGTCATGCAGCATGGCCGGAATCTTGTAGATGCTGTCGGAATCGAGGGCGGAAATCACCGCCTCGACCTGGACATTGGTGAACAGGGCGATCTTGCGCTTCTCGTCTTCGGGAATCGGGCGATCGGCGCGGCACAGCAGGATGTCGGGCTGGATGCCGATCTCGCGCAGTTCCTTGACCGAATGCTGGGTCGGCTTGGTCTTGAGCTCGCCGGCGGTGGGGATCCAGGGCACCAGCGTCAGGTGGATGTAACAGGCGTTGTTGCGGCCTTCGAGGATGCCCATCTGGCGGATGGCTTCGAGGAAGGGCAGCGACTCGATGTCCCCCACCGTGCCGCCCACCTCGACGATCGCCACGTCGGCGCCCTCGGCGCCGCGCTTGATGAAAAGCTTGATCTCGTCGGTGATGTGCGGGATGACCTGCACGGTCTTGCCCAGGTATTCGCCGCGGCGCTCCTTCTTGATCACCGACTCGTAGATCTGGCCGGTGGTGAAGTTGTTGCGCCGGCCCATCTTGGCGCTGGTGAAGCGCTCGTAGTGGCCGAGATCGAGGTCGGTCTCGGCGCCGTCCTCGGTGACGAACACCTCGCCGTGCTGGAACGGCGACATGGTGCCGGGGTCGACGTTGATATAGGGGTCGAGCTTGAGGTGGGTGACCTTGATGCCGCGCGATTCGAGGATGGCCCCCAGGCTGGCGGCGGCGATGCCCTTGCCCAGACTGGACACGACACCACCCGTAACGAAGACGTATTTGGCCATGGAAATACAGGTGCGGGAAATTCCAATCATAGCGGAAATTTCCCGCCCGGTTGAAGCCCCGCGCCAGACGGGCGATCCCGCGCGACTATGCGACCAATGGGCGATGAATCAGTGGCGGCGCGCGGCCTTGCCCGGCGTGTCGCGCCGGCTCAGGCGATCGACCAGCAGGCCGAGATTTCCCATCGATATGAGATGGGCATGCACCGCGGCCAGGCTGCCATTGGCGAACAGTTCCTGGACCGCATCGCGATCCAGCGCGCGCAGCCGGGCCTCGTCCACCACGTTGAGGCCGTTGAGGCGAAACTGGCTGCCGTCGTTCAACTGCGCCAGGGAATCCGCCTGGCGCAACAGGCCGAGTTCCTGCAGCCGGCGCCCCAGCAGTTCGGTGGCCGCAGCCGCCCGGTGGAACTCGGTGAGGAACTTGATCGCATGCTCCAGTTGCGCGCTGGGCTTGCCGGCGACGAACAGCGCCTCGCCTTCCTTGCTGTCGAAGCAGGGCGACGCCTCGTCGATGCACACCAGCAAGTCGCCCTGCGGCCCCTTGCCGGGCACGAAGGGGTAGCGGCGGACAAAGGCAGGTACATAGCGGGCGTCCCATTTGCCGTCGGCGCCGACGAAAAGATTCTCGTGTTCACGCAGGCCGAGCAGGACGGCCGGCACCGGGCCGGTCTCGCCATGGGCGAACACGATCGGATACTCGCGCGCGGCCTCGAAAAACTCGCTGGCCAGCAACGGCACCGAGTTGATCCCGGCGGCATAGGCGAAGCTGGTCGCCGGACGCACCCTGAGCTGCGCGTGAATCTGGTCGTTGAGCGCCACGACGCGCTCGTAGAACATCATTTCGGACATGGCGTTGGTCCCGAAGCCTGAAACCGGCGAGGCTATCACACGGCATCGAAGCTGGCGCCACGCCCGCCGGTCGGCGCCGAAGGCCCGCTGTGCGGCGCGTATAATCGCAGGCTTTCGTCCCGCGCAGGAACCGTCATGGAAGCCGAACGCATCAACGCCGTTGCCAACCGTATCGCCGACCTTGCCGGTCGCAGCGAGCAACTGCGGAGGTATCTTTGACTACGACGGAAAAGCGGAAAAACTCGCCGAACTGATTCAGGTTCTGGAAGACCCGAAACTCTGGGATGACGCCGAGCGAGCCCAGACCCTGGGGCGCGAGAAGAAGGCCCTGGAAGCCGTGGTCGGCACGCTCTCCGGCGTCAGTTCCCGCCTGGGCGACGCCCGCGACATGTTCGAACTGGCGCGCGACGAGGATGACGAAGACACGCTGGCCGCAGTCGAAGGCGACCTCGACGCCGCCGAAAGGCTGGTCGCCGACCTCGAATTCCGCCGCATGTTCAACAACCCGGCCGACCCCAACAACTGCTTCATCGACATCCAGGCCGGCGCCGGCGGCACCGAAGCCTGCGACTGGGCCTCGATGCTGCTGCGCCAGTACCTGAAATACTGCGAGCGCAAGGGCTGGAAAACCGAACTGCTGGAGCAGACCGACGGCGACGTGGCCGGCATCCGCAGCGCCTCGATCAAGGTCGAGGGCGACTACGCCTACGGCTTCCTGCGCACCGAAACCGGCGTGCACCGGCTGGTGCGCAAGTCGCCCTTCGATTCCTCGGGCGGCCGCCACACCAGCTTCGCCAGCCTTTACGTGTATCCCGAGATCGACGATTCGATCGAGGTCGAGATCAACCCCGCCGACCTGCGCACCGACACCTTTCGCGCCTCCGGCGCCGGCGGCCAGCACATCAACAAGACCGACTCGGCGATCCGCATCACCCACGTGCCGACCGGCATCGTCGTGCAGTGCCAGAACGACCGCTCGCAGCACCGCAACCGCGCCGAGGCGATGGCGATGCTGAAGTCGCGCCTCTATGAACTCGAGCTGCGCAAGCGCCAGGCCGAGGCCGACAAGCTCGAAGCCGGCAAGACCGACGTCGGTTGGGGCCACCAGATCCGCAGCTACGTGCTCGACAACTCCCGCATCAAGGACCTGCGCACCAACGTCGAAATCTCCGCCACGCAGAAGGTGCTCGACGGCGACCTCGATCAGTTCATCGAAGCCAGCCTGAAGCAGGGGGTGTAGAAGTCGGCGCCGATGACCGGCCCGGGGCGAAATGTGTCACAATATCGCCCGTTGTGACACAAGAAGGATTTCCCATGCGAACCATCAGCATCCGCGAAGCGCGCGAGGGGCTTTCCCACCCGGAACAGTTGTTCGCCACCGACGATGAGGTCATCGTGACCAAGCGCGGCGAGCCGGTGGCGCGCATCCTGCCGATCAGGCCGACAAAGCCGAAGATCCGTTCCCTGGCGGCATTTCGCGCCAGCCAGGTGCCGCTCGACCCGCCGTTGTCCCGGACCATCGCCGAAGACCGGGAAGATCGCTGCTGATGATCTATGCCGACACCAGCGCGCTGGTCAAGCGTTATCTGGAAGAGCCGTTCAGCACCGAGTTCGACGCGCTGTTCCAGCAGGGCGCGATGGCCATCAGCCGCCTGACCGTCGTCGAGTTGCGCGGTGCGCTGGCACGGCGGCGCCGCAACAGGGAGATCGATGCCCTGCACGAAAGCCGCATCAATGCGGAACTCGCCTCCGACATCAATGGCGGCGCATTGCGCGTGGCCAGTGTCGGCGACGCCGACTTCACCGCGGCCTACCACCTGATCGGCCGGCTCGCCGAGCTTCCGTTGCGATCCCTGGATGCCCTGCACCTGGCCGCCGCAGAGCAACTCGGCGCGAACGCCTTCGCCACCGCCGACAAGACCCAGGCCGAGGCCGCCACGGCACTCGGGCTCACCGTTCATCGTTTCTTCTGAAGACCATCATGACCGACACCACACCCAACCAGCAACCCGCCGACGAGAACCGCCTGATCGCCGAGCGCCGCGAAAAGCTCGCGGCCTGGCGCGCCACCGGCCGCGCTTTCCCCAACGACTTCTCGCGCGAGAACCTCGCCGAGCGGCTCGACGATCTCTACAGCGAAAAAACCCGCGAAGAACTGGAGGCGACGCCGATCGAGGTCAAGGTCGCCGGCCGCATCATGCTCAAACGCGTGATGGGCAAGGCCAGCTTCGCCAGCATCCAGGACGTCTCAGGGCGCATCCAGATCTTTGTCAGCAACGACATCACCGGCGAGGCGACCCACAAGGAATTCAAGGGCTGGGACCTGGGCGACATCGTCGGCTGCGAAGGCGTGCTGTTCAAGACCAAGACCGATGAGCTGACCGTGCAGTGCCGCAGCATCCGCCTGCTGACCAAGTCACTGCGGCCGCTGCCCGAGAAGTTCCACGGCCTCACCGATGTCGAGCAGAAGTACCGCAGCCGCGAAGTGGACCTGATCACCAACGAGCAGACGCGCTTCACCTTCGTCGCCCGCAGCCGGATGATCCAGTCGATCCGCAATTACATGATGCACCACGGCTTCCTCGAAGTCGAAACGCCGATGATGCATCCGATTCCGGGCGGCGCCACGGCCAAGCCCTTCACCACCCACCACAATGCGCTCGACATGCAGTTGTTCCTGCGCATCGCGCCCGAGCTCTACCTCAAGCGCCTGGTGGTCGGCGGCTTCGAGAAGGTGTTCGAGGTCAACCGCAATTTCCGCAACGAAGGACTCAGCCCGCGCCACAACCCCGAATTCACCATGATGGAGTTCTACGAGGCCTACACGGATTACCGCCGCCTGATGGACTTCACCGAGGGTCTGCTGCGCCATTCCGCGCGCGAGGCGCTGGGCACCGAAGTCTTCGAGTACCAGGGGCGCACGCTCGACCTGTCGAAGCCCTTCGCCCGCCTGACCATCGTCGGCGCAATCCACCACTACCACCCCGGCTACAGCTTCGAGGAACTGAACGATGTCGACTGGCTGCGGCAGAAGCTCAAGGACCTGCGGCTCGACCTCAAGGCGCCGCACCTGGCGCACGCCGGACTCGGCAGCCTGCAACTGGCGCTGTTCGAGGAGACCACCGAAGCCGAGTTGTGGGATCCGACCTACATCATCGACTACCCGGCCGAAGTCTCGCCGCTGGCGCGCAGCAACGACGACAATCCGGACATCACCGAACGCTTCGAGCTGTTCATCGTCGGCCGCGAGATCGCCAACGGCTTCTCCGAGCTGAACGACCCCGAGGACCAGGCAGCGCGCTTCATGCAGCAGGCCAAAGCCAAGGAAGCCGGCGACGAGGAAGCCATGTACTACGACGCCGACTACATCCGCGCCCTCGAATACGGCCTGCCGCCGACCGGCGGCTGCGGCATCGGCATCGACCGCCTGGTGATGCTGCTGACCAACTCGGCATCGATCCGCGACGTGATCCTGTTCCCGCAGATGCGGCCGGAATGAGCCACCCGCCGCTGGTTCCCGCCGAACCGGCGGCAGCCGGCGACGGCACGCCGTATTCGGCGCTCTATGACGATGTCTATCACGCCGCGCACGGCGGCCCGCAGCAGGCGCGCCATGTGTTCCTCGCCGGCAACGGGCTGCCGGCGCGCTGGCGGGGCGCAGAGCGCTTCGTCACCCTCGAAACCGGCTTCGGCCTCGGACTGAATTTCCTCGTCACCTGGCAGGCCTGGCGCGCGTCGCAGGCCGGCGGCCGGCTGCACTTCATCTCGGTCGAGAAGCATCCCTTCCGCCGCGATGACCTCGCCGCGCTGCTGGCGCCCTGGCCGGAGCTGGCTGAACTGGCCGGCGAACTGCTGCGCCAGTGGCCGCCGCCGGTGTCGGGCTTTCACCGCCTGCATTTCGACTCCGGGCGGGTCACGCTGAGTTTGCTGTTCGGTGATGCGGCGGCCCTGCTGCCGCAACTCGCGGCCAGCATCGACGCGGTGTTCCTCGACGGCTTTGCGCCGGCGCGGAATCCCGAGCTGTGGTCGCCCGCGCTGCTCGCCGCGATCACCCGCCTGTGCCGCCATAACGCGACCCTGGCGAGCTGGAGCGTGGCCGGCAACGTGCGCCGCGCCCTGGAAGGCCACGGCTGGCGCCTGCAACGGCGTCCCGGCTTCGCCGCCAAGCGCGAGATGCTGACGGGATTGCTGGGCGACGCCGGATTGCCGGCGCCGACGCCCGACCGTCACTCGCCAACCGCCGCCCGCCACGCCATCGTCATTGGCGCCGGCCTGGCCGGCGCCGCCATCAGCGAACGCCTGGCCAGCCGCGGCTGGCGCATCGACCTGTTCGAGCGCCATGCCGCCCCCGCCCAGGAAGCCTCGGGCAACCCGGCCGGCATACTGCTGCCGCACCTGGCGAAGGACGACGCGCTGGCGGCGCGGCTGTCGCGCGCCTGCTACCTGTATGCGCTGCGCGGCAACGCCGTGCTGGCCGGGCTGCGCTGGTCGCCCTGCGGCGTGCTGCAGGTCGCGCGCGACGCGGCCCACGAGGACTTGCAGCGCGCCACGGTGCAAGGCCTCGGGCTGCCGGCCGACTTCGCCGCCTTCCTCGATCGCGACGCGGCGCAAGCGCTGATCGGCCGCGAGCTGGCGCACGGCGGCTGGTGGTTTCCCGGTGGCGGCTGGGTCAGCCCTGCCAGCCTGTGCAGCGCGCTGCTGGCGGCCGGCGGCGAGTCGATCCGGGCGCATTTCACTGTCGAGGTCGCCTCGCTGCGGCAAACCGCCGACGGCTGGCAGGCCATCGATGACAAGGGCAAGGTACTGGCCGGCGCGCCGCACGTCATCCTGGCCAACGCGCTGGCCGCCAACCGGCTGCTGCCGCGGCCCCTGCCGCTGACGCCGATACGCGGCCAGATCAGCTACCTGCCCGATCACCTGTGCGGAGGCCTGGCCGGGCTGCGCCACGTGGTCTGCCGTTCCGGCTACATCACGCCGCCGGGCGCCGGCACGGTCTGCGTCGGCGCCAGCTTCGACAGCGACGACAGCGACATGGCGATGCGCGTCGCCGACCATGCCGGCAACCTGCAGCGGCTGGAGGAGTTGTTGCCGGGCGCGGCAGAAGGCATCGACGCCACGCGGCTCGACGGCCGGGTCGGCCTGCGCACCGCCGCCCCCGACCGGCTGCCGCTGATCGGCGCCCTGCCCGATACCGAGGCCGCCACCACGCCCGCCGCGACCCTCGACAGCCTGCCGCGCCGCGCCGGCCTGCACGCCCTGCTGGGCTTTTCGGCGCGCGGCATGGTCTGGGCGCCGCTGGCCGCCGAACTGCTCGCCAGCCAGTTGCAGGGCGATCCCTTGCCGGTCGAGCGCGAACTGGCCCGCGCCGTCGACCCGGCGCGCTTCCACCTGCGCGCCCTGCGCCGCGGCAAGACAGGTTCGTAACAAATGTAACAGTTGATTGCGCCGGTCCCATCCGGCGCCCGCGGCGCGTTAAGGTACCGATACGTATCACACACCAGGAGCACATCATGGAAGCAACGCAATCCACCCCGACCGGTACCGTCCGGTCAGCCACCCACCCGCTGGTGCTGGTCGCCGCCGCCTCGGTCACCGTCCTCAGCCTGGCCGGAGTCGCCACGCTTGCCGGCTGGCTGCCGGGCCCCGGCGCGCACAACGCCGAGCCGGCCAAAGTGGCATCGGTAGCCCCCGCCACGCCCGCGGCTCCCGTCGCCCCGGCCGCCACCCCTGCCGCTGCGCCGGCCGCCGTCCCGCCGACCGCCACGGTTGCGCCGGAAAAGGCCAAGCCCGCCGCCAAAGTCAGCGAGCGGGCGCGGCCGCCCGTCCGCTATTCCGCGCCCGCCCCGGCCCCCGTGCCGGCTGCCGCCGCGCCTGCCTACGGCGCGCCCCCGGCGCCGACCTATGGCTATACGGCGCCTCCCCCGCTGCCCCCCGTCTGCCGCGACTGCGGCGTGGTCGAGGCCGTGCGTGAAGTCCCGGTCGAAGCCAAGGGCACCGGCGGCGGCGCGGTCGCCGGCGGCATCGTCGGCGGCATCGTCGGCAACCAGATAGGCAAGGGCGCCACGCGCGACATCGCGACGGTCCTCGGCGCCGTCGGCGGCGCCTACGCCGGCAACCACATCGAGAAATCGACCAAGGAAAGCAAGCGCTACGACGTCGTGGTGCGCTTCGAGGACGGCAGCACGCGCACCTTCAGCAGTGACACGCCCCCTGCCTGGCAAAGCGGCGACCGCGTCCGGCTGCAGAATGGCGTGCTGACCGCGCGCAGCGGCAGATCGTCCGGCAGCTCGATCTGACGCAAGGCGCCCCCTCCGTCATTCCGGCGCAAGCCGGAATCCGGCGCCTGCCGCGTCACCCGCTCAGTCAGCCAGCACCGCCGCCAGTCGCGCCAGCACGCGCTCGCGCCCCAGGACCTCCAGCACCACATCGATCGCCGGCGACTGCGGCTGCCCGAGCAGCACGACACGCAGGGGGATCGCCACCTGCGGCATTTTCAGGCCCGAGTCGGCGGCGGCCTGCTTGACCGCCGGCCCCAGTTCGGCGGCCTGCCAGGCGCAGGTCGCGAGGCGTTCGTGCAGCGCGCGCAAGCCCTTCAGCGCGGCTTCGGTCAAATGCTGCGCATGCAGCTCGGCACCCGGCTGCGGCGCGACAAAGAAGGGATGCAGGGCATCGGCCAGCTCGTTGAGGTTGCCCACGCGATCGCGGTACAGGGCCGCCACGGCCGCCACGTCGGGGCCGCCGGCGACCGCCACGCCGGCCCGCGCCAGGCGGCGCGTGGTCTCGGCGGCCAGCCGCTGCGGATCAGCCGACTTGAGGTAATGCGCGTTGAGCCAGTTGAGCTTTTCGGTATTGAACTGCGCGGCGGAGGCCGTGATGTGGTCGAGGTCGAACCACTGCACGAACTGCTCCATGCTGAAGACTTCCTCGTCGCCATGCGACCAGCCCAGGCGCGCCAGGTAGTTCAGCACCGCCTCCGGCAGGTAGCCGTCGTCGTCGTACTGCATCACCGACACCGCGCCATGGCGCTTGGACAGCTTCTGCCCGTCGTCGCCGAGGATCATCGACAGGTGGGCGTAAGCCGGCACCGGCGCGCCCAGCGCCTGCAGCAGGTTGATCTGGCGCGGCGTGTTGTTCACGTGGTCGTCACCGCGAATCACGTGCGTGATGTTCATGTCGAGGTCATCGACCACCACGCAGAAATTGTAGGTCGGCGTGCCGTCGGCCCGCGCGATGATGAAGTCATCAAGCTCGGCGTTGGCGAATTCGATGCGGCCCTTGACCTGGTCGTCCCATGCCACGACGCCGTCCTGCGGGTTGCGGAAGCGCACCACCGGAGGCAACGCCGGCGGCGGCGGCAGCGCCTTGCCCGGCTCGGGCCGCCAGCGCCCGTCGTAGCGCGGCTTTTCCTTGCGGGCTTCCTGCTCGGCGCGCAGGGCGTCGAGCTCCTCGATCGACATGTAGCAGTGATAGGCCGTGCCCGCCGCCAGCATTTCGTCGATCACCTGCCGGTAGCGCGCCATGCGCTGCATCTGGTAGAACGGGCCTTCGTCGTGCGCCAGCCCCAACCACTGCATGCCGTCGAGGATCGCCTGCACCGCCTCCGGCGTCGAACGCGCCACGTCGGTGTCCTCGATGCGCAGGATGAAGCTGCCGCCGTGGCGACGGGCATAGGCCCAGGAAAACAGCGCCGTGCGGGCGCCGCCGATGTGCAGGAAACCGGTGGGGCTGGGGGCGAAGCGGGTACGGACCGTCATGGGAATGGAATCGGCGGGGAAAGGGCGCGATTCTACGCCCCCGCCGCCGTCCGCGATTGACCATGGGCGCGGCTTTGTGGTCAAATGCGTGCCTCTTTCGCGGGCGGTTAACTCAGCGGTAGAGTGCCACCTTCACACGGTGGAAGCCACTGGTTCGATCCCAGTACCGCCCACCAAAAACACGATGCACAGCAGTTTGTAGCAGCGAGACCAAAAAGCCGCCTCTCGGCGGTTTTTTGTCATCCCAGTTCAGCATCGAATCGACGGGTCGGGCATTTTAGGCCTGTAGAGCATCCTTCAAGCTATTTCGATCCGGCAGCATATTCTTGACGGTGCCCTCGATGAGCAGAATGAACTCGTCGATATTGGGAAGTTCCTCCAGGCCGTTAATACCCTTGAGGCAGGTCGAAACGAGTCGTTGCCCGTCCGCTTCGTGGAGCGAAAGTTTCGCCTCAAGAATGCCTAAGTCTGTATGAGCCTGTACTTGGTCCCTCGAAACCAAGAGACGTTTGTGCAATTCCGTGAAGTTGGATGGAACATACGAATCGGGAAGCTTGTACACAGCCCTTCTCGATTCTCCATACGACTTTGCAAAAGCCGCGGCGTATTCAACTACGGCAAACCGGAAGGCAGCGCCGGCTAGCTGGTGATGGATACCATGAATCCGAATTGTCCTTAAAGTATCTAGTGCACCGCACATTCGTTCGATGCATCTATCGAAATGAATGAGGCGCTCGTGAGTTGGGGGCACCAGGTGCCTTTCAAGTGCAGCCATCGGTCTACCGACGCTTGCTGACGCTCGGCACATTCATGCCGCCGTCGTCGATTTCAATGTCCATCGACTCGCCTCTCGCTTAGCACGCGCCACTCCCTATCTGGAAAATAACAATGTCGTTCTCAATGCAACCGCCGCTCGCCAGACGGGCGCATGAGCAAGCCAAGTACTCGCGCACTCAACAGCCGGACTTCGCTTTCGTCGAAAGTCTCTGGCAGTTCCTGGTACAAATGATCGAGAATCGCCGTCTCGACCTGGGCGCGTGATGCCGCCCTTTCCTGCCAGTACTCGGCTAGCACCATGCGTTGCTCCAGTTTGGGCAGCAAGTCCTTCGCGGCTTTTCTGATGCGTTCGATCTCGGCCGGCTTGAGATCTTCCTTGCGCAGCAGGTCGAAGATCGCCAATTGCTCGTCGTTGTCGAAACCTTCGCGAACGAAACGGCGCTCCTCCTCGTCTAGCTCCTTGTCCAGCGCCATTAGCTGCTCGAAGATGCGCGCGATCTCCGCGGCATCCTTCTCGCGGTTGTAGTCGCGGATGATGCGCTGATACTTCTCGTAGAGATTCACCCGTCCCGGATTGGCCCTTAGCAGTGCAGCCAGACGCTGCTCGATTCGTTCCTTGAGGTCGAAGGCCTCCTGCTGCTGTTGTGCGCGCGCAAATTCCTGCTGCAAGCGCTCGAAGTCGATCTTCGACAGATCGTAGGGTTCGCGCGTCGGTTCGGCCATCTTTGGTGCATCGAACTGCACCGCCCCATCCACGACGTCGGCCAATTCGCGCAGCATGGCCGAAATGTCGTCGACCTGCTTGCGGGCGTTGAGCTGGTTGTAGATCGCGGTCAACGCGTCGTGCTGTTCGTAGAACGGCGCCAGTTCTGGATGTGGAAACAATGCACGGAACTTCGTCTGCATCGCCTCCACTTGCACATTGAACGTAACTTTGGTCTGGTCATTCCGTTTCAGACAGCCAACCGCGAAAGCCAGCGGATCGAGCTTTTCCAGGTGCTGCGCGTTCATCAGCAAGGCCAAATCGAATCCCAGCGACTCAACATGCGCTCGTGCCGCGCTAACGCTGGCCGCATAGTCGGCCAGCGCAATCTGATCGTCTTCCAGAGGATCGACCGCATCGGCATTGAGCGCACCTTCGCTGCGCGTAGCGAAGGTCGCCAGCGCCTTGCGCAAACTACGCACCATGCCGTTGTAGTCCACCACCCAGCCCGATTTCTTGTCCTTGTAGACGCGGTTCACCCGCGCTATCGCCTGCATCAGGGCATGGCCCTGCATCGGCTTGTCCAGGTAGATCGTGGCCAGGCTCTTGACGTCGAAGCCAGTGAGCCACATGGCGCAGACGATCACCAGCCGGAACGGGTGCTCGGGGCGCTTGAAATCGTCGTCCAGCTTCCGGCTTGCCAGCTTGCGGGCATGCGGCGAGAGATCAAGCCCGTAGGACGCAAATCCCTGCGCCAGATCCTTGCTCTCGGCACCGCTGATGACCACGCAGATTTCGGTTTCTCGCAGCCAGGCCAGTTGGGCGTCGAGCAATTCCTGATAACCGCTGGTCACCGCAGCCCTTGTCGCCAAGCGCTGCTCCTCGGCGTCGCGCTTGTTCTGCAGCTCGGCGATACGCGCCTGCCAGCACTCTTGAATGTAGGCATACATGCGACCGCAGGTAAGTTTGTCCCAGCAGACCAGCATCGCCTTGCCGGTCGTCCAGCGCCGGGAATAGTGCCCCACCAGGTCCGCCGCCACTTTCCGAAGCCGGGTATCGGAAGTCACCAACGGGTATTCCTGGGCCAGCTTGCGATAGAGCGCATCCTCCTGGTCATCGTCGAGTTGCCCCGCCTCGCGGGCCGCCTCGATGCGTTCACGGATCTTCTCGTGGATGGCCGGGTCGATCAGGGTCAGCCTGCCGCCGCGGTTCTCGTAGTAGAGCTTGACCGTCGAGTCGTCCTCCACCGCACGCTTGAAATCGTAGATCGAGACATAGCCGCCAAACACGTCACGCGTCAGTTGCCGCTCGGCCGCTTCGATCAGCGGTGTACCGGTGAAGCCGAGAAACTTGGCCTGCGGCAAGGCGCGGCGCATGTTCCACGCCAACCGGCCGTACTGGGTACGGTGGGCTTCGTCCGAGAGCACGATCAAATCGGTCTTGTGCGTGTAACCCTTGGCCGAAAACGTCTTGAACTTCTGCACCAGTGCGAACTGCACCCGCATGTCCAGGTTGAGGTGGTCGGCGACCGAAGCACTGTCGGGAATCCGCGCCGCCTTGGCGTCGCCAATTGCGCTGCAATTGGCAAAGGTGCCGGCGATCTGGTCATCCAGGTCGATGCGATCCGTCACCACCAGAAAGGAGTAGTTGCTGCCCAGGGTGCGCAGCACCTTGTTGACCAGGAAAACCATCGAATACGACTTGCCACTGCCCTGCGTATGCCAAAACACGCCCAGCCGGCCCTCCTCCACCTCGGCGCGTACGATCGGATCGGTTGAGGTCAGGCGCTGCAGTACTCGGTTGACGCCCAGGTACTGGTGGTTGCGGGCGATGATCTTCGCCGCCGCCGCCTCGCCCGCGCTACGGTCGAAGACCGTGAAGTTCTGCACCATGTCCAGCAGCGTGGTCGCGTTGCCCAAGCCGCGCAGCAGTGTCTCCAGAAGGGGCACCCCCTTCGGCGGGATGGGATCGGTCTCGTTGAGCCGCCGCCAGCGGTAGAAGTGCTCCCAAGGGCTGGTGATGGACCCGAAGAGCGCATCGTGACCATTGGATAGAACCACGATGGCGTTGAAGAAGAACAGGTGGCGGATGTCGCGCTTGTAGTCGGTCAGGTTCTTGTCGAAGGCCAGTTTGACGTCTCGGTCGTAGCGCTTGAGTTCAATGAACATCAGCGGCAGGCCATTGACGAAACCCACCAGGTCGGCGCGCCGCGGCTGCAGGCCATCGAGCCACAACTCGCGCACCATCAGAAAGTCGTTGCGTTCGGGGTGGCGAAAGTCCAGCACCTGCAGCGTGTATGTGTCCAATCTTCCCGCCGCGTCGCGCGCTTCGACCTCGACGCCATTGAGCAGCAGCTTGTGCTTGTCCTCGTTGAGTTGCGTCAGGCTCTTGCCGACATCGTCGGCTACCAGCGCCGCAATGGCCGCCTCCACGGCAGCCGGCGGCGCCTTGGGGTTCAGTTTCACAAGCGCCGCGCGCAGCGGACGCACTAGGACCGTCTCGCCGCGATGGCTGCGCCCTAGAAGACTGCCGGGGCCGTGGTCCTCACGGTCGAAGGCGTACACCGAACGCCAGCCCAGATGCTCCTCGAAAAACGCCGCCGTTCCGGCTTGCAGCATCTGGTCTTCGGAGTAGGTATTGGCGTTCAATGCGTGGTCCTATTCCTCATAGGTCTCGATCAGCAAAACGCTGGCATACCCCTCTTCGTCATTCGGGGGCAAATCGCTAAAGCTCCCCGGCGGCAACCCGCTTCCATCCATAGATAAATTCCCCACTATTTCCGTTTTCAAGATAGCTTCGACAGAAGACTGTCCAACTCCGCTGCGACTATAGGTGCAGTACAGGGGAAGCTCGGTCGGTCCCGGACCAGCGACACGGGGATGATTGACAACGCCGATGTTTCGACGATTGAACGCCTTGGTAAGGCTTGTTTCCAACAAGTCCCAGATCACCCGTGTCCAACCGAAATGCGAGTTGCCTCGTGACCCAAAGACGCGGCCGGACGAGTGGGCCAACAAGCCAAATACAGCCTCGGACAGCGACTGAAACGGGTACAAGACCGGCTCTGGCATCCAGACGGCACAGGGGTAATGACCCGAGGGCGGCCGGAGGTGCCGCTTCGGATCAAAGTACGTCGAAGGGTCTATCAACAAATATTGGGCTCCCGGATGCGCCTGATGCGGAAAGACAGATCGGGTTTGCGTATTTAGCACGGAGCCGGATCGATAATATTCAAAGCTGGGCCAATCGCGGTAAAGGGCAAGCTGATGTGCGTCCGGCACACAACCGACCTTATCTGCATCGGGGGCCATTTTGGCTTGCAGCAACAGCGCGTTGTGATTCTGTACTACGCCTCTCTTTGAATGGATATGAGCCAAGAGAAGGTCACCCAGCTCGCAGCGTTGCTCCACTCCGCCAACCACAAACTTGACTTTGGGCGACTGATGACAGAACACCCCAGTCGTCGTGCTGCTTACCCCGCTTCCATGCAGGACGGCATCGAGCAGAGTGTTGAGTTCTGGAGCACCAATCATCGTCAGCATAGCCACGAAGTCCGGTTCTTGCGGTGTTCCCGCTCTTCGATGCGCCTCATGCATGCAATCGATAGCAATCCTATTCACTTCAGTCCAAATCGTAGGTCTGCTCGAATAAATCTGCTTCAAATAGGTCATCCTGCCCTCACGCCGTTATGTGGTTCACCAGCTAACGTTCAAATATGCTCAAGCCATCAATGATAACCGCATCAAAGACGAAGCTGGCCGGAGATCAGGCGGGGAAGTAGGAGATCGCGAGCCTCTTTGACCTTAGCAAGCTGCTGCTCAAGAACTGCGATTTGCTCGTATAGAACACTGCATTTCGCCTCGAATTGCGAAAGGACGCCCTCATCCGGCCACAGAATTTGCTGCGAGTAGGCGTAGCTACGATTCAATCCAGGAACCGCCGCATCGCTGCTGATGAAGTTCATCCGTTGCAATGTGTGCAGCAAAAAGAAGGTTGTTTGCTCGCTATCGACGAAGAACACGGTATCAATGGGAAAGAATGGCTGCGGCGAGAAATAAACGCTGCCAACATTGCCCTTCCGCCCAACAACAATGCCATGCTTCGTGAGTGCTTTCGCATGCGTGCCAACGATGCCACTTGAACCGTAGACCGGAATATATCCCGGTTCACGAACCGATTCCTTCAAGGATTTTCCATATTTGAGTTCGACACGACCACCGAGTGGTTCTAAGCTCCAACCCTTTGGAACACCTGCGGTCGTTTTGGCCCGCTCAAATCCGGGAAACCGAAGGCGGACAAACCATTCCGTGTAGATCAGGCGAGCCGCTTCTTCAATCAAAGCAATCTGCCTCCGATGGTTTGCGATTTGGCTATCGAGTGCCACGAGACAGTCCGCACTTGCTTCCTGAATACCCAGATCAGGAAGTGCAATTTCAAAATCTTTCAAGGTTCCAAGGTTGATATGGGGAACACCTGAAGTGACTGCACGTGCCTTGATGGCTTCTACGATTGCTTCTTGGCGGAAGTAGTAATAGACCCAGCGGGGATCGGCTATGCCGCGATCAACAGTCAGTTTCATCTGGCTTTGCGAAATCACGTATCGCTTGAACGGGCTATCCAGCGGAATAAGCCCGACCTGTCCAAGCGTTCCCCGCTGGGTAAAGATCACGTCACCTGGGTACGCATTGTTCGCAAGGAGTTCATCAGCCTTTTCTTCAGTAACAAAGACCAGGTCGTGGTGGGAAAACCATCGTTCGCCTGGCAAATTCGCGCCGCGAATGACGGGTACGCCTTCGTCTCGATAATCCTTTGAAACCAGCTTGGAGCCGAATGGCCCGCCGTTGATTGCCCATCGCTGATCTGCTGCTAGTTCCGCGAGCTTCACCGTTCGCATTTCAGACCCCGGTCAGCCGCGCCAGGTAGCCCTCGATTTCTTCACCAAGAGTATTGGAGATAGACCTAAGCTGCCTGAGTTCTAGCTGTATCTCCTCAATACGTTCGACGAACCGTTCATCACTGTCCTCAGAGTCCGCAGAAACACCTACATACCGCCCCGGAGTCAAACTCCAGTCGTTCTTCTCAATCTCCTCCCGCGTCACCGACTTGCATAGCCCCGCCACGTCGGCATAGCACCCATCGGGGAAGCGATGCAACAACCAATGGGCCTGGGCGATGAAATGCAGCGCCAATTTCAGCGTGTCGAGCGCCGCATCGTGGGGTGTCGGCTGGTCGTCGTGACTCTTGAGCCAGACCTCGTCGGCTGGTGCCAGCGCGCGGCGCAGTTCGCGAGCACGCTTGCCGTCCCAGGCATCCGACAGCCGCGCCCTCAGGGTCTTGTCGGCCTGATCGAGCAACCGGCCGGCGGCCTTGTGGTCGGCATCGATGCGCTTGACGGCGCCGCGCAACGCATCCGTCAGCGCCTCCAGCCCATCCTGGCCGGCCTGCTGCGCCTTCGGCGCCAGGGTGTTTTGGGGTTTGGCGGCCCTCGCGCGCTCGGCGTCGGTGGCCTTGAGCAAGTCAGCGAGTTGCTTGTCTCCGGCCTTGAGTTCCGCTTTCAGAGTCTTGACCTCGCCACCACATGCGGCCAGTTGTTCGGCGCTGATCGGCACGAAGGTTTCTTCGTCGCCCAGCTTGCGGCGGCTGTTCAGCTCTTCAAGCGTCGCCTTGCGCGCAAAGGCTGCAGCCAGGTCGGCGGCTTCGGCCACTGTGGCGCGGCGCTCGGCAAAACAACGCTCCAGCTCGCCCAGGTGCCCACGCGCTGTGGCCTGGTAGTGGGCGACGAGTTCGCGGAACTTCTCGCTTTCGCCGCGATGCAGCCAGACGATGGCGCTCAGGTTGGCGAGCTGCTCGTCGGTGAAGCGGTGATGACGGGCGGATTCGACGTGATAGACGTTGCGGGCGTCGATCATCAGTACCCGATCGCGGCTGCTGCAGGCCGCGGCCGCAGGCTTTTCGGGCTTGCCCTTGTCGAAGAACCAGAGGGTGCAGGGCAGCGAGCGGGTATAGAAGAACTTGGGGCCGATGGCGGCCATGACGTCCACGTGGCCGGTGGAAACCAGACGGCGGCGGATGTCCTTGTCCTTGTTGCCGGCGTCCGAGGCGCTGGAGGCCATGACGAAGCCGGCACGGCCGCGCGGATTGAGGTAGGCGTAGAAGTACTGCACCCAGAGGCTGTTGGCGTTGGAAATCGCCTTGGTCTTGGCGTTGGTGCCGGGCAGGCCGAAGGGCAGGCGCTTGCCGGCTTCCGGCGCCTGCGGCGTCCCGGCGGCCTCGGCTTCGTCGTCCCATTGGCCGACCTGCTTCTTGACCTGGTCGGTGTTGACGCCATCGACATTGAAGGGCGGATTGGCCATGACGAAATCGCAGGCGTTGATCAGGTCATGGCGCTCGTCATAGAAGCTGTTGGCGATACGGATGTCGCCTTCCAGTCCATGCACGGCAAGGTTCATCCGCGCCAGGTGGGAATTGGTCTCGGCCTTTTCCTGGCCGTGAAAGACGACGCGTTGATGCGGTTTGGCGTGGCGCTGCAACTCGATGAAATGGCCGGTCTGGACAAACATGCCGCCGGAGCCGCAGGCGGGGTCGAAGACAGTGCCGCGTTCGGGCTCGATGATGTTGACGATCAGCCGCACCAGCGAAGGCGGGGTGAAGAACTCGCCGCCTTCCTGCGCGCCGGTCTGGGCAAACTTGTTGAGGAAGTACTCGTAGATCCTGCCAAAGACGTCGCCCGAGGCCTGCTTGAGGTTGTCACTATTGAAGGTCTTGAGCAGTACGGCCAGCACGCGCGGCTCGAAACTCCGGTATTCCTTGGGCAGCACGCCGGCCAGCGTGGGATTGAGTTTTTCGATCTCCTGCATCGCCGTGACCACGGCCTCGGCGAGTTCCGGCCCTTCGGGCTGAGCGATCAGATGAACGTAGTGCGCTTCGGGCGGCAGGTAGATGGCCGCCTTGCCGATGAAGTCACCGGGAGTGATGCCGCGCGGCTTGCCGCCTCGTTTGGGCAGCGTCGGTTCGATTTCGGCCTTTACGGCGAGGAAACGGTTGTAGGCGTGGCGCAAAAAGATCAGGCCCAGCACCGGCATTGCGTACTGCGCGGCGTTCAGGCTGGAGTTGGCACGCAGGTTGTCGGCGGCATTCCAGAGGTCACGTTCGAGCTTTTCGAGATTCATCGTAATTGCTTGCTTGAGGAAACTACATAGGCGGAGCGGACGGCTTCATCGCCCGCGTCCGTGTTGATGGCTGGTTTGCACTCAGTTTCACTTTACTTTCCACCATCGCGCTTGTGCAAACTTTCCAGTTGGCCAGAAGAAATCGACAGCAGATTTGTACCCTGCCTCAGAAGCCCTGGGAATCAAGCCCAGCGCGTTAATCTTTTCGATTACATGTGCCTTGGAATCACGGCAAACCACGCCTCTTGCTCGGGCTAGGTTAGGCCGCTGCCCCGGTAACAATCAATTGGGATGTCGCCCGAGTCATCGCCACATAGAGCAGCCTGGCCTCGTCCTGGCTGGCATCGGCCGGCGTCGGCAGCAGGCCTGCACCGGGAATGACCACGATCGGGTACTCAAGACCCTTGCTGCTGTGGAAAGGCAGCAGCTTGACGGTGTCCTGGCTTTCCGCGAAGGTGACGTCCTTCTTCCATGTATTGGGGATGCCGGCACGGCGCAGTTCGGTGCGCACCACCTTGCACACCGGGTCGTAGTGCCGATACAGAATTGCCATGTCGCGCCAGGGAATGCCTTTGCCGTGCTCTTCCTTCAGCCGCTCGGAAATCCACGCCCCTTCGGATTGCAGTGTCGGCAGCTTCACGACCATGGGCGCTGTTCCGTGGCGACCCGCGGAAATGGGCATTATCTGCGGGACGCCGTCCTCTTCGGCCTCGGTCGCTTTCAATAGCTCGCCGGCAAATTGGGCGGCGAAGTCCAGGATTTCCTGGGTATTGCGGTAATTGACCTTGAGGATGGTCGTGCGGCCCTGCGCCTGGATGCCAACGCTCTTGAAGCTGAAGTTCTTCTGCCGTCCTGCTTCGTATATCGATTGCGCATCGTCGTAGAGCACCAGCAGCGAGTTGGTCTGCGGATCGACCATTTGCACCACGAGCTTAAGCCACTCGGGCTTGAAGTCGTGGCCTTCGTCGATCAGGACCGCTTCGTACTGGCCGGACGGAATCTGCCCGCGCTCGACGCTGCGAATGACGGCCTGAACCATTTCCGCCATCACCGCGTCAGTGTCATCGTGATTGTTGGCGAAGCTGACGTTGTAGGCGCTCAACTGGCTGTGGCACCAACTGTGAAAGCTGCGGACATGCACCTTGTCTGCCACACCCTTGCTCGCCATCCAGTGCACGAGTCTGCCGGCGAGCGTCTTGTTGTAGCACAGGACCAGGACAGGCTTGACGCACACCTTGGCGAGTTGCTCGGCGCGGTAGCCCAGGATCAGGGTTTTGCCCGAGCCCGCGACGCCGTGAATGACCCGGTGACCTTCGCCGAGACTCCTGGCCAATTGCTCTTGCTGTAAATCCATCACCCGCATCAAGTCGGGAATCTCGACGGACTCAAGCTCTCCTACGGGGAAAAGACCGACTTGAGAAGCCGGTAATCGGATCTCGGGGAATAGGTGCCAGCGCACGCGGTCGAGTTGCGGCAGGCTGAGGTTGCCCTGGAAACGGACAGAGAACATTTCCCACATTCGTTGCTGGAAGCTCTCCGCATCGACGGATTCGGTCATTTCGTCCTGGCAGATCACTCGATGCGGTTCAATAACTTCGGCCAGTCCCGTGCTATCGAAGGTTCGCCTTGAAATGTTCGCCAGCACCACACCGTAAGCCCATGGGAAGGTCAGCCGACCCTCCATCCGGCCACTGGAGAGGGTCAGTTGCTTGTCTCTCGCCAATACGTTAGCGACCGCATGCGCGTATTGGCGGGCCTGCTCAAGCGGATTGAGCACATGCTTCAGGCCCCGGGGAGTCAGAATCGCTGCGTCGGATTTCGTTATTGCCTGAATCGTGTCCGGCTTCCAGTCCTTTACTTCCAGGATCAACAAGCCCCGCCGGGGGTGCAGGATGATGAAATCGGGATGGCTGTTGGTCGGGCCGACAGGAACGTCGTACCAGCACAGGTAATCTTCTTCGAGCTTGGCTTCGAGACGTTGCGCAAAGCGCCGCTCGCCCGGTGTCATTCGCCCGGCACACGTCCCGTAAGCTGGAATCAGCACTGCCACCCGGTATCCCCTTAACGCCCTATCGAGAATGACATTGCGATTCTACACGTTGCCACTTGACTGTGCCTCGACCCGATTGCGGCCAGCCTGCTTCGCCCGGCAACGCGCGGCACGGCCTCGGCAGAGGTTCCAGGCCATGGTGACAATGTCGGACGTGGTCGTTGGGCCTGATTGAATGCAGACCAAGTGGCGGGACACCTATTACGGTTCCGATTTCTTCCGGCTTTTCGTTTTCGGTGGTGTGCGGCGCGCGGGGGCTCGCGCGTAGGCCACTGCAGCGTCGACATCGGCGGGCGTGATTCCGGCACGAGCCAGTTTTTCGCGCACGAGCTGTGCAGGATCTTTCACCGCCGTCGATGCTGCGGACCAGTCGAACACACGCAGGCCGGGGACCTGGGCAAAGGCCCGGTCGGCGCTGACCAGGGTGCAGGCTTCGGCTTGGGCGTGGGCGGCGATCAGCAGGTCCATGGGCGCCAGCGATTTGCCCAGCGCCTCCAGTTCCGCCCGCAACAGGCCGTAGCGCTGGGCGCTGGCGGATGTCCAGGGCCGGATGTCGGCGGAAACCAGAAAATTTTCCACGATGCGCCGCAGGTCGGCATTGACCGCACGCCGCGCCAGACCAAAGCGCAGTTCGGCTTCGGTGATGACGGAGATGCAGAACGGTCGGTCATTCAGGGTTTTGCTCAAGGCCTTGGCCTGGCCCTTGGCGATGGCGGAGACCGCATTGGTATCCAGCATCAGGAGTGCGTTCATGGCCAGTCGCGTTCTACGGGAGGACCGGGGTCGCGCAGCTTGTCGAGGGCATCGAGATCTTCCTGCGGGATCAGGGGCAGGAGTTTGTCGCGAAGCTTGATCCAGTCTTCAAACTTCCTGTTGCGCCGGCTCAGGACGACGTCGCCGGTAAGTGGATCGCGCCGGATCAGCACCTCGTCGCCGTCAAAGCGGAATTCGGCGGGTAGGCGTACGGCCTGGCTGCGGCCGTTCTTGAATAGCTTGGCAGTTTGCATGGGGGACTCCTTTCACCATGGTATATACCGTGGTTTATACCACCTCCCGATGGAGCGGTAAAGCCGTCGCCCATACAGCCGACCGTGTGTCTCAATCGTTGCGCTTGCTCCCATGCTTGAAATCGACCACAATAAGGCACCTATTTTGGTTTGATTACGAGGCACGCCATGGAACAGGTTCTCGCTTCCCGCTCGGTAAGCATCACCGAACTAAAACGCAGCCCCAGCGCCGTTCTGGCGCAGGCCGGTTCCGAAGCCGTGGCCGTGCTCAACCACAACCGCCCGGCGGCCTACCTGCTGCCGCCCCATGTCTATGCGGCGATGCTGGAACGCCTGTCCGCCGAACTGCGGCAGACGATACAGGAGGGCATCGACAGCGGCCCGGCCATTCCCGCCGATCAGGTGGTCGCCGAACTGAACGCCCGCTACGCCGAATCCAAACCGGCCATCGAGCCTCGCGGCAAGCGCATGGGCTGACTGCTTTACCGTGATCCGCACGGCCCATACAGCTACGCCTCGACCCGATTGCGTCCCCCCTGCTTGGCCCGGTAGAGCGCCGCATCCGCCTCGGCGATCACTGCCTCGATATCGGCGGCTTGTCTGGCATCGCCCAGCGCTACCGACAGCCCAAGGCTGACCGTATAGGCAGGCAATGCCTTGTCGCGCTGGGTTTCGATCTCGCGCCGGATGCGCTCTGCGTGTGTTTTGCGCGACCCGTATTGCTCTGAACTTTGACCAGCGCATCCAATGTCAATTGGTAACCTGACGTGGCTGCTCGGCCCGCCGCACTTTCCGGACGTTTTGCCCAAGCCGTCAGGCGCTGGCAAATCTACGCGGCCAGCAATTCAGCCTTGATGGGCTTGATGCTTGCCAGCTTCTCGGGCTTCTGTGCCACGTCCCACAAGTCGACGGCCTGCTGCATGCGCAGCCAGCTATCCGCCGTGGTGTTGAGCAATTTGGCCACGCGTGCCGCCATCTCGGGCATCATGACGCGCTTTTCGTGCAGCAGATCGGAAACCGACAGACGGGACACGCCCAGAGGCTGAGCAAACTCGGTCTGAGTCATTGCCAGGGCCGGTAGCACGTCTTCCCGCAGGATGGCACCGGGATGAGTCGGGCGGCGGTTCGGGTCTCGTAGTGTCTTCATCAGTGATAGTCCTCCAGATCAACATCAACAGCGTCTTCGCCATCAAATCGAAACGTGATACGCCAGTTTCCCGTTATCGCTGGCAGCACTTCGGTGAATAGCGAGGGGCGGGACGCCTGCTTCGCCTTGGACTTTTTCCCGGACCAGTCGAACACACGCAGGCCGGGCACCTGGGCGAAGGCGCGGTCGGCGCTGACCAGGGTGCAATCTTCGGCTGGAGCGTGGGCGGCGGTCAGCAGGCCGATGCCTTGAGTTTCCATGCAGGTGCGCAGCAGGAATTGTTCGCCAGCGCACAGACGGGCTGCCTGAAACCCGGGAGACTGCCTTCATTCTCCCCTTTCGAGGTAAGCCCAATGAATGCCCTGACCGCCCTGATCCGTCCCGGCACGATGCTGAGAATCGCTTTCTCGGGCTTGGCCCTTGTCCTCGTATCCGCATGCGACCGCGGCCAGCCCGACACGCGGGCAACGGCCCCCGCGACCACCACCGTCGGCACGGAAATCGACGACGGCATCGTCACCGGCAGGGTCAAATCGGCACTGCTCGCCGACCCGGAAGTCAAGAGCCTCGACCTCAAGGTCGAGACCCGCAAGGGCGAAGTCATGCTCAGCGGGTTTGTCACCAACCAGGCTCACGTGGACCGGGCGATTCAGGTCACGCGCAGCGTCGAGGGCGTGAAGCTTGTCACCAACAAGATGACCCTGAAGGACGGACCGGCGACCATCGGCAATACCGTCGATGACGGAATCATCACCGCGAAGATCAAGTCGGCGCTGCTGGGCGACGCGGCCGTCAAGAGCTTCGATATCGCCGTCGTCACGCGCAAGGGCGAAGCGCAGCTCAGCGGGTTTGTCGATAGCCAGATGCAGATCGACCGCGCCAGCGAATTGGCGCGCGCGGTGGAAGGCGTCAAATCGGTCGCCAACGAAATGAGCATCAAGAAATAGTCGCGGCATTCCGCTTCCGTCAATCCGAAACAAGGGTCATCCAATGCTCTACACACTCGCCGTCGTTCTGCTCATCCTGTGGCTTCTCGGTCTGGTGACTTCATACACCATGGGGGGATTCATCCATATCCTCATCGTGGTTGCCATCGTCGTGGTGCTGGCGAGGATCATCAGCGGCCGGCAAGCGCTCTGACAGGCCGGCGAATTTCGTCGTCGACCGCCGCGACTGCGCCGGATTGAGCTGGTCCGGGCATTTGCCTGTTGCGCCAGACCTTCCGCCAGGAGATTCCGATGCCATCGAATTCAGGAAAATCAGCCATGTTTGAAGCCACCAGCGCAGTCACCGGAGAAAACCCTGCCGACCAGACGGACAGCATCCTCGTGGTGCGGGGTCGGGGCGACCTGCTCAAGGCCGCGGCCCTGCAGAGCGCAATCCTCGACAGCGCCGGTTTCGCGATCATCGCCACCGATGAAAAAGGCATCATCCGGTTGTTCAACATCGGCGCCGAGCGGATGCTCGGCTACCCGGCCACCGAGATGGTGGACCGACTGAGTCCGACCCACATTTCCGACCCCCTGGAACTCATCGCGCGCGCCGTGGTCCTGAGCCGCGAGCTCGACGCCTCGATTCCGCCGGGCTTCGAGACCATGGCCTTCAAGGCCGCGCGCGGCATCGAAGACATTTACGAGATGACTTTCATCCGCAAGGACGGCAGCCGCTTGCCGGCCATCGTGTCGATCACGGCGTTGCGCGACGCCGACAGCGGAATCACCGGCTATCTGCTGGTCAGCACCGACAATTCGGCGCGCAAGCAGGTTGAAGAGCAACTGCGGTGGTCCGAGGAGAGCTTCCGCCTGATGGTGGAAAGCGTCGCCGATTGTGCCCTGGTCATGCTTGATCCCGAAGGCCGCGTGGTGGGCTGGAATGCCGGAGCGCAGAGGCTCAAGGGCTACAGTGCCGAGGAAATCGTCGGCCAGCATTTTTCCCGGTTCTATGCGCCGGAAGACATCAATCGCGGCACGCCGCAGCGGGACATGGAACGCGCCACAGCCACGGGACGCATGGAAAGCGAGGGCTGGCGCGTGCGCAAGGACGGCACGAGCTTCTTCGCCAGCGAGGTCTTCACGGCAATCCGCGACCCGGCAGGCAACCTCCGGGGCTTCGCCAAGCTGATCCGGGACCTCAGCGAGCGCCGGCAGTTCGAGGCGGAAATGGCAAACGCCAAATCGATCGCCGAAAAAGCCGCGAGTGCCAATGCGGATTTCCTGTCCGACATGGGCCATGAACTGAACACCTCGCTCAACGCGATGCTCGGCTTTGCGCAACTGATGGAATCCGATTCCCCGCCGCCGACGACCGCGCAGCAGGAAAACATCGCGAAAATCCTGCAGGCGGGGTGGTATCTGCTGGCGCTGATCAACGAAATCCTCGATCTGGCCATGCTCGAATCCGGGCGCCTGGCGTGGTCGCTGGAGCCGATGTCGCTGGCCGACGTGATGCTCGAATGCCGCAGCGCCATCGAACCGCAGGCGCAAAAAAGCGGCATCCGCATCAGCTTTCCCGAGATCGACAAGCAGTGCTTCATCAAGGCCGACCGGACGCGGGTGAAGCAGGTACTGAGCAACCTGCTGTCCAACGCCATCAAGTACAACCGGATGGGCGGCTCGGTACTCGTCGAATGCGGCGAGGCCTCGTCGCAACGCTGGACCGAATGCGGTGAAAGCGCGCCGCAACACCTGCGCATCAGCGTCACCGACACCGGGCCCGGCCTGTCGCCCGAGCAACTGGCGCAACTGTTCAGGCCCTTCAGTCGCGTCGGCCAGGAAACCGGCGCCGAGGCCGACGCAGGGATCGGTCTGGTGGTGACCAAGCGGCTGGTCGAACTGATGGGCGGCACGATAGGCGTCGAAAGCGCCGTTGGCGAGGGCAGCGTGTTCTGGGTCGACCTGGTCCTCGCCGCCGCGCCGCAACTTGTCGAGGACGAATCCAAACCGGAGACTGCGGCCCTGCCGGGGGCAGGGACCGGCGTCGCACCGCGTACCCTGCTCTATGTCGAGGACAATCCGGCCAACCTGCAACTGGTCGAGCAAATCATCGCGCGCCGCCCCGACATGCGCCTGCTGAGCGCCAGGACCGGCGCTGCCGGCATCGAGCTGGCGCATTCGGCGCGACCGGACGTGATACTGATGGACATCAACCTGCCGGGCATGAGCGGGATCAAGGCCATGCAGATCCTGCGCGAAGACACGGCAACGGCCCACATCCCGATTGTCGCCCTGAGCGCCAACGCACTGCCGCGCGACATCGAGCGCGGTCTGGAGGCCGGGTTCTTCCGCTACATCACCAAGCCGATCAAGGTCGATGCGTTCATGGATACGCTGGATGTCGCGCTGAAAAGCCTGCGCGCCTCTTCAAACGGTTCCCCGCTGCCCGAAGCACCCACCCCGCCTGCTACCGACAGCCGGCTATAGCCTGCCCATCACCAACAGGACGATCAGGATCAGCAACACCAGACCGATGCCGCCGCTGGGAGCGTAACCCCAGCTCCTGCTGTGCGGCCAGGTGGGAATGGCGCCGACCAGCATCAGAATCACGACGACCAACAGAATTGTTCCCAAGCTCATTTCGTTCTCCAATTGCCAGGAAAGCCAGTCCGGGACAGCTGCCCCCTGCCGGCGCCCTTGTTCGCGACAATCCGGCAACGACACAGGAGACCGCCGCCACTCGCGGCTGCATCCTGGAACCGATTGGCTGGAGCGCGGTTTGTATTACGGCTTGACGGCTTCCCTGACGGCATCCCTTGCGTCCTTGACATTTTTCTTCAGGTCGCCGATATGCTCTTGCAGCTTGCCTTCGGCCTGGTTTTTCAGTCCCTTGACCTGCTGCTCCGTGCTGCCCGTCAACTTGCCGACCTCTTGCTGGATTTTTCCACCGAGGTCCTTTGCTGCGCCCTTGACTTGATCCTTGTTCATGTTGATCTCCAAAGTTGGTGAGTGATACCTCTGATGCACTTGCCAGACTCGGACTGTCCTGCAAATCATGCAGTCCATTCATCGCGTCCATGTACCAAGGCTAGTACCGGGCGACAATGGATTCTGTGCGCTGCCGAACATAGCCGGGCCATCGCTGCGGGGCCGCCGACGCCGATCAGGACAAGCGCATTGTCTGTGCGGTAGCGCACATTGGGGGTACTTTTTCTGCATTGCAGTGCCGCATCTGCGGTCGATCGCCGGCGACGTCGATTTGAATATTCATGTCAACCGACTGCGCCCTTGCGCGTTAAACGACGAGGGACCGCCGAAGTACGGTTTCATGCTTCGGCCTATCCCGTCCAAACTACTTTTTGAAGGAAACCTAATGAACAAGTTGATCGCCGTACTCGTAGCAGGCCTGTTTGCCACCTCCGTCTTCGCCCAGGCTGCCGCGCCCGCCCCCGCCGTCGTCAAAGCCGAAGCGAAAGCCGAAAAGGCCGACATGAAGGCCGCCAAGTCGGAAATGAAGGTCGATGCCAAGGCCGATGCCAAGGTAGCCGCCGCCGGTGACAAGGCCGCCAAGACCGACAGCGCTGCTGAAGCCAAGGCCGCCAAGGCCAAGGCCAAGGCTGATGCCAAGGCCGCCAAGGCCAAGGCCAAGGCAGACGCGAAGGCCGCCAAGGCCGAAGCCAAGGCCGCCAAGACCAAGGCCGCCGCCGATGCGAAAGCCGCCAAGGCCGACAAGGCAGCCGACGTCAAGACCGACAAGGTGAAAGCCGAAGCCAAGACCGACAAGGCTGCCGCAAAAGCCGACACCGCCGCAGTCAAGGCCGAAGGCAAGGCCGACGTGAAGGCCGCTGGCGCCAAGTAATCGGGCGTTCCGGCAGCAGAGAAAGGACAGGCTTGCCTGTCCTTTTTTTTGCCCATGACCTGGCGCCTTGCCGATTTGCCCGAGTAAGGGCGCTACCGCACGGAACGCGCCCACGCTTGTGGTTATTCTCATGGAGCGTGAGCGCCCGATCATGGTGCGCGCATCCGACCCGAGTCGGCGGGCGCCGCCACCAGATCACGATGAAGAAACATCGCAAGACCTCGCGCACCAGGCAAAAGGGCCAATGACAAATGGAATCAAACAAGGGCGCGACAGGAAGAACCCGGAACACCAACCGGCGCTGCATCGGGCAATTCGACGCGACGGCCGGTGCGAGGCCGGGCTCGAATGAATCCGGGGGCAGACAGTCATGAGCGCCACCTACATCGGGCCCATGGCCGAGGACGATCCCGTGCTCGACTTCCTCCAGCATGACATCCAGGACCGGATCGATGGCGCCACCGAGACGTCGAGCTACCGCGTCTTCAAGCTCAATGGCTCCAATGACGTCTATATGTATGAAGACCGCGCGACCGGCAAGAAGCTGATCGGCAAGTTTTTTCTTACGGCAACCAAGACCGACGCGGCAAAGGCCGATTCCCACCTGACCCGCGAGTTCGACAGCCTTTCCGAAATGCGCGACTCGGGACTGACGGGAAGTCCCCACCATGTCGTCAAACCCCTTGGCGTGAGCCACTCGCTGAATGAATTGCTGGTCACCGAATGCTTCGAGGGGAAACTGCTCAGCCAGGTGATCCTGGACGCCATTCAGAGCGGCGACCACGGCGAGCTGTATGCCAAACTGACCGCACTCGCCTATTTCCTGTCGGAATTCCACAACCGAACCGCCACCGGTCTCGGGGTCGACTTCAATCAGGACTGCGATTACCTGGATATCGTGATCGGGCGGCTGCTGGCGATCAGTGCTATGGGCACGGATGAGGCAGCCGAACTGTACGTGCTCCGCGACCGGTGGCGCAACCAGCCGAGGATGTGGCAAGATCAGCAGGTGATTGTGCACGGCGATGCGACGCCCGAGAACTTCATGTTCGGTCCCGGCCTGGAAGTCATGACCTTCGATCTGGAGCGCAGCAAGCGGGCCGATCGTGTGTTCGACATCGGCCGCATCGCCGGAGAGTTGAAGCATTTTTTCATGCGTGCAAGCGGCAACAAGTACGCCGCCGAGCCATTCATCGGGCACTTCCTCTGGGAATATGCCTGCCATTTCGCGGACCGGGACGGCGCCTTTGCATCGATCACCGGCAGGACTCCGTTTTACATGGGCATTACCCTGCTGCGCATTGCGCGAAACAGTTGGGTGGACGCCGGACACCGCGATCTGCTTCTCAGCGAGGCGAAGGCATGCCTCAGGAGCTGCTAGATGAGCATCAAGGGCATTATTTTCGATGTCAATGGAACGCTGATCGACATCCACACCAACGAGTGGCACGACAATGTGTATCGTGTCCTCAGCAATTTGCTGTCCTACCAGGGCGTGTTCCTCGATCCGGCGGTGATCAAGGATCTGTTTTTCCGGATCATCAAGGAGCAACGCGCGGCAAGCGGCGAGCGCCAGCCCGAGTTCGATGCCATCGGGGTCTTCCGAGAAATCGTTGCGCAACACGCCACGGATTTCACACGCGCCTTGCCGCATGAGAAGCGTGAACATCTCCCGAGGTTTCTGGCGGAGCTGCACCGTGCCACGTCGTGCGAACGCCTGCAACTCTATCCCGGGGTGGAACAAACCATCCAGCAACTGCACATCAACTATGCTCTCTCAATCGTTTCCGATGCGCAAACGGCGTATGCGCTGCCGGAACTGAATGCCGTCGGCTTGTCCGGCTATTTCGACCCCATCATCGTTTCCGGAGACGTCGGCTACCGCAAGCCGGACCAGCGGCTGTTCGAGGCGGCGTTGAGCGCCATGAAACTGGAACCTGCGGAAGTCGTGTTCGTCGGCAACGACCTGTACCGGGATATCCACGGGCCGCAGAAACTAGGGATCAAGACGGTGTTCTTCAAATCAGGCGAGACGACGGAGGACAAGGAGAACGCGACGCCCGACTACATCATCTACAACTTTCCCGAGTTGCTGGATGCCATCCGCTACCTCGAACGTTCCGATCGGCGGCAGGAAGATCGCTGAGCTTTCGCGAACGCCGGACCCCGTCATTGCCGTGCTCACCCCGGCGCGGCTGGCCGGACCATTGCGCCAGGCTGCACCCAGCGGTCGAAATCCTCCGCCGTGACGTGCCCCGACGCCAGCGCCGCCTCCCGCAGCGTGGTGCCGTCCTGATGCGCCTGCTTGGCGATATCGGCGGCACGCTCGTAGCCGATGTGCGGCACGAGCGCCGTCACCAGCATCAGCGAGCGCTCCAGGAGTTCGGCGATGCGCTCCCGGTTGGCTTCGATGCCGCGCACGCAGTGGGCCTCGAAGCTGCCGATGCCGTCGGCCAGCAGGCGCACGCTTTGCAGGAAGTTGTAGGCGATCAGCGGTTTGAAGACGTTGAGTTCGAAGTTGCCCGACGCAGCGCCGATGCCGATGGCGACGTCGTTGCCCATGACCTGGCAGCAGAGCATGGTCAGCGCCTCGCACTGGGTCGGGTTGACCTTGCCCGGCATGATCGAGCTGCCCGGCTCGTTCTCCGGAATCGATAGTTCGCCCAGCCCGCAACGCGGCCCGGAGGCCAGCCAGCGGATGTCGTTGGCAATTTTCATCAGCGCCACGGCCAGCGTCTTGAGCGCGCCGTGCGCCGCAACGAGGCCGTCGTGGGCCGCGAGCGCGGCGAACTTGTTGGCGGCGCTGACCAGGGGCAGGCCGCTGTCACGGGCGAGTTCGGCCGCGACGCGGGCGCCGAATTCGGGATGGGTGTTGAGGCCGGTGCCCACCGCCGTGCCGCCGATGGCGAGCGGGTAAATCGAGGGCAGCGCGGCGTTGATGACTGCTTCCGCGTGTTCGAGCTGGGCGACGTAGCCGGAGAATTCCTGTCCCAGCGTCAGCGGCGTGGCGTCCTGCAAGTGGGTGCGGCCGATCTTCACAACGTCCTTGAAGGCGGCGGACTTCGTCGCCAGCGTCGCGCGCAGGCGCACCAGCGCCGGCAGCAGCGCGCGGACGATGCCCAGGCCGGCCGTCAGGTGCATGGCGGTGGGAAACACGTCGTTCGACGACTGCCCGAGGTTGACATCGTCATTGGGATGCACGCGGCGGCGCAAGTCGCTGTCCGGGCCGCGCTTGCCACCCAGCAGTTCCGCGGCGCGATTGGCCAGTTGCGGCGCGCCGAGACGCGCGAGCGCCTGAATCTTGCCGCGCAAGGCCCCGCGATGGGCAGGCTCCCGGGCGAGGATGGACTGATACACGGCCAGCGCATCAAAAAAGTCCCGCTTCGCGGTAGCGACGTCGGCATGGACTTCAAGCACGTCGTCACGCATTGGAAACCGGGTGCGCAGGTCCGTGACGATCACGGCAGCCGGATCGATCCTTTCCCCGTCGAGCAGGGTGCGGGCCAGTCCGATCTGCGGCTCGGCGCGGTCGGGAAAGCGCGCAATCGCTTCCCGGTACAGCGCTTCGGCCAATTCAAGGCGCTTCAGGCGCCGGGCGGAGTTCGCCAGACTTTCGAGGACATAGGCAGGCGCGGCAACGCGATCGATTCGATCGCGCAATGTCAGGGCCGCCTGGTGATCACCATTCCACCCGAGAATCACGATGTAGTCGCCGAGCATGTCCTGGCGCCGGGGAAAGCGCTCGACCAGAGGCCGCAATGCCTTGAGCGCCTGGTCAACTCGTCCCGCCCGCGCGTCCTCCACCGCGTTCCGGTAAACGAGGTTTGCCGCGTCCACCGCGACGACAGCATCGCTTTCAGCGGCATTGGATGTGCGGGCGAATGGAGCAAGGATCACCATGCCTGCCAGCAGTATGTATTCGATTTTCAGGGGCACTTCGGTTCCAGTGAAAGGGACTTGCCGCGAGCTAAGGGCGCCGTTGTCGGCAGGCGAACTCCCGTCATCCGTTCTCCATCCGCGGTGACTGGCTGCAATGGAGTTCACGTTGCGACGAACACGTTCAACCCAATCGCAATCCAGGGCGCATGGAAGGCTAGCCGGATCCGCAAGTCAGGTCAGTGCGGTACCGTACATAGACTGGTTCCCGGCAACTCCGCGAATCGAGTCTGGCGTTCGCTGAAGCGGCAGCGAGCGTTGCTTGCCGGGGGCATGTCGAAGCGCCAGCGATGCGCCTGTTCTGCTCGCTCAATGACCACGCCTGGCGGACAACGCTATACCTCGACCCGATTCCGCCCGCCCTGCTTCGCCCGGTAAAGCGCCGCATCGGCCTCGGCTATCAATGCCTCGATATCGGCGGCCTGTCCGGCATCGCCCTGCGCTACCGACAGGCCAAGGCTGACCGTGTAAGCAGGCAAGGCCTTGTTGCGATGGGTTTCGATCTCGCGGCGAATGCGCTCCGCGGCATTCCTGGCTTCGGCCATGCCGGTGTCGGGCAGCAGGATCACGAATTCCTCGCCGCCGAAACGCGCGAGGATGTCCGGCAGTCGCAGCATCTGCCCCGCACGTGCCGTGAAGTCCTTGATGACAAGGTCGCCGACGTGATGGCCGTACTTGTCGTTGACCTTCTTGAAGAAGTCGATGTCGGAAGTGATGATGGCCAGCGGCCGGTGCGCGCGCATGCTGCGCGCCCATTCCACGGCTGCCCGGGCGAAGAACGCGCGGCGGTTGAGCGCGCCGGTCATCGGATCGCGGGTCGCCATGAATTCCAGTTCGGACCGCAAGCGCTCGTTGGTCAGCAGGATGAATCCCACCGACAAACCCAATACGCCGAGCGAAAACATGCCCAGGTACACCTGCTGGATCAGGTTGTGATCGAAGATGTCATCGCTTTGATCGACCGCCGTTGTCAGCGTGGTCAGGCGCCACGCCGCGACCGCGACCCCCAGCATGAAGAATGCAGCCAGGAAGCGACTGCCGAATCCTGTCGGCCTGGCGCGCCAGGCGAGGACAGCGCCGACGGAAAACAGGCCTATGTGCGCAACGGACATGATGAAGATGCGGCCCTGATAGCTGTGGCTGCCGTAGGTCAGCCACAGGGTCAGGATCAGGACCGCGCCGATTCCGTCGAGGGCGGGGCGCCACCTGGGTTGCTGTCCCGCATAGCGCTGCAATCCGACAATGAGCAGGAATTGCCCCAGCAGCAGCGCTGCGGCGGCGACGACGATGGCCAGCAGGTCGGGCAGGATTCCGCGCATGGAAGCGAGCCCCGACGCGCTGCCGATCAGCACGCCGGCCATCGCCCAATCGTTCAATCCCTCGATATCGGCGGGAAAGCTCCTGGCCTGCACCCACAGCACCAGCGCGCAGAATATCCCCAGCAGGTTGGCGACGAGCAGGAATGTGCGCGGATCGATAAGGTCCGTCATCATCGGAGGCGGTGTTGAACGAGGGATTCCATTGAAGGTTGGTGCTTTCAGGCAATGCAGGGCGCGAGGCCGAATCCTACGTGAGCACCATGGACATGGGTGGACTGACGAAGTGCATAATTCAAGCCCATGAAAACCCTGCTCGTCGTGTACCACTCGCTGACCGGCGGCACCGAACAGATGGTGCGGGCGCTGGCGGCCGGCGCCGCCGCCGAGGGCGGCATCACGACGCGCCTGCTGCATGCGGCCGCGGCCCAGCCGGCCGACGTGCTGGCGGCCGACGCCTATGTCTTCGCCACGCCGGAAAACCTGGCGGCGATCTCGGGACAGTTGAAGGATTTTTTCGACCGCTGCTACTACCCGGCGCTCGACCGGATCAACGGCCGGGCTTACGCGACGCTGGTTTGTGCCGGCAGCGACGGCTGCAACGCCGTGCGGCAGATCGAGCGCATCGCCACCGGGTGGCGCCTGCGGCCGGCGGCCGAGGCAATCATCGTGTGTACCCGCGCGCAGACACCGGAAGAAATCCTTGCGCCGAAGACCATAGTCGCGGCGGACCTGGATCGCTGCCGGGAGTTGGGGGCGACGCTGGCGGCCGGCCTGGCGCTGGGCGTGTTCTGAGCGCCGAAAGCGGTCAGGCGGGCTGATCCAGGCCGAACACCTTGTGCAGTACACGCACCGCGAGTTCGAGGTACTTCTCGTCGACCACCACCGAAATCTTGATCTCGGAGGTCGAGATCATCATGATGTTGATGCCTTCCTCGCCCAGGGTGCGGAACATCTTGCTGGCGACGCCCGGGTGCGAGCGCATGCCGACGCCGACCGCGGAAACCTTGCAGATCCTGTTGTCGCCCGCAATGGCACGCGCACCGACGTGCGGCTTGATCTGCTCTTCGAGCAGCTTCCTGGTGCGGGCGAACTCGCCGCGATTGACGGTGAAGGAGAAGTCCGTCGAGCCGTCGTGGCCGACGTTCTGGATGATCATGTCGACGTCGATGTTGGCCTCGGCAATCGGGCCGAGGATCTGGTAGGCGATGCCGGGACGGTCCGGCACGCCCAGCACCGTGAGCTTCGCCTCGTCGCGGTTGAAGGCGATGCCGGAGATGATCGGTTGTTCCATGTCGTTGTCTTCCTCGAGAGTGATGAGCGTGCCGTTGGTCTCCTGGCCTTCTTCCTCGAAGCTGGAGAGCACGCGCAGCTTGACCTTGTACTTGCCGGCGAATTCGACCGAGCGGATCTGCAGCACCTTGGAGCCGAGGCTGGCCATTTCGAGCATTTCCTCGAAGGTGATGCGCTCCAGCTTGCGCGCCCCGGGCACGATGCGCGGGTCGGTGGTATAGACGCCGTCGACGTCGGTGTAGATCTGGCATTCGTCGGCCTTCAGCGCGGCCGCCAGCGCCACCGCCGAGGTGTCCGAGCCGCCGCGCCCCAGCGTGGTGATGTTGCCGTCGGCATCGACGCCCTGAAAGCCGGCGACGATGACCACCGAGTCGTCGTCGAGATCGCGGCGGATGTTGGCTTCGTCGATCTCGAGGATGCGCGCCTTGGTGAAGGTGCTGTCGGTCAGCACCTTGACCTGGGCGCCGGTGTAGCTCCTGGCCTTGAGGCCGAGATCGCGGATCGCCATGGCCAGCAGCGCGATCGTGACCTGCTCGCCGGTGGAAATCATGACATCCAGTTCGCGCGGGTCGGGCTGCGGCGAAACATCGTTGGCCAGCGCGATCAGGCGGTTGGTCTCGCCGCTCATGGCGGAAACCACCACCACCAGTTGGTGCCCCCTGGCCTTCCAGCGCGCGACGCGCCGGGCCACGTTGCGGATGCGGTCGGGCGAACCCATCGAGGTGCCGCCGTACTTCTGGACGATCAATGCCATTGCCGTGTCTGGTCAGTTTGAAAGCGGCGGATTTTACTCGATAGTCCCCGCCGCCCCACGCGCGCCGGCATCAGGGGCTGACCTGCGCGGTCAACCCCAGCAGGCGGACACGCTGTGCGATCTGCTCCATCCATTGCTCTTCGACGCGACCCAGGCGCGGCGCTTCCGCTTGCAGCGAGGGGCGCGCCAGGCTGTACAGATGCAGGCCGGCAAGCGCCGGCGCGAGAGGGGCGAGCAGCGCCAGCCAGGCCTCGATCTCGGCCTCCGCCGGCAATGCGCCATCGAGCCGGAACAGGCAGGTCTGCACCCAGGTCGGCGCCAGCGCCGCACAGCGGGCCAGGCGGCGCGCCGCGACCTCGGGCCGCAGGCGCGTGCCGTTGATGCGGGCCAGGCCGGCCGCGCTGCCGGCATCGAACTTGAACCAGACCTCGCCCCCTGCCCTGCCGATTCGCGCAATGCCAGCCTGCACGGTCTTGCGGTCGAGCAGGCTGCCGTTGGTGATCAGGCGAATCAGCACCTTGCCGGCCAGGTGGTGCGCGGCCAGCACGCGTTCCGCAATCGCCACCGCCTCGGCAAACTCGGCGGCACTGGTCGGCTCGCCATTCCCGGAAAACGCCACATCGACCAGGCGGCGCGCGCCGGCGGGAACCCGCGTCGCCATGAAGTCCCCGGCCACGGCCTGCTGCAGGAAATCGTTGAGCTCGCGCTCGAGCAAGGCCAGGTCGATGGGCGGCGGCCCGCCGCGGCGCAGGTCGGGAACCTGGCAATAGATGCAGCGCCAGTTGCAGGCATTGTTCGGATTCAGGTTGATGCCGACCGAAACGCCGCCGGCCCGGCGCGAGACCACCGGATATACATAGCGCATGGCGGCGCTGTCGCGGGAATGGTCGTCAGTCTTGAGCAGGATGCGGGACATCGGGAATCATCGGACCGGGAAGATTGCAGCGACGGCCGGGAGCCGGCGCTGCCCCGGCCTGCGCCGGGGTGACAGGGACGGCGCCGTGGCGCCGCTATAATGCGCGGCAACCCAAGCGCGCGCATCCGCGCCTACTTTGCCACAAACACGGGTCTCCCGACCATGCGCATTACCCGCCGCCTCGAATTCGACGCCGGCCACCGCATTCCGAATCACCAAAGCCAGTGCCGCCACCTGCACGGCCATCGCTATGCGCTTGAAATCACGCTGGCCGGCGACGTGATCGACGCAGCCGGCCAGCCCGACGACGGCATGGTGATGGATTTCTCCGCGGTCAAGGCCATCGCCAGGGAGCATGTGGTCGATGTCTGGGACCATGCCTTCCTGGTCTGGCGCGAGGACCGGGTGGTGGCCGACTTCCTTGCCGGCCTGCCGGAGCACAGGACCGTGGTCCTCGATGCCGTCCCCACCGCCGAGAATCTGGCCCGCATCGCCTTTGCCATTCTCGACCCGCTCTACCGCGACAGCTACGGCAACCACCTGCGCCTTGAGCGCATCCGGCTCTACGAAACGCCCAACTGCTGGGCCGATGCCAGGCGCGAAGACCTGGTCTAGAACGAATGCGCTTGCCGATTGTCGGCCGCGCAATCCAGTGCTATGGTTGCCCCCGCTTGGCACCTGATCTGGAAGACATCGAGGAGGAACACGAATGCAAGGCTTGATGATGAACCGGCCGCTGATGATCTCGGGGCTGCTGCGGCATGCCGGCCAGAACCACAGCGACACTGAAATCGTTTCCCGCCTGCCGGTCGGCGGCACGCATCGCTACACCTATGCCGATGCCCACCGCCGCTCGCGGCAATTGGCACGCGTGCTGCTGTCGCTTGGCGTCAAGGCCGAAGATCGCATCGGCACCCTGGCCTGGAATACCCACCGGCATTTCGAGATCTACTACGCCGTGTCGGGCATGGCGGCGATCTGCCACACCATCAACCCGCGGCTGTTTGCCGAACAGATCGCCTACATCGCCAACCATGCCGACGATCGTTTCATCTTCTTCGACCTGACCTTCGCCGCCCTGATCGAGGCGCTGGTGCCGCATTGCCCCGGCGTCAAGGGCTGGATCGCGCTGTGCAGCCGCGCCGAGATGCCGGCCAACCCGATCCCGAACCTGCTCTGCTACGAAGAACTCCTGGCCGCGCAAAGCGACGACTACGAATGGCCGGAATTCGATGAGAACACCGCCTCGTCGTTGTGCTACACGTCGGGCACCACCGGCAATCCCAAGGGCGTGCTGTACTCGCACCGCTCCACGGTGCTGCATGCCTACGGCTCCAGCCTGCCGGACGGTCTGGGCGCTTCCGCGCGCGACTGCATCCTGCCGGTGGTGCCGATGTTCCACGTCAATGCCTGGGGCCTGCCCTATGCCTGCGCGCTGACCGGCGCCAAGCTGGTGATGCCGGGGCCGCATCTCGACGGCGCCAGCCTCTACTCGATGTTCGAGGAAGAAGGCGTCACCATGTCGGCCGGCGTGCCGACCATCTGGCTCGGCCTGCTGCAATACCTGCAAGCCGGCAAGCTCACGCTGTCCACCGTCAAGCGCCTGGTGATCGGCGGCTCGGCGGCGCCGCCAGCGATGATCCGCGCCTTCGACGAGCAGTTCGGGGTCACCGTGCTCCATGCCTGGGGCATGACCGAGATGAGCCCGCTGGGCACGGTGAACACCTACAAGAAGAAGCATCTCGCACTGTCGGCCGAAGCGCAGGACCGCATCCGCCTCAACCAGGGCCGCAGCATCTTCGGCGTCGACATGAAGATCGTCGACGGCGACGGCAACGCGCTGCCGCATGACGGCAAGGCGTTCGGCGACCTGCTGGTGCGCGGCCCGTGGGTGACCAGCGGCTACTTCAAGGCCGAAGGCGGCGACGCCCTGCGCGACGGCTGGTTTCCCACCGGCGATGTCGCCACCATCGACCCGGACGGCTACATGCAGATCACCGACCGCTCGAAGGATGTCATCAAGTCGGGCGGCGAATGGATTTCGTCGATCGACCTCGAAAACATCGCCGTCGCCCACCCCGCGGTCATCGAAGCCGCCGTGATCGGCGCCTACCATCCGAAGTGGGACGAGCGCCCGCTGCTGGTGGTGATCAAGAAGGCCGGGCATGAGGTCACCCGCGAGGAACTGATCGCCTTCTACGAGGGCAAGGTGGCCAAGTGGTGGATCCCCGACGACGTGATCTTTGTCGACGAACTGCCGCACACGGCGACCGGCAAGCTGTCCAAGCTGCAGTTGCGCGATCGGTTGCGCGAATACCGTTTTAGCGACGGCCGCTCCGCTTAACGCCGATAAAGCCGGCGTTAGCCTTTACTGAAACTTCGTTTTCCGGGAGCCTGAATTGACTACACCCTCGGCCGCACCCATCACGCTCTGCGGCTTTGCCGTCAGCAATTACTACAACAAGGTCAAGCTCTCGCTGCTGGAGAAGGGCGTTCCCTTCGCTGAAGCACTGGTGTTCACCTCGCAAAAGGAAGAGATGCTGGCCGAGTCGCCGATGGGCAAGGTGCCGTTTCTGCGAACCTCCAAAGGCGTGCTCAGCGAATCGCAGGTGCTGACCGAGTTCATCGAAGACAGTTGGCCCGAGCCGCCGCTCTATCCGCGCGACCCCTTCGAGCGCGCAAAATGCCGCGAACTGATCGAGCACCTCGAACTGCATGTCGAATTGCCGGCACGGCGCCTGTATGCCGAAGCATTTTTCGGCGGCACGGTGTCCGAAGAAACCAGGAACGAAGTCGCGCCGCTGCTGGAAAAAGGCCTCAAGAGTCTGGCGCGACTGGCCCGCTTTGCGCCTTTCATCGGCGGCGACAGCTTTACCCACGCCGATTGCGCTGCATGGGTGCACCTGCCGCTGGTCAGCCAGGCCACGCGCAAGATCTACGGACGCGATTTCCTCGACGAATTCCTGCCTGCGGGCAAGGCCTACATCAAGCAGGTTGGCGAACGGCCGCAGGCACGGAAAGTCCATGAGGATCGCATGGCGGCGATGGATGCCTTCCTGGCAAAGGCGAAGAAATGAGCGAGACCGTTCGCATCACGCAGGCCGACGGCGTGTTCCGCATTGAAATGGCGCGCCCGGAGAAGAAGAACGCGCTCACCGCCGAGATGTACGGGACCATGGCGGATGCGCTGGCCGGCGCCGATGCCGACCCGGCCGTGCGCGTCATCCTGATCTCCGGCGCAGGCGGCAACTTCACGGCCGGCAACGATCTGGCGGATTTCCTCGGCAAGCCGCCGATGGATGAAAGCGCGCCGGTTTACCGCTTCCTCGAAGGCTTCGCGAAATTGCAGAAGCCCTTCGTCGCCGCCGTCGAAGGCGTCGCGATCGGCGTCGGCACTACCATGCTGCTGCACTGCGACCTGGCCTATGCCGGCAGCGGCGCGCGCTTCGCCCTGCCCTTCGCCAGCCTCGGCCTGACGCCGGAAGCGGCGTCGAGCCTGCTGCTGGCGCTGCGCGTCGGGCACGGACGGGCGGCGGAAATGCTGATGCTGGGCGAAGTCTTCTCGGCGCAAGTGGCGCTTGACGCCGGCATCGTCAACGCGGTGCTGCCCGACGGACAGGTGCTGGATCACGCCCTCGAGCGCTGCCGCAAGCTGACCACGCAGCCGGCCGCATCGCTGCGCCTGACCAAGCAGTTGATGAAGCGGGCGCAGCAGGCCCTGATCCGCGAGACCATGAGCGTCGAGGCGGAGGTCTTCAGGCAGCGCCTCCTGTCGCCCGAGGCCAAGGAAGCCTTCGCCGCCTTCTTCGAAAAGCGCAAGCCGGATTTCTCGAAGTTCGCCTAGGCGGGCCCGAATGTGCGGGCGACCGCGGTGCTAGAATCCGCGGCCCGACGGAAGCGTCGCAGAGTGGTCGATTGCACCGGTCTTGGCGCCAGCCCTGCGCAGCAGGGCGCGCTAGCGCAGGCTGACCTTCAGGTCGCCCGAAGCTAAAACCGGCAACGGGCGGTTGCTACCGAAATAGTGGAAGCGTGGCAGAGTGGTCGATTGCACCGGTCTTGAAAACCGGCAAGGGGCAACCCTTCGTGAGTTCGAATCTCACCGCTTCCGCCAGGAATCTGCGGCCAATTTCTATTTCAGCATCCACTCGTCGCCGCACTTGCGGCATTGAACGCGCAACCAGACGCCGCCGCCATGATTCTCCAGGGCCGGGTCCCCGCCATCCGGCAAGGGGGCGGGCCCCGAAGACTCCACCTTGAACTTGCCGTAGGCTTGGCAGCCCGGGCATACGGCCTGCTCGCCGAGGCGCTCGGCAATTTCAAGCAGCAGGCGGTAGCGCTTCCAGCTGTACAAGGTGACGGCAAGGCCACCAAGCAGCAACAGCGCCCCGGACATGCGCGAAGCGCCGCCCTGTCCGGCCACCTCAATCCCGCTGACGAGGGCGATGAGCCCGAGAAACCAGCTGACCAGCCAGGCATGGCATTCGATGAGCTGCCGCTCGTACCAGCGCCGAAAGCCGTGTGTCCGAATCCGATCGAGCGAAGCCACCGCGCCTCCTGCCATTGATGTCGGGCCAGCTTAGGCCCCCTGCAGCCCGGACGCAACCGATATTGACGCAAGGCCATGGCCGCAGTGACCATGCCGATCAAGCGGCTATGCCTGCCGGCCATGTTTCGCCGCTATAATCCGCCGCGCATTCCGCGGCCCGTAACGCTCGGGAACTCCATGCGCCGGGGCCTGTCGAATACAACGGATTCATCTCTCAGGAGAACTTGAAAGACCATGGAAAACATCAACACCTACCCGAATATCGCCACGCAGGATCTTGCCCAACAGCAGAATCGCGTGCTGCGCAACACCTATGCCCTGCTCGCGCTGTCGATGGCCCCCACCGTTGCCGGCGCCCTGATCGGCGTGCAACTGAAGTTCTCGTTCCTCGCCGGCAGCCCGTTCATCGCCTTCATGCTGTTCCTCGGCGTGGCTTGGGGCTTCATGTGGGGCATCGAGCGCACCAAGAACAGCGGCATGGGCGTGGTCCTGCTGCTCGGCTTCACCTTCTTCATGGGCCTGATGCTCTCGCGCATCCTGCAAGTCGCGCTCGGATTCTCCAATGGCGGTTCGCTGATCGCCATGGCAGCCGGCGGCACCGGGGCAATATTCGTCGCCCTGGCTGGCGTCGCTTCCACCACCAAGCGGGATTTCTCCAATCTCGGCAAGTTTCTTTTTGCCGGCGTGATCCTGCTGCTGGTCGCCATCGTCGCCAACATCTTCTTCCAGATTCCGGCGCTTGCCCTGGCGATTTCGGCCATCGGCGTGGTGTTGTTCTCGGCCTACATCCTCTACGACATCAACCGCATCGTACACGGCGGCGAGACCAACTACATCACCGCCACCCTGGCCGTGTATCTGGACGTCTACAACGTCTTCGTCAGCCTGCTGAACCTGCTGATGATGTTCACCGGCGACAGGGACTGAGCAAGGAGAGTCGGCGCCGGCACGCCCGACAACGGCGGCTGCGGCCGCCGTTTTTCATGGATGGCCCCGCTGCATCACTCCGGCTTCGCCTGCTTTCGCTGCTTCGCCTGGCTGCCAAGGCGCTGATGTGCTTCCGCCAGTTCCGGATTGCCATAGCGCACTGCAATTGCCAGTTCCCTGTCTCCGGCTTCAAGGTCGCCGCGGTCGAACAGCAGCAAGGCCAGGTTGTAATGGGGCCGAGTGAGGTAGGGCGCCAGCGCAATCGACTGCCGCAGGGCCTGTTCCGCTTCGCCGCTGCGCCCCTGCTTGAGGTAAATGTAGCCGAGCAGGTTGTATGCCTCGCCGACGTCGAGGCGGTCCTTGGAGCCTGTACTCGGGTATGACCCGATGGCACGAAGCGCGACGCGCTCGGCCTCGTCCAATTGGCCGAGGCGGGCGAGCGCCAGCGCGAGGTTGTGCGTCGTTCCCGGAACCTCCGGGCCGATCGCCAATAGCTTGCGGGCAACGATGATCGTGTCCTCGTTCCGGTTCGCGTTGACCAGTGCCGCCACATAGTTTTCGCGGGCGATGCGCGATTCCGGCCGCTGCGCATAGGCCCAGGTCCATAGGGTCAGGTTGCTTTCCCAGTTCGGAACGAGGCCGACCACCGCCACCACGGCCCCCGCCATCCAGCCGCCGGCGGCAAGCGCCGCAACGAGCGGACGCGGGCGCGCGACCCACGCCATGGTCAATGCCAACGCAAGGAAGGCAACCGGCAGGATCAGGTAGCGGTCGTGCACGAGGTTGTCGCCGATGGTCAGCGGCACCAGGTTGGACACCGGTGCGAGGGCCGCCAGCGCCATGGCACCGGCCAGTGCCGGACGACGCGCCTGCGGACTGCGCAGCAGCAACCAGAGGAGGCTTGCACAGACAAGGCCCAGTCCTGCAAGACCCAACCATGCTGCCGGATCGCCGACTGACACCGGGGTCTGTGCCGGATGCACCGGCAGCATTTGCCCGAAAGGCCAGAGCGCCAGCACGGCATACCAGCCGGTCGTCTTGCCCATCAGCAGCAGGTGCTGGAGGCCGTTGCCCGGCGCCATGGCGGAGTCGTTCCAGTAGAAATATCCGAGAGCCAAATAGCGAAGCGCCAGGTAGGCGAGCAGCGCCAGGAGCAGCGCGACCCAGACCTTGTGGTCCCCGTTCGCCCGCAGTACCGGCAGCCACTGCCGCCAAGGCGTCTGCGTCGCGCGCTGCATTGCCTGCCAGAGCGGCAACAGCACGAGCAGCACGACGGCGGTTTCCTTGCACAACAGGGCCAGCAGGAAGAGCACGCCCACCCCCGAGGCGCGCAGCGTCGGCTGGCGTATGCGCTGCTCGCACACCAGCGCCAGCAGGATGAACAGGGCCATCATCAGGTCGAAACGATCCGAAATCCAGGCGACGTTTTCGACCAGCGCCGGATGAACGGCGAACAGCAGGCCGGCGACCGCTGGCGCCCCCCACGTCGGGATCACCGCCCTGGCAAGCAACACGACCAGCGTCGTGTTGGCGGCGTGCACCAGCACATTGACGAAATGGAAGACGAAGGCATTCAGGCCACCGAGCCGCGCTTCGAAGGCGAATGCCGCGAGCGGCAGCGGGCGGAAGTAGTTGCGCGAAACGAACAAGGGCTCGCTGATCTGGTGCCACCACAACTCCGGATCGCGCAACAGCGGCAGGTCGGTCAGGAAATAGTTGTCATCCCAGACGAAACCGTGGGACAGGGATGGCAGGTAGAGCATGAACGCCAGCCATCCCGGCAGCACCAGGAGCAGGCGGTCGAACTTGCGCGGCACCGCTTACTGCACCCGGTCCGCCCACAGCTTGGCGCGCACGGGATCGACCAGTTCGCCCAATTGGCCATTTGTATATACGGCAAACAGGCGCTGCGCCGCAGGCCGGAAGCCTGCCTCGGCGGAACGGCGATACCAGGCCAGGGCCAGGCCGTTGTCTTGTTCCACCCCGCGCCCTTTTTCGTAGAGCACCGCCAAATGCATCATGGCTTGCGGCAGCCCCTGCTCGATGGCCTTCTCGTAGAGCGCCTTGGCGGCCCCATAGTCGCGCTCGACCGCCCTGCCCTCGGCATACATGAAGCCCAGGTTGCTTTGCGCCTGGGCAAAGCCCTGTGCCGCAGCGGCGCGAAACAGCGCCACCGCCTGCCCGTCATCGCGCGGCAGGCCGCGGCCGGCGGCATAGAGGAAACCGAGATTGGTTTGCGCCTGGGCGTTTTGCTTCGCCACGGCCTTCCGATACCAGGAGATCGCGGTCGCCAGATCCTGCCCCACCCCGCGGCCGCTCTCGTAAAGCGCGCCGATGTTGTTTTCAGCCTGGGCATAGCCCCGTTCCGCCGCCTTGCGATACCAGGCCATGGCGCCCACGGCGTCGCGCGGCACGCCGCGGCCGGTTTCCAGCATGTAGCCGACATTGGTCTGGGCCTGCGCCGAGCCCTGGTCCGCGGCCTTGCGATACAGGCTCATGGCCCTGGCGTAATCGCGCTGCACGCCCAGGCCCTTCTCATGGAGGCTGCCGAGATTGTTCTGCGCCTGCGGCCAGTTGCGCTCCGCAGCGCGCTGATACAGCGAGAAAGCCCGGGCGTAGTCCCGGTCCACACCCTGGCCGGTCTCGTGGAGGTAGCCCAGGTTCGTCTGTGCCTGCAGGTCGCCCTGGTCGGCGGCCTTGCGATACCAGTTCGCCGCCTCGACAAAGTCCTGCTTGACGCCCCAGCCGCGCTCGAACAGCACGCCAAGGTCGTTCTGCGCCCTCGCTTCGCCGCGCGCTGCGGCGGCCTTGAACTCGCGCATGGCAGTGGCATAGTCGCCCGCCTGCATGGCCTTGTTCCCGGCCGCAAAGTCCGCTTGCGCCGGACCCGCGCCGACGACGCAAAACGAGAAGGCAAGCGCGCAAACAGCCAGAGTCCGCCACGATGCCATGCGTTTCATTGCCGTTCCCCGCTTTCCGATGTCCATGTCAAAACAATGGCCTTGCCACCCCCTAGCAAACTACTTGCGTCGATGATTTCCATCCTCTATAGTCGATTGGTCCGGTGATTTTCAGGTCTCAACCAAAGTGGATCATAACCCCGGTCGACAATTCGTTGAGGACGACTGCAAGTCTTCCAGAATGACACCGGCAGTCTTGCGCATTCAATTATTCCTTGGAGAGCTACGCCATGAAGAGCCTACTGCACCGTTTGACGACCAACCGCCAGGGTGGTCAAGGCATGACCGAATACATCATCATCGTGGCCTTGATCGCGGTCGCGGCCATCGGTGTGTATGCCCTGTTCGGCAAGACGATTCGCAATCAGGTCGCAGGCCTGGCTGGTGAAGTCGCAGGCACCGGCTCGTCTTCGGCAATCAGTGCTGCCGGCACTGCCGCAAGCTCGGCTGCCACCACCGCCAACACCGACAAGAAGATGAGCACCTACGGCAACTGATCAATAGGTCATTCGTGGGACTCGCATGGGCACTCAGTTCATCATGCGGCCCGGTAGCCCCCGCAGGCAGCTCTGTGCTGCGCGCCCTTCCGGCGCGCAGCACGGCCAGGCGCTTGTATTTGCGCTGTTCACCTCGGCACTGGTGATCCTGGCACTGTTCGCCATGTACAGCATGGGCGGACAGACGATAGAAAAGATCAAGCTGCAGAACACGGCCGATGCGGCGGCCTACAGCGCCGCCCTGGCCGAGGCCCGCGACTACAATTTTTCCGCTTACACCAACCGCTCCATGGTCGCCAACCAGGTCGCAGTGGCGCAATTCGTCGGCCTCACTTCCTGGTTCCGCAACCTGTCGTCCTTCACCAACAACAACGACGCCGCCAACCTCGGCCGCAGCGTGCTCTACGAACTGATGCTGGACATCTGGCCGGGCGGAACCCTGAAATCCTTGTACAAGACCATCTACAGCGCCATCGGCACGGTCTCGGGAGTCTTCGACGAAGGCAAGGCGGGCTCGCTTTTCATGAAGGGCGCCATCACCCTGCTCGACGGCCTGATCAGGGTCTACAGCGAAAGCCAGCGCGTTTACCATTACGCGACCGCGTTAACGGTTTCACAGACGCTGGGCGTCTTCGATACCCTGGGGCAGACACTGGACGACATGCTGGGAGTGACCCTGTTCAAGGGGCCGCTTTCCATCCTCGACGGCGACGGAAGCATCATCAAGGCCAACGACGACAAGGTACAACTCACCTCCAGCTCGGCCTTCTACCTCGGGTACCACTTTTACAAGTGGTTCAATCTCACCGAGTTCAAGAACCCCAATACCGACGCCGGCGGCGACGGCGCAAATGCCGAGCGTTTCGCCCAGGTGACGACGGATTCGCTCGACGACTTTTCCCGCGACCGCTCGACCAAGCCCGCCTGGGGCTTCGCCTTCTTTTACGCGCCGCCGCTGACCTTCGTCGATCCGACAGTATTCATCCCCTACACCTCTGGCCCGCTGTTCCTGCCCGTGTTCCACCGCGGCGGTACCGAACTCAAGGTAACCAACGATGCGGGCACCGGCGCCCCGTCCGGAACCGGCGGCGGCACCGGCGACTCCGGCGTGGATTGCAACGGCAATCCGGTGTCGGCCAGCACGCCGCCGCTGGTGGTGGATTATCACAGCCAGCTTCCGACGACGACCTACACCGGCTGCGACGGCGATACCGGCACGGTGCAGCTCGGCGACGCCGCCCATCCTGCCGGCGCCTATGCGCGCAACGCCGGCCAATGGGTCGATACCCGCTGCTTCGGCACCACCCCACCTGCCAGTTGCCCGACAACGACCCGCACACCGACCCCCGCCCCCGCCGCCAACGGCAATGCGCATCCCGGCGGCGCCGGATCGAAATCGAAGCGCAGCTGGACGGCGATGGACGCCTCAAGTTTTTCCGGGGTCGATATCTTCTGGATCAGCATCCTCGGCATTCCGATACCCCTGCCGATTCCCTTTGTGCCGCCGTGGATACCGGTATCCCACGGCGCAGCACAGTCGGGCAAGCAGTTGAGCAAACCCGACGTGCTGAGCGGCGACAACAACTTCGGCCACGACGCCAGCGATGCCTATGGCGAATCGCTGAGCAGCTGGACCACCAAGATCTCGGCCGCCATGCAGCAGGAAAAGGGCGCCGGCACCTCGCTCACCTTCAGCCCGAACACTTTCGGCGGCCTCACCCAGTACATGGATGTGAAGGACATCGCCGCCGAGAACCTGACCGGGCCACCGCTGGTAATCGAGATCGAAAAGAATGTCAGCGACATGCCGAAGAATCCCGGTACCGGCCAGTTCGCCACCGAAAACGGTGCTCCGGTGCGCAAGCTTGACAGCGAGGGCAAGATGCGCAGCCTGTCCAAGGCTCAAGTCTATTTTTCGCGGCCGACCACCGACAGCGGTCTGACCTGGTTCAAGCGGACCATAGGCACTGCCGGCGCGACGGAACTGGGCAGCCTCTACAACCCCTACTGGCAGGCGCGGCTGATGCCGAACGACTTCATCGAGCAGTACATTTCGATGGAAATTCAGCGGGCGGGGCTGCTATGACATTCGTGCGCACCTCACGCCAGGGCGGCCAGGCCATGGTCGAGGCGCTGATCGCCGCGGCGCTGGTCATGGTGCCGCTGTTCCTGGCGATTCCGATCATCGCCAAGTACATGGACATCAAGACCTACACCGTGCAGGCGGCCCGCTACGTGGCCTGGGAGCGCACGGTGTGGTTCGGCGGCGCCGCCGCGGAAAGCTTCGGCATAGGCACGGGCAGTTTCAGCAACAAGTGGGATGCGAACGAAAAGACGGACGAGCAGATTCGCGTCGAAATCGGCGCGCGACTGCTCTCCGATAGCGGCACCACCGCCTTCAAGGATACCGACAAGACCAGCGGAAGCTGGGTCGGCGGCGGTTCCAAGCTGCTCTGGCGCGACCGGCGCGGCAATGCCCTGCTGCAAAGCTACGGCGACATCAGCAACAACACGCGCGGCGGCTACACCGCCCTCGGCAGCTACGACGACACCCTGGCCAGCGACAAGGCACCCGGCACGGTCAATGACCTGATCACACCACTGGTAAATGCAGGCTCGGTGGTTTCAAGTTTCATGGTCGACACGCGGGGGCTTTACACCGCCGACGTCAAGATAGCCGTCCGGCAGGTAGCCTATAACGTCAATTCCGGCCTCGGGCCCTGTGCCACCTGCACGACTGACGATTACATCGTCGCCTCCGGTGCGAAACTGGGCTTTTCCGCGAAGAACGTGATCCTCGCCAACGGCTGGAACGCCAATGGTCCGGGCTCGCACGCCGACTACAGCACTGCCGCGGGGAAGAAGAAGATGTCGGTCTACAACCAGGTCCGCGGCCTGACGCCTTCCTCGCTGCTGCAACCGGACGACGGCGGCATCATCGCCGACATCATGAGCGTGCTCAAGGTGATCGCCCTGGTGTTTTTCCCCGAACTCAGCACCATCGACCTTGGCCGCATCGAAGTCGACCGCGTTCCGCCGGACCGTCTGCAATGATGCGCGGCACTGCCATCCTCCTCCTGCTGTCGTCCGGCGCCGCGTTCGCGATCACGGATCCCTTGCGCGCCTGTCCGGAGTTTCCCGCGCCGAAAAAAGCCAGGCTGCAGGCCGTGGCGCCGGAGATGGACTACAACGGCATTCCGATGAGCATTCGCCGCATCGAGAGCGAAGCGCCGCCGGAGGACATCCTGGCCTTCTACCGCAAGGAATGGGCGGCCACGGGAAAAGCGCGCGGCCCCGAGGAATACCCCGTTGGGCCGTGGCAGGTCATCGCCTCCCTGCGCGGCGACTGCTTCTTTACCGTCCAGGTCAAGCCTTTCGGCAAGAACGGCAGCGAAGGATTTCTCGGCGTCACCGCACCTCCGAATGGAAAGCGGGTGAAGGAGGAACTGCCCATGCTGCCGGGCAGCACGATACTCAACGATATCGCCCACAACGACGCCGGGAAGACCGCACGTACCGTCGTGCTGAAGAACGGCTTTTCCCCCGCCGCCAATGCCGACTTCTACCGCCGCAACCTGGGCGACCTCGGCTGGCGCGTGACCAATCACTATCGGCTGGCGCAACCCGACCGCAACGGCGACGTAATGGTGCTGAAGAACGGCCTGCGCGAACTCAGCGTCACCATGACCCGGGCCGGTAGCGAATCCAACGTACTGCTCAACTACGTGGATCAGCCATGATGGCGCGGCGCGGACGCGGCTTCTGCGGCGGCCAGGCATCGGTAGAGTACATCGTGGTACTCGCCTTCAGCGTCATGGTGCTGCTCAAGCCGTTCAGCTATTCCGACGTGACCAACCCGAACGCGCCGACCACGGAGGCACCCGCCTTGAAGCAACTGGCGACCGCGATCAAGGACTACCACAAGCACTATACCTATGCCCTGGCGATCGCCGCCATCCCGGAGTGCGACTACACTTATTCGACATCCTCCGATCAATGGACGCCGGCCGCGATCCAGACCTACCTGCCCACCATCGATCTCAGCGCAAGCATCGATCGCTGCCTCGACTGGCAACATCCGGCGCTGCCGACGCCCAACATCAGCATTTCCCCCTTCCCCACCCTGCCCTCGAGTTTCGGCGACGCAATAAAGACCATCGTCACGACCGCGGTCGACGAGGCGGTGAACAATTTGTTGAAGCCCGAGAACATCGCCGGCGCTTTGGGCTTCCCCGTATCACTACCCTTCTAGCTTCAGATCACCAGCAGCCACCACACGTTCGAGGAATTGAATCCATGGGTCTAAAACTTCCATCCCTGCGCATCAACAGAACCTGGATGATGCTGCTGGCCGCGATCGGCCTTGCGCTGCTCGCGACGTTCCTGACGACGCGCTACCTGGCGTCGCGCGAGGCCAGCATCGCGGCTGAAGTAACGGCGCGCACCCAGAAGGGCGGGCCGCGCGTCGCCGTCGCGGTTGCCACCCGCGACATGCAGATCGGCATGGTGCTCACCGACCAGACTGTCGCCGCCAGGGAGGTTGCAGCCGACCTGATCTATCCGAACGCGATCCTCGCTGACGACTTCGACAAGTACAAGGGCCAGGCCCTGATCCGCTCGGTGCTGAAGGGACGTCCGCTGCTAAAGACCGACCTGAAGCCGGAAGTGGCCGATTTTTCGGGAACGCTTGCCGATGGCATCCGCGCCATCACAGTCGACATCGACGAACTCAACGCCGTCGCGCACATGGTGCAGCCAGGCAACCGGGTCGACCTGATGCTTGCCATGCAGCGTGAGGAGGGCGGGCAGACCGTGGTGCCCTTCATGGACCGGATGAAGGTGCTGGCCACCGGCCAGCGCGTGGTGCAGGAAAGCGATGAAAAGACGCCTGGCGCGAGAAAGTCATCGACCTACAGCACCCTGACACTCGAGGTCACGCCGACCCAGGCGGCGCGGCTGACCCTGGCCCAGAACATCGGCAAGCTGCGCTACGTGCTGCGCAACGAGAAGGACGAGACCAGTGCCGAATTCTCGGTCAATGCCCAGAACATCTTCGACGAAATCTCGCAGCGTGCCCGCAATGCCAAGAAGTCCACGTCGCTCGCCGGCATGGTCGAGTACATCATCGGCGGACAGCGCTCCGGGCCCAGCCTCAAGGCGGTCGATGTTCCGGTTCCGGTCGGCGGCGCGAACGGCGCACCGGGCGCCGGTAGTCCGACCCTGGTGCCGCCTCTCGAACCGCGCAAGCCGGCGGCCGCTGCGGCCGCGGCGGGCGCCTCGGCCGCAGCGGCCGCGGTCGCAGCTGCTGCCGGGACCGCCCCAGCGGCCCCGGCAGCCCCCGCTGCCGCACCTGCACCCTCGGCCGGTTCCGATGCCAGCGGCTTGACGCCGGCAATGAAAGCCGAACTCAAGACCCTGATCGAAAAGTAGACCGCAAAGGACACCCACCATGTTTCGTAAATTCACCACCCTGTTCTGCGCGGCCTGCATCCTTGCCTTCACCTGCGCCACCCATGCCGGCACCGAGAATGCCAAAGAAATCGTGATGTTCGTCGGCGAGATCACGACCATCCCGGCCAGCAAGATCCAGCGCATCGCCATCGGCAACGGCGCCCTGGTCAGCACCAAGTTCATCGACGACGCCCAGATGCTGCTGATCGCCGAAGGCGTCGGTGATACCTCGCTGGTGCTCTGGTCGCCCCAGGGCGTGGTCCAGCACTACATCATCCGGGTCGGCTCCAAGGATTCCGTCTTTGCCTATCGTGCCGCCAGGGACGTGTTGTCGGACATCAGCGGCATCGACATCAAGCCGATGGGCCCGCAAGTCGCCATTACCGGGTCGGCCAGTCCGCCGCAGATCGTCCGCATCAATGCCCTCGCTTCGCGTTTCCCCCAGATCGTTCCGATGATGAAGGAACTCGACGTCGAGATGAAGAAGATGATCTACATGAAGGTCCAGATACTCGAAGCAAAAAAGAGCTTTTCCGAGGCAATTGGAATGTCATGGCCGGGCAGCTTCGCCGGCCCGCAGGCGGGCTTCGCCGGCAACTTCCAGGGCTCGACCAATCCCACCGCTGCCGCCGCCATCACCCCGGCACTCAGCATTCCCCTGTCCGTGACCGGCATGCGCACCTACCTTGGCATCGCCAGCTCGATCCAGAGCGTGATCAACCTGGCCAAGAGTAACGGCGACCTGACCATCCTCGCCGAGCCCGAGTTGTCCGCCCGCAGCGGCGGCACGGCACAGTTCCTCGCCGGCGGCCAGATTCCGATCCAGACCGCGGGTGCGCTGGGTACCACGAGCATCACCTACAAGGATTACGGCATCAAGATCAGCATCACGCCCGCCGCCGACGACAGGGGCAACGTGATCACCAAGTTGCGCGCTGAACTCAGCCAACTCGATCAGTCGACCGCCGTGGCAGGAACCCCGGGCTTCCTGACCCGAACCTCGGAAACCGAACTCAACGTCAAATCGGGGCAGACCATGGTGATCTCCGGACTGATCAACCGCGACATGCAGAACGACGTGACCAGGATACCTGGATTGGGCGACCTCCCCGTCATCGGTCGCCTGTTCCGTTCCGACTCCTTCCGCGGCAACCGCAGCGATCTGCTGATCGCCGTGACGCCGGTGGTGATCGACCCCACCTCGTCCATGAATCAGGAGCGCATCGAAAAGGGCCTCGAAATGAAGGAACGCTTCGAGCGCAATCTGAACAAGAAAGACCTCATCGACTGAAGGCGCCCCATGCTGAACATTGCGGTAACGACCCCCAAGGGGAACACCTCCCCGATCGAATGCACCATCGACAGTTGCTCGATCGGCAAGAGTGACGAAAACCTGATCGTTCTCCAGGGCTGGACGGTGGCGAAAAAGCATGCCGCCATCAAGCGCCAACCCGACGGCGTGTACATCGAGGATCTCGGTTCGTCCTCGGGCACCGAGGTGAATGGCAAAAAGGTCAGCGGACGCCACGGCCCCCTCCTGCCCGGCGACAAGATCGCCATCGCCGGCTACACCCTGGAAGTGCGCGACCTCGAACTGCCGGCCTCTGCCGCCGCACCGGCGCCGGCAAAGGTCGCTACCACGGCCGCGCCGGCATTCCAGACCGCGCCGGCACCGGCGATACCGGTGGCTCCCGCTACGGTGGCTCCGCCGCCACCGCCCCCACCCTCGCTCAGCGATGAGGCGCGGGCGACCATGACTCGCCACCTCAAGCGCGTCCACCAGTTGCTGATCAAGCAGATGGACTTGCGCCGCATGGACGTCTCGCGCCAGAGCGAGGACGAGCTGCGCACCAATACCCGCGCCCTGCTCGAAGAGATCGTACTCAAGGACAAGGAACTGCCGCCGGAAATCGACCGCGAGCGCATCATCAAGCAGGTGCTCGATGAAGTGGTTGGCCTCGGCCCGCTGGAAGACCTGCTGGCCGACGAGCTGGTGACGGAAATCATGGTCAATCGCTTCGACGAAATATTCATCGAGCGTGCCGGCAAGCTGACCAAGTCCGAAATCACCTTCACCAGCGACCTGGCCGTGGTCGGCGCCATAGAGCGCATCGTTGCGCCTCTCGGCCGCCGCATCGACGAGTCCTCTCCGATGGTGGACGCGCGCCTCAAGGACGGTTCGCGGGTCAATGCCGTGATCCCGCCGCTGGCGCTGAAGGGCGCCAACATCACGATCCGCAAGTTCTCCAAGAAGAAGCTGCAGGGCGAAGACATGGTGCGCTTCGGCTCCATGACCCATGCCATGCTGGACTTCATGAAAACCGTGGTCGAGCAGAAGGCCAACATGATCATCTCGGGCGGTACCGGCTCGGGCAAGACCACGCTGCTCAACCTGCTGTCGAGCTTCATTCCGCCCGACGAGCGCATCATCACCGTCGAGGACGCGGCGGAGCTGCAACTTTCGCAGCCCAACCTGATCGGACTCGAGTCGCGTCCGGCCAACGCCGAGGGCAAGGGCATGGTCGCCATTCGCGACCTGGTCAAGAACACCTTGCGCATGCGTCCCGATCGCATCGTGGTGGGCGAGTGCCGCGGCGGCGAAGCGCTGGACATGCTCACGGCGATGAACACCGGCCACGACGGTTCGCTGACCACGGCCCACGCCAACACGCCGCGCGATTGCCTGGCGCGGATCGAAGTCATGGTCATGATGTCCGGCCTCGACCTGCCTGTGCGTGCGATCCGCGAACAGATCGCCTCGGCCATCCGCTTCTTCATCCAGCAAAACCGCTTCTCCTGCGGCAGCCGCAAGATCACCCACATCACCGAGGTGACCGGCATGGAAGGCGACGTTATCCAGTTGCAGGACATCTTTCTGTTCAAGCAGGAAGGCTTCGGTGCCGATGGCAAGGTCAAGGGCAAGCATGTGGCCACCGGTGCGATTCCCGACTTCTACCAGGACCTGAAGAACCGCGGACTCGACGTCGATCTTTCCGTCTTCCAGGCCGGCAGGGTGCTATGAACGACATCGCACTGATCGGCCTGACGGTGCTCGGCGCGGTGGGCTGCATCGCATGGCTTTTTATCAAGTGGGGCGAGCGCATGCTCGACAAGCAGCAGGCAACCATCGCCGACCAGGCCTCGACCACGCTGGCCGACATGTTCATCTTCATCGACCCGCAGAAGATGTTCCGCTACAACGTGATGGCCATGTTCGTCCTGCCGGCCGGGGTCTACTTCCTTACCGCCAACCCGGTATTCACCGGCGCGGCGCTGGTTGCGACCTACGTGCTGCCCAAGTACTACGTCCGCGCCATGCGCAACAAGCGCTTCAAGACCCTGGAAAAGCAGTTGCCCGATGCGCTGCTGATGATCACCGGCGCCATGTCGGCCGGGGCCAGCGTCAACATCGCCATCGAATCCATGATCAAGGAGCAGCGTCCGCCGATCGCCCAGGAGTTCGACCTGATGATGCGCGAACTGCGCATCGGCGTGGACTTCGACACCGCATTGAAGAACATGGAAAAGCGCAACCCCATCCCCGACTTCGCGCTGGTGATTTCCGCTCTGCGCATTTCGCGTGAAGTCGGCGGCAACCTCGCGGAAATCCTCAACTCGCTGGCCGACACTCTGCGCGAAAAGCAGACCATGGAAGGCAAGATCGCCAGCCTTACGGCCCAGGGCAAGATCCAGGGCGTGGTAATGACCGCCTTGCCGCTGCTGGTGATGTTCGGCCTGACCCAGATCGAGCCGGTCGCCATGGCGCCGCTATTCACCACCTGGCCCGGATGGCTGACGCTGACCGTGATCGGCGTCATGGAAGTCATGGGCTATTTCTTCATCCAGAAGATTACCGCCATCGATGTTTGATTCCATCTTCCCCATCCTGATAGGCCTCACCGTCGGCGCCGCCGTGCTGCTGGCCTTCCACAGCCTGTCGACGCTCAAGAGCGATGTCCCGGTCGAGGACCGCGAATACATGGACCCCTTGCCGCCCATGCTCAACATGGCCTGGCCGCTGGTCCTGTTCATCGAGTACCACTTCACCTGCCGCTTCCCGCCGGACTGGCTGGAGCGCACCCACAAGCGCCTGCAGGAGACCGGGGTCGGCTACCTGATGTCGGCCGAGCAGTTCTATGCCGTTCGTGTATTTTCTTCCATCGTCGCGGTGCTGATGGGGAGCGTGCTGTTAGGCGCGATCGACTCTCTCGACGTCACCTGGATCATCCTGCTGGCCGTCGCCGGGTATTTCTTCCCCATCATCTGGCTCAGCGATGTTCGCGCCAAGCGGCAGAAAGACGTACTGCGCGCCTTGCCGGTGTACCTGGACTTCATCACCATGGCGGTCGAAGCCGGCCTCAACCTCAACGGCGCGCTCAACCAGGCAATGGACAAGGGCCCCCCCGGGCCGCTGCGCAACGAGTTCTACATGGTGGTGCGCGACCTGCGCGCCGGAGTGCCGCGCGCCGACGCGCTGCGACGGATGGAAAAGCGGCTCGACATGGAGGAGATCACCAGCTTCGTCGGCACCGTGATCCAAGCCGAGAAAATGGGCGCGCGACTCGGCACCGCCCTGCGCGTACAGGCCCTGCAGCGCCGCACCGAACGTTTCCAGCGCGCGGAGAAACTGGCCATGGAAGCGCCGGTCAAATTGATCCTGCCGCTGATCGTATTCATCTTCCCGGTAACCTTCATCGTGCTGGCATTTCCGATTGCGATGAAATTCCTCATGGAAGGCATGCTGTGAAACGTGGCGCATTGTTTCGCGCGGGCAGCGGCGACTGCCTGGTGCCCGAGGCCAGCCTCGCCGCGACGACCTGGGAGCGCATGCGCGGACTTTTGGGGCGACCGGCGCTGCGCTCCGGCCAGGGCCTGGTGATCGACCCCTGTCCCTCGGTGCATACCTTCGGCATGGGCTATCCGCTCGATCTGGCCTTCCTCGACTCGCACTGGCGCGTCGTGAAACTGGTGCGTGAACTTCCGCCGCTGCGTTGGGCCGGTTGCGCCAAGGCCCGTGCCACGCTGGAACTGCCGCCCGGTGCGCTGGACGCCGCAGGCATCGCCGCTGGCGATGTACTCGAATGGCGCGACGCTTGAAGTTGCGCGTAGCGCCCTTGCTGGCGTGCCTCACCTTGCTTGCCGCCTGCGCCACGGGCGATATCTATGAAATGCACCAGTCCGCGCTGCAGGCTTACGATTCCGGCGCCGACGCGCGGGCCGAGGCCCTGTATCTGGGGCTGGCGCGATCGGCGCCGAACGATCCGGAAACCTGGCTGCGCCTGGGCAATCTTTATGCCCGCTCCAGCCGCCCGGACAAGGCGGGCGAGGCCTACGAACGCGGCCTGCTGCTGGCGCCGGGCGACGCCCGCCTCTGGTACAACCTCGGCATCATCCGGCAGCGCCAGGCCCATGCCGCTTTCATCATGGCGCACCAGTACATTGATGACGCCGACCCCCTGCAGGCCAAAGCCCAGATGATGGTCGAGCGACTGGCACCAGCGGTCGCCGAGGCGGCGCCCGCCGGCGGGAAGTAGGCCGGCCATGAGCAGCAGGACTCTCCAGCGCGGCCAGGCGACGATCGAGTACATCTACGTCCTGCCTATCCTGCTCCTGCTGCTCCTGGCCAGCCTGCAGTTCATCTTCATTTACGAAGCCAAGCAGACGCTGAACTATGCCGCCTTCGTCGCTACGCGCGCCGGCGCACTCAACAGCGGTTCCATGGCATCGATCCAGGATGGAATGGCCGCCGGGCTCGCCCCGCTGTTCGCCCACAAGATCGGCGCGGCGACCGACCTCGATGCGGTGAAGCTCGGGCGCCGCACCGCGCGCACCGAGCTTGCCAACCCGAAACTGGCGAAGATCGAGATCGTCAACCCGACGTCGGGTGCGCTCGGCGGCTTCGGCGGCGAAATTCCCAACGACAACCTGATGTATCGGGACCCCACCGTGCTCAAGGGCGGCATGAACGTGCAGGATGCCAACCTGCTCAAGGTACGTGTGACCTACTGCGTGCGCCTGGTGGTGCCCATCGTCAAGAACATGATCTTCAGCTTCGCGGTGGCACCGCCGTCTACACCGGCAGCAATCGACAGCACCTACTCCGGCGGCAGCATCTCCGCGGCCGACCTGCTCAAAATACCGGCTCCGGGCACATCGAGCAGCCTGTGCTATGACAATGACGCGAGCACCAATCCGGTCTTCTATCGCGTTCCGGTCACGGCAGAGGCCGTGGTGCGCATGCAAACGCCGTTCAAGGATCCCGGGCAATGGACCGCGCCGTGAACGATCCGGCCAAGGTCCGGCTGCTTGGGCGCGCTGCGTTCTGCGCCCTGGCGTTGCTCGCCGTGGCGGATCGACCTTGCGCCCAGACCCCGCCGACACCGGGCAGCGTGATGGAGTCGCTGGCCGGCCCGCGCCCGTCGATACCGCCGACGCCGGCCCAAATCATTCTGCCCGAGCAACCGGGCCCCTCGATCCATGATCGCAAGGGCAAGCGCTTCCAGGTGCACTCCTTCCGCTTCGTCGGCAACACGGCGTTCCCGGCGCAGCGGCTGAAGCGGGTGATCGAACGCTACCTCGACCTGGAGCTCAACCTCTACGACCTCAACGTCGCCGCCGACGCAGTCACCGAGTTCTACCATGACCGCGGCTACGCCCTGGCGCGCGCCGTGATCCCGGCGCAGCGGGTGGAAGACGGGGTAGTGACCATCGCCGTGGTCGAAGGACGCGTCGGCAGGGTGCTGTTCTCGGGGAACAAGCGCTACACCGACGAATTCCTGCGGCAGCGTGTGGCGCGGATGCCGGTTGGCAGCCTGGTGGCAACCGACCGGCTGGAGCGCACCCTGCTCCTGCTCAACGACATGCCCGGCATCAAGGCACGCGGTACCCTGGCCCCCGGTGCGGAATTCGGAACATCAGACGTGCTGGTCAAGGTCGAGGAAAAGCCGATTGCCCTGAGCATGACGATCGACAACTTCGGCAACAAGGAAACCGGCATCAAGCGGGCCGACACCGGCATCGAATTCAACAACCTGCTCGGTTTCGCCGACCAGCTTTCGCTGCGCGGCGTTGCGACCGAGCGCAAACTGCTCAAGTTCGGCAAGGTCGGCTACAGCCTGCCGCTCAATGCCGACGGCCTGCGCCTGGCATTTGGCTATTCCGAATCCCGTTATGATGTCGCCGGGGATTTTGCGGCACTCGGACTGAGCGGCAACTCGCGCGTCGCCGAGGCATCGGTGACCTACCCGATGACACGTAGCAGGGGCCACAACGAGACGATTTCCTTCGGCGCCAAGACTACCCAACTGGTGCAGAACACCTTCTCCATGGAAACCTCGAACACGCGAATCCCGATGCTGAATCTCGGCTACCTGCTGAACCACATCGGTGAGGACGCCTCCGTGAGCAACCTGTCGGCCCAGATTGCGAGCAACCTGAGGCGCAATACCTATGGCACGCGCCAGGATGCCCAGCGCTTCCGCCTGGAACTGGACGGCAACTACCTGCTGCCGCTGGACAGGAAATGGGATCTCTACCTGCGCGGCGCGACCGCATTCAGCGAAGACAAGTTGCCGGACAGTGAGAAGTATTCCATCGGCGGCCCGGGCAGCGTGCGCGGCTACCGGGTTTCGGAACTGCGGGGTGATTCGGGCGCGCAAGCCACCCTCGAGTTCCGGCGCAACCTCGTGATCGCTTCCATGCCGGCCAGCCTGAGCTTCTTCGGCGATGGCGGACGAGTCGTTTACAAGACGCCGGGCTTTGCCAATTCCTGGCAGAGCATTTCCGCCTGGGGTGTCGGCTTCAGCGCCTACCCGATGCGCGAGCTTATGGTCAAACTCGAGGCGGCGGTTCCCGGCGGCGGACGCATGCGTGCCATCGATGGCAAGACAGGTCGGTTATGGGCAAGCATCAGCGCAAGCTTCTAGCCGCTGCCCTGATCGGGGCATTCGGCGGGGCGCAGGCCCAGTCTCCGGCCCTGCCGACCGGTGGTCAGGTGGTGGCCGGCAGCGCGACGATTGCCAACGTCGGCACCCGGCAGCAGGTCATCACCCAGGGCAGCGACCGCGCCATCATCAACTGGCAGGGCTTCTCGGTCGGCGCCGGCTACAGCGTGCGCTTCGACCAGCCGTCGTCGTCCTCGGTCACGCTCAATCGCGTGGTCGGCAACGACCCCTCATCGATCTTCGGCACGCTGTCCTCCAACGGCCAGGTCTTCCTCGTCAATCCGAACGGCATCTATTTCGCGCCGGGTGCGCGGCTCGATGTGGGCGGCCTCGTGGCCAGCACACTGGCGATCAAGGACAGCAACTTCCTTGCCGGCCGCTACCAGTTCGACCGGATCGGCACCGGGAATACCGCAAGCGTGATCAACGAAGGCATCATCAAGGCGCGCGAAAGCGGCTATGTGGTCCTGGCCGGCGACTATGCCGCCAACCGTGGCGTGATCGAGGCCCGCCTGGGCACGATGCTGCTCGGCTCCGCCAACAGCCTGACGCTGGACATCGTCGGCGACAGCCTGGTGAACTACACGGTGAACGAGCGCAACGTCGCGGAACTCGCAGGCGTGGCCAACAGCGGCCAGTTGCTGGCCGACGGCGGCCGTGTGGTGATGACGGCATCGACAGCGCGCAGTCTGGCCGCGACGGCAGTCAACAACAGCGGAGTAATCCAGGCACGCGGCGTGCAGGAACGTGATGGTGCCGTGTATCTGCTGGCCGACGCCGGCAACATCGCGCTCGAATCGACGTCCCGCATCGACGTTTCCGGGGAACGGGGCGGCGGCAAGGTGCTGGTCGGCGGCAATTTCCACGGTGCGGGTCCCGAAGCCAATGCCGCCAAGGTCTATGCCGCGGCCGGCTCCAGCATCAATGCCGATGCCACGCTCAACGGCAACGGCGGCCAGGTGGCGGTATGGAGCGATAACAGCACGGTCTTCAAGGGAAGCATCACCGCCCGTGGCGGCAGCCAGGGCGGCGACGGCGGCTTCGTCGAGGTCTCGGGCAAGGAACGACTCGCTTACGCCGGTACCGTCGACACGCGTGCGCCGCGCGGCCGCACCGGCACCCTGCTGCTCGACCCGGCGGATATCACAATCTCATCCGCGGGCGACAGCGACATCACGGCAGCGACGACTTTCTCGGACCTCACCGACAACGGCGGCGTATCCAACCTCAACGTGACCACCCTCCAGACTGCACTGGGCAGCAGCGATGTCACGGTCAGCACCGGCACTACCAGCGGCGGCAATGCCGGCACCATTACCGTTAGCGACCCGGTCACCTGGGGCAATACCAGCACGCTGACCCTGAGCGCCAACAACCAGATCGCGATCAATGCGGCGGTCAGCGGTACCAGCGGCACGCTGCGACTGTTTCCTGGCGGCAACGCGGGCGTAACCCAGAACGGTGCCGGAACAATCAGCGTTTCGCGTCTGGTCCTGGCAGGCGACGGCAACTTCACGCTGACCAATGCCGGCAACAGCATCGGCACCCTGTCCACCCTCGGCGGACTGAACTACGTCAATGGCGCCTTGAGCCTGACAACTTCAGGTGTCCTGGCGCTTTCGCTCGACTACGTCAACAGCATCGGCGCCCTCAAGCTCAACGTCGGCAACGACCTGACGCAAACGGCAAATGGCGTGTTCGCGCCCAGCCTCGAACTCACCAGCGCTGCGGGCAACGTAACACTGAACAACGCCAACAACAGCATCCCCGCCCTGGCCGCGGCAACGCATGGCGCCACCAAAATCCGCACTTCCGGCGCGTTGAGCGTTACCGCCGGTGCCATTGCCGGCGTCAACAGCAACGGTAACGCCATCACCCTGCAAAGCGGCGGCCTGATGAGTGTGGGCCAGAGCATCACTGCAACGGGCAACTCTGTGACCCTGAATGCCGGTGGCGGAATCAGCCAGAGCGGCGGCGCGATCACAGGCAGTGCACTGGAACTACTCGGGGCGGGCACCCAAACTCTGAACATGGTCGCGAACAACGTCGCCACCCTGGCCGCCGACGTCAGTGGCTCGATCATCTACAAGGATGCCGATACGCTGGATATCGGCGCGGCCGTATCGACCTTCGGCGTCAACACCCACGGCAACGGCCTGCGGCTGAGCGTGACCGGCATTGCGCAGTCGCAAGCCATCAACACCGGATCGCTCGACCTGTATGTCCGCAACGCCGGGGCGGTGAATCTTTCCAATGCCGGCAACAGCATTGGCACCCTGGCGGCCGCCACCAGCGGCGCGTTTACCTTGTTCAACACCGCCGGCAGCCTCTACATCACGACACTGACCAATCCCGACGGCCCGACCGGGGGCGTCAATACCGGCGGCAACAACTTCACCCTCACCACCAACAATCTGTGGCTGGGTAGCAACAACACCGATTTCGGCGGGATCAGTGTCGGCGCCGGTACCGTCGACCTGACCACCGGCCAGATCCTGCAGTACAACAACGCCGCAATCACCGCCGACAAGCTGGTGGTGCGCAGCAGCGCCTACGCCGGGCTTTCCGGTACGCGGAACAGCTTCAACACCCTCGCGCTGGCGTCGACAGGAGGGAACTTCGACATCCAGAACAACAAGGCCCTGAGCGTCGGCACCGTGAATGGCGTGGTGGGGTTGACCACTGCCAACGGACACGCCAAGGTCGATGCCTGGGGCAACATCACGCTCGACGACAAGGTCAATCTCGGCAGCGGGCACCTCGGCCTGTTCGCCGCGGGTCACACCATCGACCTGAAGAGCAAGGATTTCAACAACGATGGCGTCAATATCCTCGGCGCCCTCGGCCTCCAAGCCAATGCGGTAAACAACTTCATCGGCACGCCCGCCGGCGGTCCGGGCGGCGTCGTCACCCCCAGTCATCTGAAGTTTCTCGCCGTCGACCTGCCGGGCGCCTTCCGCTTTCAGGCCGCGGACGAACTCACGGTCGGCAACGTCTGGGGCATCTTAGGGATCAAGGCCACCGGCAACATCTGGCTCACCACCGGTGTATTCGGCGCCAGCAGCGCGATCCCCGCGTTCGATATATCGACGGCACCGAGTTCCTATCGCGATGGCAGCACTGGCAAGGTCCGCGCCGGCCTGATGATCGAACAGCCCATCACCACTGGAGCCTCGGTCTATCTGGAGTCGTCGTCCGGCATCTCTGAATGGAGCGCCGACACATCGACAACGCCGCCGACCTCGAGAGCCGAGGCGCGAATCGTCGCCGACAAATTACTGGTGAGAGGGACGGGGCAATTCGACATCTACGGTTCGGACAACCTGGTCAACACGCTCGCGACTGAAGTCAACGGCGGCTTCAACTTCGGCAACAAGGGACCTTTCAGCGTCAACAACGTAAACTTCCAATGGAATGGTGCAACCGCCACGGGGCTCAATGTGGGCGGCAACCTCGATGCCGATGTTGACGGCATCCGCACCTACGCAACCGCCCTCCCTGGCGGAGGCTACAACGGGCACAGCGTCCAGCTGACTGCGAGTACAACCACGAACCTCGCGCTGAGCATTTACAAGGACATCGTTGTCGATCCCAATGGCAACCCCAGCGTCACGCTGGGCGTCGGTGCCGACGACGCGCACAAGACCACCGCGCTGGTGAAGACCTACGGCACCGCCAAGATCGACGCCTATGCCCTCCTTCTAAGCTCCGCCGAGGACGCCGGCGTCTATTACCTGAACACCACGGTGGCCAACCTGGGCGCCGCCGGCGGCCATCTGACCGAGATCTACAACAACACCACCAACGACCTTACGGTGATCGGCCTCGGCAGCGCAAAGGCCGGCGCGCCGACACCGATCGGGGATTTTTACCTGACGACCCGAGGCAGCCTGCTTCTGATCGGCGGGCAGTCCGGCGGCAACTACCTTGACCTGCGCGCCGACACGCTCTCGATACTCGGCACAATGGAAATGAAGGACGGCGCACGGGTACTCCTGCAGCCCTACCACATGAGCAATACCATCGGCATTCACAATGCCTTCGGCGACATCGATGCCAGCTTCACACCACAGACCAATTATTCGCGCAGCCTGTTCTGGCAGTTCAGCCCGACCGCAACCTTTTACATCGGCTCCACGCCGCTGGTGATGAACAACGACAGCGCTGTCCCGGCAGGCGCCAAGAACCTTGACCTGACGAGTGACATCCACATCGGTTCGGCCGCGCTGGGTGGTTTGCAAATGGGTTATCGCAGCCTGTCCGCCGAGACCACGACGAAGATCGTCGCCTACCCGCTGGGCGATGTGTACAACCTGCGACTGGTGGCGCCGACCGTGACCGCCTATGGCTTCAATGTCACGGGGAACCAGTTGCACCTGGTCGCGAACACGCTGAACTTCCCGAATGCAAGCGGTTCCTATGGCCTGCCCAACTCCGCGAACTCGACGGTACTGCTGGAGCCCTACACCAGCAGCAAGTCCTCATGGGTCGGCTACGTCGATCCGGGCTACCTGGGCGAGCCACACTGGACCTACGCCGAAATCCTGAACAAGATCGACAAGGGCGGCGGCGAATACATCGTGATCGGCGGCACCACCGACAAGCCCTACAACGGTGGCTATCTTCGCCTGGCCCACGCTGGCCCCCTTCCATTCCAGCCCGATACGCACTATCAGGCGCTGAACAGCAAGCTTGTCCTGTCGTCCACCGGAACCATCGACACATCGCTCGGCACCTTCAACTGGCTAAGCTATAACCTGGCGAGTTGGAACGCAGCGGCCAGCACCTATCCGATCGTGACGCGCGTCGAGTCTGCCGCAGGCGTCATATCGCAGCTCATGGGAAGCAGCTTTTCGAGCTTCACCAACGTGGCGACACTGTACGGCTACGGTGCGGCCGGCGGGGTATGGAACGGCTGCCTCAGCCTGAGCACTTGTACCGGCAGCAATCCCTCCACACCCACGGGATTTACACCTCCCGGCGGCGGCACGGGCGGCACGGGCGGCGGCGGCGGCACATGCAGCGGCGCCGGATGCGCGGGCAGCACGCCTGGTACCACGCCGCTTCCACCGGCGCTTCCTCCCGATCCCACCACGACGGTCACTCCTGGTACCACACCCGGCGGCGGCGGATCGCCGGGTTCGCCGACGACACCGGTTACTCCGCCGGACATCCCGGCCCATCCTGGCGACACCGGCGGCAGTGGCAGCAGTGGCGGCGGGACCGGGGATACCGACCCCGGTGCGGGGCTGGATGGCGGCGGCAGTGGCGGCGATGGTGGCGGCTCTGGCTCCTCGGGCGGAAGCACCGGCGGCGACGGCGGCGGGTCCGGATCGACCGGCGGATCCTCGGGCGGGGATGGTGGGTCCGGCGGCGGTTCGGGCTCTGGCGGCGGTTCGGGTACTGGCGACGGCAGCGGTGCGGGATCGGGCGGTGGCTCGGGCGGAGGTGATGGCGGCGGTTCCGGATCCAGTGGTGGTTCGGGCGGAGGCGATGGTGGCGGGTCCGGTTCGAGCGGTGGCTCCGGGGGTGGCGATGGCGGCGGCTCCGGATCGAGCGGTGGCTCGGGCGGTAGCGATGCAAGTGGCTCCGGATCGAGTGGTGGCTCGGGCGGTGGCGATGCAAGCGGCTCCGGCTCCGGAGGCGGCTCGGGCGGGGGTGATACGAGCGGTTCCGGTACAGGTGTTGGTTCCGGTGGCGGCGATGGCAGCGGTTCAGGCACAGGTGGCGGCTCGGGTGGTGGCGAGGCCAGCGGTTCCGGTGCTGGTGGCGGCTCCGCCGGCGGCGATGCCAGCGGCTCCGGCAGTGGAGGCGGTTCGGGTGGAGGTGATGCCAGCGGCTCCGGCACGGGAGGCGGTTCCGGCGGTGGCGACACAAGCGGCTCCGGCGCAGGTGCCGGCTCCGGCGGCGGAGATTCAAGCGGATCCGGCGCAGGCGCCGGATCCGGTGGTAGCGAAGCGAGTGGCTCCGGAAAGGGTGGTGGTTCGGGCGGTGGCGACGCGAGCGGTTCAGGAAAGAGTCCCGGCGCGGGTGGTAGCGAGGCCAGCGGCTCGGGTTCGGGTCGTGGCGAAGGCGGTGGTGGCGATGCCAGCGATTCCGGCAGTCGCTCGGGAAGGGACAAGGCGAGCGGTGGCGGCACCTCGAGCGAAGGCAAGACCGACTCCGGCGCTGCATCCACCACGGGGTCGTCCTCAGGTGGCACGTCGTCGGGTTCCACCGGCGGCGGCAGCGGATCGGTCACGGTCGGCAATCAAACCTTGTGCATCGGTCAGCCGGGTGCCGATCGCGGCAAGGACTTGCCCGAAACCCCCGGAGCGCTGGCCAACAAGCCCCTGGTGGACGTACGCAATGGCGGGATGAACATGGAAAGCGACTGCAGCCGGCAAACCCAGGCCGTGTCGGGCGCTGCAACCGGAGGCGGCAGGAAGTGAGCCGAAAACCAGACCTGCGGCGCCGGCTACTTCGTGTCGTAACTGCGCAGTGCCGGCTTGGAACCAGCTGCGGGAGCCTGCCCCGCTTTTGCCTTGGGGTTGATCTCCAGCATGTAATAGTAGAGGCCCACCAGTGCGCAGGGCAGGATCACGGCGGCAACTTTAAGGCCGGTCGGGTTGGGCGCCGGCGCGGGGCCGAACCGATTCGCTTCCTTCCTGCCGGGAATGAATACCAGTACGATCGGAACGAGCGGAATCAACACGAGCAGGGACCACCATCCGCTGAGGTCGAAATCATGCAGGCGACGGATGCTCATGACGAACACGATGAGCGGAAAAACCACGCTCTTGATCATGATGTAGCTCGTCACGGAAACCAGTTTGCCCAGCCCTGCCGGCAGCAGGTAAGCGGCGATGTAGATGAGTATCAGCAGAAGGCCGCAGCCGGTCAGGGCTCCCAGGATGTAGGTGAAGTAGCGTACGCGGCCGACCCGATCCGAGAGGGAAAAGAAGCGGGGCGCCGCTGGTGGAGCGGCGTCCGGAGAAGCGACAGGGGAGTGGGTATCCAGGTACATGGTGACCGGTGCGAGCAAGGAATCGCCAGCACGATTCCGCAACATTCTTCATGATCGAACTAATTCTACCCCTCCTTATTCTTGCGCTATCATGCGCTTTCTTCATGGCACGGCTGGACTCCGCTCACGCATGAACCAGGACATCGCAGCCGAATTCCAGCATCGGTTTCCCGACGTAAGCTCCGAGTTGGGGCCCGAGAATCTCGCCAGGCTCCTGAATGCCTGCACGGTGGTCGATCTGTCTCCGCGACGCAAGGTTTTCCGAGACAGGATGCCGGTCGATTCCCTCTACCTCGTCCTCGAGGGAGAAATGCTGGCCTCGGTCGAGGACGGCGGCAAGACCCTCGAACTCGGCCCGGTCAAGCCCGGTGACTGGCTCGGCGAGGTCGCCGTGTTGAGCGGTGAAATGCTGGCCAGCTCCACGGTAACCACAATCACACGCTGTCGCGCCCTGAAGATCCATGCCAGGGATTTCGAAGACCTCGTAATCCACGATCCCGACATTTCCCACGTACTGCTGGGCCAGCTGGTCGACCTGCTTGCCGAAAGGCTGCGCGAATCGAACGCCTCGGCTGCAAAGCTGGCCAATCCATGAACGACCTGCGCACCTTCCTCCACGGCCTGCCCGCTTTCGAGCGTTTCCCGGAGAAGCAGCTCGACATGCTGCTCAACAATCTGCGCCTCGAAGACTACGAAGCAAACCAGGCGCTGGTGACCCAGGACTGCCAGGGGCCGGCGCTTTACATCATCGTTTCCGGCACTGTCGAGGTAAGCCGCCGTAGCGCCGCCGGAGAACTGGAGCACGAGTTGCGTGAGGCGCGTGACGGTGAAGTCGTCGGCTTGCTTTCACTGGTCGACAACATGCCCTCGCCCGAGACCTGCACTACCAGGGGTCGGGTAACCGCCGCAGTACTGACGCCGGATCGTTTCAATGCCCTGTTCCTGGTGGCGCCGTCAATCGCCCATCAGCTCCAATACATGGTGGCGGTGCAGCTCGCGCGCGACCTGCAGGAAAAGAACAAATCCCTGCGCAAAGGGCTCGCCAGGCAGAAACCCGGGTCGTTGCTGGAACGTCTGTTCGGCAAGCAGGACCATGTTGCCAGGCCTTGAACAGCTCGTTGTCCAGTGCGCCCCCCAGGTTGCGCCAGTGACGATGATGGCTATCATCAAGGTGGAATCCGGCGGCAATCCGCTGGCCATCAACGTCAACGGGTCACGCCGCCTGACCCGCCAGCCGAAATCCAAGGCAGAGGCAATGGCCTGGGCAGAATGGCTGGTCGGCAACGGCTACTCGATCGACCTGGGTCTGACCCAGGTGAACTCCGCCAACTTCGGGAAGTTGCGAACCAGCATCGGTGACATGTTCGATCCCTGTGCCAACCTTGCGGCCGGGGGGCACATTCTTGTCCGTGAGTATGCCGGCGCGGCACAGCGCCTGGGTTTGGGACAGGATGCCTTGCGGGCAGCCCTCTCGGCATATAACACCGGCAACTACCGCGCCGGCTTCGCCAACGGCTACGTGGCCCGGGTTGTTGCCGCCGCCCGACCGGAAGGTCGCGCCGGTTCCGCTCCACCTTTGACAACGACTGCCCTGTCGGGCGATGCGGCGGCGATCTCGCCGAGGGTGTACTGGGTCAAGCGCTAGCATCCAGCCGACCGGCGCGGCGCCTCACTGCTCGAACAGGGCAATCGATTCGAGATGCGAGGTGTGCGGGAACATGTTGGCGATGCCGGCCCCGCACAGGCGATAGCCCTTCTCATGGACCAGCACCGCCGCATCGCGCGCCAGCGTGGCCGGGCTGCACGAGACGTACACGATGCAGCGCGGACCCGCTGCGGCCGGCAGCGCCTTGACCAGGGCGATGGCGCCTTCGCGCGGCGGGTCGATCAGCAACTTGTCTAAAGCCCCGAGCGCCGCAAAGCTTTCCCCGGTCACATCGAACAGGTTGGCCACCGTGAATTCGCAGCGCTCTGCGAGGCCGTTGTGCGCGGCGTTCTGCTGCGCGCGCCTGACGAGGCCGGCGCTGCCCTCGATGCCGAGGACATACGCTCCAAGCCGCGCAATCGGCAACGTGAAATTGCCCAGCCCGCAAAACAGGTCGGCAATCCGCTCGCCGGCCTGCGGTTTCAGCAAAGCCATGGCACGGCGCACCAGCATGCGGTTGACGCCGTCATTGACCTGGGTGAATTCGGTCGGATGGAACAGCAATTCGAGGCCGAAATCCGGCAATTCATAGCTCAGCATGGGCGCATCGGCCGGATGGAACAGGGTCACGCTCTCCAGCCCCCCGGCCTGCAGGTACCAGATGATGCCGTGCGCATCGGCGAATCGTCGCAGGCGGTCCAGATCGTCGTCGGTCAGCGGCTCCAGGTGGCGCAGCAACAGGACGATGCGCATGCCGCCCACGGCGACTTCGATCTGCGGCATGCGATCAGGCCGCGACATGCCTTCGATCAGTGTCTTGAGCACGGGGATCAATGCGGAAACCCGGGGCGGCAGCACGGCGCAGGAATCCATCGCGGCCACATAGCTGCTGTGCTTTTCGCGAAAGCCGACCAGTGCGCCGCCCTTGCTCGCCACGTGGCGCACCGAAAGACGGGCCCGCAATCGATAGCCCCACGGGGTCCCGGCAACGGGCGGAAAAAGCTGTTCGGGCCTGAGCCGGGCAATGTGCCACAGCGCATCCTCGAGCACGCGCTGCTTGGCAGCCGTCTGCCCGGCAAGACCGAGATGCTGCATCGAGCAGCCGCCGCAGGTGCCGAAATGCGGGCAGGGCGGCGACACGCGCAGACTTGAGGCACGCAGCACGCGCAGGGCTTGCGCCTTTTCGTAGTTCGGCTTCCGGCGATAGCTGGCGTATTCGACCATTTCGCCGGGCAGCGCGCCTTCGATGAAAATCGCCTTGCCATCAAGGTGGGCCACGCCGCGACCTTCGTGGTCCAGGGATTCGATATGTGCAATCGGCATGGCCGGTGTCGGGGCGCGTCGGCGAAAGGGGCGGATTATAATCGCCGCCTGAAGCGCAGTCCGGTCGCCTCGCCTGGCATCCTTCCGACCCTGGCCCGATGCGGGACGTGACCCCTTGCGGAATAGGCCATTGTTATGACTCCTGCTTACACGCTGCTGACCAGTGAGGCCGACTATCGTCAGGCCTGCGACACGGTTCTGGCCCGGGCAGAGACCGAAATCCTCATTTTCGATCGCGATCTGGCCGCCCTGCGGCCGGAAGAAAGCGCCCGCCTTGCGGCGCTGACCGGCTTTCTGCAGAGGAGCCCCGTGAGCCGGATCCGCATGGTGCTGCACGACCCGGGGCCGGTGGAGCGAAACGCGCCGCGCCTGATGCGGCTGATTGCCCGCTATTCGCATCTGATCGAAGCGCGAGAAAGCCCGGACAACCTGCGCCACCTGGCGGATACGCACCTGCTCGCGGATGAAAGCCACGGCGTGCGGCGTTTTCATGTCGATCAGCCGCGCAGCGCGCTGATTCTCGATGATCCCGCCTATGTCAGTCCCTGGCGGCAGCGCTTTGAGGAATTGTGGGCGCTGTCACTCCCCTGTTTGCGGACCACGACAACCGGCCTGTGAGGCAGAACCCGGGCCAAGCCGATGCTGTCCCGCACCACTCATGCTCCCCGTCGTGATATGATCCCCGGTTGATCGAAATGGAAACGTTCCGATCAACCAATTGGCCACGTATCTCCATAACGTTAAGGATCTTACTCATATGAAGCAATCTCTCCTCGTAGCTGCCCTCCTCGCCCTGGCTGTAACGGCTTGTGGCAAGACCGAAGCCCCGAAGCCCGCCGAACCGCCCAAGGTTGAAGCACCGAAGCCTGCTGCTGAAGCTCCGAAGCCCGCTGAAGCCGCTGCTGCTGCTGCCGCTCCGGCCGCTGCCGCTGCTGCTGCCCCGGCCGCTGCCGCTGCTGCCGCTCCGGCTGCCGCTGCTGCTGCCGCTCCGGCTGCCGCCGCTGCTGCTGCTCCGGCCGCCGCTGCCGCTGCTGCTCCGGCCGCCGCTGCCAAGGAAGCCGCGAAGAAGTAATTCTTCACCGGCCTTCGGCCAAGAAAAAGCCAGCCTTCGGGCTGGCTTTTTTGTTTGTCCCCGAAATGGATGCCGGGGCCCGTATCCCCCGGTACGATTCCTGACCGGGCGCGCATCAAGGTCACAGATCGCGCCAGGCAAATCCCTCATCCTGGGTCGCAACGCCGATCCACTCCTCCTCGCAACCCAGCACGGAAGACAAGGCCGCCTGCGCCAGGGCGGCACGGTTGTTTTCTGCCGACAGGTGCGCGGCCACCACGTGACGCAGGCCCAAGCGCCCTATCTGCGACAGCAGCGAGGCGGCCGCCGCATTGTCCAGATGGCCCCAGGGGCCGCCGATGCGGCGCTTGAGTGCCGGCGGATAGCTGCCTTGCGCCAGCATCTGCACGTCATGATTGCATTCCAGCACCAGGGCGTGACAGTCATCCAGCATGGAGACCATATGCGGCGTGACGTGGCCCGCATCCGTCAGCACGCCAAGCCGCCTGCAACCGTCGTCGAGGACGAACTGCACCGGTTCGCGCGCATCGTGCGGAACCGGGAAAGGATGGACGCAAATATCGCCGACAGAAAATGGCTCATGGGTGTCGATCATCGTGAGCTGCGCAGCGGCGGCGCCGTCGCCACAGGCGGCAAGCGTGCCGTGCGTCAGCAGGACGGTCCAGTCGAAGCGGCGCGCGCAGGCGAAAACGCCGCCGATGTGGTCCGAGTGTTCGTGCGTGACCAGCACCGCATCGACTGCGCCGGCCGCCAGGCCCAGCCGTTCCAGCCGGCGCGACATCTCGCGCGGACCGAATCCGGCATCGATCAGGACACGGGTATTCCCCGCTTCCACCAGCAAGGCGTTGCCCCGGCTGCCGCTGCCGAGCGAAGCGAAGCGCACCGGCCAGCCTGCTGCCTACTTCAACTGCTCGTAGAGCAGGCCGAGGATGCGCTTGGAAACATCCGACCGATCAACGCCTCCTTCGCGGGTCAGCACCTGTACCGTGGTGGACTCGCCCGCAGTCTTGACGTGGATTCGATACTGCGCCGCCTGGTTGGGCTTGTCGCCGGCGCCCTTCCAGAACATCAGCTTGGACAGGAAGCCCTTGTCGTCATCCTTCTTCTTGCTGTCGATCTCCGGGTCGACATAGCGGACGAAGTACAGGCCCTGCGACCGGTCGCGGTCTTCGACGGTGAATCCGACACGATCCAGCGCCAGGCCGACGCGACGCCAGGCCCGGTCGAAGGCTTCTTCGAGCAGCAAAGCGCCGGCGCCATCCGTCGCGCGGGAAAGCTTGGCGCGCTCCTGCCGCTGCTCGGCCGCGACCATGGTCTTGGCCCTGGACTCGTCGACGCCCAGGCGCACCATCAAGCGCCGCAGCATCTCGGCTTCAAGTTCGGGATCCGCCGGACGAGGCTGCCAGCGCGTGTCGCCCTTGCCTTCGCTGACGTAGATCTCGTACATGCCGCGATGGCTGATGTAGATCTCCACGGTGCCCGGCTCGGCGCCCTTTTCCAGGCGGGTACGGAACTTGTCGCGCTCCGCCGTGGAATAGAGGCTGTCGAAGACTTTCCCTATGGTGCCGCGGATGATGTCCTGCGGCAGTTTGGCGCGATTCTCGGCCCAGTCGGTTTCCATGATCCCGGCTTCCGGCACTTCCACATTCACCAGGAAGCCGAGTTCCTGCCAGAACTCCTTGACGCCGGGCCAGAGCTTGTCAGGCGTTCCGGCGACGACCAGCCAGCGCTGCGTCCCGGACCGCTCGATGCGCATCTTGTCGATCTGCGGCAGCAGGTCCTGCGCCGTCGTGGTCCGCGCCTGCCCGGCGCGCTCGCTGGAGTATGCGGAGTAGGTCGCGGACCCCTTGCTGGTGGAAACATCGGGAACCGCGTAGCGCTCATCGCGACTCTGCTGCGTCAGGTCGGGAGGAATTTCGAGCGGCGGCAGTTTCCCTGCCGATTTGTATTCGATCTTCTTGGATTCGGGAAGGATGTTGCCGCTGCAGCCGGCAAGCGCGCCGAGCAACAGCAGGGTTGCGGACAGCAGCGAAAATGAACGGTTCATGTCGGTTGTCTGGTCAGAGGACGATGCCCGCGTCGAGCATGGCCGCGCGCACGCGCGCGTGGAACTCAGGCGACAGAGGCGTCAGCGGCAAGCGGATGCCGCCGCCCATCAGCCCCATCTGCTGCACGGCCCACTTCACCGGAATCGGATTGGCTTCGTGAAACAGGTTGCGATGCAGGCCCAGCAAGCGAAAATGCGCCTCACGCGCCGTCGGCAGGTCGCCGGCGATGGCCGCCGCGCACATCCGGTGCATCAGGGCCGGCGCGACGTTCGCGGTGACCGAGATGGAACCCTTGCCACCCAGCAACATCAGGGCAATGGCCGTGGCGTCGTCGCCGCTGTACACGCTGAAGCCGGGCGGCGCGCGATTCAGCAAGTCGGCGCCGCGCTCGATATTGGCGGTGGCATCCTTGATGCCGACAATGCGCGGCACCTGCGCCAGACGCAATGTCGTCTCGGTCGCAAGATCCGCCACCGTGCGCCCCGGCACGTTGTACACGATCATTGGCAGGTCGACCGCCTCGGCAATCGCCTTGAAATGCCGGAAGAGTCCTTCCTGGGTCGGCTTGTTGTAGTAGGGCACCACGGACAGGTGCGCGTCGGCGCCGGCCTGCCTGGCGAACTGCGCCAGTTCGATGGCCTCCGCGGTCGAGTTGGCGCCAGTGCCGGCAATCACCGGTATGCGTCCGGCAACGTGCTTCACCGTGGTTTCGATCAGTGCGCAATGCTCGTCGTAATCCACCGTCGGCGACTCGCCCGTGGTGCCGACGATGACCACGCCGTCGGAGCCCTCGCGGATATGCCAGTCGAGCAGGTGCTGCAAGCCCGGCAGGTCGAGCGAGCCATCGTCGTGCATCGGCGTGAGTATGGCGGGAATGGAACCCTGTATGGTCTTCATGAGCTTGTCCGAAACTGAATGCCGACGGCAGTCAAGGGAAAGAGGCTGAATTCTAACTGATGGCCATGCACCGGCACATCCTGTAAAACCGGCTTACAAATCAGCCAGCACCTTGATGTGCGCGACGACGCTGCGGGCCATGGCGGACAGCGCGTAGCCGCCCTCCAGCAAGGACACGATGCGCCCCTTGCCGAATTCCCCGGCCACCTGCTTGATTTGCGTCGTGACCCAGGCGTAGTCGGCCTCGACCAGTCCCAGCGAGGCCATGTCATCCTCGTAATGGGCGTCGAAACCGGCCGAGATGAAGATCATTTCAGGCTGGAACTCGCGCAATCGCGGCAGCCAGATGTCGCTGACCACCTGCCGGAACTCGTCGCCGCGCGTTCCGGCAGGCAAGGGCACATTGCACATGTTCGGCGCGGGATTTTCGGTTCCGCAATAGGGATAAAACGGATGCTGGAAAATCCCCGCCATCAGGACGCGCGGGTCGCCGGCGAAAATCTCCTCGGTGCCGTTGCCGTGATGCACGTCGAAGTCGACGATCGCGACACGCGAAAGACCCCAGGCCTCGAGCGCATGCCTCGCGGCGACGGCGATGTTGTTGAAAAAGCAGAAGCCCATCGCCTTCGCGCGCTCGGCATGATGGCCCGGTGGACGAATCGCGCAGAAGGCGTTGTGCGCTTCGCCGCGCATCACCAGGTCGGTGGCAAGGCAACCGGCGCCGGCCGAGCGCAGGGCTGCCTGCAGGGTGCCCGGCGACATCGCCGTATCGGGATCGAGATGCACGATGCCGTGCGCGGGGCTCCGGCTGTGTATGCGCTCGATATAGCCGCGCGGATGCACGCGCAGCAGTTGATCCTCATGAGCCAGCGGGGCGTCGTGGAACTGGAGGTACAGATCCAGCCCGGAGGCGATCAGGCGGTCGTTGATGGCGCCGAGCCGATCCGGACATTCCGGATGGTGGGAGCCCATGTCGTGCTGCCAGCAGTCGCGGTGGGTAATGAAGGCGGTGATGGTCATGACGGGGGTCTTGTCCGATGACTTACAATGCTGCGCAAACGAGCATTATCCATCAAAGTCTGCCGAAAACCCCGCCCCCCATGCGACTCCCCGAACTCGACGCCATTCTGGCCGACATCAACCGCATCATCCTCGGCAAGGAGCGGCCCATTTGCCTTTCCCTGGCCTGCCTGCTGGCGCGCGGGCACCTGCTCATCGAAGACCTGCCGGGCGTCGGCAAGACCACGCTGGCCCATGTCCTGGCTCGGGTATTGGGCCTGGATTTTCAGCGCATCCAGTTCACCAGCGACATGCTGCCGGCGGACATCCTTGGCGTTTCCATCTTCGACCGCGACAGCGGTGCGTTTCATTTCCATCCGGGACCGATCTTCACCCAGGTGGTGCTGGCCGACGAGATCAATCGCGCCACACCCAAGGCGCAAAGCGCCCTGCTCGAAGCGATGGAAGAGCGGCAGGTGACGGCGGAGGGGAAGACCCGCGCCCTGCCTGAACCGTTTTTCGTCATCGCGACGCAGAACCCGACCCATCAGATCGGTACCTTCCCCCTCCCCGAATCCCAGCTCGACCGCTTCCTGCTCAAGATCGAACTCGGTTACCCTGACCCGGCGGCCGAACGCGAGTTGCTCGCCGGCGCGGACCGGCGGCAGATGGTCAGCGAACTGGCGCCGCGCATCTCGCCGCCACAGTTGGTGGAACTGCAACAGAGGGCGCGCGCGGTTCATGCCTCACCCGCCCTGATCGACTACGTCCAGGCCCTGGCGGCGCACACCCGGACTGCAGCGCGCTGGCAGGCAGGCCTGTCGCCGCGCGCCTGCCTGGCGCTGCTGGCGGTGTCGCGCGCCTGGGCATTGCTCGACGGCCGCGACCATGTCCTGCCGGAAGATGTGCAGGCCGTGCTGCCGGGCGTCATCGCCCATCGCCTGCGACCCACGGACGACACGGCGCGCACCGATGTGGCCGCCGTCGCCGCCGCCCTGATCGAGGCGGTGCCGCTGCCCTGAGCATGCTGGCAAGCCTGCGCCACCAGTTGCACGAAACCTTCGTCCGCTGGGCGTTGCGCGTGCGGCCGCCGGAGGCAGCACCGATCGTCCTCACCCAGCGCCGCGTCTATGTACTGCCGACCCGGCCCGGATTGGCTTACGCCACGGCGCTCGGCGTCATCCTGCTGGGCGCGATGAACTACAACCTGAGCCTGGGCCATGCGCTGGTATTCCTGCTGGCGGGATTGGGCGTCGTCGCAATCCTCCACACCTTCCGCAACCTCGCGTTGATCTCGATTCGGCCCGGCCGCTGCGAACCGGTATTCGCCGGCAGGCTGGCCCAGTTCGATCTGGTCCTGGAAAACCGGCGCCCCGATGCGCGCACCAGCCTGCGCCTGTTCTTCAACGCTGAAGCACCGATCGAAGTCGATATCGGCCCGCACGCCAGCACCGTGGCCACGCTGGATTGTCCTACCGTCAGGCGTGGCTGGCTGCCGATGCCGCGCGTTACCATCGAGACCAACTGGCCGCTCGGCCTGGTCCGCGCCTGGAGCTACGCCGTGCCCGACCAGGCCTGCCTGGTCTATCCGGCGCCGGCGACCAAGGCGCCGCCGCTGCCTTGGCGCGGAGAGTCGGCCCGGGGATCGGCGCGGGACGGCCGCGGCGCGGATGACTTTTCCGGCCTGCGCAATCATCAGGTCGCCGATCCGCCGCGCCATGTGGCCTGGAAGGCCGTCGCCCGCCAGCAGGATGGCCCGCTGCTGACCAAGCTGTTCTCGGGAGCGGCGGCGCAACAGCTTTGGCTGGACTGGGACGAGCTGCCGGACGTGATCGACGCGGAACAGCGCCTGTGCATTCTGGCCCGCTGGATGATCGATGCCGATGCCGCAGGGCTCGCCTGGGGCCTGCGCCTGCCTGCCGTGCGCCTGCCCCCCGACAACGGACCGGAGCAGCTCGGCGCCGGCCTGCGTGCGCTGGCGCTGCACAATCATGGCGCGCAGTAACCGCCCCGTCAGCCGCCGCCAGGCCTGGTGGCTTCTGGCGAGCGCCCTGGCGGCCTTCGCGCCGCTCACGCCGCAGATTCCGCTGTGGCTGTCCCTGACCGCGGGCGCAGCATTCGCCTGGCGCGCGGCGCTTACCTGGCGCCAATGGCATTTGCCGCCGCGCTGGCTGCTGGTATTGCTGGTCGCGGCCGGCACCGCCGGCGTCTTCCTGCAATACAGAACCACGCTCGGCCGCACGCCCGGCGTGGCCCTGCTGGTGGTCTTTCTGGCCCTCAAGCTGCTTGAGCTGCGCACCGCACGGGATTCGGTGGCCACGGCGCTGCTGTGCTACTTCCTGGTCCTCGGCCAGTTCCTGTTCACCCAGACCATTCCCACCGCAATGCTCGCCGGGCTGACGGTGCTGATCACCACGGCCGCGCTGCTGGCGGCCAGCGACGACCGCCCGCAGCCGCAACAGCAGTTGCGCAGGGCCGGGCTGATGCTGGCGCAGGCGCTGCCCTTCATGCTGCTGCTGTTCCTGTTGTTCCCGCGCGTCCAAGGCCCGCTGTGGGGCATCCCGCAGGATCGCTTTACCGCCGTCTCGGGCTTGTCCGACACCATGACGCCCGGTTCCATCGCGCAGCTTTCTCAGTCGGATGCGATCGCTTTCCGGGTGCAGTTCAAGGGCACGGTGCCGCCGCAATCGCAGCTCTACTGGCGCGGTCCGGTGATGCCTTCGTTCGACGGGCGCAGTTGGCGCGTAACGCACACCGGGGGCGCCTATACGGACGTGCCCTATCCTGCCATCGGCGCGCCGGTGGACTACGAAGTGACGCTGGAACCGCACGGGAAATTCTGGTTGTTCGCGCTGGAAATGCCTGCCACCTTGCCGCCCGACAGCGCATTGACCAGCGACTATCAGCCCATCGCGCGCCAGGCCGTGCGCAACCGCCTGCGCTACACGCAACGCGCCTGGCCCGAGGCGATCGCCGGCGCCAATGAAGCGCCCGGCATCCTGCGTGACGCCCTGGCGCTGCCGCGCGCCGGCAACCCGCGCATGCGTGCCATCAGCGCCGGCTGGCGGGCGCAGCACGGTGACGACAGCGCCGCGATCCTGGCCGCCGCCGAGAACTTTTTCAGCGGGCAGTTCCTGGTCTACACACTGAACCCGCCGCTGCTGGGCGCCGACATCGTCGATGAGTTCCTGTTCGACACCAAGCGCGGCTTCTGCGAACACTTCGCCGCCGCCTTTGTCTTCGCCCTGCGCGCCGCCGGGGTGCCGGCCCGCGTCGTGGCCGGGTATCAGGGCGGCGAAGTCAATCCGGTGGACGGCTACCTGGTGGTGCGCCAGTACGATGCCCATGCCTGGGCCGAAGCCTGGATCGCCGGACGCGGCTGGGTGCGCATCGATCCGACGGCGATTTCCGCGCCCAGCCGCATCAACAGCAACCTCGCCAATGCCGTGCCCGCCGGCGAAGACCTGCCATTCCTGGCGCGCAGCGACCTGGCGTGGCTGAGGGAACTGCGCTACCGGCTGGATGCGGTCACCAACGGCTGGAATCAGTGGGTGCTGGGCTACAACCCGCAGCGCCAGCGCGACCTGCTCGCCAGCCTGGGCCTGAATGAGCCCGACTGGCGCAGCATGACCGCGGTCCTCTCGGTGCTCTGCGGCGGCGTCATGCTGGCACTCACCGCCTGGATCCTGCGCAATCGGCTGCGCGTCGATCCGGCGCTGAAGGCGTGGCGGCGATTCACCGCCCGGCTGGCGCGGCGCGGCATCGCATGGCAGCCATGGGAGGGACCACTGGCGTTTGCCGAACGTGCCGCAAGGCAGGCGCCCGCCCATGCCGCAAGCATCGAGGCGATCGCCGCGCTGTATGCGCGCTTGCGCTATGGACCCGCGCCACAGCCGAGCGACCTGCTCCGGCTAAAGGCGGAAATCGCCGCGTTCAAGCCATGACGCGACTGCTGCTGGCGCTGCTGCTGGTGTTACTGAGTCCGGGTCCGCGGGCAGAGAACTACGCGCAGCGCGATGAGGTGCAGGTCTTCGTGCTGGAAATGCAGGAACGTCACGGCTTCGATGCCGATGTCCTGAACGCGCTGTTCCGCCGGACGCGGCCGCTCGCTGCCGTGATCAAGGCCATCATGCCGCCGAAGGACCCCGGAGTGCGCTCCTGGCAGGCCTACCGCGGACGCTTCGTCGAGCCGCAGCGAATCGCCGCCGGACAGCGCTTCATGCGGCTCCACGCCGCGGAGCTGGCGGCGGCCGAAGCGCGCTTTGGCGTGCCGGTCGAGATCATTGCCGCGATCATCGGCATCGAGACCATCTACGGCAAGCACATGGGGCGCTTCGGCACCTTCGCTGCGCTGACCACCCTGGCCTTCGACTATCCGCCCCGGGCCGAACTGTTCCGCCGCGAACTGGAAGAATTGCTGCTGCTGGCGCGCGAGGAAGGCCGCGACCCGCTGGCCTACACCGGTTCCTATGCTGGCGCGCTGGGCTTGCCCCAGTTCCTGCCGTCCTCGCGGCGACGCTATGCGATCGACTTCGACGATGACGGCCGCATCGACCTCACGACAAGCCCTGCCGACGCCATCGGCAGCGTGGCCAATTTTCTCGCTGCCCACGGCTGGGAACAGGATGCGCCGATCGCCGTCACCGTGATGGTTGGCGGCGACGGGGTGCAGTCGCTGATCGATGAAGGCATCTTGCCGCGACGGACGCCGCAGGAAATGGCATTGGCCAACGTCAGCATCTCAAGAGTAACGTCTCCGGTCGCGCCGGAGAGGGTATCCCTTGCGGACGGCGCCGGCGATACTGCACTTCCGGAGCGGCCGGCTGCCCTGATCGACCTGGTGACACCCAAGGCACCGACCGAGTATCGCCTCGGCTATCGCAACTTCCATGTGATCACGCGCTATAACCGCAGCAGTTTCTATGCCGCTGCGGTGATGGACCTGGCGGCCGCATTGCGCGCCTCAAAGTAGCGAATCGGGCGTCAGCCCGTCGCGGGCGATGCGCTTCCTCAGCTTGGACAGGGCTTCCATCTGGATCTGCCGCACCCGTTCCCGCGTCAGGCCCAGATCCAGGCCAATGTCCTCCAGCGTGGCGGCGTCCCGGCCGCCGAGACCATAGCGGCGCTCGACCACCAGCCGTTGACGCTCGGTGAGCTGCGTCACCCAGTCGGCGACCAGCCGCTCGGACTCGTGCTGGGCAAGCTGTGCCGCTGGGTCTTCGGCCGCGGCATCGGCCATCGAATCGGCCATCGACAGTTCGGGATCGATGTCCAGCGGCGAATCGAGCGAAGCCGAACGCTCGTTGAGCGCCAGCAACTGCCGGATTTCCTGCACCGGACGATCCAGCAGATGCGCCACGTCGTCGAGCATGGCGCCGGCTGTTTCCTGTTGCGCGCCGCGCTCCTGATCGAGCCGGCGCATGGCACGCAAGACGATATTGAGTTCCTTGATGACGTGGATCGGCAGGCGCACGGTGCGCGACTGATTCATGATCGCGCGTTCGACGTTCTGGCGGATCCACCAGGTGGCATAAGTCGAGAAGCGGAAGCCGCGCTCGGGGTCGAACTTTTCGAGCGCATGGATCAGGCCCAGATTGCCTTCCTCGATCAGGTCGTCGAGCGGCAGGCCGCGATGCTGGTAGTGCCGTGCAATGCTGACCACCAGCCGCAGGTTGGCCTCGATCATGTGCTGGCGGGCGGCGAAGTCGCCGTCCCGGGCGGCCCGCGCCAGGCCGATTTCCTCAGCCGCGGACAACAGCGGCGTCGCGCCGATCTCGTGCAGGTAGACCTGGGTGATGTCTTCGAGGAAACCGGACTCATGCGAGTCGAGAGCGGCTTCGGTGTCGTCGCGTTCCGGTGGGGCAGCGTCGTCGCCCACGAAGCGCCTAGCGCGGCGGCAGGAACTTCTGCGGATCGGCCGGCTTGCCCTGCCGGCGGATCTCGAAATGCAGGCGCGGGCTTTCGGCGTCGGTGCTGCCCATTTCGGCGATCTTCTGGCCTTTGCTCACAGCCTGCTTTTCCTTGACCAGTATCTTGCTGTTGTGCGCGTACACCGACAGATAGGTTCCGTTGTGGCGCAGCACCACCAGATTGCCGTACCCGCGCAAACCGGCGCCGGCATAGGAGACCACGCCCCCCGCCGCTGCCAGTACCGGGTCTCCCGCCTTGCCGGCGATATCGACGCCCTTGCTGCCCGCCTCGGCAAACGGAGCGATCACCTTGCCGTTTGCCGGCCACATCCATTCCACATCGTCGACCGCGGTGGCCGCGGCAACCGGCTTCTCGGCGGGCAGGGTCTCCGCCGGCCGGGACTCGGGTCTGGCTTCGGCAGGCTTCTCGGCCGCATCGCCCTGTCGCGCCTTGGCCAGGGCCTCTTCGGACCAGGCCAGCTTGCCGCCTTTCGGCTCGCGTTTGAGGGTTTCCGTATTCGCGCTGCCCGCCGCCGCCTTGACCTCGACCGGCGCGCTCGACGTGACCGGTCTGGCTACCGCTACGGGAGTACCGTTGTCGGGCGGTGTAACGCGAAGCTGCTGGCCGATCTTGATCACGTTGGGGTTGTCGAGGCTGTTCCAGGCCGCCACGTCCCGGTAGTCCTGCCCGTTGTCGAGCGCAATGCTGTACAGCGTGTCGCCCTTCTTGACGGTGTGGTATGCGCTACGGGAATCTGAGGCCGCCGCCGCGGGCTTCGCCACCGCGGGGGCGCCGGCGCGATCCTGCACCGGCGCCGGCGCATGGCTGGCACAGCCGCCGATGATCGGCAACACCAGGGCGAGAATCAGGCGCGCGGCGTTCATTCCACTCCCGGCAGCAGCGGCACGAAACGCACCGCATCGAATCGAGTTTCGACAAATCCGCTTTCGCTGCGCTCGACCAGGCTGATCACCTGTTCGGCACTGCCCAGCGGCATCACCAGCCTTCCGCCCGGCGCCAGTTGCCCGAGCAGCGTCTGCGGCACATCGGCTGCGGCGGCAGCCAAGATGATGGTATCAAACGGCGCGGCTTCCGGCAGCCCGAGGTTGCCATCGGCGTGCTTAAGGCGGATGCGTGACAGCTTGAGCTGTTTCAGGTTGTCGCGCGCCCTCGCCAGCAAGGGCGCAACGCGCTCCACGGCAAACACCTGCTGCGACAGCACGCCGAGGATCGCCGCCTGATAGCCGCAGCCGGCGCCGATTTCCAGCGTCTTGCCCAGTTCGCGGCCGGCAATCAGTATCTCGATCATGCGCGCCACCACATACGGCTGGGAAATGGTCTGACCGAAACCCAGTGGCAGCGCGGTGTCATCGTAGGCCCGATTCGCCAGAGCCTGCTCGATGAAGATGTGCCGCGGCACCAGGCCCATCGCGTGCAGCACGCGCGCGTCGCGGATGCCCTGCTCGCGCAGGCGCTCGACCATGCGCGTGCGGGTGCGCTGCGACGTCATGCCGATGCCGGTGAGCGTCGCGGTATTCATTGACCCGGATTGAGCCAACTGCGCACGCCGGAAACCTGCGCCGCATGGGTGAGATCGATCTGCAGCGGCGTGACCGACACCCAGCCGTGTTCGACCGCATGGAAATCCGTGCCTGCGCCGGCATCGGCCGCCGGCCCGGCGGCGCCTATCCAGTACATCGTCTCGCCGCGCGGATTGACCGATTTGACCGCCGGCTCGGCCTTGTGGCGGCGCCCCAGGCGCGTGACCTGGATGCCGCGCAATTCATCGTAGGGGATATCGGGCACATTGACGTTCAGCAGCATCGGTTCGGCAAACGGCGTTTCGCTGTAACGCTGCACCAGTTCGCGCGCCACGCGTCCGGCGGTGGCGAAATGCCGGCCCTCGAAGCTGCCCAGCGAAATCGCCATCGAGGGCACGCCCAGAAGGTAGCCTTCGGTGGCCGCCGCCACGGTGCCGGAGTAGATGGTGTCATCGCCCATATTGGCGCCGAGGTTGATGCCCGACACCACCATGTCCGGCTGGTGATCGAGGACGCCGGTGACGGCCAGATGCACGCAGTCCGTCGGCGTGCCGCTGACATACAGGTAGCCGTTGGCGGCCCGGCGCAGGTAGAGCGGGCGATCCAGGGTCAGCGAGTTGCTCGCGCCGCTGCGGTTGCGCTCCGGAGCAACCACCGTTATGTCGCCAAGATCGGCGAGGTTGCTCGCCAACTGGGCGAGTCCCGGCGCAAAATAACCGTCGTCGTTGCTGAGCAGGATGCGCATGGGGATCAGAGCCGGGAAGATCGAAGACGAAGTTTCTGTGGAAGCCGACATCCGCTTGTTCGGCGTTGACCGCCGGGGCTGCAAACAAAAAGCCGGTGTTCATTTTAGCCCATCGCGGCCGGCAACCGATGGCCGGAACAGAACAGGACTATGCCTCCATCCCGGGTTCAGCAGCACGCCGCGGGTTAGGATTGCCTACCATGGAAATTGTCCTGCACGATGCCGCCACCGATATCCCCGAAGCCGACTGGGCTGTACTGGACCACGGCGAGGATCCTTTCGCCAGCCGCGCCTTCCTCGGCACCGCCGAGAGAGTCGGCGCCTGCGGCCCGGCAATGGGCTGGCAGGCCCGGCATCTGGCGCTGTATGAAGGCGATCTGTTGCTCGGACTCCTGCCGCTCTACCTGCGCGATCATTCCTTCGGCGACTTCTCGCGGGACTGGAACTGGGCATCGGCCTGGCAGCGCGCCGGTCTTGACTACTATCCCAAGCTGGTCAGCGGCATCCCCTACACACCGTCGCCGGGACCGCGCCTGCTGGTGAGGCAGGGCTTGGAACGGGAGGTCGTGGCGGCGGCCTTGATCGAGGCCACGCTTGAACTGGCGCGCCGGCTTGGCGCATCCTCCTGGCAATGCCTGTTCGTCGAGGAACAAGATCGCGCCCGGCTGGCCGCGGCCGGCCTCTTGATGCGTCGCGGCGTGCAGTTCCACTGGTTCAACCGGGCCTATCGCGACTTCGACGATTTCCTCGCCGGCTTCACGGCCGACAAGCGCAAGAAGTTGAAGCGCGAACGCCGCGCCGTCGCCGAATCAGGGCTGCGGCTGGAAGCCATGCATGGCGACGAAATCGACGCCCGGCTCTGGCATGCCATCCACCGCCAGTATCGCGACACCTTTGCCCGCTATGGCAACCATCCGGCCTTCCCCGTGGAGTTTTTCGTCGAAGCGGGCGCCCTGCTCGCCCGGCGGCTGGTCGTCTTCGTCGCCTTCCGGGAGCAGACGCTGGTCGCCTCGGCTATCTGCTACCGGGACGCCCGAACGCTGTATGGCCGTCACTGGGGCACGGCGATCGAGTTGCCCGGCCTGCACTTCGAGCTTTGCTACTACCAGGGAATCGACTACTGCATCCGCCACGACCTGGAAGGTTTCGAGCCGGGGGCGCAAGGCGAGCACAAACTGGCGCGCGGCTTCGAGCCGGTGGCTACCTGGTCCGCCTTCTGGATCGCCCACCCCGGCATGCGCCGCGCGGTGGCCGACTTCATTCTTCGCGAAGATTCCGCGATGCAGGACTATGCAGCGGAAACCGCCACCCACCTGCCGTTCAGGCAGGCCGGCTGACCGCGAAGGTCAATGACTGCCGGAAGCCACGGCGAACATCCGTTCATTGCGCTTTTTGCGCGCCTCGTCGACCGTCAAGCCGACCAGGCTTTCCGGCGGCAACGGCACATCCCAGTGCTGCTGGAACAGATCCATGTCCTCGCCGGTGTCCAGGCGTGCCCGATAAACCTTCTCCTGCCAGGCAGGGGCATTGGGCAGGGCAACCAGTTGGACGGATTCGATGCGCATGGGAGCTTCCTCTGAAGGGCGGGTTCGCATCATCCTGCGCTCCGGATTGACAGCCTGTAATCGGGAATTTGACGGGGAATACCCTCTTGTTTCCAGCTCCCAAACCTGCCGAAACAGGATCAGGGCAATGGATCAAGCCGCACCAGGCCACCGCGCTGCAACGAACTCACTTGTCCTGGCGAAGCTCGTTCATGCGCCGCGCGTGGCTTCTGGCCTCGGCCGTATTCATCGCGGATACCTGGCGACCGAAGGCATCGCGCGCCTCCGGGCTTTTCTGGGTGGCCTGAATGCTGCGAATGCAGCGCCAGCGTTTGCCGGCCTTGGTTTCGATCTGGCGCATCTCCTCAACCGGGTGATGTGCGCCGCAGTGGTAACAGAATTTGGTCTGGTTCGTCATGCCCGGCAATTTGAGTGAGAAGCCGCAAAGACCAGCCCGTTTGAGCCAGACCGTTGGTATTGCTGGTCGGGGCGGCGGGATTCGAACTCGCGACCCCTTGCACCCCATGCAAGTGCGCTACCAGGCTGCGCCACGCCCCGACTGAATGAATTATAACAGACACCCGCCAGCACCTTGCATGCCGGGCGCGAACCGGCGTCAGGCGGCACGGAGGAATTCAATGAGCGAAGCGAGTTCCGCGCGCAACGATGCCTGGCTTGCGCCGACCGTTGCATCCGGTGGCGCGTGCAGCGTGCCGGGACCGTCTTCAAGGCGGTGGCGCGCTCCGCTGATGGTGAAGCCTTCCTGGTACAGCAGTTCGCGGATGCGCCGCACCAGAAGGACTTCATGATGTTGATAGTAGCGCCGGTTGCCGCGCCGCTTGACCGGGCGCAGTTGCGTAAACTCCTGCTCCCAGTAGCGCAGCACATGCGGCTTGACGCCGCACAGCTCGCTGACTTCACCAATCGTGAAATAGCGCTTGGCGGGGATCGACGGCAGCCCGTCCCGGCTATTGCTGGCCGTTGCCACGCGGGAAGGCCTCGACCGCCGCCTTGAGCTTCTGGCTGGCGTGGAAGGTGACAACGCGGCGAGCCGTGATCGGGATTTCCTCGCCGGTCTTGGGGTTGCGTCCCGGACGCTGCGGCTTTTCGCGCAACTGGAAATTGCCGAACCCGGAAAGCTTGACGCTGTCGCCCTTTTCCAGCGCCAGGCGCAGTTCGTCGAAGAAGGCCTCGACCATATCCTTGGCCTCGCGCTTGTTGAGCCCCACTTTTTCGAACAGCAGATCGGCGAGTTCCGCCTTGGTCAATGTCATATCAGCTCCGACTGCATTTAGGCCCGCAGGGACGCATTGAAGGCTAAGCGTGCCGTAGCGACCAGCACTGCGACTGCCGCCTCCACTTCCGCATCCTCGAGAGTACGTTGAGTATCTTGCATAACTATGCGAAAGGCAAGGCTCTTTTCGCTTTCGCCCAGCCCCTTGCCCTGATACACGTCGAACAATGCAACATCGCGCACGATGGCCGGCGCAGCGGCGCGCAGCGCAGAGATCAGCGGCGCCAGGGGCTGGCTTTGCGGCACCACCAGGGCCAGGTCCCGAGTCACGGCGGGGAAGCGTGAAACCTCGGCATATTCCGGGAAAGGGGTGGCCAAAACCGCGGCCAGATCGAGCTCGAAAACAACCGGGGCAGTGCCCAGTTCGTATTTCTGCACCCAGCGCGGATGCAATTCGCCGATGACGCCCACCGGGCGACCATCGAGGCTGACAGAAGCACAGCGTCCCGGGTGCAGCGCGGGATGTTCGGTCTTGACGAATTCGAGGCGACGCGGAGCGAAAAGTGCCTCGACGTCGGCCTTGATGTCGTAGAAATCCACTCGGCGAACCGCCGCACCCCACTGCTCCGGCAGCGCAGAACCTGCCGCCAGTCCGGCCAGACGGAGCGGCTGTACAAAACCATCGACCGTCCCCGTACCGGCTTCACGCCTGAAGCAGCGCCCCAGTTCGAAGACCCGAACCCGTTCCGTCTGCCGCCGGCGATTGGCGACCAGGGCGCCCACCAGGCCACCGATCAGCGTCGAGCGCATGACGCCCATCTGGCTGGCAATCGGATTGGCGAGCGCGATCGGTGCCGGGTTGGCCGCAAAGTCGGCCTCCCATGCTGGCTCGACAAAGCTGTAGGTCACCACTTCGTGGTAGTCGCGCTCGGCAACCAGGCGGCGCAGGCTCATCGGCGAACGGCTTGACTCTGTGGCCGGCATCATCGCCATGCGCGCCACCGGAGGCAGCGAGGGTATGTTGTCGTAGCCGTGGAGGCGGGCGATTTCCTCGATCAGGTCTTCCTCGATTTCGATGTCGAAACGGAAAGACGGCGGCGTCACGACGAAGTCATCGCCCTGCCGTTCCACCGCAAGCCCGAGCCCCTTGAGCAGGCTTTCGATCCGCCCCCCTGCGAGCGTGACGCCCAGCACCCTGGCAACACGCCCCGTGCGCAGGCGCACCGGTTGGCGTGATGGCAGGTCGTCGGCGGAGACAGCCTCGACGACGGGACCGGGCTGGCCGCCGGATACTTCGAGAATCAGTTCGGTCGCCCGCTCGATCGCCCTGCGCTGCAGTTCGAAATCGACGCCGCGCTCGTAGCGGTGTGACGCGTCGGAGCTGAAGCCCAGCGCGCGCGCCTTGCCAGCGATCGCAGCGGGCGGAAAGAACGCGCTTTCGAGGAACAGGTCGCGCGTCGCATCATTGATCCCCGAATGCTCGCCACCCATGACGCCGGCGATCGCCAGCGGCTTTGCGTCGTCGGCAATCAATGCCGTATCCGTCGAGGGCGTGACGGTCTGTTCGTTCAACAGCAGGAGTTGCTCGCCGGGCGCCGGATAGCGCACGTGGATTGCACCGGAAAGTTCGGCGTCGTCGAAGGCGTGCAGCGGCTGGCCGAGTTCGAGCATCACGTAATTGGTGACGTCGACCAGGAAGGAGATCGCGCGGACGCCGCTGCGCTCGATACGCCGCCGCATCCACTCCGGCGTTGCCGCAAGGGCATTGACGCCGCGGATGATGCGGCCGCAGTAGCGCGGGCACGAAGCGGGGGCATCAAGCACGACGCGGCGCGTGTCGGCGACCAGCGCCGCCACCGGCTCGGCCTCCGGCGCCAGCAATGGCGCACCGGTCAGCGCCGAGACTTCGCGCGCAATGCCGAGCAGGGACAGGCAGTCGGCACGATTCGGCGTCAGCTTGAGGGTGATCAGGTGATCATCGAGGTCCAGATGACGGCGGATATCCTCACCGACTGGCGCGTCAGCGGCCAGCGGCAGCAGCCCGCCGTGATCCTCGGACAACCCGAGTTCGCGTGCCGAGCACAGCATGCCGAAACTCTCTATGCCACGCACCCTGGCCCGCTTGATCTCGATCCCCGGCAGCCTGGCGCCGACCCGCGCGCAGGGCACCTTCATGCCGGCGGCAACGTTCGGCGCGCCGCAAACGATCTGCAACGGACTGGATTCGCCGACACTGACGGAGCAGAGCTTGAGCTTGTCGGCATCGGGATGTCTCTCGACGCTCAGCACCTCCGCCACGACGACATTCGAAAAGTCGGCGCCGGCGGGACGGCACTCCTCGACTTCGAGACCAGCCATGGTCAGCACACGGCAGAGTTCCTCGCTCGACAGGGGAGGATTGCAGAAGCTGCGCAACCAGGATTCTGAGAATTGCATGGTCTATTGGAATTGCGCAAGGAATCGCAGGTCGCCCTCGAAGAACAGGCGCAAGTCGTTGATGCCGTAACGCAGCATGGTCAGCCGGTCCGGCCCCATGCCGAAGGCGAAGCCGGTGTACTGCTCGGGATCGAAGCCGCCGCAGCGCAGGACATTGGGATGGACCATGCCGCAACCGGCGATTTCCAGCCACCGGCCCTCCAGCGCCCCGCCCATGAAGGCGACATCGATTTCCGCCGAAGGCTCGGTGAACGGGAAGAAGGAGGGCCGGAAGCGCACCTTGAGATCGTCGGACTCGAAGAAACGCCGCAGGAAATCCGCGACGACGCCCTTGAGGTCGGCAAAGCTGACACCCTCCCCCACCCAGAGGCCTTCAACCTGGTGGAACATCGGCGAATGCGTGGCGTCGGAATCGACGCGATAGACGCGGCCGGGGCAGATCACGCGCAGTTCCGGCATGGTTTCCAGGTGTTTGTGGGCCGCCGTATGCGCCAGCATCGCACGGATCTGAACGGGGCTGGTGTGGGTGCGCAGCAGCACGTCGTCATGCACCTTGCCATCTTCGCCGAGCAGGTAGAAGGTATCGTGCATCGATCGCGCCGGATGGTTCTCCGGTGTGTTGAGCGCCGTGAAATTGTGCCAGTCGGTTTCGATCTCGGGGCCCTCGGCCACGTCGAAACCGATGGAGCGGAACAAGGCTTCGATGCGGTCGAGGCTGATGGTCACCGGATGCAGGCTGCCGCGCGGCAGGCCGCGACCGGGCAGGGTGACATCCAGCGCTTCGGTCGCCAGTTGGGCTTCGAGCTGGGCGTCCTTCAAGGCATCGCGCCGTGCCGCCAGCGCCGACTCCAGGCGTTGCTTGGCAACGTTGATCGCCGCACCGGCGGCCTTGCGCTCTTCCGCAGGCAGTTTGCCGAGGCCCTTGAGCAGTGCAGTGAGGGATCCGTCCTTGCCCAGGTAGCGCGCCTTGGCGTCTTCCAGCTTCGCCGGCTCGGTGGCGGCAGCAAAATCGGACGTCGCGGAAGCTACAAGTTGATCGAGGTTATCCATTGCTCACGACGGAAAAACAACAGAAAAAAGGAGGCCCCAACAGCCCTGGGCCTCCTTCTCCGGGTACAGCGAAACTCAGGCCGTCAGCTTGGCCTTGGCCTGCTCGGCCAGGGCGGCAAATGCCGGCTTGTCGAACACGGCGAGGTCCGCCAGCACCTTGCGATCGACTTCGATCGAGGCCTTCTTCAGGCCGTTCATGAAGGTGCTGTACTTCATGCCGAGTTCGCGGGCCGCCGCATTGATGCGGGCAATCCACAGCACACGGAACTGCCGCTTGCGCTGGCGACGGTCGCGATAGGCATATTGCCCGGCCTTCATCACCGCTTCCTTGGCGATGCGATAGACCTTGCTGCGACGGCCGCGGTAACCCTTGGCCAGGTCGAGAACCTTCTTGTGGCGCGCGCGCGCCGTTACACCACGTTTTACTCTTGGCATGGTGGCTCTCCTTAGGCGTTGGGCAGCATGGCGCGCACCGACTTGACATCGGAGGCATGCACGGTGTGCACACCGCGCAACTGGCGCTTGCTCTTGGTGGTTTTCTTGGTCAGGATGTGGCGCTTGAATGCGGTCGCGCGCTTGATGCTGCCTGAAGCGCGCACGATAAAGCGCTTCTTGGCCCCGCTCTTGGTCTTCATCTTCGGCATCGAAGATCTCCCTATTACATGGCTGCCAGGTGTTTCCCGCCTCGGGAATGCTTGGTGACCCGCAACCACTTCTTGTTTCCGCATGCCATGCATGCGGCACAAATTTCAAATGCTCAGTGCGGCTTTTTCTTGGAAGCCGCCAGCACCATGATGAGCTGGCGCCCTTCCATCTTGGGCCACTGTTCGACCATCGCCTGCTGCTCGAGATCGGTCTTGATTCGTTCCAGCATGCGCATGCCGATTTCCTGGTGCGCCATTTCACGTCCTCGAAACCGCAAGGTGATTTTTGCCTTGTCACCCTCGCTCAGAAACTTGATCACATTGCGCAGCTTGATCTGGTAATCGTTTTCGTCCGTACCCGGCCGAAACTTCACTTCCTTCACCACCACCTGCTTCTGCTTCAGCTTGGCCTCGTGCTGGCGTTTGGCCTCCTGGTACTTGAACTTGCCGATGTCCATGATCTTGCAGACCGGCGGCACGGCCGTTGGAGCGATTTCCACCAGATCCACACCGGCTTCTTCGGCCAGCGCCAGCGCCTGACGAATCGGGACGATGCCCAGTTGCTCTCCGCCTTCCCCGACCAGTCGAACCTCGGGGGTCGTGATCTCTTCGTTGAGACGCTGCGATTTGTCCTGAGCGATGGTTCAACCTCCAAAAAATTAAAAAATCAGACCGCTACGCTTCTGGTGCATTCCTCATGCAACAGACGTTCGATCAAGGCCTGGGGGGACATCTGCCCGAGATCCTGATTGCCGCGGGCACGTAAAGCGACCAACCCAGCGGCCTTTTCCTTGTCGCCAACGACAACGATGTAAGGCCGCTTCAACAAGCTATGTTCTCGGATTTTATAGTTTATTTTCTCTCCGCGCAAATCGCTCTCGACGCGCAGGCCGGCGTCGCGCAGCATTTTCGCCACATTTTCGGCGTAATCCGTCTGTGCTTCCGAGATATTCATGACCACCACCTGCACCGGCGCCAGCCACAGCGGGAAGGCGCCGGCGTGGTTTTCGACCAGGATCCCGATGAACCGCTCCAGCGAGCCGAGGATCGCCCGATGCAGCATCACGGGGGTGTGGCGGCTGTTGTCCTCGCCGACATACTCGGCGCCAAGGCGGCCGGGCATGGAGAAATCCACCTGTATCGTGCCGCACTGCCAGGAGCGCCCGATGGCGTCCTTGATGTGGAATTCAATCTTGGGACCGTAGAAGGCCCCCTCCCCCGGCAGCTCGGTCCATTCCAGGCCTGAAGCCCGCAGACCGTCGCGCAACGCCTCCTCGGCCTTGTCCCAATCGTTGTCGGTACCGACGCGACCTTCGGGCCGCAAGGCGATCTTGACCGAGACATCGGGAAAACCGAAGTCCCGGTACACCTTCCGCAGCAGCACGTTGAAGGCGATCACCTCCGCCGGGATCTGATCTTCGGTACAGAAGATGTGGCCATCGTCCTGGGTGAAGCCGCGCACGCGCATCACGCCGTGCAGGGCGCCGGACGGCTCGTTGCGATGGCAGGAGCCGAACTCGCCGTAACGCAGCGGCAGGTCGCGGTAGGAACGCACGCCCATGTTGAATATCTGCACATGGCCGGGACAGTTCATCGGTTTCACGCCGTAGTCGCGGTGCTCCGAAGTGGTGGTGAACATGTTGTCCTTGAAATGCGCCAGGTGGCCCGACTTCTCCCACAGACTGAGGTCGAGAATCGCCGGGCAGCGCACTTCCTGGTAGCCGTTGTCGCGATACACACGCCGCATGTACTGCTCGATCTGCTGCCAGAGCGTCCAGCCGTGCGGATGCCAGAACACCATTCCCGGCGCCTCCTCCTGCAGGTGGAACAGGTCGAGCTGCCGGCCGAGCTTGCGGTGATCGCGTCTTTCGGCTTCTTCCAGCATGTGCAGGTAGGCCGCCAACTCCTCCTTCTTCGCCCAGGCCGTGCCATAGATGCGCTGCAACTGCTCGTTCTTCTGGTCGCCGCGCCAGTAGGCGCCGGCCACCTTCATCAGCTTGAAGACCTTGAGTCTCCCCGTCGACGGGACGTGCGGGCCGCGGCAGAGGTCGATGAAGTCGCCCTCGCGATACAGCGACACATCCTCGCCTTCGGGAATCGCCGCAATCAGCTCCGCCTTGTAGTGCTCGCCGATCGACTTGAAGAACTCGACGGCCTTGTCGCGCGACCAGACTTCGCGGGTAACCGGGAAATCCTTTTTCGCCAGTTCGGCCATGCGCTTTTCGATGGCCTCCAGATCTTCCGGCGTGAAAGGTCGCTTGCAGGCGAAGTCGTAGTAGAAGCCGTTTTCGATCACCGGGCCGATGGTCACCTGCGCTTCGGGAAACAGTTCCTTGACCGCGTAGGCCAGCAGGTGCGAGGTCGAATGGCGAAGGATGTCGAGGCCATCGGCTTCCTTGTCGGTAACGATGGCGACCTGGGCGTCGCGTTCGATCAGGAAGGAGGTATCGACCAGCTTGCCATCGACGCGCCCGGCCAGCGCCGCCTTGGCCAGGCCGGCGCCAATCGAGGCGGCGACCTCGGCTACGGTGAGCGCATGCGGGTAGTCTCGCTTCGATCCATCAGGCAAGGTGATCAACGGCATGTTCGCTGGCTCCGGAAAAGCAACAGGGCGCACGGTTCACGCGGGAATCACGCGGTGCGCCCTGCCGATCAATTTCGCAAAATTTTATCACAGCGCCTGAGCGCCTTGCGGCATGATTCCCTTCTCGCAGCAAGCGGAGGGAGGCTATGGACATCGACGGTTTCATGGAGAACTACAAGCGCGCCTGGGAAACCAGCGACGAGAATCTGCTGGCATCGCTGTTCACGCCAGACGGCAGCTACCGCAACACCCCCTTTGCCGTCCAGCAGGGGCATGCGGCGATCAAGGAATACTGGCAGCGCACCAAGCTGCAGACCGACATCCGACTCACCTACGTGGTGCTCCAGCGTCACACTACCGGAGGCATCGCGCACTGGCACACCACCTACCAGGTCACCTCGGAAGACATGTTCAAGATGTGGGCCGCATCGACCGGCACCAACATGCTGGCGCGCCAACCGGGCGACCCGCTGCCGCGCCTGGCGCTGGATGGCATCGCCGTCGTCGAATTCGATGGCGGCGGGCTGTGTCGCGACTTCCGGCTCTGGTGGCACAGCCGGATCGACGACTGAGACCAATCCCACCGGGGGCTACGTTCCGCGGCAGGAGCCGCGGACATAAAACGAAACGGCCGCAGGGATGATCCTGCGGCCGTTTCGTGATGTTGGTAGGCGCGATTGGACTCGAACCAACGACCCCCACCATGTCAAGGTGGTGCTCTAACCAGCTGAGCTACGCGCCTGCTGCCTCGAAAGAGGCGCGAATTCTACCCGAATCGCGCCTTCGGTCAAAGAACCTGCTCAGCCTGCCAGTGCGGCCTTGATCTGATCCAGCGTGGACGTGTCGTCGATGGTCGTCAGGTCGCCGGCGTCGCGGCCTTCGGCGAGCGCCTGGATGGAACGGCGCAGCATCTTGCCGGAGCGCGTCTTGGGCAAACCGGTGACGAAGTGAACCCGCTTGGGCCGCGCGATGGCACCCAGGTTGTTGTCCACCACCTTCTTGATCTCCGCCTCCAGCGCCGCGCGCAGTTCGGGAGTGGCCACCCGCGCCTGATCCTTGGCCACGGCGAAGGCGACCGGTTCCTGGCCTTTCAACTGATCATTGACGCCCACCACGGCCACTTCGGCAACCGCCGCGTGCCCCTGTATGGCCTCTTCGATCTCGCGCGTGCCAAGGCGGTGGCCGGCGACATTGATCACGTCGTCGGTGCGACCGAGGATGTAGTGATAGCCCTCGTCGTCCTTGATGCCCCAATCGAAGCTGGAATACACCAGCGGATCCTTGAACAGGCTGAAGTAGGTCTTGACGAATCGATCGTCGTCGCCCCACACGGTCGACAGGCAGCCCGGCGGCAGCGGCGGCACGATGGCGACTATGCCCTTTTCATTGGCATCGCAGACGCTGCCGTCCTCGCGGAAGATGCGCAGATCATAGCCATAGACCGGGAAGCTCGGCGTGCCGAACTTGATCTTGGTGTCCTCGACGCCGCGCACTGTGGCCAGGATGGGCCAGCCGGTCTCGGTCTGCCAGTAGTTGTCGATCACCGGCAGCCTGAGTTCGCCCATGATCCATTCGTGGGTCGGCTGATCCAGCGGCTCGCCGGCGAGGAACAGGTGCTTGAGCGATGACAGGTCGTACTTGTGCAGCCAGCTGTTGTCGCTCTTCTTCAGCACGCGAATCGCGGTGGGCGCCGAGAACATGACATTCACCTTGTACTTCTCGACCAGTTGCCACCAGATGCCCGGATCCGGGCGAATCGGCGTGCCTTCGTACATCAGGGTGCACATCCCGGCGATCAACGGGCCGTAGATGATGTAGCTGTGGCCGACCACCCAGCCGATGTCCGAAGTCGAGAACATGGTCTCGCCCTCGAAGCCGGTAAAGATATGCTTCATCGACGAGGCCAGGGCCACCGCATAGCCGCCGGTGTCGCGCTGCACGCCCTTGGGCTTGCCGGTGGTGCCGGAGGTGTAGAGGATGTACGAGGGCTCGGACGATTCCATCCACTCGCAGGGCACCTCGGCGTTCATGTGCTGCGCGCGCAGTTCGGCGTAGTCCACGTCGCGCCCGGCAACTTTCGGCCATCCCTTGTCGAGGCCGCGATCGATCATCAGCACCTTCGCCGGGGGAAATTCGGCCAGTTTGCAGGCGTCATCGAGCAGGTGCTTGTAGGGCACCGCCTTGCCGCCGCGCATGCCGGCATCGCTGGAGATGATCAGCTTCGGCTTGGCGTCGTCAATGCGGGTCGCCAGCGAACCGGAGGCAAAGCCACCGAACACCACCGAGTGGATGGCGCCAATCCGCGCGCAGGCGAGGATGGCAAAGGTCGCCTCGGCGATCATCGGCATGTAAACCAGCACGCGATCGCCCTTGCCGACGCCCAGCGACTTCATGATCGCCGCCATGCGCATGACTTCCGATTTCAGTTCGGCGAACGAGTAGATCTTCTCCTCGTTGGTCTCGGTCGAGACATAGACCAGCGCGCGGGCATTCGGGCGCTTGGCGGCATGGCGGTCGACGGCGTTGTAGCAGAGGTTGATCTCGCCGCCGGAGAACCACTTGACGAACGGCGGCTTGCTGTAGTCGCGAATCGTCTGCGGCGGCTTGTGCCAGTCGACGAGCTTCGCCTCCTCGCTCCAGAACGCTTCGGGTTGCTCGATGGAACGCTTGAAGAACTCTGCATATTTTCCCATGTCAATCCTCGTTGGTTTTAGTTTCGGGCACTACATTTGACTTCGATGAAGGTGGCGTTAGCCTCCACTGAAACTCCTCTTTGCCGCGTTTGGTCTCGCGGTTGCTGCAAAAAAAAATGATGGGATGATTCCGGCTTCACTCTGCGATCCGCACCACGACGCGACCCTTGGCCCTTCCCGCGATATAGTCGTCAAAGGCCGCCGGCAAGTCGGCAAAGACAATGTCGCGAACCATCCCGCCCGAACCGGGCGCCAGATGGGCAGGGCGCATATCGGTGGCAAGGTGTCGCCAGACTTCCTCGCGCTGCGGCATCGGACGGTTGACTGAATCGATTCCCAGCAGGCTCACGCCGCGCAGGATGAACGGCATGACCGTGGTATTGAGGCCGAAGCCGGCAGCGAGGCCGATCGAGGCCAGGGTTCCGCCGATCTGCATGGTGCTGGCCATCCAGGCCAGCACGTCGCCGCCCAGGTTATCCACCGCGCCGGCCCAGGTTTCCTTGCCCAGCGGCTTGATCTTGGCCAGGTCGAGCGACTGGCGCAACAGAACCTCCTTCGCGCCCAGGCCCTTCAAATAGTCGGCCTCGGCCTCCTTACCGGTCAGGGCAACGACGTGATAGCCGCGCTTGGCAAGGATTTCGATCGCGATGCTGCCCACGCCGCCGGTCGCACCCGAGACGATCACGGGTCCCTTGTCCGGCGCCAAACCGTTGTGCTCCATGCGCACCACGGCAATCCCGGCGGTAAAGCCGGCGGTGCCGAGGGCCATTGCGTCATGCCGGGAAAGGCCGGCCGGCAACTTGACCACCCATTCGGCCGGCAGGCGGGCCATTTCCGCGTAGCCGCCGTGATGGGCAACGCCAATGTCGTAACTGGTGGCCAGTATCTCGTCGCCGGGCTTGAAGCGGGAATCGGTGCTGGCGGTTACGCGTCCCGCCAGATCGACACCGCCGATGCAGGGAAAGCGCCGAATGATGCGCCCGGCCCCGGTCGCGGCCAGGGCGTCCTTGTAGTTGATGCTGGAGTGGGTGACGGCGATGGAGACTTCGCCGGGGTCGAGTTGCGACTCGTCCAAAGCGACGAATCGGCTGACTATCTTGCCTTCTTCCTGATTGATCAGGTAAGCCTTGAAACTCACTGTCGCCTCCTTGAATCCCTGCCATGCAGCACCCGACGGATAGGGTCTCTTGCCTATTTAAGGTGTCAATTATAGCCAGACCCGACCAAAAGGGCGCTGCATCGGCAAGGGCATAAGGGGTTTACAGAAAGCATCGGTCAAGGCTATAGTCCGCCCCCATGCACGGAACACCCATACCCATGTTGAGGGCTTTGGTACTTACCGCCCTCCTCGCTTCCCCCTGCGCCCGCGCCGACGAACCCATCGTGGTTCCGCCGCCGTTGCAGGTGTCTTTCGTCGATCGCGCTACGGCGACCGCGCAGGATGCAATCGATCAGGCCATGGACCTGCTCGGCATTCGCTATCGTCGCGGCGGCAGTTCGCCGGAGACCGGTTTCGACTGCTCCGGGTTCGTCAGCCATGTTTTTCGTGAAGGCCTTGGACTGATGCTGCCGCGCAGTTCGAAGGAAATGAGCAAGTCGGGAGAAGCGATCGGCCAGGACGAACTGCGGCCCGGCGATCTGGTGTTCTTCAATACCATGCGCAAGGCCTTCTCCCATGTCGGCATCTATCTTGGCGATAATCAGTTTGTCCATGCCCCGCGTAGCGGAGGCCGCGTCCGCATTGAGGATCTGCGCGACGGCTACTGGATCAAGCGCTTCAACGGTGCCCGTCGCGTCAATCCGGACTAGTCACCCGCAGCAGTCCCGCCGCCAGCCCATGCTGGCTTTATTTTTCCTTGATATTGCGAATGATTCTTAATACAATAATTCAATCTCTTGACTTGGCCTGGAACCGCTCACCATGAAATCATCCCGTCTGCTCTTGTCCCTCCTCGCCTTCAGCGCTATCAGCGTTTCGGCCCAGGAAAAAGTGCTCAACCTCTATTCCGCGCGCCACTACCAGACGGACGAAGCGCTCTATGCCAACTTCACGCGGCAGACGGGGATCAAGATCAATCGCATCGAAGCCAAGGAAGAAGAGCTGCTCGAGCGCATCCGCAACGAGGGCGCGAACAGTCCCGCCGACATCTTCCTCACCGTTGACGCGGCGCGTCTGGCCAAGGCCGACGAACTGGGCCTGTTCGCCCCGGTGAAGTCCAGAATTCTGGAAGAACGCATTCCGGCCAATCTGCGCAGCCCGGACTGGTTCGCCTTTTCGACCCGCGCCCGCGTCATCGTCGCCAACAAGGATCTGGTCAAGACCGAAGACGTCCAGAACTACGAAGACCTGGCCAACCCCAAACTGAAGGGCAAGGTCTGCTCGCGTTCAGGCAGCCACCCCTACAACATCTCGCTGATGGCCGCGCTGATCGCGCACCTCGGCGAAGCCAGGGCCGAGGAATGGGCGCGCGGCGTGGTAGCCAATTTCGCCCGCGACCCAAAGGGCGGCGACACCGACCAGATCAAGTCCGTTGCGGCCGGTGAATGCGGTGTGGCGGTCTCCAACACCTACTATCTGGCCCGCCTGCTGCGCTCGGAAAAGCCTGAAGATCGCCGCATGATGGAGCGCGTCACCATCGTCTGGCCGAACCAGAAGGGCTTTGGCACACACATCAACATCTCGGGCGGCGGCATGTTGAAGACCGCACCGAACAAGGAATCCGCCGTGAGGTTTCTCGAATACCTTGCCGGCGACGATGCCCAGCGCTACTTCGCGGATGGCAACAACGAATGGCCGGCCGTCGCCGGCGTCGTCGTAAGGAATCCCGCGCTCGACGCCATGGGCAAGTTCAAGGCGGACAGTTTGCCGGTTGCCGCGCTGGCCAAAACCGCCGTCGCCGCGCAGCGCATCTACGACCGCGCCGGCTGGAAATAGGCGGCGTCGCGGTTCGCCGCCTCGCGGCAGCCTATTCCCGGCCTCACCACTTCGCGCGCTGGCGATTGCCTCTATAGTGGGCTCTTCGCCAACAAGAAATGGAGATCAGCATGTCCAGGCCGGAAATCGCCGCAAAATCACCTTTCGCCGTCGCAGTGGAGAAAGGCACGGATTACTGGTGGTGCGCCTGTGGCAAGAGCAAGTCACAGCCGTTTTGTGACGGCAGCCACAAGGGCTCTGAATTCACCCCGCTCAAGCACACCGCGGGAGAAAGCAAGACGGTGTATTTCTGCGGCTGCAAACACAGCGCCAACGGGGCGTTGTGCGACGGCACGCACAAGTCGCTCTAGCAGGAACCGATCTGCCTGCGCCCGGCGGCGATCTGCCTGGCGAGCAGGATGATCGGCAGCAGACCAACCGCGACGATGGCCAGCGCTGCGCTCGAGGCCTCGGCCAGACGTTCGTCGGCGGCCAGCGTGTAGGTTTGGGTCGCCAGCGTATCGAAATTGAAGGGGCGCATCACCAGGGTTGCCGGCAGTTCCTTCATCACATCGACAAACACCAGCAGTGCCGCAGTGAGCAGACTGCCGCGCAACAGGGGCAAATGGACCCGGCGCAGGGTTTCAGCCGGGCTGCTGCCGAGGCTGCGCGCACTGGATTCCATGCTGGGCGTGATGCCGGCCAGGCCTGCCTCGACGGTTTGCAGTGCAATCGCCAGGAAACGGGCGAGGTAGGCGTACACCAGCGCGGCGATGCCTCCAGTAAGGATCAGGCCCGGATTGACTCCCGTCATCTGTGTCCACAGACCAGCCAGCAGGTAGTCGAGCCGGGTCACCGGAATCAGTACGCCCACCGCGATCACCGAACCCGGCACGGCGTAGCCCAGACCAACGACCCGGCTCGCCAATCGCGGCAGCCGGCGCCCCTCGCGCGCGGCGAAGCCAAGCAGCAGCGCAAGCAGCGCAGCGAGTACGGCTGCCAGCGTCGCTAGGGCAAGGCTGTTCCGTGCCAGCAGTAGAAACCGTCCGGCAAAGCCGCTGCCTTCTTCGCCGACATCCCCGGCGGCAAGGCGCAGCAGCAGCACTGCGGGCAGCACAAAGCCGATGACGACCGGAATCGCGCAGCCGACCTGCGCCAGCAGCGCACGCCAGCCGCCGAGCACCTGCCGCGTGGCGCGACGGCGGCCGCCACTGTCGTGATAGCGGGCGCGCCCTCGGCTGATTCGCTCCAGCAGGATCAGCAAGGCCGTGAAACCAAGCAGGGCCGCTGCAAGCTGCGCAGCGGCAACACGGTCACCCAGGGAGAACCATGCCCGGTAGATGCCGGTGGTGAAAGTCTGCACCGCGAAGTAGGCCACCGTGCCATAGTCGGCCAGCGTCTCCATCAATGCCAGCGCCATGCCGGCGGCGATGGCCGGTCGCGCCAGCGGCAGCGAAACCCGCCAGAAGCCCTGCCAGGGGTTGAGGCCGAGCGCGCGCGCCGCTTCGATCATGCCGCCGGCGCGCTCGAGCAAGGCCGTGCGCACCAGCAAGTAGACGTAGGGATAGAGGACGCAGGAGAACAGCACGATGGCGCCGGCCAGCGAACGCACGTCGGGGAACCAGTAGTCGCCCCTGTGCCAGCCAAAGGTGTCGCGCAGACCGGTTTGCACCGGGCCGACGAACTGCAGGAAGTCGGTATAGGTGTAGGCCAGCACATAAGCCGGCATGGCCATGGGCAACAACAGCGCCCACTCCGCAATGCGCCTTCCGGGAAAATCATTCAGGGCCACCAGCGAGGCCGCGCCCGTGCCGATCGCTGCAACGCCAACCCCCACGCCCAGACAGAGCCAGATCGAGTTCGCCACATACTCCGGCAGAACCGTCGCCAGCAAATGGCCCCAGGTTTCTCCGGTACCGCCGGTGAACAGATTCGCGCCGACGGCGAGCACCGGCAAGGCGACCAGAACGGCGAGCGCGACGGAGAAGACGGCCAGGGGTGAGGAGCGGAATGGGAGGGACACGTCGGGCTGATTATAATTGAGACTCATTCTGCGCAATCCGCCATGCCGGTAGCGATCATGCCCCTGCTCGAAGTCGACCATGTCAGCCAAGCCTATGGCAAGCAAGCCGTGGTGCGCGAACTGTCCTTCAACCTGGCGTCCGGCGAAATCGCCTGCCTGTTGGGATCGTCCGGTTGCGGCAAGACGACCATGTTGCGCCTGATCGCGGGCTTCGAAGCACCCTCGGCGGGCCGCATCCGCCTGAATGGCACGACGATTGCCGACGCAAGGACGCAGGTGCCGGCCGAGGCGCGGCGCATCGGTATGGTGTTTCAGGATTACGCATTGTTCCCGCACCTGTCGATTGCCGACAACATCGGCTTCGGCCTGCGTGCGCAGTCGGCCCCGGCGCGACGCGGGCGTGTCGGCGAAATGCTTGAACTGATCGGTCTGGCCAGCCACGGCGAGCGCTATCCGCACGAACTTTCCGGTGGTCAGCAGCAGCGCGTGGCGCTGGCGCGCGCCCTGGCGCCGCAACCGCACCTGCTGCTGCTTGACGAGCCTTTTTCCAATCTTGATGTCGAACTGCGCGAACGCCTTTCGCTGGAAGTCCGCGACATTCTCAAGCGCGCCCGGATGACGGCGATTCTGGTCACCCACGACCAGAACGAAGCCTTTGCAGTAGCCGACATGGTCGGCATCATGCGCGAAGGCGGCATCGAGCAGTGGGACACGCCCTACAACCTGTATCACCGCCCCGCCACGCGGCATGTTGCCGATTTCATTGGTCAGGGCGTCTTCCTGCCCGGCGAGGTGCTGTCGCGGCAAGTCGTCGAGGTGGAACTGGGCCGGCTCGATTCCGACGTGCCGATGGATTGCGGCGCCAGTTGCGCCGAATGCCGCCGCGGCTGTCGGCTGGATGTGCTGCTACGGCCCGACGACGTGATTCACGACGACGCCAGTGAAGTCAAGGCCGAGGTCATCGCCAAGGCCTTTCGCGGCGCGGAGTTTCTCTACACGCTGCGTCTGGCGTCGGGCGCACAGGTGCTGTCCCTGGTGCCTTCCCACCACAACCACGCAATCGGCGAAAAGATCGGTATCCGGCTGCTGGTCGATCACGTCGTCACCTTCCCCCGGTTCTGATGGTCCCCTGGCTGCCTGAGGAGGCCGTGTTTCCGCGGCTCGACACCGCCCTCGCGGAACCCAACGGCCTGCTGGCGGCAGGCGGCGACCTGAGCCCGCAGCGAATGATCGCCGCGTATCGGCACGGGATTTTTCCCTGGTACTCGGCCGGCGAACCGATTCTTTGGTGGAGCCCCGATCCGCGCATGGTGCTGTTTCCCGAAGAATTGAGCATTTCCCGCTCGCTGGCGAAGACACTGCGCAATGCCCGCTACGAGGTACGCCTGGATACCGCTTTCGGCGACGTGGTAAAAGCCTGTGCCGGCAAGCCGCGCGCGGGCCAGTCCGGAACATGGATCACCCCTGAAATGCTGGCGGCCTATCGCGAGCTGCACCTGCTGGGCTACGCGCACAGCGTGGAAACCTGGATCGGGGACACGCTCGCGGGCGGACTCTACGGCGTTGCGATAGGCCGGGCCTTTTACGGCGAATCGATGTTCAGCCATGCGCGGGATGCATCAAAAATCGCGCTCGCGCATCTGTGCGCCCACCTCAAGCGGCGCGGATTCGGCATAATCGACTGCCAGATGGAAACCAGACACCTCGCCTCGCTCGGCGCCCGACCGATTCCCCGCCGCGACTTCGCTGCGCGGCTGGATGATTTGTGTGCGCGCGGCGATGCGCCAGGATGCTGGCCGGCGACGGACATTGGCGGTCATTTCAGGCCCCGGCGATGATGCAGCCATGACCCACCTGCGCGATCTGCCGCCCTTTCCGCTGTTGCAGTTCTATGCCACGGCGCCTTACGGCTGCTCCTACCTTCCGGGGCGCATCGCGCGGTCCCAGGTCGCGGCGCCGACTCACCTGATCGACAGCGCCACCTACAGCGAACTGGTGCGTGCCGGGTTTCGCCGCAGCGGCGTGTTCACCTATCGCCCCCATTGCGATGCCTGCCGCGAATGCCAACCAGTGCGGCTCGACGTGGGCCAGTTCGTGCCCGGCCGCAGCCAGCGCCGCGCGCTGCGCCAGCACGCCGCGCTGACCGCGCGCGAATGCAGCCTGAGCTACCGCGAGGAACACTACCGCCTCTACCAGCACTACCAGGCGGCGCGCCATTCCGGCGGCGGCATGGACCAGGACAGTCGCGACCAGTACGCCCACTTCCTGTTGCAAACGCACGTCGACAGCCGTCTGATCGAATTCCGCGAAGACGGCGTGTTGCGTATCGTCAGCATCATCGACGTATTGGCGGACGGACTCTCGTCCGTCTATACGTTTTACGATCCGGACATCCCGAACGCAAGCTATGGCACCTTCGCCATCCTCTGGCAGATCGCGCAGTGCCAGCACGCGGGACTGCCCTGGCTTTACCTCGGCTATTGGATTCGCGACAGCCGCAAGATGGCCTACAAGGCCAGGTTCCGTCCGCTTCAAGCGCTGCGCCAGGGTGTGTGGCAGCCGGTCGAAGAATAGGTCCGGATCAGGAGTTATGCCTCCGGCAGAGCCGGGGGCGGTATCCCCTGCGGCCAGCGCCGGTGACGCGCCGACTTGACCGAGGTCAGCGTGCGGTCGCCGTCTCCCGCCGCCGATAACCGCGCCAGGCCGGCCATACCGCGGCGGCGAACACCAGCACCAGCACCAGCAGGGGCCACAACACCGGGCGATTCCACTCGGCACGGCGCTGTTCGCGCAAGGCGGCATCCACGCGCTGGTACTTGAGCGTGTTGTGGCCGACCTTGCTCGGCTTTCTGTTGGTCAGCCAGGCATGACGCAAGGTGTAGTCCTTTGGATGAAAGCCCCAGATCCAGGGAGCATCGATGCGCAGTATGTCCGTCATGCGATCGATCAGCTCCTGGCGTTCTGCCCCGCTTTCCATGGCCTTCATTCGCTCGAACAGCCGGTCGTATTCCGGATTCTCGTAGTTCGCCGCGTTCTCGCCCTGATGCTTGACCTTGCCCTGCTTGCCGTAGAGAAGAAACAGGAAATTCTCGGGATCGGGATAGTCGGCGTTCCAGCCGAAATAGAAAAGCTGCACCGCCCCCTTGCGGACCTTTTCCTGGAAGCGATTGTAGTCGGTGCTGCGTATAACCAGTTGTGTGTCGATCCGGGCGAACTGCTTGTTGAGCCAGTCGATCCGCGCCTTGGCGCCAACACCGGTGGCGGTGGTGTCGAGGTTGATCACCAGCGGTTCACCGGTCTTCGCGTCGCGCCCGTTGGGCCAGCCGGCCTCGGCCAGCAAGCGCCTGGCTTCGGCGATCGACTTGCGCCGCGGCTGGCCGTCCGCCCACTCGTACATCTGTCGGTTGATCCCCACCGCACCCTCGCGGTAGCCGAATATGCCGGGCGGGATCGGCCCCTGCGCCGCGACGCCGCGACCGTTCTGGAAAATCGAAATGAACTCTTCCTGATCGACGGCGATGGAAATCGCCTGGCGCAGCTTGCGCGCATTGTCCGCCGTCTTTGGGTCCGCGCCGCCGAGCAACGGGTCGAGCCAGTTGAAGCCCATGTACATGCTGGAGGTCGCCACCGAGGTGGTCAGCACGATGCCCTGCGCGCGCATGTCGTCGGACAGCGTGATCTCGCCGGCGGTCACCTGCACGGCCTGGTCGAAGGCATCCGAAGAAATGCCGGACGCATCGTAATAGCCCTGCAGGAATTTGTTCCAGTAGGGTATCTGCTCCTTCTCGCGGGTGAACACCACCTTGTCGATGAAGGGTAGGTTCTGGCCGCAATCCTTGATCAGGCCTTCCTTGACATCGTCCGGCTCGCCTTCGCAGGGATAGCTCTCCTGGCGAAAGTTCGGATTCCTCTCCAGCACCATGCGCGCATTCGGATTGTTCTCGGTCAGCATGTAGGGGCCGGTGCCGATCGGATACCAGTCGAGCGTCAGGTTCTTTTCCGCCATTCCCGGCTGGCTGTGGAACTTGTCCGCTTCCCACGGCATCGGGGCAAAGAAGGGCATCGCCAGCCAGTACAGGAACTGGGGGTACTTGCCCTTGACCCGGATCCGGTAACGATAGCGGTCGATCACCTCCGCCCCTGCAAGACGGTGCTCGCGCAAGTCGATCCACGGCTTGTCCTTCTCTGCCTTCAGGCGCACGGCGAAATCATCGAGGCCGACCACGTAGTCGGCCATCAAGCCGAAGATCGGCGAATGCAAGCGCGGATGCGCGAGGCGCTTCAGGCCGTACACGTAGTCTTCGGCGGTCAGTTCGCGTGTGTCGCGCTGCGTGAATTCGCCCAGGGTACTGATGCCTGCCAGTTGCCCGGCCGACAGCGAGTGATACATGAAATCGCCCGTCGTGGTGCGGGCAAAGGCCGGATGCGGCTGATAGCGGATACCGGGCTTGAGCGCGATCACGTAGTCGGTGAAGGCGATGCTGGCGACGTCTGCGTTGTCCGGCAGCACGCGGCCCTTTGCATCCAGGTAGCGCGGCAGCGGCACCGCCTCGACGGTCGCGGCGACCAGTGTGTAAGGGCGCTTGAGATAGTGATACTGCAACGGCGGTTCGTAGATCTGCGCCGTGAAGGTGATCTCGTCCTCGCTGTACGACTGCACCGGATCGAGATGCTTGGGCCGCTCGGTGAAGGCGCTGTAGAGGATGTTCCTGCCGCGATCCGCCGCCGGGTAGGGATCATTCCACGCGCTGCCGCAGGCGCTCAGCAGCAGGGCAAAAAGGCAGGGGAACACGCTACGCATGCCGGCGAGTTTAGCCGATCCGCTATAATCCGCCGCTGGATTAGACCAAGGAAGAGCGATGGGATTTCTCGCGGGCAAACGCATTCTGATCACCGGGCTGATCTCCAACCGCTCGATCGCTTACGGCATCGCCAAAGCCTGCCACCGCGAAGGCGCCGCGCTTGCGTTCACCTACCAGAACGAACGCTTCCGGGATCGGATCGCCAAGTACGCCGGCGAATTCGGCTCGGCGGCGGTTTTCCCTTGCGATGTCGCCGAAGACGCCGAGATCGACGCCGTCTTCGCCGAACTCGGGAAGCAATGGGACGGGCTTGACGGCCTGGTCCATTCGATCGCCTTTGCCCCCAACGAAGCGATTGAAGGCGACTTTCTGGAAGGCATCTCGCGCGAGTCGTTCCGCATCGCGCACGATGTGTCGTCCTACAGTTATGCGGCCCTGGCGAAGGCTGCCCGGCCCCTGCTGCTCAAGGGCAACAACCCGTCACTGCTGGCGCTGACCTATCTCGGCGCAGTGCGCACCATGCCCAACTACAACACCATGGGCCTGGCCAAGGCCAGCCTCGAAGCGGCGACGCGCTACCTGGCCTTTTGCCTCGGTCCGCAGGGTATCCGTGCCAACGCGCTGTCCGCCGGCCCGATCAAGACGCTGGCGGCCTCCGGCATCGGCAATTTCGGCAAGTTGCTGGCCTACAACGCCCATCACGCGCCGCTGCGCCGCAATGTGACAATCGACGAAGTCGGCAACGCCGCGGCGTTCCTGCTGTCGGACCTCGCCAGCGGCATCACCGGCGAGATCCTGTATGTCGACGGCGGCACGCATACCACCGCGATGGGCAATGCGGACCCGCTGCCGGGCTAGTCCACACTCGTCGCCGCCCAAAGACAAAGCCCCGCAATGCGGGGCTTTGCGTTTGGGGCGTGCAGCAGATCAGTGCTCCTTGCTCTCCAGCGCGGCCTTGTTGATCTGTACCGGATATTTCTCCTTCAAGGTCGCGAGCCAGGCCGAGAACTCTTCCTCCGCAATGAAGCGGGCATATTGCTGGAGCAGTGCGCCGCGGCGCGGATCATCCTTGGCAGGCTCGCCGGGCTTGACCGAGCTGATCCGATACAGCGCATAGCCGTTGCCGGGCGAGGCAAATCCGGCGTGGGCCGGCAGCTTTCCGGTATCCGCCTTGAACACGGCCCGCACGGCATCGGGCGGTAGCCCCTGCGGCGAAGTTCGGCTCACGCTGCGCGCGGGCGACCAGGCGAGGTCGACCGCCTGGCCTGCTGCCAGGCGGCCCAGCTTTTCCTCGCCATCCTTGATCGCCAGCTTGACTGCTTCGTCGCGAACCAGCCGCTTTTCGACGTCGCCCTTGACCGCTTCCAATGGCTGCAAGGCAGCCGGCTTGTGCTCAAGGACGCGCGCGGAGACCAGAGTGCCCGCTGCAACCTCGACCGCCTCGGTATTGCGTTTGTTCTTCAGGCCATCGTCGCCGAACAGGGCGGCAGCCAGTTTTTGATTGTCGAAGGGTGGCGGCAGCTTGCCGCCTTTCGCCAGCCACGGCGTCTGACGCGGCTCCAGTTTCCATTTTTCGGCAGCCGGCTTAAGGCTGTCGGCCTGCTCATACACCATGTTGCCGAAGGCTTCGGCCGCTTCCGCGTACCGCTTCGTTCCGGCTTCCCGCTTGAGTTCAGCCTGGATCTCGGCCTTGACGCCCTCGATCGGCCTGACGCGCTCGGCACGCACGCCTGTCAGGCGAATGATGTGGAAGCCGAAATCGGAACGCACGACATCGGAAATCTGCCCTTCCGTCAACGCGAAGGCTGCTTCCTCGAAGGCCTTCACCATCCCGCCGCGACCAAACCAATCCAGATCGCCGCCCTTTTCGGCCGATCCCGGATCCTGGGAATTCTGCTTTGCCAGCCTGGCAAAATCACCCGGGGCTTTCCGCGCCTGCGCCAGAAGCTCGTCCGCCTTGCCCCTTGCGGCCTTGGCCTCCGCCTCGGGCGCATCCTTCGCGGCACGGATCAGGATATGGCTGGCGCGACGCTTTTCGCCTTCCTTGTAACGGTCTATGTGCGACTGATAGTAGGCCTTGATTTCCTCGTCGCCGATGGTTGCCTGGGCCGTCAGCGCATCCCGGCTCAACACCAGAAACTCGGCCCGCACCTGCTCCGGCAACTCGAACTGCGTGCGGTTGGCCTCGTAGAACTTCTGCGCCGCATCGGAGGCAAGTTTCACCTGGCCAGCATAAGCCTCCGGCAGCAGCCGCACCTCGCCGATCTCGCGCTGCTCGGTCAGTGTCGCCAGCCAGCGACTGGCGGCGACCTGGCCGGTTATTCCGGCCTCGGCGACCGGCTGCATCAGTTGCTGCATGGCCATGTCCTGACGCAGACGGCCCTCGAACATTTCCTTGCTCATGCCCTGCGCCGCAACCAATGCCTCGTAGCGCTCCCTGGAAAACTTGCCGCCTTCCTGCAGCGAGGGAACTCCAGCGATGAACTGGGCCAATTGCTCGTCGCCCACCAGCAACCTGGATTTCTGCGCCTGCTCCGCCAGCAGGTGCTGGGTGACCAGCGAATCAAGCACCACGCGACGCACCTGCGCCGATTCGAACACGGCCGGATCGACTCTCCCGCCCAGTTGCGCGCGCATCCGCTCCTGCTGCTCGCGCAGGGCCGTCTGGAATTCCTGCTGGCTGATTTTGCCGCTTCCCACGGTGGCGACACCCGCCCCGACATCGGCATTGCGCACATAGGACTCGACGCCCCAAAAGGCAAACGGAAGCGTGATCAGTGCCAGGAAACCCTGGGTCACCTTGCGGTTGTTGCGAACGAATTCAAGCATGCGCTGAAAACCCTGGATGCGACAAAGGCGAACAGCCGTTCGCCTTTGTCCGGTGGTGAATGATGGCCGAATTGAAACGCCCGCCGGGCGTCCAACGGAGAAATTTTACACCATTCACGACGATGCCCAGGCAGGCTGGTCCAGGTGCGAAATGGCGTTGGCGTAGTAGCACAGGGTCTCGATCTGATCCGGCGCCGGGCGAAACAGGCCGTCCTCCTCCAGCACGATGCGGCGCAAGGTGAGCATGCGCAGGCCGACGCCGAACGCATAGTCCTGGTCCTGGCGCGGAATGTACAGATGCGCGCCGCCGGCCTCCAGTTCGCGCATCCAGGCGTGGGCATCGGCTTTCAATTCCAGTTCGCTCAAACTGCGCGACGGATCGCGCGCCAGGATGCCAGCCACCAGCGAGACCGGCAGCACCGGGATGACCCGGCCGATGGCGTCCATCAACTCCGCGGCAACAACCCCCACCTCTGTGCGGCGTTGCGCATCGTCCAGCGCCGGAAAATGCACTCCGCGCCGGCGCGCATGGGCACGCATCGACAGCGGCGTGCCAAAATTGACACAGGCATAGCCGAAACGATGCCAGCCGCCGCTCAGCACCTGCGACAGGTTATGCAAAAAGAATCCCGCGGTGATCAGCAGCCCGCGCAGCCGCCCCGGGCGCGGCGCATCCGGATGCAGCTTGAGCAACTGGCTGCGATCCTCCAGCACGCGGTCGTAGTTGAGGCCGACCGGGATGAACACCAGGTCGCGCCGGCCGTCTTCCTCGCGTTCGTCGAAGGTCTTCAGCATGTAGTCGAGCAAGCCGAACTTCGGCGCACGCAGGCGGCCATCGATGGTCAATCCGCCCTCGGGAAACACCGCCTGGGTGACGCCTGCCTCGGAGGCCATCTGTACGTAGCGCGACAGCACCGTCCGGTACAGGGGGTCGCCGGAATTGCGCCGCACGAAGTAGGCGCCCATGGCGCGGATCAGTTGCTGCAACGGCCAGATGCGTGCCCATTCGCCCACCGCGAAGGACAGCGTGGCGTGCTCCGCGGCGAGGAAGGCCACCAGCACGTAATCCATGTTGCTGCGGTGATTGATGACGAAAACGATGGTTGATTTCGGATCTATGCGCGCCAGCGCCGCTTCGTCGACAAAGCCGATGCGCACGCGATAGAGGGCCCGTGCCGCTGCGCGCGCCAGCGCATAGCCGACGCGGTAGTACACGTAGGCGTTGAATGACGGCACGATCTCACGTGCATAGCGATCGACGCGCCGCCACACCGCGCCCAGCCGCTCGTTATTGCTGGCGGCATGGGCCGCCGCGGCAGCCTGTACCTTGCCGTCATGGAACAGGCGGTCGATCAGCACCCGGCGACGGGTCAGTTTGAATGAAGGCAGCTCTATTTTCAGGCGCCCGCCGATCTGGCGAATGACCATCTTGATGCGGCGCCGGAAAAACCAGCGCATGCCGGGCACCAGCAGCAACACCAGCGCCGCCCAGGCTGCAAGGCCAGCCAGTATGAGGAAGGCCCAGAGCGGCACTGCGACCGTTGCAGTCATCGTGCGTTTCCTCCGCCTCGTCGGTTCGACCGCCGCAGCCGGCTCAAAAACCCGGTCCGCAAACGCAAAGGGATTCCGGCATTGCGGAATCCCCTGTTGTTGCGCGGCATGGATTGGTGGGTGCTGACGGGGTCGAACCGCCGACATTCGCCTTGTAAGGGCGACGCTCTACCAACTGAGCTAAGCACCCGCCGTACGTTCGCCGCCAACACCTGACAGCGCCGGAGATTCTATCAGTTCGCTGCGGCTCAGTGGGTCACCACGCCGGTCACCGCCGCATCGCCGGCAACCACGGCCACTGCGGGCGTCGCGGCTTGCTCGGGCAACGGCTCCGGCATGCGCTCGAGGGCGAGTTCCAGCACCTTGTCGATCCAGCGCACCGGCTGAATCTCGATCCGGTTCTTGATGGTGTCCGGGATCTCCGCCAGATCCTTGACGTTCTCCTCGGGGATCAATGCCAGGCGGATGCCGCCGCGCACCGCCGCGAGCAGCTTTTCCTTGAGTCCGCCGATGGGCAGGACTTCGCCGCGCAAGGTGATCTCGCCTGTCATCGCCACGTCGGCGCGCACCGGAATGCCGGTCAGGACCGATACCAGCGCGGTACAGATGGCAATGCCGGCACTCGGGCCGTCCTTCGGCGTCGCCCCTTCGGGCAGGTGGATGTGGATGTCGTTCTTCTGGTAGAAGTCGTCCGCAATGCCCAGCGCGTGACTGCGCCTGCGCACCACCGACAGCGCGGCCTGGATCGACTCCTGCATCACCTCGCCCAACTTGCCGGTGGTCATGGTCTTGCCCTTGCCCGGCAGGGCGACGGTTTCGATGGTCAACAACTCGCCGCCGACCTCGGTCCACGCCAGACCGGTCACCTGGCCGACCTGGTTTTCCTTTTCGGCCATGCCGAAACTGTAACGGCGCACGCCGAGGAACTTGTCGAGGTTTTTGGCATTCACGATGATCTTGTGCTTGCGCGCCTTCATCACCAGCGACTTCACCACCTTGCGGCAAATCTTGGAAATCTCGCGCTCGAGGGCGCGCACGCCGGCTTCGCGCGAGTAGTAGCGCACGATGTCGCGCAGGGCGTCCTCTGTGATGGTCAGCTCGTCGCGCTTGATGCCGTTATTTTTCTGTTGCTTGGGTACGAGGTAGCGCAGGGCGATATTGACCTTCTCATCCTCGGTGTAGCCGGCAAGGCGGATCACTTCCAGGCGATCGAGCAGCGCGGCCGGGATGTTCAGCGTATTGGCCGTGGCGACGAACATCACATCGGACAAGTCGAAATCGACCTCGATGTAGTGATCCTGGAAGGTGTGGTTCTGCTCCGGATCGAGCACTTCGAGCAGCGCGGAAGACGGATCGCCGCGGAAGTCCTGCCCCATCTTGTCGACTTCATCGAGCAGGAACAGCGGATTCTTGACCCCGACCTTGGTCATGTTCTGCAGGATCTTGCCCGGCATCGAACCGATGTAGGTCCGCCGGTGGCCGCGGATCTCGGCTTCATCGCGCACGCCCCCCAGGGCCATGCGAACGAACTTGCGATTGGTGGACTTGGCGATCGACTGCCCCAGGGAAGTCTTGCCCACTCCCGGAGGGCCGACCAGGCACAGGATCGGCGCCTTGACCTTGTCCACGCGCTGTTGCACGGCAAGGTATTCGACGATGCGCTCCTTGACCTTTTCGAGGCCGTAGTGATCCCGATCGAGGACTTTCTCGGCGGCTGCCAGATCCTTGCTGATCCGCGACTTCTTCTTCCAGGGCAGGGCCAGCAGGGTTTCGATGTAATTGCGCACCACGGTGGCTTCGGCCGACATCGGCGACATCAGCTTGAGCTTCTTGACTTCGCCGTTGATCTTGGCCAGCGCCTCCTTGCTCATGCCGGCGGCCTTGATCTTCTTTTCCATCTCGTCGATGTCGGCGCCCTCTTCGCCTTCGCCGAGTTCCTTCTGGATGGCCTTGACCTGCTCGTTGAGGTAATACTCGCGCTGGCTCTTCTCCATCTGCCGCTTGACGCGGCCGCGGATGCGCTTTTCGACCTGCAGGATATCGAGTTCGGCTTCAAGCTGGCCGAGCAGCTTTTCCAGCCGCTCGGTGACGCCGAAGACTTCCAGGACCTCCTGCTTCTGTTCCAGCTTCAAGGGCAGGTGCGCGGCAATCGTATCGGCCAGCCGCCCGGCCTCCTCGATGCCGGCCAGCGACGTGAGTACCTCGGGAGGAATCTTCTTGTTGAGCTTCACGTACTGATCGAACTGGGCCAGCACCGCGCGGCGCATCGCCTCGATTTCGTTGTCGGTGCGCTCTTCGACCGGGATCAGGCTGACATCGGCGACGAACAGCGCGCGCTGGTCTTCGATCCGCAGCACGCGGGCGCGCTGTACGCCTTCGACCAGCACCTTCACCGTGCCATCGGGCAGCTTGAGCATCTGCAGGATGTTGGCGAGGCAGCCGATCTCGTACATGTCCTCCGGCACCGGCTCGTCCTTGGCGGCGGATTTCTGCGCCACCAGCAGGATGTTCTTGCCGGTCTCCATCGCCGTTTCCAGCGCCTTGATGGACTTGGGACGGCCGACGAACAGCGGAATCACCATGTGCGGGAATACCACCACGTCGCGCAAGGGCAACAGTGGCAGGGATTGGGTCTCGACTGGGGAAGCGGGCACGCCTGACATCACGGTTTCCTTCGGTTATGACTCACGCCGTCCACATCGGGGCGGGTGGCCGGTATTCAAGACGGCACTGCCGCCGGATCGGATCCGGCGAGGAAACTCAGTTCAAGCCCGAAACCTTCGGCTGATCGGCGTAGATCATCAGCGGCTGGGCGCCGGACTCGATGGTGCTTTCGTCGATCACCACCTTGCTCACGCTCTCCAGGGTGGGCAGCTCATACATCGTATCGAGCAGTACATTCTCCAGGATCGAGCGCAGCCCCCGCGCGCCGGTCTTGCGCTTCAGCGCCTTCTTGGCAATGGCCTGCAGCGCCGAAGGACGCACTTCCAGCTCGACGCCTTCCATGGCGAAAAGCTTGTGGTACTGCTTGATCAAGGCGTTCTTCGGCTCAACCAGGATTTCGACCAGCGCGGCTTCGTCGAGTTCCTGCAAGGTCGCGATCACCGGCAGGCGGCCGATCAGCTCCGGAATCAGGCCGAACTTGATCATGTCCTCGGGTTCGACCTGCTTCAGCATCTCGCTGACACTGCCCGCGTCGCGGCTCTTCACCTCGGCGCCAAAGCCGATGCCGCCCTTCTCGGAGCGATTGCGAATCACCTTGTCCAGCCCGTCGAACGCGCCGCCGCAGATGAACAGGATGTTGGTGGTGTCGATCTGGATGAAATCCTGATTCGGGTGCTTGCGCCCCCCTTGCGGCGGGATGCTGGCCACCGTGCCTTCGATCAGTTTCAGCAGCGCCTGCTGCACGCCCTCGCCGGAGACATCGCGGGTGATCGAGGGATTGTCCGACTTGCGCGAAATCTTGTCGATCTCGTCGATATAGACGATGCCCTGCTGGGCCTTCTCGACTTCGTGATCGCACTTCTGCAGCAGCTTCTGGATGATGTTTTCGACATCCTCGCCGACATAGCCGGCTTCGGTCAGGGTCGTTGCATCGGCCATGACGAAGGGCACGTTGAGCGTGCGCGCCATGGTCTGCGCCAACAGGGTCTTGCCCGATCCGGTGGGACCGATCAGCAGGATGTTGCTCTTCGACAGCTCGATGCCGTCGCTGCCCTTTTCCTGGTGGCGGATGCGCTTGTAGTGGTTGTACACCGCGACGGCCAGGATCTTCTTCGCCGAATCCTGCCCGATCACGTATTGATCGAGCATCTCGCGGAGCTCTTTCGGCGCCGGCAGCTCGCGCTTGGATGTACCCTCCGGAACGGCGGCGATCTCGTCGCGAATGATGTCGTTGCAAAGCTCGATGCATTCGTCGCAGATGAACACCGAGGGACCGGCGATCAGCTTCTTGACTTCATGCTGGCTCTTGCCGCAGAAGGAGCAGTACAACAGCTTCTCTCCGCTACCCGATTTCTTTTCCGCCATCTTCGTCTCCGCCCGCGCAAACGATCAAGGGTCTGTTTCAGCGGCAATCGTACCGCAACAGCTTCAAGCCCCGGCCGCTTCGGCGCGGTTGCTCAGCACTTTGTCCACCAGGCCGTACTCGACCGCCGCTTCGGCCGAAAGGAAATTGTCGCGGTCGGTATCGCGCTCGATGCGCTCGATCGACTGGCCGGTGTGCTGCGCCAGCATGTTGTTGAGTTTCTGCTTGAGGAACAGGATCTCCTTGGCATGGATCTCGATGTCCGAGGCCTGTCCCTGAAAACCGCCCATCGGCTGATGGATCATCACGCGCGAATTCGGCAGGCAGTAACGCTTGCCCTTCTCTCCCGCGGCGAGCAGGAAGGAGCCCATGCTGGCCGCCTGGCCGATGCACAGCGTCGACACGTGCGGCTTGATGAACTGCATGGTGTCGTAGATCGCCATTCCCGCGGTCACCGAACCGCCCGGCGAATTGATGTAGAAGAAGATGTCCTTGTCCGGGTTTTCCGACTCGAGAAACAGCAGTTGCGCCACCACCAGATTGGCCGTCCCGTCGTTCACCGGCCCGACCAGGAAAATCACACGTTCGCGCAGCAGGCGCGAATAGATGTCGTAGGCCCGCTCGCCGCGCCCGCTGGTCTCGATGACCATGGGCACCAGGCCCAGCGCCTGCGTGTCGGGGATCGGTGCGTCGTGCGCACCGCCAATCTGTCGCGAACCGTACATGGGCATCTCCGGCAAGATCATGCTGCATTTCCCATCAGGTCATCAAAAGCGACGGGCGTTTCGCTGACGATGGCATTGGCGAGCACCCAATCCACCACGTTGTTCTCCAGCGCCAGCGCCTCGGCCTCGGCCAGCCTCTGTGGTTGGGAATAGTACCAGCGCACCACTTCCTTGGGGTCTTCGAAGGTCTCCGCGTACTCGTCAACGATGGCGCGTACCTGCTCCGGCTTGACATGAAGGCCCTTGGTTTTTACCAGCTCCGCGAGCAGCAGGCCGAGCTTTACCCGGCGGGTCGCCTGCTCGCCGAACCAGGAAGGCTCGACCGGAACGTTCTTCATCATCATGCCGCGCGCTTCCATGTCGCGGCGCGCGGCTTCAGCCATTTGCTCGGATTCCATTTCGACCAGCGCCTTCGGCACCTCGATCGGATTCACCCTCAGCAGCGCTTCCATGACCTGCCCCTTGACCTTGGCCAGCAGGCGTTTCCTGACTTCACGCTCCAGATTCGCCCGCACCTCGACCCGCATCTTGTCGATATCGCCGTCGGCAACTCCGAGCTGCCTGGCGAAATCGGCGTCAATCTCCGGCACGCGGGGCGACTCGACCTTCTTCACGTGCATTTCGAACTGCGCCGCCGTTCCGGCAAGTTCCGCATTCTGATAGTCGGCGGGAAAGGTGACGTCGAAAACCTTCCGCTCGCCGGCCCGGGCGCCCTCGAGCTGTGCCTCGAAGTCCGGCAGCATCATGCCGCCGCCCACCATCACGCCGTAGTCGCTGGCCTTGCCACCTGGAAACTCCTCGCCATTCCTGCGCCCGATGAAGTCGATCAACAGGCGATCATCCTTGACGGCCGCGCGGTCGGTCTCGGTGTAGACAGTGCGCTGCTTGCGCAGGACATCGAGGGTCTTGTCGACCTCGGCTTCGGTCACGGTCAGGGTGGGCTTTTCGATGGCCTGGCCGGAGACATCGGCCAGGGTGATGTCGGGATAGACCTCGAACACCGCGGTGAAAGCCAGCAGTCCGGGGCTGGCATCGGAGCTCGGATCAATGCGCGGCTCGATGCGCGGATAGCCGGCGACGCGCAGCTTCTGTTCGCGCACCTTCTCCCCATAGGCCTTTTCCACCGCAGCGCCGATCGCCTCCGAGCGCGCCTGGGAACCATACTGCTGGGCAACCATCTTCAGCGGCACCTTGCCGGGACGGAAACCGGCCATTTTCACCGTGCGCGACAGGTGTTTCAGGCGCTGTTCGACATCCTTGTCCACCTCGGCCAGAGCCACCGTCATGTCGATGCGCCGTTCCAGTGCGCTGCTCGCGTCGGTTGCAATGTCCGTCGTTGCCTTGTCCGTCATCTCTGTATCCGTTGTTCAAAAATTCGTTAAAAAGCCGTGCCGGCACCACGCACCGGGTCTGCGCCAATGGCTGGTGCCCAGGAAGGGACTCGAACCCCCACGCCTCGCGGCGCCAGAACCTAAATCTGGTGCGTCTACCAATTCCGCCACCTGGGCGCATGCCGCAAGCGGCCGGCAATGCCGACCGCAACGACACGGCATGGATTATGAATTTTACCTGCTTTCACCATTTCTTTCCCGCTTGCCCCAGGCGCGGGGGCCGGCGTGAACGCCGGGCGCGGATTGCGCTCAACCTCGCCCGATGGCCCTGTATATACTTCTGCCGCATCATGGCCGTCGATCACTATGAAAACTTCCCCGTTGCCTCGGCGCTGCTCCCGGCGCCCCTGCGCGAGCCAGTGGCGGCGATCTACGCCTTCGCCCGCAGCGCCGACGATTTTGCCGACGAAGGCGACCTGTCCGCGAAGCAGCGCTGCGCGCTGCTCGCGGCTTACCAGGCCGAGCTCGACGCGGTCGAGCACGGCCGGCCGACGCAACATCCGATCTTCCTGCGCCTGCGGCCGGTGATCGCCAGCTACAGGCTGCCGCTGCAACTGTTCCGCGACTTGCTGGACGCTTTCCTGCAAGACGTAGGCAAGGATCGTTACGAGGACTTCGCCGAGCTGATGGACTACTGCCGCCGCTCCGCCGATCCGGTGGGACGCCTGCTGCTGCATCTTTTCGGCCACGCCACGGCGGCGAACCTGACCCGCGCCGACGCCATCTGCTCCGCCCTGCAGTTGATCAACCACTGGCAGGATGTCGGCATCGACGCCGCCAAGGGCGCCAGGGGCAGGATCTACCTGCCGCAGGACGAGATGGCGCGATTCGGCGTCAGCGACGGCGATATCCTTGGCCGCGCAGTTGGCACCCCGCCCGGCGCCGTCCCGGGAGATACCGCTTCGGATAACTTCAAGGCCCTCCTGCGTTTCCAGGTCGAGCGTGCGCGCGCGCTAATGCTCTCCGGCGCGCCCTTGGGCTGGGACTTGCCGGGAAGGATCGGGCTTGAAATCCGCGCCATCTCGGCCGGCGGCCTGCGCATCCTGCAAAAGATCGAGAATGTGGATTTCGATGTCTTCACCCGGCGCCCCGTGCTCCGGCCGCTCGACTGGCCGCGTATCCTCTGGCGCTCGCTGGTTCGCCCCCTGGACACCCATCGGTAAATTCGCCGTGACTCCCGATCAATATTGCCAGGACCGGGCCGCGCAAAGCGGCTCCAGCTTCTACTACAGCTTCCTGTTCCTCGAACCGTCGCGGCGCCAGGCCATCACCGCGCTGTATGCTTTCTGCCGCGAAGTCGATGACGTGGTCGACGAGTGTCCCGATGCCCTCCTGGCGCGTGCCAAGCTGGCCTGGTGGCGCGGCGAAGTGGAGGCCCTGTTTGCAGGTCGCCCCAGCCACCCGGTGACGCAGGCGCTGGCCGTCTCCCTGAAGACCTTCTCGCTGCCGCAGGAACAACTGCTCGAAATCATCGACGGCATGGAGATGGACCTCGACCACGTTCGCTACGCCGATTTCAAGGCCCTGCACCTGTATTGCTACCGCGTCGCCAGTGTGGTCGGCCTGCTCGCCGCGGAGATCTTCGGCTACCGCGACCGCATGACGCTGAAGTACGCGCACGACCTCGGCCTGGCCTTCCAACTCACCAACATCATCCGCGATGTCGGCGAAGACGCCCGGCGCGGCCGCATCTACCTGCCGCAGGACGAGTTGTCGCGCTTCGGCGTCGCTGAAGCCGACCTGCTGCAGGCGCGCTACAGCGACGGGTTTCGCCGGCTCATGGAGTTCCAGGTCGAGCGCGCCCGGGCGACCTACCGGCAAGCCTTCGCGCAGCTTCCCACCGCCGACCGCAAGGCGCAGCGGGCCGGGCTGATCATGGCCGCCATCTACCGCGCGACGCTCGACGAAATCATGCGCGACGGCTGCCGCGTGCTGGATCGGCGCACCTCCCTGCCGCCCCTGCGCAAGCTGTGGCTGGCGGGCAAGACCTGGATGGCTGCGTGAAGTTTGCCGTCATCGGCGCCGGCTATGCCGGAATGGCGGCAGCGGTGGAACTGACCGCCGCCGGCCGCCAGGTAGAGGTGTTCGAGGCCTCGCGCGTGCTCGGCGGTCGCGCCCGCGCCACGGAGATCGACGGCTTCACCGTCGATAACGGCCAGCACATCCTGGTCGGCGCCTACACCGAGACCCTGCGCCTGATGCGCGCCGTCGGCGCCGATCCGGACCGGTTGCTCAAACGCACACCGCTGCGTTTCGAGTTTCCCGGCGAATTCCTGATGAGGGCGCCCTCATTTTCCATACTGGTTCCGGCACCGCTGCACACCGCTTTTGCGCTGCTCCTCGCCAAGGGCCTCGACTGGCACGAAAAGCGGGCGGCGATCCGCCTCATGCAAGGCCTGCAGGGCGCCCGTTTTCGCATCGAGCCGGACAGCACCGTCACCGAGTGGCTGGACCGCAACGCAACGCCGCCCCGCCAGCGCCGATTCCTCTGGGAGCCGCTGTGCATCGCAGCGCTGAACACCCCCGCCGACCGCGCTTCGGCGCAGGTGCTGGCCAATGTCCTGCGCGACAGCCTGGCAGGTACGCGGGCGGCGAGCGACATGCTGCTGCCCCAAGTCAATCTCTCGGCCCTGTTTCCGGATCCCGCGGCGAAGTTCATCACGCAGCATGGGGGCGCGGTGCATGTCGGCCACCGTGTCGGCTCCCTCAGGTATGCAGGCAAGGCGTGGCTGATCGACGATGGCGGCCCGTTTGCGCAGGTGGTCCTCGCCGTGGCGCCCTATCACCTCGGCAGTCTCGTGCCGGCGCTGGCGCAGCAAGTCGCCCACTTCGACTGGGAACCGATCGTCACCAGTTACTTCCGCTATCCCGAATCAGTGCGCCTGCCGCAGCCCATGCTGGGCGTGGATGCCGGGCTCGCGCAATGGCTGTTCGACCGCGGCGCCCTGTGCGGACAACACGGCCTGATCGCGGCCGTCATCAGCGCGCGCGGCCGGCACCTGGACCTGCCGACGGCAGAACTCGAACGCGGCATCCACCAGGAAATCGCCCGCCTGGTGCCACATCTGCCGGCACCGCTGGCCGTGCAAACCATCACCGAAAAGCGCGCCACCTTCGCCTGCGTGCCGAACCTGCAGCGACCTGACGCAGCAAGCGGACTGCCCGGCCTCTGGCTGGCGGGCGACCATGTCGCCGGCGACTATCCGGCGACGCTGGAAGGCGCGGTGCGAAGCGGAGTCGAGGCGGCCCGGCAGATGCTTGGCGCCTGAGTCACAAGCCCTTGCGCAGTGCCGCGAGCAGTGCATCACTCACGCTTCGAGGCGCCCCCCAGCCAAGCGCAGCGTGCGCCCGCAGCGACGCGCCAGCGCTTCGTCGTGGGTCACCAGGATCAGCGTGGTGCCGGCTTCGGCGTTCATCGCGAACATCAGCTCGATGACCTGCTCGCCGGTGGCGGCATCGAGATTGCCGGTGGGTTCGTCGGCCAGCAGCAGTTGCGGCCTCATGGTGAAGGCGCGCGCCAGCGCCACGCGCTGCTGCTCGCCGCCGGAAAGGTGTTTCGGGTAGTGCGCGAGGCGCTCGCCGAGGCCGACCCGCACCAGCATCGCCTCCGCCTGCGCCCGGGCGTCGGCGCGGCCGGCCAGCTCCAGCGGCAGCATCGTGTTCTCCAGCGCGCTGAGGGCCGGCAGCAACTGGAAGGACTGGAAGACGAAGCCGAGCAGGCGGCCGCGCAGTTCCGCGCGGGCATCTTCATCGAGGTCGGCGAGATCCTGTCCGCCGAGCAGCACCGCGCCCGACGAAGGCAGGTCGAGACCGGCCATCAGGCCCAGCAGCGTCGACTTGCCCGAGCCCGAAGCGCCGACGATGGCCACCGCTTCACCGGAAGTCACGGCGAACGAAATCTCGTGCAGAATCGTCAGCGTGCCATCGCCGCTGGGCACGATCTTGCCCAAGGCCACGACATCGATTACCACGTCCGTCACCACACCCTGCCGAACCATGTCCAAGAGATTCTTCTCCCGCAGTTGCTGCCTGATCCTGTTGCTCTACAGCGTCGCTGTCTGTGCCGCGCAGCAGCGCATCCTGGTCTTTGGCGACAGCCTCTCCGCCGGCTTCGGCATCGCCGTCAGCCAGAGCTGGCCGGCCCTGCTCGAACAGCGACTGCAAGCCAACGGTTCCCGCCTCACCGTCACCAACGCCAGCATCAGCGGCGAAACCACTGCCGGCGGGCGCGCGCGCTTTGGCGCGGCCATGACCCAGTTCAAACCCGCCGTCGTCATTCTCGCACTTGGCGCCAACGATGGCTTGCGCGGCTTGCCGGTGGCGGCGATGCAGGACAATCTTGCCTTCATGGTCGCCATGGCAAAGCAGCGTGGCGCCCGCGTGTTGCTGGTCGGCATGCACCTGCCGCCCAATTACGGCCCGACGTACACTCAGCAATTCGACGCCGCCTTCCGCGACATTGCCAAACGCCAGAAGGTCGCCTTGCTGCCTTTTCTGCTTGAGCCCATCGTGCTGGATCAAAATGCGTTTCAAGCCGACGGCCTGCATCCGACCGCGGCGGCGCAAGCGAAGATCCTCGACCACGTCTGGAACGCCCTCGGTCCGTTGCTGCGGTAACCGCCAATGTCAGAAAAACTGCCCAGGGACGTGGCGACGGTAGCACAACTCGCCGAATTCGACGCCGTGATCGACGCCCGCGCTCCGGCCGAGTTTGCCGAGGACCGCCTGCCCGGCGCGATCAGCCTGCCGGTGCTGAATGACGAGGAACGCGCCCGGGTCGGCACGTTGTACAAGCAGGTGTCGGTATTCGAGGCCAGGAAACTCGGCGCGGCGCTGGTCTCGAAGAACATTGCACGACACATCGAAGAACATCTGCTCGACAAGCCGAAAGGCTGGCGGCCGCTGGTGTATTGCTGGCGCGGCGGCCAGCGCAGCGGCGCCTTCACCCATGTCCTGCGGGAAATCGGCTGGGATGCGCATCGCCTCCAGGGCGGCTACAAGAGCTGGCGCCAGCATGTCATCGAGCAACTGGCGCTGCTGCCGCGGCAAATCAGTTTTCGCGTCGTCACCGGCGCCACCGGCAGCGGCAAGAGCCGCCTGCTCGAGGCCCTTTCGGCGCAGGGCGCCCAGGTGGTGCATCTCGAAGAACTGGCGGCCCACAAGGGGTCGGTGCTGGGCAATCTGCCCGGCCAGCCGCAGCCGACGCAGAAGGGCTTCGAGTCGCAACTGCTGGCGGTGCTGTCCGCGCTTGACCTGTCGCGGCCTGTCTTCGTCGAGGCCGAGAGCCGCAAGATCGGCCGCCTGCACCTGCCCAACGCGCTGCTGGACGCCATCCGCCGCGCCCCCGGCCTGCGCATCGAGGCACCGCTGCCGGCGCGGGTCGAATTCCTGCTGCGCGACTACGGCTATGCGATGGCCGAGCCGGCCTGGCTGAACCAACGGCTGGACCAGCTCAAGGGCCTGCAAAGCAACGAGACGCTGGAACGCTGGCGCGCGCTGATCGCCGGGCAGAACTTCCCGGCGCTGGTGGAGGAACTGCTGACGCTGCACTACGACCCGCTCTACCAGCGTTCGCAGGCGTCCAACTTCCACTCGTTCGAAGCCGCGACCCGCTACGGCACGAACCGGCTTGATTCGGCCGCGCTGGACGAACTGGCAACGGCAATCCTCTCGGCACCCGCCTGACTGGACCGGCACCGCCGGGCGCGCTATGCCGGCAGCAGCGGGTCCATGCGCCGGGTGGCGCACAGGCGCTGCACCACGGCCGGTCGCGGCGCATCCACTTGTCCTTGCTCGAAGGCCACGACCGTCAGGCGACGCCGCGCCACATCGAGCAGTTCGCCGGGACGCAGCAGGAAAGCCGGGTTGGCGGGTTTGCCAAAGCCCTCGTTGCCGACCATGAAGGTCTCGTAGATCAGCACGCCATTGACTTCCAGCGCATTGAGGAGCATCGGCAGCAAGGGCCGAAACAGGTAATTGGTGACGACGATGCCGTCAAATGCACAGCCGTGATACGGCCACGGCCCACCCTCCAGGTCGGCGGTTCGCGTCACGATGCCCGGCGCCGCGGCTGAAATCGCCGCCAGGGCGGAGGCGTCGCGGTCGACCGCTTCCACCCGATAACCGCGTTGCGCCAGCAGCAAAGCGTGCCGGCCCCGGCCGCAGGCCAGATCCAGAACCGAGCCGCCCGCCGTGATCAGGGGCAGGAAGCGCTCGACCCACGGCGACGGCTTTTCGCTCATATGTGCGGTCATGTCAGGTATCATTTTGAACCGAAACCAATACGGAAGACGCTGCCGGGCCCGAAACCTGATGCTGGAAATACCGAAATCGCCTCCTGGCAACGTGCAGGACAGCAACGACGTGCTGCGCGAACGGCTGAGCACGACGACAGACGCCTACGCCCGCTTCGTGCCGCGCGAGTTCCTCAATCTGCTCGGCATCGAAGACATCCGCAAGGTTGCTCTGGGGCAGCAGGTCGAGCGCAAGATGACGATCCTGTTCGCCGACATTCGCGACTTCACCTCGCTGTCCGAGGCGATGAGCCCACAGGAGAACTTCAACTTCCTCAATTCCTATCTGGTCCAGATGGAACCGGTCATCACGGCCCATGGCGGCTTCATCGACAAGTACATCGGCGACGCCATCATGGCACTGTTTCCCGATTCTCCCGACGCGGCATTGCGTTGCAGCCTGGACTTGCTGGAACACCTCGATGGATACAACGCCGGCCGCCGGCGCGCGGGCTATCGGCCGATCAAGATCGGTATCGGCATCAATACCGGCATTGTCATCCTTGGCACCGTGGGCGGCGCCTCGCGCATGGACGGGACCGTGATTGGCGACGCGGTCAACCTCGCCGCGCGACTGGAGCGCCTGACCAAGGAATACCGAGTGTCGATCCTGATCAGCGAGTACACCCTGTACTGCCTCGATCAGCCGAGCCTCTGGTCGATTCGCTTTCTTGATCGAACGCACGTGCGCGGCAAACAGGATACCCAGTCGGTATATGAAGTCTTCAGCGGCGACCCGGCCCCACTGAGGGAGGCCAAGGCACGGGGCCTCAAGTCCTTCGAGCAGGCACTGGCCTACTTTCATCTCGACGACATCAGCGCCGCCCGTGAGCGACTCGCTTCCTGCCTTGCCGCCGTGCCCGAGGATGACGCCGCCCGGGTCTATCTTGAACGCTGCGAAACCCCCTCCCGCGACTTGGCCCGTCCGGAGGCGGAACTGGCTTCCAAATGGCGCAAGGAGTACTCGTTCGGCCAGCCGGCAGTAGATATCGCACACCAGAACCTGCTTGCCGACATGAACGCCCTGACGCGAGCGGTGAACGTCGGCGCATGGAATCTGACGCCGCCGCTGCTGGCGCAGATCCAGTTCGCCGCAACCGGCGATTTCACCATCGAGGAAGAAATGATGCTGGAAGACGAGTATCCCTTCCTTGACCTGCACGTTCGCCAGCACCAGCGCTTTTTCGAGTATTTCGGCGAGTTGCGCGCCGAAATTGAGCGCGGAGAGGACAATCGCGTCTATTTAGCCTTTCGCATCAAGCGCTTATTGACCGACTGGCTGGTCAACCACATCGTCAGCGCCGATCGCCATTACGGTCACTACCGGAACGGTCACAGGGAAAAGCCGGGCTTGCGGTAAAACACGCCGACAGGCGTGAACGGGCGGAAGGTGCTATGCTTTTGTTGCAGCGCACCAAACCTCCTGGGCACACGCCCAACCGACGCTGCGGAGCGCCGTCATGCAAAACGAACAACACTACCTGCACAGCCTTTTTGAACCGGAATCGATCGCCATCGTCGGGGCCTCGGAGATGCCGAACTCGATTGGCGTCACGCTGGTTCGCAACATGCTGGACTCCGGCTACAAGGGCAACCTGTTCTTTGTCAATCCGAAGCACGAAACCGTGTTCGGCGAGAAGAGCTATCCGTCGGTGGATGCGATCCCCCATCGACTCGACATCGCGGTGATCTGCACCAGGGCGACCACCGTGCCCGACATCGTCGATGCCTGCGGTCGTGCCGGCTGCCGCAACGCGATCATCATTTCCGGCGGCTTTGCCGAGGCCGGGCCCCGCGGCAGCTCGCTGCAACGCGCGGCACTGGAGAATGCACGACGCCACGGCATGCGCGTGATCGGCCCCAACTGCCTCGGCATCATGCGCCCCGCCAGCCAGCTCAACCTCACCTTCGCCCACGGCTTTGCGCATCCCGGCACGATTGGCCTGATCTCGCAAAGCGGCGCGCTATGCACGGCGATCCTCGACTGGGCGCTGCCCAACAAGGTCGGCTTTTCCAACGTCGTCTCGCTCGGCGCCGAAAGCGACATCGACTTCGGCGAAGTGCTCGACTACATGGTCTCCGATCCGCGCACCGAAAACATCTTTCTGTATATCGAGGGCATCAAGAACGCCCGGCGCTTCATGAGTGCGTTGCGCGCCGCGGCGCGCTGCAAGCCCGTGCTGCTGATCAAGGTGGGCAAGCATCCGGCCGGCGAGAAAGCGGTGCTCTCCCACACCGGCGCCCTGGTCGGCGCCGACGACGTGTTCGACGCCGCGCTGCGGCGGGCCGGCGTAATTCGCCTGGCCAACGTCGGCCAGATGTACGCGGCGGCCTCCGCCCTGTTCTCGCATTTCCGGCCGCGCGGAAAGCGGCTGGCGATCATCACCAACGGCGGCGGTCCCGGCGTCATGGCGGCCGACTACGCCGAGGACATCGGCATTCCGCTGGCGCAACTCGAACCTGCCGCGCTGGCCCGCCTCAACGGGCTGCTGCCCGCCACCTGGTCGAAATCCAACCCGATCGACATTCTCGGCGACGCCGATCCGGCGCGCTATGGCGCGGCGCTCCAGGTCTGCATCGACGACGACAGCATCGATGGCGTGCTGGCCATCCTGACGCCGCAGGCGATGACCGACCCGACGCAGGCGGCGCGCACCATGATCGAGATCTCGCGACACAGCGACAAGCCCCTGGTGGCCTGCTGGATGGGCGAAGAACAGGTGCTTGAAGCACGCAAGCTGTTCCAGGGCGCGGGCATTCCCTCGTTTCGCACCCCGGAACCGGCGGTCGACCTTTTCTCCCATATTTCCAACTACTACAGAAACCGTCAATTGCTGATGCAGACACCCGCTTCGATCACCGAACAAGCCCCGCCGCGACTCGAATCGGCACGCCTGGTCATCGAAACCGCGCTGATGGAAGGGCGCAAGGTACTCAGCGAAATGGAATCGAAGGCCGTGCTGGCCGCCTTCCGGATTCCCATCTCGCCGAGCGTGGTGGCGCGCTCGGCCTCCGAGGCCATGGTGCTTGCCGAGGAACTCGGGCTGCCGGTGGTGATGAAAATCGATTCGCCCCAGATCAAGCACAAGACCGATTCCGGAGGCGTGCGTCTCAACCTGACCAGCCTTGCCGCGGTGCGCGATTGCTGGCTGGAAATCATGGACGAGGTAAGGAAGCGCTATCCGGCCGCGGAGATCAACGGCATTGCCATCGAGCCGATGGTGCAGAAGCCGCATGCCAGGGAACTGGTGGTCGGCATGCTGCGCGACAAGATCTTCGGCCCCACGATTTATCTCGGCCCCGGCGGCACCGGCGTCGAAGCCTATAACAGCGACCGCGCCGTCGCGCTGCCGCCGCTCAATTCCGTTCTGGTCGCCGACATGCTGGCCTCGACACGAACCAAGGCGCGACTCGGCAAGTTCCGCAACATGCCGCCGGTCAGCATGGCCGCGATCGAATCCGTGCTGCTGCGCGTTTCAACCATGGTCTGCGAACTGCCGTGGATCAGCGAACTCAACATCAATCCGCTGATCGTCGACGAAAACGACGCGGTCGCCGTCGACGCGCGGATTGTGGTGGAGAACATGCCGATCACCGCGGGACGTTATGACCACATGGCGATTCACCCCTATCCGTCGCACTTGCAGACCAGCTTTCAGGCCAAGGACGGCACGCTGGTCACGATCCGTCCGATCAAGCCCGAAGATGTCCGCATCGAGCAGGAGTTCGTCAAGGCCCTGTCGCCCGAATCCCGTTACATGCGCTTCATGAACACCATCCGGGAAGTGTCGCCGGCGCAGTTGGTCAGGTTCACGCAGATCGACTACGACCGCGAAATGGCGTTTCTCGCAACCTTCGACCAGGAGGGCGTGGAAAAGGAAATCGGCGTTGTCCGCTATGCCACCAGCCCGGACGGAGAATCCTGCGAGTTCGCCATCGTGGTCGCCGACGAATGGCAAGGCAAGGGGTTGGCCCGCCGGCTGATGGGCACGCTGATCGACACCGCGCGCGCCAGCGGGCTGCGCTACATGCGCGGCGACTTCCTTGCCGAAAACACGCGGATGCTGGCCTTTGTCGTCAGCCTGGGCTTTGTCCTCTCGGCGCATCCCGAAGACCACGGACTCAAGCGCGGCGTGCTGGTGCTGAATTGACGCGCTGCCCCTGGTGCGGCGACGATCCGCTCTACGTCGCCTATCACGACACCGAGTGGGGCGTGCCCTGCCACGATGAACGCACGCTGTTCGAGTTCCTCATCCTCGAAGGCGCCCAGGCCGGGCTGTCGTGGCTCACCATCCTCAGGAAGCGCGAGAACTACCGCCGGGCCTTCGACAATTTCGATGCAGAAAAGATCGCCCGCTACGGAGAGCGCGACGTGGCGCGCTTGCTGGGTGATGCCGGCATCGTCCGCAACCGGCTGAAGATCGCGGCCAGCATCGGCAACGCCCGCGCCACGCTGCAACTCCATGAAGCGGGCGGCAGCCTGGACCAGTTGCTGTGGCAATTCGTCGACGGCCGCCCGCGCATCAACCGCTGGCGCTCGCCGGCAGAAGTCCCGGCCATCACCCCCGAGGCGGAAGCGCTGTCGAAGGAGCTCAAGCGGCGCGGCTTCCGCTTTATCGGCCCCACGGTCATCTACGCCCACATGCAGGCAACCGGCATGGTCAATGATCACCTGATTTCCTGTCCGCGCCACGCCGCACTCGACCCGTGACCCTGCCGCGGTCTGCGGCGCGCGCATGACCACACTCGGATTCTGGTTAGAATAGACAGATCGCTTGCCCACTGGTCTTCCGCTAAGGTTGCGCATGCAAATCGGCTTCGAAACCATTCGCGAGATACTCGAACACCGTCTGCGCCAGGAGGACGTCGAGAAGTTGCTGCATGGACTGGATGAGTCGGGCAAGGCGCAGTTGTTCTTCCGCATCACCGAACTCCTGCGCCGCACCACGGCGCTCGCCGACATAGCCAATCGCGTGTCGGACAGCCTATCCCTCGATGTGCTGTTTCCGCGCCTGATGGAAGTCGTCACCGAGGCGCTCAACGCCGACCGCAGCTCGCTGTTTCTCTTTGACCATGAGACCAATGAACTGTTCTCGCGGGTGATGCAGGGCGGTGTCATCGGCGAAATCCGCTTTCCCAGCCACCTCGGCGTGGCCGGTTCGGTATTCACCAGCGGCGAGGCGGAAATCATCCCCGACGCCTATGCGGATGCCCGCTTCAACCAGGACTTCGACCGGCGCACCGGCTACCATACGCGCAACATCCTCTGCGTACCGATCCGCAACAAGAATCACGAAGTCATCGGCATCACCCAGGTGCTGAACAAGCGCGCCGGCGACTTCGACATCGAAGACCAGCGGCTGCTTGAAGGGCTCTCGCAGCAGGCCGCCGCGGCGCTCGAGAATGCGCGCCTGTTCGAGAAGGTCGAACGCCAGCAGCGCGAGGAGGCCATGCTGCTGGAAGTCAGCATCTCGATCGTCGCGGAGATCCACCTCGACCCGCTGCTGGCCAAGATCATGGCGGCGGCCACCACGCTGCTCGATGCCGACCGCGGCAGCCTGTTCCTCTACGATCCGCAGCACAATCAACTGTTTTCCCGTGTCGCCGGCGGCATCGCCAGCGAGGAGATCCGCTTTCCGGCGAACGCCGGCATTGCCGGGGAGTGCTTCAGCACCGGGCGCGTCATCAATATTCCGGACGCCTACAACGACCCGCGCTTCAACCCCGAGTTCGACCGGCATACCGGCTACCACACCCACAGCATGCTGTGCATGCCGATCGTCGCCAGGGGCGAGCGCAAGATCGGCGTCATGCAGATTCTCAATCGCAAGGGCGGCGGATTCGGCAGCGCCGACGAGCGACGTCTGAGGGCCTTCTCGGCCCAGGCCGCCGTTGCGATCGAAAACGCCCAGTTGTTCGAAGAGGTCAGCGCCGCACGCAACTACAACGAGGCCATCCTGCACAGCATGAACAACGCCGTGCTGACGCTGGACGCCGATGGCGTACTGCGCAAGGTCAACGAATCGGCAATACGCATATTGCGCCGCGAAGCGGGCGAACTGCTTGGCCGCGCGCTGGACGAACTGTTCGTCGGCCGCAACCACTGGGTGGTGAAAAGCCTGCAAAAAGTCCGGGCCTCGGGCGACACGGACATCACCGTCGATACCGACCTGTTCATCGAGGGCGCCGAGGCGGTGTCGGTAAACCTCGCCACGGTACCGCTATCCAGCATCCGCAATGAGCCGATCGGCTACATGCTGATGCTGGAGGACATCACCCGCGAGAAGCGCCTGCGCAACACCATGTCGCGCTACATGAGCAAGTCGGTGGTGGACCAGTTGCTGGAGAACGGAGAAGCCGTGCTCGGCGGCACGGGACGCGATGTCAGCGTGCTGTTTTCAGACATCCGCGGCTTCACATCGATCTCCGAGCGCCTCGGCGCCAAGGAGACCGTAGCCCTGCTCAACGAGTATTTCACCGACATGGTCGATATCGTGTTCGCCCACAACGGGGTGCTCGACAAGTACATCGGCGACATGATCATGGCGGTCTTCGGTTCGGTGATGCAAAGCAAGGACGACGCGAGGAATGCGGTCCTGGTCGGCAACCGGATGATGACCGCCCTGCATCAGTTGAACCTCCGGCGCGCAGAGCGCGGCGGCGAACCGATCCGCATAGGCGTCGGCATCAGCACCGGCAACGTCGTCGCGGGAAACATCGGATCGTTGAAGCGCATGGAGTACACCGTCATCGGTGACCGGGTCAACCTGGCCGAGCGCCTGCAGGGCGCCAACAAGTTCTACGGCACCTCGATCCTGATCTGCGACGCGACCTATGCCCTGGTCCGGGACCACGAGCCTGCCCGCGAAATCGACCTGATCCGCGTGCGCGGCCGGGAAGAGCCGCTGGCGATCTACGAGGCGCTCGGGCATCACACCGACGACAGCTTTCCGCATCGGGACGACGTGCTTGCGGCATTCAACGAAGGCCTGGCGCTCTACCGCCGGCGCGAATGGGTCCGCGCCGAGCGCTGCTTTCGCCGGGCGCTGGCGGCCAACGCCGGCGACGGGCCATCGGCCATCTACCTCGAGCGTTGCCGGGCGCACCATGGCGCCCCGCCACCCACGGAGTGGGACGGGGTGTACGCGATTCCCCCAAGATAGTCCCCGGCCGTCTCGCACCGCTGGCGGCAGCGCCGACTCGCGGTTCCTCGAACCAGGAAAACACAGGAAACGATCATGGAGCTTTCATCCCTGCTGGAACACCACTCCCGCTATCGCCCGCAGGCGACGGCCGTCGTGCTCGACGAACAGCGGCTGGACTACCGCGCATTCAACGCCAGGGTCAATCGGGTCGCGCATCTGCTGATCGGGCTGGGAGTGAAGAAGTCCGAGCGGGTGGCCACGCTGCTGCCCAACACGCTGGAACTGCTGGAAACCTACTGGGCCTGCGCCCGGATCGGCGCGGTGGTGGTACCGCTGTCGCCGCTGCTGACCGGTGTCGGCTTGTCCAGCCTGATCAACGACGCGGAAGCCGTCTGCCTGGTCACCCAGCAAGGCCTGCTGCCGGTGGTCGCCGGCGTCCTGCCGGAATTGCCGACGCTCGCCGCGGCGCGCGTGCTGCTGATCGACGGCGGACAGCCGCCCTGGGGCGACTACGCGGCGCTGGCCGCTGCCGCGCCCGAAACCGCGCCACCTCCTGCCGGAGTCGGCGCCGATGACCTGCTCAACATCATGTACACCTCGGGCACCACCGGCCTGCCCAAGGGCATCATGCACAGCCACCGTGTGCGTTCCATGTACGCGCTGCTGCTGGGCGCCGCCTGGCGCATGACGCCGGAATCAGTGGTGCTGCACACCGGCGCGATCGTCTTCAACGGCGCCTTCGTGACCCTGATGCCGGCGTTTCACCTCGGCGCCACCTACATCCTGCATCGCCAGTTCGACGCTGCGGCGATGATCGATACCATCGCCGCCGAGAAAGTCACCCACATCATGGTGGTCCCGGCGCAGATCATCGCCCTGCTCGATTCACCGCACTTCGATGTCGGCAAGCTGGCCTCGCTGCAGATGATCCTCTCGCTCGGCGCGCCGCTGGCGCAACCGCGCAAGGACCAGCTCAACCAGCTCCTGCCCGGCCGCTTCCATGAGCTCTACGGCCTCACCGAAGGCTTCCTCACCATCCTCGACAGGACCGATGCGTTGCGCAAGGCCGGCTCGGTGGGCTGCCCGCCGCCCTTCAGCGCGGTGCGCATCGTCGGCGAGGACGGCCGCGACCTGCCGCCGGGCGAGGCCGGCGAGATCGTCGGACGCGGTCCGTTCGCCATGCAGGGTTACTGGCGCAAGCCCGAACTCACCGCGGAAACCATGCGCGACGGCTGGATCCACAGCGGCGACATCGGCTACCTCGACGACGAGGGCTACCTCTACCTGGTCGATCGCAAGAAGGACATGATCGACTCGGGCGGGGTCAAGGTCTATCCGCGCGACATCGAGGAAATCGCCGCGCGCCATCCGGCGATTGCCGAGGTGGCGGTATTCGGCGTTCCGCACCAGGCCTGGGGCGAAACCCCGCTCGCCGCCGTCGTCCTGAAAGCCGGCGCCGACGCCACGGCGGAAGAACTGCGCGACTGGATCAACCAACGCGTCGCGGCGCGCTATCAGCGCGTCCAGGCTGTCGTCATCAACTCCGCCTTCCCGCGCAACGCCGCCGGCAAGACGCTGAAGCGCGAAATGCGCGACCCGTATTGGGCCGGCCGGGCTAAGCAGATATAGCTGCCGGGCGCGCCACCCTGCGGCCCATCGACAGGACCGTCAGCACCGCCAGCACCTGCAGCAGCGCCACTCCGGGCAGCACACCGTCGCGGCCGCCGGCATCCAGCAGCGCACCGAAGGCCAGCGGCCCCAGCGCCAGGCCGACATCGAGCCCGGAATAGACAAAGCCATAGACCCGGCCGAACGCCGGCGACGCATTGCCGCCGGCCAGGGAATTGGTGGCGACGCGACGCACCAGCAGGTCGCGCGAGGGACCAGCGAGACCGACGCCGATGCCGATGCCGGCCATCAGCGGAATCACGCTCCAGACCGGCGGCAACCCGCTGGCCAGCACCGAAGCGAAAAGTGCCGCCGCCATCAGGGCGCCGCCGACCGCACGCTCGTGCAGATGCACCCGCGCCGCGACAAAGCCGCCGGCCACCATGCCCGCCGCCGAGCCCAGCAGATAGCCCGTCAGTGCCGCCACGCCGGCGGCCGGCGACAACCCGTAGATACCGCCCAGCACCGGCGCGGAAAAGCTCTGCAAACCGCCAAAGGCCGCCGTAATGAGCAGAAAGAACACGAAGGCGAACCAGATCACCGGCGTGCCGAGGAAGCCGAAAGTCGCCCCCGCCGCCTTCCCGCCGGCGCCGACGCTCACCACGTCGTCATCCAGCAACGGCCGCGCCATCTGCAGCGCGACGACGGACAGGAAGGCGACCGACGCCGCCGCGAGGCCTGCCACGCGCCAGCCGGCCCATGCCAAGGCCATGCCGGAAATGGCCGCGCCCATGGCCCAGCCCAGGTTACCCGACAGGCCATGCACCGAAAAGGCGTAGCCCAGGCGCAACGGCGACACCTTCTTGTTCAGCAGCGAAAAATCCGCCGGATGGAAAACCGAGTTGCCGATGCCGGCCAGGGCCACCGCCAGCATCAGCATCGGATAGCTCGTCGCCACCGAGAGCGCAACTCCGGAAGCCGCCAGCAGGGCGACGCCGGCCATCAGCACGCGGCGCGCGCCGTAGCGATCGACGACGATTCCGGCAAGGGCCTGGCCCGTGCCGGAGATGGCGAAGAACACAGTCATCAGGAAGCCGGCTTCGGTATAGCTGAAACCGAATTCCGGCATCAGCAGCGGAAACAGCGGAGGTAACAAAAGGTGAAACAGGTGCGAGGTGGCATGGGCGACGCCGACCAGCGCGATCACGGCGGCATCGACACGGAGAGGGGCATTCGGAGTCATTGCTCGATGCTAACCGAAATCCCCAGCCGAAATATCTGCTCACACTCCCTTACAGACCCGTGGGAATTCCGCATCCAAGCTGCGGGGCATGGGCGTCGCAGGTGCGCCGTCCGCCAACCCGAAGGAGATCGTCATGAAAGCCAGAACCCTGCAACTCAGCATGCTCGCGACCGCGCTGCTCGCCCTGACCGGTGTTGCATCCCCGGCGCGCGCCGAAACCTACCCCGGCGAGATCCGCCAGGACAATCGCGAGATCCGCCAGGATGTCCGCGAAATTCAGCAGGACAGGCAGGAACTGCGCGGCGACTACCGCGAACTGGCGAAGGACCGTGCCGACTACCAGCGCGAAAAGGCTGAAGGCGACGTAGCCGGCATGCGTCGCGAGCGCATGGAGATTCGCAACGACAAGCGGGAAATCGCCCGCGATACGGCAGAACTGCGCCGCGACCAGAATGAACTTCGCCACGATGTGCGCGAGCGGCGCCAGGATGTCCGCGAGAATCACCGGGAATACCGTCACGACCAGCACGCCGGGCAATGGAATCAGGGACGCGGCGGTTCCTGGGGCGAACATCGCCAGGACGTGCGCGAAGTCCGCCACGAATATCGCCGGGAGCACGCCCCGGCGAATCCGGCGCAGCACACCAATTGGCAAGCGCCGGCGCAGCGGGCCGTTCCCGCCGCCGCAACCACCGGCACCACGCCACGGAATGCCGGCAACCATTCCGGCGGGCAGCAGGGACGCGGCAACGCGCGCCGCAGCTAGGGTCTGTTCAGACGTTCCGCGCGGGACCCGCTCAACCCGCGCGGAAGACCGCGCTCGCGGCAACGACGGCGGCGAGCGGGTCCGAAAGGTCAGCGGACAAAGGAGTCACTCCCATCCGACGCGCGTTTGGCCGCAGTCAGCAGATAGCCGGATGAGGTTTCGACAAGGACAAGTTCGTCGCCAAGTGTCGCCCCCAGCCTTGAAAGCATCTGCTCCGGAAGGACCACTCCAAGTTCGCCCTCGACGTCGATCAACTCAAGCTTGGTCATTCGGAACTCTCCTCATTGGACCGCCACAGCTAAGCGTACAAGACGCCGAAGCGCTTCGCTGCCTTCGCCAGCGCCTTGTCCTGAGTTGCCAGCGGACAGTTCAGGCGTGTTGCCAATTCAAGATAAGCGGCATCATACGTCGTGATGCAATTCGAGTCCGCCAGATCGGCAATCTCGACCAGCGGAACCACGCGGCCGTCGGTCGCCAACGGCAGGCGCGATGCGCGGGCCAACAGCCCTTTGGCATCCCTGGCATTGATGCGCTTGCGCCTTTGCGCGGTGAGCAGGACATTGGCGAATTCGAGATGCCACAGGGCAGGAACGTGCAGCGAATAGCGCGGCAAGGCATCGAGCAGGCCTTCGCTCCATGGATTTGCCTCATCCTCAAGAAACCAGGGAATCGCCGCCGAACAGTCGATGACCAGAGGCTGCCTTGCGCTCAACGTCGCCCCGCCGCGATGAGTTCCGTCAGAGTGCTGCCGGCGCCTTTACCTGCGCCTTTGCCTGACTTGGCACCACGGTCGACTCCGTGGCGAAACGCCCGCAAGTCCGTGGTCCAGTCGGAAAGCGCCGATGCATCCGACGATGCCTCTGGCGCAACAAGACGCGCCACCGGCTTGCCATGGCGCGTCACCAGCACTTCCTCGCCATTGGCGACACGCTCGACAAGTTGCGACAACTGGGCCTTGGCTTCAAAGATTCCGACGCTCAGCATGAGAATGCTCCCTGACCGAAAGCGTCAGTATAACCAGATTTGCAATAAATCTGGTTATACCTTGCAATGTCAGGCTTTCTTGAAGCTCAACTGCCCCTTGCTGACATCAACCCTGACGCGGTCCTTCGGCCCGAAGCTGCCGTCGAGGATCAGCCTTGAGAGCGGGTTTTCGATCCGCTCCTGGATCGCGCGCTTCAGCGGCCGGGCACCGAACACCGGATCGAAGCCGGCTTCAGCGATCAGCGCCACGGCCGCGTCGGATACCTCCAGCACCATGTCCAGCCGCGCCATGCGCTTTTCCAGATAGCGCAACTGGATGCGGGCGATGCCGGCGATGTTCTTTTCGTCGAGGGCGTGGAACACCACGATCTCGTCGATGCGATTCACGAATTCCGGCCGGAAATGCGTCTTCACTTCGCCCATCACGGCCAGCTTGATGATCTGGTAGTCCTGCCCGGACATCTGCTGGATCATCTGGCTGCCCAGGTTGGAGGTCATCACGATCACGGTGTTCTTGAAATCCACGGTGCGGCCCTGTCCGTCGGTCATGCGGCCGTCATCGAGGACCTGCAGCAGCACGTTGAACACGTCGGGATGGGCCTTTTCGACTTCGTCGAAAAGGATCACCGAGTAGGGCTTGCGCCGCACCTGTTCGGTCAGGTAGCCACCCTCCTCGTAGCCGACATAGCCCGGCGGCGCGCCGATCAGGCGGGCCACCGAATGCTTCTCCATGAACTCGCTCATGTCGATGCGGATCAGATGGTCCTCCGCATCGAACAGGAATTCGGCCAGCGCCTTGCACAGCTCGGTCTTGCCGACGCCGGTGGGACCGAGGAAAAGGAAGGAACCATACGGCCGGCTTTCTTCCGACAAGCCCGCGCGCGAACGGCGGATGGCGTCGGATACCAGCCGCACCGCCTCGTCCTGCCCGACCACGCGGCTGTGCAGCTTGTCTTCCATCCGCAGCAGCTTCTCGCGCTCGCCCTGCATCATCTTGCTGACCGGGATGCCGGTGGCGCGCGAGACCACCTCGGCGATCTCTTCGGTACCGACCTGGGTGCGCAGCAGCCTGTTCTTCGCCGCGCCGTCGGTGCCGACCGAGTTGGCAGCCAGGTCCGCCGCCTTGAGTTGCGCTTCGAGCTTGGGCAGCGTGCCGTATTGCAGTTCGGCGAGCTTGTCGAAAGCACCCTTGCGCTGCAACTCGGCCATCTGTCCCTTGAGCTTGTCGATCTCTTCCTTGACGTGCGCCGAACCCTGCACCTGGGCCTTTTCGGCACGCCAGATCTCGTCGAGGTTGGAGTACTCGCGCTCCAGCTTGTCGATCTCGTCCTTGATCAGGACCAGGCGCTTCTTGGAGGCCTCGTCCTTCTCCTTCTTGACCGCCTCGCTTTCGATCTTCAACTGGATCAGACGACGGTCGAGCTTGTCCATGACTTCCGGCTTGGAGTCGATTTCCATCTTGATCTTCGCCGCCGCCTCGTCGATCAGGTCGATGGCCTTGTCCGGCAGGAAGCGGTCGGTGATGTAGCGGTGGGAAAGTTCCGCGGCCGCGACGATGGCCGGATCGGTGATGTCCACGCCATGGTGCAGCTCGTATTTTTCCTGCAGGCCGCGCAGGATGGCGATGGTCGCCTCGACCGAAGGCTCATCCACCTGCACCTTCTGGAAGCGCCGTTCCAGCGCGGCATCCTTCTCGATGTACTTGCGGTACTCGTTCAGCGTGGTGGCGCCGATGCAGTGCAGCTCGCCGCGCGCCAGCGCCGGCTTGAGCATGTTGCCGGCATCGATGGCCCCCTCGGCCTTGCCGGCGCCGACCATGGTGTGCATTTCGTCGATGAACAGGATGATGCGGCCCTGGTCCTGCGCCACTTCCTTGAGCACCGCCTTCAAGCGCTCCTCGAATTCGCCGCGATACTTCGCGCCGGCCAGCAGGCCCGCCATGTCGAGCACCAGCACGCGCTTGTCCTTGAGCGTCTCCGGCACTTCGCCGTTGACGATGCGCTGCGCCAGCCCCTCGACGATGGCGGTCTTGCCGACGCCGGGCTCGCCGATCAGCACGGGATTGTTCTTGGTGCGACGTTGCAGGATCTGGATGGTGCGGCGAATCTCGTCGTCGCGGCCGATCACCGGGTCAAGTTTGCCCGCCCGCGCCCTTTCGGTCAGGTCGAGGCAATATTTGGCGAGCGCCTCACGCTGGCCTTCGGCATCCTGCGAGCCGACGTTCTCGCCGCCGCGAACCGCCTTGACCGCGGTCTCGAGCGCCTTGCGATCGAGGCCGGCTTCCTTGAGCAGGCGTCCTGTCTCGCCCTTGTCCTGGGTCAGGGCGAGGAGGAACATCTCCGAGGCGATGAACTGGTCGCCGGCCTTCTGCGCTTCCTTGTCGGTGATGTTGAGCAGGTTGGACAAGTCGCGGCCGATGCTGACCTCCCCGCCGTGGCCTTCCACCTTCGGCAGGCGATCCATGGCCTTGCCCAGCGCCGCCTTGAGGCCGGCGACATTGGCTCCGGCCCGCGCCAGCAGCGACGAGGTACTGCCGTCGTCCTGGTTGAGCAGGGCCAGCAGCAGGTGCTGCGGCTCGATGAACTGCTGGTCGTTGCCGACCGCCAGGCTCTGCGCGTCGGAAACGGCCTGCTGGAACTTGGTGGTGAACTTGTCGAAGCGCATGGCGGAAACCCCGGGAAATTGTCACTGCGCAGCACATGGGGATTGCCAGCCTGATTTCAATCCTTGCCCGGCCGGAAAGCCGCAGCCAAGCCCGGCCGGCGCCGTATCCCGCCGGTGTTGCTCAGGTGGCGAGCAGGGTCAACAGGGCCAGCAGGGCAGGGCCGCCCTGAAGATAGAGGATTCTCTTGCTGACCGTCAGGCCACCGTACACGCCGGCCACGATCACGCAAACCAGAAAGAACATCTGTATATGGACTCCGGCGGCGGCATTCTGGTAGATCAGCCCCCAGAGCAAACCGGCGGTCAGGAAGCCGTTGTAAAGCCCCTGGTTTGCCGCCAGGACCTTCGACGCCTCGGCCTTCTCGGGCGTGTTGCCGAAGACCTTGAGCCCCTTCGGCTTTGTCCAGAGGAACATCTCGAGGTAAAGGAAATAAAGGTGTTCCAGCGCCACCAGCAGCACCAGCGCAATACTTAAGGTTTTCATTATTCATCCTTTGTGGTAAAAAGCAGGCCGTGTTCAGTATGGTTCACGCGGGACTCCAGAACAACACCCCATCCCAAATCGATGTCTATTGATCTAGGTCAGAGTTTCGTCAGCCATTGGTGGTACATTGGCTAGGCTAGGCAAATTACAGGAGAAATGTTATGACAGGCAACATCGAGCACTTCAGCGAATTGCACCGCAAGAACATGGAAGCCGCGATGCGCATGGCGCAGCTTTCAGTCGAGAATTCCCAGCGCATCATGGCGCTGCAATCCGAACTGGCCAAGGAAATGTTCCAGAGCGGCGTGGAAAACGCCAAGGCGCAGACCGGCACGACCGATCCGCAGGCGATGATTCAGTTGCGCACGCAGTATGCGCAGGAAACCACCAAGCGCATGGTCGCCGCGGCGCAGCAGATCGCCGAGATCGGCAATTCGGCACGCGCCGAATTCACCCGCCTGGTCACCGAGCAGCTCGCCTCCGGCAGCCAGGATCTGACCGAGTCGCTACAGGGCTTCATGAAGAACCTGCCTGGCCAGACGCCCAACATGATGGAGTCATTCCAGCAGGCGATCTCCAGCGCCAACGCGGCTTTCGAGCAGATCACGAAAGCGTCGACGGCAGCCATGGGCACCGCCGCCGAGACGGTCAAGAAGGCTGCGGCCGCTGCCACGCGCAAGTAAGCAAGCCACAGCGCAGCATCTCCGGACGGCTGACCGCGCAAGCGGTCAGCCGTTTTCTATTGCTGGTCGCTGTTCCAGCGCGCCGCGGCCTGGTCGTCGGCGTCCCGCGCGTCGACCCAGCGCCCGCCGTCGGGGGTTTCTTCCTTCTTCCAGAACGGCGCCCGCGTCTTCAGGTAGTCCATGATGAATTCGCAGGCGGCGAAGGCATCGCCGCGATGCGCCGACGCCACCGCCACCAGCACGATGCGATCACCCGGCAGCAGGCGGCCGATGCGGTGGATCACCCGCACGCCGAAGAGGTCCCAGCGGCTGCGGGCCTCGGCGACGATGCCCTGCAGCGCCTTTTCCGTCATGCCGGGATAGTGCTCCAGCGTCATCGCCGCGACAGCCGCCGCATCGCCGGCGGCGGCAGTTCCGTCCGCGGACTTGTCGGCCCGCACCAGCCCGACGAAGCTGGCCACCGCGCCGACGTCGTCGCGCCCGGCCGAGAGCGCGGCAATCTCGGCGCCGGCATCGAAGTCGGCTTCCTGCACGCTGACCGGCACCTCAGCCCCCGGTCACCGGCGGAAAGAACGCCACTTCGTCGCCCGGCCGCAACGGCGCATCCGGCCCGACCATCTGCTGATTGACGGCAGCGCGCAGGTTCTTCGTGGTGGCCAGCGCCGCCCAAGGCTCGCCGCGGGCGGCGAGATGCTCGCGCAGTGCGCCGACGCTGGCGACCCCGTCGGGCAGGGCCAGCGACTCGGAGCCCACCCCCAAGGCCTCGCGCAAGCCGGCGAAGAAAAGTATTTTCACGCTCATCGATTCACTATAGCAGTTCGACAAACGGCAGGAAGCGCACCATGTCGCCGCGGCCGATGGCCTGCCCCGGCGGATTGTCGATCAGCCCGTCGGCCCAGACGCAGGAGGTCAGCACGCCCGAACTCTGATTGGGAAACAGATCGAGGCCGCCTTCGGCAGTGACACGGGCACGCAGGAATTCGCGCCGCGGGTCGCCCTTCGAGTCGAAATCGGCGCGCAGTTGCTGCGCACGGGGCATCACAACGGCGGCGCCCTGCGCCTTGAGGATGAAGGGCCGCACCAGCATGAGGAAAGTAACGAAGCTGGAAACCGGATTGCCCGGCAGGCCGATGAAGGATGCCGCGCCCACGCTGCCAAACGCCAGCGGCTTGCCCGGCTTGATCGCGATCTTCCACAGATCCAGGGCGCCCTCGGCTTCCACCGCCGGCTTGACGTGGTCTTCCTCGCCGACCGAAACGCCGCCGCTGGTCAGGATCAGGTCGTTGCCACCCGCTGCCTCGCGCAGCACGGCACGGGTCGCCTCCAGGCGATCGGGCACGATGCCGAAATCCGCTACCTCGCAGCCGAGTCCGGTGAGCAGGGCGCGCAGCGTGTAGCGGTTCGAGTTGTAGATGCCGCCGGGCTTGAGCGCTTCGCCGGGCATGGCCAGTTCGTCGCCGGTGGAGAACAGGGCCACCCGCAGGCGCCGGAACACGCCGAGCTGCGCCGCGCCGACCGATGCGGCGACGCCGACATGCGCCGCCGACAGCCGTGTGCCGGCGGCCAGCACCTCGCTGCCGGCCGCGATGTCCTCGCCGCGGCGGCGAATCCACTCGCCGGTGCGGGGCACGTGGCTCACCGTCAGGCGGTCGCCATCCAGGGCACACAGCTCCTGCATGACCACGGCATCGGCGCCGGCCGGCAGCGGCGCGCCGGTAAAGATCCGCGCCGCGGTTCCGGGCGCCAACGTGTGGCCGATGCTGCCGGCTGGAATGCGCTGCGCCACGACGAGCTGCGTGTCCGTCGCCGGCACGTCGGCACAGCGCAGCGCATAGCCGTCCATCGAGCTGTTGTCGAGGGGCGGCACGTCGATGCCCGAGCGCAAGCCCTGCGCCAGCACCCGCCCCGCCGCCGACTGGGTCGGCACCATCTCGGTCTCCTGCAGCGGCTTTGCGCCGGCCAGCAGACGCGCCAGGGCTTCCTCGAAATCAATCATGTCTGAATCCCTGGTGGCGCAGAATGAAATCGGCGATGGCGTCGCGGTCATTGAGATCGAGTAGTGGCAACCCGGCCGGCAGCCCGGCCTGCTGCCGGACCGCGTCGGGCTCGTCGGTGGCCACGGCGACGATGGTTTCGACCCCGCTGCCGGCGATCAGCGGCTTGCCCACCGATGGCCGATGCACCTCCAGCTTGGGGATCGGCGTGTGCTTGAAGCCCTCGACCAGCACCAGGTCGCACTCCGAAAAGCGCGCGATCTGCTCTTCCAGCGAAGGCTCCGGCGCGCCGCGCAGCTCGTGCATCAGCACCCAGCGCTGCTCGGAGATCAGCAGCACCTCGGAACAGCCGGCCTCGCGCAGCCGATAGGAATCCTTGCCCGGCTGGTCGATGTCGAAGCGATGGTGCGCATGCTTGATCAGCGAAACGCTCAGCCCGGCCGCGGTCAGGCGCGGGATCAGGGCCTCCAGCAGCGTGGTTTTGCCCGATCCCGAATAGCCGGCAAGGCCGAAGACTTTCATGAGTGCGGCACCGTCAGCACCGGCGCGAAGCCGCCGCCGGGAGTGCGGAAGTTCGTCGTCTGCCCCTGCCACAGGCGCGCGGCAATCAACTGCACGTGCCCGGCATAGACGTAGTTGCGCAAATCGAGCTTGAGTTCGACCTCCGCCTGGTCCACGCGCAGGGTGCGCGACGAGGGCGGCACCAGCGCCTGGGCGATGTAGGTGCCGGCCAGCACCTCGTCGAACACCCGCCGGGTGATCTTGTCGCCGCGATACGCGGCCTTCGACCCATAACCCGCCGCCGGCTTGAAGAACAAGGCCTTGCGCCTTGCCCACAGATCCTCGGCCTTTTCCGGCAGGACCAGTTCGGTGCGCGGAATCTTGTTCGCCAGGATGGCCCGGGTTTCCGCATCGACTCCCCACTCGGCCAGCAGGGCATCATCGGACAAGGCCACCAGGTTGCGCTTGTCGGCGTAAAGGGCGTGGGCCTGCGGGTGCGGCGTTACCACCGCCGCATCGGCCAGCCAGGCATCGCGCAGCGCGGCATTGGCCGGCGCTTCGAGGGCGAAATCCGTGAGGCGGTTATAGACCAGGTCGATGTGCGCGGCGCCGTACCACAGCGCGCCGTCGCGGAAGGCCAGCTCCCGCGGATCGCAGATCACCGCCTTGATCCCGGCGTGCTCGAACAGCCGCTGGAACAGGACGAACTCGGGATGCAGGTACTGCGTGCGCGGCGCTTCGTCGACGATGGCGACGCGGCCCAGCGCAGCGCAGTTGCCGACGCTGTCCGCAAACGCCCGCCATTCGGCGCGGAACATTTCGAGGAACAGGTGCTCCGGGGTGTCGCCGGCGAGGTCGCCCGGCAGCAGGGCCTCGACATCGTCGCAGCAGGCCTTCTGCGCGCGCGCCAGCAGCGCGTTGAGCAGGCCGCCGCCGGCATTGGTGTTGATCTCGATCAGTTGCGGGCCGCCGCTGCCGAGATGGAAGTCATAACCGAGAAACACGCCGCGCGCGGCCGTCCGGTGCCGCGCGATCTCCGGCGCCCAGGCCAGCACATGCTCGCGGTACGCGGGCAGCGCGACCACCCGCTCCACCGCGGCGACCAGGCGCGCCATGCGCTGCACATGCTCGGCACTGACAAAAGCCACGGACGAGGAAAACAGATGCGGCCGCCCGGCCATGACCTCGTCGTGAAAGCCCGGGCTGACACGCTCCAGTTCCGCCTCCAGCCCCGCGCTGTCGAGCGATACGCAGTGGCAGTCGGCATTCAGCCTGTCCGCCAGTTCGATGCTGGAATGGCTAGTCATGCGCCGATTCTACCGGCAGCGCGCGCAGGAAGAAGGCCTCGACCTCGGCCACGTCGCGCGTGCGCCGCATCGGCGGCAGCGAGCGCCAGATGGCCTTGCCGTAGGGCTTGCCGGTCAGGCGCGGGTCGCAGATCATCAGCACGCCGCGGTCGTCCTCGTCGCGGATCAGCCGGCCGGAGCCCTGCTTCATGCTGATCACCGCGCGCGGCAACTGGTATTCCATGAAGGGGTTGCGTCCCGCCGCGCGCAGCCGGTCGATGCGTGCCGAGAGCACCGGGTCGTCGGGCGGCGCGAAGGGCAGCTTGTCGATCACCACCAGCGACAGCGCCTCGCCGCGCACATCGACGCCCTCCCAGAAACTCTGGCTGGCGACCAGGATGGCGTTGCCCAGATAGCGGAAGCGCTCCAGCAGTTCGCTGCGCGAACCCTCGCCCTGCATCAGCAGCGGCAGGTCGAGGCCTTCGGCCGCAAGCTTTTCCTGCAGCAGTTCGCGGATGCGGCGCATCGCCCGCAGCGAGGTGCACAGCACGAAGGCGCGCCCGCCCGAAGCGCGGATCGCCGGCCAGGCGGCTTCCGCCACCGCCTCCTGGTACATCGCACTGTTGGGATCGGGCATGCCGGTCGGCGAATAGAGCAAGGCATTCTTTTCGTAGTCGAACGGGCTGCCCCAGACTGCGGTGTCGGCTTCTGCCAGCCCCAGCTCGCCGCAGTAGTGAGAAAAGTTCGTGCCCACCGCCAGCGTCGCCGAGGTGAAAATCCAGGCGCGCGGATGGCCTTCCATCTGTCGCTGGAAAATCGGCGCGATGTCGAGCGGCGTCAGGTTCAGCGACATCGCCTGCGAATAGACCTCGACCCATTTGACTACATCATCGCCGCCGGAGACTTCGGGGTCGGCCTTGCCGCCGCGCCAGCGTTTGAGCGCCGCCGCCAGTTCCTGCGCGCGGCGCAGGCAGTTGGCCAGGCCCTCGCCGCGCTCGGCCTGGGTGTCGAGATGGCGCCCGAGTTCCGCAATTGCATCGGCCAGTCCCTGCAAAGCCGCAACGAACTCGGCTTCGCCTTCCAGCTTCGCCGCCGGCAGGCGCAGGTTCTCGCCCTTGACCGCCAGGCGCAGGTCGCGCGCCGACTTGTCCAGCGCCGTCGCGGCGTCCTGCAGCGGCGCGTAATCCTTGGCGCTGATGATGCCCTCGTTGCGCGTGTCGCGCGCCAGTTCGATGATCTGGCTGGTCGATACGCTCTCGCCGAAGAACAGCCCCGCCACCTCGGGCAACTGGTGGGCCTCGTCGAAGATGATGGTGTTGCAGGCCGGCAGCAGCTCGCCCATGCCTTCGTCCTTGAGCATCACGTCGGCGAAGAACAGGTGATGGTTGACCACCACCACGTCGGCCGCCAGCGCATCCTGCCGCGCCGCCATGACGAAGCAGCCCTTGGAGTTCGGGCATTCCTGGCCGAGGCAGTTCTCGCGCGTCGAGGTCGCCACGCCCCATGCCGCGGAATCCTCCGGCACGTCGATGCATTCGGCCTTGTCGCCGGTCTTGGTGCGCTCGGCGAAACGCGCAATCTTGCGCAGGTGCGCCGCCTCCTCGCGCGAGGCCAGCCGCCCCGCGCTCATCGCGTGTTCCAGGTGATAGGGACAGACGTAGTTGGCGCGGCCCTTGAGCAACGCGATCGTGGCGCCGACCTTGAGCGCCGCGCGCACCGTCGGCAAGTCGCGGTTGAAGAGCTGGTCCTGCAGCGTCTTGGTGCCGGTCGAAACGATGACCTTGCCGCCCGAGAGCAAGGCAGGAACCAGATAGGCGAAGGTCTTGCCGGTGCCGGTGCCGGCCTCCGTCACCAGCGCCAGGTTGCCGGCGATCGCGGCAGCAATGCGCTGCGCCATCTCCAGTTGCTGCGGCCGCGGGCGAAAGCCTGGCACGGCAGCGGCGAGCGGCCCCTCGGGGGCGAAGATGCGCTTGATTTCGTGGATGGAATCGGACATGGCGGGCGCGGCATGGTAGCACGCGGAGGCAAGTGCCCCGCCGCGGACAAGAGTCGACGCTGGCGGGACGGCGCGGTGTCCACCCTGGAACTATTCCGAAGCTGCACCGGTTGGCCGCGAACTCACGACACGTCTGGCATCGGCGGTTGTCCAAGGCCGAGCGTACAATGATCGCCAAGTTTTCCATGCGATTTGGGAGCCATCCATGAAAGTCTATTCAGCGGTAATCGAGAGGTGCTCGCAAACCGGCCTGTTCGTCGGCTTCGTTCCCGGGTTTCCCGGCGCCCATTCCCAAGGGGAAACGCTGGATGAAGTGAACCGCAACCTCCACGAGGTTATTGCAATGCTCCTGGAAGACGGCGAACCCATATTGGAGTCCGAATTTGTTGGGGTTCAAAACGTCGCCGTCGCTTGAGCCATGGGCAATGTTCCCGTTCTCAAACCCGGCGAAGTCATAGCCATCCTCACCAAACTTGGCTTCACCGAAGTCCGCCAACGCGGCTCGCATAAACAATTCCGCGATACCGCCGGTCGCTGCACAACGGTGCCGTTTCACCAGGGTCGAGACATTTCCCCAATCCTGCTCCGTCAAATCGCCAAAGACATCGGCCTCGCGCTTGATGAGTTGCTCAAGCATAGATAAACCATGCCACATCGCGCACTTGGTTCATGAGCACGAAAATGACATCCGCAGCGCCTGGCACAAGCACTTCCCCGGTTGAGGTGACCAACATTTCGCCGCATGGCTTCTGGCTATTGCTGGGCGATGAAGAACTGTTCCTTCCGTTTTCCGAATTTCCGTGGTTTCGGGATGTCGCGGTCGGCAAGATTTTGCACGTCGAACTCCCCTCCTCCAACCACCTCTACTGGCCCGACCTCGACGTCGACCTGGCCGTTGAGTCCATTCGGCACCCTGAACGGTTTCCGCTTGTCAGTCGAGTTACCGCTTAGGCCCGGTCATCAAGCGCACCTGCGCAAACGGCACTGCGACGCTGACCCGGTGAACCAGTTAAGCCACTCCCAAGCGGCTTGCTCCTGCCAAGCAATCAAGGCCTTGTGATGAATAGACAGCTTGATAAGTCCCAGAAAGGGACTTATCATTCCCTTTTTGGGACTTATCGATAACGTCATGCAAACCCTGCCGCTCGGCGATGCCCTATTTACCGCGACCCAGCAGAAGGTGCTGGGCCTGCTGTATGGCAAGCCGGACCAAAGCTTCTACGCCAACGAGATTGCCCGCTGGGCGCAGGTCGGCAAGGGCAGCCTGATGCGCGAACTGGACCACCTGCAAAGAGCCGGCATACTGACCCTGCACCGCCAGGGCAACCAGACCCACTACCAGGCCAATCGGGACTGCCCGATATACCCCGAGCTGCTGGGCATCGTGCGCAAGACCTTCGGCCTCGGCGAGCAACTGCGGGCCGCCCTGGCGCCCCTGGCCCGACGACTGGTGTGGGCCTTTGTCTACGGCTCCATCGCCAAGGGCTCGGATCATTCCGGCAGCGATATCGACCTGATGCTGATCGGCGAGAATCTCGGCTACGGCGACGTGGTGGAGCGCTTGTTGCCGGTGGAAGAACGCCTGGGCCGCAGCATCAACCCGACGATCTACACGCCGGCCGACTGGCTGGCCAAGAACGCCGCCGGCAACAGTTTTGTCCTGCGGGTAACGGAACAGGACAAGATCGACGTGATCGGCGGCCCACCGCCGGGGAAGCAGGTGCAGCAAGCGATGGCAAACTCAGAATAGTAGCGACCGCTCGCAGAACATATCCGATCGGCGCAGCCGAACACCCCCTCCCCTTCAGGCCCATCATTCCATGCCAGCAACCGCCACCCGTACCATCTATCTCAAGGACTACGCAGCACCCGCCTGGCTGATCGACACCATCGATCTGCATGTCGCGATCCACGACGCCAGCACCGAGGTGCGCGGCACGCTGGCCTGCCGGCGCAATCCGGCGGGGCCGGGTGGCGAACTGGTGCTGGATGGCGAGGAACTGGCCTTGCAGGAACTGCTCATCGACGGCACGGGGCTGGCGCCTTCCTGCTACACATTCGACGCGGACAAGCTGACGATCGGCAGCATCAACGGCGCCGCCCTGCCCGACCGCTTCACGCTCGAAACGCGCGTGCGCATCGAGCCCGACCGCAACACCCAGCTCTCGGGGCTCTACCGCTCCAAGGACGGCTACTTCACCCAGTGCGAGGCGCAGGGCTTCCGCCGCATCAGCCCGTTCCCCGACAGGCCCGATGTCATGGCGCGCTTCACGTGCACCATCGAGGCCGGGCGCGAACGCTTTCCGCAACTGCTGTCCAACGGCAATCTGGTCGCCAGCGGCGATGCGCCGGACGGACGGCACTGGGCGAAGTGGCAAGACCCCTTCGCCAAGCCCTGCTATCTCTTCGCCCTCGTCGCGGCCAGGCTCGACGTGCTGCAAGACCGCTTCGTCACCCGCTCCGGCCGCACGGTGAACCTGGCGGTGTATGTCGAGCCGGGCAAGCTCGACCAGTGCGGCCACGCCATGGCGGCGTTGAAGAAAAGCATGGCCTGGGACGAGCAGCGCTTTGGCCTGGAGATGGATCTCGACCAGTACATGATCGTGGCCGTGGGCGACTTCAACATGGGCGCGATGGAGAACAAGGGCCTCAACATCTTCAACACCAAGTACGTCCTGGCGCGTGCAGACACCGCCACCGACAGCGATTTCCAGAACATCGACCGCGTTGTCGCGCATGAATATTTCCACAACTGGACCGGCAACCGCGTCACCTGCCGCGACTGGTTTCAGCTCTCGCTGAAAGAGGGCCTGACGGTCTTTCGCGACCAGGAGTTCGGCGCCGACACCCATTCGCGCGCCGTCACCCGCATTCAGGAAGTGCGCCAGTTGCGCATCGCCCAGTTCCCCGAAGACGCCGGCCCCATGGCGCATCCGATCCGCCCGGCGTCCTACGCCGAGATCAACAATTTCTACACCGCCACCGTCTATCAAAAAGGCGCCGAGGTGGTGCGCATGATCCACACCCTGATCGGCCGCGAGGCGTTTCGGCGCGGCATGGATCTCTACTTCCGGCGCCACGACGGCCAGGCCGTGAGCTGCGAAGATTTCGTCGCGGCCATGCAGGATGCCTCGAAGGTAGACCTCACGCAGTTCCGCCGCTGGTACGCCCGCGCCGGCACGCCGCACCTGAACGCCGCCGGCCGGTACGACGCCGCCGCAAAGCGTTACACGCTGACCCTCAGCCAAAGCCTCACCCCCACCGCCTACGACAAGCGCCTGCAAGACGCCGGCATCGCCATCGAACAGGGGCCGCTGCACATCCCGGTCGCGCTCGGCCTGGTGCTGCCCGACGGCAGCGATGCGCTGGCCGAAAACACCGCGGTCGTTTCGCTCACCGAAGACACGCAAACATTCGTCTTCGACAACATCCCGGCCGCGCCCGTCGCCTCGCTGCTGCGCGACTTCTCGGCGCCGGTGCATCTGGATTTCGAGCAGAGCGACGCCGAACTGGCCCACCTGATGGCCCACGACAGCGACGCCTGCAACCGCTGGGAAGCCGGGCAACGCCTCGCCACCCGAATACTCCTCGCCGGCATTGCCGCCGGCGGCCAGGGCACGGCCTGGATTCCCGAAACCTTCATCGGCGTCGTCAACCGTGTGCTTGACGACGGCATCAATCAGGATGCGGCACTTGCCGCCGAAGCCCTGATGCTTCCCGCCGAGCAGGTGCTGGCGGAGGAAATGGCGGGTGCCGGGCAGATCGTCGATCCAGATGCCATCCACCTCGCCCGCCTCACCCTGCGCCGGCATCTCGCCGCGCGGCTGCGCGACAAGTTCGAGGCGGTGTGGCAGACGCTGAAACCGAGCGAGCCCTATGCCCCCGAGGGCGCCCAGATCGGCCGCCGCGCCCTGCGCAACCTGGCCCTGGGCTATCTCGCCGAAAGCGACACGCCCTACCTCGATGCCAGCGTAATGCCGCGCCTGATGAAGCAGGTTAGCGACGCCGGCAACATGACCGACGTCATGGCCGCGCTCGGTACGCTGGCCAATCTCGACGTGCCAGAGCGCGCAACGGCGCTGGCCGGCTTTTATGCACGCTGGCAGGACGAAGCGCTGGTGGTGGATAAATGGCTGCAAGTGCAGGCCACTTCGCGCCTGCCCGGCACCGTGGCGCGGGTGCGCGAACTGATGGCGCATGCCGCCTTCGACATCAAGAACCCGAACAAGGTCTATGCCCTGGTGCGCGCCTTCTGCGCCGCCAATCCACGCCACTTCCACGCCGCCGACGGAGAAGGCTATCGACTGGCCGCCGACGTGATCCTCGAACTACAGGCCATGAACCCCCAGGTCGCCGCCCGCATCGCCCGCGCCTTCGACCGCTGGCGGCAGTACGACGCTGAGCGCCAGGGCCATGCCCGCGCAGCCCTCGAACGCATCCAGGCCTGCCCCGACTTGGCGCGCGACATCGCCGAAGTCGTCGGCAACGCGCTGGGGAAATAGGCAAGCCTGTCGATTCGGGGCGGCAGCGGGACGGCGAACCCGGCTTCGAAAGACCGAACTCCCGGAACATACCTTGCGGGTATCATATCGGCCATGAGTCCAACCATTTTTCGCGAGGGCGGGTTTCGTTTCTACTTCTTTTCGCGGGAAGAATCGAGAATGCACGTGCATGTTCAAGGTCAGAGCGGCGAGGCAAAGTTCTGGCTTGAGCCGGCGATAGAGCTAGCCCAACATGTAGGTCTTTCCCGACGCGAAATAGGTGAAGCAACCCGCCTGGTTCAGGAGCATGAAGATGACATCCGCCGCGCTTGGCACAAGCACTTCCCCGGTTGAGGTAACCAACATTTCGCAGCATGGCTTCTGGCTATTGCTGGGCAATGAAGAACTGTTCCTGCCGTTCTCCAAATTTCCGTGGTTTCGGGAGGTCGCGGTCGGCAAGATTTTGCACGTCGAACTCCCCTCTTCCAACCACCTCTACTGGCCCGACCTCGACGTCGACCTGGCCGTTGAATCCATTCGTTACCCGGAACGGTTTCCGCTTGTCAGTCGAGTTACCGCTTAGCAGGCTGTTGAAATTCTCAAAAATTGCCGTTCAAAGACGATAAGAAGATCGATATACAGTATGGGAACGACAATAACTCAATGAGTTACGACCGTCACATGGATTGCTGTTGTCATGTTGTTGGTTCCTTGAGTCGAATTTCAACAGCCTGTTAGGCCCAGTTGTCAAACGCACCGGCGCGCAAAGCAATGCTGACCCGTTAGGCCAGTAAGATCGCACACAAAAGTGGGCGTACAATGCCGACCGCATGATATGGTAGAGCGTAGACGAGTACATATGGTTAGTTCCGTTAGATAGTGCAAGTTTGCCAAATAGGAAATTAGTAGTCATGCCAAATTCACCCGAAGAAGCCCCGCTCGTAAAGTGCCAATCGATGACGGTGACGCTTCAGCTTATCCTTTTAGGTATCGCCCTCATCGTCATCGGGAACGCGGTCGAATGCGAGATTTGGAAAATCGATGTAGGGGAAGATATCGTCCATGTTGGGGCGCTCCTTCTGATTGTCGGCGTTCTTCAGTGGTTCTTCGACCGCCATGTGCGCGCCACTTTTTTTTCAGAGATCCGCGACGAAATCTTGGGAAGCTCTATGGCCGCCAGGTCAGGAATATGCGGTTTCTATGCAGATTCGAAAGACGTAAAGCTCGATGAATATTTTCTATCATCGACCGATCTCATCATTGGAGTGAATTATTCTGGAAAGCTCATTGACAACTGCAGCAATCTGCTGAGAGCAAGAACCTCCCTAGGCTATAAGACGACAATCGTCACGATTAAACCCGGAACCGCCGCAGAGACGTTCTTGGCTGCCGACTACTCAATAGCGACCACCGAAATTGCGGTTGGTCTTAAAAAAATTGATGACATGGTCGCGGACCTAGACCCCGGAAAAAAGCATATCAACGTTGTCCAGGTTAATACTGTGTTGCGCTACTCCTTTATTCGATTTGATAGCCGAATCTGGGTCATTGTTAGTACCAACGGGCTTGGGCGCCGCTCGGTTCCGGGATTTTTTGTGTCGCGCGCAACGCCATGGTTTGACCATTTCAAAGTAGACATCGATTTACTTATGAACCGAAAATGAAGACTTCTCCATCGCTTACCGACGAGTTGCAATTATTGCTGGAGCGATACGGCAGGACGGAGATTGAGGAAAGATTGCGTACGATTGCAGTCGACGTAGAGAACCCAGCAGCCTGCACGATTCTCATCAATAAGGGCCTTCATGCCTTTCCAGAGCATCTTTTCCGTGGCGAGACCTTTGTCTTTTATGAAGGTTCGGCCGACTTGTCGTCAGCTGAAGCCTTCCAGGCCTTTACAGTCGAACGGCTCAAGCGACTGGCGCAGTTCCTTGGACAAAAGAAGTGGGCGTCGATAGATATAGTTATTTCTGGGCAGGCGGCGCTTTGTATGCAAGTGAAGCTAGCTGTCTATCGCGTAACACACATAGAGACAACTGATTGGGTTTTTGATGGTGAAGGCCGATATCTGCCATTGAAAATATCACTTCGGTCGATCTTGGCGTCTTCCAAGTCTGAAGGTTAGTTATAGATTTGTTGCACCATTCGGAATGCCAGGTCCCGCAAGCGCTCTGGGGTCCCTTCGGTTCATGGCTGCGGTTTCCCGACCGCCACCACGGTGGGACGTGAGCGCGCATTCCGTGGCGAGGGTCTAAAGGCGCAGCGTCAGGCAGTGATCGGAACGAGACCGCATTCAAGCAATCGGCTAGCATGGCATTTTTGACAGCTATTGACAGCCTTCCAAATGTGCTGACTTAGTAACATGTAGCGGACGTGCTCGAGCGGTCTTTCCGATGTCCGCTTTGGCCGACTTGCAGTCCTTCTCCGAACCAAACGCGCCGCGGCGATTTGTAGCAGGTCAATAGCGATAAGTAGCGGTAAGGGGTCGGCTTGCCCTTTTCTAGCCTGGCCCCTTTTGGCTATCTTTGAGGCGGAACCCAGACGATGAGGCCGCGATCGTCCTTGCGAGTTACGCGCAGTTTCACGGGATGCCTTGGCGCCGCGAAGTTCCTAGCGCTTTGCCCGGAAAGGATGAACTCCGAGTCTTCCGGGTTTTTAGCGAGGGCCTCAACTTTCTTCAGGTAGAAGGTCAGACTTGGCGTTGGAGACGTGGCTGTGACAAGCGGCTTGCAGAGGGTTCTTGCGCGCTCCAGCGCCTCGGCTGCCCATGAGACGCCAGCAAGTATTGACTCTCTGGCAAAGAATACAGCCGCCGTCGCGGCGGGTTGAGCCTCTCCTGCCTTTTGCGCCACCTCGATAGTGCGTTCATAGATGGTCCGCCCATCTTCCGGAGAGCCAATCCGAAACGCCAAAAGACCCAAGTTGGCCATCGCATGCACACCGTCCAGACCACCGGCTTCAACATAGATTCGCAATTCGCGGATCGTTCGGTTAACTGCGTGCTCTACCGTTTGCGGGTTGCCTGAAAGGAGTTTGCCGCTGCTGATTTGGGCATAGAGGATGTTATTGCGCAGATTGGCGTTGTGGTGATGTCCGGAAAGGCCAAGTCGCGCGAACGTTTCTACAGCCTCATAATCGTCTAGCAGGCCCGCCACGTGCACTGCTGCAGATGCCGCCGTCGACGAGAACGGTTCCTCGTAGAACCAATGCTTGCCGCATTCGACGGCCTCCTGCATTCGGCCCTGTTGGTAGAAGCGAAAAAACTCGGCTTCAAACGCCTCGCTGCCGTCGAATGGCGTTGTGCTGGTCTCGACCAGGCCCGTGCCAATTCTGCCTTCGGCCCACCTAGCCTGGGCAAGGGCATTCTCCGTTGGCGCCTGCAATCCCTGACGGAACAGCTTTTTTGCGCCTTTGGTGTTGCCAGCAAGCATTTCCTTTGTGCCGGCGGCTGAGGCGAGCTCGGAGAGATGAAGCGGGGCGAATGCCGCACGAGCGAGGAAGTCCTTGCCGACGCGCCAGTGGTGAGGCTCCTTGCCCATCATCTGGCTCAAGGCTATCTCGGCGGCCAACAGCCACGGATCGAGCTTGGTGGCCTGCGCATGGCGGATCAGGTGGTAGGCGCGCTCCTTTTCTCCAATGCTGACATAGAAGCGTGCCGCGACTCGGAGGATCGTGCGATTTTGGGGATTCAGTGTCAGGGCGGTAGCTACTGAGCGCCCGGCCTTTTCGATTTGCCCGAGGGTCAGTTGGTGCCTAGCCAGGTTGAGGTGCACCAAAGGACTCCGGGGGTAAGCGCGCAGTACCGCTCTCAGTTCTGCGATTCGTTGTTGATGAATGTGCTGGAACGGTTGGAGAATCGGCAACTCATGCTGTCCGAGACCCAAGACTTTGCGAGCGGTGGCGACGACGGGAGAAGGTAGACCGGCCCCACGCGTCTGGATGATTTCGGCGGCGAGGAGAGCCATCTCGTTGTCGCTGGCGGCGACGGCGACGTTCAATGCATCGACCGCAACGGCCAAGGTGCCTGTGGCAAGCAGTTCTTGCCTGATTTCCGAAGTGTCCGGCGCGAACGGCCGCACGACCGCCTTGAGCGACTGCGCCTCGTGATTGAACGAATGCGCAAGTGAGTCATGCCAGCGCGGGATTACGCTTCTCTCGAACTTGTCAGAAAACGCCGCCATGTCAAACGCCTAGTTGCGCGTGAATGAGGCGCCGCCTCGCTTCGGCGCGAAGAATGCTGAAACGCGAAATGAACCGATCCAAACCAAGAGGTCTGCCCGCCTGCGCTCGGGCACGCGGATCACCACGACGGTAAACGTCCGGCTCACAGGCTAGTGCAATGATGCGCTCCAAGTCGTCGGCAGCCCAAGCCGGGAAACTTGGTCGAATCGAGGCGAGATAGGTTGCGAAGGCCTGTTGAACCATGGGGAGGACATCTTCGTAGCTGCCCCGCCATTGCCCTGGACGGATATCAGGCGGCAGCGCTCCAATGATTCCGCTCGTCGCATTGTTGCCGGAGAACATGAACGCCACCAGCGATCCAAATTGAAACAGATCGCAGGCTTCGCGGCGTTCACGCCAATCGGACGCCTTGTGATCGTATAGTTGCTCCGGCGGAGCATAGGCGGGATCGCCGGCGATCGTATAGCCTTCGTGGCTCGCTGTAGTGCCTCGTTTAAGGGCGCGACCGAAGTCGGCGATCTTAGCGCCGGCACCGTCTTCCTTGAAAACCACTACATTCGAAGGCTTGAGATCCTGATGAGTGATCGTCGCACCATGCAATTGCTGCAAGCCTACCGCTACGTGGTGTAGATACTCCATACGCACCGCGTCTGAGACTTGGGTGAAGGCATTGAAGACGTCCCGGATATCACCTCCATCGGCGCGCTCGAAGACGATATGGTGAAGCTGTAGCGTGTAGTCCGGGTTGCCAGCAATCGGAAACGCTACTGGAATGTCTCCATGGTCGAGGATGCGCACCACTCTCGACATGCGGCCCGACGTGCACAAGTCCAGAATGGCCTTTTCATGGGTATAGCTGCTGGTTATCTTAGTCAATTCGGCAAGAAGATCGAGGCCCGGTCGGAACGCGTACACAATGTCAAACACCTTCAGAAACGCTGCGCGTCCATCCTTTTCAACTTTGTAGCCGACACTGAATGTCCCGCCGGTCTTCTCCTCAGGGCTAACGGGGTCCATGCGACGATTGGCTAGCCGCTCGGTCACCATCCAACCGTTGCCGACGGTTTGTCCAACGAGATTCCAGGCGGCCATACTCGGGTTGCTCATGCTGCCTCCACAGTCTCTACCCAGCATGGATTGTACGGTTGATTCGTCCGCTACCCCAATATCCCCGCAGCGCAGCGCTGGCCGGCATTCCTTGCCGCCATAACAACAATCCCATGCTGGCCCCGCGATTGGTTAAACGGGATTGCGCTTTCGCCGTGTCGCCGGTGCCGTCCGGCCGGATGCCTCTACGCATAAATTTCGCCGGGGCCGCGTATATCATTGGCGCCGATTTTCCACACACCCCACACCATGCCTGTTGCCCGCGTTCGCGACATCGAGATCTACTGCGAGATCAGCGGCGACGGCCCGCGCCTGCTGAAGATCTGGGGCACAGGCGCGGACCTGCGCCGGCCGCCGACCGATTTCGACCGCTGCCTTGCCACGCGCTTCACCGTGCAGGCCTTCGACCAGCGCGGCATGGGCCGCAGCGGCAAGCCCGAGCGCGACTACACGATGGCGGACTACGCCGACGATGCGGCCGGCCTGCTCGATGCCGTCGGCTGGGAGCAGGCGGCCGTGCCGGAATCAATAGGGCCGTAGTCGATTCAATTTCCATAACCCTTGGAATCGTTCCCCACCTGCCTTGGGCGGGCACGACTGGAGGACGCAGGGCTAGGGGTGAAGAAGGCCGCCCATGTTCATCCTGCCTTCAACTCCTGCAGCAAATCCGGATGTCGGTCGAGCAAGCGGAATAGATTGGTGACCGCCGCCACTGGCTTTGCCTGCCCGCGCTCATAGCGGGAAAACGCATTCTTGCCGCCGCCGGCCAGCCTGGCCGCTTCCTGCTGGGTCAGGCCCAGCTTCTTGCGGATGCGCGCCAGCTCGGCCACTTCTTCGGCATCCACGCGGTCGCGGAAGGCCGCCCATGCGGCCTCTTCCCGCGCGTCATGCTCCGGGAACCCATCGCTGCAATGATTGCAAAAGGCTCCCTTGGCCGTGTAGTGATAGACGCGACCGCGGTACTCAAGCTGCTGCTTGCGCTTGCCGTCGCGCAGGGTTCCCTCGAAGCACAGGGGGCACTTCTTGCCGTTCCATTTCGATGCCATGTCACAACTCCTTGAAAGACACCACGAAGTATTCGCCGGCCTGCTGGAACTTCACGTAGAGGCCCTTGCCGCGCCACACTGCGTGATACACATCCTGCCAAACACGATGATCCTTGTTCGTGGTCATGCTCTTGTAGAAATCAAATCGCTCTCGTCATGAAGACGCAGAGCGCCGGCGCAAGGCCGATTCCACGGCGTCCAGTCCGATGTCCACTGGCCGGCGAAAGGCCGAGGCCACCTTGTCGCAGTCGACAGCCGACACCCCGATATCTTCAAAAAATACTCGCCACTCGCGTGTGACGCGGGCAATGTGGTCGATGATGCCCGCGGCATCCTTGCGCAATAGTCCGAAGCTGCCATGCGCCTCAAGCAAGTTGTCCAGGGTGGCCAGCCTTCCCTGTGGTCCCACCGACAGGTGGAGGTAGCGCTCATGGGCCAACTGCGGTCGCGGCACCACGTCGTACATCGGCGAAAGGCGCCAACCTTTGCCTTCCGCATCCCATACGAACGCGTGGTTGCGCAAATGGTCGTCGTCGTTGGAGACCAGTATGTTGAAGGCGATGCGACCATAGAGTTCCCGGCGGTCCGCCTTGACGCCGGCATCGACGCCGAGCTCGCCAATTCTTGCGGCGATGTCTTCATAGCGGGCACCGGGCGACTCGGCTTCATGCTTGCCCAATAGCGTCAGCGCGCTCACGCAATGTCGTCGATGAAAGGCATCACCGTCAGCCCGCCGGTCGAAGCGCTCGATGAGCATGACCTGCCGACCGTCTGCGAGGGTCTTTATGTCGGTCAGGGGCACATCCAGACCGGCTTTCCGGGCGAGTTCCAGGCAGGCACGTTCCACGGCAGGCACGTTGAAGCCGTCCTTGATGGCGGGGAACTTCGCCAGGTATTGCTCGCCGTCATGGATCACCAGCGCCTTGGGTCGCGCACCACCCATGGACCCCGCAAGAAAGATCTGCTCCAGTTGTGCCGGAATGGGCGCGCCGGCCTGGATGCGGTCCGCGGCCTCCAGCAGGTATTCCAGTTGCGCAAGCGGCGGCAGCAGACCGGGGGCCTCGGGACTTGCCAGGTCGGACCGGAAATCCAGGGCGCCGAAGCGATGCGGCCCCGCGTTGAGAAGGTAGGCGGATTCCGGGACGGAGTCCGGCGGCACCTTGAGCCTGGCTTCCAGGACGCGGCGACCCCAGAAGTCCGGTGCAGCATCCCGCACGGCGCCGAATAACGGCGGAAGTACCGGCGCATAGGTGAGCTCGTCACCAGGGCGGCAGGTCAGCGGCAAGCTGATGGGATCGACGGGTACCGCGTCAGGTCGTTCAAGGTAGCGGCGGCCGTAACCGAAAATGCTGGTCGTCGATTCCACACCCTGCTCCACCAGCTCAAGCGAGCCCGCGGGCACCGCAACGGCTTTGCCCGGCAGATAAATGAAAGCCCAGCCGTTCCAGCTCATGAGTTGCGCCTAGAAGTTGTACTTGTCCGCCGTGGCCGCGCTCGGCCTGGCGCGCTGCCGCGTGGAGGCCGCCGCCGGCCCCGATCGAGTCGCTTCTGTCACCAGGCTGAGGGTGTCGAGCAGCCCCAGGCACTCCAGCGCAGACAGCCAGGACCCCAGGCTTATCGAGACGTCGCCGCGCTCGATTTTCATCCAGGTATATGGGCTCATCTTGGCTCTTGCGGCCGCCGCTTCCTGAGTCATGTTTCGAGTCAGGCGCGCCGTCCGAATGATCGGTGCCATGGTGCTCGCAGCGAACTTGACCTGCGGGGAGGCAAACTTCTCTTCTTGGCGTCTCATATTGCTTACTCTTGACCTAATTAGCTTAGTCTATGTAATAAGCAATCTAATGTCAATAGTAAGCAATGACTCCAGGTAGCTGCAGGTCAAGCTTTGTCGAATCATGGTAGCACCTCAGTTTGAGTCTTTCTGCTTGCGGAGGCCGCGCTTTGCCCGAGCTGCGTCCTTCACCAGCGCAGCGACTCGATCCGCTCCAGAATGCGGCCAGGGTCGGCGCCGACTGCATCAATGGCAGAATGCATGATTCAACGGAGGGCTCGACCATGACCATCTCGATGTACCAAGCCAGCGCGCCGCGCCTGGCCAACATGCTGCGCAACCTCGATGCCATCCTCGCCAAGGCGCAGGCCCATGCGACGGCGAAGAAGATCGATCCGGCCGTTCTGCTGGCGGCCCGGCTGTTCCCCGACATGCTGCCGTTCGTCAAGCAGGTGCAGATCGCCACCGACCACGCCAAGGGCTGCGTCGCCCGCCTGGCCGGCGTCGAGGTGCCCAAGTTCGAGGATAACGAGCAGAGCTTCGAGGAACTCCGGGCGCGCATCGCCAGGATCATCGCCTTCGTCGAATCGGTTCCCGCGGCGCAGATCGATGGTTCCGAGAATCGCGATATCTCGCTCAAGGCGGGCGGACAGGAAATGAGCTTCAAGGGCCTGCCCTACCTGCTCGGCTATGCGCTGCCGAATTTCTATTTCCACCTGGTGACGGCCTACAACATCCTGCGCCACAACGGCATTGAAATCGGCAAGCGCGACTACATCGGCACGCCCTAGGTGTTCGCCGATTTCGCCGTCACACTGGCGAAGGCCGGTGTCCAGTGCATTGGTGCTCCTGGATTCCGGCATTCGCCGGAATGACGATAGGGCGCTGTGACGCCGGGTGCCTGGCGGGATTTTTTCAGGAGACATCGATGCAAACGCGACGACTGGGCCGCAACGGCCCGCAGGTATCGGCCCTCGGCCTGGGCTGCATGGGCATGAGCGATTTCTATTCGGGGCGCGACGACGCCGAGTCGATCGCCACCATCCGGCACGCGCTGGACCTCGGCATCAACTTCCTCGACACCTCGGACATCTACGGCCCGCATACCAACGAGGAACTCGTCGGCCGCGCGATCAAGGGTCGCCGCAACGAAGTCTTCCTCGCCACCAAGTTCGGCATCCTGCGCGACCCGAAGGACGTGTCGGTGCGCGGTTTCGACAGCAGCCCGGCCTATGTGCGCAGCGCCGTCGAAGGCAGCCTGCGGCGCCTGGACGTGACGACGATCGACCTGTACTACCAGCATCGCGTCGACCCGAAGGTGCCTATCGAGGACACCGTGGGCGCGCTGGCCGACCTGGTGCAGGCGGGCAAGGTCCGCTACATCGGGCTGTCGGAGGCATCCGCCGCGACGCTGGAGCGCGCCTGCAAGGTGCACCCGGTGACGGCACTGCAAAGCGAATACTCGCTATGGACGCGCGACCCCGAACACCAGGCGCTCGCCGCCTGCCGCCGGCTGGGCGTCGGCTTCGTGCCCTACAGCCCGCTCGGGCGGGGCTTCCTCACCGGCGCCATCAAGCGACCGGAGGATTTTGCCGAGGACGATTACCGCCGCCTGAGCCCGCGCTTCCAGGGCGAGAATTTCGGCAAGAACCTTGCCCTCGTCGACAAGGTCAAGACGCTTGCCGCCGAGATCGGCTGCACGTCGGGCCAGCTCGCGCTGGCGTGGGTGCTGGCACAGGGCGACGACATCGTGCCCATCCCCGGCACCAAGCGGCGCAGCTACCTCGACGAGAATTTCGGCGCGCTGTCGGTGCGGCTGACCCCGGCGCAGCTTGCGGCGCTCGACGCGGCGTTTCCCTTCAACGCCGCCGCCGGCGATCGCTATCCCGCCAGCATGATGCGGGCGCTCAATCGCTGACGCGGCCTCCGCCTGCCCCGACGCTGGAATGGACTTGCCCGCCGGCGAAGGCGCCCACACCCGATGACCTCCCCGAAAATACTGCTGACCAGGGCCTGGGGCCGCCTCGTCGCCGTCTTCGGGCGCGGCATGGTGATCTCGATCGGCACTATCGTGTTGGTCTGCCTCGCCGCGAGTGCCGCCGCCTTCCTGTTCCTCAACACCGCCGCACCGCGCACGCTGACGATCACCAGCGGCCCGGCCGGCAGCACGTTTTATCGCACGGCCGAGCGCTACCAGACGATCCTGGCGCGCGAAGGCGTGACGCTGAAGGTCCTGCCCTCCGACGGCTCCCCGGAAAACCTCAAGCGGCTGGCGGACCCGAAGGCGCACGTCGATATCGGCTTCGTGCTCGGTGGCGCGGCCGGCGACAAGGGCTTCGACCGCCTGATGTCGCTCGGCAGCGTGTCCTACCAGCCGCTGATGGTGTTCTACCGCGGCGAAAAGCGCGAGTTGCTGTCGCAATTCAAGGGCCGGCGCCTGAACATCGGCCCCGCCGGCAGCGGCCCGCACGACCTGGCGCTGGCCCTGCTCAAGGCCAACGGCATCGAGCCCGGTGCGGATACGGTGTTCGACGAAACCGACCTGGCCGACCCCGACCGGGACCTGCGCGCGGGGCGCGTCGATGCCGTATTCCTGATGGGCGATTCCACCGCCGGCAGCGTCTTGCGCACGCTGATGCGCGACGGCAGCGTGCGCCTGTTCAGCTTCGTGCAGACCGATGCCTATGTCCGCCGCATCCCGGTTCTCAACAAACTGCTGTTGCCGCGCGGCGGCCTCGACCTCGGCATCGACCTGCCGTCCGAGGACGTGTATCTGGTCGGCCCGACCGTGCAACTGATTGCCCGCGATTCGCTGCACCCGGCGCTGTCGGACCTGCTGCTCGAGGCGGCGCGGGAGATCCACGGCCCGGCAGGCATGTTCCGCAAGCCCGGCGAATTTCCCGTGGCGCAGGAAGGCGAATTCCGCATCAGCCCCGATGCCACCCGCTATTACGCGTCGGGCAAGAGCTTCCTCTACCGGAGCTTTCCCTTCTGGCTGGCGAGCCTGATCGCACGGGTGCTGGCCTTGCTGGTGCCGGTGGTGCTGTTGCTCCTGCCGGCCCTGAAGTTCGCGCCGATGATCTACCGCTGGCGCGTCGAATCGCGCATCTACCGCTGGTACCAGGTGTTGCTGGAACTGGAGCGCGAGGCCTTCAAGCCGGACGTGGATGCCGCGCGGCGCGAGGAACTGCTGCGCCAGATCGACCACATCGAGGCCGCGGTCAACCGCATCGTGATTCCCGCGTCCTTCGGCGACGTGTTCTACAGCTTGCGCGGCCACATCGACTTCGTGCGCCACAACCTGCTGGCGCAGTCCAGGGCTGAAGCCAAGGCTTAGGGCCGGTCCGCCCCGCCTGCGAAAGCCGGCGCCGGCGCACAGATTCAACGGCTGTGCAGCTTCTCCTGCAACCAGACCTTGATCAAGGACTGGTAGGGAACGTCCCTGGCGTTGGCCGCCGACTTGATGGAGTCGAGCAGGTGCTGGGGCAGGCGCAGTGAAATGGTCTTGGTGGTGGGCTTGAGATTGGGCAGGACGGCCCGCCGCGCCTTCGTCCAATCGAGGTAGTCGGTCGAGTCGTGGTTTTCCCAGAAGGCACGTTCTTCTGCCTCATTGGCGAAACGGGGAACTGCTTTAGTCGGCGTGTTCATAAATCGCTCGCTCCTTTCGGTGCATGTCCCGCGCCGAGATCACGCGAATCAGGCTCGCCGCTTTGCGCAGGGTAAAGGCAATATGCAGCAACCGCCCTTCATCCGTCTTTCCCAGGGCATGGTGCCAGGCCTCCTGCCGGCTGTGCTTCTCGTCGGCCAGAAGCAGCAAGGGAACGTTGAAGAAGACCTGCTCCGCTTCCGCCATCGTAACGCCATGCTTGTCGTTCTTTCGGGCGTTGCCATCATCCCACTCGAAGCTTGCAATCCTGGCAAGGTCAATCATGGTTGTATATTACTAACATATACACTTTGGCGCAAGCGATGCCGGTGCCGCTACGGCAGTTCCTCCACCTTCAGCAACAGGCGGCGCTGGCGCGACGCCGAGCGCGTGCCATAGCCGGCGATCGCGCCGGAACTGCTGCTCTGCTCGCCGACCGAGCCGCCGAGTTCGAGCCACTCGCCGAGCCGGCCGCTGACCGTGGTCAGCAGGCGCTGCACGTTGACCGAACCCGGCACCGGGCCGGGCGTGTCGTCGCGCGGGCTGATTTCCAGGGTCACGCGCTCGCCGTTGAGGCGCGGCACGGCGACGAAGCCGGTGCCGAGGTCGCGCTGCACGAAGCTCTCGGAGACGACGACGCCCGCCGGGGTCAGCACCACCTGCCGCAGCGGCAGCAGGAAGGATTCGCCGACCAGGATCGCCGCGCGTCCGCCGTCGATGGTCTGCACCTGCTGGCTGGTGTCGCGCCGGCTGCGGCTGTCGCCCTGGTAGAGATGCCCGCGGCCGCTGATCGCCGGACCGCCGGCGCCGACCTCGATGCGCGCGGTGACGCCCGCGCCGCGATCCGACCCGGCATCCGCGCCGTCCTGCCGCACGCTGATCATCAGCCGGCGCAGCGGCGTATCCAGGGAGGCCACCAGGGCCCGGATGTCGGCCTGGTGGCGGCCGGAGGCGCGCAGGAACAGCTTGTCGTTCATGCCCGTCAGCGCGCCGCCCGGCTCGACGAACGGCGCCAGTTGCGGCAGCAGGGCCTCGGCGCTGCGATGGCGCAGGCTGATGATTTCCAGCGTCTGGCCCCAGGCCAGCGAACATCCCATCAGCATCAAGCAGAGCAGTCGTTTCATGCCGGTCCCTCCGGTGTCTATACTGCCGTCTTTCCCCGTCCGAAGGAAGCCCAACAATGAAAATCGAAACCATCGCCGTGCATGGCGGCTACAGTCCCGATCCGACCACCAAGGCGGTCGCGGTGCCGATCTACCAGACAACCTCCTACGCCTTCGACGACACCCAGCACGGGGCCGACCTCTTCGACCTGAAGGTGGCCGGCAACATCTATACCCGCATCATGAACCCGACCACCGACGTGCTCGAAAAGCGCATGGCGGAACTCGAAGGCGGCATCGGCGGCCTGGGCGTGGCCTCTGGCTCCGCGGCCATCACCTATGCCATCCAGACCATCGCTGAAGCCGGCGACAACATCGTCTCGGTCGGCACGCTGTACGGTGGCACCTACAACCTGTTCGCCCACACCTTGCCCCAGTTCGGCATCGAGGTGCGCTTCGCCGACTACCGCAAGCCGGACAGCTTCAAGCCGCTGATCGACGGCAGGACCAAGGCCGTCTTCTGCGAGTCGATCGGCAACCCGCTGGGCAACGTGGTCGACCTCGCCGCGCTGGCGAAGATCGCCCATGACGCCGGCGTGCCGCTGATCGTGGACAACACGGTGCCGACGCCCTACCTGTGCCGCCCGTTCGAACACGGCGCCGACATCGTGGTTCATTCGCTGACCAAATACCTCGGCGGCCACGGCAACAGTTTGGGCGGCGTCATCGTCGATTCCGGCAAGTTCCCCTGGGCCGAGCACAAGGCGCGCTTCAAGCGCCTCAACGAACCCGACGTGTCCTATCACGGCGTGGTGTACACCGAGGCGCTCGGCCCCGCGGCCTACATCGGCCGCGCCCGCGTGGTGCCGTTGCGCAATACCGGCGCGGCGATCTCGCCCTTCAATTCCTTCCTGATCCTGCAGGGCATCGAAACCCTCGCGTTGCGCATGGACCGCATCTGCGAGAACACGCTGGCCGTGGCCAACTACCTGAAGCGCCATGCCAAGGTAAAGTGGGTCAATTACGCCGGCCTGCCCGACCATGCCGACCATGCGCTGATCCAGAAATACATGGGCGGCCGCGCCTCGGGCATCCTGACCTTCGGTGTGGACGGCGGCATGGCCGGCGGCGCGCGCTTCCAGGACGCGCTGAAACTGGTCACGCGCCTGGTGAACATCGGCGACGCCAAGAGCCTCGCCTGCCATCCAGCCAGCACCACGCACCGCCAGCTCGGCGCCGAGGAAATGAAGAAGGCCGGCGTGTCGGAAGACATGGTGCGCCTGTCGATCGGCATAGAGCACATCGACGACATCAAGGCCGACCTGGAGCAGGCGCTGGCGGCGGTGTAGCGCCGGGTTCCGGGATTGCTAGGTGCCCAGCAGTCGGCGAACCAGCAGGAAGTGATGGACGCTGAAATAAAACCATTGCCGCGATCGGCCTGATCGCCGGAGTGGGCCGGCGGGGCGCTCTGCGCTGCTCATGTCCCCCGCCGTCGGCCTGCGGCCACCGTCTCCTCCTTTACTTCGCTGCGCAAAGCGCCCCACCAGCCCGCTCCGGAAGCGTTATGGTTGCGGTCGATCCCAAAACACCGGCGTGTTACGACACAGGGCGGCGGGTGGTCGCCGCAGCGAAGTAAAGGAGGAGGTGCGGGCAAAGCCCGTCCCGGGGGACATGAGCAGCGGCGACCACCCGCTGCCCTGTGGCGCGCACAGACATCAGGCGCAGTGTTTTGACTTCCGAGCCACCACTTTCGATCGGATAGACGAACTGGACCCCGGCGTTCGCCGGGGTGACGATCGCGAAAATCGATGCGTGACGAATTTTTCACAGCCTCTCAGGTAATCACCGTCGGCTTGGCGCGCCCGGTGCGCTGCTTGAGTTGCGACAATTGATCGGCGATGCCGATCAGTTCGCCCAGGGCTTCCTGCGCATCCAACCGGTGCCGCGCGGGGTCGGCCTCGAAGGCTTCCAGGTAGATGCGCACCGTGGCGCCTTCGGTGCCGGTGCCGGAAAGGCGGAACACGATGCGCGAGCCGTCCTCGAAGCCGATGCGCAGGCCCTGCCCGGTAGACAGGCTGCCGTCGATCGGGTCGGTATAGCTGAAGTCGTCGCAGAATTTCACCCGGTAGTGACCGAAGCCGCGGCCGGGCAGCGAGGCAAACTGGCCCGTCACATGCGCCATCAGTTCGGCCGCGACGGCGGAAGGCAGCGCCTCGTAGTCGTGGCGCGAATAGACGTTGCGGCCGAATTCCGCCCAGTGCCGATGGACGATCTCTTCCACCGACAGGCGGCGCTTGGCAAGGATGTTGAGCCAGAACAGCACCGCCCACAGGCCATCCTTTTCACGCACGTGGCTGGAACCGGTGCCGAAGCTTTCCTCGCCGCACAGCGTGACCTTGCCGGCGTCCATCAGGTTGCCGAAGAACTTCCAGCCGGTCGGGGTCTCGTAGCAGGGCACGCCGAGCTTGCGCGCAACGCGGTCGGCGGCTTCGCTGGTCGGCATCGAACGCGCAATCCCGGCCAGTCCATTCGCATAGCCGGGCGCCAGCGTGGCATTGGCGGCAATGACGGCCAGGCTGTCGGAAGGATTGACGAAGAAATGCCGGCCGAGAATCATGTTGCGGTCGCCGTCGCCGTCCGATGCCGCGCCGAAATCCGGCGCCGCGGCCTGGTCGGCGTTGTACATGATCGCCACCAGCTGGTCGGCATAGGTCAGGTTGGGATCGGGGTGGCCGTTGCCGAAATCGGGCAGCGGCACGCCGTTGATCACGGCGCCGGCCGGGGCGCCCAGCCGCCGTTCGATGATCTCCTTGGCATAGGGGCCGGTGACCGCGTGCATGGCGTCGAAGCACAGCCGGAAGCCGCTGCCGATCAGGGCGCGGATCGCCGCAAAATCGAACAGCGATTCCATCAGTTCGGCATAGTCGGCCACCGGGTCGATGACTTCCACGCTCATCGCGCCCAGCTTGCTGGAGCCCAGGCGGTCGAGGGCGACGTCCGCCGCATCCGCGATCCGATAAGCGGTCAGTGACTTGCTGCGGGCGAAGATCGCATCGGTGATCTTTTCCGGGGCCGGCCCGCCGTTGCCGGTGTTGTACTTGATGCCGAAATCGCCGTCCGGCCCGCCGGGGTTGTGGCTGGCCGAGAGGATGATGCCGCCGTAGGTCTTGTACTTGCGGATCACGCAGGAGGCCGCCGGCGTGGACAGGATGCCGCCCTGCCCCACCAGCACCTTGCCGAAGCCGTTGGCGGCCGCCATCTTGAGGATGACCTGGATCGCCTCGCGGTTGTAGAAGCGCCCGTCGCCGCCGACCACCAGCGTGCTGCCGGGAGGCGCCGCGATGGTGTCGAAAACCGACTGGACGAAGTTTTCCAGGTAGTTGGGCGCCTGGAAGGCGGTGACCTTCTTGCGCAGGCCCGAGGTGCCGGGCTTCTGATCGTTGAACGGGGTTGTGGTGACAGTGCGGGTGTTCATGGGGCTCCCCTTGCGGACTCGTTAAGAATGGCAAGAGTCTATACCCCAAAACCGTCGTTTGCAGAAGGGGTATCCATCCCGCTGCGCAGCCCCTCCGGGCCGCTCGCCTGGACCGCGGGCCGCCGCACGGGCTGGCGGGACTGCTACAGCCAGCGCTGCATCGAATAGCCGCCGACCAGGGGGCGCTGCAGGGCCGCCCGGGCGATCTGCCGGCCCCACTTGAACTCCTTGTACAGCACGATGAAGCGCCACATGTCACGCAGGACCTTGCCGCGATCGCGCCAGCCGAGCGCCATCAGCGCTTGCGGGAAATCCGCCTCGTGCGGCTTGTCGAAGGCGATCTTCAGCGGGTTCCACTGGTCCGTGCAGCGGCGCACCTCGGAGGCGATCATCTTGCGGTAGACCTCCTGCACCGGGCGGTTGCGCATCCGCGCCTCGACCACCGCCTCGCCGGATATGGCACCGGAATGCAGCGCGCAGCTCATGCCCTCGCCGATCATGTTGAGAAAGCCCGCGGCCTGCCCGGTGACCAGCACGTTGCTCTTGCCGAAGACGTAACGATTGATCAGCGAGGGTCCGAAGTTCTCTGCGCAGCCTTCGTCATCGTCGCCGGCCGGTTGCAGGCGCACGCCGTGCCGGTCTGCGAGGTACTGCTGCACCACCGCGTGCTTCCTGGCGAAATTGTCGCCGCGCTTGAAGCCGACGCCGACGATCTGCCGCCCGTCGCGCGCGTGGCTCCAGGTGTAGTGGCCGAGGCCGGGGTGGAACCAGAAGTGGAAATACTCGGGAGAGAGCGGGCAATCGATGATGTCGTGGAATTTCTGGCCGACGAAGAACCACGGAATCTGCTTCGGATAGTCGGGATAGACGGCGCGCGTCACCAGCGAGCTGGGGCCGTCGGCGCCGATCACCTGGCGCGCGCGGTACTCGACCGGCTCGCCGTTCTGCCTGGCGTGCACCAGGACATGATCGCCCTGGTCTTCCAGCCCGGCGAAGGAGGTCCGGTCGTGCACCTCGGCGCCGCTGCGCTGGATCGCCCAGTGGTCGGAATACTTGCGGTGCAGGTGCGGCGTGGTGCCGCCGAAGAAGTCCATCGGCATCGAGACCATGCTCGGAAAATGGAAGGTCACGCCGCGGCACGAGGTCGGCTCGTGCAGGGCCTCGCGCGGCAGCGGGCCGAAGTTCTCCAGCAGGAAGCGGTGCCCGCGCGGCGACAGGATACCGCTGCAGATCTTGTGGCGCGGCAATTCCTTGCGCTCGAGGATCACGGTTTCCAGCCCGGCGTCGACCAGGCGCTTGGCCGCGGCGGCGGCGGCCAGGCTGGCGCCGACGATCACGACATCAACCGAACGCATGCAGGGTTTCCTTGTTCATGCTTCATTCTCCGCCAGATCGGCAACATGCAGCACGGGCAGTTCGCTGACGCGCGCGAAGGCGGCGCGATCGGCGAGGGTCTCGACCACGATGCGGGTCGCCCTGCTGCCTTTCAGGATCCACTTCGCCTGCGTCGCATCGTCGCCGGCAACCAGCCCCAGCTTCCGCGACAGGCTTTGGGCCGCGGCGGGAATTGCGATGCGCTGCAAGTCGAGGTTGAGCATGCAGCCGGTTTCGAGCTGCAGGCGATCGTAGTAGGCCACCATGCGCTCATGGTCGGCATGGCAGGCGCGTGCATCGATCACATACAGGTCGGACACGCCGAGCTTGCCGCGCAGCGCAGTGCGGCTGCTCAGCGCCGCCCCCAGTCCCATCCGTTGCGAGCCCGGCAGCCAGCGGCGCAACTGGCGCAGCAGCAGGCCGTCCTCGGCGACGATGCTGTGGCCGCGCAGCGACGCGAGAAACCCGTGAAGCCGCGCCGGCGGAATTTCGATGCCGGCTTCGAGCGCCAGCGCGATGTCGGCGCCGTCATCGGCGACCACCGCCAGCCCGAGCAGGGCCTGCACCCGCGCCAGCAACGCGGAGTCGGCGCGCAAGTCAGCACCCGGCAGCAGGACCGGGGCACTGCGCGACACGGCCGGGGCCGCGCCGGCGTCGCGCCGCAGCCCGGCGTGCAGGTCGTCGAGCACGGCGCGGCGCGGCAACTGGCGCCGCAGGGCCATGATCATGCCCGGCAGGTCGATGCGCTCCGGGCAGACCGGATCGCAGGCGCCGCACAACGAACAGGCGTCGAGCGGGGCCGCCAGTTCGGAGGCTGTCGCGCCGCACTGCAGGGCCTTGGCCAGCCCCTCGGGAGTGAACCGCGGATCGTGGCTGCCGCGCCACATCGGGCACACCAGGAAGCACAGGCTGCATCCGCTGCAGGCGGCAAAATCGCGCGGCGCGGCCGGCGTTTTGGCGGAGAAGCCGAACATCAGAAGATCACGTCGCGGTTGAGGATCATCGCCGGATCGGCGCGGCGCTTCATGGCCAGATGGCGGTCCACCAGCGCGTCGCCGAACACGCGCCGGATGTAGCCCTTCATCATGCCGCCGAAGCGGTAGTAACTGGCGCCCAGATCGACGCCGATGTCGTAGATCGCATTCTTGAAGGCCTGGAAATGATCGCGGCTATAGACGGCGCCTTCGATCATCGGCTCGAATTCGCAGCCGTAGGCCCACCCTTCCGCGGCGGGAGGAATGCAGGACATCTCGTAATGCGGCCGATGGTCCGCGCGCAGCCTGATGCCGACGCAATACAGCGTGTAGTGCGCGAAGTGCTTGCGGCACACCGCGTTGCCGCGTTCGACGGCTTCGACGAAGCGCTCGGCCGAGGTCGCCAGATCGGGGATCACCATGTTGCGCGAGCCCCAGTGCTTCCAGACCGCGCGCGAGAACACCACCGTGCGGTCATGCATTTTCCCCTGCCGCATGTACTCGGCACGGCGAAACTCGGGGAAGACTTCGCGCTTGCGTTGCAGCAGGTACATGGCCTCGCCCAGCTTCCACGGCCGCAGCGCATAGTGGCCGAACATGCACAGGGCGAAGCCGAACTCGCCATGGCCGCGCAGGCGCGACTGCCAGGTCTTGCGAAACGCCGCCTCGCGCTCATCCGAATCAAACGCCACCAGCAGGTTCACCGCGCAATCCATGATGGTCAGGATGCCCGAGTAGTCGCTGGCGTCGTTGCGGTCGAGCATTTGCAGGTCCTCGATCGCCGTCCGCAGCGAGGAATAGTAGTAGTAGTGCATCGAGAGCGGCGTGTAGGGGCGCACGCGCAGGGTCGCCTCGGTGATGATGCCGAACTGGCCGTAACCGAGGATCACGCGCTGGAACAGCTCCGGGTTTTCGCTGTCGGAGCATTCGACGATCTCGCCGGTCGGGGTGACCACCTGCAATGACAGAGCCTGATCCGCGCTGCAGCCCAGCCGCGCCGAATTCACGTCGATGCCGCCGACGCCCAGCGTGCCGCCGACCGAGGATGTCAGGTTCAGCGGCGCGGAGAGGTAATCCAGGTTCTCGCGGCGCAGTTCCTCGGCCAGGCTGTGCCAGAAAATTCCGGCCTCGGTGCGCACCGTCAGCGCCGTCGCGTCGACGCGCAGGACCCGGCTCATGCCGCTCATGTCGAGCAGCACGCCGCCGAAGGCCACCGACTCGCCCTCGGTCGTCAGGCCGCCGCCGCGCACCGTGACCGGCACCCGGTGTGCCTGCGCGGCCCTGAGCAGGATTGAGATCTGCTCCGCGTGGCGTGCGAGCACCACGCCGTGCGGCAGTCCGTAGGCGGTACCGCCGGCATCGGTGGCGTACACGCCGCAGGCGGCAGCGCCCTCGGCCAGTTCGACACCGGCAGCGCGCAGGGCCGCGGCGAAAGCCTCCCAGCCCTCGCCCTTCCAGCGCGCTGGGTTGGTCTGCTGGCGTTTGATGCCCTGCAGGGCATCCGGCGCGACCGGACAGGGGCCGACGGTGCCGGGTTCAACGGAAGGAATTTTCAACAAAGGGGTCCTGTTGGCTGCTTGCGGTGGATCATACCCCGCCGCCGAAGCACAAACGCCCCACGCGGCGGATTGCCCGGTGAGGCGCTATTCGTGGCTGAAACAGTTCGGAGTCAGCGACTTGCGCAAATCTGTTGGCGGAGTGGACGGGACTCGAACCCGCGACCCCCGGCGTGACAGGCCGGTATTCTAACCAACTGAACTACCACTCCGCGTTGGAAGGCGCGCATCATGCCACACGTGGCAGGTCCGTGCAAGGAATAGCATTGCCCAGACTAGCATTGCCCGCAAGGCGAGCGGGATGCCGGCCGGCGTTTGCTGGTAGACTGAAATTTCATCATCCGCATTTCAGTCAGCTTGCGATGAAGCACTTCCTCTTCCTTGTTGCCGCGCTGTTGCCGGCGTTTGCCACATGGGCCGACACATGGTCCTTCGGCGTGCTGCCGCAACGCAGCGCCACACTGACCGCCCAGTACTGGAATCCGATACTTGATTACGTCGGTCGGAAGAGCGGCGTGACGCTGGAACTCGGCACGAGAAAATCCTCGCAGGACTATTCCGAGGCGGAAGCGCGGGGCGAGTTCGATTTTGTTTTCAGCAATCACATCTTCGCCCCGAGTCATGCCGCCGCCGCGTATCGCCCAATCGCGCGAATGGAGGGAAAACCCATTTACGGCCAGATCGTGGTCCCTGACGCTTCTTCACGGAACTCGCTGCTGGAGCTGGAAGGCCGCGAAATCGGTTTCCCCAGCAAGAGCGCCTTCGTTGCCTATGCGGTGCCGATGTCCGCGCTGATGCTGGCGGGGATCACGGTCAGGCCGGTATTCGGCGGCAACCAGGAGGGCATCATGGCGCAGATCCGCTCCGGAGCGATTCCGGCGGCGGGCGTCAATTCCAGGGTAATGCAGGAATATGCCGCGCGCGAGAACTTCAAGTACCGTCCGGTGTGGACCTCCGAGCCCTATCTCGACCTGCCGGTCGCCGCCCATCCGCGCGTGCCTGCGGCGGCGGTGAAGGCGGTGCGGAGCGCCCTGATCAACATGGCGGCCGATGTCGAGGGCCTGAAAATCCTCCAGGCGAGCGCCGCCGTCATCAAGCAGGAACCGCCTTTGGGCTTCGTTCCGGCGCAGGATGTCGAGTACCGGAACCAGCGCGAGGTGTATCGCATCCTCTGGCAGAAAGAGGCACGTTGAGCGTGATGCTCTGGGCAAGGCTCTCGCTGCTGGTCCGCGTCACGCTGGGCACAAGCCTGGCGCTGGTGTTCAGCAGCGCCTTGTTGCTTTTCGTTTCGGTCGAGCGGGATGCCAAGCTGGCGCGCGCGCAGATAGATGAGCAGCTTGTCACCGAGATCGACTCCCTGTTGCCGCCCATCGCCGAATGGGCGGTGATAGGCGATTTCGCCAACATCGAACAGTTTCTCAGACAGCGCGTCCGTCACGCCGATATCCGCTCCATCAGTTGGATGAGCGCAACGGGTAAATCGCTGGAAGCCATCGACAAGGAGGAATCTCCGCGCGCGCCCGACTGGTTCGTGCGCTGGACCGCCGTGCTGTCGCCGGGGGTGACTCGCACGCTGTCCATCGGCGGCCGGAACTATGGCCAGGCATCGATCCAGATGACCGCCACGCCGGCGCACAACCGGCTCTGGGACGATTTCCTTAACCACCTCGCGATCCTCGCGCTGGGGCTGGCGCTGAGCATCGCGGCCATCACCATTGTGCTGCACAGGGGATTGCGTCCACTCACCGCCCTGACCCGGAGCGCCGATGAGGTGGCGGTCGGCGATTACAGCAGCCGCATTCCGCGCCAGGGCAGTCCGGAACTTGCGAGCCTGATCGACGCCTTCAACCACATGACCGCCGGGATCTCAGAGGCGCATGGCGCCTTGCGCGACGAAGCCGAGCGGCTGACTGTCACCTTGTCCGCCATCGGCGATGCGGTGATCGCGACCGCTGCCGATGGCAGTGTCGAATTCATGAACCCGGTGGCCGAAGCGCTGACCGGCTGGAGCGCCAAAGAGGCCGCTGGGCGCTCCATTCCCCAGGTGTTCGTCATCATCAACGAAACCACCCGCGAAGAGATGGAGTGCCCGGTGGGCCGGGCGATGCGCGAGGGCGGGATCGTCGGGCTGGCCAACCAGACCCTGCTCATCGCCAAGGACGGCAGCGAGCGGCCGATTGCCGATTCGGCCGCGCCGATCCGTCATGCCGACGGCAAGATCCATGGCGCCGTGCTGGTGTTTCGCGACCAGGGGCCCGAGCGAAGGGCGGCGCGCAGCCTGCGGGAAAGCGAGGCCGCGTATCGCGGCCTGTTCGACGGCGTCAGCGAAGCGATCTACGTGCAGAATGCCCTAGGTCGCTTCCTGGATGTCAATCAGGCGGCGGAGCGCATGCATGGGATGCCCCGCAGCGATTTCATCGGCAAGACGCCGGGGTTCATCGCCGCCCCCGGCATGAATGATCTGGAGGCATTGCACGGAATCATATCGCGCGCCTTTGCCGGCGAACCGCAGCGCTTCGAGTTCTGGGGCCGGCGTGCCAACGGCGAGGCATTCCCCGAGGAGATTCACCTGGTGCGCGGCCGCTATCGGGGCCAGGAGGTGGTCATCGCTTCCGCCACCGACATCACCGAGCGCAAGCAGGCCGAGCGGCAATTGCGCAAGCTCTCGCTGGCCGTCGAGCAGAGCCCGGACTGCATCGTCATCACCGACCTTGCCGGCCGCATCGAATACGTCAACCAGGCCTGTGCGCAGATCAGCGGCTACGCGGCCGAGGAACTGATCGGCCACAACCCGCGCATCCAGAAATCGGGCAAGACGCCGCCGGAAACCTACGCGGCGATGTGGACCGCGCTCTCCCGCGGCCAGATGTGGAAAGGCGAACTCATCAACCGCAGGAAGGACGGCAGCGAATACACGGAACTGGCGATCATCACACCGCTGCGCGAGCCCGGCGGCCAAGTCATGCATTACGTCGCGATCAAGCAGGACATCACCGAACAGAAGCGCCTGGCCGTGGAACTGGAGCGCCACCGCGAGCATCTGGAGGAACTGGTGGCCGAACGCACGGTCGAACTCACCGCGGCGCGTGCCGAAGCCGAGCGCCTGGCGCAGGCCAAGAGCGAGTTCCTGGCCAGGATGAGCCACGAACTGCGCACGCCGCTCAACGGCGTCCTCGGCCTGGCCAGGATAGGCGTGCGCGACAACGTCGGCCGCGCCAGCCATGAGACCTTCGTCAGCATCCAGAAGTCCGGCACCCACCTGCTGGGGGTGATCAACGACATCCTCGACTTCTCCAAGCTCGACGCCGGCAAACTCGTCGTCGAGCAGCAACCCTTCGCCCTGGCCGCCGCGATCGACAACACGGTCAGCTTCGTCTCCGGCGTGGCGCGGCAAAAGGGCCTTGCCTTCGAGCTCAGCGCCGCCCCCGATCTGCCCAAGTGGGTCAGCGGCGACGCCCGGCGCCTGCAGCAGATCCTGGCCAACCTGCTCTCCAACGCCGTCAAGTTCACCGAGCGCGGCGAGGTGCGGCTACGGGTTGCCAGCGAGGGCGGGAACATCCATTTCAAAGTGATCGACACCGGCATCGGCATGAGCGAGGAACAGGCCGCACGGCTGTTCCAGCCCTTCGAGCAGGCCGACAGTTCCACCACCCGCAAGTATGGCGGCACCGGCCTGGGCCTCGCCATTAGCCAGAACCTGGCGCGCCTGATGGGCGGCGAAATCACGGCGGAATGCGCCCTCGGCGAGGGCTCCACCTTCACCCTGCGCCTGCCCCTGCCTGTCGCCGAACCGCATCTGCCGGCCTATGCCACCGCGACCGGACCGAGCGAGCGGCGCCTGGTCGGCCTGCACCTGCTGGCCGCCGAGGATGTCGAGATCAACCGGCTGATCCTGGAGGATCTGCTCAGCCACGAGGGCGCCCATGTGATCTTCGCCGAGGACGGCCAGCAGGCGCTGAACCGCCTGGAAGAGGCCGGGGTCAGCGCCTTCGATGCGGTGCTGATGGACGTGCAGATGCCCGTGATGAACGGCCTCGACGCCACCCGGCGGCTGCACGAGATGGCGCCGGCCCTGCCGGTGATCGGGCTCACCGCCCACGCCTTCGCCGAGGAGCGCGACAAGTGTCTCGCCGCCGGCATGGTGGAGCATGTCACCAAGCCCATCGACCCGGACCTGCTGGTCGCCGCGATCCTGCGCCATGCGCGGCCCCCTCCTCCACGATTTGCGAGCGCCGTCACACCAAAACCGACCGTTGTGGCGAACCTCGTCGACTGGCCGACCTTGTTGGCGCGCTACCCCGGCCGAGAGACCTTCGTCGCCCGGCTGGCGAACATCGCGGTGACCAACCAGCGCGAGATGCCGGCCAAACTGCGCGCGGCGGCCGCGCAGCCGGATCTGCAAAGCCTGGCCTTCCTCGCCCATACCCTCAAGGGTGTCGCCGGCAACCTGATGGCGCACGACGTGCGGGAGCTGGCGGCGCGCACCGAAGCCGCCGCGAAGAACAGCGAGCCGCGCGCGGCTACGTTGGCCACTGAGCTGGCGTCCACGGTCGAGACCTTGCTCGACGAACTGTCCATGCATCATTCGGGGACGCAGGGCTGATGGCTGGCGAAGCCTGCATCCTGATCGTCGACGACCAGGAGGACAACCGGTTGATCCTGGACGATCTGCTCGGCAGGCATTACCCGGTGCACGCCGTGCCCGACGGCCAGCGGGCGCTGGATTACCTGGCGGGAGGCGGCCGGCCGGAACTGATCCTGCTCGACGTGATGATGCCGGGCATCGACGGCTTCGAGGTCTGCCGACGCATCAAGGCCGTTCCGGATTGGCACGACATCCCGGTACTGTTCATCACCAGCCTGGACAGCGCCGTCGACGAGGAGCGCGGCCTCTCGCTCGGAGCGGAGGACTTCATCCACAAGCCCTTCAGCCCCGCGGTGGTGTTGGCGCGGGTCAGGACCCACCTGAAACTTGCCCAGGCCCGCCGTTTTCTGCGGGACCGCAACGAGGACCTTGAGCAGCAGGTGGCCGAGCGCACGCTGGAGATTGTCCTCAAGTCCGCCGAGCTGATGCGCCAGAAGCAGGAGGTGATCGCCTCCCAGGGGGCCACCATCGTGGCCTTCTGCGCGCTGGCCGAGGCACGCGACAACGAGACCGGCAACCACATCCGCCGCACCCAGAACTACGTCAAGGCCCTGGCCGAATGGCTGCGCGACCAGTCGCGCTTCGCCGCCGAGGTGAACGACGAGACCATCCCGCTGCTATTCAGATCGGCGCCGTTGCACGACGTCGGCAAGGTGGCAATTCCCGATCGCATCCTGCTGAAACCGGGCAAGCTGACGCCGGAGGAGTGGGAAATCATGAAGCGGCACGCGGCCTACGGCGGCGATGCCATCGCGCGGGCGGAGAGCGAGTTGAGTAGCCGGAGTGAGCAAGGCGGCTCCTTCCTGCGCTATGCCCGCGAGATTGCCTACGGCCACCACGAGAAATGGGACGGCACCGGCTATCCTCTGGGCCTGGCGGGCGAGGCGATTCCCGTTTCCGCGCGGCTGATGGCCGTGGCCGACGTCTATGACGCCCTGATCTCCAAGCGGGTGTACAAGGAAGCCTTCTCACACGATCAGGCCATGGCCATAATCGTCGAGGAGCGCGGCCGCCACTTCGACCCGGACCTGGTCGACGCGCTGCTTGCCGTCGCCGACGAATTCCGCGCTATCGCCGCCGGTTTTTGCGACGAGAATGACGGGGATGCCTGAAGTGCTATGCCTGAAGTGCTAGCTGACAAGTCGCTCCAATTGGCATAGTATCAATCCAAACCAACAGTCAGCTTCTGCAGAACACGAACCCGGCGCATTTTCTTGAAACCAACGGAGATCAAAATGGCGCAATTGTTGACCTGGACCCCTGATCTGAGCGTGGGTATTGAGGTAATCGACAACCAGCACAAGCGCATTGTCGAATACATCAATCAGTTGCATGAGGCGCGCCTCAACCGCGATCGACAAGGCATCGCCCGGGTGATCGAGGAACTGGTGGATTACACGCTGTCGCACTTCAGCTTCGAAGAATCGATGATGGAAGAGGCGCACTATCGGTTTCTGAAGCCGCACCAGAAGGTGCATGAACTTTTTGTCCGGCGCGTCAGCGAATACCAGCAGCGCTTCAAGCTGGGTGAAGACGTCGAAAGCGTCGCAGGCGACATGCAGTCCACCCTGGTCACCTGGTTGATGAATCACATCAGGCGCGAAGACATGGACTACGGACCTGCGGTGCGCGCCAGCCTCGGCGACGACAAGCTCAAGCAATCCGAAGAGACAAGCAAGGGTTGGCTGGGCGACGCGTTTCGGCGGTTCTTCGGCGGCAAGTAAGCGCCCATGGCCGGGCTGCGGTACACCGCAGCCCGGCCCCACCCGACGGCAGCGGCGGCAAATGCGGTCCGGCGCCCGGGCCGGGCGACGATAATCATCTTCTGAACAATCTTGCACGTCGCATGGTGCGGCTTGACTTCGGCTTGCCGTCACGTTGCAATGCCATCCTATGACTCCTGCACACGGAAGACCATGAAGCTGCAATTCATCAACGCGGCCGATCCTGTCGGCCACTGGATCAACGGCCAGGCCGACGCCGGAACCGGCACGCGGCGCGGCGATGTGTTCGACCCGGCGCGGGGCAGGCTGGCGCGGCAGGTCGCGCTGGCTTCCCGCGCCGATGTCGATCGCGCCGTGGCTGCGGCGCGCGCGGCCTTCGTCGACTGGGGTGCGGCGGCGCCGCAGCGGCGGGCGGGCGTGATGTTCCGCTTCCGCGACCTGGTCGAGCGCCATGCCGCCGACATCGCCCGGCTGCTGAGCGCCGAACATGGAAAGACCCTGCCCGACGCGCTGGGCGAAGTGCAGCGCGGGCTCGAAGTCATCGAGTTCGCCTGCGGCATTCCGCAACTGCTCAAGGGCCAGCATTCGCATGGCATCGGCGGCGGCATCGACCACTGGAGCCAGCGCATGCCGCTGGGCGTGGCGGCCGGCATCACGCCCTTCAACTTTCCCTTCATGGTGCCGATGTGGATGGCGCCGCTGGCGCTGGCCTGCGGCAACTCCTTCGTGCTGAAGCCCTCCGAGCGCGATCCGTCGCCGTCCCTGTTCGCCGCCGAACTGCTGCGCGAAGCCGGACTGCCGGCGGGCGCCTTCAACGTGGTGCAGGGCGACAAGGAAGCCGTCGACGCCCTGCTGGAACATCCGTTTGTTTCAGCCGTGTCCTTCGTCGGCTCGACACCGATTGCCCGCTATATCCAGCAGGCCGGCATCGCCCACGGCAAGCGCGTGCAAGCCCTGGGCGGCGCAAAGAACCACATGGTGGTGATGCCCGACGCCGACCTCGACGGCGCCGCCGATGCGCTGATCGGCGCGGCCTACGGCTCTGCCGGCGAACGCTGCATGGCGATTTCGGTGGCGGTGGCGGTCGGCGCCTGCGCCGACGACCTCGTGGCGCGCGTGGTGGCGCGCGCGAGGAAGCTGAAAGTCGGCGCCGGCGACGCGCCGAACGTGGACATGGGGCCACTGGTCACCGCCGCCCATCGCGACAAGGTGGCCGGCTTCATTGCCGCGGGGGCGGATGAAGGCGCCACGCTGGTGCTCGACGGTCGCCAGGGGCTGACGGCGGAACTCGGGCAGGGCTTCTTCCTCAAGCCGACGCTGTTCGATCACGTGCAGCCTGCCATGAGCATCTATCGCGAGGAAATCTTCGGCCCGGTGCTGTGCGTGGTGCGCGTGCCGACCTTCGCCGCCGCCGTCGAACTGATCAATCGCAGCAGCTTCGCCAACGGCGTCGCCTGCTTCACCCGCGATGGCGCCACGGCGCAGGACTTCGTGCGCGGTATCGAGGTCGGCATGGTCGGCATCAACGTGCCGATTCCGGTGCCCATGGCCTGGCATTCCTTCGGCGGCTGGAAGGCCAGCCTGTTCGGCGACCAGCACATCTACGGCGAGGAGGGCGTGCGTTTCTACACGCGCTACAAGAGCATCATGCAACGCTGGCCGGGTGGGGAATCGAAGGGGCCGGAGTTCGTCATGCCGGTCAATCAATGAAAACCTCCCTTGCCGACGAAGGGAGCCTCGCGCCATGCCGACACCGCTGATCGACTACCACAACGGCATCCACGCGTTCAGTGCCGAATGCATCCAGCCGCTGACCACCGCCATCCACGTGATTGAAAGCGACGGTCGCGCCGCCTTCGTCGATACCGCCAACTTCGGCATCATGCCGCAGGCGCTGGCGGCGCTGGATGCGCTCGGGCTCGGGCCGCAGGCCGTGGATTACGTGATCCTCACGCACATCCACCTCGACCATGCCGGCGGCGCCGGTGCGATGATGAACGCGTTTCCCAACGCCCGGCTGGTGGTGCATCCGCGCGGCGCGCGGCACATGGCCGAGCCGAGCAAGCTGATGGCCGGCGTCGAGGGCGTCTATGGCCGCGAACGGGCGCGGAAGGTCTACGGCCAACTGATACCGGTTGCCGCCGCGCGCATCGTCGAAGCGCACGACAACACGGCGCTGCGCCTCGGCGCCCGCGATTTGCTTTGCCTCGACGCGCCAGGACACGCGCGCCACCACATCGCCATCGTGGACCGCCAGACCAGCGGCATTTTCACCGGCGACACTTTCGGCATTTCCTACCGCGAACTGGATGTCGCCGGGCGCCCGGTGATCTTTCCCTCGTCGAGCCCGACCCAATTCGACCCCGATGCGATGCGCAGTTCCATCGAACGGATACTTTCCTTCAACCCGGAAGCGGTATACCTGACGCACTTCAGCCGGCTGGCGCCACCAGCCGAGCTTGGCCGGAAGGTGCTGGCGCTGCTCGACCGGTACGTGGCGATTGCGCTGGCCGCCAGCCAGGACGAAGACCAGACTGCGTGCATCCGCGACGGCCTGACGGCGCTGCTGCTGTCCGAGGCGCACCTGCACGGCTGCCGGCTCGGCGACTCGGAAATCCTCGATATCTGGCGGCTCGACCTGGAACTCAACGCCCAAGGCCTGGCCTTCTGGCTGAACTCGCGGGAAGCTGCCTGACCCGCCAAGCGCGCTCGCTTCGTCGCCGACGCCTGTCGGCTCCCCTCGGTCAGGCAACCACCAAGCGCTGCGACGTTTTGCCGCAGCGCAGCATGGAACCCCCTGCCATTGCTGCGTTTTCTTGTCCTGAATCAATTACCGCGGCCCCCTCGCCGGGCTATCGTCCCCAACACGGAAGTTCGTGTCAATCGCGCGCCAAAGGCGCCAACGTGAGAGGACAAAAAAATGGCGAGTAGCAACGACGAAGACGTTCCATTCATGCAGAAGCTGCTGGACAACCACTTCCTGCTCCTGTTCCTGGGAATCGCATCTCCCGGCGTCCTTTACATCTTGTGGGGCATCGTGGACATCATGAGTGTCCCCCTCGCCAAGTAAGCACATCAGTCAATCAGGGAGAATCACATGAGTGCAATCCTGCCGCCTTCAGAGCGGTTGTGGTGGAAGACCCCGATCGCCGGACAGGAATGGGCCTGGATCGGCATAGCCTTCGTCTGGGCCATGATCATGTTCGTCATGATGGTGTATTGGCACATCTACGGCAAGCAGAACCTTTCCAACGAGGTCTACAAGACCACCACCGAGATGTTTGCCGCCAAGACGGAAGCCTTCGTCAAGGAAAACACCATCCGTACCGAGACCGAGCAGAACATTCCGGTCGCCAAGCCGAACGCCAAGGGGGAGGCCTTCCTGCTCGCGCGCCTGTGGGCCTGGTACCCGATCCTGGAGCTGGAAGCCGGCAAGACCTACAAGATCCACCTGTCGTCGGTCGACTACAACCATGGCTTTTCGCTGCAGCCGGTGAACATCAATATCCAGGTGATCCCCGGATATGAGCATGTGGTCAAGATGACGCCGACCAAGGCCGGCACCTACGCCATCGTCTGCAACGAATACTGCGGCATCGGACACCACTCGATGCTCGGTCGCATCTACGTGAAATAAGGGGAACATTCAGATGGCAACTACCTACCGTACCTGTCCCCGCACCGGGCTGCAGTTCGACCTCGATGCCGACAAGCTGATGCGCTGGAACGCCGTTGCCGGCGTGCTCTGGCTGCTGGTGGGCGGCATCACGGCGCTGCTCGTGATCCTGACCCGCTGGCCGGCGATCAAGCTGCTGCCGGCTGACCAGTTCTACCTGATCCTGACGGCCCACGGCATCGACATGCTGATCCTGTGGATCATCTTCTTCGAAATGGCGGTGCTCTACTTCGCTTCATCGACGCTCTTGCGATGCCGGCTTGCCACCCCGGCGCTGGCATGGGTCCAGTTCTGGCTGATGGTCGTGGGCGGCATCATGACCAACGTCGCGATCTTCCAGGGCGAATCCAGCGTGATGTTCACCTCCTACGTGCCGATGCAGGCCGCGCCGCACTTCTACCTCGGCATCATCCTGTTCGCCGTCGGGGCACTGATCGGCTGCGGCGTGTTCTTCGGCACACTCGTGGTGGCGAAGAAGGAAAAGACCTACACCGGCTCGATTCCGCTGGTGACCTTCGGCGCCCTGACGGCAGCGATCATCGCCACCTTCACCATCCTCGCCGGCGCAGCGATCCTGCTGCCGACCTTCTTCTGGTCGATGGGCTGGATCAAGGAAATCGATGCGCAGCTGTATCGCATGGTCTGGTGGGCCCTGGGCCACTCCTCGCAGCAGATCAACGTCGCCGCCCACGTCTCGATCTGGTACCTGATCGCCGCCGTGGCCTTCGGCGCCAAGCCGCTGTCCGAGAAAGTGTCGCGCTTCGCCTTCCTGCTCTACATCCTGTTCCTGCAACTGGCCAGCGCGCACCACCTGCTGTCCGACCCGGGCATGAGCGCCGAGTGGAAGGTGCTGAACACCTCCTACTTCATGTATTTCGCCGTGCTGGCCTCGATGATCCACGGCTTCACGGTTCCTGGAGCGATCGAGGCGGCGCAGCGCAAGAAGGGCTTCACCAACGGCCTCTTCGAGTGGCTGCGCAAGGCGCCCTGGGGCAACCCGGTGTTCTCGGGCATGTTCATTTCCTTGGTCGGCTTCGGCTTCATCGGCGGCATCTCCGGCGTCGTACTGGGCACCGAGCAGATCAACATGCTGATGCACAACACCTTCTACGTCCCGGGACACTTCCACGCGACAGTCGTCGTCGGCACCACGCTTGCCTTCATGTCCATCACCTACTTGCTGGTGCCGACCTTGTTCAAGCGCGAAATGCTGTTCCCCAAGCTGTGCCAGATCCAGCCCTACCTCTACGGCATCAGCATGACCGTGCTGTCGCTGGTGATGATGGGTGCCGGTACCTTGGGCGTTTCGCGCCGGCATTGGGACATGGCCTTCTCGGGCGCTCCGTTCCAGTATGAATGGCCGGGCGCCGCCTACCTGATGATGGGTCTCACCGGCATCTTCGGCGTGATCGCGGTGATCGGTGGCGGCCTGTGGATCGGGCTCGTGGTGCTCTCCCTGCTGTTCGGCAAGAAGCTCGACGGCGGCACGACCTCCGACAAGACGGTGCCGATTCCCGACCAGAGCGTCGCCGCCGCCGCGTCCCACACCGGTAGCGAAGAACATGTCAGCGTGCCGGGCACGGTGGTCCTCGCGATCACGTTGCTGACCTGCTTCGTGCTCTACTACTTCGTGAACTGGAAGTATCTGTCCGAGGTCTGGGGACTCAGCTAAGCACCGGCACCCAGACGCATCGCTTCCCCGCATTCCGTTGCGGGGAAGCTGCGCGGAAAGCCCAACCCGGTAAACACCCGCGATCCAGGCGGGTCGCAACGGCGACACAGCCAGGACATACAGCCAAGCAATGGAATCGACGCTGCCTCCCGTCAAGACCTCCGGCTTCCCCTTCCGCGCAATCGCGGGAGTGTTCAAGCTGCGCATCGGGGTCGTCATCACCTTTACCGCCCTGGCCGGTTTGTCGGTGAGCGCCGGCCCGAGCCTGAGCCTGGCGCAACTGCTCACGCTGACCCTCGCGGTGCTGGTTTCTTCGGCCAGTGCCGGCGCCTTCAACCAGTATTACGAGCACGACCTCGATCCCCTGATGTCGCGTACCCGCAAGCGGCCGTTCGCGACGGGGGAAGTGCAGCACGGGCCCGTGTGGCTGGTCGTCATTTTCGGCCTGATGGGCCTCTCGGTCGCTGCCGCCTGGATCGCGCTGAATGTCTGGGCAGCGCTGTTCACCTTCCTCGGCGCCTTTTTCTACGCCATCGTCTACACCGTGTGGCTCAAGCGCCGCACCTGGCTCAACATCGTGTTTGGCGGACTGGCCGGTAGTTGGGCCGTGCTGGCGGGTGCCACCGCCGCTGATCCGCATGTCGGCGCCGTGCCGCTGGCGCTGGCCTTCGTGCTTTTCCTTTGGACGCCACCGCACTTCTGGAGCCTGGCGATCGCCTTCCGCGACGACTACGAAGCTGCCGGCGTGCCGATGCTGCCGGTGGTGGTCGGCGACAAGCGCGCGGCGCAAACCATTTTTGCCGGCACCCTGGCGCTGGTCGCCGCCTCGATGCTGCCGCTGGCCTTCGGCCTGGGAGCCATCTACTTCGCCGGCGCCGCGACTGGCGGCTTTCTCTTCATCCAGAAGGCATGGCACCTGATGCAGGACACCACCCGTGAAACCGCCATGAGCTGCTTCCATGCCTCGCTGGCCCAGTTGACTCTGGTACTCGCTGCCGCAATCATCGACTCGTCATTCCGGGCTTGACCCGGAATCCAATGGCACACCTTCTGGATTCCGGCCCCGGCTTGGGGCCACGTTCTTTCGCCGAAATGACGATGCGTTGTTTCGGATCAATTTGACGGACTACTCGCCGAGCGCCCCTGCGATGAAACCCCTCATTCGTGCCGCGCTTGCGGCGGCTCTCGTCGTTGCGGCGAGCTGCGTCCACTCCGCGGACGGTGCGTCGGCGCCCAAGCTTGCCCAGCAGCCCCAGGGCGCACGCACCGGCCTGACGCTGACCACCCTCGACGAAAAGGCCGCGCTGCAGTTGTCGCAGAGCGTGATCGGCAAGCCGGTCGGCGACCATGTCCTGCTCGATCGCCAGGAACGGCCGACGCCGCTGGCCAAATACCGGGGCAAGCCGCTGCTCGTAAACTTCGTATACACCGCCTGCTTCCAGGTCTGTCCGACCACCACCAAGAACTTGCAGAAGGCGCTGGAAAATACGGTCGGCATGCTCGGAGCCGACCGCTTCAATATCGTCAGCATCGGCTTCAACCAGCCCTTCGATTCTCCCCAGGCGATGAAAGCCTTCGCCTTCCAGTACGGGATCCATCTGCCGAACTGGGAATTCCTCAGTCCGGCCGCGGCCATCGTCGATGAACTGACGAAGGATTTCGGCTTCAGTTATGTCGCCACGACGGCAGGTTTCGACCACATGAACCAGGTCACCATCGTCGATGCCGATGGCAAGATCTTCAGGCAGGTGTATGGCGAAAAGTTCACCGCCGAGGACCTCGCGGAGCCGCTCAAGGCGATGATCACCGGCGCCCCGATCCCGCCCCAGGCCAGCACCCTGGCGGAAATCATCGACCGCGTGCGGATCCTCTGCTCGGTGTATGACCCGATCAGCGGCAAATACCGCACCAATTACGCGCTGTATTTCGAGATCGCCGGCTTCATCAGCTTCATGATGTTCATGCTCTGGCTGGCCTGGAGCTTCATGAGAAATCGCCGCCACGACAAGATTCAATCCGGTTGATGCGAGTCAAGTCGGAACGCTTCCGACCTGAATATCATCAACCGCTAATAGTCGGCGCAAGTACCGGCTTTTTGGTATCCCCCAACGTGAGCATCAACTCCACCTTGCGCGGCAATGCGCAGACCGCCTTCGAGCGCATCGAGAATCTATTCGACGCGTCCTTCGGCGGCGCCGACAATCCCCTGCGCCACCTGGGCGCACTGGGCCTGTTCTTCCTCTGGATACTGGTGGCCAGCGGGCTTTACCTCTACACCGTTCTGGATACCAGCATCGAAGGTGTGTACCGGTCGATCGGGCACCTCTCGCAGGAGCAGTGGTATCTGGGCGGCATATTGCGCAGCCTGCACCGCTACGCCTCGGACGGCTTCGTGCTGGTGATGATGCTGCATCTGGTGCGGGAATGGGCCTACGGCCGCTACCATGGCTTCCGCCTGTATTCGTGGGTCACGGGGGTGCCGCTGATCTGGCTGGCCTATGTCTCCGGGATCGGCGGCTACTGGATCGTCTGGGATCGCCTGGCGCAGTTCTCCGCCATCGCCACCACGGAGCTGCTCGACTGGCTGCCGTTCTTCAATGAGCCGACGGCGCGCAACTTCCTCGCCCCCGATTCGATCAACGACCGCCTTTTCACGGTGCTGGTGTTCATCCACATCGGCATTCCTCTGATGCTGATCCTCGGCCTCTGGGCCCATGTCAATCGCATCAGCCGGGTCGATTACCTGCCTTCGCGGCGGCTGATGCTGGGAACCCTGGCCAGTTTCCTGGCCCTGGCGCTGGTCAAGCCGGCGCTCTCCGAAGCGCCGGCCGACCTGGCCGTGGTGCCGGCCGACCTGCCGCTGGACTGGTTCATCCTGTTCATCCATCCGCTGACCGACATCACCTCGCCCGCGGCCGTGTGGTCGCTGATCTTCGGCGCCACGGTCCTGCTCTTCGCCCTGCCCTTCCTGCCGCACCCGAAGGCCCAGCCGATCGCGGTGGTCGATGCGGCCAACTGCAACGGCTGCAGCCGCTGCCACGCCGATTGCCCTTACGAAGCGGTGACCATGGCGCCGCATCCCGACAAAGCCGGACACAAGATTGCGATTGTCGATCCCAAGCTTTGCGCCGGCTGCGGCATTTGTGCAGGTTCCTGCCCCTCATCGACGCCCTTCCGCAGCCAGGAAACGCTGGTGACCGGCATCGACATGCCGCAGCAGCCGGTCGATGTCCTGCGCCGACAGCTCGAAGCGGAACTGGCGCGACTGGGGACGCAAGCCGCCACCAGCGCGAAACTGGTCGTCTTCGGCTGCGACAAGGGAGCCGATGTCCGCGATCTGGCCGGCGCGGACACGGCGGCGATCAGCCTGCTGTGCACCGGCATGCTGCCGCCATCCTTCATCGAGTATGCGCTGCGCAGCGGCGCAGATGGCATTGTGATCAGCGGCTGTCGCGAGGGCGGCTGCGATTTCCGCCTCGGCATGCAATGGACGCGGGAGCGCCTTGCCCACCAGCGCGAACCACACCTGCGCAGCGTGGTGCCGACGGATCGGCTGCAACTCGTGTTTGCCTCGCGCAATGAGGGCGACACCGTCGCGACAGCGGTGACCGAATTCCGCACGCAACTCAAGGATCGGGCGGTCGCCAGCCATAGACCGCCCGCCTATTCCCGGAGAAACCGATGACCGCATTCCCCCCGGCCCCCTTGCCAAGCAAGGGGGTGACGATTGTTCGCGGGCAATGCCCGCTCCATGTACCTGGCTGTTCCTTCTTGGGACGGCCCTGCGAAGGAACTCATCATGCCTAAGCCCGCCGCCATCGTCGGCCAGATCATCCTTTACGGTGCGTTCGCCGCCTTCATCGGCTACTTCTCGACCAATCCGGCCTACAAGCAGATTCCCGACGACGTCGCCCTGGTCAAGCTGTCGATGAGCCACCTCGGCGGCCGCGAGTGCCGCAAGCGCGCGGCGGAGGAACTGGCCAAGCTGCCCCCCAACATGCGCGCGCCGCTCGACTGCCCGCGTGGCCGCTCCGACACGAAGATCGTGCTCGAACTCGACGGCAGGCCGCTCTATGAAGTGGTCATGCAGCCGACCGGTCTCTCGCGCGACGGCGTCGGCACGGTGTACAAGCGCTTCGAACTGAAGGCCGGGACCTACAAGCTTGGCGTCAAGATGAATGACAACCTGGTCAATCCCGGCTTCAACTACATCAAGGAAGAGCAGGTCACGCTGAAGCCGGCGCAGGTGCTGGTGATCGATTTCAACCCCGACCAGGGCGGCCTGTTCTTCCGCCAGGCGAAGAATTGACGGGGAGCGCGACCATGCTGAAACCCATCCAATCCGTCGTACGCTGGTTCTTCATGCGCATCGAGAACCTGTTCAATCTCGCCTTCGGCGAAAGGCTGAATCCCTTCTACCATCTCGGCACCATCAGCTTCTGGCAGTTCTGGCTGCTGGTGGGCACCGGCATTTACCTCTACATCTTCGCCGACACCGCGGTGCATGACGCCTACGAATCGGTCGAGCGCATCACCCACGACCAATGGTGGGCCGGCGGCATCATGCGCAGCATCCACCGCTACGCCACCGACGGCATGATCCTGACCATGCTGCTGCACATGCTGCGCCACTTCGCCTACGACCGCTACCGCGGCTTCCGCTGGTTTTCCTGGGCGACCGGCATCGGCCTGATCTGGCTGGTGTATATCTCCGGCTTGAACGGCTTCATGCTGGTGTGGGACAAGCTGGCGCAGTTCGTCGTCGTCGCCACGGCGGAGTGGTTCGACGTGCTGCCGATGTTCAACGGCACGCTGATCCGCAATTTCATCTACCAGGAAAACGTCACCAGCCGGCTGTTCACGCTGCTGGCCTTCATCCACCTCGGGGCGCCGCTGATCGCCGGCGTCATCGCCTGGGTGCATGTGCAGCGGGTGCCGCGCGCCCACGTCAATCCGCCGCGCCAGATCGCGATTGCCTTCACCGTGATGTTCGTCATCCTCGCGCTGGTCAAGCCGGTGGTAAGCCAGGGCGGCGAAGCCGACATGCTGGTAGTGCCCACCAACATCCGGTTCGACTGGTTCCAGATGCCGGTGCTGGCGCTGGTCTATGTGGTCGATCCGCTGTATCTGTGGTTCGGCATCATCGGCTTGTCCACCCTGCTGTTCCTCGCGCCGTGGCTGCCGCCCAAGCGCATGGGTGCGGCCCCGGCCGAAGCCGTCGTCACCTTCCACCCCGACCACCGGACCGTCGCCATCCGCTTCGATGAAACCCTGCTCGATGCCGGCCTGCGCCATGACATCAACCTGCCTTATGAATGCCGCAACGGCGGCTGCGGCCGGTGCAAATGCACGGTGCTCTCCGGCAATGTCGATCCCGGCCTGTATCAGCCAGGCGCGTTGTCCGCCGAGGAACGCGCGGCGGGCAAGGTCCTGCTGTGCTGCGCCACCGCGCTGGGCGACGTCGAGATCGAGTACGCGGCACCAGCGGTGCCGAGTCCGATCCGCCAGTACACCGCCCACGTGGTGAACATGGAAAAGCTGACCCACGACGTGATGCGCGTCATGCTCAAACTGCCGCATGGGCAACAGATTTCGTTCAAGGCCGGGCAGTACATCAACATCATCCTCGACGACGGCCAGCGCCGCGCCTTCTCCTTCGCCAATCCGCCCCATCTGCCCGACCTGATCGAACTGCAGATCCGCCTGATGCCGGGCGGCCGCTACACCACCCATGTGTTCGAACACATGAAGGAAGACGATGCCGTACGGTTCGAGGGTCCGCTTGGCGATTTCTCGTTGCGCGAATCCGAGCGCCCGATCGTCTTCGTCGCCGGCGCCACCGGCTTCGCGCCGGTCAAGAGCATGGTCGAGGACGCCTTCCATCGCGGCTTCAAGCGCCCCATCTATCTGTACTGGGGCGTGCGCCAACTGGCCGACCTGTACCTGCCGGACCTGCCGCAAAGATGGGCGCGCGATCACGAGAACTTCCATTTCATCCCGGTGCTCTCGAATGCCGCGCCTGAAGACAACTGGACGGGTCGCACCGGCCTGGTGCACGAGGCCATCCTGGAAGACTTCCCCGACCTCGGGGGCAAGGAGATCTATGCCTGCGGCTCGGTCAAGATGGTCGAGGCGATCTTCCCGTCGCTGAAGAACCAGGGCGCCGAGGAAGGCATGTGCTTCTCCGATGCCTTCACCATCTCGGCGCGCTCGATGGCGTTGCAGCCGAAGTAGCGAGCGGACGGACCAGGATGGCAGCGACACGACCTCCTGGCGCCCGCCCTGCTGCTTTCAGGCAGGACCCTTTCACCGCCTGGCGCGAGACGCCGACGCAAGCATTCCCTGCCGCTATTCCACGCGCAGCAGGACGACCCGGTTGTTATAGGTGTCGATTACCCAGACCAGGGGGGCGCGGGCGACCACCGCTTCCGGCTTGTAAAAGGCATTCGCTCCGCGACCCGGCTTGCCGCTGCCCAGGACGCCGAGCAGCCGGTGCTTGCGGTCGAGCAGCAGGATGCGGTGGTTGTACTCGTCGGCGAGCCAGATCCGGTCCTGGTTCAATGAGAGATACTTGGGTCCGCTGAGGCCCAGCTCGGGCCCGAAGCTGGCACGGTGCGTCAGGCCGGCATCGAAGACCTGCACGCGGTTGTTGCCCGAGTCGATCACATACACCGTGCCGTCCGGCGCGATGTCGATATCGTGCGGATGCGAGAACTCGCCGTCGCGCGAGCCATAGCGACCGATGCTGCGCTCCAGCCTGCCTCCGCGAAACACACTGATGGTCGCCGAACGTGTATTGGTGACCAGCACCCGGCCGTCCGCGGCGACCGCGACACCCTCGGGGCCTTCAAGTCCCTTGAGTTCGCCAACCAGTTCCGCCTGTGCCCCGCGAACCTTGTAGATCGCGATGCGGTCGTTGCCGGTATCGGCAACCAGCAGGCGGCCCTCGGCGTCGAACTCGGCGTCATGCGGGTAGGCAAGCACATCCTTGCCGAAGGCACCGATCGATTTGAGCGTCATCGCATCGAGCACGACGACCCGGCTGTTGGCCATGTCCGTCACATAGAGAAGCTTGCCGTCGGGCGACAGGGTGGCATCGTGCGGCTGCGCCAGGCCCTCGCCCTGTTCGGCGATCAGGGTGGCCTGCAGGGCGGGTTGCGCATGCGCCGTGGGTATCAGCAGCAACGCGGAAAAAAGGGCGAGCAGGTGCATGGTCACGGCCTCCAGGTGGATCGATTCAATCGGTCGGCAGGCTTCCCAGCCATCGCGGGGCGCCCGAGCCATTTAACTGGAATATGCTGCCGCCGCCCGAGGGTGTGCCGGCATCGGTGAACTCGCTGATCGTGAACTGGTGGGTCACCAGCACCACAGGCTTGCCATCGACCGGCAGTCTGGCAAGGAAGGCGCGCAGCGCGGCGACGTTGGTCACCTGATCGCCGGGCCGCAGATAAAACGAATTCAAGGCCGGCAGCGGCGTGACCGGGCCGAGCTGCAGCAGGTGGGCCGTTTCCAGACAGCGACACCACTGGCTGGACCAGACCCTCGCGTCGCGGATGCCGGCGGCTGCCAACTGGCGGCCGAGCCTGGCCGCCTGACGACGTCCGCTGTCGTCAAGGTTGCGCTGCGTCGCGCAGTCGTCGAGGCGGAATCCGGGCGGATCGCCGGTGCCGGGGGCCTCGGCATGGCGCAGCAGCAGGACGCGGCCGGGCTTGGCCAGCTCCGCCGGCGACACGGTGCCGGCGGCAACCGCAGCAAAAGCGGCCAAGGTGGCAACGCCGAATATCCAGACCGGCAACCGCGAGCGAACCATGTTCCGGATCCCATGAAGTTGGGTGCGTGAAAGGATATCAGGCTTGGAATACCATCGGCACATTCAACACCGCCTCCCCCGCGTCCCGCGCAGCACGCCCGCTTCGCGGCAGCCATCCGCTCCCTGCCGCCCGAGAACCGTTAAGGCTTGCGCCGCGCCATGACCTTGAGGCAGACCAGCACGAACATGATGCCGCCGATCACGGCAATCAGTCCGCCCGCGCCCATCATGCCCATGCCGATCTTCTGCGGCAGCGTGGTCAGGGCCTGTTCGGCGCCGGCCACCTTGCGCTGCACGCCGTAGCCGCCGGACCAGGCGAGACCAAGGATGTGGATCAACTGCCCGCCGCCGTACACATAGGGCTGCCAGCGCGCCATGCGTCCCTCGACTGCGCCGAAGCCCAGTTGCGGCAGCAGGACATAGGCCAGACCCATGAAGGCCAGCGTCACGCCTACCGTCGAGCCGTGATAGTGCGCCGGGATGACGACATTGACGCCCTGGATCATGTAGGCCAGCACGCCGCCCACGGCGAACAGCGCAAAGGAAGCGATGAACGCCGACTTGGCGGCGTGGGCCTCGTACTTGCGTGTCGCCCACAGGCCGAGGAAGCCCACCAGGATCAGCGGCGCCATGTAAGGATGGCCCCAGATCATCAGCTTGGCGAAGAGCTCCATGTGCGGCAGTTCGCCGGCGGGGATCGTGAAATAGATCAGCGGCACCGCCAGCAGCGGCAGCGCGGCGATCCAGAACATGGCCGACAGGGCCCGCGGCGATGCCACGGGCGGCTGGCCGAGATGCGCGGCGATCCACAGCCACGCCACCACCATCAGGATGGAATGCTGGAATTGCAGCGTATGCCCGCCGCCCCAGAACAGCACTTCGAAGTAGATCTTTTCCTCGATCCGCGGCACCACGGCCCAGGACCAGACGAAAGCCGCCAGTGCCAGGAAAGCCGCCACCGCGCCGAGAAAGGCGCCGAGCTGCAGCGGGGCGCCAAAGGCGGGTCGCGGCCAGGTGGTGGCCAGTGCACGCAGCACGGCCAGGCTGAAACCCGCGCCGCATATCCAGAGCGACGCATAGAACACCTTTTGCTGCAACACCGGGATGTAGTTGTTGAGCACCGGATCGGCGCCCGGCAGGAACGGCGATACCGTCATCACCGCGGTGCCGACCGCGGCCAGCCCGAAGCCGCCCCAGCCCAGCCAGGCCAGCCCGTCACGGCCCAGCGCACTCCAGATCACGGCGGCAAAGGCCATGAACCAGATCGCTACCGACAGGTCGACGTGCACCACCAGCGCGGCGCGAAACATGTCCTTCAGCGGAAACACGTCCTGGATGCCCGGCGTGCGCGACAGCACCAGCAGGATGGCCAGCAGGCCGGAGCCGATCAGCGCCATCAGGCCCAGCCACAACCAAGCGCGGGCCAGCTTCGTGGGCGCCCCTGCGGAAATCGTCACGCTATGCGAATTCACTTTTCTGCCTCGCGAAAAGGGTGGAAGTATACGGCAAGGCCGCCTGGAAAACCGGGTACACTGTTTGCTGACTTGACCCTCCCCGGCCCGCGTCCCATGAAGCTCCTGTCGGCCCTGTTGCTCTGCATCGCCTTGTCGCTGGCCGGATGTTCCGAGCCGTCGCGCTTCGTCTCGACCGATCTCTCGACGGTCGACTGGGGCAAGGACTTCAGTCTCACCGACCACAACGGCAAGGCGGCCCGTCTCGCCGATTTTCGCGGCAAGGCCGTGGTCATGTTCTTCGGCTATACCCAGTGCCCCGATGTCTGCCCCACCACACTTGCCGCGATGCGCGATGCGATGACGCTGCTCGGCGATGATGCCAAGCGAGTGCAAGTGCTGTTCGTGACTGTCGACCCGGCGCGCGACACGCCGCAACTGCTCGCCCAGTACGTGCCCGCCTTTCACCCGAGCTTTCTCGGCCTGTATGCCGACGACAAGGCCACGGCGGCGCTGGCGAAGGACTTCAAGGTGTTCTACGCCAAGCAGCCGGGATCGACGCCCGGCAGCTACAGCATCGACCATTCCACCGGCAGCTACGCCTTCGACCCGCAGGGCAAGCTGAGGTTGCTGCTGCGACACGGCGAGACACCCGCCAATATTGCCGCCGACCTGAAGCTGCTGCTGGCCGGCAAATGACACGCAAATGAAATCCGGGAGACCCCGAATGAAGCCACTGCTGCTCCTGCTCGCCTGCCTTGCCCTTCCCGCAGCGGCCGCCGAACCCGCAGCGCCCAAGTCGCCTATCAATCTGGACATCGGCACGCCGCCGGTGGTCATCACCCGGCATTCCATCGCGCAGCGCTCGTCGCGCCTGATACGCTTCTATGAGGCCGGCGAAATCGGCCTCGGCCACGACGGCTTGATCTACCTGCGCGATGGCGTCAAGCTCTCGCTGGCCAAGCGCCAGATCGCCGAGAAACTGATCGACCTGGAAAACGCGGAGCGCAAGACCCTGGTGTTCACGATTGCCGACGGCAACGGCCGGCGCGACGCCCAGCCCGAAGTGTGGGAGCTGATGCGAAGCCGCTGGAACCAGCAGTGGAAGTCCGGCTGGTGGCTGCGCGATGCGGAAGGCAAGTGGAGCCGCAAGCCCTGAACAACGCTGAACCAGCGGTCGGCACCCGGCCAGGAAGAATCAATCGAGCTGCTCCTCCATTGCTGCCATTGGCTGACCCTGGCGACTCGGAAGCCGACACTCAATCCCAGTTAACAACCTTCGCGCCCTGAACTTCGGCTGTGGCGCATTTGCTGGCACTGGCGATGACGAAAGATTGCGTTGTGAAACGCCGCTATCCCGCTCTGGCTGTAGGCTTTCGCGCTCATTGCCCTCGTTCCATTATTGTGACGACGGGCCTTCCTTGCGGACTATCTGCCAGGAATACATCACGTTTGTTTCGCTAAATTCGCGCCCGGTTTCCAAATCACACCACCAAATCTCTGAGCGTGAGTCAGGCCCGAGGAAACGCCAACGACGTTCTTCCCCGCTACACAACTCGATGACGTACGTCTGATTGAGTTGGGGTTTGATCATCGAAGAAAACACGTTTGCGAATTTGCTTATCGACCTTTCTTGCCACCCGTCTCATTTCCATCTTCTTCAGAACAGTCGATTCCCCAATCCCCAAATTTGTACCAGTCCTCACCAATCATCTCTGCCGGATGCGCGGTGCGGCCCGCGCCGTTGCCACACTGCAAGGAATCCACCGGGCAATATTTGCACACCCCCAGCAGATCCGCTCTGGATGTTTCGGATTCAGGGGGAATTTTTTCGCCAGATTCAGGCACTCCTGCGCAATGCAAATACGCGGGCATCGTCCCCATGATCCATCAGGATGCGACGAACGCGATCCTGCCACAATGTTTGGAATCGCAGCAAGTCCTCATCATTGGCCACCGCAGCCAAACAGCGCTGCATGAGGACGCTTGTTTCAGGATCGGAAGGAACATCAGCAAGATTCACGGCAACGTCGACATAGCCTTCGCCATCAAGTCTGGTGTAGCGCAACTCCAGTGGAATATCCGCATCAAATGTCAGTAGGTTCTTGCGCCCAAACTTCCCTGCCAACCCTTTAAAGCCACCAATGCCTGCAGCGCCGGTCAGCATTGACACTACGCTGGCGATTACGCCTGTGACGCCGTGAGAAATGTCGGCAGAAAAGTCGACTCGAATTCCGCCGCGTTCTGGCATTTTCTCTCGATAGAGAGCGCGCAGTGCCAACCGCGTCATCCAATACGCCGACGCTACCGTCGGGCATGAGTGTCCCGCAAGACGAACGGCATCTGCATAGCCATAGTGCAGAATGCCGTCATCGCTGGCACCCAGAAAGTATGCCAGGGGATCAAGAACATCGATACCGGGCACCGCCTCGAAAAAGGCTGGGAACGCCATTATTGTGATCTTGCCCGCTTGACGAAGTCGATCACGATGTTGCCGGCTTCCCGCTGCTGATACTGAATCTCCACCGCTTCGCCATACCTTTGCTGCAACTGGGCAAGTAGCGGTAAGGGGTCGTGGTCATTGCAAAAGCGCATGGTTTCGCCCGAATGCAGGGAATCGAGAGCGCCAAAGATTGCCGCGTGACGGAAGCGCTTGGCAATCCCGCGTGCATCAAACGGGTAGATGGCTTCAGGCGTTGTGTGATTGTGAACCGGGATAGTACTCATAGGTCGCTCCGCAGGGTTGATGAGGCCAGATAGTGGTCGAGTAGCGTTGTCGGGTAATTGATTTCTATCAGGTCACTGAAGAATATGGATCACCATCAATGCTCCTTGCCGTCAACCCGCGGCCGCAGGAGAAAGGGTACGTAACGCCAGGCCAGCAGACCGAAACATCCGAGCCAGCAGGCCGCCGCCAGCCCCATCCACAGCAGGTAGGCACCCGGCGCCAGTTGCGGCACCAGGACGCGGAGGAACAGCCCGGCCAGCATCAGCCACAAGGCCGCTTTGTCCAGCACGTCGAACGCCACCTTTCGTCCGGTGTGGCCTCGTGAGATGCGCACGATCATGGCCGGCGTGATCAGCCCCATGGCACCGAGGGTGAAGAGATGCACCGAAACCGCACCAACCAGAGTGCTGCCGCCAAACTGGCCGAGGAACTCGATCAGCAGTTGTGCAATGATCGCCAGATAGCCGAGATACATGATGCCGATGTCTAGTCGGCGCAAAGCGACCTGCGGCTGCCATAGCAGCCAGCGAGCGCCTAGCAGCAAGGCCAGCAGCAGGGCTGTATCCGATGCCAGCACAGGTGGCAGCAGGTGGCCGAACACCAGCAGCAGCGCCAGGGTCTTGATGCCGTGGTCGAGCGACGCGATGCGCGGCACGGAAACCAGGAACACGCCCTTCATGAATTGCGTCAGCGTACGCTCCAGCATGATCAGGAAGGCCAGGCGGAACAGTGCGAGCGTCATGCTCCATCCGGCCGTGAAGTCGCTGAGCAACAGCCATTTCGCCGGCAGGAACAGCGGTAGCGCGAACAGGAAGTAGATGTTGTCGCGGTAGCTGTCCTGGGCGCGGTGGCGAATCAGCGTCCACATCAGCAGCGCAACAATGGTGGCGAGAAACAGGGTGTTCGATAGCCAGAACAGAAGCGGCGGCCAGGTCGCGCCGAAAGCCATCCCGGCCCTGTCGAAGACCCATGCCGCAGCGAGGAACATCAGCGTGCCGCCGTGGTAGCCGCGGATACTTACCCAGTTCTTGGTCGAAGTCAGCAGGAAACCACCCAGCATGGCCCAGCCGAAGCCGAAGAACATCTCGTGGGCATGCCACTGCAAGGCCGGCCGCGCCAGACTCGACGGCGTGGGCAGGACCCCGGAGAGCATCAGGACCCAGGCCACCGGCAGGCTTGCTCCAGCCAGGCAGGCCAGGGCGAAGAACGGCCGGAAACCGGCCAGCCACACCGGGTGGCCGGAGTGGTGCATGACAAGTGCGTTTGTCATGAGATCTTGTCCACTACCAGTATTTCTCGAAGGCCATCTGTCCGGGCAAGCCGCGGCGGTTGGTGGCGAAGCCGCGTGCCGCCAATGATTGGCGCAGTTCGCGGGTCATTTCGGGATTGCCGCAGACCAGCACGCGCGAGGTGGCGACGTCGAGCGGGCAGGCTGTAGCGGCTTCGAGGCGGCCATCGGCGAGCAGCAGCGGGATGCGTTCGGCCAATTCGGTGGCACCCGGCTCGCGGGTGACGATCGGCAGATAGGTGAGCTTGGCTTTCGCGTCGGCGAACAGTTCTCGCTTCGAGATATCGGTGATTTCGTCGCGCCAGGCCAGTTCGGACGAGTGGCGGGCGCTATGCACCACGATCAGGTGTTCGAAGTTCTGCCAGACCGAAGGATCCTGGAGTATTGAGAGGAAGGGCCCGAGCCCGGTGCCGCTGGACAGCATCCAGAGGTCCTTGCCGCGAGCCAGTTGATCGACCGTGAGGAAGCCGTAGCTGGCCCTGTCGACGCGGATCGTGTCACCGACTCGCAGTTGCTTCAGCAGTTCGGAATACGCTCCGCCCGGCACCAGCACGGCGATGAATTCGAGGAATTCGTCATAAACCGCCGAGGCCATCGAGAAGGGGCGCCATACGATGTCATCGACAGCGCCAAGCCCGAGGCGTGTGTAGTGCCCCGGCGTGAAACGAAAGCCGCTGCAGCGTGTGGTGCGGAACGACAGCAGGGTAGGTGTCCAATAGCGTATGGAGAGCACGCGCTCGGGGGTCCACTTGGTCTGCCGGCTGGCGTCGTTGCGCTTGGCGAGAATTTCGAGACTGGGTTCTTCGATGGCGCCCATCATGCCGCTCCTTGACCGGCAGTTTCGCGGCTGCCGCGCACGACACTGACCACGATCGTGGCGATGAACAGCAGCAGGGCGATGGCGTTAAGCAGGCCACCCTCGCTGCGCAGAGGGAAGTTGGCGTCGAGGCCGCCGAAGATTCGCAGGACAAGCGAAGCGTGCAGCACCGCCAAGGGGATATAGAAAAACGGGTGATAGAGCAGCCGTACCCGGGCCACGGCGGGAAGAATGATCGGCGCATGGCCGAAGATCATCGAGAACACGAAACCTAGCCCAACCGCATGGAGCGTGGCGTCGCGCCAGGGGTGACCCGGCTCGAAGCCGCCCGCAAGACCAAACATGCCGGCGAGCATGAGCCACACGTAGCCGGACAGCAGGCAGTGAGCGATAAAGCCCGTGAGACCGGGTTGCCCCGAATTGCGCCGTGCGATGTCGTAGCGCAGTAGCCAGACAGCCAGCGCCAGTAGACCGACAGAAAATAGGCGGAGCCCGGCATCTTCCGCACGCAGGCTTATGAGGGCGCCCAACAGGATGACGCCGATGGTGATGAAAAACAACTTCAGTGCGACCGGCGGCATCGGCAGAAAACGGTTGATCTCCAGACGCTCGCCGGCGATCGTCAGGACCAGGAAGGACAGCCACCAAGGCACGGCATCCGTAAGTGGGCTCCCGGACATCCATACGGTGTTGCCGACAAACCAGCACAGGCTGCCGATGGCAAGGATGATGGTGAACGGCGCCATCAGGCGGCGCATGATCTTTGCACTGGCAGCAACCAGGATTGACGCCCCCCCGACGCCCAGCACTTGCGCCATGAGCAGGGGTGCGCTGGTCAGCAGCGCCAGACCACCTATGCCGGCGGCGGCCGGAGCCAGGTAGGCCCAGCCACGCCCGAGGGCCACCGCGCGTTCAAGGCTGATGACGGTTCCGAGAAAGGCGCTGACCATCAGTGCGCCGTGCCAAGCCGACGCCCCGGCGGTAAAGGATGGCGTGCCCCAGCCAAGGCGTGCCAGGCCCGCAAGGACGCCACCCAACAGGGATAGCATGCCCAGAATCAGCAGCGGTACGCGAGCGGCAGGGCGCAGGTCTCTCATGGCCATTACCAGCCGAAATGCTGCTTGCCGGCTACGCTCATCATGGAGGGATTCCAGGGCGGCTCCCAAACCAGATGGATTTCCGGCAAGCAGCCCTGCGGCAGAACTGGTGCAAGAGCTTCGCAGACCTGATCCACGATCATTTGGCCCAGAGGACAGGCCGGAGAAGTCATGGTCATATCGATCAGCAGTGTTTCCGCATCCACATCGACGCGATAGACCAGGCCGAGGTCAACGATGTTCAAGCCGGCTTCTGGATCGATCACCTGGCGCAGCGCGTCCCTGATCGTGGATTCATCGGGAATAGTATCGGGTAGCTTGGCAGACATGGCATTGAAAGCGGTATGTTAGATACAGCTTCATCCTAGCCCTTTTGTTTCAATAAAGCAATATAATATATACAGCTTCCAATTTCGGACCTTTCCGCCATGCGGCTCACCACCTTTTCTGACTACACCCTGCGCGTGCTGATGTTTCTGGCGCTCAGTCGCGATAGGCTGGCCACGATCCCGGAAATTGCGGCTGCCTACGACATTTCGGAGAATCACCTGATGAAGGTGGTGCACCAACTGGCGAGATCTGGTGTCATCGAATCGGTGCGTGGCAAGGGCGGCGGTGTGCGGCTGGCACGTGAGCCGGAAGATATCCGCATCGGCCAGATCGTCCGCACAAGCGAGGGTACTGCGCCCGTTGTCGAATGCTTATCCAATGACGCAGATCCCTGCCGCATTGCCCCGGTCTGCAAGCTGACAGCGGCGCTGTCGCGCGCCATCAATGCGTTTTACGTGACGCTGGACGAATACACCCTGGCGGACTTGGCGAAGAAGCCACGGGAGCTGGAAGCCCTCTTGGTGCGCCGCTAGCGTGGTACGGGTAGCCGTCTGAAGACAGATCATGGCCGGCTCATGGGGTTGCCCACACGAAACAAATGACTTGTGTTCCAAGGTCAACAACCTGCCTTGCGACCCTGGCATGAAGGGCTGCGTGCTGCATGGTCGCTTCGTGTTCGCCAACGACGACAAGAACGAAAGGCTCAGACAGAAGAAGGCCCGAGAGGAGGAGGCGAAGCAGACTCCGTCGGCACCAGATCTGCCAGCGTGGTGAGGTCGAGGCGGCGCAGGGCGTCGATGACGCCTTGCCACGCGCCTTTCCGGCACAGCAACCCAATCCGCGCCAGTTCCTGCGGCATCATCGAAGCTGAGGCAACAATATCACCCGCGCATAATGAATGACCGCTTCTTTGTTTTCCTCGTTCGCGGCGAAGGTCCACTTCCATTCTTCTCCACTGGCCGGACTGGGCACGGTCCCGTCATGCGACCAAGCCGAGTCTGAACGGCAGGAAACTGACTTGGATTCAACCGGTCGATGCAACACACTAGAAACTGCGTAAGCAGAAGGAGTGTTGCAGATGAAACAAAGACCGAGGATTTATTACACGGATAGCCAGAAGGCGCTGATGTGGGAGCGCTGGCAA
>WBZP01000011.1_pt1 | contig 260963 bp, 253 predicted proteins | sample 5204301 | NCBI WGS metagenome assembly WBZP01 (sample SAMN12412401, study PRJNA552823) | activated sludge metagenome | isolation source: activated sludge from nitrification reactor of wastewater treatment plant... | place: USA: Pennsylvania | collected 2017
TGCCAGCGCTCCCACATCAGCGCCTTCTGGCTATCCGTGTAATAAATCCTCGGTCTTTGTTTCATCTGCAACACTCCTTCTGCTTACGCAGTTTCTAGTGTGTTGCATCGACCGGTTGAATCCAAGAGCGGTAACCAGTCATCCGTGTTAGAGAGAAATGAACTCCCCGCCGAGGTGACTGCGGCGACGGCTACCGCATGTGCGGTAGCCGAATACCCATTCTTGCGCGCAAGTTTCTCGTGGCATAAGATTCCCCCACTATGTGCAATTGTGGCCGCTTCCTTTTGACCTTTGGTCTTCGACTCACCGTCGGCGTGATGTTGTCCGTTTCGGTAGTCAATGCGCAGACCGCAACGGGCGAGACGGCTGGCCCGTTGGAAGGGCTCAAACGCTTATTCGGGCAAACCCAGCGACCCGCTCCGGTAGTTGAACCAGCGCAAGTGCCGGCCACTGCCCCGGCGGAAACCCGAAATCTTGTGCCGACAGCCTCGGGCAACCGGGTCGCCTTGGTAATCGGCAACGACAATTATCAGCGTGTCGGCAAACTGAGGAAGGCTGGCGCCGATGCCACGACGATGGCGGGCGAGTTGTCGGCGGCTGGGTTCAAGGTTCAACTTCATCACAATCTGAACTATCGCGGCCTCGTGAAAGCAGTCGAGACGTTATCGAACTCGATTGTCGGGGGAGATCAGGTTGTCGTGTTCTATTCGGGACACGGAGTGCAACTCAGGACTGGCAACTATCTGCTACCGGTCGATATCGATCCAAGCAGCGACTCCGAGGTGGAAAAGACGGCTTACGCCCTCGATGATGTGATGGAGAAAATAAGAGAGGCGAAAGCGTCCTTTGCGCTGGTCATCATCGACGCGTGCCGAAATAATCCATTCGTTGGGCGAACAAAGGCCATCGGTGCGACCCGCGGGCTTAGCCCAGTGGAGCCACCCAAAGGACAGATGGTGGTGTATTCGGCCAGCAAGAATCAGGAAGCGCTGGATAGCCTGAACGAAGCCGATCCCAGCCCGAACGGAGTATTTACCCGGGAGTTCATAAAGCGCATGCGGCGGCCGGGCGTGCGTATTCAAGACCTCATGGTGGAGGTGCAGGACGCCGTCGAAGAACTGGCACGAACGGTAAGCCACGAACAGAGACCGGCGCTTTACAACGAGGCGCGTGGCAATTTCTGGTTTTACGGCCCAACCACCGTAACGATACAAAACCCCTCCAGTGCCGACCCAGAAACAGAAGCATGGACTGCTGCGCAGCGAGCAAATACGGCGGCCGGTTACCAAGCATATCTTAACGCCTTTCCTAGTGGTCGCTTTGTGACGGCGGCCACAATCGCTATTAGGGCTGTGGCGAAGCCGATAGCCGAGCCAGAACGCCCCGTTGTTTCGTTACCTTCATCTACTGCCGTAACTGAAGACGCGGAAACTTCTTTCTGGAACGAAGTAAAGGTGAATGGCGCCAAGGCGTATTTTAATGCTTACCTCAAACAATATCCAAGAGGCAAGTATGTTGCGCTAGCGAAAATCGAATTAAGAAAAATAGACGACAAGGAAAAGTTGTTAAGGGCTAAGGAGGAAGACGAGCGGATAGCTGCGCGAGCGCGTGATCAGCAGGAGCAATTAGTTAATGAACAGATGTCGTGGGACAAAGCCAAGTCTGCCGACACTGTGCTCTCGTACACCAGACACATGCAAGCCTACCCGAATGGTCGCTACTTCATTCTGGCCCAAACCGCCCGGCAACGGCTGCAAAAAGACGCAGCTGATCTCGATAAGCAGGAAACAGCCAAAAAGGAACGGGAATTGAGGAGCATGGAAGAAAATGCTTGGGCATTTGCGGAGCGCAGCAACAGTGAAGACATCTACAGGAAGTTTCTTGTGAAGTACTCAGCAAGTCGTTACGCTGACGAGGCCCGCAAGAAGATCGAATTCATCCTTGCATTAAATGCGGAATTGATCGGCGGCAAGTATCGGGACAACGGTGATGGAACGGTTACTGATGTTCAGACAAGATTACAGTGGATGCGCTGTGCGTTAGGACAAGTTTGGAAAGATAAGTCCTGCATTGGTACCGCAAACACGCAGACGTGGGAAGCAGCGCAACAATTACGTGTTGATTTTGCCGGATATACCGATTGGCATCTTCCAACGATTAACGACCTAGGGTCGCTGGTTTCCTGTAGCAATGAACTACAAAAGGCTTGGACAAAAGAGGGGATCGGTTGCAAAGGGGGTCACAGCAGACCAACATTAGTAATGGAAGCATTTCCGAATGCTACAGCATCAAAGTTCTGGTCAAATTCGCCTCTCGCTTACGGGTCAAAAATGATATGGTATGTAGATTTTGGGGAAGGTAGCGCCAAGCAGGACGGACGGTACGGTGCGAATCACGTTTTGCTGGTACGTGAAACGAGTAAGTGATCAATCCTGATGCTTCAATTGCAGTTGATGTAAGGAGGAGTCTGATGACAATGAGGGCTATAGCAGCAATGCTTATTCTGGCGATTTCATCTCTAGCACAAGGGGAAGAGACAATTCCATACTCACAGGATGCCTGGCGTACTGTTGAGTTAGTAGACAAGGACAAGAAAGCAGCAGTTGCTAGGCTAAATCAACTGATTGACAGTGGCGATGCTACTGCTGCATTACTTCTGTTTAAGCTTCACGACACAGGCAGGCTTGGCTATCCGCCAAATAAGGAGGAAGCGTACAAGTTTCTATTGGTTGCCGCAGACGCAGGAAATGGCGATGCTCAGTTTGAACTTGCTAGGGTAGCTATGACACAGAAGAAGGATTACCAAGAAGGATGCAAATGGTTGTTTATCGCAGAGAAACACCCTAACAATCAGAACTTGGAGCCCGACCAGGGTTTCAGCAACGCAACATTAATGCGCATGATGTGCAGTAAGGACAACGCGAAAACCGGGTATGAGGTGGCCAAAGCCAAAACAGAAGCTGAATCATGGAAGCCCAAACCGCTAGGCCAAAAGTCAAGCTCAAGTAGGGGATGTAGCATCGAGAAGATTCTGGAGATGAAGAATACGGGTCTTTTCTCCGATGCAGACATAAAGGCGAGGTGTGATGCCGGAAAGTGAATCAAGGGCGAATTGAGTGACCGATTTTGTTGGGAGCCGCGATGGTCAATGAGAAGGCGCCTTGTCCTTACTGCAACGAGTTGATCTGGGTTGGTGTGCCGGACGGTTATCAGTTGGCAAAGCTTAAGCCGGCCAAGTATTGGGATTCCAACGCACACACGAGAATGTTCTGTCCCGACTGCGGTGGTGAGATCGCAGTGTGGCTATGGAAGAACTCGCACGGCCCGTTGTGATGTTCGCTAACTAGGCTTGGTGCTTACCCAGGTCGGCTGGGCCGCCGCCAGTGCGCCTCTCAGTATGCCGCAAACGGCAATTGTCTATGGCGCATACGGCTACGGTTCAAGAGGAGCCCGCAATCGTTAGAACCGTTTTCTTGGCAGCAGTTACGATAATTGCGTCCGGTTGCTCCGTCTTCAAGCCAAAGCTTGTCGGACACGAATACAAGGAATATACCCGTGAGACTGGCTGCAACTATTACGTTGAGTATCTGCCGGAATTCGAATACGCGATTGAGGATCGCGGAAATAGCAAGATATTGAAAGTCTACTCGGGGCGCTTTCGGAGCCAGGGAACGGGGCACATAACCCGCCGGCAGATATTCGAGAAGTACGAGAAGGCGCTTACTTTCCCACCACGGTACTACACGAAGTACGTGGGCGAGGAGACGGTTTCACAGGAAGAGGGGTATTGCCGAAAGGTCCGAGTGCCCGGAGGCAGCGGTGAAATCAAGGTCAGAATCACTCCGGTAGGAATGCGAGGCCAACGGCTCCCGACTTCGAATGGCGAAGTTGCGTTCGATCTCCTTGAACCAGCGATTTTAGCTGGGCGAGATAGAACGCTTCAAGTACGAACCGACGCAGGTGTTACCTATCGTATGCCTGGCGAACCCTCCGAAAGCAAGAGGGCGATTTCGCGAACTCTCGAAATACCGAGCGGGGTTGTGACTGAGCTTATCGATAGTTTCGACCGGCTCCAAAATGGTGAAGTTACGCCAGATGAGCGGGAGAGGATTGTTGCGGCAAAATACGCCTACGACATGTACGACAAACTGAAATTGTCAGCCGAGTTTGCCGAAAAGGTAGGAAAGGTGCGAGACGAAAGCAGAGTGCGCGGAATCGCGATTCGTGAAACCGAATCCATTTTAGAGTTGCGCCGGTTCTTGAAAACCAACGTCTTCTCGTTTGCACTTGACATCTTTCTCAGCCTGGTATTTTCCGAAGGCGAAGCTGGCCCACCAATTACCTTTGTTGATCCGTGATATTGGCTTGGTTTCGCAAGTGTGCCGCACAAGCGGCAGGCGCAAATCCTCGAAAATGTCAAATAGGGACTGACCAAAAAATCACCCAACAAAATGACCAAACTTCAATTAACACCCTGTGAACACGCGGTAGCTTGTGCGTTCGGGACGCAGGAGCAAACAATGCAGTTTCGTTGTGGCCCCTGTCTTAGGATGGCGGCAATGCCGCCCTTACCGGTCCCTCAGAAACGAGGGTGTTGCTGGGCGTGGGCGGCCGGTCATGGCCGGGTACGGAATTCGCCCCAGACATCGGCAATGACCGTTCCTGCTGCATAGCTGCCGTTAACCCGACGGCCCAGTCAGGGGCAAATCAGGCAGCGGATTGGGATACTCGCAAGGTTTTCACGCTCGCAAGTTTTGTCGGGGCGTTGGACTCGGTTGCATCGCAAGCGAGATACTCTGCCACCCAGGGGTGTAGGGGGCGACCCTGCTGCCGCTGCGCCCGGCGACCGGCGCGCCATTTCGGAGCGACAGCAACTGCTGCGGCCGCAATAGCCGCGCGGCGTCTCGATCCTTCCGAAAATCCTGCATTCCCCCTACATATACGCAAAAAGAAAAAAGGGCCGCAGGGAGAAGACCCTGCAACCCTTTGAATTCTGGTGGGGTGACCGATGGGGCTCGAACCCACGACAACCGGAATCACAATCCGGGACTCTACCAACTGAGCTACGGCCACCACCGAAACTGCGCGCCGTCCGGAAGCAAATCCCGGCCGGACAGGGGGCGAATTATGGGAGATGGCAGCAAAAGAATCAAGCAAACGCCAATCCCGGCCTTGTCAGCAGGCATCAACTCGCGTAAACTCGTTTCAGAACATTGTTCCGCTATGCAGTTCTACCCTGCGATACCGCATCCACCACAGGACCGCTCGCCATGGATCTCCATTTCACCGCCGAGGAGCAGGCTTTCCGCGAAGAAGTCCGCGGCTTCCTGCGCGCCAGCCTGCCCGCCGACATCAGTCTCAAGGTGCGCGGCGGCAAGCGCATGCAGAAGGGCGATTTCGTCCGCTGGCAACAGATCCTGCACGCCCAGGGCTGGGGCGCCGTGGCGTGGCCGGTGGCCTTTGGCGGCACCGGCTGGAACACCGTGCAGCAGCACATTTTCGAGGAAGAATGCGCCGAGGCCGGAGCGCCGATGCAACTGCCCTTCGGCCTCAAGATGGTGGCGCCGGTGCTGATGACCTACGGCAGCCCGGCCCAGCAGCAACGCTTTCTGCCGCGCATCATCGACGGCAGCGACTGGTGGTGCCAGGGCTATTCCGAACCCGGCGCCGGCTCCGACCTGGCCTCGCTGACGACACGCGCAGCCAGGGATGGCGGGCATTACGTGGTGAATGGCCAGAAGACCTGGAACACCCTCGGCCAGTACGCCGATTGGATATTCTGCCTGGTCCGCACCAGCAGCGAAGGGCGCCCGCAGGCGGGCATATCCTTCCTGCTGATCGACATGAAGACGCCGGGCATCACGGTGCGCCCGATCATCATGATGGACGGCGAACACGAGATCAACGAGGTCTGGTTCGAGGATGTCAGGGTGCCGGTCGAAAACCTGGTCGGCGAGGAGAACAAGGGCTGGACCTATGCCAAGTTCCTGCTCGGCCACGAACGCACCGGCATCGCCGGCGTCGGCCGCTCCAAGCGCGAACTGCACAAGCTGAAGGACATCGCGCGCATGGCAACCGCCAATGGCCGCCCGTTGATCGAGGATCAGCGCTTCCGCGACCGCATCGCGCAGGTGGAACTCGAACTCATGGCGCTGGAAATCACCAACCTGCGGGTGATTTCGGCGGAAGGCGAGAAGCCGCGCGCGCCTGGGCCGGAGTCCTCGATCCTCAAGATCAAGGGAACGGAAATCCAGCAAATGCTGACCGAACTCCAAATGCAGGCGCTGGGCCATTACGCCCTGCCCTGGATCGATGAAGCGCTCGATGCCGACTGGCCCGGCGACACCATGATGGCGGCCTATCCCGACCATGCCGCCCCGCTCTCGGGCCATTACTTCAACTTCCGCAAGACCACCATCTACGGCGGCTCCAACGAAATCCAGAAGAACATCATCTCGCAGATGATCCTGGGGCTCTGACCATGAACTTCAACTACACCGAAGAACAACTCGCGCTGCAGGAAACCCTGCGCCGCTTCTACGCCCGCGACTACCCCTTCGAACAGCGCCGCGCGCTGGCCAAGTCGGCCGACGGCTTTTCGCGCGCCGCGTGGAAGGCCTTCGCCGATTTCGGCATCCTCGCCCGGCCCTTCCCCGAGGAATTCGGCGGCCTCGACGAACACGGCGGCACCGCCGTCGACACCATGCTGGTGATGGACATCCTCGGCCGCGGCCTGGCGCTGGAACCCTATGTTTCCACCGTCATCCTCTGCGGCGGCCTGCTGCGCGATGCCGGTAGCGCGGCGCAGAAGGCGGCGCTGCTGCCCGCGATCGCCGGCGGCGAACTGATGCTGGCCCTTGCCCATTTCGAGCCCGGGGCACGCTACGAAATCGAGCGCGTCGTGGCCACCGCCACGCCCCATGGCAGCGGCTGGAGACTCGACGGCGCCAAGGCCGTGGTGCTGGGCGCGCCGTCGGCCGACAAATTGCTCGTCTCGGCCAGCGGCAGTCGCGGCCTTTCCCTGTTCCTGGTCGACGCCAAGGCCGCCGGCCTCACGCTGCGCGCGTATCCGACCCAGGACGGCGCCCGCGCCGCCGACATCCGGCTGGTCGGCGTCGAGGTCGGCGCCGATGCGCTGATCGGCAGCGAGGGCGCTGCGCTGCCCATCATCGAACGCGCGCTCGACCAGGCCAATGCGGCGTTGTGTGCCGAAGCCGCAGGCATCATGTCGGCGCTCAACGAAATCACGCTGGAATACCTGAAGACGCGCCAGCAGTTCGGCGCGCCGATCGGCAAGTTCCAGGCGCTGCAGCACCGCATGGCCGACATGGTGATCGCCACCGAGCAGGCCCGCTCGATGGCCACGCTGGCCGCGGTCCATGCCGGCTCCGCCGATGCCGCCGAGCGCAGCCGCTCGGTTGCCGCAGCCCGCGCCTATATCGGCGCCCAGGCCCGCTTCGTCGGCCAGCAGGCGGTACAGCTCCACGGCGGCATGGGCGTCGTCGACGAACTCAACGTCGGCCACTACTTCAAGCGCCTGACCATGATCGGCCTGACCTTCGGCGATACCGACTACCACCTCGGCCGGTTCAGCGACACGCTTCTGGCCGGCTGAAATGGCGGGAATCGTCAACCGCAGGGATCTTGAGTTCCAGCTATTTGAAGTCCTCGATACCGAATCCCTGACCTCCCGTCCGCGCTACGCCGAGCACAGCCGGGAAACCTTCCGTGCCGTGCTCGACACGGCCGAGGCGATGGCCGGCGAGAAGTTCGCGCCGCACAACCGCAAGGCCGACGAGCACGAGCCGCGCTTTGAAAACGGGCGCGTGAGCATGATCCCCGAGGTCGGCGAGGCGCTCAAGGCCTTTTCCGCCGCCGGTTTCATCGCCGCCGGGCACGACTTCGAGCGCGGCGGCATGCAGTTGCCGGTGGTCATGACGCAGGCCGGCTTTTCGCTATTCACCGGCGCCAACGTCGGCACCGCCGCCTACCCCTTCCTCACCATCGCCAACGCCAACGTCATCGAGCGCTTCGGCACCGCGGCGCAGCACCGGAAATATCTGGAACCGCTGCTGGCCGGCCGCTTCTTCGGCACCATGGCGCTGACCGAGCCGCAGGCCGGGTCGAGCCTGTCCGACATCACCACCAGCGCCACGCCCAACGCCGATGGCGGCTATTCGATCAGCGGCAACAAGATTTTCATCTCGGCCGGCGATCACGAACTGTCGGAGAACATCATCCACCTGGTGCTGGCGAAGATTCCCGGCGGGCCGCCGGGCGTCAAGGGCATCTCGCTGTTCATCGTGCCCAAGTTCCGCGTCAATGACGACGGCACACTGGGCGCGAAGAACGACGTGACACTGACCGGCCTGATCCACAAGATGGGCTATCGCGGCACGACTTCGACGATGCTGGCTTTCGGCGAACAGGGGCGGTGCATCGGCGAACTGGTGGGCGAGCCGCACAAGGGCCTCGGCTACATGTTCCACATGATGAACGAGGCCCGCATCGGCGTCGGCATGGGCGCCGTGATGCTCGGCTATCGCGGATACCTGGTCTCGCTGGCCTACGCGCAGGAGCGCCCGCAAGGCCGCGCCCCCACCAACAAGAATCCCGCCGCGCCGCAGGTGCCGATCATCGAGCATGCCGACGTGCGGCGCATGCTGCTGGCGCAGAAGGCCTACGTCGAAGGCGGCTACGCGCTGTGCCTGTACTGCGCGCGGCTGGTCGATGAAACAAGGGTCGGCGCAGGCGAGAGCGCAAAACGGGATGCCGGCCTGCTGCTCGACCTGCTGACGCCCGTCGCCAAGTCATGGCCCTCGCAATGGTGCCTCGAAGCCAACAACCTCGCCATCCAGATCCACGGCGGCTACGGCTACACGCGTGAATATCCGGTCGAACAGTTCTACCGCGACAACCGCCTGAACCCGATCCACGAAGGCACGCACGGCATCCAGGCGCTGGACCTGCTCGGGCGCAAGGCGGTGATGGACAACGGCGCGGCGATCAAGCTGTTCGCTGCCGAGGTGCGAAAAACCATCGCCGAGGCGCAGCCCGATCCGGTCCTGGCGAGTCACTGCACCGAACTCGGCGCCGCCCTGGGCGACCTGGCGGCCACGCTGCAGGCCCTCGGCCCGGTGCTGGCGACCCAGCCGACGCTGGCGCTGGCCAACGCCTCGGTCTTCCTCGAAGCCTTCGGCCACTCCGTACTGGCCTGGATCTGGCTGCGCCAGGCGCTGGCTGCGCAGCGCGGATTGCAGCAGGGCATCGCGGTGGACGCCGCCTTCTACCGTGGCAAACTGGCGGCCTGCCGCTGGTTCTACCGCTGGGAGTTGCCCAAGACGCGGCAGTGGCACGAGCTGCTGCGCAGCCTCGACGACACCACCCTGACCATGCCTCCTGAATGCTTCTGAAACCATGTGCAATCGCAACATCCTCGTCACCGACCTGCATCGCGCCATGAGCGAGGCGCCGATGAAGCGCGCGCCCGACGCGGAGCGGGTTCATGGAGCCAGGGCATGAGCACGAACGTTCCCGAAGGATTCCAGCCGCTCGGGCGCGGCGGCGGGTTTTTGCGCAGCCTGGGTCCCTGGTATTACCGGCGCGACGACAGGGGCCAGATGATCCTCGCCATACGCATCGAGGATCGCCACACCAATATCCGCCACATAGCGCACGGCGGCTTTCTCGTCACCATGCTCGACACGGCGCTGGGCATCGTCGTCTCCAGCTCGCGCGAACCTGCCCAACCCATCGTCACCGTCAGCCTCACCACCAACTTCATCGCCTCGGCCTCGCCCGGCGACTGGGTCGAAGCGTACGTAAACATCGACCGCATCGGTGGCCGCCTGGCCTATGCCAGTTGCACGCTGGTAGCGGGCGACCGCACCATCATGACCGGCAGCGGCGTCTTCGCGCTGATGAAGCCGGTCACCCCGCGCGAACAACCGGACGGTTAGGAACAACAACCCCATGCAGAAGATTCACGTCCTGCTGAAGAAGGAAGAACTCGACGCGCAGCGCCTCGAAGGCAAGGTGGTGCTGGTGCTCGACATCCTGTTCGCCACCTCGTCCATCGTCACCGCGCTGGCCCACGGCGCGACCGAAGTCATCCCCGCGCCGGACGGCCGCGCGGCGCAGGCGGCGGCAAGCAGGTTCGCCGCCGGCTCCTATGTGCTGTCGGGCGAACTCAATGCCGACACCCTGCCCGGCTTCGTCCATCCGACGCCGCAGGCGCTGCTGGCCGAAGGCCTCGCCGGCCGCCGCCTGATCTACTGCACCACCAACGGCACCGTGGCGCTGGCCAAGGCGCAGGGCGCCGCCCATGTCTATGCCGCCGCGCTGCTCAACGGCCGCGCCGTGGTCGAGCACATCGCCCTGCACCATCCCGACAGCACCCTCCTGATCGTCTGTTCCGGCTCCGCCGACAACTTCAACCTCGAAGACTTCTACGGCGCCGGCTACCTGGTTTCGCTGTTGCGACGCCGCCTGGCGGACAACCCGGCCGGCGCCGACTGTTCCGATGCGGCGCTGGCGGCCGAACTGCTGCACGACCACTGCGACGGCCTCGAAGCGCTGCGCCGCGCCCGCGTCGGCCGCATGATGCTGGCGCGCGGGCTCGACGCCGAGGTGGCCTTCGCCGCGCAGGAAAGCTGCTATGACGTGGTGCCGCTGTTGCGGGATGGCGCGCTGCGCTGCGTTTGAATTCAATCACCAGGAAAACCAACCATGACCACCCCGGCCAAGACCTGGAAGTACTACTGGGAAGATTTTCCCGTCGGCAGGGTCCGCGAGTTCGGCGGCATCACCTTGAGCGCCGACGAGATCATCGCCTTCGCGCGCCAGTTCGATCCGCAACCCTTCCACCTCTCCGAGGAAGGCGGCAGGAATAGCCTGTTCGGCGGCCTTTGTGCCAGCGGCTGGCATACCTGCGCGCTGGCCATGCGCATGATGTGCGACGAATACCTGCTGGAAACGGCCAGCCTCGGCTCGCCGGGGCTGGAGAACATCCGCTGGCTCAAGCCGGTGCGCCCCGGCGACACGCTGCGCCTGCGCACGGTGGTGCTCGAAGCGCGCCCGCTCGACAGCAAGCCCCACGTCGGCCTGGTGCGTACGCGCTGGGAGATGCTGAACCAGAACAATGAAGAGGTCATGCAGATGGAAGGCTACGGCATGTTCCGTCGACGGGACGTGGCGCGGCCCAACGATCCGTATCCATCCGTCGCACCTGGAAACATGCCCTGAAAGGACAGCAGATGAATTTCACCACCCTCGACGTCACGCTCGATGCCGGCGTCGCCACCATCGCCCTCAACCGGCCCGACAAGGCCAACGCCATGAGCGAGCCGATGTGGTACGAGATCGAACAAGCCATGGAATGGCTCGACACGACACCCGAAGCCCGCGTCGGCGTCCTCGCCGGGCGCGGCAAGTATTTCACCTCGGGCATCGATCTGGCCATGCTGATGGGTCTCGGCGCCCGGATCGCGGACGACTGCGACGGCCGCCGCCGCGAAAAGCTGCGCCGCCTGATCCTCAGGCTGCAGGACACGCTGAGTTCCATCGAGCGCTGCCGCAAACCCGTGCTGGCGGCCGTGCATGGCGCCTGCATCGGCGGCGGCATGGACCTGATCACCGCCTGCGACATGCGCTACTGCTCGGCCAACGCCTGGTTCTCGGTCAAGGAAATCGATGTCGGCATGACTGCCGACGTCGGCACCCTGCAACGCCTGCCGCATCTGATCGGCGAAGGCATGGCGCGCGAACTGGCCTACACCGGCCGCCGCGTCGACGGCGCCGAGGCGCAGCAATTGCGCCTGGTCAACCGTTGTTTCGAGTCCGCCGAGGCGCTTCACGCCGGCGTCATGGAAATCGCGCGCGGCATCGCCGCCAAGTCGCCCCTGTCGATTCGCGGCTGCAAGGAAATGATCACCTATGCGCGCGATCATTCGGTGGCCGACGGGCTCAATTACGTCGCCACCTGGAATGCGGCGATGCTGATGTCGCAGGACCTGTTCGAGGCCGGCGCGGCCAACATGCAGAAGCGCGATCCGATCTTCAAGGACTGAGCGTGGAGCATTTCTACGCACACTTGCCCGGCGGCATCAAGCTGCACTGCGTCCAGCAGGGCGCTGCCGACGCCCCGCTGATGCTCTTCATCCACGGCTTCCCCGAGTTCTGGTACTGCTGGCACCGCCAGCTCGAGGAATTCGGCCGCGACCACCGCGCCGTGGCCTTCGACCTGCGCGGCCACAACCTCTCCGACAAGCCCGAAGGCGTCGCCGCCTACCGGCCGAAGGTGCTGGTCGAAGACCTGCGTCAACTGATCGAGCACCTGCAAGCGGGCCGCACCGACAAGTCCTGCATCCTGGTCGCCCACGACTGGGGCGGCGCCATCGCCTGGACCTTTGCCGCCGCGCATCCGCAGTACGTGAAGAAGCTGGTCATCATCAACGCCCCGCACACCGTGCCCTTCGCCCGCGCGCTGGCCCGCGACCCGGTGCAACAGCAAGCCAGCCAGTACATGCTGCTGCTGCGCCACGCCAAGGCCGAGCGCGTGCTCGAAGCCGGCAACCACGAACGCCTGCTGAAGATGTTCAGCCGCACCGCCGACGGCCGCTGCGCCCTGACCGACGAGGATATCCCGCTCTATCGCGCCGCATGGTCGCAACCCGGCGCGCTGACCTGCGCGCTGAACCTGTATCGCGCCTCGCCGCTCTACCCGCCGACGGCGGAAGACCCCGGCGCCGCCGCGCTCAAGCTCGATCCGGCGGCGCTCACCGTGCGCGTACCGACGCTGGTGATCTGGGGCGAGGCCGACACCGCGCTGGGCGTCACGCTGCTCGACGGACTCGAACAAGTCGTGCCCGACCTGCGCATCAGGCGCATCCCGGAAGGCAGCCACTGGGTGATCCACGAACAACCGCAACAGGTCAGCGCGGCGATCCGGGAGTTTCTGGGCGAGGGCTGAGGCTCAGTCGGCGATGACCACCAATGGCTCGATCGACACGGGAAAGTTCACCGAATTGGCGATGTAGCACATCCGGTGCGCCTCTTCGTGAAGTGCTGTCGCCGACGCCGTGTCGCCTCCCGCCGCCAGTGTTGCCACCGGCCGCAGCACCACCTGAGTGAAGCGTCCGCCGCCGCCCTCGTCCTCGACCATGGTCCCCACCGCGGCGTCGTGATAGGCCAGCACCGTGATTTTGGCCTGGGTACAGAGATGCAGGTACCACAGCATATGGCAGGCCGACAGCGAGGCGACCAGCAGGTCCTCCGGGTTCCAGCGCGAGGCATCGCCGCGAAACGCCGGATCGGAAGAACCCGGCAGTTGCGGCTTGCCAGCCGCAGTGATCACATGGTCGCGCGAGTAGCCGCGGTAGGTCGCCGTGCCTTCGCCCAGGTTCCCGGTCCATTCGGTGCGGGTGGTGTAGTTGTGCTGTTTGGCGTGCGGCATGGGAAACCTCCGGAGGCATCAGGTTCCTGCTGATTATGCTTGAACCGGTGGCGTAGAATCGAAACGAGTGGCAATGAATGGCGGCCAAGGGGCCTCCACTCGGTAGGGCCTTCCATACGCAAGGGTTGAGACGATGAAGACACCGTTGATGCTGCTGATGCTGCTGGTATCCCATGGCGCCCTGGCCCAGGGCAGCCTGCCGGCGTGTCCGGATACATACGAAGCGGGCTGGACCAATTGTTCCGCCGTGCAGATGATCCCCGGCGGCGACAGATACGTCGGCGACTTCTTGAACGGCATGCGCCACGGTCGGGGCAGCTATGTGTGGGCCAGCGGCGACAGCTACGTCGGCGAGTTCAGGAACGGCGCTCGGAACGGCCAGGGCACCCTCGCCTCCGCCAACGGGGACAGGTATGTCGGACAGTTCAGGGACGACAGGTATCAAGGCCAGGGCGTCCTCACAATGTCTCGTGGCGACAGATATGCCGGTGAGTTCAAGAATGACAGGTTCGATGGACAAGGCACGCTGACCTTCGCCAATGGCGACAAGTACGTCGGCGCGTTCAAGGACGACAAGTTTCACGGGCAAGGCAGCTTCACCTACGCCAACGGCGAAAAGTACGTCGGCGAATTCAGCGACGGCAAGTTCAACGGCAAGGGCAGCTATGCGTTTGCCAGCGGCAACAAGTACGTCGGTCAATTCAGGGACCACCTGCGCAACGGGCAAGGCACCTATACCTGGACCAACGGCAACGAGTACGTCGGCGAGTTCAGGAACGGCGCACGCACCGGCAAAGGCACCTTTACGTTTGCCAGCGGCGACAAGTACGTGGGGGAATTCAAGGACGACAAGTCCCACGGGCAGGGCAGCTTTACCTCGGAACTGTACGGCAACTACGTCGGCGAGTTCAGGGACGACAAGTTCCACGGCCAAGGCACCCTGACCTTCCCCAATGGCGACCGGTACGTCGGCGAGTTCAAGGATGGCAAGCGCAACGGCAGCGGAACCCAATACCGTGCCGACGGTTCGGTTCAGAGGTCGGGAAGTTGGGAGGAATGAGACGGCGCAGCCCGGCCAGGCCCGATCGAAGCTATCCGCGCATCCCGAGCGCAGCCTCCAACTGCCTGACCAGCTCGATCAGCTTCGGCCGCACCTCGCCAAGCAGGAATTCCTTCGACAGCGTGAACGCCGGCCCGCCGCAGTTGATCGCCATCGGCGGCAGCCCGCCGCCGGGGCGCAGCGGCACGGCGATGGCATTGACATCGGCCTGCCATTCGCCGAACGAACTGACGCAGCCGGTCTCGCGGTATTCCTTCATGGCCCGCTCGATGCCCTTGCGGATCGCCGGCCAGGCGACTTCGTCGAGTTCCCTGATGCGCTCCATGATGTCTTCGCGTTCGCGCTCGGGGATCAGCGCCAGGTAGGCGCGGCCCATCGCCGTGGTGGCGATCGGAATGCGCGAACCGATGTCGAGCGAAAGCGTCAGCGCCGCCGAACTGCGCGCATTGCCGACATAGATCATCGACAGGCGGTCGCGGCTGCCGAGCGACACCATGGCCCTGGAAAAGTCTGCGAGTTCCTGCATCAGCGGCCGCGCCAGGTCGCGCACGTCGAGCCGCGCCAGCATCGCGCTGCCCAGCGCCAGCGTCGAAGTACCCAGACGGTATTTGCCGTTCTCCTCGACGAAGACCAGGTAGCCGAGCCGGGTCAGCGTGTAGGTCAGGCGCGACACCGTGGACTTGGGCAGCTTGCAGCGCCTGGCGATGTCGAGATTGCCCAGCAACTTCTCGCCCGAGCTGAAGCAGGAAAGCACCGCAAGCCCGCGCGCCAGCGCCGTGACGAAATGCCGATCCTCCTTGCCGGCCGGCTTCGTGGCGGCCGCGGGGGCAGCCTTGTTCGGTTTGCTCATGTCAGTCCTCCAGTGCATACAGCGCGCAGAGCGCATCGCGCGCATCCCGGTATTCGCGTGCCAGCCGCTCCACCACTTCAGCCACCGGAAGAATCTCGTCGATCGAACCGATGCCCTGGCCGACGCCCCAGATGTCGCGCCAGGCTTTGGTCGCGTCGGAGTCGAAGCTCATCGCGCTCTTGTCGCGCAGCGGCAGGTCGTCGGGATCAAGCCCCTGTGCCGCGATGCTCGCGCGCAGGTAGTTGCCATGCACGCCGGTGAAGTAAGGCGTGTAGACCACATCCGCCGCGCTGCTGTCCACGATCATCTGCTTGTAGGCATCGACCGCATTGGCTTCGTGGGTCGGGATGAAGCGGGTGCCGATGTAGGCCAGGTCGGCGCCCATCGCCTGTGCGGCGAGGATCTGCGCGCCGCGCGTGATCGCGCCGGACAGCGCGATCGGCCCGTCCCAGAAGCGCCGCACCTCGGACACCAGCGCGAAGGGGCTCAGCATCCCGGCATGGCCGCCGGCGCCGGCCGCCACCAGGATCAGGCCATCGACGCCGGCCTCCAGCGCCTTTTGCGCATGGCGCACGCTGATCACGTCGTGGAACACGATGCCGCCGTAGCCATGCACTTCCTTGACCACGTCGCCCGGAGCGCGCAGGCTGGTGATGATCATCGGCGCCCGGTGCTTGACGCACAGCGCGATGTCATGATCGAGCCGGTCGTTGGAGTGATGCACGATCTGGTTCACCGCATAGGGCCCGACCTTGCGGCCGGGCTCGGCGCGGCGCGCGGCGTCGATTGCCGTCGTCATCATGCCCAGCCATTCGTCGAGCAGTTCCTTGGGCCGGGCATTCAAGGCCGGGAACGAGCCGACGATGCCGGCCACGCATTGCGCCAGCACCAGTTGCGGCTGGGAGACCATGAACATCGGCGCGCCGATCACCGGCAACGCGAGGTTGTCTTGCAGGACTTTGGGCAGGGACATGCAAACTCCGGTCGTGGTCGCCAACTGCCGAGCCGGCCCGTCAATTCGGCACTCCGGAGCACGCAGGGCTGTGGCGTTTTTCAGTATCTTGTTCCGGATAGTGGCACAGGCCGGAAAGGCGCGTCAAGCCTTGCGCGGAGCGGCATCTCGAGCATTCAGGCCCGGGTACGGCGAGATGTTTGACTTTTGCGACACCTCGGTGAAGAATCCACGCTTGGCGCGCAAATTAGAATTATGTTCTGCCATGCAGACCTCCTGCATCGTCGTTCCGGTCTGCGGCGGAATGACGGAATGCGGCGAACCAGGACTCACGATGACTACGAAACCCGACCTCCTGCAACTCGGCCGCCGCGTCCTGGCCGAGCAACCTTTCAGCGTGCTGCTGGGCGCAGAACTGACCGCATTCGAGCCGGGCCGTGCCGAACTGCGGCTGCCGGTGCGCGCCGAACTCAAGCAGCAGCACGGCTTCGTGCACGGCGGCGCCGTCAGCTACCTGGCAGACAACGCACTGACCTACGCCGGCGGCAGCGTGGCGCCCGGGCACGCCGTGGTCACCTCGGAATTCAAGATCAACTACCTGCGGCCCGCCATCGGCGATGCGCTGGTCGCCCGCGCCAGCGTGATCCACGCCGGCCGGAACCAGGCGGTCTGCCGCTGCGACATCTTCGCCGTCAGCGGTGGTGAGGAAAAGCTTTGCGCCACGGCGCAGGGCACCATCGCGCTGGCCGGCGCCCGATCCCCAGGCGAAGCCTGACCATGGACCTCGACTTCAGTCCCGCCGAGGACGCCTTCCGCGAGGTAGTCCGCAACTTCGTCAAGGACAAGTTGCCGGATCACATTCGCGACAAGGTGATGAACGGCGTGCATCTGAACCGCGACGAGCACGTGCTGTGGCAACGCACCCTGCACCAGCGCGGCTGGGGCGGCCCGTCGTGGCCCGCGGAATTCGGCGGGCCCGGCTGGAGCGCAACCGAGCAGTACATCTTTGAGGAGGAATCCGCGGCCGCCGGCGCGCCGCGGCTGATTTCCTTCGGCCTCAGGATGATCGCGCCGGTGCTGATGGCCTTCGGCACGCGGCAGCAACAGCAACGCTTCCTGCCGAAGATCCTGTCGGCGGAGGAATGGTGGTGCCAGGGCTATTCCGAGCCCGGCGCGGGTTCCGACCTGGCTTCGCTGAAGACCCGCGCAGTGCGCGACGGAAGCAGCTACGTCGTCTCCGGCCAGAAGACCTGGACCACGCTCGGCCAGTACGCCGACTGGATTTTCTGCCTGGTCCGCACCGACCCGCAAGCCAAGGCGCAACGCGGCATTTCCTTCCTGCTGGTCGACATGAAGACGCCCGGCGTCACGGTCCGCCCGATCATCACGCTGGACGGCGCCCACGAGGTCAACGAGGTCTGGCTCGAAGACGTCAGGGTGCCGGTCGAAAACCTGGTCGGCGAAGAGAACCAGGGCTGGACCTATGCCAAGTTCCTGCTCGGCCACGAGCGCACCAACATCGCCGGCATCGGCATCGCCAAGCGCGAGCTGGCGCGCCTGAAGCGCATCGCCGCAGCCGAGGGCCGGCTCGACGAGCCGCTGTTCGCCGCCAGGGTGGCGCAGGTCGAGATCGACCTGATGGCGCTGGAGATCACCAACCTGCGCGTGCTGGCAAGTGAAGCCCGGACCGAGGGCGAGAAGAAGGCGCCGGGGCCGGAAGCCTCGATCCTCAAGATCAAGGGCACCGAAATCCAGCAGGCGATCTCGGAACTGATGATGCAGGCCGTCGGCGCCTATGCCCTGCCCTTCAAACAGGCGGATGTAGGCCCGGCTTACGCCGCCAACCTCGGTGCCGGCTACTGCAACCTGCGCAAGCTGTCGATCTTCGGCGGCTCCAACGAAATCCAGAAGAACATCATCGCGCAGACGATCATGGGACTGTGAGAACACGGCCATGAATTTCGACTTCAGCGAAGAGCAACTCGCATTGCAGGACACCGTGCAGCGCTTCGTCGCGAGGGACTACAGCTTCGAGACGCGGCGCGCGATTCGCGAATCGGCGAGCGGCTGGAGCCGCGAAGTCTGGCAGGCCCTGGCCGACCTCGGCGTGCTGGCGATCAACATCGACCAGGAGTACGGCGGCCTCGGCTACGGCGCCCTGGAAAGCGGACTGGTGATGCAGGCCTTCGGCGCCGGCCTGCTGCTCGAACCCTATCTTGCCGCCGCGGTGATCGCCCCGGCGCTGATTCGCCGTACGGCCAGCGCCGATATGCAGGAGCAATGGCTGCCGAACATCGCCACCGGCGAAACCATTGTCGTGCTCGCCCACGCCGATGCGCGCAATGAGCCGGTAACGGAATTGAATGGCAGCCTTTCGGGCCGCAAGGCGGTCGTCGCCCGCGGCGATTGCGCCGACCTGCTGATGGTCTCGGCGCTGACTGCGCGGGGCGATACGGGGCTATTCGCCGTAACGCCGGGTGCCGACGGCGTCGCGCTGCGCGACTACCCGACACTTGACGGCCAGCGTGCGGCAGACGTGGTTCTGACCAAGGCGCCGGCAGCGAGGATCGATGCCGGTGGCGCACTCGAGGCCATCGAGGCCGCACTCGATATCGGCCTGGCCGCGCTATGCTTCGAGGCGGTCGGCATCATGCAGGCGACAGTGACCGCCACTACCGACTACCTCAAGACCCGCCGCCAGTTCGGCCAGCCCATCGGCCGCTTCCAGGCCCTGCAGCATCGCATGGCGGAAATGCTGCTGCATCTTGAACAGGCGCGCTCGATGAGCTATCTTGCTGCCATGCATTGTCAGGACAAGGACCGCAGCCGGCGCCAGCGCACGCTCTCGGCGGCCAAAGTCACCATCGGCCAGGCCTGCCGCTACATCGCGCAGAATGCGGTGCAACTGCACGGCGGCATGGGCATGACGGACGAGTTGATCGTCAGCCACTGGTTCAAGCGCCTCACCGTCATTGAAATGAGCTTCGGCGATACCGACATGCACCTGCAACGCTTCGCCACAACAGGAGCCCCCCCGTGAAACAACGCAAACTGCATACCCTGCATCGCCTCGCGAAAAAGCGCAACGGACGTCCGCCGCTGGTGTTCGTGCATGGCGGCTATGTCAATGCCGGCTGCTGGGACGCCAACTTCCTGCCCTACTTCAGCGATCTCGGCTACAACTGCCATGCGATCAATCTCTCGGGCCATGGCGCGAGCGAGGGAGCCGAAAACCTGCACAGTTATGACCTCAACCACTACGCCGCGGATGTCCGGCAACTGGTCGCCGAACTGCCCGCCCCGCCGGTGCTGATCGGGCATTCGATGGGGGCGCTGGTGGTGCAGCGCTATCTCGAACGGGCCTCGGCCGCGGGAGCGATCATGATCGCGCCGGTGCCGACCACCGGGCTCTGGGGCTGCGGCGTGCAGATGGCCCACAAGCAACCGGATTTCCTGTTCGAGGCAATGCGCGCCGTCGAGGGCAAATACACGGCCAACACCGTTCGGGTGATGCGCGAAGTGTATTTTTCTCCCGACGTGACCCACGAACAATTCGCCGCCTTCCAGCCGCTGGTGCAGGACGAGTCGCTCACCGCCGTGATCGAAATGATGGCCATGGCATGGCGCCTGCCGAAGAGCAATCCGAAGATCCCTGTGCTGGTCATGGGCGGCGAGCTCGACGCGCTGTTCCCCGCCAACCTGCTGCACTTCACGGCCGCCGGCTGGGACGCAGAAACCTGCATCATTCCGCGCGCCGGCCACATGCTGATCATGGAGCCGCAATGGACCGCGGCCGCGGAGAGAATCGAGCACTGGCTGGGCAGGCGTCTTTCCTGACCCTGGCGAGGACCTGATCCGACTCGGCCCACGCCAAACCGCAATTCGGGGGAAGCTCAAGGCGTCGGGGCAAGTGCGGGAAAGCGAGGCACCCCAGCCGCGGTGCGAATGGCAATCTACTTGCAATTACAATAATTGCAGGTACAATTGTCACATGAGCCCTCAAGCCCCCCGCCCTCGCGGCTGCACCAACTTCAAGACCCGGCAGCTCGGGCGCCTATTGTCCCGCCATTACGACGCCGAATTGGCCAAGGTCGGACTCAAGACCACCCAATACTCGCTGCTGACCCATCTGCTCAAGCTCGGAGACATTGCTCCAGGTGAACTGGCCAGGCAGATGGGACTGGATGCATCAACACTGACACGCAACCTCCAGCCGATGCTGGCTGCCGGCTGGGTGGTCCAGGAACCCGGAGTCGACGCACGCAGTCGATCGATTCGCCTGACTCAGGCTGGGCGGGATATCCAGGCGGAGGCGCAGCGGCATTGGAAAATCGCCCAGCAGCAGGTGAATGCAAGACTCGGTAGCGAACGCGTTGCAATGCTCCATGCCCTGATCGACGACTGCGCGACGCTTCTTCAGGCAGAAGTTGCCGAGCCGTCATGACCACGACAACTGCGCCGAGATCCGCGCCACACGATCTGCTCCACGGTCCTCTGCTGCCGACGCTGTTCCGCCTCGCGACGCCGAACGTTCTCGGCTTGTTCGCCACGACGATCGTCATCGGCTACGACGGATACATCCTGGGCCGTCTTGGCGCTGATGCGCTTGCGGGCGTGGCCCTGGTTCTCCCCTTGTCCATGCTGATGCTCCAGATGTCGGCGGGAGGTATCGGTGGTGCCGTTACGGCCGCCGTGGCGCGAGCGCTGGGAGCCGGCAATCGGGATGAGGCTGGCCGACTGGCCATGCACGGCCTTCTGATTGGGCTGGTTCTGGCCGGCATTTTTGCGTTGCTGATGCTGGGCTGGGGCAAGCAGATCTACGCTGCGATGGGCGGCAAGGGCGCAGCGCTTGACGCCGCATTGGCCTATTCGGCGGTACTCTTTGGCGGTTCCCTGGTGACTTGGTGGCTCAACGTGCTCGGCGCAATCGTGCGCGGCAGCGGAAACATGGTACTGCCCTCGACAATGATGGCCACCACTGCGTTGATCCATCTTGCGACCTGCCCGCTTCTCGTCTTCGGCTGGGGACCGGTGCCTGGATTTGGCGTGGTCGGGGCCGCGATCAGCACGCTCGCCACCGGTACCCTGTCCATCGTCGTGATGTTCAACTACCTGGTTCGGGGCGCGGGGCCCGTTCGCTTGGGCTTGGATAACTGGTCATTCAGCCAGGCATCCTTGCGTGCCATCCTGCGAGTAGGCGCACCCGCGTCGCTGAGTCCGATCCTCAGCAACGGGTCGATTGCGGCGACCACGGCCTTGATAGGCGCCTACGGAACAGCAGCGCTGGCCGGATATGGGGTGGCGGCCCGACTCGAATACATCATGGTGCCAATCGCTTTCGGCTTTGGCACCGCGCTGACGACTTTGGTCGCGACCAACATCGGCGCCGGCCACCATGAGCGGGCTTTGCATGCTACCTGGACAGGTGGCGGCGTCGTTGCCCTGATTACCGGTGCCATCGGAATCGGCGCTGCCGTGATGCCCGGATTGTGGATGGACCTCTTCAGCACTGACACCGCCGTCGTCGCCTTCGGTAGCGACTATCTTCGTATCGTTGGCGCCTGCTATGGCCTGTTTGGCCTTGGCCTGGCCCTGTTCTTCGCATCGCAGGGCGCCGGACGGATGTTCTGGCCACTGGCCGGCAGCGTCGCACGCCTGGTTTCCATTGCCGGAGCCGGATGGATTGTTGTCCATTGGCTGCATGCTCCGGCCCCAGCCTTGTTCGTCGTGATCGCCATCAGCTTTGCCGTGTATGCCCTGATCATCGCAGGGGCCATCAGACTAGGCGCGTGGGCTCGTGCTTAGCCATGTGCCGGATTGCTACCTACCCGATGCGCCACCTGATTCAGAAAGGAACTCGACATGAGCACTGATCCTGGCCGACGGAGCGCCGCCCTCATCATCGGAGCCGGCGATGCGACAGGAGGCGCGATCGCCAGGCGATTTGCGAAAGGCGGTCTGATCGCCTGTGCCACCCGCCGTTCGGCGGACAAGCTGGCGCCGCTGATCGACGAAATCCGCAGCAGCGGCGGCGAAGCTTACGGGTTCGCCTCCGACGCGCGCAAGGAAGACGAGGTGATCAAGTTGATCGAAGACATCGAACGGGACATCGCTCCGATCGAGGTCATGGTCTTCAACATCGGCGCCAACGTGCCCTGCAGCATTCTGGAAGAGACCTCCAGGAAATATTTCAAGATCTGGGAAATGGCCTGCTTCGGTGCCTTCCTGGTCGGGCGCGAGGTTGCCAGGCGGATGGTCGCCCGCGGACGGGGCACCATGATCTTTACCGGCGCGACCGCCTCTCTGCGGGGCTCGGCCAACTTCGCCGCATTTGCCGGCGCAAAGCACGCCTTGCGGGCATTGGCGCAAAGCATGGCGCGGGAACTCGGCCCGAGGAACATTCATGTCGCGCACGTGGTGGTGGATGGCGCCATCGATACCGATTTCATCCGCAGCAATTTTCCGGATCGCTACGCCCTGAAGGACCAGGCGGGCATTCTCGATCCGGAGCACATCGCCGAGAACTACTGGTACCTGCATCAGCAGCCACGGGACGCCTGGACCCATGAGCTGGACCTGCGGCCGTGGATGGAACGCTGGTGACCTGATCGCATTTCGGAGGCAAGACAATGGCAAAACAAGTGGAATTCCTGTTCGATGTGGGCAGCCCATACTCCTACCTGGCCTATCACCAGTTGCCCAGGATCGCCAAGGCCAGGAACGCAACGATTCTCTGGCGGCCTGTCCTGCTCGGCGGTCTCTTCCAGGCGACGGGCAATCGCAGCCCCATCGAGGTTCCGGCCAAGGGACGTTACTCCATGATCGATCTGCAACGATGGGCGGATGTCTATGGCGTACGGCTGACCATGAACCCGCATTTCCCGATCAATACGCTGTCCCTGATGCGGGGCGCCGTCGCGATGCAGATGCGCAGCGATGCGGAATTCCAGCGATATCTCTCGGTTGTCTTCAGTGCGATGTTTGAAGTGCCACGCAACATGAATGACCCTGCGGAAATCGCCGCGGTGCTTCAGGCGGGCGGCTTCGATCCGGCGTTGTTCATGGCGCTCATCTCGACTTCAGAGGTCAAGGAGAAACTGAAGACCAATACGGCAGAAGCGGTGGCGCGAGGGGCGTTTGGCGCGCCGACCTTCTTCGTCGGCGAAGACATGTTCTGGGGACAGGACCGCCTGCAGTTCGTGGAGGCCGCGCTGGAAAGCTGATGGCCTGGATGGTTCGTACGGTGCTCATGAATGAAGGCTTCCGTTGATCAAACGGCTGATCAACTCGTCTGGCACAAGTCGGCCCATCAAATGCGGCGTGAAATTGGGCGTCAAGGGCTCCGGACCGTCGGCGCGCATCGTCAAGGTCCGCGGCGATCGCGCCAACCCCAAGTCACGCGGTTATCTCTGCAACAAGGCGCAGGCGATACCTGACTTCGTGCATCATCGGGACCGCCTGACGACTCCGTTGCGGCGCGGCGCGGACGGATCGTACGCGGCGATCGACTGGGACACCGCGATCCGCGAGATCGCGGGCCGCTTGCGCACGATCCTGGATCAACACGGCGGCAAGACCCTGGCGTTGTAAGGCGGTGGCGGCCAAGGTAACCATGCCGGCGGCGGCTATGCCACCGCGCTTATGCGGGCACTGGGCTCGCGGACCGTCTTCAACGCCCTCGCGCAGGAAAAGACCGGGGACTTCTGGGTCAACGGACACCTGTTCGGGTCGCAGGCCTGCCACAGCGCCGAAGACATTCAGCATTGCGACCTGCTGCTGGTCCTGGTGCCATGATGATGGAGCCGCAATGGACCGCGGCCGCAAAGAGAATCGAGCACTGGCTGGGCCGTCGCCTCGGGAGCACAACGCCCGCAGCAGCCTGATCCGATCGCGACGCGCGAGTTTGGCCCACACGCGCCGCGCAAGCAACCGGCCTCCGCTGTTTCGTCGAGCATGCGTGTTGCCGATCGGAACAAGACGCCAACCGAATCGGTTCCGGAATCCCGTTCTCGTCGCGCCGATGTGCATATAGAATGCATGGAGGGGAGGCACGGATATGAACATTGGGTTGTTGTTTGCGCAATGGCAGGCGAAAGGGCTTGGCTGGTGGCATTCGCTAAGCCCGGATACGGTCTATTACGTGTGGGCGGGCAGCGGCGGTCTGCTGTTCCTGATCTTGGTTTGGTTTTCTCATCTCGTCATCCGCAAAGCCCTCGGACATCGCAAGTTTCGAGGCTCTTGGTTCAATGAAGATCAGTTCGAGGCCTTGCTCAAGATCATTGAAGAGGACTGTGCGCGGGGCAATCGCGTAATGAAGAATGACGAAATGCAGCTGCTTCGGCGATGGCGCTTCGGCTCGGGGAAGAGCATCTCCGATCGCGCGAAGGGCTATCTTTAGCAACGGCCGAAGCGACACATGCGTGCCACTCATTACGACGCGCTTCAGGTCGCTCGCAATGCCAGCGATGCGGTGATCCGCGCGGCGTACAAGAGTCTTGCACAGAAATACCATCCGGATCGGTACGATGGCCCGCCGCCCGAAGCTGAGCAGAAAACGAAGATGCTGAATGAAGCCTATTCAGTTCTGTCCGATCCGGAGCGGCGCAAGCAGTACAACGAGAGCATAGCCGTTCGGGAACGCAGCGACGCGAATTACTCGAAAGTGCGACGGAAGATGGCGGCAAGGCCTTTCCCAGCCCTCGCGGTGGCCATGGTCCTCATTGCTGGAATCGTTGGGGGCATTCTGTACTACAGAACCCATCCTGCTGATGCCAAGGCAGCCGCGGCCGCCGCGACCGGTACAGCCGAGATCAAGGTCACGAAAAGAACTCCGCCGCCAACGAACGCTGCCTCCGGCTCGTACAGTCCCACGATGCAGGACCTGCGGGAGAAATGCAAACCTCCGCACTGCAGGATCGTGCAGTGACAGGCGAACGCCCATCTCGCGACGGCGGTGGAGCAGATCCAGCAGTTGACGCTGACGCCACGGGGAACAAGCCCGGATTGCCCGCAAATTGTAGCCCCTACCGTGTTCGCCGCTGCCTTGAGCGCGCTGAAGAAGCAGCGCGCAGCGGATTCAGGCAGCCGCGCTCAGCGCATCAGCACCCTCGCCACGCCCCATAGCGCACCAAGCCAGAGGCCGGCGAACGCCAGGAAGGACAGGCCGAAGCCGGGGCCCCGCTTGGCGGGCTCCTTGAGGTAGCCGAGCGCATACCAGACGCGCGCCGCCAGCCAGATGGCTCCCATCAGGCCGGCGCCGCGGTCGTCGATCAATCCTGCATACAGCCAGAGGGCCGGCAACATCACCACGGCAGCCTCCAGCGTGTTCATCTGCACGCGGAAGGCGCGGTCGAACATTTCGTGACCCGAGGTGGCGGGCGCCTTGATGCCGTAAAGGCCCCGCGCGCGGCCGACGTTCATCGCGGTGGCGACCATCAGCATGAGCACGAGCAGGGTAACGAGGGAAGCCAGCGGCAGGGAAGTCATAATGCGGTCCTTGGAGGATGAATGAAGCTCGTACTATAGCCTGCCGGATTCGCCGCCTACAATGCAACGCGCCAGCCCACCACACAACCCGCCAACCCCATGAAACAAGACCTCAAGACCCCCGCCCGCGTCGTCGTGGAACTGCTCAAGCCCCATCGCGGCCGCGTGATCCTCGCCGCCATCGCACTGGTGGTGGCGGCGCTGGCCATGCTCGGCGTCGGCCAGGGCCTGCGCGCGGTGATCGACCGCGGCTTTGCCGCCGGCGACCCGGCCTGGCTCGACCGCGCGCTGCTGGCGATGTTCGGCGTCATCGCGCTGCTGGCGGCGGCCACCTACACGCGCTTCTACAACGTCTCCTGGCTCGGCGAACGCGTCACCGCCGACCTGCGCCGGCGCGTCTTCGACCACCTGCTGTCGCTGCCGCCCTCGTACTTCGAGCAGGGCCGCACCGGCGCGGTGATCTCGCGCCTGACCTCCGACACGACGCTGATCGAGAACGCCATCGGCTCCAGCCTGTCGATCGCCCTGCGCAACATCCTGATCCTGATCGGCGGGCTGGCCATGCTGTTCACCACCAACCTGAAACTGACCCTGATGGTGCTGGCCGGCGTACCGCTGGTGGTGACGCCCATCGTGCTGTTCGGCCGACGCGTGCGGCGCTTCGCGCGCATCAGCCAGGACCGCGTGGCCGACCTGGGCAACCGCATCGACGAGACCATCCATGAAATCCGCATCGTGCAGGCCTATGGCCACGAGGACGCCGACCGGCGCGACTTCGCCGCGCTGATCGAGCGCGGCTTCGCCACGGCACTGGCCCGCATCCGCAATCGCGCCACGCTGGTGGCGGCCGTGATGGTGCTGGTGTTCGGCGCGATCTCGCTGATCCTGTGGGTCGGCGGCCACGACGTGCTGGCCGGCCGCATCAGCCCCGGACAGCTCTCCGCCTTCGTCTTCTATGCGGCGCTGGTGGCCGGCTCGGTCGGCGCGCTTTCCGAATCCTGGGGCGACCTGCAGCGTGCCGCGGGCGCCACCGAGCGCCTGCTGGAACTGCTGGCGGCGCAACCCGAAGTCACGGTACCGCCGCATCCCGCACCGCTGCCCGCGCGAGCGCGCGGTGAAGTCGCTTTCGAGAACGTGAGCTTCCGCTACCCATCGCGACCAGACGCGCCGGCCCTGGAAGACTTCAGCCTCGCCGTCTCGCCGGGCGAAAGCGTGGCGCTGGTCGGCCCCTCGGGCGCCGGCAAGACCACGGTGTTCCAGTTGCTGCTGCGCTTCTACGATCCGCAATCGGGCCGACTCTGCCTCGACGGCGTGCCGCTTTCCACCGCCGACCCGCTGGCGGTACGCCGCTGCATCGCCCTGGTGCCGCAGGAGGCGGTGATCTTCGCCACCAGCGTGCTGGAAAACGTGCGCTATGCGCGCCCCGACGCCGGCCCCGAGGACGTGCGCGCCGCCTGCGTCGCGGCCTATGCCGACGAGTTCGTCAGCCGCCTGCCGCAGGGCTATGACAGCGACCTCGGCGAGCGCGGCGTGCGCCTGTCGGGCGGCCAGCGCCAGCGCATCGCGATCGCCCGCGCCCTGCTCGCCGACCGGCCGATCCTGCTGCTCGACGAAGCCACCTCGGCGCTCGACGCCGAAAGCGAACGCCTGGTCCAGGCGGCGCTCGAGAAGCTGATGAAGAATCGCACCACGCTGGTCATCGCCCATCGGCTCGCCACGGTGCAGCAGGCCGACCGCATCGTGGTGATGGACCAGGGCCGCATCGTCGAGACCGGCAGCCACGCCGAACTGGTGCGGCAGGACGGGCTCTACGCGCACCTGGCGCGGCTGCAATTCGCCTCTTGAGCGCCCGCCGTTGCCGACAAGGAAGATCCGCACCATCCGCATTCCTCATCAAGCGGCACGATTCACTGGCAAAATACGCAATTGACCGGGTGGCACGGATCAAGAATCGTTCCGTCCTCGTGCGTTGAAGGCCTTGACGGCAAGACGTGCAATCCCGCAACAGCATGAACCCAGTCCCTCCGGAATTCCGGGAGGGGTCCTACCGGCGCCTGACGGCCCGGGATTTCGCTTGCGGCCCGGCAGAGCGGGCAGCGAATCACTTACGGATGTGTTAACAGTGACCGAAACCACCGCTGCAACGACAGACCTGAATGCCGCTGTTTGCTCGACCATGCGGCCCGGGAGTCCCTTGCCCCTGGGCGCGCGCTGGGATGGCGCGGGCGTCAATTTTGCGCTGTTCTCGGAACACGCTGCGAGCGTTGAGTTGTGCCTGTTCGATGCCACGGGCAAGCGCGAAACCGCGCGCATCAAACTGCAGCACTGGACTGACCAGGTGTGGCACGGCTACCTGCCCGGGATTGCTCCGGGACAGCTTTACGGCTATCGGGTGGACGGTTTGTACGATCCGGAAAAGGGCCAGCTTTTCAATCCCGCCAAGCTGCTGCTCGACCCCTATGCGCGCGCCATCATCGGCGAGCTTGGCCGCCAGGAAATGCAGTTCGACGACGCGCTCCACTTCACCCAGCGCGATACGCGCGACAACGCCGCGGATGTGCCCAAGTCATGCGTAGTGCATAGCAACTTCGACTGGGGCGATGACCGTCCGCCATCGACGCCCTGGGCAGAAACCGTGCTTTACGAGGTGCACGTCAAGGGCTTCACCCAGACGCACCCGGATGTCCCCGCAGCCTTGCGCGGCACCTATGCGGGCCTGGCCTCGCCGGCCGCCCTGGCCCATTTTGCGCGCCTGGGCGTCACCGCCGTCAACCTGCTGCCGGTACACCACCACTTCGACGAGCGCCACCTGCTGCAGCTGGGCCTGAAGAACTACTGGGGCTACAACACGATCGGCTTTTTTGCCGCGCACCCTTACTGTCAATCGGGGGCTGGCGAATTGTCGGCCGCCGACGAGTTCCGGGCGATGGTCAGGACGCTTCATGCCGCGGGCCTTGAAGTGATCATCGACGTGGTGTACAACCACACCGCCGAAAGCGACCAGCAAGGCCCGACGCTGTGCTTTCGCGGCATCGACAATGGCGTTTATTACCGGCTCCAGCCGGGGCAGCCGCGCTATCCGGAAAATGTCACGGGTTGCGGCAACACGCTCAACCTGAGCCATCCGCGCGTGCTGCAGATGGTCCTCGACTCATTGCGCTACTGGGTAACGGAAATGCATGTCGATGGTTTTCGCTTCGACCTCGCCGTGACCCTGGCGCGCGAAGACCACGGCTTCGATCCGCATTGCAGTTTCCTCAACGCGATTCGCCAGGATCCGGTGCTGGGCTGCGTCAAGCTGATTGCCGAACCCTGGGACATCGGCCCGGAGGGCTACCAACTGGGCCGCTTTCCGTCGGGCTGGAGCGAATGGAACGACCGCTACCGCGATACGGTGCGCGATTTCTGGCTGCGGGGAGACGCCACCATGGGCGAGTTGGCGAAACGGCTGTGTGCGTCGAGCGAACTGTTTCGCCATCAGGGCCGCAAGCCGCGAGCCAGCCTGAACTTCATCACGGCGCACGACGGATTCACCCTGCATGACCTGACCACGTTCGACTACAAGCACAACGAGGCGAACGGAGAAGACAACCGCGATGGCCACGGCCACAACCTGAGCTGGAACTGCGGCATCGAGGGCGAAACCGAGGTGCCCCGGGTGCTCCTGCTGCGCCATCGCCTGCAGCGGGCCCTGCTGGCAACGCTGTTCTTCTCCCAGGGCGTGCCGATGCTGCTCGGCGGCGACGAATTGGGGCGCAGCCAGCGCGGCAACAACAATGCCTATTGCCAGGACAACGAGATCAACTGGTTCGACTGGGCCAATGCCGACCAGGCGCTGATCGACTTTGTTTCCCGGCTGATCGGCCTGCGCCGCGAGTTTCCGCAACTGCGCCGCGCCGACTGGCTGACGGGCAATGTCGTGCATGAGCCCCACGCGGACATCGTCTGGCTGCCTCCGGATGGCGGGCCGATGACGGCGGCACAATGGACACATCCCGCCAATCGCGCCTTCGGCTTCATGCTCGGTCCGGAAGCGGCAGGCGGCGCACTGCTGCTTTGCCTGATCAATGCCGGGGTCACCGATGTTCACTTCCGGCTGCCGCCCGGTCCCTGGTCGATGTTGATCGATACCAGCGTCGAAGCCAGCCAGCCCGGGGAATTGACGCGGGAGGGAACCATGGACGTCGCAGCGCACGGCATCGTCCTGCTCAAGCAGCCAGCCGAGGCGCCTCAAGGGGAAGGGCGCACGCCTGTGCCGGCCGACTAGCCGCGTCGGGCCGCGCTATCCAATGTAAGATTAATTCCGCCTTTTTTTGAATAGGGATCGATCCGCCATGACCATCAGCTTTCAAGACATTAACGAAAACCTTCGCCGGATATCGATTTCCGGGCGTCTGGACATTGCCGGCACCGACGAAATAGCGACGAAATTTTCCGCGCTGGCCGCGTCGGCCAAGCGACGCGTGATCGTCGACCTGAGCACCGTCAGCTTTCTGGCGTCGATCGGCATTCGTGCCCTGATCGCCAACGCCAAGGCATTGCAACAGCGCGGCGGGAAAATGGTGCTGTTCGTCGGCGAGAACTCAGCCGTGACCATGACCCTCGAAACCACTGGCATAGATGCGCTGATCCCGATGTTCGCGGATGCATCCGAGGCAGAAAAGGCCGCCATCGCCTGATGCAAGGGATTTCTGCGCCCGGAATCGATACGGTCGCCGAGCTCTCGATCGGCGCCCGGTCGGACGAGGTTCGGCGTGCCTCGATCTGGCTCGAAACGGCCTGCCTGGAACGCCGGGTTCCGGCTGATCGGATTGGCCGCCTTGACGCCTGCCTCAACGAGGTTCTGGCAAACGTCATCGCTCACGGCGGCCCGACTGCCCTCTCGCATCCGATCTGCCTGCGCCTCGAGGTGCGCCACGGCCAGGATTCCGGCGACGCCACCCTGACAGTCTCCGACGCCGGCGCCGCCTTTGATCCGCTGGCCGTCGCACCGAAGCCGGCGCCGAAGGCGCTTGCCGAGGCCGAACCTGGCGGCCTCGGACTGCTGATGATCCGCAGCTTCGCCGACACCGTGGGCTATCGCCATGGCGAAGGCCGCAACCAGCTCAGCCTGGGCGTGCACTGGACGGAATCGTCGATGGATTGCCAGCCCCCTCGGTGCGCCTTGTTCCGGCGCGGACCAGAACGCAGAAAGCCCGAGCATGCTCAGGCTGGCCGCCAACGCGGCGCTGACCAGCGCAAGCTCGGCATCGGCTGGATCCCCCTGTTTCGGGGCGCCGACGAGCATGCCGTGGGCGAAGTCCTGGCCGATTGCGAGGTGTTGCTCTTGTCCGCCGGCACCCCGTTGCTCAAGCCGGGCGAAACCAACCACAACGTCTATATCCTGCTGTCAGGCCAGGCCACCGCTCACCTTGACGCCAACCTCGGCCAGGATACCGCCATACCGATTGCTGCCGGCGAGTGCATGGGGGAGCTTTCGGCGATCGACGGCAAACCGGTGTCGGCGCTGGTGCTGGCAGTGACCGATGTCCGGGTACTCAAGCTGTCGCGCGAGGTCTTCTGGTATCGGCTGATGGCCCTGCCCGGCGTCGCCGGCAACCTGATGATCACCCTTGCCGAGCGGATGCGCAGAACCAACGAGGTGACCCTGAAGGTGCAACGGCAGCAGCTCGAACTGAACCACCTCAGGAAGGAACTCGATGTCGCCCGGCAATTGCAGGCAGGCATGCTGCCGCTGCAACGCCCGATGTTCCCGGACCGAAACGATATCGATGTCTGCGGCCTGATGGAGCCGGCGTCGGACATCGGCGGCGATCTGTTCGATGGCTTCTTCGTCGATGATCGGCAACTGTTCTTCTGCATCGGCGATGTATCCGGCCACGGCATCGCCGCGGCCCTGTTCATGGCGCGCACCATCGGCCTGCTGCGCATATTGGCAATGAATACGCCGCGGCCCGACAAATTGCTTGAAATCCTCAACGAGCGCCTGTGCATCGGCAATGACGCCAACATCTTCGTGACGCTGTTCTGCGGCTTCCTCGATGTCGAAAGCGGCAGGTTGCTCTACTCCAGCGGCGGGCATTGCGCCCCGCTCCTCACGGCCGGCGGACAAACCCGGCCGTTGGCGATTCCCAAAGGCGCGCTGATAGGCGCGTTTCCAGGCCTGGCCTACACTTCGATGGAACAGCAACTCAGTCCGGGAGACATGCTGTTTTGCTACACCGACGGGGTCACCGAGGCGCAAAACGCGACGGGGGACGAATTCTCGGAAAGCCGTTGCCTCGATCTTCTCGGCCGGGCCGGTTCGCGGCCACTGTCAGCGGTGCTCGATACCGTGCGCCGGGAAGTGGCCAGGTTTTCCGGTTCCGACCTGCTCGACGACGACTGCACGATGCTTGCCGTGCGGCGTCCAGGGTGACCCGGGGCGGAGGGCCGGCCACGCACAGTGGCAAGGCTACCTGCGGTCCCGCACGACGAACGGCTCGATCAGCGCTTCCTGCACCGAATCGGCCATGTTCAGCGCCTTGTCGAAGCTGGCGTTCCAGACATCGGCATTGGCCAGGTCGGCGCCTGCCATGTCGGCCTTGAAGAAGATCGCCTGGCGCAAGGTCGCGCCCGTCAGTCGCGTCGCCTGGAGCCGGGCATTGGTGAAATCGACTTGCTCCATCGCCGCACCGGTCAGGTCGGCGCCGGACAAATCGGTGCCGATCAGGCGCGCTCCCGAAAACACGCCGCGAAACGCGTAGCAGTTGCGGATCGACCCGCCGGAAAGCTCGATCCCCTCCATCAGTATGTCCTTCAGGTACGCCCCCGAAAAATCGGCCCGCGGCGCCCGGGTGTTGATCAGGTTGGCGCCGAACAGGTAGGCGCCCGCCAGCTTCGCATCGCTCAAGTCGCCGTCATCGAAGGTCGCGTGAAACAGATCGGCGTTGCGCAGGTCGGCGCCGGCCAGGTTCGCCCCGGTGAAGTTGGCCCATTTGGCATTGCTGCCGCGCAGGTCCGCGCCGGACAGGTCCGCTTTGCTGAAATCCGTGCTTTCCATCTTGGCGCCGGCCAGCCGTGCACCGCGCAAGTCCCTGCCCGCGAGTTTCCTGCGCGAGAAATCGCACTGCGAAAGATCGGTCGCCGCCATCGGCGCAGTGCAGTTTCCCGCCGGCAGGTCGGCCGCCGCCGATTCAAATGCGATGACGAGAGGCAGCAGCAGGACAATGATCGCATGTGACTTCATTTTGTTCTCCCCGGCTTCAGGCAGTCGAGTCCCGCTCGGCTTGCTCGCCGGCGCGCGCCTTGAGCATGTCGATGATCAGGGACGCCGCCTGCTCGATCGAGCGGTTGGTGACATTGATGATCGGCCAGCCGTGCAGGATGAACAGGCGTCGCGCCTCCTGCACTTCCTTGCGCAAGGCATCGGCGTCGGTGTAATCGGTGTCGGTGTCCTGCTGCCATGCGCTCAGGCGCGCCGTGCGGACCCGCGCCAGGCGCCCCGGGTCGACCGTCAGGCCGACAACCAGGGGCCCCTTGGCCCGCAGCAGGCCGGCGGGGACCGCGGCGCCGGGCACCAGGGGAACATTGGCGGCCTTGATGCCGCGCGAGGCCAGGTACATGCAGGTCGGCGTCTTGGTCGCGCGCGAGACGCCGACGACAATGACGTCGGCCGCATCGAGATCGTCGCTGTCGATGCCGTCGTCGTGGGCCAGCGTGTACTTCATGGCCTCAATGCGCTGGTAGTAGTCCTCGTCGAAGGCCTCGCCCGAACTGGCGTGAAACTGCACGGCAGCGCCGGTGTACTCGGCCAGGCGTCCCAGCAGCGGTTCCAGCGCGAACTGGCAGGGGACGAACAGGCGCTGGCAGCCTTCTTCGAGCGCGGCGCGGATGTCGGTGTGGCTGATGCTGTGCAGAACGAAGCCCGGCGATTCGGCGATTGCGCCGAGGACCTCCGGCACCTGGCCCAGGCGGCGGACCATCTTCCACAGCCGGTGCTCGACCTTGACGCCTTCCAGGGCGATGATGGCGTTGCGCGCCAGCATCTCGACCAGTTCGCCCGAGGCATGGGAGACGAGATGCAATACCAGCCTCTTGCCCACCGCGGCCCCGTTGCCCTCCGTCTCGTCCGGCGGCCCGCTCAACGGTGGTAGCCGCCATCCAGGCGCAGCACGGTGCCGTTGATCATGACGTTGTTCAACACGTGCACGACCAGCATGGCGAATTCCGCGGCGTCGCCGAAGCGGTGCGGAAAAGGGATCTGGTGCGCCAGCCGCGAGTCGAGGTCCTTTTCCATGTTGAACAGCGTCTGTGTGCCGAACAGGCCCGGCGCGATGCCGACGACGCGAATGCCCAGCGGGCCGAGTTCGCGGGCGGCAGGCAGGATCATGCTGATGACGCCGCCCTTGGAGCCGGAATAGGCGGCTTCGCCGCTCTGTCCCTCGTAGGCCGAAACCGACGCCGTCGACAGGATCACGCCGCGCTCGCCGTTGGCCAGCGGCTCCAGCTTCGCCATGTCGGCCGCGGCCAGCCGCATCATGTTGAAGGTGGAAATCAGATTGACCTCGACGAGCTGGCGGAAGTCCTCCAGCAGCATCGGGCCGTCGGCGCCGACAATCGGCGCCGAGTGGCCGCGACCGACGCAGTGCACCAGCACGCGCGCCGCGCCATGGGCCTCGCGCGCCGTCGCCAGGGCATTCTCCAGGGAGAGGGAATCCGCGACGTCACAGGGGATGGCGAGGCCGCCGATCTCGTCGGCAACCTTCTGCACGCCGGCGCCGTCGATGTCGATCACGGTCACCCTGGCGCCCGCCTCGGCAAGATAGCGCGCCGTCTCCGCGCCGAGGCCCGACGCCGCGCCGGTCACCACCGCCGAACATTCCCAAAGATCCATCCACCGCTCCTCGCCGCGCCGGCACCAACGACCGGCAACGGCCCGGATTATCGCCGGTCGTCCGCCCGCACGCAAACAGTCCGTGGCCGGGCCGCCAGCGGGTCAGGACGACTGCTGCACATGCTTCGCCAGCAGGGATTCGAGAACCCGCGCCAAGGCCTTGCCAAGCGCCAGGTGCTGCTCGGCATCGAGATGCACGCCATCCACGGCGCTGGACCCGACGACGCTGCCGGCGTCGAAGAAATCACAGCCAAGCTCGTCGCACACCTTCCGGTAAGCGTCGGCCAGGCCAGTGCATTTCGTCTCGCCAGCCTCGAATTTCGGCGCAATCAGCCCCTGCGGTGTCCGCATGGCCGGAGGTGCCACCACCAGCACCGGAGGCACGGGCATGCCGGGCTCGATCGGCGCGCTGCGAATCGCGGACACGAGCGCGAGAATGCCCTGCGACGAATGCCAGGCGTTGTGCTGGTGCATGGATTGGAAGTCGTTGGTGCCGAGCATGAGAACGACATAGTCGAGCGGCGAATGAATCTCGATCCGCTGCGCCAGGCCGACCAGCCCGTTTCTGCCCGGCTTGAACGGATCGTCCCACACCGTGCGGCGGCCGTTGAGGCAATCCTCGATGACGCGAACCTTCCTGCCGGAGGCACACAGCGTGATCTCCATCACGCCCGGCCAGCGCTGGTCGAACGGCAAGCGCCGGCGTGTCGTCGGAATGATGCCCCACGACAGCGAATCGGAGTAGACAAGGACGTGCTGCATCAGGACTCTCCCGAAAAAGCGTTAATGTCGAAACCCATCCTCGAGGAATCCGGGGCGAAGGGTGCGGGCACTTGACCGGGCGCAGGCCGTGGCGAATCCGATGGCCTTTTCAAGCACCGCAAGCGGCATCCTGTCCCAGGTCGAGACACCGTCCTTCAACAGTTGCGCCAGCATCCCGGCAAGGAACGCGTCTCCGCAACCGATGGGATTGATGACTTGCTCCGCCGCAAGCGCAGGCACCGGTATCGCCCGGATGTCTCCGTCCCGGACCAGCAGGGTGCTCCTGGCACCACGCGTCAGGACGAAGCTGGTCGCATGATTGCGCGATGCTTCGGCAATGGAATTCATGACCTCGGCAGGAACATTCTCCCGAGCCAGGACGCCGGCATGCTCGCCTCCGCTGAATCGCTTGCCCAAGAACGTTGCGGCGAATTCGGCGAGATTGATCTTGACCATGGCCGGTCGGGCGGCGATGGCAGCAAGCAGATCCGGTCCCTGCAGGTCGAGCAGCACAGGCACACCCGCCTCCCGAGCCATGCCGGCCAGGCGGGCCGGGTATCCCGCCGGATAGCCGGGTGCCATGGAGCCGGCGATCACCAGAGCGCCGGCGGACGGCAGCAGCGCCGCTACCGTTTCGCCCAGGTTATGGACGCAGGATTCGTCGACCGCAGAAGATGGTTCAACCAGCTCGGTCACCCGCCGTCCGGTGGTCATGGAGGTTTCGACGATCGAGGTGCAGGTACGCAAGCGACCTGATGACGGTATCAGCCGCAGGTCGAGTCCTTCCAGCCTGGCAAGCGACATCAGCTCGTCCGCGTTGCTGCCGCCTTGTGCCAGGCAGAAGGACTCGACGCCCAATCGCTGCAGCACCCGGCAAACATTGACCCCCTTGCCCGCCGCGTCGACCACGACGCTTTTCAACCGATTCACTTCTCCGGGCTGCAGGGAATCGATGACCACCGAGCGCTGGAACCCCGGACTCAGGCAAATGCACATGATCGGCATGACGGGTTCGCCTATGGCTGTGTCAGGAGGTAGTGGCAGTGATTCCATCGGCGCATCGGTCTGCATGCTGCGCCCGCCGGCGCTGCGGCAAGGGCTTCACTTGCGATTCGCGCAACTGGGATAGGGCGCCGGTTCGCCGCGCACGATCGGACACAGCCTGATCGGCGCCAGTCGCTTCATCCTGTCCGCCCATTTGATCTCGTCCAGCTTCAGCGGAGTCCTTGATGCTTCTCCTCGTTCGGCCCACTGAATCGTGTAGTAGTCGCTCGCCCCCTTCAACACGATCAGCAGCATCGACTCGCTGTACTGCGCGCCAGCGGGAGCGGCCATGCCGCAACTGACTATCGCCCCGAAAGACTCGTGACCGCTGAGCCGCGCGGCTCCCAGGCTGGTACCAGTGAAGGATTCGGGACAGGCGCGGCGGAAACCGCCGGCGATCCGGTCAGCCAGTTTCTCGGGAGTGGCGTTGGGATTGGCTGCGAGACCCTGTGCCCCGGTGACCGTGATCATCTGCGACCATTTCTTCGTGGTTTCGCCCTCCAGGACCGATTCCTGCAGATACTGGCCGCCGGTCACATTCTCGAAAACCGGCTTGAAGCCCCTTGGGAACGAGAACATCACGAGTTGGCCAAATATCGGGGTGATGCTCCTGACCGAGTAATCCGGATTCTTCAGGGCGTCGATCCCGGTGGACTTCCCCGGATTCTCGCCGGCAAGGACGAACGACGCCATCGCGGCCAGCGAAACTCCTGCAAACAGCAACTTGTGGAACATCAGCTTCTCCCGTGGACGTGAAGTATGAAAGCGCTCAGAGATACCCTGACCCCGTCAAGGTATCGGCCTGTACCAGCAACAATGTGTTGCCCATGTGCCCGGACTAATCTGTTACCTATGTGCCCGACCGCTCATGGGACGATGGGGAAGGATTCATTCGGCCATGCTTCGGTGCGTTTGCGAGGGGACCACAACAAAGTAGGTCGGTGTTCCCAGCTTCGCGAGCAGGCGAAGCCTAACAAGTATGGAGTCATCGCGAGTGTGATGGCCAAGTGAGAGCTCGTGGAGGGAAACGGATGGCGGCTCCTCCTTTTCAACGCTTCCGATGTAATGCATGCAGTTCTGCATGTTTTCTCCTACTGCAACGCGCGCAAGCACAGACCGCTCTACTGCGGCGCCTCTCTCAGCGACAGTGTATGAAAGTGCGATCTTTGCCAGGAGGCTACAGAACGCCGAGACTTCAGCCTTGGACTCTGGCATGAGCGAATGAACACCAAGTTCCTCTGCCAACGACTGGAGCAATTCGTGAAAGTCGTGATGGGGCGACGCACCTCGAATCCACAGACGCTGAGTTACTGGACCTGTTGCTTCGGACTTCTCGACGACCGTTAGGGCGCCAGGCGCTTCAAAGTAGGGAAAAGTAATCAAGAAGGGATACCGCTCTTGGGCGACTTGAACATACTCCCACTCGGATGCTTCCGTCCGCTTGACCTTCAATTGAAGAGTTTCGGGACGGCCTTTCTTTCGACGAGTGGGGAGGCCATAGAGCATCCTGAGCGGGCCGTACATTGTGCGCAGGCAAGTGCGCTCAAGCCTGCTGGTCTTGGTGCTGCAAATGGAGCAGCTTGCCTCTGGCAGCACCAAGCGACCCCCAAGCCCAAGAGGGATGATGTGTTCGTCTGACAGTTGGTGCGTTGATCCGCAGTAGATGCAGCGCCCTACCTCCTTGTAGGTGTGTGCCGCCTGACTTGGCAAGTAACCGTGAAGTGGCGGAACTGCGTTCGGCGTGGGCATGATTCTGTGCGGCCTAGCGTTCAAGCTCAGGGGCGCGAGCCGCTTTGCGGCGTAGCGTCCCTCTGGAGCGCAGTGTTGGGCACTCAGAGTTTCTCGGCATTGAAGTAGCGTATTTCTGTGGCGGTAACTTTCACATAAACAGCAAGTTCTGCCTCAAATCCCTGGCTCTTGATTGCCTCACCGACCTTGCGTAGATACTCATCGTGCGGCTCAAAATGGCCCAAGCGGAGTATTTGACGGCCTATTGAAGTGAGTTGGCAGGCGGGGAGGGTCAGTTTTCTTGAGGAATCATCATGCTTCGCCAATAGCACCTTACCGTGTGAAATGAGAGGTTGTATGAAGGTCTCGTTGCTCACCGAACCCCACGTAACATTCATTCCAAGTGCTTCAATCCCAGACACGATGCCAAGTTGCTGCATCTCAAGTAGGAAGCCATACGTGATTCCCTCATGATCAAGAAACTCTTGGTTTCCTCGAAAGATCACATCACCAACAACAAACCGTGACAGCCGAGCAATTGCTTCCGCCTCAGCCTGTGAAAGGTTTCGCAAGAACTCAAGTGCTCTAAGAGAAAAGCTTCCGGGTGATTTGACCTCTCCGGCAAGAAGGCTTCCCCACATACTTTGAAGTTCTTCCGTCGAAACAGAACTAGCACAATCGCGCCACCGGTATAGCCAATCGTCATCGATAGTTTCCGACGGGGGTTGCTGTGAGTCCTGCTCCAAAGTGGCCTCAGCATGCAACAGTGCTTTGCTGACATTAACCTCTCGCCTAATTGAGTCCGCTAGCGTTGTGTTTGAGACATCTTGAACAAGCAACTGGAAGTCGATGGTAGGCTCTATACGACCATCGGATAGAAGCTGTTGATCGCCTATAGTCGGAGATGGAAGCGTGAGAAGCTGACCATTGCGTAACGACTTTCGTCCGGAGCGGATGTCTTCAGCATCCTTTTCAGCCTGAGCAAGCGCAGTCGTTGCTCGAGCTCGTACATCAATGTTTGCATCTCCTTCGCGCCGAATCTGCCATGGTCGCAGAAGGGAGCCGACGCCCTTTTCCGCCAGGGTCTCCCAAAGACGTATCAGGAGTTTTTCTCCGGGTAGTTTCAAGTCCGATCTCCCTTGGTTAGAAGTGCCCAACGTGGAGGTGACCGGCGCTGCGCGGCTTCATCGCGCAGCGACCAGAAAGCGAAGCGAACGGGGTCGACCGATTGGTTAGCCCTTGGTTGGCTTACCATTTGCACGCGGCGGTGGTGAAGTTGCATAAAGGGTCAGGAGTTGTTTAGCCAACTCTGCTTTTGTCTGGCTTTTTAGTTCCGCATTTGCTTCTGGGATACTCGCAATGACTTGAACGGCCATACCCACCGCGTTGATTCGCTCTAGGACGGTTACATACTCCTTTGACTGAGCCAGAATTGACCGATAGATGAGCAAGAACGATCCGCCAATGAAACTGATGATGACGCCAGAAGCAGAGGCCACGATCGACACCGGCAGTTTCTCTGGGTTCTGTGACACCTGAAAGAGACCGTACATTACAAACCCGAATCCGCAGAACATGACAATCAGAGTTAGCCAATAGATTGAGCGAACTTGGCTAAGATTTCGATCTAGATAATTTTCGAGTTTTACTCGGGCTAGATCCCAGGCTAATTGCGGCCTCTCGGGATGTTCGCGCAGCCGCTCTTCTACAGTCTCGATCTTCTGTTCGCGAACCCGCTGGTCCACAAGATTTTGGTAGGCAATCACTCCGACGGTGGCAAGGCCAGCAACCATTCCGAGCGAGGCGCCGACTATGTTTGCGATCTTCTTGTCGATTACTGCCACCTCGGAAAGCAGGCCAACGAGGATTGCAATCAACGTTACGACAACGCTGACAATTAGGGCTGCGCGCACTCGCCTCTCGCCGCTTTGCCACGCTTTAAAGAGAGAGCTGATGATTGAAGAATACGAGTCAAATATCATGATGTGATTGGGCTAACGTGATGTCGCCGACGAAACGGCGAGTAAACAGGTTATTGGACAGTCCAATAACGTGGCGTTTGATGTTGTGTGACTGTTTGCCCTGACAGACTTATGAAACAGTGGCGTCATCGTGTCGAATAACCATCCTGAGTTGATTGGGCGCGGCCAAGCCCCGTGGCTCCTAGACCGGGCGCGCTGGCAGCTATGGTTCCAGCGCGACTGTCTGCGCACCGTAACTGCATATCTGGCCTCGATTAAACGCCATATCTTCCGCCATGACAAGTATTCCCATCGCCTGCCCCGCCGCGGAGGCCGGCGACCTTTGCCCGCTGGGTCGCGCAATGCCGGATGCGGACCGGTCCGGCGGCAGGAGCTCGGTCGTCTCCATTCGATCTGCTCTTCCGCGGCAACAGGCTGCTAGACTCACCCATGCCCTTTAGACGGAGTGCACCAACATGAAATACATCGACCACGGCGCCGGCGGCGATGCCGACTGCATGAAGCTTGCCGAAGGCCCGACGCCGCAGGCCGGCCCCGGCCAGATCCTGATCGAGGTGGTCTGCGCCGGCATCAACCGGCCCGACGTGCTGCAACGCTCCGGACGCTACCCGCCGCCGCCGGACGCCTCGCCGGTGCTGGGCCTGGAGGTCGCGGGCCGCGTCGCGGCGCTGGGCGCCGGCGTCACCGAATGGAAAGTCGGCGACGGCGTCGCGGCGCTCACTGCCGGCGGCGGCTATGCCGAATACTGCGTGGCGGCCGCCAGCCATGCGCTGCCGATTCCGCCCGGGGTGGACTTCGCCACCGCCGCGGCGCTGCCCGAAACCTGGTTCACGGTCTGGGCCAACCTGGTCGACCTGGGCCGCTTGAAGCGCGGCGAGCGGCTGCTGGTGCATGGCGGTTCCAGCGGCATAGGCCTCACGGCGATCCAGTTGGCGAAGCACCTCGGCGTCGAGTGCATCGTCACCGTCGGCAATGAAGAGAAGGCTGCGTTCTGCCGCGCGGCGGGCGCGGCGCATGCGATCAATTACCGCACGACCGACTTTGCGGCCGAAGTGAAACGGGTCACCGACGGCGCCGGCGTGGACGTGATCCTGGAAATGGTCGGCGCGCCCTATTTGCAGCGCAACCTCGCCTCGCTGCGGAAGGATGGGCGCCTCGTGTATGTCGCCTTCCTTGAAGGCAGCAAGGGCGAAGCCGACCTGATGCCGATCATGATCAAGCGGCTGACGGTTACCGGCTCGACCATGCGGCCGCGCAGCCTGGCCGAGAAAACCGCGATTCGCGACGCGCTGGCGGCGAACATCTGGCCGGCGCTCGGGCGCGGCGAATTGCTGCCGCACCTGTTCGCCCGCTTTCCGCTGGCGCAGGCGAGCGAGGCGCATCGCCTGATGGAATCCAGCCGCCATATCGGGAAGATCGTGCTCGAGGTGGGGGGCGGCTGACGCACCCGGCAACCGGACCCGGCTTCGCCCGGCGCAAAGCGGCATCCCGGGCGTGTCGAGACCGCGGGGGCGATGAATGCCGTCGCCGTTTGTGCTATTGTTCTACTATTGATCAAAATGACCAGTTGGAGAACATGAATGACCGCTAGCGCTGTCAGCGTCACAAAGTTCAAGGCGCATTGCCTGGATGTCATTCGTCGGGTCGAACAAGACGGTACGGCGATCGACCTGACACGCCACGGCAAAGTCGTGGCGCGTTTGGTGCCGACGCCGCGCATGACGCAGGGCATCGCGCCATGGTTGCGCCTGCGCGGTCGCGGCCGCCTGATCGGCACGCCGGAATCCTCGATGCTGGACGCCACCGATTTCGACGCGCTGCGCTGAGCGGGGCGCGGACAATGCCTTCGCTGCTGCTGGATACGCACATCTGGCTTTGGTGGCTGCTTGGTCAGTCCGAGCTTTCCGCGGCTGAACGCGATGCGCTCGACGCTCTCGCGGCCGCAGGTTCGCCTCCCGGAATCTCAACCATCAGCCTGTGGGAGGCGCAAATGCTCGTCAGCAAGGGTCGGCTCAAACTCGATGCCCCGCTAACCCGCTGGCTGCCGACTGCGACTGCCGCCGAGACGGTAACGGTGCTGCCGCTCGACGTCAGTGTCGTTCTCGCACTCGATGCCTTGCCCGCGGGCTTCCACGGCGACCCGGCTGATCGCATCATTGTCGCTACTGCCCGCACCCACGGCCTGCCCCTGGCAACACGCGACAGCAACATACGCCGTTCCAGAGTCGCAAAACTCTGGAAGCCTTGAGATGTGCAGTAGCGACGGGAACGGGCTGCATCGCCCAACCGAATCATCCCGGTCAAGCCGGATGCCGGTCGACTTATCCACCCTGGATTGGGCCGGAATCACCCGGCGGAGACCATGAACATGAAGTTGACGATCGACGTCGTTTCCGACGTGGTCTGCCCCTGGTGCTTCATCGGCAAGCGCCATCTCGATCGCGCGCTGCACCTGTGGCGCGAGGAGCGGCCCGACAGCGAGGTGGCCGTGCGCTGGCGGCCCTTCTTCCTCAACCCGGACACGCCGGAGTCCGGCGAGCCCTACCGGCCGTTTCTGGAACGGAAATTCGGCGGCCCGGAGAAACTGGCCGAGATCTGGCAGCGGGTCGCCGCCGCCGGACGCACGGCCGGCATCGAGTTCGCCTTCGAGAAGATCGAACTGCGCGCCAATACGCTGAACGCGCACCGGCTGATCCATCATGCGCAGACAGTCGGCGCTGGCGGCGTGGCAATCGGAGGCCTGGTCGAAGCCCTGTTCGCGGCACAGTTCCTCGACGGCCGGCATGTTGGCGACCGCGCCGTGCTGGCGGCCGTGGCCGCCGAATGCGGCATGGACCGCGAGGCCGTGCAAGCCTACCTGGACAGCGATGAAAATGCCGCTGAAGTACGCGCCGCCGCCGCGGACGCGCAAGGCATGGGCATCGGCGGCGTGCCCTTCTTCATCTTCAACCAGAGGCTGGCGGCCTCGGGGGCGCAGCCGCCCGAGGCGCTGTTGCAAGCGATGCGCGACGCCGCAAAGCCGGCCGAAACTACTTGATCAAACCCTCTTCGCGCATCGCCTGCTGCACCGCCGGCCGGGCGCCGACGCGCTTGAGGTAGGCGGCGACCAACGGGCGGCTCTCGCTCACGTCGATGCCGACCATGCGGCCCCAGCCGAGCACCGTGAACAAGTAGCCGTCCACCACCGCGAACTCGCCCGTCAGGTAGTCGCGTCCCGCAAGCTTCTTTTCGATCACGTCAAGGCGACGGCCGATCAGGCCGCGCACCACGGTCTTCCATTCTTCCGGCGCCGCGGGGTTGAACAGCGGACTGAAGGATTTGTGCAGTTCGGTGGAGACGAAGTTGAGTCCTTCCTGCAGGCGCACGCGCTCGAAACTGCCGGCGGCCGGCGCGAGCTTCCTTGCCGGTACCTGGTCGGCGATGTACTGCACGATGGCGGGGCCTTCGGTCAGGATCTCGCCGTTGTCCAGCACCAGGGCGGGCACATAGCCGGCGGGATTGATGGCGAGGAAGTCGGCGCCGGTTTCGGTCTTCTTGGTCTTGAGGTCGACCTTCTCCAGCGTGTACGCAAGGCCGGCTTCGGCCAGCGCGATGTGCGGCGAAAGCGAGCAGGCGCCGGGGCTGTAGTAAAGCTTCATGGGATTCTCCTGTGGGTGAGGTGCTTCCGCTTGCGACGTGCGCCGTCGCTATGGTTCATTCAGGCAGCGGCCATGCGCCGGAATCGATCTTGTCCGCCCACATCAGGGCGGCGATGCTCTTGCCATCGGTGATCTCTCCATCGCGCACCGCGAGGATGGCCTCGGCCACGCTCATTTCGACGACTTCCAGAAATTCGTTGTGATCGCGCTGATGGCCGACGTACATCAGGCCTTGCGCCCAAAAGATCTCGATGCGTTCGTCGGAATAGCCGATGCACGGATGCATGGTTGCCAGGTGCCGCCAGACCCTGGCCTGGTGGCCGGTCTCCTCGCGCAGTTCGCGCTTGGCCGTGTCCAGCGGATGTTCGTCGGGATCGATCTTGCCGGCGGGCAGCTCAAGGAAGATGCGCCGCAGCGGATAACGGAACTGGCGCTCGAGCAATAGTTTGCCGTTGTCCAGCGCCGCCACCACCACCACCGCCCCGGGATGGGTGATCCACTCGCGGGTGGTCTCCTGGCCGTTCGGCAGGCGCACCTCATCGCGCCGCACATGCAGCAGCTTGCCGTCGAAGACCGGCTCGCTGCGCACGGTGTGTTCAATCAGTTCGGAATCGTCCATGTCTGCTTCGGGCTAATGATCGATGCCTGAACCGGCATCGAGGCGCACTGCCTACAGCGAGCGTATCAGGGCGGTGGTGCACACCGTCATCATCGCATCGGGGAACAGGCCGAAGGCGGCAACGGCGAGGCCGTTGAGCGACAGCAGCACGCGCAGGTCGAGGCCGGCCTTGATCGGCGCGGCATCCACCGGGGTGTCGAAGTACATCAGCTTGACCACGCGCAGGTAGTAGAAGGCGCCGATCAGCGAGAACATCACGGCCACCACGGCGACCGCCGTGTAACCCGCCTTGATGGCTGCCAGCAGCACGGCGAACTTGGCGAAGAAACCGATGAAGAACGGAATGCCGGCCATGGAGAACATGATGATCAGCATCATCGCGGCGAACCACGGACTGCGCTGGTTGAGGCCCTTGAAATCTTCCAGGTTCTCGGCTTCGTAGCCGGCGCGCGACAACAGCAGCACCATGCCGAAGGCGCCCAGCGACATCATCACGTAGGCCACGGTGTAGTACAGCGCCGAGCTGTAGGCGTTCACCGCGGTGAAGGGATCCAGCTCGCCACCGACCACACCCGACATCAGGCCGAGCACCATGTAGCCCATGTGCGAAATCGCCGAATACGCCAGCATGCGCTTGATGTTGCTCTGCGCGATGGCGGCGAGGTTGCCCAGACCGATGGACAGCACGGCCATGATCAGCAGCATCTTCTGCCATTCGACCGCCAGTCCGAGCAGCGCATACACCAGCAGGCGCAGGGCCATGGCGAAGGCGGCGAGTTTCGGCGCGGAGCCGATGAACATGGTCACCGCCGTCGGCGCGCCGTGATAGACATCGGGAATCCACATGTGGAAGGGCACCAGGCCCAGCTTGAAGGCAACGCCGGCGACGAGGAACACCAGGCCGAACACCAGCACCGATTTTTCCGCCTGCTCGTGATACAGCGCCTGCGCCACGCCGCCGATTTCGAGGCTGCCGGTGGCGCCATAGATCATCGACATGCCGTACAGCAACAAGCCCGAGGCCAGCGCGCCGAGGACGAAATACTTCATCGCCGCTTCGGTGGCGCGCGGCGAATCGCGGTCGATGGCGACCAGGCCGTACAGCGAGAGCGACATCAGTTCCAGGCCGAGATACATGGTCAGCAGGTTCGCCGCCGAAATCATCACCATCATGCCCAGCGTGGCGTACAGCACCAGCAGGTAGAACTCGCCCTTGTCGAGGCCGCGGTCGGCCAGATACTGCCGGCTATAGACCAGCATCATGAACACCGCGAGGTAGGTCAACAGCTTGAGGAAATCGGACAGCAGATCATCGACGAACATGCCGCTGAAGGTCAGCACCGTCTGGCCGTCTACGCCGACCAGCGTGATCGCCGCGCAGCCCATCAGGGTGACCGCCGTCAGCATCGCCGCCATCCAGCGATGGGTCGCGCCGAAGGCCAGATCGACAAACAGCACCAGGAAGGACATCAGCAGGAGAAAAATCTCCGGCGCCGCCGGGTACAGGTCGGGCATCACGAAATTGTTCAGCATCTCTTCTCTCGTGTCTCTCGTTGCCTGCCCGCGAAGCGGAGTTCCAGGCACGCAAAGCGCGTGTGCCGCTCGGTTGGAACCATTAGAGCTTGCTCGCCGTAACGTGATTGATCAGGTTGTTCACCGAGGCATGCATCACTTCGGTAAACGGGAAGGGGTAGACGCCCATGGCCAGCACGCAGGCCGCCAGCAGGCCGAGCACCAGGAACTCGCGAGAACCGATGTCCTTCAGTTCCGCGACGTGCGCGTTGCCGACGTCGCCGAACACCACGCGCTTGACCATCCACAAGGTGTAGGCGGCGCCGAGGATCAGGGTAGTGGCGGCGGCAAAGCCGACCCAGAAATTGAACTTGATGGCGCCGAGGATCACCATGAACTCGCCGACGAAACCGGAAGTGGCCGGCAAGCCCGAATTGGCCATGGCGAAGAAGACGAACAGGGCGGCGAACTTCGGCATGGTATTCACCACGCCGCCGTAATCGGCGATCTGCCGCGAATGCATGCGGTCGTACATGACGCCGACGCAGAGGAACATCGCCGCCGAGACGAAGCCGTGCGAGATCATCTGCACCAGCGCACCTTCGATGCCGATCTGGTTGAAGATGAAGAAGCCCAGCGTGACGAAACCCATGTGCGAGATCGACGAGTAGGCGATCAGCTTCTTCATGTCGGTCTGCACCAGCGCGACGAAGCCGATGTAGACCACGGCGATCAGCGAGAGCGCGATGATCAACGGCGCCAGGTGGTGGCTGGCATCGGGCACGATCGGCAGCGAGAACCGCACGAAACCGTAGGCGCCGAGCTTCAGGGCGATCGCCGCGAGCACCACCGAGCCGCCGGTGGGCGCTTCGACGTGGGCATCCGGCAACCAGGTATGCACCGGCCACATCGGCACCTTGACGGCGAAGGAGACCAGGAAGGCGATGAAGATCAGGATCTGCGGCCCCATGCCGATGCGCAGTTCGTGCCAGTCGAGGATGTTGAAGCTGCCGCCGGATTCGAGGAACAGCCAGATCAGGGCAACCAGCATCAGCAGCGAACCAAGCAGCGTGTAAAGGAAGAACTTGATGGCCGCATAGACGCGGTTCGGTCCGCCCCAGGCGCCGATGATGATGTACATCGGGATCAGCGAGGCCTCGAAGAAGACGTAGAACAGCACGCCGTCAAGCGCGCAGAAAATGCCGTTCATGAGGCCGGACATGACGAGGAAGGCGCCCATGTACTGGGCCTGCTTGTCTTCGATCACCTCCCAGCCGGCCAGAACCACCAGCACGGTGATCAGGCTGTTGAGCAGGATGAAGGGCATCGAAATGCCGTCGACCCCGAGCAGGTACTGGACATTGAAGCGCGTGATCCAGGGCGCCTGTTCGACGAACTGCATGCCGGAGACGGTCGCGTCGAAGCCGGTATACAGCGGCAGGGTAACCAGGAAGCCGGCGACGGCCACTGCCAGCGCCAGCCAGCGCACCAGCGTACGGCGCTCGGAGCCGAGCGCGAACACCGGCAGCGCGCCGAGGATCGGCACCCAGATGGCGAGGCTAAGAAGTTGCGTGCTCATAATGTTTGCTTTTCAGACCACCGCGCATCAGATGAGGCCCCTCTGCCCCATCCACCACATCAGGGACAGCAGGCCGAGGGCGCCAAAGACCATGCCGAACGCGTACTGGTAGATATGGCCGGTCTGGATCAGGCGTACCAGCCCGGAAATCCAGCCCACGGCGCCTGCCGAACCATTCACCATCACGCCGTCGATCAGGGCCTCGTCGCCGCCCTTCCACAGGCCGCGACCGATCAGGCGCGCGCCGCCGGCAAAGAACCAGTCGTTGAACCGGTCGAAACCGTATTTCTCTTCGAGGATGGTCGCCAGCACGCCGGATTTCTGCTTGATCACCGCCGGCAGTTCGGGGCGCACGATGTAGAGGAACCAGGCCGTCGCGGCGCCGGAAATCGCCAGCCAGAACGGCAGCGTGGTCACACCATGCAGCATCATGCCGAACACGCCGTGGAATTCCTCGGCCATTTTCTCCACGCCGTGGTGCGCTTCGGCAATGACGATCGAACCGCCGAACCACTTGCCGTAGAGGATCGTGCCGATCAGCCAGCCGGAGGCGATCGCGGGAATCGACAGCAATATCAAGGGCACCGTGACGACCTTGGGCGACTCGTGCGGCTCGACCGGACCATGGTGGCCGTGGGAGTCGTCGTGGTGGGCGTCATGCCCATGGGCGTCATGGGCGGGCTCGCGGAAGCGTTCCTTGCCGTGGAAGGTGAAGAAGATCAGACGGAAGGAATACAGGCCGCCGACGAAGACCGCGGCGAGCGCGCAAAAATAGGCGAAGCCCGCTCCCGGCACCTGCGCCAGATGCACGGCCTCGATGATCGAATCCTTGGAAAAGAAGCCGGCGAAGGGCGGCAGGCCGGCGTTGGCAATGGCGCCGATCAGCATCGTGGCGTAGGTGATGGGCAGGTACTTCCTCAGGCCGCCCATGCGCCGCATGTCCTGCTCGTGGTGCAGGGCGATGATCACCGAACCGGCGCCGAGGAACAGCACCGCCTTGAAGAAGGCGTGCGTCATCAGGTGGAAGATCGCCACCGAATAGGCGGAGGCGCCGAGCGCCATGGTCATGTAGCCGAGTTGCGACAGCGTCGAGTAGGCAACCACGCGCTTGATGTCGGTCTGCACGATGGCGATCAGCGCCATGAACAGCGTGGTGATGGCGCCGATCACGATGACAAAGGACAGCGCGGTGTCGGACAGTTCGAACAGCGGGGACATGCGCGAGACCATGAAGATACCGGCCGTGACCATGGTCGCGGCATGGATCAGGGCGGAGATCGGTGTCGGGCCTTCCATCGAGTCGGGCAGCCAGACGTGCAGCGGGAACTGCGCCGACTTGCCCATGGCGCCGATGAACAGGCAGATGCAAACGGCAGTGATCAGCGGCCAACCGGTGACGGCTTCGGTGAGCCCGGCCAGCTCGTTGCGCTTGGCGAAGACCTCGGCGTAGTCGAGGCTGCCGGCGTAGGCGGCGATCAGGCCTAGCCCCAGCAGGAAGCCGAAGTCGCCGACGCGATTGACCAGGAAGGCCTTGAGGTTGGCGTAGATCGCCGTCGGCCGCGTGTACCAGAAGCCGATCAGCAGGTAGGAGACCAGGCCCACCGCCTCCCAACCGAAGAAGAGCTGGACGAAGTTGTTCGACATCACCAGCATCAGCATCGAGAAGGTGAACAGCGAGATGTAGCTGAAGAAGCGCTGGTAGCCGGGGTCGTCCGCCATGTAGCCGATGGTGTAGACATGCACCATGAGCGAGACGAAGTTGACAACCAGCATCATGGTGACGGTCAGCGGATCGATCAGGAAGCCGACCTGGAGCTTGAGACCGCCGGATTCCATCCAGGTGTAGACGGCGCCGTTGAACACGGTGCCGGCCTGCACGTCCTGGTAGATCAGCACGGAGAGCGCAAAGGAAATCGCGACGCCGAGGATGGTGACCAGATGCGAGCCGGTGCGACCGAGGAGCTTGCCGAAGAAGCCGGCAAGGATGGCGCCGGCCAGCGGAGCCAGGGGAACCAGCAGATAGACAGTCTTCATGCCCATGGTCCGTCAGCCCTTCAGACTGTCGAGGTCTTCGACATCGATCGAGGACAGGTTGCGGAACAGCACCACCAGGATCGCGAGACCGATGCCAGATTCGGCGGCGGCAACGACCAGGATGAAAAACACGAAGAGCTGGCCGGAGAGATCATTGAGGTAGTGCGAGAAGGCGACGAAATTGATATTCACGGCCAGCAGCATGAGTTCGATGGCCATCAGCAGCACGATCAGGTTCTTCCGGTTGAGGAAGATGCCGATGACGCTGATGGCGAACAGAATGGCGGCCAGGGTCAGGTAGTGCGACAGCGAAATCATGACTGCTCCCCCTGCTTCGCCGCCGGAACTTGTTCCTCGACTTCGGGCGCCATCTTGACCAGGCGCATGCGGTCCCTGGCCTTTACCGCGATCTGGGCGGACGGCTGCATGGTCCGGGTGTCCTTGCGCCGACGCAGCGTCAGCATGACGGCGGCGATGATGGCAACCAGCAAAATCACCGACGCGATCTCGAACGGATAGGCGTAGTCGGTAAACAGCACCCGGGCCAGTTCCTTGGTGTTGCTGTGGTTTGCCGCTACCTCGTGCGGCGGCAGATTTGCCAGACCAAAATAGCGGCCGGAGAGCACCAGCGCCATCTCGCCGACCATCAGGGCGCCGACCAGGGCGCCCAGCGGCAGGTTGTTCCAGAAGCCCTGGCGCACGCGCTCGATGTTGATGTCGAGCATCATCACCACGAAGAGGAAGAGCACCATCACCGCACCGACATAGACCATGATCAGGGCCAGCGCCAGGAACTCGGCTTGCAGCAACAGCCACAGCCCCGCCACGTTGAAGAAGGCCAGCACCAGGAACAGCACGGCATGTACCGGATTGCGCGCCGTGATCACGCGCAGCGCGGCGACCACCGTCACGGCGGAGAAGATGTAGAAAAGGATGGTCTTGAATTCCATGGCCAGTTCAGCGGTAGGGGGCGTCCTGCGCCCTGTCGGCGGCGATCTGCGCTTCGTTGCGGTCGCCCACGGCCAGCAGCATCTGCTTGGTGTAGTAGAGATCGCCGCGGGTTTCGCCGTGATATTCGAAGATGCGGGTCTGCACGATGGCATCGACCGGGCAGGCCTCTTCGCAGAAACCGCAGAAGATGCACTTGGTCAGGTCGATGTCGTAGCGCGTGGTGCGACGACTGCCATCGTCGCGCGCCGCCGATTCGATGGTAATCGCCATGGCCGGGCAGACCGCCTCGCACAGCTTGCAGGCGATGCAGCGCTCCTCGCCGTTGGGGTAGCGACGCAGGGCATGCAGGCCGCGGAAGCGGTTGCTCTGCGGGGTCTTTTCTTCGGGGTACTGGACCGTGATCTTGCGCGCGAACATGTATCGGCCGGTCACCGCCATGCCCTTGAACAGTTCCTTGAGGAACAGGCTGCCTATGAAATCTCTTGCACCCATGGTGATCTCTCCCGGCCCTATTTCCAGACAGTCAGCGGCGACATCATCCAGATGCCGACGACGAGGATCCAGACCAGCGTCAGCGGCACGAACACCTTCCAGCCCAGGCGCATGATCTGGTCATAGCGGTAGCGCGGGAAAGTGGCTCGAATCCAGAGGAAGAAGAACAGGATCGCCGCCATCTTGGCCGCCATCCAGTGGAAGCCGTCGGGCAGGAAACCGACCGGGGACAACCAGCCGCCGAGGAAGAACACCGAGGTCATCGCCGCAATCAGGATCATGTTGGCATACTCGGCGAGGAAGAACATCGCGAATGCCATGCCCGAGTATTCGACCATGTGGCCGGCGACGATTTCCGATTCGCCCTCGACCACGTCGAACGGCGCGCGATTGGTTTCCGCCACGCCGGAAATCAGGTACACGGCGAACATCGGCAACAGCGGCAGCCAGTTCCAGGAAAACAAACCGACGCCCCAGCCGGCGAACAGACCCTTGCCCTGGGCGCCGACGATTTCGGAGAGGTTGAGGCTGTTCGACACCATCAGCACCGTGATCAGGCCGAGTCCCATCGAGATTTCGTAGGAAATCATCTGCGCCGACGCACGCATGGCGCCGAAGAACGGATACTTGGAATTCGACGCCCAGCCGGCGATGATGATGCCGTAGACCCCGACCGAACTGATGGCCAGCAGATACAGCACGCCGGCATCGACATTGGCCAGAACCCAGCCCGGGGCGAAGGGAACCACCGCCCAGGCGGCCAGCGCCGGCGCGATGGCCATGATCGGGCCGAGCACGAAGAGCTTCTTGTCGGCCGCGGTCGGGAACAGCACTTCCTTGAAGAACAGCTTCAGGCCGTCGGCGATCGGCTGCAGCAGACCCCAGGGACCGACCCGGTTGGGGCCGATGCGAACCTGCATCCAGCCGATGACCTTGCGTTCCCAGAAGGTCAGGTAGGCGACCGACAGCATCAGCGGCGCCAGGATCAGGACGATCTTGGCCAGCGTCCAGATCAGCGGCCAGACCGGCTTGACGAACGCCCAGAGGGGCTCCCACAGCGGGCCCCACAGCCATTCGAAGAAGTGCAGGACGGTGGCTTCCATCAGGCCTTCTCCACGCTCAGAACGGAGAACATCGGACCCAGCGCGAGCGTATCGGCATGCGCCGCCGCGACGCGTACCACGCCATCGGGCAGACCGGCATCAAGCTGCGTCGGGAGTGTCACAGTGGCCGTACCGCCGGCGCCGACCCTTGCCTTTTCACCCGCGACCAGACCAAGCTTCGCCAGCGTTGCCGCATTCATGCGCGCCGTCGGGGCCGCGGAATCGCTCGCCTGCTGCAAGGCCGGAGCGCGCCGCACCAGGGCATCGGCGAAATGGATGGGCACATCGGCGACCCGTTCCAGGCCCTTGGCCGATGCCGTCAGGTTCAGTGCGCCCGCATCGATGCCGTTGTCCAGGCCGGAGACAAAATCAGTTTGGCCGCCGAGCGCTTCGGCACGCACATCCTCGCTGCTGTTGAACTGGAAACCGGCGACTTCAAGCAGGTTGGCCAGTACGCGCAACACCTTCCACGCCGGACGGCTCTCGCCCAGCAGCTTGACGGCGGCATGGAAGCCCTGCACGCGACCTTCGGTATTGACGAAACTGCCCGAGGTTTCCGAGAAGGGCGATACCGGCAGCAGCACGGCCGCATAGTCGAGCATCGCCTGCGACTTGAAGGGGCTCAGCACCACCACCGCCGCGGCCTGGGTCAATGCCGCCAGCGCCTGGGCGCCGTCGGCGCAGTCGAGTTCCGCTTCGGCACCAAGGACCACATAGGCCCGGCGCGGATCCCTGAGCATGGCGGCCGCATTGAGGCCGGTGCTTCCAGGTACTGCCCTGGCCGCATGTCCGCCGACGCTGTTCGCCGCCTCGCCGAGGAAGCCGAAGCTGCCGCCGAGCAGCCCTGCCAGTTGCTGGGCCAGTGCGGTCAGGGTCGCCGCCTGCGGATGCTGCTGGGCGAAGTTGCCGAGCAGGATCGCGGCGCATTTGCCACCCTCGCTGCCGGAAACCAGGCTGGCCGCGATCTGCTTCGCCGCGTCGCCGGCGCCGACCGCTGCCAGCGCGGGATCGACAGGCCTGCCCTTGAGTTCGGCGACCGCCTTTACGATCTCGGCAAGTCGCGCGGGCAGTTGTGACGGCGCCGCAATGACACGCGCCTTCAGGGTGATCAGCAAGTCGTCGTCGGCGCTGTGCAGGACGCTGATCTGCGCGCCGCGCTTGGCCGACTGGCGCAGGCGCTGGGCAATCAGCGGATGGTCCTTGCGCAGGAAGGAACCGACCACCAGCACGCGATCAAGTCCGCCGATGTCGGCGATCTTCATGCCCAGCCAGGGCGTTCCGCGACGCTTGCCGTCGGCCGAAAAATCGCTGTGGCGCAAACGGAAGTCGATGTTCTCGCTGCCCAGGCCGCGCAGCAGCTTTTGCGCCAGATACAGTTCTTCCAGCGTCGCATGCGGGCTCAGCAGGCCGCCGATGGCCGCACCGCCGTGGGTCTTGGCGACATCGCGCAGGGCATGCGCGGCGTAATCGAGGGCGACGTTCCAGTCGACTTCCTGCCACACCCCGCCCTGCTTCACCATCGGTCTGGTCAGGCGCTCGGCGGAGTTCAGGCCCTGATAGGAGAAACGCTCCTTGTCGGTGAGCCAGCATTCGTTGATGTCCTCGTTCTCCAGCGGCAGTACGCGCATCACGCGATCATGCTTGGTCTGCACGATCAGGTTGCTGCCGAGGCCGTCGTGCGGGCTGACGGATTTGCGGCGGGAAAGCTCCCAGGTCCGCGCCGAGAAGCGGAAAGGCTTCGAGGTCAGGGCGCCCACCGGGCACAGGTCGATGATGTTGCCGGAAAGTTCCGTATCCACCGTCTGGCCGATGAAAGGCATGATCTCCGCGCGTTCGCCGCGGAATGACTGTCCGAGTTCCATGAATCCGGCGATTTCCGCCGTGAAGCGGACACAGCGGGTGCAATTGATGCAACGGGTCAGGTCGGTCGACACCAGCGGGCCGAGGTCCTTGTCCGGCACGACGCGCTTTTCTTCTTCGTACTTCGAGGCGGATTCGCCGTAACCGACCGCGAGATCCTGCAACTGGCACTCGCCGCCCTGATCGCAGATCGGGCAATCCAGCGGATGGTTGATCAGCAGGAACTCCATCACTGCCTTCTGCGCCTTGACCGCCAGCTCGGAATGGGTGAACACCTTCATGCCGTTGGTCACCGGCGTGGCGCAGGCCGGCATCGGCTTCGGCGCTTTCTCGACCTGAACCAGGCACATCCGGCAATTGGCCGCGATGGACAGCTTCTTGTGGTAACAGAAGTGCGGAACGTAGGTGCCCAACTGGTGGGCGGCCTCGATGATGGTGCTGCCATCGGCGACCTGCAGGGTCTTGCCGTCGATTTCGATCTCTACCATGTTGCCTCCGCCGGGCCGCCCCAAGGTGGCAACAAGTCAACGGCCCGGAAGCCGCGCAGCGGCTGAACCTTAGTCATCCCCTTCCTCGGGAAGGGGGTTGGGGGGAAGGTCATGTTCACACCGCACCTGCCTTGAAGAAACCGCTACCCATGCGCTGGACTTCCGGATCGACCAGGCACTTCTTGTTCTCGATGTGATATTCGAACTCGCTCTTGAAGTGCTTGATGAAGCTGCGCACCGGGAAGGCGGCGGCGTCGGCCAGTGCACAAATGGTTTTGCCCATCATGTTGTCGGTGACGCGGTTGAGCAGATCGAGGTCTTCCGGCTTGCCCAAGCCGTGCTCGATGCGATGGACCACGCGATACAGCCAGCCGCTGCCCTCGCGGCAGGGGGTGCACTGGCCGCAGGATTCCTCGAAGTAGAAATAGGACAAACGCTCCAGCGCCTTGACCATGCATACCGTTTCGTCCATCACGATCACCGCACCGGAACCGAGCATCGAACCTGCCTTGGCGATCGAGTCGTAATCCATGCTGCATTCCATCATCACATCGGCGGGCAGCACCGGGGCCGAGGAACCGCCCGGGATCACGGCCTTGAGCTTGCGTCCGCCGCGCATGCCGCCGGCCATTTCCAGCAGCTTCGCGAACGGCGTGCCCATCGGCACTTCGTAGTTGCCCGGGCGATTGACATGGCCGGATACGGAGAACAGCTTGGTGCCGCCGTTATTGGCCTTGCCGAGGTTCAGGTAGGCCTCGCCACCCATGCCAAGGACGAAGGGAATCGCGGCAAAGGTCTCGGTATTGTTGATCGTGGTCGGCTTGCCGTAGAGGCCGAAGCTCGCCGGGAAGGGCGGCTTGTAGCGCGGCTGGCCCTTCTTGCCCTCGATCGATTCGAGCAGGCCGGTTTCCTCGCCGCAAATGTAGGCGCCCCATCCGTGATGCGCGAACAGATCGAAGCTGAAGTCGGAACCAAGAATGTTCCTGCCCAGGTACCCGGCCGCACGGGCCTGGTCGAGCGCTTCCTCGAACCTCTGGTAAATGTCGAAAATCTCGCCGTGAATGTAGTTGTAGCCACGACCGGCGCCGACGGCATAGCCGGCGATGATCATGCCTTCAATGGTCGAATGCGGGTCGTAGCGCAGCAGATCGCGATCCTTGAAGGTGCCGGGCTCGCCCTCGTCACTGTTGCAGACAATGTATTTTTCCGTTGCGGCCTTGGGCATGAAGCTCCATTTGAGCCCGGTCGGAAAGCCGGCGCCGCCGCGCCCGCGCAGCGCGGACTTCTTAACCTCGGCGATCAGCTCGTCCTGGCTCATCCTGGCGGCGAGAATCCGCTTGAGCTGGGCGTAACCGCCACGCGCCTCGTAGTCCTTGAGGCTCCAGCCGGCGTCGCCCCTGGACCAACCGGTAGTCAGGAGGGGATTGATGGTGTCGATGAGCGCCATTATTTGCACTCCGCCAGCAGCTTGTCGATCTGCTCGGGCAGCATGAAGCTGCACATGCGCTTGTTGTTCACCAGCATTACCGGCGCATCGCCGCAGGCGCCCATGCACTCGCCTTCCTTCAGCGTGAACTTGCCGTCCGGCGTGGTCTCGTTGAAGTCGATGCCGAGCTTCTCCTTGACGTAATCGGCGGCATGCACTCCGCCCGACAGGGCACAGGGCAAATTCGTGCATACCGTGAGCTTGTACTTGCCCACCGGATGCAGGTCGTACATGTTGTAGAAACTCGCCACCTCGTAGACAGCGATCGGCGCCATGCCGAGATAGCCGGCGACGGCAGCAATGGCTTCCTGCGACAGCCAGCCCTGTTCGTCCTGCGCAATCACGAGCGCCGCCATCACCGCGGACTGCTTCTGGTCAGCCGGGTACTTGGCCACTTCCCGGTCGATCTTCGCCAGCGCTTCCTGGCTCAACATGTTGTCTTGGCTATTCATGTGGCGGTCTATCGGTCTACGTCACCCAGCACCAGATCGATGGTCCCGATCACGGCCGTCGCATCGGCCAGCATGTGGCCCCTGACGAGCTCATCGACGCCCGCCAGATGCGGGATCCCGGCGGTATGCAACTTGATCCGGTAGGGTTTGTTGGCGCCGTCGGAGACCGCCCAGACACCCATCTCGCCCTTGGGATGCTCGATCGCTGCATAGGCTTCCCCAGCCGGCACGTGCATGCCTTCGGTGAACAGCTTGAAGTGGTGGATCAGCTCTTCCATGCTGCCCTTCATCTTTTCCCGCGAGGGCGGCGCCACCTTGTGATCATCGGTGATCACCGGCCCCGGATTCTTGCGCAGCCAGTCGATGCACTGCCTGATGATGCGATTGGCCTGGAGCATTTCCTCCATGCGCACCAGGTAGCGGTCATAGCAGTCGCCATTCACGCCCACCGGAATATCGAAATCCATGCGGTCATAGACTTCATAGGGCTGCTTCTTGCGCAGATCCCACTCGACACCCGACCCGCGCAGCATCGCTCCGCTGAAGCCCTTCTGCAAGGCGCGTTCCGGACTGATGACGCCGATGCCGACGGTACGCTGCTTCCAGATGCGGTTGTCGGTCAGCAGGGTATGGTATTCGCTGACATAGACGGGAAAGCGGTTGGTGAAGTCTTCAAGGAAGTCCAGCAGCGAACCGCTGCGCGCCTCGTTGAGTTCCTGCACCGTGCGGGCATTCTTGAAGCGGTTCTCCTGGTACTTCGGCATCTGGTCGGGCAGGTCGCGATAGACGCCGCCGGGCCGATAGTAGGCCCCATGCATGCGGATGCCGGTCAATGCCTCAAGAACGTCGAACAGGTCCTCCCGCTCGCGAAAGGTGTACAGCACCATGGTCATGGCGCCGATGTCGAGCGCGTGGGTGCCAATGCTGAGCAGATGATTCTTGATCCGCGTCATCTCGTCGATCATGACGCGTATGTACTGGGCGCGGATCGGCACCTCGACACCCAGCAAACGCTCCACCGCCAGGCAGTAGGCGTGCTCGCTGGGGATCATCGACGTATAGTCGAGGCGATCCAGGTAGGGCAGCGTCTGCAGCCAGGTGCGCGTCTCGGCTAGTTTTTCGGTGCCGCGATGCAGCAGGCCGATATGCGGGTCGGCGCGCACGATGACCTCGCCATCCAGCTCCAGCACCAGGCGCAGGACGCCGTGCGCGGCCGGATGCTGCGGGCCGAAGTTGATGGTGTAGTTCTTGACGTCAGCCACGTCCGTCGCCCTTCGCGTAGTTTTCCTCGCGCACGATGCGCGGCGTGACTTCACGCGGCTCGATCGTCACCGGCTGATAGATCACCCGTTTCTGCTCCGGGTCGTAGCGCATCTCGACATAGCCGGAAATCGGGAAGTCCTTGCGGAACGGGTGGCCGACGAAACCATAGTCGGTCAGGATCCGGCGCAGGTCGACATGGCCCTCGAAATGGATGCCGAACAGGTCGAAGGCTTCGCGCTCGTACCAGTTGGCGCTGTCCCAGGTATCGGTAACGGACGCCACCACGGGGAACTCGTCATCCGCGGCAAACACCTTGACGCGCAAACGCCAGTTATGGGTGATCGACAGCAGTTGGCTGACTGCTGCGAAACGCCTGCCCTGATAGCCGGTGAATTCCGAATAATCGATCCCGCTGAGATCCATCAGTTGTTCAAAACGCAGCGCGGGATCGTCACGCAGCCAGCGCATTGCTTCTGCATAGTGCTCCACCGGAATCGTCACGGTGACCTCGCCGAAAGCCAGCACCGGCTCGCCGATGCGATCGCCGAAGCTTTCCTTGAGTTGCCGGCAAAGGCGTTCCAGTTTGACGGTCATCGGATTGGTCTGTTCAGGTCAGCGGGCAATGGTGGTGGTGCGGCGGATCTTGCTCTGCAACTGGATCAACCCGTACAGCAGCGCCTCGGCGGTGGGCGGACAGCCCGGCACATAGACATCGACGGGCACGATGCGGTCGACGCCGCGCACCACCGAGTACGAGTAGTGGTAATAACCGCCGCCATTGGCGCAGGAACCCATGGAAAGCACCCAGCGCGGTTCCGCCATCTGGTCATAAACCTTGCGCAAGGCCGGAGCCATCTTGTTGGTCAGCGTACCGGCGACGATCATTATGTCGCTTTGCCGCGGGCTCGGCCGGAAAACGATGCCGAAGCGGTCGAGGTCATAGCGCGAACAGCCGGCGTGGATCATCTCGATGGCGCAACAGGCCAGACCGAAGGTCATCGGCCACATCGAACCGGTACGAGTCCAGTTGATGACCTTGTCCAGCGACGTGGTGACGAAGCCTTCCTGCAGAATGCCTTCGATGCTCATGCCGCAGCCTCCCCGCCAGCGCTGCCCCGATTTCTCGGCGCGCGCAGCCAGCCAGCGGCGTTCGCGGTCGCTGCGCCCCCATTCACTTCGTTCATGGGTCCCCCTTCGCTGCTCACGCCTTTATTCCCAATCCAGCGCACCTTTTGCCCACGCATAAATGTAGCCAACGACGAGGATGCCGATGAACACGAACATCTCGACGAAGCCGAACATCTTCACCGCCTCGGTATTGACGATCTCCTTGAAGATAGCCGCCCAGGGAAACAGGAAGGCGATTTCCAGGTCGAACAGGATGAACAGGATCGCGATCAGGTAATAGCGCACATCGAACTTCATGCGTGCGTCTTCAAAGGGGGCGAAGCCGCACTCGAACGCGGAAAGCTTTTCGCTGTCGGGACGATTGGGCGCAACCAACCAGCCAAGGAGGATCGGCGCACACCCGAAGGCGAGGCCAACAAGGACGAAGACGAGGATCGGGAAGTAATTATCCAGCATTTTGGTGGCACAGCCACTGCATTCGTTACCGTTGGCTGGCCAATCCGCGAAGTTCCGCAAGACAACCGCCGCTCAAAGCCCTATACCGCTCTGCTATTGCCAATTCTCATGGTGCCGACGGTGAGACTCGAACTCACACAGCTTTCGCCACTACCCCCTCAAGATAGCGTGTCTACCAATTTCACCACGTCGGCATTGCGCTACTGCGCGAGCGGCGCAAATTATATATCAGGCGATTGGCTGACTCATGCACCGCAACAAAAAAATCTGTCCACCCGGGCTTGCCTGCTGTCTATTTCGGGATGTCCTTGGCCTTCGAATCCGGCAGCGCCGGGGTCTGCGCCGGAACCGCGGGCGCCGTCTGCACGGGTGCCGAATCCATCACGCTGCCGGCTACCCTTGGGCGCGACGTGGCGATATAGGACAACCCGAGACTGGTCAGGAAGAACACGGCGGCAAGAACAGCCGTTGCACGCGACAGGAAATTCGCCGAACCGGTCGCCCCGAACAGGCTGCCGGACGCGCCGCTACCGAACGCTGCGCCCATGTCGGCGCCCTTGCCATGCTGGAGCAGCACGAGGCCGATAACACTGAGACCGGCGATGATGTGCACTGTCAGGATCACCGTATGCAACAAATCCATGAGAACCTCTTCAAAATGTGGCCGTTCAGCGGCATTCGAGAATATCCACCGCGACAAAGCAAGTGTGTAGCAGAAGCAGCAGATTATAGCGGCAGCCTTCGGTGAATGCCAGATTGCAGGCTGCTCGCGGAGCGCAGAACCAGCAGTTTGCGGCGCCGACCCGGTCAAATCGGGTGCATATGCCACCCTGCCCACTTGACAAAAATCAACACGACGCCCGCCAAAGTACCGATAATTGACCGGCGTCAACCCACGCTTATCTCATGGACGGGAGCAATGGAAACAATATCGACTGATGTTGCAATCATAGGTGCCGGAGGAGCTGGCCTGCGTGCTGCCATCGCCCTGGCCGAGACGGATCCCACGCTGCGCATTGCGCTGATCTCCAAGGTGTACCCGATGCGCAGCCATACCTGCGCCGCTGAGGGAGGCGCTGCCGGGGTGATCAAAGCAGACGACAGTTTCGACTTGCACTTTGACGACACCGTTGGCGGTGGCGACTGGCTGTCCGACCAGGACTGCGTCGAATATTTCATCCATGAGGCCCCCAAGGAACTGCTGCAACTGGAACACTGGGGCTGCCCGTGGAACCGTGAGGCGGATGGATCGGTAGCAGTGCGGCCGTTCGGCGGCATGAAGAAGAAGCGTACCTGGTTCGCCGCCGACAAGTCGGGCTTCCATATTTTGCACACCCTGTTCCAGACATCCCTGCAATTTCCTTCCATCACCCGCTACGACGAATACTACGGGCTCGACCTGCTGGTCGATGATGGCCGTTGCCAGGGTCTGACGGCGATGGAGATGCGCAGCGGCGAGTTGCGCCAGTTCCACGCCAAGGCGGTGATCATTGCCGGCGGCGGTGCCGGCCGCATGTTCCCGTTCTCCACCAACGGCGCCATCAAGACCGGCGACGGCATGGCGATGGCCTACCGCGCCGGAGCTCCCCTGAAGGACATGGAGTTCGTCCAGTACCACCCGACCGGCCTGCCCAACACCGGCAGCCTGCTGACCGAAGCCTGCCGCGGCGAAGGCGGCATTCTGGTCAACAAGAACGGGCGCCGCTACCTTCAGGACTATGGCATGGGCCCGGAAACCCCGGTGGGCAAGCCACAGCTCAAGACCATGGAACTGGGACCGCGCGACCGCGTCAGCCAGGCCTACTGGCACGAACTGCAAAAAGGCAATACGGTGTCGACCCAATGGGGTGAATGCGTGCTGCTCGACATGCGCCACCTCGGCGAGAAGTACATCGACGAGCGCCTGCCCCTGGTACGCGAGTTGTGCGCGAGCTACCTCCAGGTGGACATCGTCAAGGATCCGGTGCCGATCCGTCCCGTGGTGCATTACATGATGGGCGGCATATCCACCAATACCAAGGCCGCGACGCCGATACCGGGCCTGTTTGCCGCCGGCGAGTGCGCCTGCGTCAGCCTGAACGGCGCCAACCGGCTGGGATCGAATTCCCTGGTCGAGCTGCTGGTGTTCGGCCGCCGCGCCGCACTCTCCGCGATCGAGCATATTCAGGGACTGCCGGCCGCCAATACCAAAGCCCTGAATGCCCGCGCCGAGGAAACACAGAAGCGCATCGACGGGCTCTACGCGCGCACCAACGGCACCGAGTCGATGTCCGGAGTGCGCAAGGAGATGATGGACACGATGGAAAAGAACGCGGGCATCTACCGCACCGAGGAAGGCCTCCAGGAAGGCGTCAAGAAGATTCACGACCTGCGTCAGCGCTATGGCAAAGTGATTCTCACCGACAAGAGCAAGGTGTTCAACACCGATCTGTTCCAGATGCTGGAACTCGGCTCCATGCTCGATTGCGCCGAAGCGGTTGCCGTGGGCGCCCTGGCACGCAAGGAGTCGCGCGGCGCGCACCAGCGCCTTGACTACGTCGAGCGCGACGACAAGAATTTCCTGCGCCACACCCTGGTCTATCACAAGGGACTCGAACCCCCACGCATCGACTACCTCGACGTGGTGATCACCAAATCGCCGCCGGGCGTGCGCGATTACTCTGGAGACCACAAATGAAAGAGCGCCTCGTCCAACTGGAAGTGTTGCGTTACAACCCGGACACGGATACCGAAGCCCACTTCCAGCGCTACGAAGTGACCTGCGCCGAAGAGTGGGTAGTGCTGGATGCCCTGAACAAGGTCAAGGAAAGCATCGACCCGACCCTCAATTACCGCTGGTCGTGCCACATGGCAGTTTGCGGCAGTTGCGGCATGATGATCAACGGCGAACCCAAGCTGTCCTGCCACACCTTCCTGCGTGACTACGAGGGCGTGATCCGGGTCGAGCCCCTGACGCACTTCCCGATCGAACGCGACCTGGTGACCGCGCCGGATGATTTCATCGAGAAACTCAAGCGCGTCAAGCCCTACATCATCGCCAAGGACAAGAAGCCGATCAGCGAGGGTGAATACAAGCAAACGCCGGCGCAACTGATGAAGTTCCGCCAGTATTCGATGTGCATCAATTGCATGCTGTGCTACGCCGCCTGCCCCGAATACGGCCTGACGCCCGACTTCATCGGCCCCGCGGCCCTGACGCTGGCGCATCGCTACAACCAGGATTCGCGCGACGGCGGGCGCATGGAACGGCAGGAAGTAGTGGCCACGCATGAAGGCGTCTGGGAGTGCACCTTCGTCGGCGCCTGTTCCGAGGTATGCCCGGCCCACGTCGATCCGGCCAGCGCCCTGCAGCAGATGAAGATCACCAGTTCGATCGACTGGATCATGGAACACCTGGTACCGGGAGGAAAGAAATGAGCCGCAGGCCCCTAGTTCGCGAAGTTCCACCGACCTCATGGTTCTTCCGCCATCCACGCTACATGCGCTACATGGCGCGCGAGGTCACCTGCATCTTCATCGCAGCCTACTGCGTGCTGCTGGTGGTCGGCCTGCAACGCCTGTCCGCCGGCCCGGCTGCCTATGAAGCTTTCCTGCTGTCGCTGAGGAGTGCGGATTCCATCGTCTTTCATCTGCTGGCGCTGGTCGCCGCGTTCTATCACGCCTCGACCTGGTTCAACGCCACGCAGAAGGCCATGCCGCTGCAGATGGGCGAGGATTTCGTGCCCGGCAACGTGATTTCCGGAGCGCACTATGTCGCCTGGGCGGTGCTGTCCTTCGTCATCCTCTATCTTGCGGGAGTCTTCTGAACATGGCCAAGTCACACAAACCTGTCGTCTGGTTCCCGTTCGCCGCGGGCGGCACGGTCATCGCGTTCTTCATTCCGGTGATCGTCGTACTCACCTTCATGGCGGCCCTCGGTCATGTCCCGCTCGGCCTCGGCTACGAGAAGATGCATGCCTTCGCCGGCAACGGCCTCGGCAAGCTGATCATCTTCGGCGTGGTCGCCCTGTCGCTTTGGAGTTCGGCGCATCGCCTGCGCTGCACCTGCTACGACTTCGGCATACGCGCCGACACGCTGGTCGCGACGATCCTGTATATCGCGGCAATCGTGCTCAGCATTGCCGCTGCGGTGTTCCTGCTGCGGATCTAGCAGCCGGTCGCCACCTACAGGCGCGTACAAGGCGGGGCACATCGACGTGAACCCGGACATGGCCCCTTGCGGCAGGCCTGACGGCTTCCATAGTGCGGTCGGACCTCCGCCGGACTGACACGCCGTGCATCACCAGTCCTTCATGGTCCGGACCCCGGACGCAGGCAACATGAAGGGCGCGCGCGCACTCGCCAGGCTCAATGGCAGGATGCTCAGGGTCTTCAGCCAGCGCACCGCGGGAACCCTGCGCGCGGCCCTGCCCCTGCCGCTGCGCATGGCCTTGCCGCAACTTGAATCGGTTCTGGCGCTGAACGTCGGCAAGGAAGTCCAGAAGGACACGCTGGTGATCCTCCACGCCTGCGAACATGCCGCCGGCCATTCGCCGCACTGGAATCATGTCCTGCCGCAACTGCTGAAGCGGGCCAGGGAAGTCGACGAGGCGTTTCTCTCGCGCGTCGGCGCTTTCCCGGTCGGCATCGTAATCCGCTACGAGGAACTGGCGCCGGTCCGCTCTCAGCGCATCCGGCTGCTCTATGACGCCGCGAGGAAGATACGAGCCGCGCAGGACCTCGATAGCCGCATGCGCGCAGCCATCCAGGCCGCCTTTTCGCAAGACGAAATCGCGGAACTGCTGTATCACCTGTTCGCGCTGTATGCCGAAGAGACCCGATCCGTCAGTCGCTCGGTACGCCTGCCGCTGATGCTGATTCCCCTGCGCGAATTCATCGCCCAGGAGTTGTTCAAGATAATGCTCCGGGTCGCCGGGCCCCTGTCGCTGGAAATCGCCACCGTGGCGTCCCGCGGCAGCAGGACGCCCGTCGCGCCTGGGTGAACCCCGCCCCGCGCGGTGTGACGGCAGCGCGGCCTTCTTTGTTTGCGGACTAAGCAGTACCGACGTCAATCCGCCAGTCCGGCGCTGGCGCTCATCGCCTTCGCGCCATCCGGTCCTTGCGCTTCGAGCACCACCTGCCCTTCGCCGGGGATGCCCACGAGGCGAAATGGCGCCAGGTCGAACAGCGGCGCCAGTCCGCGGAAGCTGAATTCGCGCAGCGTTCGTGCCGTGTTCCGGCGCACCAGTTCGCTCAACAGCACCGCGGTCAGCGGCCCGTGTACCACCAGCCCCGGATACCCCTCCTCGCCGGTCGCATAGGGACGGTCGTAATGTATTCGGTGAGCATTGAAGGTCAGCGCCGAGAAGCGGAACAGCAGTCTCGAGTCCGGCGCCACGACGCGCGACCAGGCGCCCGGAGGCGGCGCGGGCCAGTCGACCGCTTGCGGGCGGGGAACCGGTGGCCCCGGCTCACGGTAGACAATGTCCTGTTCCTCCTCGATGCAAAGCTGGTCCTGCTGGTAATAGCTGAGGACCACGGAAACAAACGCCAGCGAACCGGAACGCCCGGACTTCTGCGCGATGTCGCGAATCACTGCTTCGCGCCGCGCCGGCTGGCCGATCAGCAGCGGTCGATGGAAACGCATGCGCGCCCCGGCAAACATTCGCCGCGGGAAGGGAATCGGCGGCATGAAGCCGCCGCGCCGGGGATGGCCATCGACGTCGAGTCGCGCTTGCGGCGCCCTGGCAAGGAAGTAGAACCAGTGCCACAAGGGCGGCAGCGCGCTGCCTTTGCCGAAACTCGTTACCGTGTCGTCGAGCGTCGCCGCTGCCGCCAGTGCAGGCACCGCGCAAAGATCGTCTTCCGTGACCTCGCGGCGACCAATCCACTGGGCAAAATCTGCTGTCGAGTCGTTCATGCATTCATCCTTTCGGGTTTGGCCAACACGGTTCGCCAAGTACAGCACACGATGCGGCCAAACTCAAGCCGCCACAAGTTTATTACGTGAATCCGGCGCGGCATCGGCGCTTTGCGCTGCCCGCCGCGTTTGCCATATACTTCGCCGCTTGGGGTCTGCGCCTGATCTGGCGCGAGCCGAAGGTTTGTGAATTTTTCCGGTGCTGGCGCCGGGTGGAACGGCTATGAAACAGGGAGCAGATTCGACGCAGTCCGTCCCGTTGCGGTCCGGCTCTGTGACCACGACGGACGCAACATCGGCAATGGCTGCGTCGTCCGGCGCCGGGTCGGCGCAGGATGCCCCGGATCAGGAGCACTCACCCGACAGCCTGCCGATGAGCGGCCTGCGCGTGATCGATGTCGGCACCTTTCTCGCCGGCCCCTATGCGGCATCGATGCTGGGGGAATTCGGCGCCGAGATCCTGAAGGTCGAGCACCCGATCGCCGGCGATCCGATGCGACGTTTCGGCACCGAGTCGAAGCGCCATGATGCGACGCTGGCCTGGCTCAGCGAAGGGCGCAACAGGAAATCGGTGACCCTCGACCTGCGCCAGCAGGAGGGTGTCGAATTGTTCCTCAAGCTGGTCGCCAAGTCCGACGTCCTGATCGAGAACTTCCGCCCCGGCACCATGGAGGAATGGGGGCTGGGCTGGGACGTCCTGAGCAAGGCCAACCCGGCGCTGGTGATGCTGCGGGTCTCCGGCTACGGCCAGACCGGACCCTACCGCCGACGCTCGGGCTTCGCCCACATCGCCCATGGCTTCGCCGGCCTCTCCTACCTCGCCGGTTTCCCCAACGAAACACCGGTGGTCCCCGGCACGGCGCCCCTCGGCGACTACCTCTCCAGCCTCTACGGCGCCATCGGCATCCTGATCGCCCTGCGCCACCGCGAGCAAACCGGGGAAGGCCAGATCATCGACATCGGCATTTATGAAGCCGTGTTCCGCCAGATGGACGAGATCGCCGCCGCCTACGGACTGCTGGGCAAGGTCCGCCAGCGCGAAGGCGCCGGCAGCTACGTCGCCGTGCCGCACGGGCACTTCCGTACCGTCGATGACAAGTGGGTTGCGATCGCATGCACCACGGACAAGATGTTCGAGCGCTTCGCCGCGACCATGGAGAAGCCGGAACTGGCGTCCACCGAGCGCTACGGCAATCAGCGCAAGCGCCTGGCGGCGCGCGACGAGGTCAATCGGATCGTCAACGAATGGGTCGGCGCGCTGACGCGCGATGAAGTCATGCGACGCTGCATCGACGGCGAAGTGCCGATCGGCAAGGTCAACAGCATTGCCGACATCTTCGCCGACGAGCACTTCCAGGCGCGCGGCAACCTGGCCCGCGTCGAAGAGGAAGGCGTCGGTGAAGTGGTGGTGCCGGGAGTGGTGCCGACCCTGTCCGAAACGCCGGGCAGGATTTCGAATCTCGGGCCGCCACTGGGCAACGCGACCTACGAAGTGCTGCGCGAACTGCTTGGCATCTCGGCGCAGGAAATCAAGCAACTGCGCCAGCGCAAGATCATCTGAGCCGACCATGGCAGGAACTGCAACATGACCAAAGAAAAGGAAGCAACCCGGCTGCCGCTGGCAGGCATTCGCGTCATCGACGCCGCCACGGTGATTGCCGCGCCCTACAGTGCCTGCATCCTGGGCGAATTCGGCGCCGAAGTGATCAAGGTCGAGAACCCCGTCGGCGGCGATCCGATGCGCTACTTCGGCACCCCGACCAAGCGCAAGGACACGCTGGCCTGGCTCAGCGAGGCGCGCAACAAGAAGTCGGTGACCCTCGACCTGCACCTGCCCGAAGGCGTCGAGTTGTTCAAGCAACTGATCGAGAAGTCGGACGTGCTGTGCGAAAACTTCCGGCCCGGCACCCTCGAAAAATGGGGGCTCGGCTGGGAGGTGCTGCGCGAAATCAATCCGCGCCTGATCATGCTGCGCGTCACCGGTTACGGGCAGACCGGCCCCTACAAGGATCGCCCCGGGTTCGCCCGCGTCGCCCACGCGGTCGGCGGCATCGCCTTTCTTTCGGGCATGCCGCGCGGTACGCCGGTCACCCCCGGGTCGACCACCATCGGCGATTACCTGACGGGCCTCTATGGCTGCATCGGCATACTGATGGCCTTGCGCCACCGCGACCGCACCGGCCGCGGACAATACATCGACGCCGCCCTCTACGAGTCGGTGTTCCGCTGCACCGACGAACTGGTGCCGGCCTACGGCATGTTCGGCCGGATACGCGAGCGGCACGGGCCCACCCATAACGATTTCGCCTGCCCGCACGGCCATTTTCCGACCAAGGATGATGGCAAATGGGTGGCGATCTCCTGTGTCACCGACAAGCTTTTCGAGCGCCTGGCGCTGGCGATGGGAAGGCCCGAACTGGCGGCGGCGCATGTGTATGGGATTCAGAAGACGCGACTGGAAAACAGCCATGACGTGAACGAGATCGTCCGGGACTGGTGCGGTTCGCTGCATCGTGATGACCTCCTTGCCCGCTGCTTTGCCGCCGGTGCGCCGGCCGGCCCGCTGAACAGCATCGCCGACATTTTCGGCGACCGGCAGTTTCACGCCCGGCGCAACCTGGTGGCGATCGACGAAGCGGACATCGGCGAGACCATCATGGTGCCGTCGGTGATTCCGCGCCTGTCGGCAACTCCCGGCCGGATCAAACACCTCGGGCCGCGGCTCGGGCAACATACCGATGAAGTGCTCTCGGGATTGCTGGGGCTGAAACAGGACGAGATAGAAGAACTGCGCAAGAAGCGCGTGGTCTGAACGCCGACGGGATTGGAGGCTGCAAATGGATGGAATTCTCAAGGGCTTGCGGGTGGTCGAGGGTTCGGCCTTCGTCGCCGCGCCGCTGGGCGGCATGACCCTGGCCCAGCTTGGAGCCGACGTCATCCGCTTCGATCCGATCGGCGGCGGGCTCGACCACGGTCGTTGGCCGCTGACCCTGGATGGCAAGCACAGCCTGTTCTGGGCGGGCCTCAACAAGGGCAAGCGCTCGATCGCCGTGGATATTCGCCAGCCGCGCGGACAGGAGTTGTTGACCCAGTTGATCTGCGCGCCGGGGGAAAACGCCGGCCTGTTCAGCACCAATTTTCCGGCCAAGGGCTGGCTCGATTACGAAGCCCTGAAAGCGCATCGCCCGGACCTGATCATGGTCAACCTGACCGGTCGGCGCGACGGCAGCTCGGAAGTGGATTACACGATCAACCCGCAAGTTGGCATGCCATTCATGACCGGGCCAACCAGCTCGCCGGAAGTCGTCAACCATGTGTTTCCGGCCTGGGACTTCATCAGCGGCCAGATGATCGCCTTGGGCATGCTCGCCGCCGAAAGGCACCGGCGCCTGACCGGTGAAGGGCAACTGGTACGCCTGGCGCTGATGGACGTGGCGCTGGCCATGATCGGCAACATGGGGATGATCGGCGAAGTGATGGTCAACGATGCCGACCGGCCCAGGCAGGGCAACTACCTGTATGGCGCGTTCGGACGCGACTTCGAAACGCTGGATGGCAAGCGCCTGATGGTGGTCGGCCTGACCGGCCTGCAATGGCGCTGCCTGACCAAGGCAACCGGCATGCAGGAAGCGCTCGACGCGCTGGCCGCCCGGCTGGGACTCGACTTCGCCGACGAAGGCAGTCGCTTCCGCGCCCGCCAGCAGATCGCCGCGCTCCTCGAACCCTGGTTCCAGGGCCGCACGCTGGCCGAAGCCGCCAGCATTCTCGACGCGCACCGCGTCACCTGGGGTCCCTATCGCACCGTGCGCGACGCGATTGCCTGCGACCCCGATTGCTCGACCGACAATCCGCTGTTCACGCTCGCCGAGCAACCGGGCATCGGCTCCTACCTGATGCCCGCCACGCCGCTCGACTTCGGTCGCGTGCCGCGCCTGCCGGCGGTGCCGGCGCCGCGCCTGGGTGAGCACACTGACGAGATCCTGCTCGACATCCTCGGCCTGAGCGAAGGTGAAGTCGGCCGCCTGCACAAATCGCGCGTCGTCGCCGGGCCGGCCTGAAGCCGCCCCGCGCCGCGCCAGCCTTTCCATCCAATCCACCAGCGTTGTTTCGACAAGGGAAAATGCCATGAAGCTACCGATTCATTTCTACAAGCCGCTTGCCATCGGCGCGCCGCAACCCATGCGCGAGCTGCCGGTCAGGCCGGAACGAATGATCCATTTCTTTCCGCCACACATCGACAAGATCCGCGCCAAGGCGCCCGAGACCGCCCGCCAATGCGACGTGATGTGCGGCAACCTCGAGGACGCGATTCCGATCGAATCCAAGGAGGCGGCGCGCGCCGGCTTCATCGACTTGCTGAGCAAGCACGATTTCGGCGACACCGGCGTGTGGGTGAGGGTCAACGCCCTGAACAGCCCCTGGGTACTCGACGACATCGGCGAGATCATCAAGCATGTCGGCAACAAGGTCGATGTGATCATGGTGCCCAAGGTCGAGGGGCCGTGGGACATCCACTTCGTCGATCAGTACGTCGCCCTGCTCGAAGCGAAATATGCGATTCGCAAGCCGATCCTGCTGCATGCGCTGCTCGAAACGGCGCAGGGAGTGACCAACGTCGAGGCCATCTGCGGGGCCAGTCCGCGCATGCACGGCCTGAGCCTCGGCCCGGCCGACCTGGCCGCTTCGCGCGGCATGAAAACCACCCGCGTCGGCGGCGGGCATCCGGGCTATGGCGTGCTTGCCGACCCCGAAGAGGGCAAGGAAAAGCGCGACTTCTTCCAGCAGGACCTCTGGCATTACACCGTCGCGCGCATGGTCGATGCCGCCCAGTCGCATGGCCTGCGCTCGTTCTACGGGCCGTTTGGCGATCTCAAGGACGAAGCCGCCTGCGAGGCGCAGTTCCGCAACGCCTTCCTGATGGGCTGCTCCGGCGCCTGGTCGCTGGCGCCGAACCAGATCGCCATCGCCAAGCGCGTCTTCAGCCCCGAGGTCAAGGAAGTCCTGTTCGCCAAGCGCATTCTCGAAGCCATGCCCGACGGCAGCGGCGTGGCGACGATAGACGGCAAGATGCAGGATGACGCGACCTGGAAGCAGGCCAAGGTCATTGTCGATCTGGCGCGCCTGGTGGCGAGGCGGGACCCCGAACTGGCCGCTGCCTATGGCCTGTAAAGGGACGCTACGCCGGTGGGCTCCCTGGGCAGCCCGCCGGCCATTCATCCAGGCCGGTGGGAGCAGGCATCTCCCGCCGGAGATTGCCTGAGCCGTACTATCATTGCGCCTGCGCCCCCTCCCAGAGAAGACGCTCGCCATGGATATCCACAGCAAACCCATACAGGACCGCATCGACTGGCTGTTCGACCTCGCCGGCCGTCACGGCGAATTGTTCCGCAGCCCCGAAGCCTGGCTTGCGCGCGAACGCTATCTGGCCGAGCATCCCACCGCCATCGCCGTATTGAAATGCATGGACGGCCGAATCAACATCCCGGTCGCCACCAATACGCCGACCGGCATCCTGATGCCTTTCCGCAACCTCGGCGGCATGTTCGACCTGGGCTGGCCGCACCTCGGGGAAGTGCTGGCGCACCATGTCCAGCGCATGGTCGGCACGGGCCGCCGCGTGCTGTTCCTGATCACCTACCACTGGTCGAAGGGCGATCCGGCGCGCGGTTGCGCCGGCTTCAATTACGACACGCAGGCGGCAATCGCCCATACGCAGGAAATCCGCCGCCAGGTCCAACACATATTCGGCAGCGGCCACGGCACCGTCTACCCGCTGGTCTGCGGTTTCGAAACCGACGAGGATGCGCTGGCGATTCACGGCGTCGACGGGGGCCTGCTGGACCTGGCCACGCTCGGCGCATGGGATGTCGCCACGCTGGAGCCGCGGCTGGCCGCCCTGCTGCCGGACATGCCGGCGCAGATGCGCGCCGATCTCCTGCCCTTGCTGGCAGGCAACCTCGAACACATCGTCCAGGTGCGCGAACAGGTGCGCCGGCGCGAGCGGACGCTCGACATCGAGCATCGCGAGTGGATGATCTGCCTCGGCCGCGGCTTCGACTTCCTGCATACGCCCAACCTGGCGCTGATCATCGGTCCCTACAGTCCGGACCTCGCCGACCCGATCCGCAAGGCCGCCGGCATCATCGAGGACAACATGGGTGCCGATCGCATTCCCGCGGATGGATTCCTGCTGTTGGCCTCGGTGCCCTATGACGAAATCGGCGTCGACCGCGCGCGGGCCGAACTCAAGTCGCGCTTCCTTTCGGGCTTCGCCGCCGAGGTGATCCGCGCCGAGTACCCGGCGCTGGCCGAGCGCATGGCGATGCGCACCGCGGTGCTCGACTGGCGCTCGCGCAACCTGGAACCGCTGAGCGCCTGAAGACCGGCAAATGCAACACGACACCGTAACCGCCGATGACGGTGAGCGGCTGCACGTTCGCCTGTCGGGAAACGGGCCGCCGATCCTGCTGCTGCACGGCTGGACCTCCAGCCATGCCTCGTGGGCGCCGCTGATCGAGCCGCTGGGGCAGCGGCATCGCCTGCTGCGTCCCGATGCGCGGGGCCACGGCGGCCATGCGCTGTGCGCCACCCGCGAACCCGACGTAAAGCGACTCGCGCGCGATGTCATCAACCTGCTCGACCACTACGCGATCGAGCGCGTCGTCGCCGTCGGCCACTCGATGGGCGCGCTGACGCTCTGGCAGTGCATCCGCGATTTCGGCACGGAACGCTTCGCACACCTTGCCTTCATCGACCAGTCGCCGAAGCTGCTCACCGACGACGGATGGGATGGCGGCATCTACGGCGACTTCGACGCCGGCCGCTCGCAGCGCATGCTCGACGAACTCGAGGCGGACTTCGTCGAAGCCGTGCTGCGCCTGATCGCCTTCGGCCTCAACGCCACGGCGCGCGCGACCTACCTGCGCAACACCACGGGCTGGCGCGCGACGCGTGAAGCGCTGCGCATCATCGACCCGCCGCCGGCCATTGCGATCTGGAAATCCCTGGTCGCGGCCGACTACCGCGACGTGCTGCCGAGCGTGGATGTGCCTGCCCTGCTGGCCTACGGCACGTGCAGCAACTTTTACACTACAGAGACGGCGCGCTACGTCGCCGCACACCTGCCGCAGGCGCGCCTGAACCTCTATGAGGGCGCCGACCACTGCCCGCACCTGTTGCAGCCGCAGCGCTTCGCCGCGGAACTCTGCGGGCTGCTGGATAACGCCTGAGAGCCCGGCGTCGGGCAGATTCGGCGATGCGTCGCTCCGTCGCGGACTCAGCCTGCCCTGCCCGCGGTCTCCCGGCCCTCATACCAGCCCTGGCTGCTGTTGACCACCTTGACCACCAGCAGCATCACCGGTACCTCGATCAGCACGCCAACCACGGTCGCCAGCGCCGCGCCGGACTCGAAGCCGAACAGACTGATCGCCGCCGCGACCGCAAGCTCGAAGAAATTCGAGGCGCCGATCAGCGCCGACGGACAGGCGATGTTGTGCTTCTCGCCCACGGCGCGGTTGAGCCAGTAGGCCAGTCCGGAGTTGAAGAAGACCTGGATCAGGATCGGCACCGCCAGCAGGACGATGACCAGCGGCTGATCGATGATCGCCCTGCCCTGAAAGGCGAACAGCAGCACCAGCGTCGCCAGCAGCGCCGCGATCGACCACGGCCCGACCTTCAGCATCGCGGCGTCGAAATGCGCCTGCCCTTGCGCCAGCAGCGACCGGCGCCATGCCTGGGCCAGCGCCAGGGGAATGACGATGTAGAGCACTACCGATGTCACCAGCGTGTCCCACGGCACCGTGATCGCCGAAAGGCCGAGCAAGAAGCCGACCAATGGGGCAAAGGCGAAAATCATGATGGTGTCGTTCAAGGCAACCTGCGACAGCGTGAACAAGGGATCGCCATTGCTGAGCCTGCTCCAGACGAAGACCATCGCGGTGCAGGGTGCGGCGGCCAGCAGGATCAGCCCGGCGATGTAGCTGTCGATCTGGTCGGCCGGCAGCCAGGGCGCAAACAGGTGACGGATGAACAGCCAGCCCAGGAAGGCCATGGAAAAGGGCTTGACCAGCCAGTTCACCAGCAGCGTGACACCTATGCCGCGCACATGTTGCCTGACCTGATGCAACGCGCCGAAATCGACCTTGACCAACATCGGGATGATCATCACCCAGATCAGCACCCCAACCGGCAGATTGACCCGCGCCAGCTCCAGCTTGCCGAGCATCCGAAAGGGCGCCGGCAACCACTGGCCGAGCGCAATGCCGATCACGATGCAAAGGAAAACCCAGGCCGTCAGGTAGCGTTCGAAGAAGGACATCGGCGCAGCGGCCGCCTGCGTTACCGTGGCATGGCATGGCGTGCCCACGGCCTACTCGCCCTTGTCGCGCAACTGCCCGATCTGGTCGATCTCGCGCTTGATCGCCATCGCATCGAGTTTGGCAAGGGGCAGATTCGTGAACAGGGAAACGCGGCGATTCATTTCGGCAAACGCCTTGGAGAAGGCCCGGCGCTTGTCCTCGTCACTGCCCGCAACAGCCGCCGGGTCTTCGATACCCCAATGAGCCGTCATCGGTTGGCCGGGCCAGACCGGGCAGACTTCGCCGGCGGCGTTGTCGCAGACGGTGAACACGAAGTCCAACTGCGGCGCCCCGGCCGCCGCGAACTCGTTCCAGTTCTTGCTGCGCAGGTCGGCAACGTCGAGTTTCTGCCGCGTCAGCAGCTCGATGGCCCACGGATTCACCTTGCCGGCGGGATGACTGCCCGCGCTGAAGGCACGAAAGCGCCCCTTGCCGCTGTGGTTCAGGATCGCTTCGGCCAGGATCGAGCGGGCCGAGTTGCCGGTGCAGAGAAACAGCACGTTGTAAATCCGTGCGGACATGTGAGTCTCCAGAGATCAATAGGGGGTCAGGCCGCCTTGCGGCGGCGCTTGACCGTGGCGGCAAGCGCGGCAGTCTTGGGCAGGCATTGCCGCCCCTGGCAACAGTTGTCGGTGAGATAGGCAATCAGTTCGTCCATCGCCGCAAAATTGGCCGAATAGAAGATGAAGCGGCTTTCCTGGCGTGAACTCACCAGGCCGGCACGCGCCAGTTGGGCGACATGGAAGGACAACGTCGCCGCCGGCACGCCGGCCGCCTCGGCGATGGCGCCGGCATTCATGCCCGGCGGCCCCGCCTCCACCAGCAGGCGGAATATCGTCAGACGTGTTTCCTGGGCAAGGGCAACGAGGGATTGGACGGCAAGTTTTGGTTCCATATTTCCATTATCCTCGAATTATCAAATCAAGGCAAGGACGATCCGGCGGTGCCATTTATAGCGCTCCCTCTTGCTTAGCGCTGGAGACAGGGTTTGGTGCAATAATTTCCCGCGAACCGATCTTTGCCGCTCCTCAGATTCGAGGTTGGGCAGCCATTCACACCATGCCGCCGGAGACGAACGTGAAAATGCCGGGTCTTCCATTCATTTTCGCAATGCTTGCAGTGCAAACAGTTTCCGGCCAGGACGCGCCCAGGTTGCCCTGCGCCGACGACGATCGGAAATGCGCGGAGAAAGCGCTGAGAACTCATGTCGCCGGCAAGACAGACACATGGCGAGCAAGCCTGGCCCTGCCCCTGGACGAACGACTGGGCCCTGCTCCGCCGCAACTCGTCGAATACATCAACCTGGACAATATTCTCAATGGGTTTCCCGAAAGGCCGCGCACCGCCAGGCTCGATGCCGAGTTGCTGGCAGACGTCAAGGCTGCGATCGCGGACGTGCCCGGCGGGATATGGAAGCTTTTCGGCGAACGCCTGGTTGGCCTCTATTTCGTCGAAGGCCTCGGTGGAACGGGATACACGGACTATGTATTCGACGAAAACGGCAAGCCCGTCGCAGCCTTCGCGGTCTTCGACGCCGCGCTCCTTGCCCGGCAGACAGCCAACGCCTGGGCAACGTGGAAGGAAAACACGCCGTTCAAGGCCAGCCCAGGGTACAAGCTCGATGCTCGCATGGAGCTTGACCAGGACGACAACCGCAAGAACGCGATCCAGTACATCCTGCTGCACGAACTGGGCCACGTGCTCTCAGTCGGGACCGACCTCCACCCGCCCTGGAATATCGTGCCCAGGCAGGTCGAGCGGCGCGCGAGGTATCCGTTTTTCGACCTGTCCTGGAAAGTTGCCCCGCAGACAAATAAATACCGGAGCCATTTCGATGCCGGCTTTCCGCAGCGCTCGAGCACCGTGTATTACTTCGGCGCGAAGCTTTCCGCTGCTGACATGGTGCCCACCTATGCCAACCTGGAAAAGACCAACTTCCCATCGCTCTATGCGGCGACAGCGCCGGGGGACGATTTCGCCGAATCGTTCGTGAGCTACGTGCACGTGGTCCTGATGAATCGACCATGGCAGATCACCATTTCGCGCAATGGCAAGGTAGTACATGTCTTCAAGGCGTGCTGGGGGGAGAGGCGCTGCGCCGACAAACAAAAAATTCTGGAGCAGCTTCTCAAGCGCGCTTCATAGTGTCGCAAACCAACTGGGCCGCGCGAGCCCTGCTGTGGCACGCGCTTTAGAAACGTTGGCGAGCTTTCAGCCGAAGCGACCCGTGATGTAGTCTTCCGTGGCCTTCTTTTGCGGCTTGATGAAGATATCGTCGGTAATCCCGAATTCGACCATCTCGCCGATGTACATGTACGCGGTGTAATCGGAGATGCGGGCCGCCTGCTGCATGTTGTGGGTGACAATCAGGATGGTCACCTTTTCCTTCAGCTCGATGATCAGTTCCTCGATGCTGGCCGTGGCGATCGGATCGAGGGCGGACGTCGGTTCGTCGAAGAGAATGATCTCCGGATCGGAAGCCAGCGCGCGCGCAATGCACAGGCGCTGCTGCTGACCGCCGGAAAGGTTGGCGCCGAGTTCCTTGAGCCGGTTGCTGACCTCGTTCCACAGAGCGGCGCCCTTCAGCGCCGATTCGACGCGGTCGTCGAGCTCGGTCTTGTTGCTCATGCCGCGCACGCGCAGGCTGTAGGCAACATTCTCGAAGATCGACTTGGGGAACGGGTTGGGCTTCTGGAACACCATGCTGATGCGCATCCGCACTTCGATCGGATCGACCTCGGGCGCCAGCAGGTTGGTGTTGTCCGGATGAAGAACGATCCCGCCACCATAGCGGTTTCCGGGATAGAGATCGTGCATGCGATTGAAGCAGCGCAGCAGGGTCGACTTGCCGCAACCGGACGGGCCGATCAGGGCAGTGACTTTGCGGTCGTAGATCGGCATGGAATTCTTCTTCAGCGCATGGAAGGCGCCATAGTGGAAATCCAGGTCGCGCACTTCCGCCTTGAGCGTCAGCCCCTCCACGCCCGGTTCTTGTCCAACAGGTATTTGCATGGTGCTCACCACTTGATGTTTTTGCGCAGACGATAGCGCACGTAGATGGCCAAACCGTTCATGGCCAGGGTCATGAAAACCAGGACAAAGCCCGCCGCCGCCGCATTGACGGTGAAGGCCGCTTCGGGTCGCGATGTCCAGTTGAACATCTGGATCGGCATCACCGTAAAGGGAGCGAAGATCCAGTCGAACAGTCCGGCGGGCGGTTCGCCCGAAAAGGGTGCCGGCGGCAGGAAGGCGATGAATGTCAGCGCCCCAATGGTGATGATTGGCGCCGTCTCGCCTATGGCGCGCGCCATGCCGATGATGACACCAGTCAGGATGCCGGCAGACGAGTATGGCAGGATGTGGTCCCTGACCGTCTGCCAGTTCGTCGCGCCACAGGCATAGGACCCTTCACGAATCGACTGCGGAATGGCGCGGATCGCCTCACGCGTGGCTACGATGATCACCGGCAGGATAAGCAGCGCCAACGTCAGCCCGGCGGACAGGATGCTCTGGCCGAAGCCGAAATAGTAGACGAACAACCCCAGCGCCAGCAGGCCGTAGGCGATCGACGGGATGCCGGCCAGGTTGCTGATGTTGATCTCGATAATGTCGGTCATCCAGTTCTTCGGCGCATATTCCTCGAGATACACCCCGGCGGCGACACCCAGCGGCACCGCAGCCACCGCAGTCAGCAGCATCACCAGTACCGTCCCAACCCAGGCCGAGAGGATGCCGGCGCTGGCCGCTCGGCGTGACGGGAAGGAAGTGAAGAACTCCAGGTCCAGTCGCGGCACGCCCTGGATCGCCATGTCGACAAACAGCACGGTGAAGGTCAGTACGCCGACCATCAGGGACAGCACACCGATGATGGTGAAGAACAGATCCCATCGCTTGGCCCGCGTGATGATGGCGCGAATGGCTTCGAGGTCGGCAGCTTTGATCACTTCAATACACCTCGCGGTAGTGCTTGCGCAGCCAGTAGCCAAGCAGGTTGAAAAGCAGCGTCATCAGCAGCAGCGTCAGGCCGGCGGCAAAGATGGTCTGGTAGCCGATCGAGCCGTGCGGCAGGTCGCCCAGCGCCACCTGCACGATATAGCTGGTGATGGTCGCACCCGGCTCGGCGGGATTGAAAGTCAGGTTCGGCTGCATGCCCGCTGCTACGGCCAGAATCATGGTTTCACCGACGGCGCGCGAAATGCCCAAGATGTAGGCCGAGGCGATGCCGGAGGTTGCCGCCGGCGTGACCACCCAGAGCGCGGTCTGCAAGCGCGTCGCGCCCATGGCATAGGAGCCTTCGCGCAGCGACATCGGCACGGCGCGCATCGCGTCTTCCGACAACGAAGCCACGTAGGGGATGATCATGACGCCCATCACCAAGCCGGCCGACAACAGATTGAATCCGGGCAGGTCCGGGTAGATTTTTTGCAGCACCGGTGTGATGAATGTCAGGGCGAAATAGCCATAGACGATGGTCGGTACGCCGCCCAGCAGTTCAAGAAAGGGCTTGGCAATCTCGCGCACCTTGAAACCGGCAAACTCGGACAGGTAGAGCGCGATGATCGTACCAAGCGGGATGGCGACCAGCAAGGCCACGGCCGAACTGGTCAGGGTGCCGGACAGCAGGACCATGATGCCGTAATGGGCGTCGTCGAACAGCGGCGTCCATTGCGTGTCGAACAGGAAGTCGGTCAGCGGCACCGTTTGAAAGAATACCCAGGATTCCTTGAGCAACACGTAGACGATGGCGACAGTGACGAAGATCGAAAACGCCGCCGCACTGAACAGCAGGAACTCGATGATGCGTTCCTTGACATGCCGCGACGCCTTCTTGCTAAGCCTTTCGCTGACTTGACTGCCGACAGGCACCGAATGGGGAATGGACATCGTTGCGCTCATGGGATTTCAGAATACCGAACAGAATAATCGATATCAGCCGGGCCGACCGACACGCCAACCTGGAAACCAGGGTGGCGCGGCCGACCGGCCACACTGGGCAGCTTTACTTCGCTTCCAGTTTCATCAACTCTTCGATCGTCAGGCCAACCTTGTTCTCACCGGCGAACTTGGTGCCCTTCACTCGCTTGGCGAAGTGCTCCAGGTTGTAGACATAGGCCTTGGCCGGCAAGGGCACATATTTCACTTCCTTGGTCAGCTTCTCGCCATGCTTCATGTAGTACTCGACGAATTCCTTGACCTCGGGCTTGTCGGCCGACTTGGCGTTGACGTAGATGAAGATCGGACGCGCCAGCGGCTGGTAGCTGCCGTCGATCACGGTCTTCAGGGAAGGCAGCACGGCCGGCTTGCCGGCCTTGTCGACAATGGCCACAGCGCTGATCTTGTCCTTGTTTTCCTCGAAGTAGGCGAGACCAAAAAACCCCAGCGCACCCACATCGCGGGCAACGCCCTGAACCAGCACGTTGTCGTCTTCCGAGGCGGTGAAGTCGCCGCGGCTTGACTTGGATTTGCCGGTGATCGCCTCAGTAAAGTAGTCGAAGGTTCCTGAATCCGCGCCGGCGCCAAAGAGTTTCAGCGGGCGATCCGGCCAGGCCGGATTGACCTGTTTCCAGTTCGTGATCTTGCCCTGTGCGGCTGGCTCCCACATGGTCTTCAACTCGGCCACGGTCAACGACTTGATCCAGTCGTTCTTGGGATTGATCACCACAGTCAGCGCATCATAGGCCACGGGGAGTTCCAAGTACTCGATGCCGGCCGCCTTGCACTCATCGATTTCCTTCTTCAGGATCGGACGCGAGGCATCTGAAATGTCGGTCTCGCCGCGGCAGAACTTCTTGAAGCCGCCGCCCGTGCCGGAAATGCCCACGGTGACGCGGACCGAATTCTTCTTCGATTTCTGAAACTCCTCGGCGACCGCTTCGGTGATCGGATAGACGGTCGAGGAGCCGTCAACCTTGACCAAGGCCTGGGCAAAAATGCTGGCCGAGGCAAAAGCACCGGCCACGAATGCGGCAATCTTCAGGGATTTCATCAACAGACTCCTTTTTGCAGTGCGAAATGGGAAGCTCGCAGTCTAGGGACCAATTGTTACAGCGCCGTGAAATCGCCCGCCAGGGAGATTGTTATTTCCCAGAGGGGCCACGAGCATTTAGCAGGGCACGGCTATGCTTGGCTGATGCGACCGATTTCCCTCCCTGTTTGCCGGCGCCCACCCGCTACTGGTCGGGCTGCGCTCCTCTCCGGCGTGCTACAGGTGGCGGTGCTGTTTCCTTTGGAGGCACTCCGTGGCCACAGAATCTGCGGCGCGGAACGGTCCTGACGGCCTTTTAGTCCTCTATCACGCTCCTTGTCTGATTTGCTGGAAATGGCAGGTAGACGTCTGCGCCGCCGTTCGGCGGCGTAGACAAGGGACTTTCAACTCACTTGGCGACGTAAACCGGCTTGCCCGAAGCGTCCTTGACATTGGCCCAGGTAGTGCGGATCAATTTGATCAGGCTTTCGGGCAAAGGCACATAGTCGAGATCCTCCGCCATCTTGTCTCCGTTCTTGTACGACCACTCAAAGAACTTGAGCACTTCAGCCCCTTGCGCCGGCTTGTCCTGCACCTTGTGCATCAGGATGAAGGTCGCGCCGGTGATCGGCCAGGCGTCCTTGCCGCCCTGTTCGGTGAGGATTTCGGCGAAGTTCGACTTGGTCCAGTCGGCTTGCACCGCAGCGGCCTTGAACGTCAGGTCGTCCGGGGCAACGAAGTTGCCGGATGCGTTCTTCATGACGGTATGGATCAATTTGTTCTGCTTGGCGTAGGCGTATTCAACGTAGCCGATGGAACCCGGCAGGCGCTGCACGAAGGCGGACACGCCCTCGTTGCCCTTGCCGCCGAGACCGATCGGCCACTGCACCGCCGTGCCCTCACCGACCTTCTGCTTCCACCTGGTGCTGACCTTGGACAGGTAGTTGGTGAAGATGAAGGTGGTGCCTGAGCCGTCCGCGCGGCGGACCACTCCAATGTCGGCGGCAGGCAGGGCCACGCCCGGATTGAGGTCGACGATAGCCTTGTCGTTCCACTTGGTGATCGTGCCCATGTAGATGTCCGCCAGCACCGGACCGGTCAGCTTGAGTTGGCCAGGCTTGACGTTGGTCAGGTTAACCACGGGCACCACGCCGCCAATCACGGTCGGGAACTGCATCAGGCCATCCTTGTCGAGGGCCTCGGGCTTCACGGGCATGTCGGAAGCGCCGAAATCAACGGTCTTGGCGGTGATCTGCTTGATGCCGCCACCGGAACCGATCGACTGGTAGTTAATCCTGTTTCCCGTTGCCTTCCGGTAGGCATCGGCCCACTTGGCGTAGATCGGAGCCGGAAAAGAGGCACCGGCACCGGTGATGTCAACCGCGCTGGCGGACGAGATGACCAGCAACGAGGCTGCGACAAGCCCTGCGTGCCTGAGGGTGCGAATCAGCATGGCATTACACCTTTGAAATGTTCGAACGGGCCGGAGAACCGGCGCTCGCATGGTGCAACCCACGCATTCTAGGCAGCGATTGTTACAGAACCATGAAACCACCCTCTTCGGCCAGAAATTCTTGTTCGCCCGCGCCGTCACACGCCTGAAACAGACCACCCCTATTCTTTGAGGATGTCACCGAAGTCATTGCTGGTTCGCCCGCGACTGCTGCTGGTCGGGCTGCACCTCCTGTCCGGCGTACTCCAGGTAGCGCTGCTATTCCCTCTGGCAGGGACTCAGTCGCGGCAGAACCTGCGGCGCATCTGGTCGCGCCAGTTGCTGACGCTGCTGGGCATCCGCGTCGAAGCCGTCGATCACGCCCTGACCGGCATCGAAGGCGGCCTGGTGGTCGGCAACCACATCTCCTTCATCGACATCTACGTCATCAACGCCCTGCTGCCCTGCGGCTTCGTCTCCAAGAGCGAAGTCGCGCACTGGCCCCTGATCGGCTGGCTGAGCCGCCACAACGACACCGTATTCATCGAGCGCGGCAGCCGCAAGGCCGCCCATCGCACCCACCACGCCATGCTGGCGGCACTTGGTGCAGGCCGCCGCGTGGCGATCTTCCCGGAAGGCACCACGACGGCCGGCGACAAGGTGCTGCCGTTCCACGCGGCTTTGTTCCAAAGCGCCATCGACGCCGCCGTGCCGGTGCATGCACTCGCGATCAGCTACCACGGCGCTGACGGCACCCGCTCAAGGGCGCCGGCCTACATCGGCGACACGAGCCTGGTGGAGTGCATGATCACCGTCATGCAGTCCGGCGGCCTGGTCGCGCGAATCAGGCTGGCACAGAGTCTTGCGCCGCCGCTGGCGAATCGCCGGGAGCTGGCCCAGCGCGCCCACCAGGCCGTGGCGACTGCGCTGTCGCGCGAGCCGGAACTTGCCCCGGCAGAACCGCTGCGCGACCTCGATCCAGCGAACAGAGAGGGAAAGCTTCGAAATAGCGGCGCGCAACCTCTCCGTAACGAAGCAGCAATCAGCCCGTAACGACCGGTTTCCAGAATGCAGGCGATCCCCGGCAGCCAACAGGAGAACGCCATGCAACAGCATCTGATCGAAAACACCACCGCCACCCAGCAGGGCGGCTACACCGTTGCACTGGCGCGCAGCGCGGAAGAAGTTCTTGAGGCGCAGCGCCTGCGCTACCGGGTCTTCGTCGAGGAACTCGGCGCCCGCATCCAGTCCCGCACGCCGGGGCACGACATCGACCTCTACGATCCCTTCTGCGACCACCTGATCGTCCGCGAAAGCCATGCCGATCGCATCGTCGGCACCTACCGCATCCTGTCGCCGGCCGCCTCGCGCCGCGTCGGCAACTACTACTCGGAAAACGAGTTCTACATCAACCGGCTGCAAAACCTGCGCAGCCGCATGGTGGAAGTCGGCCGCTCCTGCATCCATCCCGACTATCGCAGCGGCGGGGTCATCACACTGCTGTGGGCCGGCCTCGCCGAATACATGGTGCGCAACAACTACGAATACCTGATGGGCTGCGCCTCGATCGGCATGGCGGACGGCGGACACAATGCCGCCAACCTCTTCAGCCAGATCGACCCGGCCCACATGGCTCCGGCGGAATACCGCGTGTTCCCGCAGCATGGCCTGCCCTTCGAGCGGCTCGCCAACAACCAGCCGGCGCTGGTTCCGCCGCTGATCAAGGGCTATCTGCGCGTCGGCGCCTGGGTCTGCGGCGAGCCGGCGTGGGATCCCGACTTCAACACGGCCGACCTGCTGCTGCTGCTGCCGATGTCGCGCATGAATCCCCGCTACCTGCGGCACTTCGTCAAGCCCGCCGAATCCGTAAAGGCATGAGGGCTGCCACGGTCGCTCCGGATCAGGGCATGCCCGGCGACGCGCCTCACCCTGCCCGTCCCCACGGCCGCCATGACGCTCGCCCGTTGCATGTGCTCAAGCTGAGCGACGTCTACTTTCCGCGCATCAACGGCGTCTCGACCTCGATCCAGACCTTCCGTGGCGACCTGGCCCGTCAAGGCGTGCGCGTCACGGTGGTGGCACCGCACTATCCGGGCGCCGACAGCGAAAGCGACTTGGCGGCGGATATCGTCCGCCTGCCCTCGCGGGCAGTGCCGCTGGACCCGGAGGACCGTTTGATGCAGTGGAGTTTCCTCGCCGACCTGGATCGCCTTCTGGCCGCCGCCGAATTTGACCTGGTGCATGTCCAGACCCCGTTCGCCGCTCACTACGCCGGCCTGCGCCTGGCGCGGGCGCGGGGAATTCCCTGCATCGCCACCTATCACACGCATTTCGAGGAATACCTGTCCCACTACATCCGCTTCCTGCCCCAGGCCACCTTGCGTTTCGCGGCCCGCTGGCTGGCACGGCACCAGTGCAATGCGCTCGATGCCATCGTCGTGCCGTCGCAGCCGATGGCCGCCACCTTGCGCGACTACGGCATCGGCGCCCCGCTGCACGTGATTCCCACCGGGCTGCCGGAGAGCCAGTTCCGACGCGGCGACGGCAAACGCTTTCGCCAGAACTGGGGCATTGCGCCGGAGCGCAAGGTGGCACTCTTCGTCGGCCGCGCCGCCTTTGAAAAGAACATCGGCTTCCTGCTCGACATGATCGCCCTGGCTCGCCGGCAGCGGCCGGACCTGATGCTGGTGATTGCCGGCGAAGGCCCGGCGCTGCAGGCCTTGCAGCGTCAGGCCGGGGCCCTGCGCCTGGATGAAAACGTCCGCTTCGTCGGCTACCTGCCGCGCGAAGGCAGCTTGCGCGACTGTTACGCCGCGGCCGACGTGTTCACCTTCGCCTCGCAGACCGAGACCCAGGGCCTGGTGCTGCTGGAAGCCATGGCGATCGGCCTGCCGGTGCTGGCCATCCCGGCACTGGGAGCGGCGGAGATCATCGCTCCGCGGCGCGGCGCCGTCGCGGCTGCCGACACGCCGGACGCGTTTGCCGCGCAACTGGTGGCACTGCTCGACCGACCGGCGACCCTGGCCGCGATGGCGGACGAAGGCATCGCCTTCGCCCGCGAATGGGACGCTGCGACGCAGGGCGCGCGGCTTGCCGCGCTCTACCGCCAAATCACGCGCGCGCCGGTCGCAGTCGACTGCAGTCTGCGCCTGGCCGCCGGCCAATGAATACCGAACCAGCCGCCGAAGAAAGTCCCTTCAAGGGCCAAACCGGCTTGCGCCGCATCTGGAATGCCTTCAGCTATTCGCTGGCCGGCCTGCGCGCCGCCTATCGCAACGAAGACGCCTTTCGCCAGGAGAGCCTGCTGGCGGCCCTGCTGATTCCCATCGCGGTGGCGCTTCCGCTACCTGGCACGGCCCGGGCGCTGATGATCGGCAGCGTGCTGCTGGTCCTTATCGTCGAACTGCTCAACTCCGCCATCGAGGCTGCCGTCGACCGCATTTCGCTGGACCGGCACCGGCTCTCCAAACGCGCCAAGGACATCGGCAGCGCGGCGGTGCTGATCGCGCTGATCAATGTGCTCTGCACCTGGTCGCTGGTGCTGATTACCTGAGCACGCCATGACAGCGCCCCTGCATGTCGCGATCGTCACCGAGACCTACCCGCCGGAAGTCAATGGCGTCGCGATGACGCTGGGCCGCATGGTGCAGGGCCTGCTGGCGCGCGGGCATCGCGTCAGCCTGACCCGGCCGCGCCAGGATGCGCAGGACGCGCCCGCCGCCTCGGCGCTGCATTCGACGGTGTTGGCGCGCGGCCTGCCGATTCCAGGCTACGCCGGCCTGAAATTCGGCCTGCCGGCAAAATGGCTGCTGCGCCGCCAGTGGCGCGCCGACCGACCCGACGTTGTGCAGGTCGTCACCGAGGGACCGCTGGGCGCCTCGGCCGTCGGTGCGGCGCGCGAACTCGACATCCCGGTGGTCTCCGAGTTCCACACCAATTTTCACTCCTACAGCCGGCACTATGGCCTTGGCTGGCTCGAAGGCCTGGTCGCCGCCCACTTGCGGCGCCTGCACAACCGCAGCCGGATGACGCTGGTTCCCTCGCAAGAACTCGGCGCCGACCTGCTGCGCCGCGGCTATCGCAACATTCGCGTGGTCGCCCGCGGCGTCGACACCGGGTTGTTCAACCCGGCACGTCGCAGCGCCGCGTTGCGCGCCGCCTGGAAGGTCGGCGACAGCGACCTCGTGGTGGCGAACGTCGGCCGCCTGGCGCCGGAAAAGAACCTGCCGCTGCTGCTGGCGACCTTCGCCGCGATCCGCCGCCACGCCCCGACGGCGCGCCTGTTGCTGGTCGGCGACGGCCCGTCGCGGCGGCGCCTGGCCCAGAGTCATCCCGATTGCATCTTTGCCGGCATGCGCCATGGCGAGGACCTCGCCGCCCACTACGCCTCTGCCGACCTGTTCCTGTTTCCGAGCATGACCGAAACCTGGGGCAACGTGACGCTGGAGGCGCTGGCCAGCGGCCTGCCGGTGGTGGGCTATCGCATGGCGGCCGCAGCCGAGCTGATACGCCACGGCGACAACGGCATGCTGGCCGAGCCGGGCGCCAGCGACCAGTTCGTGCGCGCCGCGCTCGATCTCGTCACCCGTCCCGGCGCCCTGCGTCGCGCCGGCGTGGCCTCGCCACAGAGCGTCGCCGCACTCGACTGGGAGATCATCCATGACCGCCTGGTGGAAGTCCTGCGCGAAGCCATCGCCGGACCCGAGGTCCCGCAGTCAAACGAATCGCTCTACGGCTTCGTGCAATGAACGTCCGCTCGATCTTCATCTCCGACGTCCATCTCGGCACCCGGGGCTGCCAGGCTGAGCGCCTGCTGGACTTCCTGAAGGACTACGAAAGCGAGAACCTGTTCCTGGTCGGCGACATCATCGACTTCTGGTCGATGAATCGCGGCATCCACTGGACCCCGGCACAGAACACCGTGGTGCAAAAAATCCTGCGCCGCGCCCGGCACGGCCAGCAGGTGATGCTGATCCCCGGCAACCATGACGAGGCGATGCGCGAGTACGACGGCGTTTCGTTCGGCGACATCCTGGTCAGGCGCGAGCACATCCACGTCGCCGCCGACGGCCGCCGCTACCTGCTGCTGCACGGCGACGAGTTCGACCAGGTGACGCGCTATCACCGCTGGCTGGCGGTCCTCGGCGATGTCGGCTACAACCTGCTGGTGCGCCTGAATGCCTCGCTGTCGCGGCTGCGCCGCCTGTTGCGCCGCCCCGGCTACTGGTCGCTGTCGGGCTATGCAAAGAGCCGCGTCAAGCGCGCCGTTTCATTCATCTTCGACTTCGAGGATTCCGTGATCCGCGCCGTCCGCGAGCGCGGGCTGGACGGCGTGATCTGCGGCCACATCCACAGCGCCGCCCTGCGCCATGTCGGCGACGTGGTCTATGTCAATTGCGGCGACTGGGTGGATAGCTGCACGGCGATTGTCGAGCACCACGACGGCCGGCTGGAACTGGTCCTCGCCTGGCAGCCTGTCGCAGCCGCGGCAAGCATGCCCATCGCGCCACTGCCCGCCGCCGTTACCTGCCCGCGCAGCGGACTTCCAGGTACGCAAGGCGCGCCGGCGCCGACATTCGCCGACCTGCCGCACCCCACCATCGACGCCGGCGGCAGTGTAATACAACTGTAATAATCTTTGGCCGGCTCGGGCGCTACACTCCCCAGTTGTCTCCTACCGGCATCAACCCGATGGCCCAGCAAATCGCCCTGAAGCTCGCCGTCGCCGAGGATCGCCACGGCGCCGTGCTGCGGCATCCTGCCCTGGCGGCGGCGACGCTGCGCGAGCAACATCACCTGGTCAGCATCTACTACGACACCGGGCGCATGGCCCTGCGTCGCGCCGGCATCCTGCTTCGGCTGCGCAAGCACGGCGCGTCGTGGCAGCAGACGGTCAAGCGCCAGGAGCAATCGCAAGGCGGACTGACGCAGCGGCCGGAGTGGGAGACGCCCTATCTCAACCACTTCGATTTTTCCGGCATCGACAATGCCGAACTGCGCGACTGGCTGCAACGCGACAAGATCGCCGGCCGCCTCGCCGCGGCCTTTGAAACCAATGTGCGGCGCACCGTCTGGCAACTCGATCCGGGCCCGAACACCCGCCTGCTGGTCAAGCTCGACCGCGGCTGGATCGCCTCCGGCGGCCGCCGCGACACGATTTCGGAGATCGAGTTGCAACTGCTGGCGGGCGACATCGACAGCCTCTACGCCCTTGCCCTGGAACTGGCGCAGCACCTGGCCCTGCCGCCGCTGTTGCTGTCGAAGGCCGAGCGCGGCTACCGGCTGTTCCTCGACACGCCGTCCGGCCCGGTGAAGGCCGGTGGCGTGCCGATCGACGCCGCAGACACGCCGCTTGCGGCATTCCGCCTGATCGCCCAGGACTGCCTCGCGCATCTGCAACTCAACCACGACGGCGCGGCGCGCAGCGACGACCCCGAATACGTGCATCAGATGCGGGTCGCAACGCGGCGCCTGCGCGCGGCGCTGCGCATGTTCCGCCCGGTGCTGCCGGCCGGTTTCGCCGAACACCTGGTGCCGCCCATGCGCGACCTGATGCGTGCGCTGGGCCAGGCCCGCGACCTCGACGTGCTGATGGCGGAGATCGTTGCCCCGGTGGCCGACGCCCTGCCCGACGAGCCGCGCCTGACGGATTTGGCCGGCGCCATCACCAACCGGCTCTACGCCGCCCGCGCCAACATCCGCCAGGTGCTGCGACAGCCCGGCTACGGCCAGTTGCTGCTGACCGCCGGCAGCCTGTTGCAGCGCGCGCCCTTCATCGAGCCGCCCGCGGCCGCCGACGCGGCGACGTCGCTGTTGCAGTTCGCCGACCGCCGCCTGCGCCGCCTGCTGAAGAAAATCCTCGAGCTGGCCGATGCCGCCCGCATCGACTATCCGCCCTCGCTGCACGAACTGCGCATCGGCATCAAGCGCCTGCGCTATGCCATCGAGTTCTTCGACCCGATGCTGCCCGGCAAATCCGGCGCCGCCGCGGTCAAGCGGCTGGCCGGCCTCCAGGATGAGCTGGGCCAGCTCAACGATCTCGCCAGCGCCGGCACCCTGCTGATGGTCTGCGCCGGCCACGACCCGCATCTGCGCGAAGCCGTGACACTGATCGGCGGCTGGCACGGACCGCGTCATGCCGACCTGCTCGCCGACATCCCCAACAAGCTGAAGCTGATTCGCGGCCTCAAGCTGCCGCGACTGGGCGAAGCCGCGGACTAGCCTCGCCGGACTAAGCGCCGCCCGGCCAGCGGAACGCCCATCATCCTGCGGTTCCGGGGCCCTCAAGCCAGAATTTGATCCGGGCCAGCACCCACGCTGCATCGTCGAGCGGCAGGTCATGGCCCGCCTGCGGATGGACGTCGACCACGGGGTCCCACTGCGCGGCCAGTTGCAGCGAGCAGCGCGGATCGACCAGTGCATCCCGTGCGCCGGCAAGCAGCAGCAATCGCTTGAACGGCTGCCTGGCTGGCGCCCGGTAACGCGCCGCTGCCACAAGCTGCTTCAGGGCATTGCGCCGCGACACGGGGTTTTCGTGCCGCCATTGCAGCCATTGCGCGATCACGGCCGCCGGGTCCGCGACGCACCGCGTGGTCATTTCCAGAATCGCGGTTTCGATGTCCCTGTCGGTCGCGTTGGCGCCAAACAGGCGCAGCAGGCGCAGGTAGTTGGCCGGCCGCAGGCGCCGGTAGAAGGGGCTGAACGGTCGAAGGCTGGTGCTGATCAGCACCGCTGCGTCGATGTCGCCCGGATGGCGTTGCGCCCAGGCGACGGCCACCATGGCGCCGAGCGACATGGCCAGCACGCGGCACGGCGCCACGACGCCGATGCGGGCAAGTTCGGCGTGGCAGCAGTCCGCCATGGCTTCGACGCTGCGCGGACTCTCCATGCCATTCAGCTTGCCGTTGCCCGGCAGATCGACACAAATCACTTGCGCACCACCCAGGGCTTCGCCGAGACCTTGCGGAAAATCGCCCCAGTGGCGCGATTCCCGCGTCAGTCCGCGCAGCAGCACCCAGGTTGCGCTATCGGTCACGGCGGCAGGCCTCCGTACCAGCGCTGCATGGCCCGCTGCCGGTGCAGTTCGCGCGCCTCGCCGACGGGCCGCCACAGCGCGTGGCCGCTGGCCGCCCGGGTCATGAAATCCAGCCAGGCCAGATGCCGGCGCAACACCCGCTGGCGGCGGTGCTCGATCAGCGGATTGAATATTCCATGCCGCGAAAACAGTTGCCGCGGGTTCTTCCTGACCCACAGCCAGGAGCCCATTTCGAGCGTCAGCGGCAGGAACACGCGATCGGCCTGCTCCAGCGCGCGCAGGTAGAGGTAGTCCCACAGGTCGCCGTGCGCCAGGTATTGCCGGCTCTGCGGCTCGAACACGTAGCGATGATGACTGTGCGTCTGGTCGAGAATCTCCAGCAGCGCATGCATTTCCGCCAGATGGGGAATCGGCAGCGCGGTGTGGGCGTAGGGAAACCAGATCCGGTCGTTGACGCCGAAGCCGGAATGGCAATCGATGACCATGCTGAAGCGATGGCCGAGCAACTCGTCGTCCACCAGCTGGCATACGGCGGCTGTCTCGGCTTCCAGCGGCGCATCGACGGCGCCGCGATACCAGGGCAGGCGCGGCGACAAGCGGTGTCCGCCGATCAGGAAGGGCACCCTTTCCCGAGCTTCCAGCGGGGCATTGCGCATCAGGTCGACGCCATTCGGATTGGCGCGCGTGCGCTGCCACATGCCACCGGGATTGACCGCGGGGACGAACACCAGCCGGACCTGCTCCAACTGGCGATGCAGCGTGGTGTCCCAGCGCAGCCGGCTGACGATGCTTTCCAGAAAGGCGATGACCACCTGCGCGCCGATGGTTTCCAGGCCATGGACGCCGCCGAAGATGCCGATGGCCGGCACGGCTGGATCCGGGTTGCCCAGCGCGATGGCGCGCAACGGCAGCCGCCCGGCGCCGCAGTCGATCTCGCAAAGGGTTCGCGACTCGACGCCGGAGCCGCCGGAGCCGCCGGCAGCAATGATCCGCTCCACTTCGTCGAGTTCGTGAATGCCCGTCTGCGTCACCCTGGCCCCTGCGCACGCGGGATGCGTGCCGGCCAGAGGATAACGCAAGGACCGGCGGATTGTTGCGGCCTGGTCGACGTCGACACGAAGTGTCATGCAGGTGAAAACTTGCTGCAACACAGGGCGGTTATCTTGGCGTTGTGTGCCGCAACCAACGAGGGGAACCTGCCATGCAAACCCTGATCGACCGATTCTTCAGCGACATCGACCGGCTGTTCGACGACCAATGGATGGTGCTCTGGCTGCTGGACGACTTCTGAGCCGGGACCCGGACTTGATCCAGCATCAGCACACGGAAGCTTGCCGAACAGCATGATGCGCCGGCTTGTCGCCCATCCCGCACTGGCCCTGGGCAGCACCCTGCTCTGGGGCGCCATCGAGTTGCTGGCCCTGCTGCGTTCGCGCTATAGCGCGCACGGCGGCCCGCGCCGGGGCTAGAACTGACACCGCGTCAACGGCAGCGCCGGGGCCGACACCCTGGACATCCTGCATATAGAGGCCAAGACAACATGAACATGACCAATCAGGTGGAACAGATCGCCGCGGACAGCGGTTCGCAAAGCGCGGCGCTGCGGCGACTGATGGACGGTCGCGGCCTGCACGCGGTCTACCAACCCATTCTCGACGTTCGCCAGGGGCGACATTTCGCCTGCGAGGCCTTGATCCGCGGCCCGGCTGAATCGGCGCTGCATATGCCGGGCGCCTTGTTCGCGGCGGCGGCTGCGGCACAATGCACGCACGAACTCGAATGGCTGGCGGTGGAGACCGCAATGCTGCAGTTCGCCGAACAGCATTGCGCGCTGCGGTTGTTCGTGAACATGAGCATCGGCTGTCTGTACGCCAGCCGCAAACGCCTGACGGCGATTCGTCGCGATCTGCTGCGGATCGGCGTGCCGCCGTCGCGGATTGTCATCGAGCTCACCGAAAACGAGTCGGTAACCGATTTTTCCGACCTGCAGGAAGTCTTGCAGGATTTTCGCCGCACCGGCATCCAGATCGCCATGGACGACATGGGCGAAGGATTCTCCAATCTGCGCATGTGGTCCGAGGTACGGCCGGAGTTCGTCAAGATCGACCGCCACTTTGTCTGCGGCATCGATACGGATCCGCTCAAGCTGCACTTCGTTCGCGCCATGCACGAGATCGCCGACGCCTGCGGCAGCGCCCTGATTGCCGAGGGAGTGGAAACTCCCGGGCAACTGGCGGTGCTGCGCGACCTCGGGATTCCCTATCTGCAGGGCTTTGGCATCGCGCGACCCGAGCGCGCCGTTGCCACCGCGCAGCCCGGCGTTCCGCTGGCGGTAAACGACAGCATACTTGTTCTGCCTTCGCGCCCGCGGCCGGAACGCGGGATGCCGCGTATCGACCAACTCCTGCACGAGGCGCCGTTCGTGTCCCCGCAGACCGACAACGACGCCGTCTACCGCATCTTCGAGCAGCAGCCGGCGCTTTGCATCGTGCCGGTCGTCGCCAACGGCCAGCCGCTGGGGATAATCACCCGCAGTTCACTGATCGACCGGTTTGCCCGTCCGTATCGTCGCGAGCTCTACGGCAAACGTCCCTGCACGATGATCATGGACCCGCCCCTGCTGTTCGACGAGGCGCAGAGCGTGCAGCAAGTGGCGCAGACCATCGGCAGCCTGCGCGGCGCGCAAGCCTGCGATACCTTTGTCATCACCGGGCAGGGCCGCTACCGCGGCCTCGGCTTCCTGCGGGAACTGATGACCATCATCACCGACATGCAGATTCGCGCCGCGCGCTACGCCAATCCCCTGACCCAGCTTCCCGGCAACGTGCCGATCAACGAGCAGATGGAGCGCCTGATCGACGCAGAACACGACTTCGTCGCCGCCTACTGCGATCTCGACCATTTCAAACCCTACAACGATGCCTATGGCTACCGGCGCGGCGACCAGATGATCCAGCAGCTCGGTGCACTCCTTGCCGAAGCGGCGGCCGATCACGAGGATTTCGTCGGTCATGTCGGCGGCGACGACTTCATCGTGCTGATGCAAAGCCGCGACTGGGAAGCGCGACTGCAACGCGTGATCGACGAGTTCGACGCCGGGCTGTCGCAGCATGTGTCCGCGGAGCACTTCGTGGCGGGCGGCTATTGCGGCGAGGACCGGCGGGGACAGGAAGTCTTCCACCCGATACCGGCGCTGTCGATCGGTTGCGTGATGCTGCGACCCGGTGCCTGCACCAGCCACCATGAGGTTTCCGCCGCGCTGAGCACGGCGAAGAAGCAGGCCAAGCGCATCCCCGGCAGCGTGCTGTTCGTCGAGCGCCGCCAGAACCACGCCAGCGCCGGCGCGCCGGATACCCGCCCGGGCCACGGCGCCGTGCCGCCAGCGCCGACTCTTGCGGCGTCCCTGACCCCTTGCGCCGCATAGCGATCCCTCCCTCCCGTCGCCGTCGTCATGCCCTTGTCACACAGAGGGCGTAGCCTCCCGGCCTCACTCACGCGGAGGATGATGTGGATCTGATACTGTGGCGTCATGCCGAGGCGCAGGAAGCCGACGGCCCGGTCGCCGATGGCGACCGGGAACTTACCGCACGAGGGCTGCGCCACGCAGAGCAGGTGGCCGCGTGGTTGCGCGCCCAGCGGCTGTCCAAGGTCGCGGTGCTGTCGAGTCCCGCCAAGCGGGCCTTGCAAACCGCGCAGGTGCTCGGTCTGCCGGTCAAGGTAAAGAAGCAGCTCGGCATCGGCGCCAGCATCCCCGACCTGCTCGGCGCCGCGGACTGGCCGGACCATCCCGGCGCGATCATCCTGGTCAGCCATCAGCCGGCGCTGGGGCGGCTCGCCTCTCTGTTGCTGGCCGGCACGGAAGCCGACTGGACCATCAAGAAGGCGGGGGTCTGGTGGTTCAGCAACCGCGTGCGCCATGACGAAACCCAGACCATACTGCGCGCCGTGCACAACCCGTAACTTCCCCTCGCGCTTCGCGACCAGTCACCGCCGCACGGTCTCGCGGCTGCTAGCCGAAGGCCTGCCGCACCGCTGCGGCGATTGCCTCGGCTTGCTCCAATACCACGGCCGCTTCGCGCCCTTCCACCATCACCCGCAGCACGGGCTCGGTGCCCGAAGGACGCAGCAATACCCGCCCGCCGCCATCGAGCGTCGCCTCGGCTGTTCTCACCGCCGCGCGGATACCGCCGTCGGCCGCCCAATCGAAACCGGCGGGCATTCTTACGTTGATCAGCTTCTGCGGATACAGCGTCATGTCGGCGCAGGCTTCCGCCAGGGTTTCACTTGTCCCGCGCAGCGCCGCCAGCACCTGCAACGCGGCGATGATGCCGTCCCCGGTGGTGTGGCGGTCGAGGCAGATGATGTGCCCGGAGTTCTCGCCGCCGAACAGCCAGCCCTTTTCCTGCATCATTTCGAGCACGTAACGATCGCCGACCTTGGCACGGGCGAGGGCGATGCCCAGCCGCGTCAGCGCGTGTTCGAAGCCGAGGTTGCTCATCAGCGTGCCCGCCACGCCGGGGACGGGCTGACCGCGTGCGCGGTGGCGGGCGATGATGTAGAGCAGTTGGTCGCCGTCGTAGAGCGTGCCCGCCGCATCGACCATGACCAGCCGGTCGCCGTCGCCGTCGAGCGCGACACCGCAGTCGGCGCGGCTTTCGAGCACGGTGCGGCGCAGCGCTTCGGGCGCCGTGGCGCCGACGTTCTGGTTGATGTTCAAGCCGTTCGGCGTATCGCCGACGCCGACTGTCTCGGCGCCGAGTTCATGGAAGACGCTCGGCGCGACGTGATAGGCCGCGCCGTTGGCGCTGTCCACCACGATCTTGAGGCCGCGCAGGTCGAGATCGTTGGGGAAGGTGCTCTTGCAGAATTCGATGTAGCGCCCGGCGGCGTCATCGACACGGCGGGCCTTGCCTAGTCTGGCCGATTCCCTGCAAACCATCGGCTGCTCGAGGCACGCCTCGATGTCCCGTTCCACCGCGTCCGGCAGCTTGGCTCCCTGCGCCGAAAAGAACTTGATGCCGTTGTCGTCGTAGGGATTGTGCGAGGCGGAAATCACCACGCCCGCCTGCAGGCGCAGGGCGCGCGTAAGGTAGGCGACGGCCGGCGTCGGCATCGGCCCGCACAGCATCACGTCCACACCCGCCGCTGAAAACCCGGCTTCCAGCGCGGCTTCCAGCATGTAGCCGGAAATCCGCGTGTCCTTGCCGATCAGTACCGCGGGCCGCTCATGCGTCCTCGCTCCGTCGCGTCCGACCAGGGCGGAACCCGCCGCAAAACCCAGGCGCATCATGAAATCCGGCGTGATCGGCGCCTGCCCGACACGGCCCCGGATGCCGTCGGTGCCGAAATATTTGCGTCCCATTCAGTAGTCCTCCACAGCTTGCAGGACGGCCAGCGCATCGCGCGTGGCCGCAACGTCATGTACGCGCACAATGCGTGCGCCGCGCAGGACCGCCAGCACATGCGCGGCGACCCCGGCGTGGATGCGTTCAGGCGCCGTGCGCCCGGTGATCAAGCCCAGCATCGACTTGCGCGAAAGGCCGACCATCAGGGGCAGGCCCGGTACCACCAGTTCGCCGAGGCGGCGCAACAGCGCGAGGTTGTGTTCCAGCGTCTTGCCGAAGCCGAACCCCGGGTCGACCGCGATGCGGCTCAGGGCAATGCCGGCCGTTTCGGCCGCCGCCACGCGCTCGGCGAGAAACCCGGCAACCTCGGCGACGACATCGGCGTAGTGCGGGTCACGTTGCATGCTGTCCGGCTCCCCCTGCATGTGCATCAGGCAAACCGCGGCCTGGCTGGCGGCGACGCTCTCCATGGCACCGGCGGCACGCAGCGCATTGATGTCGTTGATCATGTCGGCGCCGGCCGCCAGTGCAACGCGCATCACCTCCGGCTTGACGGTGTCGATCGACAGCGGCGCGCCGCAGTCGCGCAGCGCTTCGAGCACCGGCAGCAGGCGATCGATTTCCTGCTGCGCCGGTACCGGCCGCGCCCCCGGCCGCGAGGATTCCGCGCCGATGTCGAGAATACGGGCGCCCTCCTCGACCATGCGCCGGCCCCGGGCAATGGCGGCCTCCGGATTGCCGTGCAGGCCGTCCCCGGAAAAGGAATCGTCTGACAGGTTGACGATGCCCATGATCAGCGGGCGTCCGGCATCGAGGACAAAGCGGCCGCAGTGAAAATGCTGGGTCATGAAAAAAGCGGGCCGCCGAATCGGCAAGTCTTCGGCGGCCCGGGTGAGCTGCGCTGATGGTCAGGCCGGCGCCGGCGCGGTCGGCTCGGGGCCTGGAGTGCTGTCGGCCCTGGGCGCCGGCGGCGCGCTGGAAGGCTTGGGCGGACGCGGCGGCAGGCCGGCCATGATGTCGTTGATCTGGTCGGCGTCGATGGTTTCCAGTTCGAGCAGCGCGGCGGTCATGGCCTCGACCTTGTCGCGGTTGTCTTCCAGAAGCCGGCGCGCGCGCGCGTACTGCTCGTCGAGAATGCGGCGAACCTCGTTGTCCACCTTCTGCATGGTGTTTTCCGAGACGTTCCTGTGCGTGGTGACGGAACGCCCGAGGAAGATCTCGCCTTCCTCTTCGCCGTACACCATGATCCCCATGCTCTCCGACATGCCCCACTGGGTCACCATGCGCCGCGCGAGATCCGTGGCGCGCTGAAAATCGTTGGAGGCGCCGGTGGTCATCTGCTGCATGAACAGCTCTTCGGCAATCCGCCCGCCGAAGAGGACCGTGATGGTGCTGAGCAGACGCTCGCGATCCTGGCTGTAGCGTTCCTGGTCGGGCAACTGCATGGTCAAACCCAGCGCACGGCCGCGCGGAATGATGGTCACCTTGTGCACCGGATCGGTCTTGGGCAGCAGTTTGGCCACCACGGCGTGGCCGGATTCGTGATAGGCGGTGTTCTTGCGCTCCTCTTCGGGCATGACCATCGAGCGGCGCTCGGCGCCCATCATGATCTTGTCCTTGGCGCGCTCGAAATCTTCCATGTCAACCAGGCGCTTGTTGCTGCGCGCGGCGAACAGCGCCGCCTCGTTGACCAGGTTGGCCAGGTCAGCGCCGGAAAACCCCGGGCAGCCGCGGGCCAGGATCGACGCATCGATGTCCGGCGCCACCGGCACCTTGCGCATATGCACTTTGAGGATCTGCTCGCGGCCGCGAATGTCCGGCAGCGGCACCACCACCTGGCGGTCGAAACGACCGGGGCGCAGCAGCGCCGGATCGAGCACGTCGGGGCGGTTGGTGGCCGCCACCACGATCACGCCCACCGAGGGCTCGAAGCCGTCCATCTCGACCAGCATCTGGTTCAGGGTCTGTTCGCGCTCGTCGTTGCCGCCGCCGAGGCCGGCGCCGCGCTGGCGGCCAACCGCGTCGAGCTCGTCGATGAAGATGATGCACGGCGACTGCTTCTTGGCCTGCTCGAACATGTCGCGCACGCGCGCCGCGCCGACGCCGACGAACATCTCGACGAAATCGGAGCCGGAAATCGAGAAGAAAGGCACCTTGGCCTCGCCCGCGATCGCCTTGGCCAGCAGCGTCTTGCCGGTGCCCGGCGAACCTACCAGCAGCACGCCGCGCGGAATGCGGCCGCCGAGTTTCTGGAACTTCGACGGATCCTTGAGGAAGTCGACCATTTCGTAGACTTCTTCCTTGGCTTCGTCGCAACCGGCCACATCGGCAAAAGTGATGGTGTTGGAGGATTCATCCATCATCCGCGCCCGGCTCTTGCCGAAGGAGAACGCGCCGCCCTTGCCGCCGCCCTGCATCTGGCGCATGAAGAACACCCAGACGCCGATCAGGAGCAGCATCGGGAACCACGAGACGAAAATGCTGGTCAGGAAGGACTGCTCCTCCTCGGGCTTGGCAACCACCTTGACGTTGTTCTTCAGGAGGTCGGAGACCATCCACAGGTCCGGCGGCGCATAAGTGGTGATCTTCTTGCCCTCGGCCGTGGTGGCTTCCAGCGTACGGCCCTGGATCACCACCTTGGTGATGCGGCCCTGCTTCACTTCTTCGAGGAACTGGGAGTACTCGAGTGAGCCGAGCACGGCCTGGCGGTTGTTGAACTGGTTGAACACCGTCATCAGGACAATGCCGATCACCAGCCAGATCGCCATGTTTTTGAACATGTTATTCAAGGTGACGCCTCTCTTTCCCTCGGTGGGAACTGCATATCAGATCATTCTAATGCCGATTGCAAGGCCCTGCAAACCGCTACGGCCGGCCATTATGGCCGAAGGGCGGGATCCTGCCTGCTCGGAGTCGCCCGCTTGCCCCTCGCCAGCAAGTAGATCTCGGCGCTGCGATTGCGCGAGGCCGCCGGTTTTCTCATCTGCAAGGCCTTGAACTGCCGCTGCAAGGCGCTGCGCAACTCCATGAAGCCATCGCCCTGGAACACTTTGACCAGCATGTCGCCTCCAGGTTTCAGATGCAACTGGCAAAACTCCAGGGTCAGTTCGGCCAGCAGCATCACGCGCGCCTGATCGACCATCCCGATGCCCGACATATTGGGGGCCATGTCCGACAATACAAGGTCGACCTGGCGACCGCCGAGGGTAGCGGTCAGCGCCCGCAGCACCGCGTCTTGGCGAAAGTCTCCCTGGATGAACTCGACGCCATGCAAGGGCTCCATCGGCAGCAGGTCGAGCGCGACCAGTCGCCCGCCGGGCGCCACCCGCCTGGCCGCCACCTGCGACCAACTGCCTGGCGCGGAACCGAGGTCGACCACGGTCATGCCCGGCCTCAACAGCTTGTCCCTGTCGTCGATTTCCGTCAGCTTGAACGCGGCGCGGGAGCGCCAGCCCTCGGCCCTGGCGCGCTGCACCCAGGCATCATTGACGTGCTCGGTGATCCAGGCCTTGGTGGTCTTGTTCTTCTTGATCTTGCTGTCGATCTTCCCGCTCACGCTACAATCCCGCCATGATTGCAAGCACCACCCAACCGAGTTCCGCCCAACGCCGCGCCCTGCGGGCCGCCGCGCACCATCTGAATCCGGTCGTCTCGATCAGCCAGAAAGGCCTGACACCATCCGTCCTGGCAGAAATCGACCGTTGCCTCACCGCCCATGAACTGATCAAGCTGCGACTCTACGGCATCGAACGCGAACACCGCGAGGCGCTGTTCGGCGAGGTTTGCACCGCCCTGACTTGCCATGTCGTGCAGCACATCGGCAACCTGGTCGTGCTCTGGCGCGAACGCCCAAAGGATGCCGCCATACCGGAATTCCCCCAGGGACGCACCGCGCCGGCCTCGGCGAAACGCCGGGACCCCGCGCCGGCGACCAAGAAGCAGGCGGCTGCCCGCCTCGAAGCTCGCAGCCGCAAGCGCTGAATTATCTGCCCCTGCCCCGTTCCTGGAGTATCACCAGCGCGATGCCCAGCAGGCTTTGCACGAGGTAAAGCCCGCGCGACACGCCGTGCCAGGTGGCGAAGCGATCGCGCATGACGCTTTCCATGACCCGGCGCGGCAAGGCGTCCGCCTGCAGTTGCTCCAAGATCGGCTGCACGCCAAAGTGCCCGGCGGCGGTCAGTGCCAGCATCAGCAACACGATCCAGAACACTGCGGACTTGATCGCCCGCCAGCCCTTGGCGAACATCACAAACAGCAGCAGATAAGTTCCGCAGCCGAAGCCGACCAGCGCCGTGACGGAGAACATCTCGCCCGCCAGCCCGCCGGCCACGCCGCGATCCGCAAGCTGGGTGAACAACACAGGCGCGGCGATCAGGCCGATCGCCAGCAGACTGCCCACCCAGACGACAACCGCGATGCTGTAGAGCGCGGACGCCAGCTTGCCCATGTCAAATGTATTTGACGTCGAGAATCTCGTACTCGCGCCGCCCACCAGGCGTCTGCACCTCGGCAACATCGCCGGCAAACTTGCCGATCAGGGCCCGCGCGACCGGGGAGTTCAGCGAAATCATGCCGGACTTGATGTCGGCTTCGTCATCGCCGACGATCTGGTAGCTCACCACCGCGCCGCTGTCCATGTCTTCCAGTTCGACCGTGGCGCCGAAAACCACGCGGCCGTCGGCATCTAGCGACGCCGGATCGATGATCTGCGCGTTGCCGAGCTTGCCCTCGACTTCCTTCAGGCGGCCTTCGATGAACCCCTGCCTTTCCTTGGCGGCATCGTACTCGGCGTTCTCCGACAAGTCGCCGTGGGAGCGCGCCTCGGCGATGGCGGCAATCACCGCCGGACGATCGACGGTCTTCAGGCGCTGCAACTCCTTGCGCAGCAACTCCGCGCCGCGCAGGGTAATCGGGAATTTTCCGCTCATGCCGTGGTTCCGGTGACTGGATCGAGTTCGGCGTGCAAGGCCTGCAGAGAATAGGTCTCAAGACCTGCGTGGCGCATGCCGGCGCACGCGGCACGGGCGCCCTCGATGGTGGTAAACAACGTTACCTTGCCACTCAGCGCGGAAGTGCGGATCGAGCGCGAATCGGCAATCGCGGTGCGCTTCTCATCGACAGTGTTGACGATCAGCACGATTTCCCCGTTCTTGATCATATCGACGATGTGCGGCCGCCCTTCGGTGACCTTGTTCACCATCTCGACCGGGATGCCTGCGGCTTCGATCGCCCCTCCCGTGCCGCGGGTGGCAACCAGCGCAAAGCCAAGCTCGTGCAGTTCGCGCGCGACATCGACAGCCTTCGGCCGGTCCGCCGGCTTGACGCTGACGAAGACCCTGCCGGCGCTCGGCAGCCGCGTCCCGGCGGCGAGCTGCGACTTGACAAAGGCCTCGCCGAAACTGCGACCGACGCCCATCACCTCGCCCGTGGATTTCATCTCGGGACCGAGGATGGTATCGACGCCGGGGAACTTGATGAACGGAAATACCGCTTCCTTCACCGAGTAATACGGCGGGATGATTTCGCGCGTGACGCCCTGGTCGCGCAGGCTGCGCCCCGCCATGCAGCGCGCTGCGATCTTGGCCAGCGGCAAACTGGTGGCCTTGGAGACGAAGGGAACGGTACGCGACGCGCGCGGATTGACTTCCAGCACATACACCACCGCATCGTCCCCGCTGCCCTGGATGGCAAACTGCACATTCATCAGGCCGACCACATTCAGACCTTTGGCCATCATCTCGGTCTGGCGCCGCAGTTCGTCCTGGATCGCCGCCGACAGCGAGAACGGCGGCAGCGAACAGGCCGAATCACCCGAATGCACACCCGCCTGCTCGATGTGTTCCATGATGCCGCCGATCAGCACCTGCGTGCCATCCGACAAGGCATCGACATCCACCTCGGTGGCGTCGCTGAGGAAGCGGTCGAGCAGCACCGGGGAATCGAAGGAAACCTTGATCGCATGGCGCATGTAGCGTTCGAGGTCCTTCTGCTCATGCACTATTTCCATGGCGCGGCCGCCCAGCACATAGGAAGGCCGTACCACCAGCGGGTAGCCGATTTCCGCCGCCAGGCGAATCGCGTCCGGCTCGGTGCGCGCGGTGCGATTCGGCGGCTGCTTGAGGCCGAGGTCGTGCAGCAGCTTCTGGAAGCGCTCGCGGTCCTCGGCGGCGTCGATCATGTCGGGACTGGTGCCGATGATGGGCACGCCGTTGGCTTCGAGTTCGCGCGCGCGCTTCAACGGCGTCTGGCCGCCGAATTGCACGATGACCCCGGTCGGCTGTTCGACATGCACGATTTCGAGGATGTCCTCCAGCGTCACCGGCTCGAAATACAGGCGGTCCGACGTGTCATAGTCGGTGGATACGGTCTCCGGGTTGCAGTTGACCATGATGGTCTCGTAGCCATCCTCGCGCATCGCCAGCGCAGCATGCACGCAGCAGTAGTCGAACTCGATGCCCTGGCCGATGCGGTTGGGGCCGCCGCCGAGCACCATGATTTTCCTGCGCGCGCTCGGTCGCGCCTCGCACTCGTCCTCGTAGGTCGAATACATGTAGGCAGTCGCCGTGGCGAATTCCGCGGCGCAGGTGTCAACGCGCTTGTACACGGGCCTGACACCGAGTGCGTGGCGGCGCTCGCGCACCGCCGTCTCGCCGCTGGCGCCATCCGTCGGGTCCCGGGTCGCGGCTACCAGCGTGCCGATGCGGCGATCCGAAAACCCCTTGCGCTTGAGGCTGCGCAGCGCAGCGGCATCAAGGTCCTCCAGATGCCGGGAACCCATCCAGGCTTCCGTGCTGATGATGTCCTCGATCTGCACCAGGAACCAGGGATCTATCTTGCTCAGGTCGAACACCTGCTGCAGCGTGTATCCCGCGCGGAAGGCCTGCGCCACATACCAGATGCGCTGCGGGCCCGGGTTGGCCAGTTCGCGATTGATTTCCTCGTGGTCGGCCTCGATCTCGTCGAAGCCATAGACGCTGAGTTCAAGCCCGCGCAGGGCCTTCTGCATCGATTCCTGGAAGCTGCGGCCGATCGCCATGACTTCGCCGACCGACTTCATCTGCGTCGTCAGGCGGTCGTTCGCCGTCGGAAATTTCTCGAAGGCGAAGCGCGGCACCTTGGTCACCACGTAGTCGATCGACGGCTCGAAGGACGCCGGCGTGGCGCCGCCGGTGATGTCGTTCTTCAGTTCGTCGAGCGTGTAGCCGACGGCCAGCTTGGCCGCCACCTTGGCAATCGGAAAGCCGGTGGCCTTGGAGGCCAGCGCCGAGGAACGCGAGACGCGCGGGTTCATCTCGATCACCACCATGGCGCCGTTCTTCGGATTGATGGCGAACTGGACGTTGGAGCCGCCGGTATCGACGCCGATCTCCCGCAGCACCGCAATGCTCGCGTTGCGCATGATCTGGTATTCGCGGTCGGTCAACGTCTGCGCCGGCGCCACGGTGATCGAATCGCCGGTATGGACGCCCATCGGGTCGACGTTCTCGATCGAGCAGACGATGATGCAGTTGTCTTTACGGTCGCGCACCACCTCCATTTCGAACTCTTTCCAGCCGAGCAGCGACTCCTCGATCAGCAGCTCCTTGGTCGGACTGGCTTCGAGGCCGCGCTTGCAGATCTCGACGAACTCTTCCTGGTTGTAGGCGATGCCGCCGCCGGAACCGCCCATGGTGAAGGACGGCCGGATAATCGTTGGAAATCCCAGGGCGCCCTGCACCTGCTGCGCCTCTTCCATGCTGTGGGCGATCCCCGAGCGTGCCGAGCCGAGGCCGATGCGGGTCATGGCCATCTTGAACTTCTCGCGATCCTCGGCCATGTCGATGGCATCGCGCGAGGCGCCGATCATCTCGACGCCGTACTTCTCCAGCACGCCGTGCCGGGCCAGATCCAGCGCGCAGTTCAACGCGGTCTGCCCGCCCATGGTCGGCAGGACGGCATCCGGCCGCTCCTTGGCGATGATGTTCTCCAGCACCCGCCAGGTAATCGGCTCGATATAGGTCACGTCGGCCATGCCCGGATCGGTCATGATCGTCGCCGGATTGGAGTTCACCAGGATCACGCGGAAGCCCTCTTCACGCAGGGCCTTGCAGGCCTGGGCACCGGAATAATCGAACTCGCAGGCCTGGCCGATGACGATCGGGCCGGCGCCGATGATCAGGATGGAATGGATGTCAGTTCTTCTTGGCATGCATGCCTCCGCCGCGCCTGCCCAAGGTGACATGCCCCCACTCGGGGGGCAGCGAGCCGGTCTCGCGAACGTGGGGGCTCATCATTTGGTCATCATCCCGATGAAGCGGTCAAACAAATAGGCTACGTCGTGCGGCCCCGGACTGGCCTCCGGGTGGCCCTGGAAGCAGAATGCAGGCCGATCGTTCCAGGCCATGCCCTGCAGGCTGCCATCGAACAGCGAAACATGGGTGACCCTTACGCTGGCCGGCAGGGTCGAGGGATCCACCGCGAAGCCGTGGTTCTGGCTGGTGATCAGCACCTGCCCGGTTTCAAGGTCCTTGACCGGATGATTGGCGCCGTGGTGGCCGAACTTCATTTTCAGCGTCTTGCCGCCGGCCGCAAGGCCCATCAGTTGATGGCCGAGACAGATGCCGAAAGTCGGCAGGCGCCTTTCGAGAAACACGCGGATCGCCGCCACGGCGTAGTCGCAGGGCTCCGGGTCGCCGGGTCCGTTGGACAGGAAGATGCCATCGGGATTGAGCGCCAGCACCTCGGCGGCGGACGTCCTGGCCGGCACCACGGTGAGCCTGCAACCGCGGGACGCCAGCATGCGCAGGATGTTGCGCTTGACGCCGTAGTCGTAGGCGACGACGTGGAAACGCGACGCGCCCGGTTGGGCGAAACCCGCACCGAGTTTCCACTCACCCTCGCTCCATGCGTAGGACTGCTTGGCGCTGACCACCTGCGCCAGGTCCATCCCGGCCAGGCCGGGGAAAGCGCGCGCCCGGGCCACGGCATCGTCGGCATCGAGTCCATCGCCCGCCATCAGGCAACCGGCCTGGGCGCCCTTTTCGCGCAGGATGCGGGTCAGTTTGCGCGTGTCGATGTCGGCCAGGCCGAGGACCTCCTCTGCACGCAGGTAGGCATCGAGCGTCTGTTCGCTGCGAAAATTCGAGGCCAGCAGCGGCAGGTCGCGGATCACCAGGCCGGCGGCATGAATATGCCCCGACTCGCAGTCTTCGCGATTGACGCCGTAGTTGCCGATGTGGGGATAGGTGAGGGTGACAATCTGCCGGGCGTAGGAGGGATCCGTCAGGATTTCCTGATAGCCTGTCAGCGCGGTATTGAACACCACTTCGCCGACGCTGTTGCCGTCGGCGCCAATGCCTCTGCCCCTGAACACCGTGCCGTCGGCCAGTGCAAGAAGGGCAGGCGGAAAGTGCGGCACGATGGGGCTCCCGGAACAAGGCAATGCGGCGACAGGAACCGGACACCGCCTGATTCACATGGCGTCCGGCAAACCGGCGGATTATAGCGTGTCGCGCCGCCCATCGCAAACCCGCGCGCCCCAATGATCGCCGCCGGCCGCTGCCGCGACTACTTCAGTCCCAACACATCCTGCATATCAAACAAGCCCCGCTCGCGGCCGCGCATGAAGCGGCCGGCGCGCAGCGCACCCAGCGCATAGGGCATCCGGCTGGCGGACTTGTGGGTGATCTCGATGCGCTCGCCGGCACCGGCGAACAGCACGGTGTGGTCGCCCACGATATCGCCGCCGCGGATGGTGGAAAAGCCGATTTGCGTTGCCGGTCGTTCGCCGGTGTGCCCGGCGCGGCCATAGACCGCGCATTCGGCCAGGTCGCGGGCAAGCGCCGCGGCGACCACTTCGCCCATGCGCAGCGCGGTGCCGGAAGGAGCGTCCACCTTGTGCCGGTGATGCGCCTCGATCACTTCGACGTCATAACCGGCGTTGAGGATGCGCGCCGCGACATGGAGCAGGCGGAACACCGCATTGACGCCCACTGCCATGTTGGGGGCGAAGACGATGGGTATCTCGCCCGCCGCCGCGGCGATGGCCTCCTTGCCCTGCGCCGAAAAACCCGTGGTGCCGATCACCAGACTGACGCGATGGCGCCGGCAGGCCTCCAGGTGCGCCAGGGTGCCTTCCGGCCGCGTAAAGTCGATCAGGCAATCCGCGACCGCCAACGCGGCGTCGAGATCGGCGCCGATCCTGACGCCGCAGGGGGCGCCCACCAGTTCGCCGGCATCCTTGCCGAGAAACGGGCTGCTGCCGTGTTCCAGCGCGGCAGCCAGGCTTGCGCCCGCATCCTGTTGTACTGCCTCGATCAGGGTGCGGCCCATGCGGCCGGAACTGCCGGCGATGGCATAGCGAATCTTTTCCATGCGCTACTTCTTTTCGGGCGTGTCAGCCTGGGCCGAGCCCGGCGCCGGGATGTCGATGATCTGGGCCGCGGACTTCGGCGCTTCGGCTGGGGAGCCCTCTTCGGCCACCACGTCACCGGTCACCCGCGTCAGCTTGTTGTCCTGGAAGAACACCGCCAGGCGACGCTGCTGCGGCTCGCCGCGCCCCGGCTGGAAGCGGTAGACGTAATCCCAGCGATCGACGTGGAACATGTCGGCCACCAGCGGCGAGCCGAGGATGAAGCGCACCTGCTCGCGGCTGAGGCCCGGCTTCAACTGCGCCACCATCTCCTGGGTGACGAAGTTGCCCTGTCGCACGTCGATGCGATAGGGCGACAGATAATTGGTGATCTGCGGGGCAGAGGAACAGGCTGCCAGAAAGGGCAGCAGCAACAGGAATCGCTTCATCGGAAACTTCCGGGAAAACCGCTATCGGGTCAGGGCTGCCCTATTCTGGCACGCCGCGTCTTTTCCCGACTGTTGAAATCGACTTCTATCCCAATCGGGCCGCGAAAACTATATCATAGCTGCCCGCCCCCTTCACTGCGTGTGCCGAGCGGCCGGCAGGCCGCGCTTCCCGCTCCATGACCCATCCCGACGACCTCAAGAGCATCGGCCTCAAGGCAACGTATCCTCGCCTGAAGATCCTCGACCTCTTCCACAAACTCCAGGACGAGGGTTCGCCGCGCCATGTCACGGCCGAAGACGTCTATCGCCACCTGCTGGTCGACGGCATCGACATCGGGCTGGCCACCGTGTACCGGGTGCTGACCCAGTTCGAGCAGGCGGGCCTGCTGCAACGCCACCATTTCGAGTCCGGCAAGGCGATATTCGAATTGAATGAAGGGCAGCACCACGACCATCTGGTCTGCCTGCAGTGCGGCCGGGTCGAGGAGTTCTTCGACGCCGCCATCGAGAAGCGGCAGAACAAGGTCGCCGAGGAACGTGGCTTCACCGTGCGCGAGCACGCCCTCTACCTCTACGCCGAGTGCAACAAGACTGACTGCCCGCACCGCAAGGCACTGGCCTAGGGGGCGGCATCGAAGCGTTTCTCACATCGGTCACCCTGGTGGCCCTCGCCGAAATCGGCGACAAGACCCAGTTGCTGTCATTCGTGCTCGCCGCCCGGCTGCGCAAGCCCTGGCCCATCATCGCCGGCATCTTTGTCGCGACCGTGCTCAACCACGCCCTGGCCGGCTCGGTCGGCGTCTGGCTGGCGCAACTGATCGCGCCGCACTGGCTGCCGTGGATCACCGGCGCGATCTTCATCGCCTTCGGCCTGTGGGCGCTGCACCCCGACTCGCTCGACGAAGATCCGAAGATCCATCGCGCCGGCGCTTTCGTCACAACCACCCTCGCCTTCTTCATCGCCGAAATGGGCGACAAGACCCAGTTCGCAACAATGGCGCTGGCGGCGCAGTTCCAGGGTGCGCTGATTGCCGTGGTCATCGGCACCACGCTGGGGATGATGCTGGCGAACGTCCCGGCCGTCATGGTCGGCGAACGTCTTGCAAGGCGCCTGCCGCTGACCGCCATCCGCTGGATCGCCGCCGCCGTGTTCATCGCCACGGGAATCGTGACCATGCTCGGCGCGGACGGTATTTCCCCAGGGCAGTAGCCGGTCTTGCCGGTTAGCGCAGCGCCGCTGGCGCGGTGGCCATCACCCGGTATCGAGACAGTATTTCTGCCACATGGCGCGCAACAGCGCTTCCAGCTCGACGGCAAACCCTTTTGTATCGAACAGTCGCGATGACAGCCGATTGTTCGCCAGCCGATTTCGAATCGAGGCAAGGACGCTGCCATTGCGGCCAAGCTCAAGGGCCAGGGCGCGATACTCGTCGATCGACCGCGTCACCATCTCATCCAGTCCGATCGCATTGAGCATGCTCGCAGTGACGCGGCTGGGGAAGGTTTCACCGATCAGCGTGATTACCGGAAGACCTGCCCAGAGTGCGTCGCTGGCGGTCGTGTGCGCTCCGAACGGGAACGTGTCCAGCGCCAGGTCCGCCAGTGCAAGGCGCGCCAGATGCTCATCGGCTGGCCGCGTCACCGAGAAGACAAGCCGGGACGGGTCGATTCCGCGCCGCTGTGCAGCGGCCTCCAGGTTTGCCCTGGCTGTTTCAGTCGTCGCCAGCAACCAGAGGACGCTGTCCGGCAGGTCGCCGAGCAGATCGCACCAGCAAGCGAAGAGTTGCGGCGTGATCTTCAGGGGACGACTGAAACAGCAGAATACGAAGGCACTCGCCGGCAAGCCCTCCTCTTCGCGCGTTCGGATCCTGCCAATTCGGCGAGCGTTGTCGTTGGGCTGGCAACAGACAGGCATCAACGCCAGCGTTTCCGCGAAATTGGCTTGATCCGCCAGCGGTGTCGCGATCGGATCGCCAATCAGATAGTCGGCCAGGCGCCTGCTGCCCAAAGTGCCCGTGTAGCCCAGGAAATTGACCTGGATCGGCGCGGGGCGAAACCCCAGCACCACGGACCTTGTGTTCCCGGTCCACCCTGTCAGGTCTATCAGGATATCGATGGCCTCAGCACGAATCAACCGCGCCAGCGATTCCGGCGCAAGGGAAGCAACGTCGTGAAAGAAATCGCATGCCGCCACCAGCCGCCCGCGCATTTCACCCTGATCGGGACCACCATAGGAAAAACCGTGAATCTCGAACTCGCGATGGTTGTGCTGCTCCAGAACCCCAGACAGCAGACGCATCACCGCATGCTCATGGAAGTCCGCCGACAGGTAGCCAAGCCGCAGGCGACGCGCCGGGTCCAGGTCCGGCGCCGGGGGTTCCAGGACAGGCTGGTTGAGCAGAATGCCGCGTACGAAGTTTGCAGTCAGGGTCAATTGGTCCTGGCCGCTGATCCCCGGCAGCAATTGAAAGCTGAACGGCTCGACCGGCGCCCTTCCTTCAGCAATGAACTGCCTGCATCGAGCGACTGCTTCACTCATGCCCCGCCAGTCGCAGAGTTCCATCCGGCAATACAGCAACTGCGACAAGAGATGAAAGTCGTTCGTCTCTTCGGGTAGCCCAGGACACAGGCTGGCGAGCAACTGCGCGGCCTGTTCGGGACGTCCGGCATCGGCGAGGGCGAAACCGGCCGAGCGGATCGCCTGCGCCCTGTCTTCGCCATCCAGTTCTGCGGCACGCAGGAAAGCCGCCGCGGCATTCAAATGGTCGGACCGTGCGTATCGAAGCCGTCCAAGTTCAAGCCAGGATGACTGATCGTCCGGATCCAGTTCGCATGCCCGCAAGAATGCGGCCTCCGCCTCCCGGGCTCGCTTCAAACCATTCAGCAGAATCCCCAGATTGAAGTGCAGCGAAGAATTTGCGGGATTCTGCGCCAGGCCCGAACGCAACGTGACTTCTGCCTCGGCGAGCTTGCCGGCCAGGCGCTGGGCATTTCCGAGATTGGACAAGGCGCGGTCGTTTTCCGGCTCGGCCCGGCAGACAAGCTGAAGCTGCATGATTGCTTCGTCATAGTCGCCGGTCTCCACCTTGACCACTCCGTAGAGATGGCGAGCCTGGAGGTCGTCCGGCGTCGCCGCCAGCAGATTCTCCAATCTGCGCGCGGCCTCGTCGTGGCGTCCGTCTTGCCATGCCGCCAGCGCCTGCGACCACGATTCCATCGGCAGCTAGCCCAGACCGAGCATCTCCGCCGCGTGGCGGCGCGTGGTCGCCGTGATCTTCTCGCCGCCCAGCATGCGGGCGATTTCGCCGATGCGGGCCTGCTGATCCAGGACGCTGACGATGGACGTCGTCGCGCCGTCACGGGTTTCCTTGACAATCGACCATTGCCAGTCGGCCTGCGCCGCCACCTGCGGCAGATGGGTCACGCACAGCACCTGCCGGCTCTTGCCCAGCTCGCGCAGCATGCGCCCGACAATCTCGGCGACGCGGCCGCCGATGCCGACATCGACTTCGTCGAAAATCAGCGTGCCGGCAGGGTTGGCCTGGCTGGCGATGACCTGCAGGGCCAGGCCGATGCGCGACAATTCGCCGCCGGAGGCCACCTTGGCCAGCGCCCGCAAAGGCTGGCCGGCATTCGCCGAAACGCGGAATTCGACGCTTTCAAGGCCGCAGGAGGCTCCTTCGGGCAAGGCCTCCAGCGCGATTTCAAAACACCCGCCGGCCATCGCCAACTCCTGCATGCCGGCCGTGACCGCCGCCGACAAGGCCTTCGCGGTCTTCGCCCGCAGCGCCGAAAGCTGCTTCGCCACGTGACGAAAAGCGGCTTCCGCCTTGCCTTCCCTCTCCTCCAGCGCGGCAGGATCTGCGCGCAACACGAGTTCGGCCAGACGGGTCTGCAACCCTTGCAGCAAGGCGGGCAATTCCTCGGGCGCGACGCGGTGCTTGCGTGCCATCTGCGTCACCGCGTCGATGCGCTTGTCGAGTTCGTCCAGCCGCGCCGGGTCCAGTTCCAGGTGATCCTGGTAACGCCGCAGTGCCAGTGCCGACTCTTCCAACTGGATCAATGCGGTCTCGAACAACTGGGCCGCCTCCCCCAGCGCCGGATCGACACCCGACAATTCCGCCAGCCTCGCCCCGGCGTGCTGGAGCAGCGGCAAACTCGCCGCTCCGCCCGCACCCTCGTCTTGCAGGGCGGCCAGGGCCATGCCTGCGCCTTCCAGCAGGGCATGGGCATTGCCCAGCCGGCGCTGCTCCTGTTCGGTTTCCTGCCATCCGCCGGGATCGAAACCCAGCGCGGCCAGTTCCTTGACCTGCCACTCGAGCAGTTCGCGCTCGCGCACCGTCGCCTCGACATCCTGCTCGGCGGCCTGCCTTGCCTCGCGCGCCGCGCGCCATGCGCCGTAGGCCGCAGCTACCTCACGGGCCAGCGCCTGGGCCCCGGCATGGGTGTCGAGCAGGCTGCGCTGGGCATCGCTGCGCAGCAGGGAATGATGGGTGTTCTGGCCGTGGATGTCGGCGAGGAAATCCGCCAGCTCACGCATCTGCCCGAGCGTCGCCGCGGCGCCGTTGATGTAGGCGCGCGAACGACCGGCGCCGTCGATCACGCGACGCAGCAGGCAGGCATCGGTGTCGTAATCGTTGGCCTTGAGCCAGGCTTGCAGCGCGCCGTCCGGCGCCACGTCGAACTCGGCGGAAATCTCCGCGCGCTCGGCGCCGCTGCGTACCACGCTGGCATCGGCGCGCTCGCCCAGGGCCAGCGACAGCGCATCGACCAGAATCGACTTGCCGGCGCCGGTCTCGCCCGTGAGGGCGCCAAAACCGCCGCCGAACTCAAGTTCAAGGCGGTCGACGATGACGAAATCGCGAACGAGCAAGCGCTGGAGCATGTTTCAACAAGGACTCAAAGCTTTAGCAGGTTGATTCACGGGCTTTCAGTGGCGGGGTGTCGACGTCCACTGCAGTTTCTCCCGCAGCATGGCGAAATAGCTGTAACCCGGCGGATGCAGCAGCGTGATGCTGTGGGCCGAGCGCGTGGTGCGCACGACATCCCCGGCAAGGACATCGAAGCGCTTCTGGCCGTCGAAGTGCACCCGGGCTTCATGGGTCGTGAGCAGCCTGATGTCGATCATGCTGCTGTCGCTGACGGTGATCGGCCGGTTCGACAGAGCGTGCGGGCACAGCGGCACCATGGCAATGCCGGGCACCGCCGGGTGGAGGATCGGGCCGTTGGAGGAAAGCGCATACGCGGTGGACCCGGTCGGCGTCGAAACGATCAGGCCGTCAGCGCGCAGGACATGGATCAGCTCGCCGTCGATCTTCACTTCCAGTTCGATCATGCGTCCACCATCGCCCTTGTTGACCACCACATCATTGAGTGCCAGGGTATGAAAGACCGCTACGCCATTGCGCAGAACCTCGGCGTTCAGCAGGAAGCGCGTCTCGCGGACGAAACGTCCCTCGAGCAGGACGCTGACGCTTTCGATCATCGAGTCCACCGCAATGTCGGTCATGAAGCCCAGTCGGCCCCGGTTGATGCCGACCATGGGCACGTCGAATTCGGCCAAATGCCGCGCCGCCCTCAGCAGCGTCCCGTCGCCGCCGAGAATCACCGCAAGCTCGGCGCGGGCGCCAATCTCCCGGTAACTGCCGACCTCGTAGCCGTTGGCACCGACCGACTCGGCGGTCGCCTCCTCCAGCACGACCTCGACGCCTCGGTTGCGCAGGAAGGCGGCGAGTTCCAGCAGGGAATCGGCGATTTCCTGGCTCTGGTATTTGCCAATCAGGGCGACGGTATTAAAGGCGTGGGATCCGGGGGCATTCACGGGGCCGATTAAACCACACTTGATCGGTGGAACTTCTTGCCGACGGACAAGCCGGAGTTCGCCGCACGGTCCGTCGGAGGCTATCGGGACAGACTGCTAGAATCCGGGCCATGCTCGACTATCGTGCGCAGACGCTGCTGAAGACCCTGATCGAACGCTACATCGCCGAAGGGCAACCGGTCGGTTCGCGCACGCTCTCGAAATATTCCGGCCTTGAGCTTTCTCCGGCGACGATCCGCAATGTCATGTCGGACCTGGAAGAGATGGGCTTCATTGCCAGCCCGCACACTTCCGCGGGACGCGTGCCGACGCCCCTGGGCTACCGGCTCTTCGTCGATTCCCTGCTGACGGTGCAGCCCCTGCAAGGCAGCGAGTTGTCCGAGATCAAGGAAGCCATCCAGCCCGACCAGCCGCAACTGGTGATCAGCCACGCGTCGCAATTGCTGTCGCAGCTCACCGCATTTGCCGGCGTGGTGGTCGCCCCGCGCCGGAGCCAGCCGCGCATCCGTCAGATCGAGTTCCTCAGCCTGTCGGACAAGCGCGTGCTGCTGATCATCGTCACCGCCGACGGCGACGTGCAGAACCGCATCCTGTTCACCCAGCGCAACTTCAGCCCCTCCGAACTCACCGAGGCGGCGAACTACATGAACCAGAACTGCTTCGGGCTCGACTTCGACCAGGTGCGCGCGCGCGTCGTCGAAGAACTGCGCCAGTTGCGTGCCGACATGTCGGAACTGATGACCGCCGCTCTGGATGCCAGCAACCGCGCGATTGCCGACACCTCGACGCAATTCGTCATCAGCGGCGAGAAGAACCTGCTCGGCGTCGAAGACCTGTCGTCCAACATGACGCGCCTGCGCCGCCTCTTCGACCTGTTCGAGCAGAGAACCGGCCTCGCGCAGTTGCTCGAACTGTCCTGCCGCGCCGAAGGGGTGCAGGTCTTCATCGGCGGCGAATCCGGCATCGCGCCACTGGACGAATGCAGCGTGGTCGCCGCGCCCTACGAAGTAGACGGCCGAATCGTCGGCACCATCGGCGTCATCGGCCCGACGCGCATGGCGTACGAGCGCGTCATTCCGATTGTCGACATTACCGCCAAACTGCTTTCCTCGGTGCTTTCGACGCACTGACATGCCGCGCTACGCTCCCGAACCCGCGCAACGGCACGGTGCGCCGCGCCGTACCGCTGTTCTGCTGGTGAATCTCGGCACGCCGGAAGCGCCGACCACGGCGGCGCTCCGCCGCTACCTCAAGCAGTTCCTCTGGGACCCGCGCGTGGTCGAAATTCCGCGCCCGGTCTGGTGGCTGATCCTGCATGGCATCATCCTCAACCTGCGTCCGGCCAGGTCGGCGGCCAAGTACGCCAAGATCTGGATGGCCGAGGGGTCGCCGCTGAAAGTTCACACCGAGCGCCAGGCCAAACTGCTCAAGGGCTGGCTGGGCCAGGCCGGCGCCGGGGAACTCAATGTGGCGTGGGCCATGCGCTACGGCCAGCCGTCGATCGGCAATGCGCTGGACGAGTTCAAGCGCGACGGGGTCGAGCGCGTGCTCGTGGTTCCGCTCTACCCGCAATACGCGGCCAGCAGCACGGCCAGCGTGATGGACGATGTCGCCGACTGGATCAAGCGTAGCCGCAACCCGCCGGAACTGCGCTTCGTCAAGCACTTCCACGACCACCCCGGCTACATCGCCGCCCTGGCGGCGAGCGTGCGCGAGCACTGGCAGGCCAACGGCCGACCGGGCCAAAATGCACGGCTGGTGATGAGTTTTCATGGCCTGCCGCGGCGCTCGCTCGATCTCGGCGACCCCTACTTCTGCGAATGCCAGAAGACCGGACGCCTGCTGGCCGAAGTGCTGGGACTGACGGAAACGCAATACCTGATCACCTTCCAGTCGCGCTTCGGCAAGACCGAGTGGCTGCAGCCGTATACCCAGCCGACCCTGGAAAAACTTGCCCGCGAAGGCGCGGCGCGGGTCGACGTCGTCTGCCCCGGCTTCGTTGCCGATTGCCTGGAAACACTCGAAGAAATCGCCATGGAATGCAAGGTGGCGTTTCTGTCATCGGGGGGCAAGGAATTCCACTACATCCCCTGCGTCAATGAACGCCCCGACTGGATCGCGGCGCTGCGCGACCTGGTCTCGACGCATCTCTCCGGCTGGCCGCTCGCCGCGGAATCCGATCCCGCAGCGGCTGTCCGCGCCACAGCGTTGGGCGCCAAGGCCTGACGCCGGCCGGCGCGGCAAAATCCCCGCCGCACAACGCGATCCGCTTGAAGTCATCTGCATCACCCATATATCAGCAAGACCTGATATAGGAGCAGGCCATGCCCGAACCCCTGATCGTCGTTTGCCCCCACTGCCATGCGGCCAACCGCCTGCCTGCCGAACGCCTTGCAGACGGAGGCACTTGCGGCAAGTGCAAGGCCCGCCTGTTCACCGGCGAACCGGTGGAACTGGGCGCGGCAAACTTCGATGCCCATGCCGGCCGCTCCGACATTCCCCTGCTGGTGGATTTCTGGGCACCCTGGTGCGGGCCCTGCCGAACCATGGCGCCGGCCTTCGCCCAGGCAGCAAAGCAGCTTGAGCCCGAGTTCCGTCTGGCCAAGGTCAACACGGAGGAACAACAGCAGCTTGCGGCGCGCTTCGGCATTCGCTCGATTCCGACGCTGGCCCTGTTCAGGCACGGCCGCGAAGTCGCGCGGCAGGCCGGCGCGATGGATGCCGGCAGTCTGATGCGCTGGGTCCGCAGCCAGGGGTAAGTTTTTCCGCGTCGGTGTCGTTAACCCGTGGGCAGGTGCCTTCCCCTGATGGGCACCACAGGAGGCCCATCATGAAAATCGACAGCGCCGGCTATTCCCTCGCCTCCAGCCATCTGGCGACCACTCGCGACGAATCCACTGAATCGCTGCGCGCCTGGATCGGCAATCGCCGGCCTGACTTCGACGCACACGCGGGCACCCCGGCTTCCGCCGTCTCGTTGTCTGCCGCCGCCCGCGCCGCGCTGGCCGCGGACCTGCAGGCCGCGCTGGCCAATCTGCGGCCGCCGCAGGCGACGCAACCGGCCCAGGGAGCGCAGGCGACAGCCATCGAACAATCCGCCGACGCGGTCGACAACGACCCGATGCTCATACTGATCAAGTACATGGTGGAACTGCTGACCGGCCGGCCGATCCGGGTCTTTTCAGCGCAGGAGTTGCAGCAGGCGGATGCCCCGCCAGCGCTTGCCGATCCCAAAGCGGCCACGACGGCCGCGCCGCCGCAGGGGGCCCCAGCCCGGCCCGCCGGCTTCGGCATCGAATACGATTACCACGCCGTGCATGAGGAATCCGAACAGACCCTGGTTTCAGCCGAAGGAACGATCAAGACCGCCGACGGCCGGGAAATCGCCTTCAAGCTCGACCTTGCGATGACGCGAAGCTATCGCGAAGAAACCTCGGTCAGCATCCGGCTCGGCGACGCCGTGCGCCGTGACCCGCTGGTGCTGAACTTCAACGGTGCCGCCGCGCAGCTTGCCGACCGTCGCTTTGCCTTCGACCTGAACAGCGACGGCGCGCCCGAGAACCTGCCGCAGCTTGTCGGCGGCAGCGGCTACCTGGCGATCGACCGAAATGGCAACGACAGGATCGACTCGGGCCGAGAACTGTTCGGCCCTGCCACCAATTCAGGGTTTGGCGAGCTCGCCGCGCTGGACGCCGACGGCAACCGCTGGATCGATGAAAACGATCCCGCATTCAAGGACCTGCGCATCTGGACGCCCGACGCTCAGGGCGCCGGCACTTTGGCAACCCTGGCGCAGGCGAACGTCGGCGCTATTGCCCTCGGCCATGTCGCCAGCCCCTTCGAACTGCGTGGCGCCGGCAACAGCAGCCTCGGCGCAATAGCCGCCAGCGGCGTGTTTCTTGCCGAAGACGGCAAGGTTGGCACGCTACAGGAGATCGATCTGAGCGCCTGACCGCGTAGACCTCGACGGGCAGCGACCGTCGACGCGCCGTAGAGAATTGTTCGCAGGGTACTTGAAGCCCCCGGATTCACCCTCATCTGCGCCGGGTTTCTACCGGAGCCCGACCCATGCAGGACAATTCAAGCCCATCCAGCGCCACGCCCGAACCCCCTGCGGATGCCGGCCAGCCCGACTCGACCGCCAGCACCAGCGGGGCTTCGGCCCCAACTCCTGACCAGACGGGCACGGTGATGCCCAGCGTCGAAGACCTGCTCAAGGCCGCCGAACTCAAGACCGCCGAGCACCACGACGCCTGGCTGCGCGCCAAGGCGGAAACCGAGAACGTGCGGCGCCGCGCGCAGGAAGACATCGGCAAGGCGGGCAAGTTCGCCGTCGAGAAGTTCTCCGGCGAACTGCTGGCGGTCAAGGACAGCCTTGAAGCCGCGCTGGCCAACGAAAACCAGAGCGCCGAGAATCTCACGGCCGGCGTCGAACTCACGCTCAGGCAGTTGATTGCGGCGTTCGAGAAATCCGGCCTGGCCGAGATCAACCCGCTCGGCGAAAAGTTCGACCCGCACAAGCATCAGGCGATCAGCCAGATCGACGCGCCGGACGCCGCGACCGAAGCCAACACCGTGCTCAGCGTCCTGCAGAAGGGCTATGCGCTGCATGGCCGCGTGATCCGCCCGGCGCTGGTGGTGGTTTCCCGGGCAAAGGCTTGAAGCCTCAGGCAATACCCCCATATCAGGCATAGCGATTCGCCGCGGGACATCTCCGGCGGGCAATATTTTCTAAAGGAAGAATCATGGGCAAGATCATCGGCATCGACCTCGGCACCACCAACAGCTGCGTCGCCATCATGGAAGGCGGCAAGCCCAAGGTCATCGAAAACTCGGAAGGCGCGCGCACCACGCCGTCCATCGTCGCCTACGCGGACGACGGCGAGATTCTCTGCGGCGCCTCGGCCAAGCGCCAGGCCGTCACCAACGCCAAGAACACGCTGTATGCGGTCAAGCGCCTGATCGGCCGCCGCTTCGAGGAAAAGGAAGTGCAGAAGGACATCGACCTGATGCCCTTCAGGATCGTCAAGGCCGACAACGGCGACGCCTGGGTCGAGGCGCGCGGCAACAAGATGGCGCCGCCGCAGGTATCCGCCGAGGTGCTGCGCAAGATGAAGAAGACCGCCGAAGACTACCTCGGCGAGGAAGTCACCGAGGCCGTGATCACCGTCCCCGCCTACTTCAACGACAGCCAGCGCCAGGCCACCAAGGACGCCGGCCGCATCGCCGGCCTCGATGTCAAGCGCATCATCAACGAGCCTACCGCGGCCGCGCTGGCCTTCGGCATGGACAAGCAGGAAGGCGACCGCAAGATCGCCGTGTATGACCTGGGCGGCGGCACCTTCGACATCTCCATCATCGAGATTGCCGAACTAGACGGCGAGCACCAGTTTGAAGTGCTCTCCACCAACGGCGACACCTTCCTCGGCGGCGAAGACTTCGACCAGCGCCTGATCGACTACGTCGTCACCGAGTTCAAGAAGGAACAGGGCGTCGACCTGAAGAACGACGTGCTGGCCCTGCAACGCCTCAAGGAAGCCGCGGAAAAGGCCAAGATCGAGCTGTCCTCGAGCCAGCAGACCGAATTCAATCTGCCCTACATCACCGCCGACGCGACCGGGCCGAAGCACCTCGCGATGAAGCTGACCCGCGCCAAGTACGAATCACTGGTGGAAGACCTGATCGACCGCACCATCGAGCCCTGCCGCATCGCGATCAAGGATGCCGGCGTCAAGGTCTCGGACCTCACCGACGTGATCCTGGTCGGCGGCATGACGCGCATGCCCAAGGTGCAGGACAAGGTCAAGGAATTCTTCGGCAAGGAACCGCGCCGCGACGTCAATCCCGACGAGGCCGTGGCCGTCGGCGCCTCGATCCAGGGCGGTGTGCTGCAAGGCGAAGTCAAGGACGTGCTGCTGCTGGACGTCACCCCGCTCTCGCTGGGCATCGAAACCCTGGGCGGCGTGATGACCAAGCTGATCAAGAAGAACACCACGATCCCGACCAAGACCAGCCAGACCTTCTCCACCGCCGACGACAACCAGAGCGCCGTGACCATCCACGTCATGCAGGGCGAGCGCGAAATGGCCAGCGGCAACAAGAGCCTCGGCCAGTTCAACCTGACCGACATTCCGCCCTCGCCGCGCGGCATGCCGCAGATCGAGGTCACCTTCGACATCGATGCGAATGGCATCCTGCACGTGTCGGCCAAGGACAAGGGTACCGGCAAGGAAAACAAGATCACCATCAAGGCCAACTCGGGACTTTCCGAGACCGAGATCCAGAACATGGTGAAGGACGCCGAAGCCCACGCCGAGGAAGACCACAAGGCGCGCGAACTGGTGGATACCCGCAACCAGTGCGATGCCATGGTGCACTCGATCAAGAAGTCGCTGGCCGAACACGGCGACAAGATCGATGCCGACGAAAAGGCGAAGATCGAAGCCGCGATCAAGGAGGCCGAAGCCGTGCTCAAGGACGGCGACAAGGCCGCCATCGAAGCCAAGACCGAAGCGCTGGCCAAGGCATCGCAGAAGCTCGGGGAAAAGATTTACGGTGATGCGCAGGGTGCGGCAGGAGCCGCTGGTGCAGGCGGCCCTGGCGGCACCGCGGGCGGTGCTGCGGGCGGTGCCGGCGGCGGCGAGGCGAAGAAGGACGACGGCGACGTGGTCGATGCGGAGTTCACCGAAGTCAAAGACAAGAAGGGTTAGACCGGGCGCTGGCGCGCCGTCCTAACTGGCCGAGTTGAAGGGGGCGACGTTGTCGCCCCTTAACTCGGCCTTTGCATTGAAGTAGCCTGGACCGACAGACATGGCAAAACGCGACTACTACGAAATCCTCGGCGTCAACCGCGATGCCTCCGACGAGGACATCAAGAAGGCCTATCGCAAGCTGGCCATGAAGCACCACCCGGACCGCAATCCGGACAACCCCAGGTCGGAAGAGCAGTTCAAGGAAGCCAAGCAGGCGTACGAGATCCTGTCCGACGCACAGAAGCGCGCCGCCTACGACCAGTACGGGCATGCCGGAGTCGATCCGCAGGCCGGCGGTCCCGGCGGTCCGGGCGGCATGGGCGGATTCGCCGATGCCTTTTCCGACATTTTCGGCGACATCTTCGGCGGCGGCGCACGCGGCGGCGGACGTTCCAACGTCTATCGCGGCGCCGACCTGCGCTACAACCTCGAAGTCTCGCTGGAAGACGCCGCACGCGGCAGCGAAACCCGGATCCGCATACCGACCATGGCGGAATGCGAAACCTGCGGCGGCAGCGGCGCCAAGAAAGGCACCGAACCCAAGACCTGCCCCTCCTGCGGCGGCCACGGCCAGGTACGCATGCAGCAGGGCTTCTTCTCGATCCAGCAGACCTGCCCGAAATGCCACGGCTCCGGTCGCTACATCGCCGATCCCTGCGGCACCTGCCACGGCGGCGGCCGCGTCAAGCAGCACAAGACCCTGTCCGTCAAGATTCCTTCGGGGATCGACGAGGGCGACCGGATTCGCCTCAGCGGCGAGGGCGAGCCCGGCGTCAATGGCGGCCCGCCGGGCGACCTCTACGTGCAGATCCACCTCAAGGCGCATGCCGTCTTCCAGCGCGACCACGACGACCTGCATTGCGAGGTGCCGCTGAGCTTTGCCACCGCCGCGCTCGGCGGCGAAATCGAGGTGCCCACGCTGGACGGCGTGGCGCGCCTCAAGGTGCCCGCCGAAACCCAGACCGGCAAGGTGTTCCGCCTGCGCGGCAAGGGCATCAAGGGCGTGCGCTCCATCAGCCAGGGCGACCTGCTCTGCCACGTGGTGCTGGAAACCCCGGCCAAACTGACCGACCGGCAAAAGGAACTGCTGCAGGAATTTGAAATCATCAGCCAGGGCAATGCCGAGCGGCACAGCCCGCGCGCGCAGAGCTGGCTGGATCGGGTCAAGGACTTCTTCGGCGGTTGAGACACCGGCCGTACCGCCGCGCGGCTCGTTGAATCCGGGAAGAAGCAGGCAAAGGGCCCCGTTTCCCGGTCGTCCCGACGCATTGGCCGGCGTCGATCAGGCTCAAGCAACTGCCTTGCATGTCGTTATTTGCGTTCATGAAGGGGAGATTGGAACCATGAGCGTCGATACGGTACAGCCCTCGCTCGCTGTCCAGGCAGTGCATCGCAAGCAGGATGCCAACGGCAATTCCGGCCGTGATCCCCGTCGCGACGGCAAGCCCGCGCAACCGGAAAAGGAGCGGCAGGACCAGGCCGGCGTGTTCCTCAACGATCTGGGACAAGTCACAGGCAAGACCATCAACATCACCGCCTGAGAATCACCGCCTGAGAATCATTGACGATCGGCGGCGCTTGCCGCAAGATCGATCCTGAGTAGCTTCCCGTCGCTGAAGCAGATGCGCGGTCGCGGCTCGCTGCCAAAACAACTCAAACCGAGAGGAGAACGTGATGCAGAGAAAAGCGGCAAGGACCTGGCTGGCTGCGGCCGGGATGATTGCGGTGGCCGGCTGCGCAAGCATGCAGCCGGGCCCGAGGGAAATGACGTTTTTTGTGACCAGCGTCGGGCCTGGCAAGGGCGGTGACCTGGGCGGCCTCGAGGGTGCGGACCGGCACTGCCAATCGCTGGCGCAGGCCGCAGGCGCCAGCGATCGCCCCTGGCGCGCCTATTTGAGCACGCAGGCAGCGACCCTGGCCGGCACGGACTTCGTCAATGCGCGCGACCGGATCGGTAGCGGCCCCTGGCAGAACGCCAAGGGCGCGGTGATCGCGCGCAGCGTCGACGATCTGCACTCGGCCGGCAGCAACCTGACGAAACTGACGGCATTGGACGAAAAGGGCCAGCCCGTCAACGGCCGCACCGAGAAGCCCAACAAGCACGACATGCTGACCGGCTCGCGACCGGACGGCACGGCCTTTCCCGGCGCCCAATTCCCGGACATGACCTGTGGCAACTGGACCAAGGGCGGGGCCGATGGCGCCGCGATGACCGGCCATTTCGACCGCGCGGGCCCTCTCGACGCGCCATGGGCCACCTCCTGGAATTCGGCCCACCCCACGCTCGGCTGCAGCCAGGAGAAAGTGCGCCCGACGGGCGGCGACGGGCTGTTCTATTGCTTCGCGGTGAAGTGACATCCCGGGTTTCGGCCCGGGCACTCAAGGTACCTGTGGCGATGCCATGATCCGCCAGCACTAAAGACCAATGCCGGCGATTGCCGGCATTGGTCTTCCATGTTGTGCCTCGCCCGCGCCATGGTTCTTAGGCCCTGCGCCAGGTCGTCCCCTGGGGCCCGTCTTCGAGGACGATGCCGGCCGCCTTGAGTTCATCGCGGATGCGGTCGGACTCGGCAAAGTTCTTCGCCTTCTTCGCCGTGCTGCGGGCGACCACTATTGCTTCGATCTCCTCGTTGCTGAGGCCGCCCGCGGGCGCGGCTTGCAGGAAGACCTGCGGGTCGCGTTGCAAGAGGCCCAGCACCCCGCCCAGCGCCTTGAGCTGCCCGGCCAGCGCGGCTTCGCCACGATTCACCGCCGTCGCCAGGTCGAACAGCACCGCCATGGCGTCCGGCGTGCCGAAGTCGTCATCGAGCGCGGCCTTGAAGCGCTGCGCATGGGCCTCGTTCCAGTCGACGCGCGCCTCACCGGCGACACCCTTGAGCGCGGTGTAAAGGCGCGTCAGGGCCTGCCGCGCATCGTCGAGATGCACGTCGGAATAATTCAGCGGGCTGCGGTAATGGGCGCGCAGGATGAAGAAGCGCACCACTTCGGCGTCGTACTTTTTCAGCACCTCGCGGATGGTGAAGAAATTGCCCAGCGACTTCGACATCTTTTCGTCATCGACCCGCACGAAGCCGTTGTGCATCCAGTAATTGACGAACTGGCACTGCTCATTGGCGTCCATGGCGCCTTCCGACTGGGCGATCTCGTTTTCGTGGTGGGGAAACTGGAGGTCCTGGCCGCCGCCGTGAATGTCGAAATGCCGACCGAGGAGTTGCGAGCCCATGGCCGAGCATTCGATGTGCCAGCCCGGACGGCCCGGCCCCCAGGGCGAAGCCCACTTGACTTCGGCCGGCTCGTCGTCGCGGGCGTGCTTCCAGAGCACGAAGTCGAGCGGATCCTGCTTGCCGGCCATGACATCGACGCGTTCGCCGGCGCGCAGGTCTTCCAGCGACTTGCCCGAAAGCTTGCCGTAGCCGGCGAACTTGCGCACCGAGTAGCAGACATCGTCGTTTTCGGCAACGTAGGCATAGCCCTGCCTTTCCAGCGCGGCGATCATCTCCAGCATCTGCGCCACATGCTCCGTGGCGCGCGGCTCGAAGTCCGGCGGCAGCACACCCAGCGCCGCGGCGTCCTGGTTCATCGCGGCGACGAAGCGGTCGGTCAGTTGCCGGATCGGCTCGCCGTTTTCCCGCGCACGGGCGATGATCTTGTCGTCGATGTCGGTGATGTTGCGCACATAGGTCAACGCGTAGCCGCTGGCCCTGAGCCAGCGCGCTACCAGGTCGAACACCACCATTACGCGGGCATGCCCCAGGTGGCAGAAGTCGTACACTGTCATGCCGCAGACGTACATTCTGGCGCGGCCGGGCTCGATGGGGACAAAGACCTGCTTTTCGCGGGCCAGGGTGTTGTAGATCTTCAGCATGGGGGATCGCCTAAACGCCGGGGTAAGCAGCAAAGTGGATACGAAAGGCCGGCATTATCAAGCCATCGGTCAAACGCAGTCAGGTTGTCGGGAGGGCGGGCTTCTTGTTAGAATCCAAGGCTGAATCCAGCATGGTTTGTCCCCGCCAAAACTCAGCTTCAGTGCAGGCTGACGCCGGGTTCACCGGCATCAAGCCCAGCGGCCGCAACTAAATTCACTTTCGGGCAACCGTCATAAAGAAGTATATACCATGACCCAAATCCGCCTCAACGCCTCACGCCTCCTCGCATCAGCCCTGTCCGCCGCCCTCCTGGCGCTGGCCCCCGCCGTCCATGCCGACGCCCTGCAGGACATCAGCAAGCAAATCAAGCAGGGCCAGCACGCCCAGGCGCTGGAACAGGTCGACAAGTATCTTGCCGGCAAGCCGAAAGATGCGCAGGGGCGCTTTCTCAAGGGCATCGTGCTGACCGAGATGAACAAGCCCGCCGAGGCGATCGCGATTTTCACCAAGCTGACCGAGGACTACCCGGAACTGCCCGAGCCCTACAACAACCTGGCGGTCATCTACGCCCAGCAGAAACAGTACGACAAGGCCAAGCAGGCGCTGGAAATGGCCATCCGCACCCATCCTTCCTACGCCACCGCCCACGAGAACCTCGGCGATCTTTACGCGCGCCTCGCCAGCCAGGCTTACGACAAGGCGCTGCAGATCGATTCATCGAACTCCAGCGCGCAGAACAAGCTGGCCCTGATTCGCGACCTGATGAGCACCGCCGGCCGTCCCGGCAAGGCCAGCAAGCCGATCGGCGATCCGCGTCCGGCGGACCCCGTCAAGATTGCCGAGGCGCCAAAGGCCGTACCGGCAGCGGCAGTGGCAGCCGCGCCCGTGGCAGCGGCCCCGGCAGTCGCGCCCGTGGCAGCTGCGCCGGCAGCAGCGCCTGTGGCAGCCGTTGCGCCTCCGGCAGCCGCGGCCCCGGCCAAGCCGGGCGAGACGGCCAAACCCGCGCAGGCCAGGGCTGCGGATGACGCCGCCGCCGAAATCGACCGGGCCATCGGCCTCTGGGCTGCCGCCTGGTCGCGCAAGGATATGAAGGCCTACCTCGCGGCCTATGCCCGCGACTTCAAGACCCCGGGCGGCGAGTCGCGCGCGGCGTGGGATGCGGAGCGGCACAAGCGAATCGCCAAACCGGGCGCGATCCAGGTCAGCGTCGAAAACCTGCGCATCACCGTCGATGGCGACAACGCCACGGTGAAGTTCCGCCAGCATTACAAGTCGGCCTCGCTCAAGACCTCGAGCAACAAGGTGCTGCTGATGGGCAAGCGCGACGGCAAGTGGCAGATCTTGCAGGAGCGGGTCGGCACCTGATGCGCTGCCTGCTGCATTCCCTTGCGGTTTTCACGACCTGCGGCCTGCTGCTGGTCGCGAGCGCCGCCGAAGCCGCCGGCAAGGCGCCGCGCCACCTCAAGAAGGAAGCCGGAGCGGTTGAGGCCAGCTATACGGATTCGGGGCCGGAACCCCTGCTGGCGAAAGTGTTCGACGCCATCGAAGGCAACCGGCTCGAACTCGCCCTGCAGCAGACGGAAATGCTGATCAAGGCCTATCCGAATTTCCGCCTGGCGCACCTGGTGATGGGCGACCTGCTGCTGGCTCGTTCCCGTCCCCTGATGGCCTTTGGCGAGGGCGGCGGACCGGCTGCGGGTGAAAAGGTGGCCGACCTGCGCGACGAAGCCGTTGTCCGCCTCAAGGGCTACCGCACCAAGCCGCCGGCCAACTATGTGCCGCGCTACCTGCTGCAGATGCACCCGGAACAGAAGCACGCGGTGGTGGTCGACACCCAGAAGTCCAGGCTCTATCTTTACCAGAATGACAATGGCACGCCGCGCTTCGTCGCCGACTACTACATCACCCAGGGCAAGCTGGGCGCCGAGAAGTCCCGCGAGGGCGACAAGAAGACGCCGATCGGCGTCTATCACGTCACCTCCAGCCTGCCGCGCCAGCAGCTCACCGACTTTTATGGCAGCGGCGCCTTCCCCATCAACTATCCCAACGACTGGGACAAGCGCCAGGGCCGCAACGGCCATGGCATCTGGCTGCACGGCACGCCGTCGGACACCTTCTCGCGGCCGCCGAAGGCCTCCGACGGCTGCGTGGTGCTGGCCAACCAGGATCTCGACACGCTGTCGAAAAGCCTGCAGATCGGCCTCACCCCGGTGATCATCAGCAACAGCATCGAATGGCTTTCGCTCGACGACTGGCAGAGCGAACGGACATCCCTGCTGCAAATGATCGAGGAATGGCGCCAGGACTGGGAAAGCCGCGATGTCGATCACTACGCGCGGCACTACTCGGCCAAGTTCAAGTCCGACGGCCAGGGCTACCAGGGCTGGATCGAGCAGAAGCGCAAGGTCAATGCGGGCAAGAGCTGGATCAAGGTGGGTACCGGCAACATCAGCATGTTCCGCAATCCAGGCCGGGAAGAATACGTCGTCGTCACCTTCGAGCAGGACTATCGCTCCAGCAACCTGTCCAACCAGATGAAGAAGCGCCAGTACTGGATCAAGGAAGGCGGCCGCTGGAAGATCGTTTTCGAAGGCGCGGCTTAGGCGCCCTTTCCCCTCGTCCCGCTTGCCCCCAACCCCGGAGGTTCCATGCATCGCCTGCTTCTGCTTGCCATCGCATTGCTTTTCAGCATCGCCGCGCACGCGGCCAATCCGCAAGTCGAAATGAAGACTTCGCAGGGCACGGTGATCATCGAGTTGTACCAGGACAAGGCGCCCAAGTCCGTGGACAATTTCCTTCAGTACGCCAGGGACGGCTTCTACAACGGCACCATCTTCCACCGCGTGATGGACGGCTTCATGATCCAGGGCGGCGGCTTCGAGCCTGGCATGAAGGAAAAGCCGACCCGCGCGCCGATCCTCAACGAAGCGAAGAACGGCCTCAGGAACGAGGCCGGTACCCTGGCAATGGCGCGCCGCCCCGACCCGCATTCCGCCACCGCCCAATTCTTCATCAATCTGGTGAACAACGGTCCGCTCGACTACCCGTCGGGCGACGGCTGGGGCTATGCCGTGTTCGGCAAGGTAGTGCAGGGATTCGACGTGGTACAGAAGATCGCCAAGGTCCCGACCGGGAATTCCGGGACGCACCAGAACGTGCCGACCACTCCGGTTCTGATCGAGTCGGTCAAGCTGCTGCCGGCACCGGCAAAGAAATAATCCAGACAGGACCACAGCCCATGATCAAGCTCACCACCAACCACGGCGTCATCACGCTCGAACTCGATGCCGAGAAGGCGCCCGCCAGCGTCGCCAACTTCATCGCCTACGTCGAAGCCGGCCACTACGACAACACCATTTTCCATCGCGTGATCGACGGTTTCATGATCCAGGGCGGCGGCTTCGAGCCGGGCATGGAGCAGAAGCCGGTCAAGGCGCCGATCGAGAACGAAGCGAAGAACGGGCTCAGGAACAAGCGCTACACGGTGGCCATGGCGCGCACCAGCGACCCGCATTCGGCGACCGCCCAGTTCTTCATCAACGTCGGCGACAACGACTTCCTCGACAACGACAAATGCCAGGACGGCTGGGGCTACTGCGTCTTCGGCCGTGTCGTCGAAGGCGAGGAGGTGGTCGACAAGATCAGGGCGGTGAAGACGGCGAACAAGGGCTTCCACCAGAACGTGCCGAAGGAAGACGTGATCATCGAGCGCGCCGAAGTAATCTGACTCGTCGGGTCGGTTCCATGCTGACCATCGCCGGAACTGCCCGCATCGTCTCCGACCTGCACCTGCGGGTCGAACGTCCCGACCTGACCGAGCGCTTCGCAGGCTTTCTCGCCGATACGGCGGGCGCCGGGACCGAGATGCTGTTCATCCTCGGCGACCTGTTCGAGTACTGGATCGGCGATGACGATCTGGCCGATCCCTTCAATGCCCGTGTCTGCTCGCTGCTGCGGAATCTGGCGGACCAGGGCACACGGATTTTCTTCATCGCCGGCAACCGCGATTTCCTGATCGGCGAGGCGTTCGCCCGCGCGGCGCGGATCGAACTGCTGCCCGAGGCCGTGACAGTCGGCGCCGGCGGTACGGCGACCTTGCTGATGCATGGCGATAGCGTCTGTACCGACGACCTGCCCTACCAGGACTTCCGGCGCATGGTGCGCTCGAAACAGTGGCAGGCGACCTTTCTTGCCCGCCCCCTGCCCGAGCGCCGCGCCGAGGTGGCGAACCTTCGCCGCCGCAGCGCCGAAGCGATGCAGGGCAAGACTGCCGCGATCATGGACGCCAATGCCGACGCAATACGGATTGCGTTGACCGCTCATCGCTGCACCCGGCTGATTCACGGCCACACCCACCGGCCCGGACGCGAAGCCATTCAGCTTGAATCCGGGCGGGCGGAACGCTGGGTGCTCTCCGACTGGGACACCGGGCGTGGCGACGCGCTGGAAATCAGCGCGGCGGACGTACGCCGAATCGACTGCTCCGGCTAGCGCAAACCCCGCGCCAGATCAGCCTGAAGGTCCGCGAGACCTTCCAGCCCGACGGCAATCCGCAACAGGTTTTCGCCGATGCCCGAGGCGGCCCGCGCCTCGGGCGTGATGCGACCGTGGGTGGTCGATGCCGGATGGGTAATGGTGGTCTTGGTGTCGCCCAGGTTGGCGGTGATCGACAGCAGGCGGCAGTTGTCCACCACGCGCCATGCCTGCGCACGCTCGCCCCTGACCTCGAACGAGACGATGGCGCCGCCGCTCGTCTGCTGCCTCATCGCCAGCGCGTGCTGCGGATGCGACGCCAGCCCCGGGTAGTAGACGCGAGTCACCTGCGGCTGCGCTTCCAGCCACTGCGCGAGTTGCAGCGCATTGGCCGACTGGGCCTGCATGCGCACCGACAGGGTTTCCAGTCCCTTGAGGATCACCCATGCATTGAACGGCGACAGGCTCGGCCCGGCGGTGCGCAGGAACTTGAAGACTTCCTCGGTCAGCGCCGGTGCGCCGCAAACCGCGCCGCCCAGCACGCGGCCCTGCCCGTCCAGGTACTTGGTGGCGGAATGGATCACCAGGTCGGCGCCGAGTTCCAGCGGACGTTGCAGCGCCGGCGTGCAAAAGCAGTTATCGACCACCAGCAGCGCGCCCGCGGCATGCGCCACTTCGGCCAGCGCCGCGATGTCGAAGACTTCCGTCAGGGGGTTCGACGGCGTCTCGATGAACACCAGTTTGGTGGTCGGACGCATTGCCGCGCGGAAGGCCTCGACCGCGCCGTTGTCGACGAAACTGGTTTCCACGCCAAAGCGCGGCAGGATGGTACCGAACAGTTGTTGCGTAGCGCCGAAGATGCTGCGCGAGGCGACGATGTGCTCGCCCGCATTCATCAGCGCCATCACGGTGGCCAGGATCGCCGCCATGCCGGTGGCGGTGGCGATGCAGCCCTGCGCGCCCTCCAGCGCCGCCAGCCGCTCCTGCATGGCGGTGACGGTCGGATTGGTGAAGCGGGCGTAGACGTTGCCCGGCTCCGTGCCGGCGAAGCGCGCCGCCGCCTGCGCCGCGTTGTCGAAGACGAAGCTCGAGGTCAGGTAGAGCGCTTCCGAATGCTCGCCGAACTGGCTGCGCTCCTGGCCGGTGCGAACCGCCAGCGTGTCGAAGGACCAGCCGGTGGTGTCCAGTTTGCTCATCCTGCCTGCACCAGGTTCAGGTCGAGCTGTTCGCCGTCCGGTCCGTCGAAACCGTCCGGGTCGTCGAGCCGCAGCGGAGGCGGCAGGGCACGCTTGTCCTCCATGCTCTGCAGGTAGACCGAGGTGACGTCACCGGTGATGTAGCTGCCGTCGAAACAGGAGGTCTCGAACTGGGTCATTGCCGGATTGACCGAGCGCACCGCCGCCTTGAGCGCATCCAGGTCCTGGTACACCAGCGCGTCGGCGCCAATCTCGCGGCAGATCTCATCGTCATTGCGGTAGGCGGCGATCAGTTCGCTGCGCGTCGGCATGTCGATGCCATAGACATTGGCAAAGCGCACCGGCGGCGAGGCCGAGGCGAAATAGACTTTCCTTGCGCCGGCTTCGCGCGCCATCATGATGATCTCGCGGCTGGTGGTGCCGCGCACGATGGAGTCGTCGACCAGCAGCACGTTGCGCCCCCGGAATTCCTGGCTGATGGCGTTGAGCTTCTGGCGCACGGATTTTCGCCGCGTCGCCTGGCCGGGCATGATGAAGGTGCGTCCGATGTAGCGGTTCTTGACGAAGCCCTCGCGGTACGGCAGGTTCAGCCGCGCCGCCAGTTCCATCGCCGAATGGCGGCTGGAATCGGGAATCGGAATCACCGCATCGATTTCCAGATGCGGCATGGTGAGGCGGATCTTTTCGGCAAGGTAGTCGCCCATCTTGGCCCGCGTCTCGTACACCGAGATGCCGTCCATCACCGAATCGGGACGCGCCAGATAGACGAACTCGAACATGCAGGGTGCATGAAGCGTGCGCTCGGCGCACTGCCGGCTGACGAAATTGCCGCGCATGTCGATCAGCACGGCTTCACCAGGCTCGACATCGCGCAGCAGCTTGAAGCCCAGCGTGTCGATCGCCACGCTTTCCGACGCCACCAGGTACTCCATCCCTTCCGGCGTCTCGTTGCGGCCCATCACCAGCGGCCGAATGCCGTAGGGATCGCGGAAAGCCAGCAGGCCGTAGCCGGCGATCATGGCCACCACGGCATAGGCGCCCTTGACGCGCCGATGCACGCCGGCCACTGCCTTGAATATGGTCTCGGCATCGACCTGGTACCTGGTCGAGGCGGCCTGCAGTTCATGGGCCAGGACGTTGAGCAGCACCTCCGAATCGGAGTTGGTGTTCATGTGGCGCAGGTCCTGCAGGAACATGTCCTGCTTCAACTGGTCGGCATTGGTCAGGTTGCCGTTGTGCGCCAGCATCAGGCCGAAGGGCGAATTGACGTAAAAGGGCTGCGCCTCGGCAACGCTGTCGGCCGAGCCGGCGGTCGGGTAGCGGCAATGCCCGATGCCCCAGTTGCCCACCAGGCTGCGCATGTTGCGGGTGCGGAACACATCGCGTACCAGACCAGAGCCCTTGTGCATGTGGAAGCGCCCGCCTTCCGCCGTGGCGACCCCGGCCGCGTCCTGACCGCGGTGCTGGAGCACCTGCAAGCCGTCGTAGAGCAACTGGTTCACCGGCGTGGTGGCCACCACACCCAGGATTCCGCACATGGTCCTTCTCCGCAGGGCCGCCCCAAGGAGAAGCAGCCAGAACATCAAGCGGGCAACGCCCGCCAACAATTATCGCCGCCTTCCCCGGGATGGGGGAAGCGGAGACGGTCATCTTGCCCTATCGAAACCGAATCCGTTTTGCCGCTTCCGCCGGCAACCAGGGTTTTGCCGCAATCACCGCGGTTTCCAGCGGCGGCGCCAGCACCGCGTCGCGCCACCAGTCAGCCCTCGGCAGCGGCGTCAAACCCGCCACCAGCACCAGCGCCCATACCACCAGAACTCCACGCACCACACCAAAAAGCGCGCCCAGCAAGCGGTCCAACAAGCCCAGGCCCACCGCCCTGAGCATCCGCGACAGCAGCATGCGCGCAATCGCGAAAACCAGCAAGACACCTACAAACACCAGCACGCCAGCCGCCGCCAGCCGCAGGCCCGGTTCGGCAATCTGCCCGCTCAGCCAAACGGCCACCGCCGGGGCCGCGGTGCGCGCAGCAAGAAACGCCACGACCCAGGCCGCCAGCGCCAGAATCTCGCTCACCACGCCGCGCCACAAGCCCAGCAGCACCGATGCCGAAACAACCGCCAGCACCGCGTAGTCGAACGCAGTCATCGCCCTACCTTGGCGCCACCTTGCCGTCTACGCCGATTATCTGGATTCTCGAACGGGCCTTTTCAGCCGCTTCCTGGCTGGCAAAGGGACCGGCACGAACGCGGGTCCGCGGCCCCTGCGCCGAATCGAATTTCTCCGTGTAAGCCGGCACACCCACGCCCTTCAACTTGGACAGCAACAGTTTGACATTGCCCGCTTCCTTGTAGGCCCCAAGCAGCACCACCCATTGAGTTGGTGCGTCGCTGGCGGGTTTGGCTGCTTCAGCGGTGCTGGTCGCCGGCTTTTCCGCTGCCTCGGCCTTCTTGTCGGGTGCTGCGGGCTTCTCCGTCGGCTTGGCGCTCGGCGCGGCAAGCGACGGGCCGGCGGGTTTGGCGACGACTGGCGACGCCGGAGCCGCTGCCGCTTCGGCAGGCGCCTTGGCTTCAGGCTTCGGCTCGGGAACAGCTTGCGCTGCCGGCTTCGGCTCCGGCGCAGGCATGGGGGTGGCCGCAGGTTTGCCCGGCAGGACCCTGGCGGCAAGGCCGGTCGAATCCTGGCTGGGAATGCGAACCTGGATGTCCTGGCTCAATGGCCGCGGCTCGCTGTCCATCACCATCGGCAGGACGACGACGGCCAGCAGCGCCAGCGCAATGGCGCCGACCAGCCGGCGGCGAGCGCGCTTCTTGAGTTGCAATTCTGCGTCCGGCGAGGTGTCTTGTTCCGCCATCGTGGTTGCGCGTGGGTTACCTCGTGCGGCCAAGCTCCTGCAAGGCCGCAGCAACAGTGAGGAAGGATCCGAAGGCGAGGATTCTATCATCTTCACCGGCGTTCTCTTGCGCGCAAGCGAGTGCCGTCGCAGGCGATGCGAACTCGCCGACCACCCTCATTCCCCGGGCCCGCAAACGACTCGCCAGTGAGTCGGCGCCGGCGCCACGGCGGCCTTGCAACGTGCATGGCAACCAGTGGCTGACCCGTTCGCGCAATGCGTCGATCACGCCGTCGATGTCCTTGTCGGCGAGCATGCCGACTACGGCCCAGGTATTGCGATGGAAACCCATGTCCGCCAGATTGGCAGCCAGCGCGCGGGCCGCCTGTGGGTTGTGGGCGACATCCAGCACCACCGCCGGACGCCCCGGCAGCACCTGGAAGCGCCCCGCCAGTTCGACCGCCGTCAGTCCCTGGCGGATGTCCTTCATGGCCACCGGCAATTGCGGATGCAGGGCATCGAGCGCCGCCAGCGCGCACGCCGCATTGGCCAGTTGCTGTTCGCCGCGCAAGGCCGGCAAGGCCAGTCCGCCGCGACGAATGCTTGCGGCGGCGCCGAGCTTGCCGGAATCATTGGCCGGGCGGCCCCAATAAAGCCACTGCTGCTCCTGCCGCAGGTAGCCGAAATCAAGCCCCAGGACCTGCAGCCTGGCGCCGACCGCCGTCGCCTGTTCGATCAGCGACTCGGGCGGCTTCGCATCGCCGCAGATCGCCGCCACCCCGGCGCGAAAGATGCCGGCCTTTTCGCGCCCGATGGCCTCGCGATCCGAGCCAAGAAAATCCATGTGGTCAAGATCGACCGCGGTAACGATCGCGCAATCGGGCTGGTAAACGTTCGTGGCGTCGAGCCGCCCGCCGAGGCCGACCTCGAAGATGATGGCATCGAGAGCCGCGGTGGCGAACACTTCCCACGCGGCCAGGGTGCCGAATTCGAAATAGGTCAGCGCCACGTCGCTACGCGCCTGTTCGACGCGGGCGAACGCCGCACACAGGGCGGTGTCGCCGACCGCAACCCCGTTGACCCTGACGCGCTCGTTGTAGTGCAGCAGATGCGGCGAGGTGTAGAGGCCGACCCGATAGCCGGCCACCAGCAGGATGCGTTCCAGCATCGCGCAGGTCGACCCCTTGCCGTTGGTGCCGCCGACCAGGATCAGCGGACAGGTCTGGCGCTGGCCCAGCCGCTCCTTGATCTCGGCAACCCGCTCCAGACCCAGTTCGATGCCGGCGCTGCCATGTGGATGCAGCGCTTCGAGGTGCGCCAGCCAGGCATCCAGCGTCAGCGGCATCAGGCCGCCGGAACTCTTTGCAGCAGGGTCAGCAGCGAAGCAAGTCTGTCGCGCAGTTCGCGCCTATCGACGATCATGTCGATCGCGCCCTTTTCGAGCAGGAACTCGGCGCGCTGGAACCCGGCGGGCAGGGTCTCGCGCACCGTCTGCTCGATCACCCGCGGCCCGGCGAAGCCGATCAGGGCGCCGGGCTCGGCGATCACGATGTCGCCGACAAAGGCGAAGGAGGCGGAAACGCCGCCCATCGTGGGATCGGTCAGGAGGGTGATGAAGGGCAGTTGGTGATGCGCCAGTTGCGTCACGGCGGCGGTGGTCTTGGCCATCTGCATCAATGAAAACAGGCCTTCCTGCATGCGCGCGCCGCCCGAAGCCGTGATGCAGATGAAGGGCACCTGCTGCTCGATGGCCGCCTTGACGCCGCGCACGAAACGCTCGCCGACCACCGCCCCCATCGACCCGCCGAGGAACTCGAATTCGAAACAGGCGACAACCACCGGTACGGTCTTGATCGCGCCCTGCATCACCACGAGCGCATCGGCCTCGCCGGTCTCCTCGTTCGCGGCCGCAAGGCGATCGACATAGCGCTTGCTGTCCTTGAACTTGAGCGGATCCATCGGGACGACTTCGGCGCCGATCTCGAAGCGGCCTTCGGGATCGAGCAGGGCATCAAGCCGGACGCGGGCGCGCAGCCGCAGATGGTGGGAGCACTTGGGGCAGACGTTCTGGTTGTTCTCCAGGTCGCTGCTGTAGAGCACCGCCTCGCAGGCCGGGCACTTAGACCACAGCCCCTCGGGCATGGCCTTGCGCGTGCCTTCCGAGCGCTTGATCTTCGGCGGCAGGAGTTTCTGTAACCAGCTCATGGTCCCTCCGCAGGACCGCCCCAAGGAGGGACAGCCAATAAGCATGGAGCGCAGCGAACCATCGTCACCCCCTTCCTCTGGAAGGGGGATGGGGGGTAGGTCGTCATGAATTTGCTCCGTCCATCGCCGCACGCACTTCGCTGAGGAATGCTGTGACCCGTTGCGGCGCCGCCCCGGGGTCACCATCGGCGATTTCCTCAATGAGGCGACTGCCGATCACCACGGCGTCGGCGATCTCGGCGATGCGCGCCGCGGTGGCGGCATCGCGAATGCCGAAGCCGACACCGACCGGCATGCCGACCTTCTCGCGGATCAGCGGTATGCGGCGCGCGACTTCCTCCAGATCGAGGTTGCCGGAACCGGTGACGCCCTTCAGCGAGACATAGTAGATGTAGCCGCTGCCGATCCGCGCCAGTTCGTCGTAGCGCTGTTCGGCAGACGTCGGTGCCAGCAGGAATATCGGATCGATCTGCGCCTGCTTCATGACGGCGGCAAACCCGGCGCATTCTTCCGGCGGATAGTCGACCACCAGCACGCCATCGACGCCGGCAACGTGCGCATCGCGGGCAAAGGCATCGACGCCATAGGCTTCCACCGGATTGGCATAGCCCATCAGCACCACCGGCGTCGCGGCGTTCTCCCGGCGAAATTCCGCCACCATCGCCAGCACCCGGCGCAGGCTCATGCCATGCGCCAGCGCACGCTCCGAAGCACGCTGGATGGTCGGCCCATCCGCCATCGGATCGGAAAACGGCACACCCAGTTCGATGATGTCGGCGCCGCCGGCAACCAGCGCACGCATCAGCGGCAGCGCGAGATCGGGATGCGGATCGCCGGCGGTAATGAAGGGGATCAGCGCCTTGCGCCCCTGGGCGGCAAGTGCGGCGAAGGCTTTCGCGATACGTGACATCGTCGGGACCAGGTCAGAAACGGATGCCCGATGCCTCGGCAACGGTATGCATGTCCTTGTCGCCGCGACCGGAGAGATTTACCAGCAGCATCTCGTCCTTGGCCAGCGTCGGCGCCAGCTTGGCCGCATACGCCAGCGCATGGCTGGATTCGAGCGCGGGGATGATGCCTTCCAGGCGGCACAGGTCATGGAAGGCTTGCAGCGCTTCGGCATCGGTAATGGTGACGTACTCGGCGCGCGCGGAATCCTTGAGCCAGGCGTGTTCGGGGCCGACGCCGGGGTAATCGAGACCGGCCGATACCGAGTGGGTTTCGCTCACCTGGCCGTTCTCGTCCTGCAACAGATAGGTGCGGTTGCCATGCAGCACGCCGGAGCGACCGGCCGTGAGGGAAGCGGAATGCTTGCCCGAATCAAGCCCGTGACCTGCGGCTTCAACGCCTATCAGCCGCACATTGGCGAACGGAATATAGGGATAAAAGATTCCCATTGCATTGGAGCCGCCGCCGACGCAGGCGATCACCGCATCGGGCTGGCGGCCGACGAGTTCCGGCATCTGCAGCTTGCACTCCTCGCCGATCACCGACTGGAAATCCCGCACCATCATCGGGTAGGGATGCGGACCGGCGACCGTGCCGATGATGTAGAAGGTATCTCCGATGTTGCTCACCCAGTCGCGCATGGCCTCGTTGAGGGCATCCTTCAGCGTCTTCGAGCCGGATTCCACTGGCACCACGGTGGCCCCCAGCAGCTTCATCCGATAGACATTGGCGGCCTGGCGCTTGATGTCCTCGGAGCCCATGTAGACCACGCAGTCCATGCCATAGCGGGCGGCAACGGTGGCGGTGGCCACGCCATGCTGACCCGCGCCCGTTTCGGCAATCACGCGCGGCTTGCCCATGCGTCGGGCCAGCAGTCCCTGACCGATGCAATTGTTGATCTTGTGCGCGCCGGTGTGGTTGAGGTCTTCGCGCTTCAAGAATATCTGTGCACCGCCCAGCAGGCTCGACCAGCGCCTGGCGTGATAGATCGGGCTGGGCCGGCCGACATAATGTTTGAGCTCGTAGTGGAATTCGGCACGAAAGTCGGGATCGGCCTGCGCGGCGGCATAGGCCTCGCGCAGTTCGCTCAACGCGGGGATCAGGGTCTCGGCGACAAAGATCCCGCCGTAGGGGCCGAAGTGGCCGCCCGCGTCGGGCAAGCTATAGGGAAGATCCTGCATCTGCATCTCGCACTCCGGCAATGAATTCGGTGATCTTTTGCGCATCCTTGATGCCACGGACAGCCTCGACCCCGCTGCTGACATCCACCGCCCACGGCCGCACCGTGCGCACCGCCTGTGCAATGTTGCCTGGATGCAAGCCACCGGACAGAATCACGGGCAGCGGCAGGGACGCCGGAATCAACGACCAGTCGAAGGTCTTGCCGCCGCCGCCGTAGCCTGTAGCGTCGGCATCCAGCAACAAGCCCGATGCTCCTGGAGCCGTTGCGAAAGCGGACGCGTATTCTAGCAAATCGAGGCCCGGCTTGACCCGCGCCGCCTTGATCCACGCCTTGCCAAACTGGGAACAATAGGCCGCGCCTTCGTCGCCGTGAAACTGCAGCAGATCGAGCGGCACTTGCGCCAGCACGGAGCGAACGGTCTCTGCCGACTCATTGACGAAAAGTCCGACCTTGGTGACAAACGCGGGCAGATGTGCGGTCAGTTGCGCGGCCCGCTGCGGCGTCACATGGCGCGGGCTGGGCGCATAGAAAACCAGGCCCAGCGCGTCCGCGCCGGCGGCGATCGCTGCCGCGGCGTCTTGCTCGCGGGTGATGCCGCATATCTTGATTCGGGTGCGCCGCATGGATTCAGGGTAGAACGATCGCCGTCGCGCCAGCGCCGACTGTTATTTGCCAGACCGGATCATAGTCGACCCCGACGAAATACAGCCCGCAGGCTTCAAAGGTCGGCGCCCCACGGGCACGATCGCGGCCGGCGAGAAGTTCGCCAATCCAATCCGGCGACTGTGCGCCCTTGCCGACAGCCACCAGCGCGCCGACCAGATTGCGCACCATGTGATGCAGGAATGCGCTGGCCTCGAAGTCGAACACCAGCAGGTCGCCGTTGCGCACGATCTCTGCGCGGCGCAGGGTCTTGACCGGCGATTTTGCCTGACACTCGGCGGAACGGAAGGCGGAGAAATCGTGCTCGCCCAGCACCAGGCGCGCCGCCGCGGCCATGGCATCGGCGTCCAGCGGGCGATGAAACCAGCCGACGCGCCGAGCCATCAGGCCCGGCCGTTCGCCACGGTTGAGCAGCAAGTAACGGTAGCGCCTGCCCAGTGCGGAAAAGCGCGCGTGGAACTCATCGGCTACCGGCCGGGCCCAGCGTACGGCAACGCCGGCGGGCAGATGCGCGTTGACGCCGCGCACCCACGCCGTATCCGGGCGCATGGCCTCGGTGTCGAAATGCACCACCTGCGCCAGAGCATGCACGCCGGCATCGGTGCGTCCGGCGCATACCACGCGCGTCGGCGCATCCGCGACCATGGAAAGCGCCGATTCCACCGCATCCTGTACCGCACTTTTGGTGGGTCCCCGTCGCTGCGCGTCGCCCCCCGAGGGGGCCGCGCAACTGTCTTGGGGCGGCCCCGCGACAGTGGCTCTGCCCAGCTGGGACTGCCAGCCGCAAAAGCCGGAGCCGTCGTATTCGAGGCCAAGCGCGATTCTCATGTCAGCCAGGCACCGATGACCAGCGCAGCGGCCAGGGCGCCCAGGGCCAGGTCCGCGGCACCGGGTACGGACGCCGGCAGCGCAAGGCTGGTCGCCATGCACCCCGACCCGCCACCATCACCGGCATTTGGAGATTCGACCTCGTTCAGCGTCAATGCCAGCCGCACCGCAATGCGATCGCGGGAAATGTTCAGCCAGGCAAGCGGCGCCAGCAGCGAACGGATGCCTGCGACCAGCTCCGGGGGCCTCAGGACGTTGAGGAGCAAGGCAACCGTGGACAGCGCGATCAGCAGGCGCGCGAGGTTCTCGGCGGCAAGCAGCAGCCCCTCCTGGCTTGCGCCGGGGATGCTTGCCAGCGGAGTTCCGGGCGTCAGCCAGCCGAACATCAGCAGCATGGTGAGCAGCAACCAGCGACTGCGTCGCAGCAGCAAATGCATATGGGATGCGGCAACGATCAGCGCCACCAGGGTGAGCCCCAGACAACCCAGGGCCAGGACCAATCCCTCGTGGCGGGCGGCCGCGAGCAGTGCAGCAAAGCCAAGCAGGATCAGGCTGGCGGGATGCAGGCGCTTCACGGGAAACAGCATTTCCCGGCGCGCCGGCGCCGGGAGCGTATGCTGGATCAGCCCAGACTGTCGAGCTTGGCGCGGACCACCTTCTGCTGCGCCGGACTGCCTTCCGCCAGTGCCTCCTGGAACAACTCGCGCGCGCCATCGCGATCGCCCATTTCCTCATAGGCCATCGCCAACTCTATCTTGGTGGCCACTTCAGGGTTGTCGGGCAGGTCGCCGGCGGACGACTCAGGCGCGGCTTCGGCCGAAACCGCCGGCAAATCGAGATCGAGGCTGATGTCGCTGAGATCGAGCCCGCCAGTCGCCGCAGGAAGCTCAAGGGAGGCCTCAGGCTTCGACGCAGGCGGGGCGGCGGCATCGGGCGTCCCCAGATCGAAGTCGAAATCGATGCTAGTGGAATCGGCCGCCGCGACCGCAGGCGCCTCCGGTGCCGCGGCAGGCGTCTCCGCGGCAACCGGGAAATCAAGTGCGGGGGCCGCCGGCTGCGGTGCCGGCATTTCGAAGTCGATGTCGAGCGCCGCAATTTCGTTCGTTTCCTCGGCCTTCGGCTTGGACCCTGGGGATGGCGCAGCATCCGGCGTCCCCAGGTCGAGATCAAAATCCAGCCCGCCGGCCTCGGGCTCGGTTACCGGGGCCGCGGCGACGCCTGCTGTGGGTGCCGCATCGGTGGTGCCGATATCCAGATCAAAATCCAGGGCCGCAGCCTCGTCTGCGGCGGGAACCGCCGCGGCAGGCTGCGGCTCTTCCTGCTCAACGCTGGAACTGCGTTGAAGAATGGTGGTGGCGCCCATATCGACCGGGGCGGCAGCCGGCGCCTCCTCCTGGACTGCGGACGGCGTGGAGCCATAGAGGGAATTCCCCGGATCGAGGGCCGCTCCCATGCCAGCGGCCTTCTCCCAGCTTGCACCGGTACCGCCAGTCAGGACATGCAGCGCCTTCGCCACCGATTCAAACTGGGAAGCATTCTTGCGCGCCGAATATATGTCGAGCAGCTTCAGATGAATCGCCTGCCGTTGCGGATCGGTGTTGAGGGCCTCCAGCAGAATCTCCTCGGCCTGCGCATCGCGGCCGAAGGCCAGGAAGGTGTCGGCCTCGACGACCGGATCAACCGACTCCTGAGCCGCCGCCATGCCGACGCCCGTGGAACTGAACTGACTGACTTCCTGCTCGCCGGGAGGAGGCGCGATCGTCGTGGAGCTGAACGCCGAATTCGCCGAAAGATCGGACTCGGCAATCGCTGTGTTGGCTTCGGCGGCGGCCGCACGCTTCTTGCGGTAGGCAGACAGTCCCAGCCACCCGAACAGTAGTGCCAGGACAGCGCCACCACCGAATACCAGCGGCGCGTTTTCCTCGACAAAGTCCGGCTCAGGCTCGGGCGGAGGCGGAGGCGCCGCTTTCTTCTTGGGCGGAGGCGGCTTGGGTGCTTCGGCCGGTGCCCCCTCTGCCGGTTTGGCGGCGACTGCATCGGCAGGCTTCGCTACGTCAGCGGTTTGGGGTACTTCCGCAGGCTTGGCAGCTTCCGCGGCCTTTGGCGGCTCAACCGGCTTGGCCGGCTCGGCCGGTTTCGGCGGTTCTGCCGCCTTGGGCGCGGCCTCCGGCGGTTTCACCGGCGCAGGCATATCCGGTTTCTTGACTTCTGCAGGCGCAGGCTTAGTCGCCTGGGCCTGCTTCTGCAGGTCGGCGCCGGTCTGGCTCTTCAGTTCGGCGAGCTTCTTCAGGTCGCTGAGGTTTTTTTCCAGATCGGCAATGCGGCTGCTGGCCTCCTTGAGCGCCCTGTCGCGCGATACCAGATCTTCTTCGAGGGCGGCGATGCGCCCCTGCAGGGGCTTGTTCTTCGCGTCCTTCGCCGCCTCCGTGCGCGAAACCTCCAGTTTGTCCTTGCCCGTCGCCAGCGGCGCCTTGTCTTCGACTCTCGGTGCAATCTTGCCGCTCACCGCCTGCTTCGCGCCCTGCTCCCTGGCCGGCTCGGCGGCGGCGCCAGTCGCCAGGCGTTTGCGATAGGCGTTGAAGTCTGCCGCCTGGGCGACGATCTCCTTGCGCGCTTCGCCGGCGGAAACCTTACTCGCAGCTTCGGCGTCGGGAATCGAAAGAATCTTGCCGGCCTTCAGGCGATTCATGTTGTCGCCGTCAAACGCATCCTTGTTGCTGCGGAACAGCGAGACCAGCATCTGATCAAGGCTGACGCCCTCCGCCCGGGTCTGCGCCGCTATCTTGCCCAGGGTGTCGCCCGGGGCTACCGTGCGGGACGTGCCGGAAGCGGGCTTTTCAGCGAGCTGCCTGGGCGCCGGCTGCCGTGAAGGCGGGGGACGGCTGTCAATTACCGGACGGGTTTCCGCTGGCGCGGGTGGCGCCGCTTTCGCTGCGGGCATGGCCTGCACGGGCTCGGGCCTGGCCTCCGGGACGGCAACCGGAACCGGGGCCGTCCTTGGGGCAAGATCCGGCGGATCAAGCAGGAAGGTATACTCTCGAACGAGTCGCCCGGAAGCCCAAGTCACTTCGACCAGCATGTCGATGAAGGGTTCGTTCAGGGGACGATCGGTGCTGACTTCAAGATAGCGGCGACCGCCGCGTTCCTTGATGTCGCGGGAGAACCGCAAAGTCGCGAGGACCGGCGAATACTCGATCCCGGCCTGGCGGAACGCATCGGCGCTGGCAACCTTGGCCAGCAGGGAGGCCGCCTCATCGCGCGTCGCGGTCACCTCGAGTTCAGCCTTGAGTGGCTGCCCCATGGCCGAGAGTACGGTAATCCTGCCCAACCCGGCTGCATGCGTCGCCAGCGGCAGGACGGCAATCGCCGCGGCTAAAAAGGTGGCTTTGAAACGGTTTCGCTTGTCAGTATTGGGCACTGTGACTCCCGACGGGCTCTTTATCATGTTATCAAAACGAAGTTTCAGTGGAGGCCAACGCTGGAATTATCTGCGTTGCGCCGAAACTAAAACCTCCTGTTTCAGTGGCGGCCAACGCCGGAAATGTCGGCATTGGGCCGGAACCAAAACCTCCTGCTTCAGCGGGGGCTGACGCCAGCTTTGCCGGCGTCGAGCGCGACAGCCATTAGTAACTAAAATAACATCATGGTGTTAGCGATGCAAGCTCAACCTTACCATTACATTCTGTTCGCATCCGCCACGCGGCATCAATGCAACAGGATGCGCAACATGCGCCGCAACGGCTCGGCAGCGCCCCAAAGAAGCTGGTCGCCCACCGTGAACGCCGACAAATACTGCGGCCCCATGCTGAGTTTGCGCAGGCGTCCGACGGGAACGCTCAGGGTCCCGGTAACCGCCGTCGGTGTCAGCTCGGCGAGGGTGATCTCGCGCTGATTCGGCACGACCCTGACCCACTCGTTGTGCGCCCCGAGGATGCCGCTTACCTCGTCCAGCGGCACATCCCCGGTCAGCTTGATGGTGAACGCCTGGGAATGGCAACGCATGGCGCCAATCCGCACGCAGAGGCCGTCGATCGGAATCGGCGCGGCAGTGCGGCCGAGGATCTTGTTGGTTTCGGCCTGCCCCTTCCATTCCTCGCGGCTCTGGCCGTTGCCGAGATCCTTGTCGATCCAGGGAATCAGTGAACCGGCCAGCGGCACGCCGAAGTTCGCCGTGGGAAAGCCCTCGTCACGCAGAATGCCGGCAACCTCGCGGTCGATGTCGAGAATCGCCGAAGCCGGATCATCGAGCAGGTTCTTCACCACGCGATGCGTCTCTCCCATCTGGACCAGCAATTCGCGCATGTTCTGCGCGCCCGCGCCGGATGCCGCCTGATAGGTCATCGACGTCATCCATTCGACCAGCCCAGCCTTGAACAGGCCACCCAGGGCCATCAGCATCAGGCTCACCGTGCAATTGCCGCCGATCCAGTTGCGCCCGCCGCGCGCCAGACTGTCGGTGATCACGCCAAGATTGACGGGATCGAGAATGATGACGGTGTCGTCCTCCATGCGCAAGGCCGACGCCGCATCGATCCAGTGGCCCTGCCAGCCGGCCGCGCGCAGCCTCGGAAACACGTCGGTGGTGTAGTCGCCGCCCTGGCAGGTGATGATGATGTCCAGCGCCTTCAATTCATCGATGTCCCTCGCATCCTTCAGCGGCTGCGCTCCGCTCGCGAAGTCGGGCGCCTTGCCGCCAGGATTCGATGTCGTGAAAAATACCGGTTCGATGAGGGCGAAATCGTCCTCCTCGCGCATGCGCTGCATGAGCACCGAGCCCACCATGCCACGCCAACCGACCAGACCCACCCGCTTCATGATCAATCTCTCACTATCGAATTACAGCGCCGCGAGCACCGCGTCGCCCATTGCCCGGGTACCGACCTTTTTCGTTCCCGGTTCGAAAATGTCGCCAGTACGGAAGCCTTGTGCAAGGACTTTCTTCACGGCGGCCTCGATTTGTCCGGCGGCCGCCTCGTTGGCGAAAGTGTAACGCAGCATCATGGCCGCCGACAGGATCGTCGCCAGCGGATTGGCGACGCCCTTGCCCGCGATGTCCGGCGCGGAGCCATGACAAGGCTCGTAAAGCCCCTTGTTGTTGGCGTCCAGCGAAGCCGATGGCAGCATGCCGATCGACCCCGTCAGCATGGAAGCCTCGTCGGACAGGATGTCGCCGAACATGTTGCCGGTGACCATGACGTCAAACTGCCTGGGGTTCTTTACCAGTTGCATCGCCGCGTTGTCGACCAGCATATGCGAGAGTTCGACATCCGGGTACTCCCGCCCGGTCTCGATCGCCACATCGCGCCACAACTGGGTGCATTCGAGCACGTTCATCTTGTCCACCGAACAGACCTTGCGGCTGCGCTTGCGCGCGGCATCGAACGCGACGCGCAGGATGCGGCGGATTTCGCTCTCGCTGTAATGCATGGTATTGAGGCCAAAACGCTCGCCGTTGCGCATCTCGATGCCGCGCGGCTGGCCGAAGTAGATGTCGCCGGTCAGTTCGCGCACGATCAGGATGTCCAGCCCGGCGACGACCTCCGGCTTGAGCGTCGACGCATTGGCCAGTTCCGGGTAGAGGATCGCCGGGCGCAGGTTGGCGAACAGGCCAAGCTGCTTGCGAATGCCCAGCAGTCCCCGCTCGGGCCTCTGCTCGCGCGGATTGCCGTCCCATTGGGGGCCGCCGACGGCGCCGAGCAGGACCGCATCGGCCGCCTGAGCCAGCTTCTGGGTCGCTTCCGGGTAGGGGTCGCCGGTGGCATCCACCGCGCAGCCGCCCAGCAGGGCCTCTTCCATCTCGATCCCGAGATCGAGCGCCTTGAGCACCCTGACGGCCTCGGCGACAATTTCCGGCCCGATGCCATCCCCGGGCAGAACGCAAATCTTCATTGACAATCCCCCATGCAAATAGCCGCGTTTGCTCCGCACCGCGGCGCGACGCGATTCAAGCTGATCAACGTATCCATCATTTGGTGGCCTTCTCGATGGCTTCGCCACCCTTGTTGAAATCCTTGCCGATACCCTGGACGGTATTGCGGGCCGCCGATTATCGCACAGCAGCACCCGCCAAATCACCCGGAACGCCGCGCCAAACGAGGATCATGCCGACCAGAGCGAGCAAGGACGCGGCGCTGAAAGTGATCCCCGGACCGAGGCTTCCCCACAACGCTCCTGCCAGCAGCGCACCCCCCATGCCGCCCGCGCCATAGGCCACGCTGCCATACAGCGCCTGCGCCCGTGCCTGCTGCCCCGGCACGAACCAGCGATTGAGCGCCGCCATGGTCGCCGCATGGTGAGCGCCAAAGCTTGCGCCATGCAACAACTGGGCAAACAGCAGCAGGCCGATGTATTCGACCGTCCAGCCAATCAGCATGAAACGCAATACCGCCAGCGCAAAACAGGCCAGCAAGATCCGCCGCATCGAAACCAGGGCGGCCAGTCGCGGCATGAACAGGAACACCACGATCTCGGCGACCACGCCCAGCGTCCACAGCAGCCCAACCAGGGTCTTGCCGTACCCGTGCGCGACGAGATGGATCGAGTAGAAGACATACAGCGCACCATGCGCCGCGGTCATCAGCAATCCGGCGCCAAACAGGAACGCGACCTTGCGCTGGCGCAACACGTCCAGGATCGGACCGGCGACCTTGCCGGCATGCTCCCTTGCCTCCGCCAGCGTCAGCGTGCTGACAAAAGTACCCAGCAACAAGGCCCAGCACACCCACAATTGCGACCCGATCGGCATCGAATCGAGCAGCAAGCCGACTCCCATCACCGCCGCAATGAAGCCGACCGAGCCCCACAGCCGAATGCGCCCGTAGCGCTCCGGACGGGCCGCAAGATGCCCCAGCGTCAGCGCCTCGACCAGGGGCAGCGAAGCGCTCCAGAAAAAATGCAGGATCGCCATGCCGATCAGCAAGGCAAGGAATTCCTGCGTCAGGAAGACTACCGAAAAACTGACCAGGGAAGCGGCCGTCGATGCGACCACGATGCGCACGCGCCGGCCGCCGCTGTCGGCCAGCCAGCTCCACAGCAGCGGCGCCAGCAGCCGCATGAACTGTCCGAGCGACATCAGTACCGCGATCCGGCCGGCCGAAAGCCCGATCGATTGCAGGTAGAGAGCGAAATAGGGCTGGAAGGCGCCGAAGAAGGCGAAGTACCAAAAGTACCAGGCCGCCAGGCGCCCCTGCGGCGCGACGGTCAAGTGCCGTGTTTCTGTCCGGCCCGGAAGGCCACCAGCAACTGGTAGATCTCGTCCTTGAGCTTTACACGCGCCTTCTTCATGTCCTCGAGTGTGAAGTCGGCCACCGGCATGTCGTGCTCCTCGAGGTTTTCGACCTTGCCGGTCAGGCGGTCGTAGCGTCCGAACAGGCTGGCGAAATAGACATTGGCGGCCCTCAGCGCGTCGATCGCATCGCGCATTTCGGGGAATTCTGTGTAGAGATCGTGGTGGTCTACGTGCATGGCTTCCTGACTCGCAACTCGTTAATGATCTGAAAAACTTGGTTGAATTCTATCAGGCAACACCGGGGGCCATACCGGGAATCGCCGGCGTCGGGCAGACGACATCGGCGCATTGCGCGCGATGATGCAGGGCGGCGTCGATCAGTACCAGCGCCAGCATGGCTTCGGCAATGGGCGTGGCGCGGATGCCGACGCAGGGATCGTGCCGGCCATGGGTTTCGACCAGCACCGGCTCACCGGCGAGATTGATGCTGCGGCGCGCCAGGCGAATGCTCGAAGTGGGTTTGACCGCCATCCTGACCACCACATCCTGCCCGGTCGAGATGCCGCCCAATATTCCTCCTGCATTGTTGCTCAGAAAACCTTCGGGAGTCAGTTCGTCTCCGTGCTCGCTGCCTTTTTGCGTGACCGAGCCGAAGCCGGCGCCGATCTCCACGCCTTTCACGGCATTGATGCCCATCATGGCGTAGGCGATGTCGGCATCGAGGCGGCCATACACCGGGTCGCCCCAGCCGACCGGAACGCCGCGCGCCACGACGGTGATCTCCGCCCCCGCGGAATCGCCCGACTTGCGCAGGGCATCCACGTAGTCTTCAAGCCGGGGAACAATCCCGGCGTTGGCCACGAAGAACGGATTGCCATCGATTGCCGCCTCGTCCTGCCAGGGAATCTCGATGCTCCCCAAGCGGCTCATCCAGCCCCGCACCGTCACCCCGTAGCGCTGGCTCAGCCACTTGCGCGCGATGGCCCCGGCGGCGACGCGCACCGCCGTCTCGCGCGCCGACGAGCGGCCGCCGCCGCGGTAATCGCGGATCCCGTATTTCTGCCAGTAGCTGTAGTCGGCGTGTCCCGGGCGAAACGTGCCGGCGAGATTGCCGTAGTCCTTGCTGCGCTGGTCTTCATTGCGGATCAGCAAGCCGATCGGCGCCCCCGTGGTGCGCCCCTCGAATACTCCCGAGAGAACCTCGACCGTATCCGATTCGCGGCGCTGGGTGACGTGGCGCGAGGTTCCCGGCTTGCGCCGATCGAGCTCGGCCTGAATTTCCGCCGCCGATATTTCCAGGCCCGGCGGGCAGCCATCGACCACGCAACCGATCGCCGGGCCATGCGATTCGCCGAAGGAAGTGACGCGGAAAAGCGAGCCGAAAGTATTGCCGGACATGAATTTGGAATGAAACGAGCAATGGGTCGGAGCGGATGCCGGAGCTTACCATGTTGATTCACGGGCGCCGACGCAAGCCGCGCGCCGGGCCTTGGGCCATTGCCTCATGGCACGGCGTCGGATTGCGCAAGCGCATTGACCGCATCGCGCACCACGGGCTTCAATTCCCGCGCCTCCGCCTCGCCGAGGCAGGCAATCAGCTGGATCCGCATGCGGGGCTCCCAGGTGCGCCGCAGGTGGCTGGCGATGTCCCTGACAGCCTGCTCCCGATCCGGCATCGCCTCGAAAAAGGCGCCGATCTGATTCGCCATCCTGATCAACTTGTCAAGGTTCATGCGTTGCGCTCCAATGCGCGATTGCTCCCGCTGTAGACCACGCAGGCCTCCTGGCGCAGGAATCCGATCAAGGTGACATTCAGGCTTTCCGCCAGGCGCACCGCGCGAGCAGTCGGCGCTGAAACTGCGGCAAGCGTGCCCACTCCCAGGGCCGCGGCCTTCTGCACCATCTCGAAGCTGGCGCGACTGGTGATTACCAGTGCGCTGTCGCCCGCGGCGATAGCGTCACGCGCCTGCGCGCCCAGAGTCTTGTCCAGCGCGTTGTGCCGACCGACGTCCTCGCGCACATGGCTGATCATGCCGTCGCGATCGACGCGGCAGGCGGCGTGGGTGGCGCCGGTCGCCTGTTGCAGGATTTGCCGCGCCGGCAGGCGGCGCAGGCCGGCGTACAACGCCGCCAGCGGAAACGGCGCCGACGACGGCAGCGGCACCAGGGTACGCATCACCTGGTCCAGGCTCTCGGCACCGCACAGGCCGCAGCCGGTGCGCCCTGCCAGGCTGCGGCGGCGTGCCTTGAGGCGAACGAAGGCCTCACTGGCAATCTCGATCTGCAGGGTAATGCCGGCATCCGACTCGGCGCAGTGGACGTCGAAGACGTCCTGCCGGCGCGCCACGATACCCTCCGACAGGCTGAAGCCAATGGCGAAGTCATCGAGATCGGCGGGCGTCGCCAGCATCACCGCGTGACTGATGCCGTTGTATTCGAAGGCAACCGGCGTCTCTTCGGCCAGGTCGTCGGACCGGCTTGTTCCATTGCGCCACACCGTCTGCCTGACCGCTCCCTTCATGTGCCTGCCTGGCGGAAAACCTGCACCGCGGTGACCTTGTACTCGGGACAGTTGGTGGCCCAGTCCGAGTTGTCGGTGGTGACCACATTCGCACCGGATTCGGGGAAGTGGAATGTGGTGTAGACCACTCCCGGCTGCACCCGCTCGGTAATCGTCACCGGCAGCGTCGTGCTGCCGGCGCGCGACTCGATGCCGACCCGATCACCGTCGCGTATGCCACGTTCCTCGGCATCGTGGGGATGTATCTCGAGCAGGTCGGCGGCGTAGAAGTCGGTATTGGCGGTGCGACGGGTCTGCGCGCCGACGTTGTACTGCGAAAGCACGCGGCCGGTGGTCAGCAGAAGCGGGAAACGGCGCGTCACCTTCTCGTCGGTGGGCACATACTGGGTGATCAGGAAGCGCCCCTTGCCGCGCACGAATTCGCCGACGTGCATGGTCGGCGTGCCCTCGGGCACCGTGTCATTGCACGGCCACTGCAGGCTGCCCAAGCGATCCAGCTTGGCGTAATCGACACCGGAAAAGGTCGGCGTCAGGCGCGCTATTTCGTCCATGATCTGGCTCGGGTGCTCGTAGCACATGGCGTAGCCGAGCGCATTGGCCAGCGCCTGGGTCACCTCCCAGTCCGCCATACCGGCCAGCGGGCGCCTCACGCGGCGCACGCGGGAAATGCGCCGCTCGGCGTTGGTGAACGTGCCGTCCTTTTCGAGGAAGGACGCGCCGGGCAGGAACACATGGGCGTACTTCGCCGTCTCATTGAGGAAGAGATCCTGTACTACCAGACATTCCAGTGCCGACAAAGCGGCGACCACGTGTCGCGTGTCGGGATCGGACTGCGCCGGGTCCTCGCCCTGGCAGTAGAGGCCGAGGAAGGAGCCGTCCAGCGCTGCATCGAGCATGTTGGGAATGCGCAAGCCCGGTTCGGACTGGATTTCCACGCCCCATTCGCGCTCGAAGAGTTCCCGGGTCAGGGTGTCCGAAACATGGCGGTAACCCGGCAGTTCGTGGGGGAAGCTGCCCATATCACAGGAGCCCTGCACGTTGTTCTGCCCGCGCAACGGATTGACGCCGACCCCTTCGCGGCCGAGATTGCCGGTGGCCATGGCAAGGTTGGCGATCGCGATTACGGCGGTCGAGCCCTGCGCGTGCTCGGTGACACCGAGGCCGTAATAGATCGCGGCGTTTCCGGCGCCGGCATAGAGCCGCGCCGCGGCACGTACTTCGCCCGCCGGCACGCCGCTGGCGGCCTCCAGCGCTTCCGGCGAATTGGCCGCGCGCGCAATGAACTCGCGCCAATCGGCAAATGCCCTGGCGTCGCAGCGTTCCGCGACAAACGCTTCATCGAGCAAACCCTCGGTGACGATCACATGCGCCATCGCCGAGAGGACGGCGACATTGGTGCCCGGTTTCAACTTCAGGTGATGGGCGGCCCTGACGTGAGGCCCGCTCACCAGGTCGATCTCGCGCGGATCGATCACGATCAACTGCGCGCCCCCTCGTACCCGGCGCTTGAGGCGCGAAGCAAAGACCGGATGGCCGTCGCTGGGATTGGCGCCAATCACCACGATGACGTCGGCCTGGTCGACCGACTTGAAGTTCTGCGTGCCCGCGGATTCGCCCAGGGTCTGCTTGAGGCCATAGCCGGTCGGCGAGTGACAAACGCGGGCGCAGGTATCGACGTTGTTGTTGCCGAAGGCAGCGCGCACCAGTTTCTGCACGAGGTAATCTTCCTCGTTGGTACAACGGCTGGAAACGATGGCACCGATGGAATTGCGGCCGTATTTCGCCTGAATGCGGCGAAACTCGCGAGCGGTGTGGGCCAGCGCTTCCTCCCACGACACCTCGCGCCAGGGATCGCTGATCCTCGCCCGAATCATCGGCTGGGTGATCCGATCCCGGTGCGTCGCGTAACCCCAGGCGAAACGGCCCTTGACGCAGGCGTGGCCCTCGTTGGCGCGTCCGTCCTTCCACGGCACCATGCGAACGACTTCGGATCCTTTCATCTCGGCGCGAAAGCCGCAGCCGACGCCGCAATAGGCGCAGGTGGTGGTCACGCTGCGCTCCGCCTGGCCCTGGTCGATGACGGTCTTCTCGATCAGCGTCGCCGTCGGGCAGGCGATGACGCAGGCGCCGCAGGAGACGCAATCCGACGCCATGAAGGATTCTCCCTGCCCCGCCGTCACCCGCGAATCGAAGCCGCGACCGGTGATGGTCAAGGCGAAGCTGCCCTGCTGTTCCTCGCAGGCGCGCACGCAACGGTTGCAGACAATGCACTTGCCGGGGTCAAAGCTGAAGTAGGGATTCGAGTCATCCTTCGACACCTCGGTGAAGTGATTCGCTCCGCCCAGGCCATAACGCACTTCGCGCAAACCGACCGCGTCCGCCATGGTCTGCAACTCGCAGTTGCCGTTGGCGGAGCAGGTCAGGCAATCCAGTGGATGGTCGGAGACATACAGTTCCATCACATTGCGCCGCAGTTCGGCCAGTTTCTTCGACTGGGTGCGCACCTTCATGCCGGCTTCGGCCGGCGTCGTGCATGAAGCGGGGTAACCCTTTCGCCCGTCGATCTCGACCAGGCACAGGCGGCAGGAGCCGAAAGGGTTGACGATGTCCGTGGCACAGAGCCTGGGGATCATGATGCCGGCCGCGGCGGCGGCGCGCATCAGGGTGGTTCCCGCCGGCACCGTGACGGCCATGCCGTCGATTTCCAGTGCCACCTCCTGGTCGCCACCCGATTCCGGAGTGCCGTAGTCGATGACGTCGCGGCCGTTCAAGCGAAATCCCCGGGGAAGTGATTGAGCGCCGAGAGCACCGGATTGGGCGTCATGCTGCCCATCGCGCATGCCGAGCCGTGGATCATCGTATCGCACAGGCTGCGCAGGAGTTCAACCTGGTCCGGCCGGCCGGCCCGGATGCGATCGATGAGTTCGACGCCGCGCGTCGAACCGATGCGGCAGGGGGTGCACTTGCCGCAGGATTCGATGGCGCAGAACTTCATCGCATAGCGCGCCTGCTTCGCCATGTCCACGCTGTCGTCGAAGGCGACGATGCCGCCGTGGCCCAGCGTCGCGCCGATCGCCGCAAACGCTTCGTAGTCCAGCGCCGTATCGAATCGCGACTCGGGCAGCCAGGCGCCCAGCGGCCCGCCCACCTGCACCGCGCGCAGCGGCCGGCCCGAGCGGGAGCCACCGCCGAAGTCGTACAACAAGTCGCGCAGCATGAGACCGAAAGGCACTTCAACCAAACCGCCGTGCCTGATGTTGCCGGCAAGCTGGAAAGGCAGGGTTCCGCGCGAGCGACCGCTGCCCAGCCCACGATAGAAATCCGCTCCCCGCGCCAGAATGTCCGGCACGCTGGCCAGGGTGATGACGTTGTTGATCACCGTCGGCTGCCCGAACAGACCGGAGATGGCCGGCAACGGCGGCTTGGCGCGGACGATGCCGCGCCGGCCTTCGAGGCTTTCAAGCAACGCGGTCTCCTCGCCGCAGACGTAGGAGCCGGCGCCCTGGCGCACTTCGATGTCGAAGTTGCCTGCCTGGTCGCCGAGCCAGTTCCGGGCGCCGTCGAGCGCGGCATTCAGCACCGCAATGGCGTGGGGGTATTCGGAACGCACGTAGATGTAGCCGCGCGAGGCACCCACCGCGAGACCGGCGATGGCCATGCCCTCGAACACCGAGAAAGGATCTCCCTCCATCAGCAAGCGATCAGAAAAGGTCCCGGAGTCGCCCTCATCGGCGTTGCAGACGATGTACTTCTGCCCCGCCGGAGTGTCCAGCACGGTCTGCCACTTGATGCCGGCCGGAAAGGCCGCGCCGCCGCGACCGCGCAGGCTGGAGCCGGTCACCTCGCGCACGATCTCCGCCGGCGACATTTCGCGAGCGCACCGCAGGCCTTCACCGCCGCCATGGGTAAGGTAGTCCTCCAGCGAGCGGGGATCGACCACGCCGATGCGCCGGCAGGCAAGGCGTTGCTGGCGCTTGAGCCAGGGCAGCGCGTCGGTGAGCCCCAGGCACAGCGGGTGTGCGCTTCCGTCCAGGAAGCCGGCAGCAAACAGGCCGGCCACGTCGCCGGCAGCCACCGGACCGTAAGCGACACGGCCGCGCGAAGTCGCGACTTCAATGAGCGGCTCGAGCCAGAACATGCCGCGCGAACCGTTGCGCACGAGTTGAAGGTCGACGCCGCGCCGTGCCGCTTCGGCGACGATTGCGACTGCCACGGCGTCCGCGCCGAGCGCCAGGGCGGCGGCGTCGCCGGGAAGGTAGACCCGGGTCTTCATTGGTCGGCCGCCAGCGCAGCCAGCAGCGCGTCGAATTTTTCCGGCGTGACATGGGCGTGCAGCGTCGTCTCGTCGATCTGCAACGCGGGGCCGATGGCGCACAGGCCGAGGCAATACACCGGCTCCAGCGTCAGGTCACTGTCCTCCATGCGCGCCCTGGCATGTTCCGCCAGCGCCTCGCCGCCGACCGCCTGGCAGGCCTCGGCACAGCAGACGCGGACCACATGGCGACCCGGCGGCGCCTGGCGAAAGTGGTGGTAGTAGGAAATGACGCCATGCACTTCAGCGCGCGAGAGATTGAGTCCCTTCGCGATCAGCGGCACGGACTCCGCCGGGATATGGCCGAAGGCCTCCTGGATGGCATGCAGAACCGGCAGGAGTGCGCCGGGCAACGCGCTTTTTGCTGCGACGATGCGCTCGATGGCGGCAAGGTCTTGCATGCGCCTCCTTGACCCCGTCGGAACAAAAGGGGATGTTGAAGGATCGGCCAGCAGAAGCTGTTTCAGCGCTCCAGCAGTTCCAGCTTGCCCTGCCTGCCGGCCCAGTCGTCGGCATCGGCCGGCGGCTCCTTGCGCTCGATGATGACCGGCCAGATCTTGGTCAGTTCAGCATTCAGCGCAGTGAAGTGTTCCTGTCCCTTCGGCACGTCATCCTCGGCAAAGATGGCCTCGACCGGACACTCGGCAACGCACAGAGTGCAGTCGATGCATTCCTCGGGGTCGATCACCAGGAAGTTCGGCCCCTCGTGGAAGCAATCCACTGGACAAACATCCACGCAATCGGTGTATTTGCACTTGATGCAGGATTCGGTGACAACGTAGGTCATGTTTACGCTCCGGGTTGAGCGGACAATGTACCATCGCCGCAGGGCATTGGCACAAGGCAGAGTTCGCCATGGTCGAAAATTTTTGCTAGCATTCGACCATGCAGGCGACTGCGGTCGCTGCAATCCCCCGCGCCGCCCGGCCGCAGATGCGGCAACCGGAACACAGAAACTTCCCGAGGAATCCATGAGCGAACATATTACCCACGTCACCGACAGCACTTTCAAGGCCGACGTACTTGAGTCCGATTTGCCGACCCTGGTCGATTTCTGGGCCGAATGGTGCGGCCCCTGCAAGATGATCGCCCCGATCCTCGACGAGGTGGCCGGGGATTATTCCGGCAGGTTGCGCGTCGCCAAGCTCAACATCGACGACAATCCGAAGATCCCCGGCGAGTTCGGCGTGCGCGGCATTCCGACCCTGATCCTGTTCAAGGACGGCAACGTGGAAGCGCAGAAAGTGGGCGCCCTGTCGAAATCGCAACTCACTGCTTTCATTGACAGCAATCTCTGATCCCGTTACAGTCCGGCCCGGAGTCTGATTCCGGGCCGCTCAAGTGCAGTACCGGCGCCCACGCCTCGATGGCGCCGATTCGGTTCCCCTCCTGATCGAATTCTTTCCTGAATTCGTCCCCTACGTCCCTCCGTTCCGGCGCTTCCCGCCGGGATTTCTGCGCAGGTAGTCCATGCACCTATCCGAGCTCAAAGCCCATCATGTCAGCCAGTTGCTGGAGATGGCGGCCGCCAACAACATCGAAAACGCCAACCGGCTGCGCAAGCAGGAGTTGATTTATGCCCTGCTGAAAAACCAGGCGCGCAAGGGCGAAACGATTTTCGGCGACGGCGTGCTGGAAATCCTGCCTGATGGCTTCGGCTTCCTGCGCTCTCCCGAGGCATCCTACCTTTCCAATGCTGACGACATCTACATCAGCCCGAGCCAGGTGCGCCGCTTCAACCTGCATTCCGGCGACACCATCGAAGGCGAGATCCGCACCCCCAAGGAAGGCGAGCGCTATTTCGCCCTGGTCAAGGTGGACCGCGTCAACGGCGAGGGACCGGAAGCGGCGAAGCACAAGATCCTGTTCGAGAACCTGACGCCGCTGCATCCCACGGAACACATGCTGATCGAACGCGACATCCGCAGCGACGAAAACATCACCAGCCGCGTCATCGACATGATCGCGCCGATCGGCAAGGGCCAGCGCGGCCTGATCGTCTCGCCGCCCAAGGCCGGCAAGACGGTGCTGATGCAGCACGTTGCCCACGCCATCACCACCAACCATCCCGATGTCACGCTGATCGTGCTGCTGATCGACGAACGGCCCGAGGAAGTCACGGAAATGACCCGCACCGTCAAGGGCGAAGTGGTTGCCTCGACGTTCGACGAACCGGCCACGCGGCACGTCCAGGTGGCGGAGATGGTCATCGAAAAGGCCAAGCGCCTGGTCGAACACAAGCGCGACGTGGTCATCCTGCTCGACTCGATCACGCGTCTGGCGCGCGCCTACAACACGGTGCAGCCGGCCTCGGGCAAGGTGCTCACCGGCGGCGTCGATGCCAACGCCCTGCAGAAACCCAAGCGCTTCTTCGGCGCCGCGCGCAATGTCGAGGAAGGCGGTTCGCTGACCATCATCGCCACCGCGCTGATCGAAACCGGCTCGCGCATGGACGACGTGATCTACGAGGAGTTCAAGGGCACCGGCAACATGGAAATCCACCTCGACCGCAAGATGGCGGAAAAGCGGGTCTACCCGGCGATCAACGTCAACCGCTCCGGCACCCGCCGCGAGGAACTGCTGCTGGTCCCGGCCGTGCTGCAGAAGATGTGGATCCTGAGGAAACTCCTGTACAACATGGACGACATGGAAGCCACGGAATTCCTGGTGGACAAGGTCAAGGCCACCAAGAACAACGCCGAGTTCTTCGACGCCATGCGCCAGCGCTGATTGCGCGGCGACGAGAATTAGCCGATAATGCGCGGCTCTGTCGGCCCGCCACACCCGCGAGCTGCGCTTGCACTGAAAGGATGATGAAATGAAAGCCGGAATCCACCCCAAGTACGCCGAGATCGAAGTTACCTGCAGTTGCGGCAACAAATTCAAGACCCAATCGACCAGCGGCAAGCCGCTGCACATCGAAGTCTGTTCCGCCTGCCACCCGTTCTACACCGGCAAGCAGAAGATCGTCGATACCGCCGGACGGGTCGAGCGTTTCCGCCAGAAGTACAGCAAGAAGGCGGCCTGAACCTGGCCCGGAGCCGGGAGCAGTGCAAGACAGGCAGCCCTCGGGCTGCCTTTTTCATATCGGGATGGCCAACTGATGACAAGAATCCATTGGCGCTGCGCACCGCTCTTGCTGCCGTCCCCCGTTCCCTGCCTTTCATCCTCAGGCCCGCGACGTGCCCGACCTGACTGATCGCAACCATACCCCCGCACCGATACTGGCGCAGTGGGGCACACTGATTCTCTGCGCCATCTGGCTGCTCGCCGGGACGGTAGGACACGACCCATGGAAAGCCGACGATGCGCTGCACCTCGGCGTCGCGTTCGGCATGGCCGGAGGCGACTGGCTGATCCCGCGCATCGCCGGCGACCCCTGGCTGGTTTCGCCGCCGCTGTATCACTGGGTGGCGGCCCTGTGTGGCAAATTTCTGGGGTGGCTGCTGCCCTGGCACGATGCCGCCCGCGTCGCGTCGGTCCTGTTCGGCGCCGCCTTCCTGGCGACCCTTTCGCATATGGCCCGGCAACTGTTGGGGGCCAGCGCAGCTCTGGCCGCACCCCTGCTGGCCATCGGCACCCTTGGCCTGCTGGTTCCGCTGCACGAGGCGCAACCGGCAATCGTTGGAATGACAGGCTGCGTCATTTCCCTGTGGGGCCTCTGCGTCTGGCAGCAGCAAGCCCTGCGTGGCGGACTGATCTTCGGCGCCGGGATCGGCATCGGCTTCCTCGGCGCCGGCCTCGACAGTGTCGCCATCCAGCTTGCAAGCGGCCTGCTCCTCGCCCTGCATCCCGCCTGGCGGACGCCGGGCAGTGCTCACGCCTGGCTGGCCGCGACATGCGTCGCGCTGCTGCTGATTCTGCCGTGGCCCTGGCTGCTGTGGCAGCAGTCTCCCGCCCTGTTCGATCTCTGGTGGAACGCGGAACGCGAGACCCTGACCGTGCGCGGCGGCTTCAGCCTCAAGCACCTTGAACTGCTGGCCTGGGCCGGCTGGCCCGTGCTGCCGCTGGCCGCGTGGACCCTTTGGCTCGAGCGCAGACACCTGCTCAAGCCGCAAAATGCCCTGCTGCTGGCCGCCAGCGCCGCAGCCCTTTTCGCATTCTTTGGCGATCTGCCACGACCGACGGCGCTGATGCCGGCACTCGTCCCGCTGATCCTGCTGGCGGCGGCCGGCGCCGGTCGGCTGCGGCGCGGCGCCGCCAACGCCTTCGACTGGTTCGGCATGATGACCTTCACGCTGGTCGCGGCGCTGATCTGGCTGGGCGGTATCGCCATGCTCACCGGGGAACCGGCGCGGGTGGCGAAGAACTTCAGCAGGCCGGCCCCCGGCTTCGTTGCCGAGACCTCGACGATGGCCATCATTCTGGCGATCGCCGTCAGCGTCGGCTGGATCGCGGTGATGCTGCGCACCCCGCGCTCACCGTGGCGGGCGGCCGCGCGCTGGAGCGTCGGGCTGGCCACCATCTGGTTGCTGCTGGTGGCGCTCTGGCTGCCGTGGATCGACTATGAGAAAAGCTACCGCGGCGTCAGCGCCGACTTTCGCCGGGCGCTGGGCAGCCATCCCGGCTGCATAGCCCGGCGCGGTCTCGGGATGGCGCAGCGCGCCTCGCTCGACTACTTCAACGGCATCCGCACCACCGCCGGCAGCCGCGCAAGCGAGTGCCGATACCTGATCATGCAGACTGCCCCCGGCACCGATCAAGGCCTGGCCGGCTGGACGCTGGTCCGCGAGACCTCGCGGCCCGGCGACAGGAGCGAACGCCTGCGGCTGTATCGGCGGGCAGAATGATCAAAGCTTCAGGAAGTGCTCGCGGTAATACTTGAGTTCGTCGATCGACTCGAGGATATCGGCCAGCGCCTCGTGCTTGCCGTGCTTTTTCAATCCCTTCGCCACCTCGGGCTTCCAGCGCTTGCACAGTTCCTTGAGGGTCGACACGTCGAGGTTCCGGTAGTGGAACCAGTCTTCCAGTTTCGGCATGTGGCGCGCCATGAAGCGCCGGTCCTGGCAGATCGAATTGCCGCACATCGGCGTCGTCTGGCGCGGCACGTGGCGCCGCAGGAATTCCAGGGCCTGGGCTTCCACTTCCGCTGCGCCGAGGATGGAATCCCGCACCCGCTGGGTCAGGCCGGAGCGGCCGTGGGTGTTGCGGTTCCACTCGTCCATGGCGTCGAGCACCGCATCGGGCTGATGCACTACCCAGGTCGGCGCCTCGGCCACCACATCGAGATTCGAGTTGGTGACAACCATCGCCAGCTCAATGATGAGATCATGGTCCGGATCGAGTCCGGTCATTTCCATGTCCAGCCAGACGAGCGCATTCTGATCCTGTGCCATAATTTTCCAGAGCCTGTCCTTTTGTGGGCGCATTCTCGCACAGCGCGCCCCTGCCCATGAGCCCATACCACTTCACACTGCTGTTTCTCGCCGTCCTCGCCCTGTCCACGGTCCTGCGCCTCTGGCTCGACCTCAGGCACCTGCGCCACGTCGCGGCGCACCGCGATCAGGTGCCGGCGGCCTTCATCGGGCGCATCGAGCTGGCCGACCACCGCAAGGCCGCGGACTACACGGTGGCCAAGGTGCGCCTCGGCCTGATCGAAATCGTCGTCGACAGCATCGTGCTGCTGGTCCTGACGCTGGGCGGCGGGCTCGCCCTGATCGATCAGGCCCTGCGCGCCTGGTTCGGCGGCGGCTACCTGCACGGCCTGGCGCTGTTCGCCGGCCTCGGTCTGCTCGGCTTCGTCGTCGGCCTGCCGGCCAGCCTCTACCGCACATTCCACATCGAGGCGCGCTTCGGCTTCAACAAGCTGACCTGGCCGCTGTGGTTTGCCGACCTGGCCAAGGGCGCCGCGCTCACGGTGCTGATCGGCGGACCCCTGCTGCTGGCCGTGCTGTGGCTGATGGACGTCATGGGCGCGCACTGGTGGCTGTATGTCTGGCTGCTCTGGCTCGGCACCAACCTGCTGGTGCTGTTCCTCTACCCGACGGTGATCGCGCCGCTGTTCAACAAGTTCACGCCGCTGGCTGATGCCTCGCTCAAGCAGCGCATCGAGGCCTTGCTCCAACGCTGCGGCTTTGCCTCGTCGGGCCTGTTCGTCATGGACGGCTCGAAGCGCTCGGCACATGGCAACGCCTACTTCACCGGCTTCGGCCGGGCCAAGCGCATCGTGTTTTTCGACACCCTGCTGGAGAAGCTGGCACCCCAGGAGATCGAAGCCGTGCTGGCGCACGAACTCGGGCACTTTCGCCACCGCCACGTGATCAAGCGCATCGCGCTCAGCGGGGCATTGAGCCTGGCCCTGCTCTGGCTGCTCGGACAACTGATCGACCAGCCGTGGTTCTACAGCGGGCTCGGCGTCGGCGCCGGCGGCGCGGAATCGGCCATGGGGACGGCGATGGGCCTGCTGCTGTTCTCCATGCTGCTGCCAGTGTTCCTCTTTCCGCTGGCGCCACTGAGTTCCGCGCTTTCGCGCCGCCACGAATACCAGGCCGATGCCTACGCCGCCCGGCAGACCGCGGCCGCCGACCTGATCGCTGCGCTGGTCAAGCTGTATCGCGACAACGCCGCGACCCTGACCCCGGACCCGCTGCACTCGCTGTTCCACGATTCCCACCCGCCCGCCAGCCAGCGCATCGCACGGCTGGGCGCCGCCTGACCCCCTGCGATGCGTCCCTGCGAGAGACTGGAGGAGCCAGCATGACCCAAGTCTGCGACCTGTCGAAAGGTAAATGCAAACCCTGCGAGGGCGGCGTGCCGCCGCTCACCGATGATGAAGCCGACGACCTGCTGGCAACGCTCGACGGCTGGGAGCGTCAGGGCAAGCTGATCACCAAGACCTGCCGCTTCAGGAACTACTACGAGACCATGGCCTTCGTGAACGCCACCGCCTGGATTTCGCATCGCGAGGACCATCACCCCGATCTTGCCGTCGGCTACAACCAGTGCAGCGTCAGCTACACCACCCATGCGATCGGCGGCTTGAGCGAGAACGACTTCATCTGTGCGGCGAAGATCGATGCGCTGCTCGCGCTGTAGTTCGTTTTGAACGGGCCATTGAACGGGTTCAGCCGGGGCACCATCGTCGCGGCCTTCGGCAGGCACTACGAGATCGAACTGGCCGACGGTCGCCGCGCCACCGGCTATCCGCGCGGCAAGAAGAGCCCGTTCGCGGTCGGCGATGATGTCGAACTGAGTCCCGACGGACAGATCACCGGTCACGCGCCGCGGACCAGCCTGCTCTACCGCAGCGACGCCTGGCGCCAGAAGCTGATCGCCGCCAATGCCACGCAGTTGCTGCTGGTGGTCGCCACCGACCCCTCGTTTTCCGACATGCTGCTCAGTCGCGCGCTGGTCGCCGCCGAGCATGAAGGGCTCACCACCACGATCGTCCTCAACAAGTCCGACCTGACCCCGGCTCTCCCCGGCGCGAGGAAGCTGCTCGCACCCTTCGCGGCACTAGGCTGCCGCATCGTCGAACTGTCGGCGAAATTCGATGCCTCTCCCCTGCTGCCGCTGCTGACCGGAGAAAGCTCGGTCCTGGTCGGCCAGTCCGGCATGGGCAAGTCGACCCTGACCAATGCGCTGGTGCCCGGCGCCACCGCCGCGACCCGCGAGCTGTCGACCGCGCTCGACACCGGCAAGCACACCACCACCTACGCCCGCCTCTATCGCCTGCCCGCGGACAAGTGCCCCGGGGGCACCCTGATCGACAGCCCCGGCCTGCAGGAATTCGGCCTGAAGCACCTCACTCCGCAGCAAATCGAGTTCGGCTTCGCCGAGTTCCGCCCCTTCCTCGGCAAATGCCGGTTCCGCGATTGCCAGCACGATGCCGAACCCGGCTGCGCGATCAAGCAAGCCCTTGCGGAAGGCATAATCCATCCTCGCCGACTGGACCACTTCCGCCAATTCATCTCTGAATCCCGCCATGGATCGCACTGAACGCTTCTACAAGATCGACCAGATGATCCACGACCGGCGCCTGGTGTCCTTTGCCGATCTGATGGCGACGCTGGAAGTCTCCCGCGCGACGCTGAAGCGCGACCTCGAATACATGCGCAACCGGCTCAACGCGCCCATCGTCTGGGACCGGGACGCCGGCGGCTATCGCTTCGACACCCCGCATCCCGACGGCGGCGCCCAGTACGAACTGCCCGGCCTGTGGTTCAACTCCGGCGAAGTGCATGCGCTGCTGACCATGCAGCACCTGCTGACCGACCTCGACCCCGGCGGCATCCTGACGCCGCACATCCAGCCGCTGATCGCCCGCTTGAACAGCCTGCTCGGCAGCGCCGAAAACACCGCCGACGAGATCCGCCGCCGCGTGCTGATCGTCGGACTAGGCAAGCGCGACCTCAAGCTCACGCATTTCGAGAAGGTCGGCTCGGCACTGTTGCGGCGGAAGCGGCTGGCCATTACCTATTTTGCTCGCGGCAGCGGCCAGACCACCGAGCGCGAAGTCTCGCCGCAACGTCTTGTGTACTACCGCGAAAACTGGTATCTGGACGCCTGGTGCCACCTGCGCAACGACATCCGCAACTTCGCGCTCGATTCCATCCGGCAGGCCAACGTCATCGAGCGGAAAGCGCGCGAGGTCTCGCGCCGCAGCATGAACGAAGTTCTCGGCCCCGGCTACGGCATCTTCTCCGGGCGCAAGCTGCAGCACGCGAAGCTGCGCTTCACGCCCGAACGTGCGCGCTGGGTGGCGCAGGAAACCTGGCACCCGAAGCAGAAGGGCAGCACCGCCGCAGACGGCTCCTGGCTGCTGGAATTCCCCTACGCCGACCACCGCGAATTGATCATGGACATCATGAAATTCGGCGCCGATGTCGAGGTGCTGGCGCCGGACGACCTGCGCCAGCGGGTTGCCGACGAGGCGGCGAGGATGACGCGGATGTATGCGGCGGCGCCGAAGCCGCCGAAGAGTGCGAAAGCCTGATGCCCGCCTGCCTCGAAGGCCAGCTCGTGGTAGCGCTTTCCTCGCGCGCGCTGTTCGATTTCGAGGAGGAAAACCGCGTCTTCGAGGACCAGGACGATTCCGCCTACATGGCCGTGCAGCTCGAACGCATGGACCAGCCGGCGCGGCCCGGCGTCGCCTTCCCGCTGGTGCAGAAGCTGCTGGCCTTCAACACGCCGGAACGCCAGCGCGTCGCTGTGGTCATCCTCTCGCGCAACGATCCGGTCTCCGGCCTGCGCATCTTCAAGTCCGCCAGTGCCGCCGGCCTCGAACTCGAACGCGGCGTATTCACGCGCGGCCGCTCGCCCTTCAGCTACCTCAAGCCGCTGGGCGCCAACCTCTTCCTCTCCGCCAACGAAGCCGACGTGCGCGCCGCGCTGGAAGGTGGCTTCCCGGCGGCGCGCGTGTATTCGACGTCGCTGGCCGAGGCCGAGCAGCACCCGCAGGAAGTGCGCATCGCCTTCGACGGCGACGCCGTGCTGTTCTCCGACGAAGCCGAGCGCGTGTTCCAGGAACAGGGCCTCGCCGCCTTCCAGGACCACGAGCAACGCCAGGCCCTCAAGCCCCTGCCGCCCGGCCCCTTCCTGCCACTGCTCGAAGCCCTGCACCGTCTGCGCGCCGACAGCGCCGGATGCAAAATGAAAATCCGCACCGCGCTGGTCACCGCGCGCAGCGCCCCCGCCCACGAACGCGCGATCCGCACCCTGATGGAATGGAAGGTGGAAGTCGACGAAGCGATGTTCCTCGGCGGCCTGGAGAAGAGTCACTTCCTGCGCGAATTCGAACCCGACTTCTTCTTCGACGACCAGACCAGGCATTGCGAGCCGGCGTCAAGGCTGGTGCCGACGGGGCATGTGGTTAGTGGGGTGGCGAATCAGGAGTAGGCTTCGCCCCCGGCGAACAGTGACAGGGGTCAGAATGATTTGACTTTTTGACCAAGAGACACTCTGCATCGCGCTCGCACTCGTACCCTTCGGCCGGAAACCTCGGAATCGAATTTGAGCGGGCCAGCCGGATTGCGTTCACCGAAACGGATTCAACAGGGGCACGTTGAAGCGCTTGAAGTCCCTGACATTCCGCGTCACCACGGTCAGCTCATGCACCAGCGCGCTGGCCGCGATCATCGCGTCCTCATAGACGGTATCCGATTGGCGGTGCATCAGTTTCGCCCACTGCCGGAAGGTCGCGGCATCCATAGCCAGCACGTTGTAGGCGGCCGCCACCTGATCCGCCCAGGCTTCGATCTCTGCCGCCTTGGCCGCATCCTGTTCGCGCGTGATTTCGATACCGGCCTGGATCTCGCCCAAGGTGACAGCCGAGATGTGCAAATCGGCATCGGTGACGCCTTCCAGCCAGGAAACCACAGCGGGCTGCGGACGCGCCTTGCGCAGCTCGGAGACGATATTGGTGTCGAGCAGGTACATCGCGGGTCACAGCGCGGGCGGGGAGCGGCGTTTCGCCCTGCCGCGCGCCGGCAGCGCCAGGTTCGCCCGGGCGAAGTCCGACAACAGCAGTTCCTTGAGCGACGGTCGCGCCGCGTGGCGCATGCGCTTCCATTCCGCGATGGGAATCAGCACGGCCGTTTCCGCGCCACGCCGGGTGACGACCTGCGGGCCGTCGCTGACGCAGGCATCGAGCAGTTCGCTGAAGCGGGCTTTGGCGTCTTGCACGGGCCAGCTACTCATGATGTATCTCCGATGACCAGTTAGCTGACTAGTCTATGCCAACCCGTGCCGGGGTGCAAATCGTCTATGGAAATTTGTGATGTACCCCTGAACGTTAGGCGTAGCGGTAGCCACTCGGAGGGCGCCGGCTTCACGCCGACCAGGCCGGCATCGGCAGGCCCGGGGCGGAGGAATGCGAAGCCCTGACGGAGCCCCGGGCCTGCCGGTGACGGCCGGCGCGGAGCGCCCCCCATGCGACAATCCCCGCATGCCCGCCGCCCTCCCCCTGCGCCACCTCCTGCTCGCGCTCGCCGTGGTCGCCGTGTGGGGCACCAACTTCGTGGTCATCAAGCTCGCGCTCGGGCACCTGCCGCCGCTGCTGTTCGCGGCCTTGCGCTTCGGCCTGGTGCTGGTCCCCGCGGTGTTCTTCCTGGCGCGCCCGGCGGTGCGGCTGGGCAACCTTGCGCTCTACGGCCTGCTGATCGGTGTCGGCCAGTTCGGCCTGCTCTATGTCGCGATCAACGGCCACATCTCGCCGGGCCTCGCCTCGCTGGTGGTCCAGGTCCAGGTCTTCTTCACCATCGGCCTGTCGATGCGCCTCGCCGGCGAACGGGTGCGCCGCTTCCAGTGGTTCGCCCTGCTGCTCGCCGCGGCGGGAATCGCCGTGATCATCCTGCATACCGACGGCAGCACCACGCCGCTCGGCCTGGCGCTGATACTGCTGGCGGCGCTGGCCTGGGCCGGCGGCAACATCGCGGCGAAACAGGGCGCGCCGGCCAACATCCTCGCCTACGTGGTCTGGTCCAGCGCCTTCGCCGTGCCGCCGCTGATCGCGCTCTCGCTGTTCTTCGAGGGTTGGGGCGCGATCTCGGCAGCGCTGCGGGCGGCCGATGCGGCGACATGGGCGGCGGTGGCCTACCAGTCATGGGGCAACTCGCTGTTCGGCTATGCGGCCTGGGGCTGGTTGCTGGCGCGCCACCCGGCGGCGACGATCACGCCGATGGCCTTGCTGGTGCCGGTGTTCGGCATGGGCGGCGCGACGCTCATGCTGGACGAATCGCTGCCGCCCTGGAAGCTGGCCGCCGCCACGCTGGTGATGGCGGGCCTCGCGCTCAACCTGCTGTGGCCGCGGCTGCGCGATGCGCTGGCCAGGAAGGGATGATCAAACAGTCGGCATCGGCGATCCGACGATCAGGCCGGCGCCGGCAGGCCCGGGGCGGAGGAATGTGAAACCCTGACGGAGCCACGGGCCAGCCGGTGACGGCCAGGGCGCAGAAGCAACACCATGTCTCGCCCTGATCCAATGACAGGGGCAAGCAGACGCTCAGGTCACTGCGCGGCTGTCCGCCTTGCTGGCGTTGACCAGATGAATGGCGGCCGCCAGCAGCGCCGCCGCACAGACACTGTGGCCTATCGCCAGCCAGAGGCTGAAGCCGCTGGCCACGGTCAGGCTGCCCAGGGCAAATTCGATGACCAGCAGAACCAGCAGCCATCTGCCCGCCGTGCGCGTGGCGTCGCCGGCCAGCGCCCGCCACCCGGCCAGCCCGAGCACGAGCAGCGCCGCTACCGCGCAATAGCGATGCAGCAGATGCAGCAGCACGCCGCCGGCATCGCCCGGCGAGGGCGCGACCGCTACCATGACGAATGGATTGAGCGCGGACAAGCCTTCCGCCGCCGGCCACCAGACACCAGCGCACGCGGGCGTCGAGGCGCAGGAGATCGCCGCATAGCGGGCACCGATCAGCGCACCCAGGGCGCTCGCCAGGACCAGCGCCGCCCGGCCCGCTCTGGGCAGCAACGCAGGGCGTGCCGGCGTGGCCGGAGAAGCCTCCGGCCGCGCCGCCAGAAACAGCACCCAGGACAGCGAAACCAGGCCAAGGCCGCCAAGGATATTGAGAAAGGTGGTCCAAACCCGATGCGGATCGGTACTCCAAAGCCCGATGAAGGTGAGCAGGATCATCAATGCCAGAAGCTGCGCGGCATGGCGCGCGGCGGGCTGGATCGGCGTGGGACGCAGGCACTCCGAGAGCGTCAGGAAAGCCAGCGCCAGCGCCAGCGCGGCGGTGACACGGTGCAGGATGCGGACGTCCCCGGTGTGCGGATGCGGCCCGCCGGCCAGTATCTGCCCGTAACAGGCGGGCCAGTCGGCGCAGCCGAGGCCCGCCATGCCCAAACGAATGTAGACGCTGACAGAAATGATCGCCAACGAGAGGGCCGTCAGCAGCAGCGCCAGGATTCTGATTCTGCGCAGCCGATGCGCGTGAGTTTCCATGGCCGGATCAAACTTGCGCCGTCGGCAGAATCAGCGGGAACATGGCCATGCATTTCTCCATCGTCGAAGCGGTGCTCGTCACCCCCGAAGCGTCGCCGGCGGCCCGACTGGCGCCAATGGTCGGCGCTGGTGATACGGTGGGACGGAGTTTGAAGCGGCATGATAGCGCCGCAGCCCGCGTTTGGGCGGACTTCCTGTCGATCCGCCATGCTGCTTCGCAAAAGATAGGGGGCATTAAGCGCACCATCCGGGCGCAGCGGATGCCCCGTGCCGGTGCGTCGCGAACCCTTGAAACACAAAATATTCAAACACTGGCGTCCACCGCCAAAAATCTGCATACTACGCGGCCGGAAAGTCGCCAGCGACCACCGCTGGGAGAATCAGAGTTCGTTCCACGTTCCACTTTTCCACCTGCTAGGAATCCAGATGACGATACGACCGGAGTTGATTGATCTACTGCGCACCAAGCGCAAAAAGCTGACCGACAACGTCAGCGCCGAGAAGCTGGATGCCCTGCATGCCAAGGGCCTGCTGTCGGCCCGCGAGCGGCTCGACACGCTGTATGCCGCGGGCACGTTCCAGGAATTCGGTCTGCATGCCGCGCACAACAACACCCACTTCGGCATGGCGCGCAAGGTCCTGCCCGCCGATGGCGTGATCGCCGGCAGCGGCTACGTCGGCAACATGCAGGTGGCGGCCTTCAGCCAGGACTTCAGCGTCGTTGCCGGCACGCTGGGCAAGATGCAGGCGAGAAAGATTACCCGCATCATGCGCCATGCCCTGAAGACCGGCGTGCCGGTGGTGGCCTTCAAGGATTCCGGCGGCGCGCGCATCCAGGAGGGCGTCGATGCGCTTTCCGGTTACGGCGACGTGTTCTATACCAACGTGCTGCTGTCGGGCGTGGTGCCGCAGATCGCAGTGATCTGCGGTCCGTGCGCCGGCGGCGCCGCCTACTCGCCGGCGCTGATGGACTTCGTCATCATGACGCGGAACAACGCGCACATGTTCCTCACCGGCCCGGAAGTGATCAAGGCGGTCACCGGACGCACGACCACCATGGCCGAAGTCGGCGGCGCCGAGATGCATGCCACGGTCAGCGGCAACGCGCACTTCATCGCCGAAGACGACAGCCATGCCATCGTCCTGGTAAAGCAATTGCTGTCGTATCTGCCGGCCAACAACACCGAGGATCCGCCGCACCATCTGGAGGTCGACATCGACGAGACGGAAGATCCGGAGATGAACGATTGCATCCCCGACAGCCCGTCCGACCCGCTGGACATGTATGCGGTGATTCGCCGGCTGGTGGACCACGGCGAGATGCTGGAAGTGCATGCCGGCTTTGCGCGCAACGTGATCGTCGGCTTCGCCCGCATCGGCGGCGTGGTGGTCGGCATCGTCGCCAACCAGCCGATGGTGATGGCCGGCGCGCTCGACCTGAATGCCGCCGACAAGGTCGCCCGCTTCGTGCGCATGTGCAACACCTTCAATGTCCCGCTGGTGACGCTGGTCGATGTTCCGGGATTCCTGCCGGGGGTCGAGCAGGAACGCGGCGGCATCATCCGCCATGGTGCCAAGATGCTGTCTGCCTATGGCTCGTGCACCTCGCCGAAGATTACCGTGATCCTGCGCAAGGCCTACGGCGGATCGTATCTCGCCATGTGCAGCCAGGAACTCGGCGCCGACATGGTGTTTGCCTGGCCCACGGCCGAGATCGCCGTGATGGGCGCCGAAGCCGCGGTGAAGATCCTGTATCGCAAGGAACTGGAAGCGGCCACGGATCGCCCGGCAAAGGCCGCCGAACTGGCGCAGGAGTATCGCAACGAGTTCGCCTCGCCCTACGTTTCGGCCGCCAACTTCTATATCACGGACGTGATTGAACCCCAGGACACGCGCTGGATGGTGGCCCTTGCCCTGCGCAAGACGCTCGACAAGCGCGAGCTCAGGCCGCCGAAGAAGCACGGCAACATTCCGATGTAATCGGCGACCGACGGAGAACCCCTCATGATCACTGCCGCCATCATCAAAGCCTTGCAGGTCTATGGCATTGCCATTGTGATCTCGGCGCTCGTCGCCGTGCTGATCAAGGTAATGGTCCAAGTAACTTCCCGCATGGAAAAAGCCAAACCGGTTGAAATGCCGACCGGAACGGTTTGCCCGATCGGACCCGGTGTTCCCGACGAAGACGTCGCGGCCCTGTCGGCGGCGATCTTTGCCGCGATCGGGCCGCACCGCATACTGCACCTCGAACCAAGCAGCCACAGCTGGGGGAGCGGTGGACGCTCCAGCCAGCATTCCCATGCGCCACGGCCCGCTTCGGGCCGCGGCCACAGATAGAAGGAGCAAGACATGCCCAGACAGTTCAAGGTTACGGTTAACGGTCGCGAATATGACGTCGCGGTGCTGGAGCTCACTTCCGGCTCGGCAGGACAATCATCCGCCCAGGCGGCACCCGCGATGGCCGTGGCCAGCGCAGGCAGCGCCAGCAACGCTCAGGCGCCGGCAGCCGCGGCACCCCGCCAGGCGCCCGCCGCCGGGGCCGGCGATGTCGTCGCCGGGATGGGCGGCGTGGTCGTCGAGGTCAAGGCCAAGGTCGGCCAGACCGTGGCCGTCGGCGACCAACTCGTGATACTCGAAGCGATGAAAATGAAAACTCCGATCATCGCCAACCGCGCCGGGCAGGTCACCCAGGTGCATGTGGCAGCGGGAGACGCCGTCGAAGCCGGCCAGGCGCTGGTGACTGTCGCTTGATCTGAACCCGCAAGCAGGGGCTTGCCCCCGCGGTCTGCAACAACCGATGCGTCGGCCCATGGACTGTGGCGCCGGGCGAAAGGACTGAAGCGTATGGAAGGCATTAGTTTTCTCGATCTGTTCCAGGGCATCGCCACACTGGCGGCGTCCGAACCGAAGATCATGGTCGGCCGCATCTTCCTGATGCTGCTGGGCTTCCTGCTGATCTACCTGGGATCCAAGAACGTCCTCGAACCCCTGTTGATGATTCCGATGGGCCTGGGCATGTCCTCGGTCAACGCCGGCGTGATGTTCCTCGAGGGGAAGAAGATGGGGACGCTGTTCGTCGATCCCCTGATCTCCGAGACCAACGAGCTGATGAACATCATGCAGATCGACTGGCTGCAGCCGATCTACACGTTGACCTTCAGCAACGGCCTGATCGCCTGTATCGTGTTCATGGGCATCGGCGTCCTGCTTGACGTCGGCTATGTCATGGCACGCCCCTTCCAGAGCATGTTCATCGCGCTGTTCGCCGAACTAGGGACGATCATGGTGTTCCCGATCGCCGTCGGTCTCGGCCTCACCGAAAAAGAGGCTGCCGCAGTTGCCACCATCGGCGGCGCCGACGGGCCGATGGTGCTGTTCACCTCGCTGGTGCTGGCGAAGCACCTGTTCGTGCCGATCACGGTCGTCGGCTACCTCTACCTCGGCCTGACCTATGGCGCCTACCCCTACCTGATCAAGTGGCTGATACCCAAGCACATCCGGGGCATCAGCATGATCGACGACCGCGGACCGAAGATCACCCGTGCGCAGAAGCTGATTTTCGCGGTGGTGGCCTGCACGCTGCTGTGCCTGCTGTTTCCCGTCGCGGCGCCGCTGTTCTTCTCGCTCTTCGTCGGCGTCGCGGTTCGCGAAAGCGGCATAACCGAATTTTCCAAGATGATCGGCGAAACCTTTCTGTATGGCGCAACCTTCTTTCTCGGGCTCACGCTGGGCATTCTTTGCGAAGCCAATACGCTGCTCGATCCGACGGTCTTGAAACTGCTGTTGCTGGGCATGCTGGCCCTGACCATCTCCGCGCTTGGCGGCATTTTGGGCGGTTATATCCTGTATTTCTGGACCGGCGGCAAGTTCAATCCGATGATCGGCATTGCCGGGGTCAGTTGCGTGCCGACGACGGCCAAGGTGGTCCAGAAGATCGCCACCGACGCCAATCCCGCCGCCATCATCCTGCCGCAGGCCCTGGGCGCCAACATCAGCGGCGTGATCACGACGGCCGTTATCGCGGCGACCTACGTCGCGCTGCTGCGTTAGCCGCCGCGGCTGCGACGAACCCGCCGCGCGGTCCGCGGGCGCTGCCCGCACAGGTCTGTTACGAGCTGATCCCCGCCTTTGGGCGGGGCAGCGACAGCCCGCGCACGAACCCCGAAATCCCGTTCCAGAGTTTCGGCAGCAGCCAGGCGATCAATGCGACCAGCAAGGTCAGCAGGGCCAGCATCAGCCACGGATGGGCGAACATCAGCCAGAGCCCGGTGAGCGCCACCACGTCCTCGCCGAGGGATGCGGCGATGTTGCTGAACGGCTCGGGCGAGGCATTGATGATGGCGCGCGTGCCGGCCTTGGTGAAATGGGTGCCGGCCGCCAGCGTGCCGCCCAGAAGCGCCATCGCCGTCTGCCATTCGATACCCTGCCCGCCGAACACCATCGCCGCGAGCGCAGCGCCGGCCGGAATGCGGATGAAGGTATGCACCGTGTCCCACACCGAATCGAACAACGGAACCTTGTCGGCGAAGAATTCAAGCACCAGCATCAGGCCGGCCGCGCCCAGCACCCAGGGATGCTCCAGCAAGCGCAGTCCATCGGGAAGAACGATCCAGCCCAGCTTGCCGGCCAGGCCGACGACGAACAGCGTCGCATAGAGGCGCAATCCGGAAGCCCAGCCGAGTCCCGCCGCCAGCGCCAGGAGTCCGGCAAAATCCAACGGCAAATGGGCGAGATCCATGATCAATGCTCCAGGTTCAGGACACCTGCCACTATACCCCCAGGAAAATGCCTTGTGCCTGCAACGCCCGAATCCGCCCGCCAACGCTTGCCGATGTCGACGACCGGCAGCAAGTTGCTGCACACTGTAAGCAATCAAGGACCTGGCCGACCAACCAGGACAGCCATTGGAGACTCTTCATGCATGCCACCCTGCACCTGCTGACCCGCACCGACTTTCCCGCCCTCAAGCGGCGCACCACCGAGACCTTGCAGCTAAACCTCGGCTACCGCTGCAACCAGAGTTGCGTGCACTGCCACGTCAATGCCGGGCCGAATCGCACCGAAGAGATGACGCCCGAAACCATCGATGCGGTGCTCGACTTTCTCGGGGCCAGCCCCGGGATCAAGACCGTCGACCTCACCGGAGGAGCGCCTGAACTGAATCCGCACTTCCGGCGCCTGGTGATTGCCGCGCGGGCGCGCGGCCTGCGCGTCATCGACCGCTGCAACCTGACCATCCTCGAAGAGCCGGGCTTCGAGGACCTGGCCCTGTTCCTCGCTGGCCACCGCGTCGAGGTCGTCGCCTCGCTGCCCTGCTACCTGGAAGAGAATGTCGACCGCCAACGCGGCAAGGGTGTTTTCGAGACCAGCCTGCGCGGACTCAGGCAGCTCAACACCCTGGGCTATGGGCACGCCGGCAGCGGCCTCAGCCTCAACCTGGTCTACAACCCGCAGGGGCCAAGCCTGCCGCCGCCCCAGGTCGCGCTCGAAGCCGACTACAGGAAACATCTCGGCGAAAACTTCGGGATCGTTTTCAACCAGCTCTTCACCCTGGCCAACATGCCGATCCAGCGCTTCGGCAGCATGCTGATTTCCAAGGGCCAGTTCAACGCCTACATGGGCACGCTGCGCGCGGCCCATCGCGACGAGAACGTCGAGCAGGTCATGTGCCGCAGCCTGATCAGCGTCGACTGGCAGGGCTATCTGTATGATTGCGACTTCAATCAGCAACTCGGTCTGCCCCTGTCCGCCAAGGTCGGCTCGCGGCTGCACATCACGCGCGCGACGGCCGCCCAACTGGAAGAACTGCCGATCCGGGTTGCCGATCACTGTTACGGCTGCACCGCCGGTCAGGGATCGAGTTGCGGCGGCGCCCTCGGGCACGAGACTGCCCCGGCGCCGACTTGTGCGAACTAAGCACCGCTGCGATTGAAACAAGGCCCTGAATTCCGGAATCATAAGGACGGACCATGCCGAATCATCCCCAGCGGGACATCGATGCCCGCATCGCACCGGCCGCAATGCGTTCGCTACTGCCCGCCCTGCTGCTGATCGCCAGCGGCGCGGCGCATGCCGTTGCCGGCGGAGCAGGTGGCGGCAGTTTCGACGGCGGCAGCGGCGACGGCGGCGAGTTCATCATCGAGCTGATCTTCTGGATCATCTGGTCGCTGCCCTTTCCCTACAACCTGATCGCGCTGGCGATCATCGGCGGCTTCCTCTGGTCGGGACGCAACCAGGTCCGCGCGATATCGGGCCTGAACAAGATTCCCTCGATCGCCGGGGCGACCGCGCAGAGCTTCACGCTTCCCGCCGAGTTCCTCAAGCGCAATCCCGGCTTCGATCCGGCGCCGCTGCTGGCCAAGGCCAACACTGCCTTCCTGGCGATCCAGGACGCCTGGATGCGACAGGACATGGCGCCGGTGCGGCGCTGGATTTCCGACGGCATCTGGCAGCGCTTCAACACGCAGTTCGCCATGATGCGCCTGCTCGACCAGAAGAACGAAATCAGCAACATCGCGGTCCGCAAGGCCTTCATCGACGCCATCGAGCAGGACGGCAACTTCGACATCGTGCACATCGGCATCCACTTCACGGCCAACGACAATTTCGTTTCCGGGAAGTTTCCAGAACTCGACCAGCGCGGACCGCTGGAAATGCTCGAGTACTGGAGCTTCATGCGCAAGGCCGGCGTCGCCGAAAAGGATTTGTACCACGGTAACCACTGCCCCGGCTGCGGCGCGGAGCTGCCCGCCGACATGGGAGAAGTCGCGCGCTGCCCTAGCTGCCACGCCGTCAGCACGCGCGGCGATTACGACTGGATACTTTCCGAGATCACCCAGGCCGACGACTACGCCAACCAGAGCGCCAAACTGGACAAGTCGGGCTCCCTGACGCAGCGCATCCGCGCCGCGCTCGGCGCCGACGCGGATTTCTCGGTGCAACTGATCGAGGACAAGGCTTCCAACGCCTACCTGCAGATCATGGCGGCGCAGGCGACGCGGCGGCCGGAGACCATGCGCCGCTTCGTCGCGGATGCGCTGTTCGCGCGCCTGTCGGAAGAAATCGGGCAACAGGCGCCCTTCGTCTTCAATCGCCTGTACCTGAACAACGTCACGCTGATCGACTTCTACCGTGCCGACGGCAAGGACAACCTGGTCGTCGCCTTCAAGCGCACCGCGCAGCGCGTCGACATAGCGGACGGCCGCCTGCGCCTGATCGACCAGGGCATCTACGCCGAAAACGAGATCATGATCCTCTCCCGCGACGCCGGCGCCGGCGCCGCGCAAGGCTCGCTGTATGCCCACGCCTGCCCGGCCTGCGGCGCCCCGGTCGGCGACACGCTGGACCTCAAGTGCGGCTATTGCGGCGAAGTGCTCAACAGCACCCGCCGCGAATGGATCGTCACCCGGCTGCTCGCGGCGGCCGACTACAAGTCCCTGTCCGACGGGCAGAAGCCCCTGATGACCACGCGCGTCGCCGTCAAGCAGCTCGACCCGCTGTTCGCGGTGCGCGATTACGCCCTCAACAACGTCATGATGATCATCGGCATCGACGGTGCGATCAGCATGGACGAACTGAACTTCGCCCAGGACCTGTCGCGCAAGATGGGCTACGACCTGAAGAAGCTGGCCGGCCTGCTGGATCTGGCGAAGAACAGGAAACTCACGCTGCGCCTGCCGGAAGACAGGAAGAGCGCCGACAAGGTCCTCAAGCTGATGGAAACGGCCGCCTTCGCCGACCGTCAGATCACTCCGGATGAACAGGCTCTGCTCGCAGAAGTGAGGGAGCGCGTCGAACGCCTGCCGGCTTCCTGATCCGTAGCGGAAAGTCCGCTTCCGACCCGGGCCTGCCCTTTTTGTTCAAGATATACTTGCACGATACTCGAGGGCGCGAAACAGCGCCTGGACAACCAAGGGAGCACGGCATGCAATTCACGGCACGAGTTACGGCACGAATGACCAAACTGGGTGCGGCCCTGGCCGCCGCGGCCATCCTGGGCGCCCCGACGGCGCGGGCCGCCACGGAGATCCAGTGGTGGCATTCGATGAGCGGCCAGCACAACGACAAGGTCAACGAGATCGCCCGCGGCTTCAATGCCAGCCAGAGCGACTACAAGCTGACGCCGGTGTTCAAGGGCAGCTATCCGGAATCGATGACGGCCGCGATCGCCGCCTTCCGCGCCGGCAACGCGCCGCACATCGTGCAGGTGTTCGAGGTCGGCACCGCGACGATGATGGCGGCCAGGGGCGCGATCAAGCCCGTGTACCAGATCATGAAGGAGGCCGGCGAACCCTTCAATCCGAAGAACTACCTGCCCGCGGTGACCGGCTACTACTCCGACAGCCAGGGCAACATGCTGTCGATGCCCTTCAACAGTTCCAGCGCGATCTTCTACATCAACAAGGATGTCTTCAGGAAGGCCGGCCTCGACCCCAGCAAGGCGCCCAAGACCTGGAAGGAATTCGCCGTCACCGCCGGCACGCTGAAGGCCGCCGGCCAGTCCTGCGTGTATACCAGCGGCTGGCCGTCGTGGGTGCATGTCGAGAACTTCAGTGCCTGGCACAACCTGCCGATCGGCACGCGGGAAAACGGCATGGCCGGCTTCGACACCGTATTCCAGATCAATTCCCCGGCGCACGTCAGGCATATCGCCATGCTCGGCGACTTTGCAAAGAAGGGCTGGTTCACTTACGCGGGCCGCAAGCAGGAGGGCGAAGACCGCTTCATCAGCGGCGAATGCGCGATGCTGACCTCCAGTTCTTCGGCCATCGGCAAGATCCAGAAGGCGGCGAAGTTCGAGTACTCGGCCCACTTCCTGCCCTACCACGACGACATCGCGGGCGCGCCGCAAAACTCGATCATCGGCGGCGCCACGCTGTGGGTGATGGCCGGCAGGAAGCCCGACGAATACAAGGGCATCGCGAAGTTCTTCTCCTACCTGTCGCGGCCCGAAGTGCAGATGGACTGGCACACCGCCACGGGCTATGTGCCGATCACCCAGGCCGCCTTCGAAATGACGCAGAAATCCGGGTTCTACGAGAAGAATCCGGGCGTCGATGTGGCCATCCGCCAGTTGAACAACAAGCCGCCGACGGCGAACTCGAAGGGGCTGCGCTTCGGCAACTTCGTGCAGGGCCGCGAAGTGATCGAGGAAGAAATCGAGACCGTGCTGCAGGGCAAGAAGGACGCCAGGACCGCGATGGACGAGGCGGTGCGGCGCGGCAACGAAATCCTGCGCAAGTTCGAGGCGGCCAACAGGTAGTCCGGGCCCGGGCAGGTCCCCCGACCGGCACGCGACAGCGAGCGGAATGGAAAAGCGCGTCGTCTTCCGCTCGCGGTGGCTGCCCTACGCGCTGCTCGCCCCGCAGATCGTCGTCACGCTGGTGTTCTTCTTCTGGCCGGCCGGCCAGGCGGTGTGGTTCTCCTTCCAGTTGCAGGATGCCTTCGGCCTGAAGACGCAGTTCGCCGGCATGGAGAATTTCGCCGCGCTGTTCGCCGATTCGCACTACCTCGCCTCGTTCAAGACCACGGCGATCTTCAGCGCCCTGGTGGCCGGCGCGGCGATGGCCATCGCCCTGCTGCTGGCGGCCATGGCCGATCGCGTGGTGCATGGCTCACTGGCCTACCGGACGCTGCTGATCTGGCCCTATGCGGTGGCGCCGGCGGTGGCCGGCGTGCTGTGGGCTTTCCTCTTCGCGCCCTCGATCGGCATCATCACCTACGTCCTCAAGGACCATGGCATCGACTGGAACTGGGTCCTGAGGAGCGACCAGGCGATGCTGCTGGTGGTGATCGCCTCGGTCTGGAAGCAGATCAGCTACAACTTCCTGTTCTTCCTTGCCGGCCTGCAGTCGATCCCGCGCTCGCTGATCGAGGCCGCCGCCATCGACGGCGCCGGGCCGGGCCGGCGCTTCTGGACCATCGTCTTGCCGCTGCTGTCGCCGACCACCTTTTTCCTGCTGGTGGTGAACATCGTCTATGCCTTCTTCGACACCTTCGGCGTGATCGACGCCACCACGCAGGGCGGCCCGGCCGGGGCGACGCAGATCCTGGTGTACAAGGCCTACCATGACGGCGTCAAGTCGGCCGACCTCGGCGGTTCGTCGGCGCAATCGGTGATCCTGATGATCATCGTCATCGCGCTCACCGTGGTGCAGTTCAGGTTCGTCGAGCGCAGGGTGCAGTACCAATGATCGAGAACCGTCCCTGGCTGACCGTGCTGGCCCACGCCACCCTGATCCTCGGGGTGGTCGTCTTCGTCTTCCCGCTCTATGTGACCTTCGTCGCCTCGACGCTGACCCTCGACGAGATCATCCACGTGCCGATGCCGCTGTTGCCCGGCACGCACCTGTGGGAGAACTACGCGCAGGTGTTGCAGGCCGGCACCGAGAGCGGCGCCGCTGCCCCCGTGGGCCGCATGATGTTCAACAGCCTGGTGATGGCCCTGGTCATCGCGGTGGGCAAGATCGCCATCTCGATCATCGCCTCCTTCGCCATCGTCTATTTCCGCTTCCCGCTGCGCATGGTGTTCTTCTGGATGATCTTCGTCACCCTGATGCTGCCGGTCGAGGTGCGCATCATCCCGACCTTCAAGGTCGTCGCCGACCTCGGCATGCTCGATTCCTACGTCGGCCTGACCCTGCCGCTGATCGCGTCGGCCACCGCCACCTTCCTCTTCCGCCAGTTCTTCCTCACCGTGCCCGACGAACTGGCCGAGGCCGCGCGCATCGACGGCGCCGGGCCGCTGCGCTTCTTCAAGGACGTGCTGCTGCCGCTGTCGAAGACCAGCATGGCCGCGCTGTTCGTGATCCAGTTCATCTACGGCTGGAACCAGTACCTCTGGCCGCTGCTGATCACCACCCAGGAAAGCATGTACACCACGGTGATCGGCATCAAGCGCATGATCATCAGCGGCGACGCACTGACCGAATGGCATCTGGTGATGGCCACCGCGATGCTGGCGATGCTGCCCCCGGTGGCGGTGGTGGTCCTGATGCAGCGCTGGTTCGTCCGGGGACTGGTGGAGACGGAGAAGTAATGGCCCAGGTCATCTTCCGCGGCGTGCGCAAGTCCTTCGGCAAGACGCCGGTGATCCACGGCGTGGACCTCCATGTCGCCGACGGCGAGTTCGTCGTCATCGTCGGCCCCTCGGGCTGCGGCAAGTCGACGCTGCTGCGCATGGTGGCCGGCCTCGAAGCCGTCACCGAGGGCGAGATCGCCATCGGCGAGCGCGTGGTCAACCAGCTCGAACCCAAGGACCGCGACATCGCCATGGTGTTCCAGAACTATGCGCTCTACCCGCACATGTCGGTGCGCGAGAACATGGCCTACGGCCTCAAGATTCGCCGCATGGCGCCGGCCGAGATCGAGGCGCGCGTGGCGCGCGCGGCGCAGATCCTCGAACTGTCGCCGCTGCTCAAGCGCAAGCCGCGCGAGCTCTCCGGCGGGCAGCGCCAGCGCGTCGCCATGGGCCGCGCCATCGTGCGCGAGCCGGCGGTGTTCCTCTTCGACGAGCCGCTGTCGAACCTCGACGCCAAGCTGCGGGTGCAGATGCGCGCCGAGCTGCAGGCCCTGCACCGGCGGCTGGCGACCACCAGCCTTTACGTCACCCACGACCAGGTCGAGGCGATGACCCTGGCGCAGCGCATGGTCGTCATGAACAACGGCCGCGCCGAGCAGATCGGGGCGCCGCTGGACGTGTATGCAAAGCCGGCCACGACCTTCGTCGCCGGCTTCATCGGCTCACCGCCGATGAACCTGATCCCGGCGCAGCGCAATGGCCGCGAGGTCCTGCTCGGCATTCGCCCCGAGCACCTCGAACCCTGTGCGCCGAGCGACGCGGCGCTGACGGTGGATGTCGATCTGGTGGAACCGCTGGGCAGCGACACGCTGGTCCATGGCCGCCTCGCCGACCGGCCCGGCGCCGCGCGCGTCGCGGTGCGCCTGCATCAGTCGTTTGCGGCGCATACCGGCAAGCTCGCGGTGCGCCACGACCCGGCGCAGGAACACTATTTCGACGCGGCAAGCGGGTTGCGTATCGAGGCGTAACTTTCTTGGCTGTTTGCATTTTGTGCCTGTAAGCATGGTTTCTGCGGCAGCACTGTTTGCCGGCCCTGGCGAGCCTGAAATGATGAAGCCTTGCGCGGTGGCTTAGATAAGGATTGTGGGAGGCCTGCTTTCAGGGAGGGGACGTGCGGGATGCGGTAATAAAATGACTTGCTTCAGATCGCCATTAGATCCTTCAACTGGAATCACTCGAAGAAGCCCGAGGCAAGGTGTTGACCCAGATTACTCAGGACAACGGAAATGTTCGATTCGAGTGAGCAATGTCTTTAGGTCCGGAACGACACAAAGCCGTCCTTCAGAGGGCCTTGCCATTTGGCATAATTGTAGGGTGCATCAAGTTCTCACTCTGTCCCAATGAAGAATCGAAAGACACAAAAGGGCTTAACGCTGATGGCAAGCAATAACGGTAGCGGCAAATCCCTCGAATCCTGGATCTGGGACGCCGCCTGCTCCATCCGCGGAGCCAAGGACGCGCCGAAATACAAGGACTACATCCTCCCCCTCATCTTCACCAAGCGCCTGTGCGATGTCTTCGATGACGAGCTGAACCGCATTGCGAAGGAAGTCGGCTCGCGCAAGAAGGCCTTCCAGCTTGCCAGGGCCGACCACAAGCTGGTGCGCTTCTACCTGCCCCTCGTGCCGGACGATCCCGAGCAGCCCGTCTGGTCCGTCATCCGCAAGCTTTCCGACAAGATCGGCGAAGGCGTCACCACCCACATGCGCGCCGTCGCCCGGGAAAATCCGCTGCTGCAGGGCATCATCGACCGCGTCGACTTCAACGCTACCACCCACGGCCAGCGCGACCTCGACGACGACCGCCTCTCCAACCTCATCGAGGCCGTCAGCACCAAGCGGCTCGGGCTCGATGACGTCGAGGCCGACATCATCGGCAAAAGCTACGAATACCTGATCCGCAAGTTCGCCGAGGGCGGCGGCCAGAGCGCCGGCGAGTTCTACACCCCGCCCGAGGTCGGCACCATCATGTCCCGTGTGCTCCAGCCCGAGCCCGGCATGGAAATCTACGACCCAACCTGCGGCTCCGGCGGCTTGCTGATCAAGTGCGAGATCGCGATGGAAGAGGCGGCAAAAGGAAAAAAGCGCACGGTCGCCCCGCTCAAGCTCTATGGTCAGGAATACATCGCCGAGACCTGGGCCATGGCCAACATGAACATGATCATCCACGACATGGAGGGCCAGATCGAGATCGGCGACACCTTCAAGAACCCCAAATTCCGCAACAAGCAGGGCAAGCTCCGCAGCTTCGACCGCGTCGTCGCCAATCCCATGTGGAACCAGGACTGGTTCACCGAGGCCGACTACGACAACGACGAGCTCGACCGCTTCCCCGCCGGGGCCGGATTCCCCGGCAAATCCTCCGCCGACTGGGGCTGGGTGCAGCACATGCACGCCAGCCTGAATGACAAAGGCCGCGCCGCCGTCGTGCTCGACACCGGCGCCGCCTCCCGCGGATCGGGCAATGCCGGCAGCAACAAGGAAAGGACCGTCCGCCAGTGGTTCGTCGACCACGACCTCATCGATAGCGTGCTCTACCTGCCCGAAAACCTCTTCTACAACACCACCGCCCCCGGCATCGTGCTGTTCCTCAACAAGGCCAAGCCGAAGGAGCGCAAGGGCCGGGTCTTCCTCGTCAATGCCAGCCAGGTGTTTGAAAAGGGCGACCCGAAGAACTTCATCCCGGACGAGGGCATCCAGCGCATCGCCGACACCCTCATCGGCTGGAACGAAGAGGAAAAACTCAGCCGCATCGTCGATCACAAGGAGCTTGCGAAAAACGACTACAACATCTCCCCCAGCCGCTACATCCACACCTCGGATGCCGAAACCTACCGGCCCATCGCGGAGATCGTGGAAGAACTGAACGCGATCGAGGCGGAGGCACGGGAAACCGACAAGGCCCTTCACGAAATCCTCAAAAAATTGGGCGTGGCCCAATGAGCGAACTCGTCCTCTACACGTCGGACGACGGCCGCACCCGGCTCGACCTGCGCATCGAAGGCCAGACCGTCTGGCTCACCCAGCTCGAAATCGCCGAGCTGTTCCAGACCACCAAGCAGAACGTCAGCCTGCACGCCAAAAACATCTTCGAGGACGGGGAGCTGGCCGAGGTTTCAGTTGTCAAGGAATCCTTGACAACTGCCGCCGATGGCAAGCGCTACCAGACCCGGCTCTACAACCTCGACCTCATACTGGCCATCGGCTACCGCGTCCGCTCCCCGCGCGGCGTCCAGTTCCGCCAATGGGCCAGCAGCCATCTCAAGGAATACCTGGTCAAAGGCTTCGTCATGGACGACGAGCGCCTCAAGAACCCCGGCGGCCTGGACTATTTCGACGAACTCCTGGCCCGCATCCGCGACATCCGTGCCTCGGAAAAGCGTTTCTACCAGAAAGTCCGCGAGCTCTTCGCCCTCAGCAGCGATTACCAGGCACGAGAAAAGGAAACCCAGCTCTTCTTCGCCGAAGTGCAGAACAAGCTGCTCTACGCCGCCACCCGCCAGACTGCCGCCGAGCTCATCGTCGCCCGTGCCGATGCACGCCAGCCCAACATGGCCCTGACCACCTGGAGCGGTTCCCGTGTCCGCAAGCACGACATCCTCGTCGCCAAGAACTACCTCAGCGAAGACGAAGTCGACACCCTCAACCGTCTCGTCGTCATCTTCCTCGAACAGGCCGAACTCCGCGCCAAGCAACAGAAGGACCTCACCCTCGACTTCTGGCGCAACAGCGTGGACCGCATGCTCGCTGCCAACGACCAGCCCCTGCTCGACGGCCCCGGCGCCGTCAGCCACGAGGCGATGAAAACCATCGCCGCCGAACGCTATGAAGACTTCGACACCCAACGCCGGAAACAGGAAGCCATCGCCGCCGATGCCGTGGATCTGAAAGCCATCGAGGACCTCGAAAAAGACCTCAAGCGGAAGGGAGGGAAGGCGTGAGCGCTGAACTCCAGCAAACCGAAATTGGCGAGTTCCCGGCCGCCTGGTCAATTGGCCGCGTTGATTCGGCTTTCGACATTCAGCAAGGAAAGCAGGTATCGAAAAGGAACCGCGATGGCGAACACCAACGCCCATTTCTCCGTACCAAAAACGTCTTCTGGAATCGACTCGAACTGACTGATCTCGATGAAATGCATTTCAGCGAGGCCGAGCAAACACGTCTCAAACTCCAAGCGAACGATCTGCTCGTCTGCGAAGGCGGTTCGATTGGGCGGACTGCGCTTTGGAACAACGAGGTCGATGGCTGCCTTTACCAGAACCATCTTCATCGCCTCCGCGCAAAGGGGAAAAAGGCTGATCCGCAATTCGGGGTGTATTGGCTTTGGTATGCCTTCGATGTGGCAAAGCTCTACTTCGGGCGAGGCAACGTCACGACCATCCCGAATCTTTCGCAGTCGAAGTTGGCCGAGTTGCCAATGGCACTCCCCCCACTCCCCGAGCAGAAGAAGATCGCGCACATCCTTTCGACGGTTCAGCGGGCGATCAAGGCGCAGGAACGGATCATTCAGACCACCACCGAGCTGAAAAATGTCCTCATGCACAAGCTCTTCACCGAAGGCCTCCGCAACGAACCCCAAAAACAAACCAAAATCGGCCTTGTCCCCGAAAGCTGGAGGGTGGCTGAATTGGGTGAATTCTTCCAAATCAAACACGGCTTCGCCTTCGATGGACAATTCTTCGAACCATGGGGTGAATACATTCTGATGACCCCCGGCCACTTTCACGAGGAAGGCGGATTCCGAGATCAGGGCGAAAAGACGAAATATTTCACGGGTGAAATTCCTAAGGACTACATCCTCGCGAAAGACGACCTCGTTGTCGCGATGACTGAACAGAAGTCAGGTCTTCTCGGCAGCGCAGCGTTTGTTCCTGAAGGCGGACGCTACCTCCACAACCAACGACTCGGCCTGATCGTCGACTTGGATACAAAACGCCTGAGCAAGAATTTCCTCTTCAACGTCTTCAACCTTCCCCATCTCAGAGTCGAAGTAGCCAAGACTTCAACCGGCTCGAAGGTGAAGCACACGTCCCCCACAAAACTGCGGGCCGTCAAAGTCGGGATTCCGCCCACCCTGGATGAGCAGGAGGAGATTGCGACGGCCATCTCGACGACGGAGCGGAAGATCGGCGTCGCAACGAACAAGAAGACTCAACTCCAAGATATCTTCCGCACCCTCCTTCACGAACTGATGACCGCAAAGACCCGCGTTGATGCGCTCACCTTTTCAGCGATTGCGGTCAACTCATAGCGAAACTTCCCGATGCGCCTACTCAATCTCCACATTCGAAACTTCCGCAAGATCGAGGACCTCTCCGTAACATTTCCGAAAGGTTTAACCGTGATTGTTGGCGAGAACAATGCCGGGAAGACGGCCATCATCGATGCTTTACGTCTGATGTTGTTTTCAAGCCGTGACTATGAATCCCTCCGTCTGAATGAGGATGACTTCCGTAGAGGCTCGCAGAATGCGCCAATCGAGATTTCCTGCACCTTTTGTGATCTCAGCGATACCGACGAAGTCCACTTTCAGGAGTGCCTCGTTGACATTGGCGATGGGAAGTTTCACGCGCGACTGAATGCGCGGGCGGAATTCAACGCCACTACGAGACGGGCGAATGTGAAGATGTGGGGGGGTGAGACCGAAGGAGGCACGCTTCCATCCAACCTCTACGACCACCTAAGTTCCATTTACCTACAACCTCTTCGTGATCCGGAGAGTGGTTTGCGTCCCGGCAGACATTCCCAGGTTTCTCGTCTGATTGATTGCCTTACGCCTGAAGATAAACGCGGCGAATTCGAGACTATCGCGCAGACAGCAAACAATCAGATTCGTGAACTCGACCCGGTCAAGACCGCAAAGACTGACATCGACGCCCAGTTGACCTCGATTGCGGGGCCCGAACTCGCTCAGAGGACCGAGCTCATATTCAGCGACCCTAACTTCCATCGAATTATTGCAGGGCTTCAACCCGAGATCGATGGACTGCCATTCTCGCTAAACGGCCTGGGCTACAACAACCTTGTGTTTACGGCCGCGACGCTGGGAACCCTTCGACGCAGCGAGAACTATTCGTTTCGTTCAATCATCGTCGAAGAGCCCGAAGCCCACCTTCACCCCCACCTGCAAGTTCTCCTTCTTCGGCATCTTGTGAACGCGGCAGAGGACACCGAAGGCAATCCAGTCCAGGTATTGGTAAGCACCCATTCCCCAATTCTGGCGAGCCAAGCTCCGATTGATTCAGTTATCTCCATCCACGAATCGGGCGGGAAAGTGACTGGCGTGTCACTTTGCTCAATAGACTACGATGAAACGCTCAAGAAAAAGCTTCAGCGATTTCTCGATGCTACGCGAGCAGAACTGTTCTTTGCTCGCAGAATCCTCATGGTCGAGGGGATTGCTGAAGCGCTATTGCTCCCGGTGCTCGCCCGAATCGATGGAGGGAATTTGAAGGATTCCTCCGTCACCGTTCTTAATGCTGACGGAATCAACTTTAACGCGTTCATTCCGCTCTTCGGAAGCGGCCGCCTCGGTTTGTCGGTTGCGATACTGACCGATGGTGATGATGCTGACCGCACGGGAACGCCCTCCGCAACTGCAACAGGGCTGAAGGCAAAGGAGGCTGAAATACCGAATCTCCGTGTCGAATTCGGTGAAGTTACTTTTGAGCACGAATTAGCGCGGTCAGCCGTCTTGCTTCCGTTTTTGGTTGAATCCTTTCAACGATTACGACCGACACTTGGCAATGCGCTGCGAACGGTTCTCGCCGGCCTTAACACAACAGATGAGAAGGCTGATGCGTTTCTTGCCGAATTTCTTCGAAGCGAAACTTCCAAAGGCGAGTTTGCGCAAGAACTTGCAGGTCTTCTCGATGATTCGCTTGAAGCACAGCGAAACGCGACCGGGTCATTCAGTTGGATTTTCTCGCAAACCGAAGCGGAGGAGCTGACAGCGGATGCTGTTCCGCAATATATTCGCAACGCCTTGGTGTTCCTCGGCGTCATCAATAACCCGATCGCCAATGAGCCAGACGGAGCAACTACGGGAACAGATCCTGTCCCAGAAGCCAACTGACCAGCAAAGAGACGCAATCTTTGCGGAGGAGTTGGAGTTTCTGCTTCGGGCATCTCCCGGAAGCGGCAAGACGTGGACGTCATGCCGCCGTTTTATTTGGCGCGGTGCAAATTGGCATTACGAAGTTGGAGGTCTCGCACTTCTGTCGTTCACAAACACCGCGATTCGGGAGTTTCATGACGCAACAATCGAAGTTGGCCGGAGAGAGCTTCTTTCGAATCCAAATTACGTTGGGACATTTGATTCATTCGTTGAACGCTTCGTCATCACTCCGTTCGGGCACCTGCTCAATGGCATCGCAAAGCGACCCAAGCTTTTTCTAGCTCCGCGCCCTGGAGACTGGAAAAACAAGAAGCTGCAAGGCTGGACGGAAATAACGGGCGGACAAAAGCGCCCAGTTCCGGCATGGGAGATCATCCCGTTTCCCGACAACGGGAAAGTAGCGTTCCGAGCTTCATCCAGATTTGGTGGCAAAACGCTTTCGTTCCAGTGGGGCAATCCAGTCGCCGAGTTCTTTAGGTTGGGCTATTACACTCACGCTCAGCGCGTTTATTTGGCGTGCAGAATTCTGTTCGATCGCCCCCATATCGCCCATTGTTTGGCGCGGCGATTCCCGGAGATCATCGTTGATGAAGCGCAAGACACGAACATTTGGCTCCTCATCCTTTTGAACTTCCTGCGAGAGAAGGGAACGAAGGTGACGTTGGTTGGAGACCCGGATCAGTGCATTTATGAGTTTAGTATGGCGGATGCAACGTCACTCCCGGCTTTGAAAGAGAAATGGGGAATTCCCGAGAAACCTCTGAGTCGTTCATTCCGCTGCAACAATCTCATCGCGAGATCGGTCCGCCACATAAGCGGAAATTCCGGTTTCGAGGGGTGCGGCGAGCCACTAAATGAACATTGCAGTTCTTTTGTCGTTCGTGAGGCGGACAATGCGTTCAGGGGAAGCATTTCCTCGTTTGAAGCTCTTCTGACAAGGGCTGAAATATTGCAAAACGGTTCGGCGATTCTGTGCCGCGCACATCAACAACTGGAGGCAATTAGAGGCGTTGTGAACTACACCGCATTGCAGGGACTCACAAAGGAATTGGCACTTGCTGCCTTCCACCGCGACGTGCGGAAAGACTACAAGAAGGCTTTTCGGATTATTGAGGACGGCATCCGTGAAATGATAGACGAGCCGAATTTCTGGGATGCACTCGATGAGGATCCCGAAGGCGCAGCCTCTATCAAATTTAGGCTGGCTCTTTGGAAGTTCACCAAGTCCCAAGATGGATTGCCTTCCGTTGGAGAGAGTGGAACTGCATGGATTGACCAATTGAAGGTAAACCTTGCTCCACTTCTTCAAGAACTCGGAATCAAAAATATCCCAAAGCTAGGGCAAAAGATCAGAAGAACCGGACTCGATCAGGAACAGCTAGCTCTTCCATTGTTTCAGCCGCAAACTCTCTTTCCTCCTATTCGCCAGGAAACAATTCACCAAGTGAAAGGGGAGAGCATCGATGCCGTCTTGCTATTGGGCTCCACTAAATTCTTCAATTCCGTGGTTACGGCGATCGAGGGAGGCGAAAATACTGAAGAGCGGCGACTCGCCTATGTCGCAATGACCCGTGCGAGACATGCGCTCGTGGTGGGATTGCCGGCTTCGCATTTCGACAACCATGCAGACAAGTGGGCTAGCTGGGGATTCAAAACGATATAGCAATTATGCCCACCCCCAGCGAACACAAAACCGTCCAAGCCCGCATCCTCGGCTATGCCGTGGCCATCGGCTGGACATTTGTGTCCCGCGAGGAAGCCGAGCAGCGGCGAGGCTTTGATCCTGCTGTGCCACCCGCCGACCGCGCCAAAAACCGTTCGCTCTTTTTCGACGACCTGCTCGACGCCAAGGTCCGCGAATTCAACCCGCGCTACGCCGAGGCAGAGGGCGCGCTGCTCGGAGCTTTCCGCCATCTGCACACCGACATCTACGGCAACCGCGAATTCGTCGAGCACCTGCGCAACCGGGGCAAGTTCTTCGACCACGAGGAGAAGCGCGAGCGCGACCTGATCCTGATCGATTACGACGATCCGGCGCGCAATGTTTACGAGGTCACCGAGGAGTGGGCCTTTCACAACGGCCACTACGGCACGCGGGAGGATGTGGTCTTTCTCATCAACGGCATTCCGGTGCTGGTGATCGAGTGCAAGAACGCCAGCAAGGACGAGGCGATTGCCCTGGGGGTGGACCAGATCCGCCGTTACCACCGCGAGACGCCCGAGCTGTTCGTGTCGCAGCAGTTGTTCACCGCCACCGACGCCATCGGCTTTTCCTACGGGGTGAGCTGGAACACCGTGCGGCGGAATATTTTCAACTGGAAGGATGAGGAGGTCGGCAAGCTGGAGGCCAAGGTCAAGAGCTTCTGCGCCATCCCGCAGGTGCTCGCCTTCCTGAAGGACTACATCGTCTTTGCCGAGAAGGACGAGGAACTCAACAAATACATCCTGCGCCAGCACCAGACCGGCGCGGTGGAGGCGGCTGTCGGCCGCGCCCTCGATCCCGCGCGCACGCGCGGCCTCGTCTGGCACACCCAGGGCAGCGGCAAGACCTTCACCATGATCAAGGCGGCGGAGCGGCTGTTCCGCGCGCCAGAGGCGGACAAGCCGACCGTCCTGCTGATGATCGACCGCAACGAGCTGGAAGACCAGATGCTCAAGAACCTCGCCGCGCTGGGCTTGAGCAACCTGGAGCACGCCAGCAGCATCGCCCGGCTGAACCAACTGCTGCGCGACGACTACCGCGGCATCATCGTGACGATGATCCACAAGTTCCGCGACATGCCGGCTGACCTGAACAAGCGCCCGAACATCTACGTGCTGATCGATGAGGCCCACCGCACCACCGGCGGCGACCTCGGCAACTTCCTCATGGCCGGCCTGCCGAACGCGACCTTCCTCGGCTTCACCGGCACCCCGGTGGACAAGACGGTCTACGGCAAGGGCACCTTCAAGACCTTCGGCTGCGAGGATGACCAGGGCTACCTGCACAAGTATTCCATCGCCGACAGCATCGAGGACGGCACCACGCTGCCGCTCTACTACCAGCTCGCCCCCAACGAAATGCTGGTGCCGCACGAGACGCTGGACAAGGAGTTTCTGTCGCTGGCGGAAGCCGAAGGCGTGGCCGACATCGAGGAACTGAACAAGATCCTTGAGCGGGCGGTGAACCTGAAGAACTTCCTCAAGGGCAAGGACCGGATTCAGCAGGTGGCGCAGTTCGTCGCCGAGCACTACCGCGGGAACGTCGAGCCGCTCGGCTACAAGGCTTTCCTCGTCGGCGTCGACCGCGAAGCCTGCGCCCATTACAAGCACGCGCTCGACCAGTTTCTGCCGCCCGAGTATTCCGAGGTCGTCTACACCGGCAGCAACAACGACTCCAAATTGCTCAAGGAATTTCACCTCGACCCGAAGAAGGAACGGCAGATCCGCAAGAGCTTCGGCAAGCTGGACCAGCAACCGAAGATATTGATCGTGACCGAGAAGCTGCTCACCGGCTTCGATGCGCCGGTGCTCTACGCCATGTATCTCGACAAGCCGATGCGCGACCACACGCTGCTGCAGGCCATCGCCCGGGTGAACCGCCCCTACGAGAACGAGGCGCAGGAGATGGTGAAGCCCCACGGCTTCGTCCTCGATTTCGTCGGCATCTTCGACAAGCTGGAAAAGGCGCTGGCCTTCGACAGCGACGAGATCAACGCCATCGTCAAGGACCTGAAGCTGCTGAAGGTGCTGTTCAAGAACAAGATGGAGTCCAGGGTGCCGGACTACCTCGGCCTGATCGAGCGCAACTTCAACGACAAGGACGTGGATACCCTCATCGAGCACTTCCGCGACCCGGAGCGACGCAAGGAGTTATTCAAGGAGTACAAGGAGATCGAGATGCTCTACGAGATCATCTCGCCCGATGCTTTCCTGCGCCCGTTCATTGCCGACTATGGAACACTGTCGGCGATCTATCAGATCGTCCGGAAGGCCTACACCCGAACCGTGATGGTCGACCGTGAGTTTCAGGCCAAGACAAACCATTTGGTGCAGCAGCAGGTCGGAAGCTATGGCGTGGGCGGTCTGGGCGAGATTCTCGCGATCGACGGCAATACCATTGATCTGATCAAGAACAAGAGCGGCGGGGATGGCACCAAAGTCATCAACCTGATCAAGAGCATTGAAAAGCTGGCTCAGGAAAACAGCGATGACCCTTACCTCATCGCCATGGCCGAGCGCGCGAGGGCGGTGCAGGAGAGTTTCGAGCAGCGCCAGACCAGCACCGCCGAGGCGTTGGCCGAATTGTTGCGTGAAGTGGAAGGTAACGAAATCAGGAAGAAGGAACAGGCCGAGAAGTCTTTCGATGGCCTGACCTACTTCGTCTACCGCAGCCTGCTCGACGCGAAGATTCAGAACGCAGAGGTCGTCAGCCGGAAGATTCGCCATGCCTTCGCCGAGTTCCCGAACTGGAAGCGGAGTGAAAATTCGCTCCGCGAACTTCGCAAGAAAGTGACCTTCGCCATCTTCGCGGAAACTGACAACCTGAACCAGGTGACGACCATGGTGGATGAGTTGTTTACCCTGCTGGAGAAGGCGGAACGGATCTAGCGCAATGAAAGCGATCGATTACAAAGACGCCTTCAAACAGCGCGTACGCCAATGGGCCGACAAGCTGGACGTAAAGATCGTCTGGCTGGGTGTCCGTCCAATGAGCAACAAATGGGCATCGTGTTCTACCGCAGGACATTTGAATTTCAGCGACGAACTACCACGTCTGAAATCCGAGCTATGGGACTATGTGATCGTCCACGAACTGCTCCACTTCTTTGTTCCAAACCATGGAAAGCTTTGGAAAAGCCTGATGCGGGCCCACCTGGGTGAATATGAAGTATATGAAAGCGAGTTAAAGAGAACATCGCATGACGTTTCGCTGCAGCGGGCGCGCTGACGAACGCTGCTGATCGTCTCGTCGAATGTTCCGCTGCGGAGCAAACCGAAGCACGGCTACCAGAGGCAACTCATAAGAAGTTCTTAATAGTTCGTCCCGAGGGCGGGCGCGAGATCAGTCGCCTCGCTGAGTTCGACGAAACCGGCGCCGGCGCGCTCGCGGGTGACCCAGGCAGGGCTTGCCTCCAGTTGGTCGGCGAAATTGCGCACATTGGCGGCGCCCACGGAATTGGGGAAGAAGCCGAACATCGGCGCGTCGTTCGGCGAGTCAGCTCGTAGCTTTTTTGGCTAGTCGCATTCTGAGGCGAGCCTGAAATGATGAGGCCTTGAGGGCTTCTTAGCCGACAACCCACTGAAACGCTTGAAATAATGCTCGACACCGATACCAAACACCGCATCGACACCCGCGCAGCTTCAGGCACACACATTAATGTGATACACTTATTTATGTGTTAATTTCATGGAGACAAGAAATGGCAAGCACCGTCAATTTCACCGGCGCGGTTGATCGCGATCTGCTCAAGCGCGCCAAAATCATTGCCGCCAAGACCGACACCTCGGTCAATGCGCTGTTCAACGCCGAGCTTCGCCATCTGGTCGAAACCTTCGAGGCGGCCGAAGCGACAGGAAACCAGAACTACCGGCGGCTGCTCGACTTTTCGCTGGGGCGGCTCGCGGGCGAGGAAGCCATGCGCGCGCTGGGGATCGACAGCGAGGAAGACCTCTTCCTGTTGATGGCGCAAGCCCACCTGCCGATGCCGCGATTGCCGGAGGCCGATACGCGCGACATGGTCGATCAACTGACATCGCTGGCCGGTTGAGCCGCTCGCGATGGCCGCGAACGTTGCTCTGCTGCCCGACGCAGGGCCGCTCATCACGCTGGCCTATGCCGATGCGCTCGACCTGCTGTTCAAGCCCGGCTGGCCGATCGTGCTGGTCGATATGGTCCTGCACGAAGTGACACGCAACCAGACGCCGACCAGCAAGAAACTGGCGCAGTGGGCCGCCTCGGGCCAGGTATCGGTGCGCGCGACCCGCACTTTCCGGCATCACCAGCAAAGGCTGGCGGCAGACCCTGCCGCTGCGCGCGCCGCAAATCTCGGCGAACTGGCGATCCAGGAGACCATGAACGACTTCGCTCTGGACCAGCCGCGACAAACCGGCGTGTTCCTGTTCGAGGACCACAAAATCGCCCGCGCCAGCTTTTTGCTGCCGGACAATTGCCGCAAGATCAGCACGCGCGCCTACCTGTTGTTTCTGGAGCAGCAAAGCTGGCTTGAGTCGGCGGCGGATATCGAGCGGCGCGCCATCCAGGCCGGGCGCAGCTTTTCGAAGCTGCGGTTTCCGCCCGAATAATCCGTTTCAGGAATTGCCGTGCTCGACACCGATACCAAACGCCGCATCGACACCGCCCGCGACATCCTCGTCGGCAAAGTCCCCGACCCCAAATCGCACGAAAAGGTTCCAGGCTCGAATTGAATTCCGGCGGTTACCAGGTAGCTGCCGGTGGTCACTGAGTCCTGCCGGCCAATTGGCGTCGGCCACGACCGTCAGCAATGCGGCACTCAAAGCGAGTACGCGCCAGTACCGTGTCGATCAAGCTGCGGTCTGCAGTTGGTCCGGGTCGAGCAGAAGATAGCTGGCAAAGCGTCCGGCATCCCTGTTCCCGTCGTCGCTGACGATGACGATTCGCTCCATCCCGCCGATGACGGCCGGGCTCACCCCTTCAGCCTTCTCAAGGCTGCGCAAGCCCGGAACCTTCACGCGGCTAGCTGGCGCACCTGGCTCGCCGCTCCAGCGCCATAGGTCAAAGTTGGCCGGTTCGCGTGAAGTCGGGCCACCAGTCACCAGATATGCTCCCATGGCGGGAACGTATGACAAACCACGGATGCCGTGGCCGCCAAGATCCAGTTCATCAAGCAATGGCGCGACCCGCGGGGCTTCATCCGATTCGAAGATTGCGGAGGGGTTTTCGATACTGGCGATGAGCGCTCGACCGTCGCGCAAAGGGCTACGGAAACCAATCAACAGTCGCTTCTGGTCGGGGCTGATTTCCAGGGCTTCGATATTGAGCCCACCGTTGGCTTTGACGTCCCGTACCTGGGCTGCTGCCGCCAGCACGGCATGTCGCAAGGTCAGGGCCTGCTTCAATCCGTCAACAACCTTGGGGCCGACCACCCGCTTGCCCTCGACCCGGAAACGGACCAGCTTTTCACGGGACTTCTTCTGGTCACCATCGTCATCGCGCGAGTGCGATGTGATGCCGTAGACAAAGCCCGCGCGGTCGAGAGCCAGTCCTTCGAGGTCCTCGAGCTTCCAGAACCCGCTGAAGATCTGAAACAGTCCAGCAGTGAGCGCCGTGCTGTCGATGCTGCCATCCGCGCCGATGGTGACCAGACTCAACGGGTGGCTCTTCTCGTCCTCCACGACAAGAAAACGCCCGTCCGGCAGTTGTTGTATCGCCGACGGCTCGAAGATGCCTGTCAAGGGCTGGAAGGCCGAGCCTTGTTCGTTGGTCACTTGGGCATTATGCACCCACGCCGATCGGAGTTGCGCCACTCCACGCGGTCGCTCATCAGTCGAATATTTAAGGTTCCAGGCTCGAATTGAATTCTCTATCCAATCGTAGACATCTGAAGTGATAGCGCGCACCCTGTTCGTTCATCACCGGCCTCGCGCAAAAAGCGATTGGACTACATGTCAACTTTGAAGGAACTTCAGTGCTAACCAGATTTGTCAAATGTCACATCGGATTTCTGGTTGCAGCGATAAGCGTATTGCTGGCCGCCGGCCCGGCATTGGCGACTGAAGCCGGCTGGCGCCAATTCGACGCCCCCGCTCGGAACAGCAGCCAGGAACCAATTCATGTTGTTCTTTACTATCCCACGCAAGACGGCGCCAAGTCTATCCGGATGGGTCCTTTCACGCCGACAGTCGCCATCAACGGCAAGCCGGATGCAATAGTCAAAGGCTTGATAGTGCTGAGTCATGGCACCGCCGGTGCCGAGCTAAACCACACCGGTCTTGCCGAAGCGCTGGCAAGAAACGGCTATCTGGTAGCTGCAATTAAGCACCCGGGTGACAATTGGCAAGACCAGTCGCTGTTTAGCGTGGGGGGCGGCTACTACTTTAGCGAGCGTCCCCGGCAAGCGTCACGGGTGATCGATGCGATTCTGAGCGACCCTGAATGGGCGTCGCGCATTTCCGTCGATGCTCACGGCCCACGCGTGGGCGCGGTGGGTCACTCAGCCGGTGGCTACACGGTGCTGGCGCTTGCCGGTGGTGTCCCTGACCTAATGCGCATTATCAGTCATTGCAGTACTGATAGCGATGACCCCATTTTCTGTTCGATGGGGCGGCGGGTCACGACGAGTGGGGTCGAGAAGAAATCGTTCGAAGGATTGCATGATTCGCGCGTGCGCGCCGTCGCAGCACTGGCGCCAATGGGTGTGGTGTTTAGTGCGCAGTCGCTTGCGGCAATCAGCATTCCGACGACCATCTATGCCGGCGAAAAGGACACCTATCTGGTACCCCGTTACCACGCCGAGTGGGTGCGGCAGAACATCGTCAAGGCGGACTACCACGCGATTCAAAACGCCGGCCATTACGCTTTCATGGACACACCAGGCATGCCCATCCCATCCCCGGATGGTGATGTTGGTGCCAACCCGGAGGGCTTTGACCGGGCCGCATTTCTGAAGCAACTGGCGACCGCGCTAAATCAGTTTTTTGACCGCACTCTCCAGTAGCGGTCTGCAATTCCTCGGATTAGGTCAAACGTCGCCCAAGAACTGAGCGTCCGCTTTGCGATGGGCGGCCGACTGCAAAGGGCACGGTGCCGTCACCCGACGCAGTCGAGGCTGAATGCATGATCATCTCGGTTGGCACCGCAACTCTGCGCGCCGCTATGCCTGCCGTGCCGCCAGCAGCGCCTCGCCGAGTTCGACGAAGCCGGCGCCGGCGTAGGCCTGGGTGACCCAGGCGGGGCTTGCCTCCAGTTGGTCGGCGAAATCGCGCACATTGGCGACGCCTACGGAATTGGGGAAGAAGCCGAACATCGGCGCGTCGTTCGGCGAGTCGCCGACGAACACCCAGCGCTGCCGATCGGCCTCGGTCTCCAACTGGATGCCGAATTCCTCCGCCAGCATGCGCCGCGTCGTGCTGAGCTTGTCGTAGTCGCCGAACCAGCCATTGACGTGGATCGAACTCACCTTGGCGCGCATGCCGGCCGCTTCCATGTGCTGCACGATCGCGCGCACCGCCGCCGGCGGCAGGGGCGCGACATCCTCGCAATAGTCGATGGCGAGGTCGGCAATGCGGCAAAACTGGTCGGAGGCGAGCGCGCACCCCGGCACGGCGGCCAGGATCGCCGCGGCAAGCCGCTCGATGCGCTGCTGCCGGTCGGGCACGGGCGGCCCGGCGAACAAGGTCCTGAGGCGCCGCGCGCCGGCCTCGTGGCGCATCCAGAAAGCGCCGTTCTCGCCGACCACGGCGGCGACCGGCCACATGCGGGCGATGTGGTCGCACCAGCCGGCCGGGCGCCCGGTGACCGCCACCACCATGATGCCCGCGGCATGGAGGCGTTCCAGCGCCGCGTAGGCGGCGGCGGTGAGGCGCCCGGCGCTGGTGATCGTGTCGTCGATGTCGCTCAGCACCCCGACGATCCGCGACCGGGCCTCGATGGAAAACTCCGCCAGTGGCCGCATGCGCTGCCCGGCACTCATGCTGTGCTCCCCAGACCCGCAAAGCAGGCCGCGAATTCCTCGCGTTGCCGCGGCGACATGTGCAGGCCGGTCTTGGTCCGGCGCCAGAGGATGTCATCGGCCGCCATCGCCCATTCCTCGGCAATCAGGTATTCCGCTTCGCGCTGATACAGGCCGCCGCCGAAATCCCGGCCGAGGTCGTCGAGGCTGCGGGCATCGCCGAGGACGCCGGCAGCGCCGAGGCCGTGCCGGCGGAACAACTGGCGCAGCAGGCCGGGCGGAAGTTGCGCGTAGGCGGCGCACAAGTTCTGCAACGCCAGATCGCGCGCCGCGGGCTCGAAGCCGCCGCCGGGAAGGGCTTCGCTGCTGGTCCATGCCGGGCGGCGATAGCTGAGCCACGGCGCCAGCCTGGCCAGCACCGTCTCGGCCAGCTTGCGATAAGTGGTGAGCTTGCCGCCGAACACCGCGAGCTGCACCGCGCCGGTGCGATCGTCGACCACCAGCGTGTAGTCGCGGGTGATTGCCGCCGGATCGCCCTTGCCATCGTCATAGAGCGGACGGACGCCGCTATAGCTCCAGACCACATCGCTTTCTGTCAATGGCTGAATCAGGTAGCGATTGACCGCCGCCAGCAGGTAGCGGGTTTCCTCGACCGTGATGGCCTGCGCCTGGTCGATGCTCTCGATTACGGCGTCGGTGGTGCCGATCAGGGTAAAGGCTTCCTCGAAGGGGATCAGGAAGACCACCCGCTGGTCGGTGTTCTGCAGTATGCAGGCGTGATCGGCGCGATGCACGCGTGGTACCACGATGTGGCTGCCCTTGACCAGCCGGATTTTTGCCGCCACCGGGCTTTCGCTGCGATCGGTGACCTCCTTGACCCAGGGCCCGGCGGCGTTGACCAGGACCCGCGCCAGCAGCTCGAAGCGCTTGCCGCTGCGCGCGTCTTCCAGCACGGTGCGCCACCTGCCGCCCTGCCGCGCGGCGGAGACCAGGCGCGTGCGCGGCAACAGCGTCGCACCGTGCGCCCTGGCCGACTTGAGGTTGACGATCACCAGTCGCGCATCGTCGGTCCATGCATCGAAATAGCTGAAGCCCCTGCTCAGCTCCGGCCTCAGCGCCACGCCGTAGCCGTCGGCACGCAGCCGGACGCCCTCGGACGCCGGCAGGCTGCGGCCTCCGCCCATGCGATCGTAGAGCCACAGTCCGATGCGAATCATCCAGGCCGGGCGCAGGGAAGGCACATGCGGCATGACGAAGCGCAGCGGCGAAACCAGGTGCGGGGCGAGGCGCAGCATCACTTCGCGCTCGGCCAGCGACTCGGCAACGAGGCGAAATTCGTAATGTTCGAGATAGCGCAAACCGCCGTGGATCAGCTTGGTGCTGGCCGACGAGGTCGCCCCGCCGAAATCGCCCTGGTCGACCAGGATCGTCCTGACGCCGCGCCCGGCCGCGTCGCGGGCGATGCCGGCGCCATTGATGCCGCCGCCAACGATCAGCAGGTCGAATTCGGTGCCTGGCGCCGGAATCATCAGGAAGCAGCGGACCGCACCACCTCAGCCGGGGACAGCAGGGCCTTCAGGCAGGCCGCACAGAGGCAGTTCGCCGCAGGCGAACCTGATGCGGATGCCGCCGGCAGCGGCAGCAGGGGCGGCAGGCTTGCGCACCAGCATTCCCGGTCGCCGGCCTCCATGCCGCAGCGAAAGCGCGCACCGCAGCGCGGACAGGTGTTGGTGTCCGCGGCTGCCGCGCTCACGGCGTACCACCGCCGCCGAAACGCCGGCAGGCGGCACGCAGCACCGCCATCTGGCGGCGATAGTTGTTGCAACCGGAGCAAATCCAGACGTGCAGCCGCAGCCCGATGCGCTCGGTCAGCCTGAGCGGGCGATCCTGTTCCTGCGACATGAGTTCGGTCGCTTGCCTGCACGTCAGCATCTCAAGCCCCCGCTCCGGCGAACCATCTGATTTCAAGACAGGTGCGCAGGCCCGTTCGAGCGCGGTGCAGCACCACCCAGCAATTGGACGTGCTGATGCCGGTTTCCTTACATATTTCCTCGGTCTCGAAGCCGAGGAATTCACGCATCATGAAGACGCGCGCGGTCTTTTCCGGCAGGTGATCGAGGCAGGCCTCGAACACGTTCCAGAACTGGCGCTGCTCGAACGACGCCTCCGGGTCGGCCCAGCGCCCCGGCTGTGCCGTGGACTGCCAATGGCCATACTGATCGAACAGCGATTCGGTGAGCAGGTCGTCTCCTGCCTCGTCGTCGGCCAGCGAGGTCGCGGAGACCTCCCGGCTCTGGCCGCGAATGATGTCGATGATCTTGTTGCGCAGGATCGCGATCAGCCAGGTCTTGTAGGATGAGCGGCTCTCGAAACGCTGGCTGCCCGTCAGCGCGGCCAGCATGGTCTCCTGCACCGCGTCCTCGGCGGCACCTGCATCGCGCAGTTGCAGGCGGGCAAAGCGCAGCAGGTCGGGGCGCAGCGCGGCCAACTCGCTTTGACGGTCCAGTTCCATCGGGCTCGCTTGATTTGGGGAAGGAGTGTATTTTGAACCATCATGGCGGATAGGGGCAAACGCGATCGTCTTTGTAAGGAATCTCCGTGCCGGCAAGACCAAGCATCACGGATTTGATCAACAGGAGTGCAACATGAACCGTCGCAACTGGATTTCAAGGGTTTCGGGACTGCTGGCTGTGTCCTCGCTGCCCATTCTGCCGTTTGGCTCGGCCAAGGCCGCCGAGACCTTCCCGCTGAACAAGAGCAAGCAGGAGTGGAAGGGACTGCTGCCGGCCGACGCCTACCGCGTGCTGTTTGAAGAGGGGACGGAACCCGCGGGCAGCAGCGCGCTGAATGGAGAAAAGCGCGCCGGCACTTTCGTTTGCGCGGCCTGCAACCTGCCGCTGTTCGACAGCGCCCACAAGTACGAAAGCGGCACCGGCTGGCCGAGCTTTTGGCAGCCGCTGGCAGGCGCAGTCGGCACCTCGACGGACTTCAAGCTGGTATTTCCGCGCACCGAGTATCACTGTTCGCGCTGCGGCGGGCATCAGGGCCATGTGTTCAACGACGGTCCGAAGCCCACCGGAAAGCGCTACTGCAACAACGGGGTCGCCTTGAAGTTCGCCTTGAAGGGCGAAGCACTTCCGGCGCTGCGCACATGAAGGCGCTGACAAGGATAGTGGCCATCGCCGCAGCCCTGGTGACCACCGCGTATGCCGAGCCACCCGCCGCACCGGCCGTCGTGCCGGTCGGCGCCGCCACGGCGATATTCGCCGGCGGCTGCTTCTGGTGCGTCGAAAAGGACTTTGAAAAACTCCCCGGCGTGATCGAGGTGGAGTCGGGCTACACCGCCGGCCGCACCGCCAATCCGAGCTACGAGCAGGTCAGCTCGGGCAGCACCGGGCACGCCGAAGCGGTGCGGGTGATCTACGATCCGCAAAAAGTCAGCTACACGCAGTTGCTCGACTATTTCTGGCGGCATATCGACCCCACGGTCAAGGATCGCCAGTTCTGCGACGTCGGTACCCAGTATCGCAGCGGCATCTACTGGGCCAACGATGCCGAACGCAAGGCCGCCGAGGCGAGCCGCGACGCCTTGCTCAAGAGCGGAAAGCTCAAGACCATCCACACCGAATTGGCGCCTGCCGCGGCCTTCTACCTGGCCGAAACCTACCACCAGGACTACTACAAGAAGAATCCGATCCGCTACAACTACTACCGCAAGTCCTGCGGTAGGGATGCGCGAGTGGAAGAAGTCTGGAGCGGCAAGTAATTCGCCGATGACCCGCCGGCGCCTGCTTCTGCTCGTCGCGCTGCTGGCCGCCGTCGCGGCCTTCATCGCGTTCGACCTCGGCCGCTACCTGAGCCTGGAGTACTTCAAGAGCCAGCAGGCGGCGATCGAAACCTGGCGGGCGGCGCAGCCGGCGACGGCGGGGCTGGTTTTCTTCCTCGCCTATGTCGCCGTCACCGGCCTTTCCCTGCCCGGCGCGACGGTGCTGACGCTGGCCGCCGGCGCGATTTTCGGCCTGCTGTGGGGCACCGTGCTGGTGTCCTTCGCCTCCAGCGCCGGCGCCACGCTGGCCTTCCTCGCCTCCCGCTTCCTGTTGCGCGACTGGGTGCAGAGCCGCTTCGGCGAGCGCCTGCGGGCGATCAACCACGGCGTTGCCAGGGAAGGCGGCTTCTATTTGTTCACGCTGCGCCTGGTGCCGGTGTTTCCCTTCTTCATGATCAACCTGCTGATGGGCCTGACGCCGATGCGCGCCGGGACGTTCTACTGGGTCAGCCAGGTCGGCATGCTCGCCGGCACGCTGGTGTATGTGAATGCCGGCACCCAGCTCGCCGGCATCGACAGCCTCAGGGGCATCCTGTCGCCGGCGCTGATCGCCTCCTTCGCCCTGCTCGGCATCTTTCCGCTGATCGCCAAGAAGATCGTCGCGGCGGTCAAGGCGCACCAGGTATATGCCGGCTGGAACAGGCCGCCGCGCTTCGAGCGCAACCTGATCGTCATCGGCGGCGGCAGCGCGGGACTGGTCACCGCCTACATCGCCGCCGCGGTGAAGGCCAAAGTCACGCTGATCGAGAAGCACAAGCTCGGCGGCGATTGCCTCAACACCGGGTGCGTGCCGTCGAAAGCCTTGATCCGCACGGCGAAACTGCTGTCGCAGATGCGGCGCTCGAAGGAGTTCGGCATTCGCGCGGCGACGGCGGACTTCGACTTTGCCGACATCATGGAGCGCGTCCAGCGCGTGGTGCACACCGTGGAGCCGCACGATTCCGCCGAGCGCTACACCGGCCTCGGCGTCGAGGTGATCGCGGGCACGGCGAAGATCGTTTCGCCCTGGGAGGTCGAGGTGACCGGCAACGACGGCCGCAGCCGGCGCCTGACCACGCGCAGCATCGTGATCGCGGCAGGCGCCCGCCCCTTCGTGCCGCCGATACCCGGCATCGAAGCGACCGGCTACCTCACCTCCGACACCGTCTGGGCGCTGCGCGAACTGCCGCGGCGGCTGATCGTGCTGGGCGGCGGCCCGATCGGCTGCGAACTGACGCAGACCTTCGCCCGGCTCGGTTCCCGGGTGACCCAGGTCGAGATGGCGCCGCGCCTGATGATCCGCGAAGACCCCGACGCCGCGGACCTCGTCACCCGGCGCTTCCGCGACGAGGGCATCGCGGTGCTGCTCGAACACCGCGCCAAACAGTTCGTGGTCGACAACGGCGAGAAGGTCCTGATCGCCGAGCATGCCGGCGCCGATGTGCGTATTCCCTTCGATGCCGTGCTGGTGGCGGTCGGCCGCGTCGCCAACCTCAAGGGCTACGGCCTGGAGGAACTGGGCATTGCCGTCGAGCGCACCGTCGAGACCAACGAGTTCCTGCAAACGAAGTACCCGAACATCTACGCCGCCGGCGATGTCGCCGGGCCCTACCAGTTCACCCACACCGCCGCGCACCAGGCCTGGTATGCCGCCGTCAATGCCCTGTTCGATCCCTTCAGGAAGTTTCGCGCCGACTATTCGGTGATCCCCTGGGCCACCTTCGTCGACCCCGAGGTGGCGCGCGTCGGACTCAACGAAAGCGAGGCGCAGGAGCGCGGCATCGCGCACGAGGTCACGGTCTACGGCATCGACGACCTCGATCGCGCGATCGCCGACGGCGAGGCGCACGGTTTCGTCAAGGTGCTGACCGTGCCGGGCAAGGACCGCATCCTCGGCGTCACCATCGTCGGCGAACATGCCGCCGACCTGCTCGCCGAGTTCATCCTGGCGATGCGCCATGGCATCGGGCTGAACAAGATACTCGGCACCATCCACATTTACCCCACGATGGCCGAAGCCAACAAGTACGCCGCCGGTAACTGGAAGAAAGCCCACGCCCCGCAGAAGCTGCTGGAATGGGTAGCCCGCTTTCACGCCTGGCGGCGCGGCTGAAGCCGGGCGCAGGACAGACGAAAGCCCCTCTCCCCTTGCGGGGCGAAGGCGGGAATTGGCGAAGCATGCTTCGCGCCGCCGCAGCCGGTCGGCTGTGCAAAGCCGAGCGTGGGGCGCGGAGCGGGGGTTGGGGAGAGGGGTAATGGAACAGACGAAGTTTGCCAAACACCTGCGTCGCCACATGACTGACGCCGAAATCAAGTTGTGGCAGCATCTGCGGGCGCATCGGCTGAATGGCGAAAAATTCAGACGCCAGCAAACCATCGGGCCTTATGTGGTCGACTTTGTGAATTTTGGTGCGCGACTGATCGTCGAGGCGGATGGCGGTCAGCATAACGGCGCACAACGCGATGAAACACGCGACGCATGGTTGCGCGAACAAGGGTTCAAGGTGATGCGATTCTGGAACAATGAAATCATGAGCAATCCGGATGGGGTACTGACGGCGATCATGGCGGCGGTGAATGAAGACCCCCTCTCCCCCGGCCCCTCTCCCGCAAGGGGAGAGGGGTGAAGGCGTCGATGCACGAGTCACGCCGAGTGTACTCGCCCGGCCCCTGTCGCTCAGGGAACTGCCGCCTGCACGCAAGTTCCCTCTCCCCTTGCGGGAGAGGGTCAGGGAGAGGGGTGACGGCATTTCTTCGCCGACCGCGTCGGAAAGCATCCGTTGAAACCTGATCTCTCGATTGTTATCCCGGTCCTTGACGAGGCGCCGCGGATTGTCGAACGACTGGGGGCGCTGCAGGCATTGCGGGCCAAGGGCGCGGAACTGATCGTGGTCGACGGCGGCAGTGCGGACGGCACGGCAGAGCTGGTCGCGCCACTTGCCGATCGGATGCTCGTCGCGCCGCGCGGCCGGGCGGCCCAGATGAATGCCGGGGCCGCCGCCAGTCGGGGCCGGGTGCTGCTGTTCCTCCATGCCGATACGATATTGCCCGAAGCCGCAATGCAAGCGGTGCTGGCCGCGGTCGACAACGGTGCGTCCTGGGGGCGCTTCGATGTGCGCATCGATGGCCGCCATCCCTTGTTGCGCATCGTCGCACGCATGATGAACTGGCGCTCGCGGCTCACCGGCATCGCCACCGGGGACCACGCCATCTTTGTCCGGCGCGAAGTCTTTGAGCGCGTGGGCGCTTATCCCGACCTTCCGCTGATGGAAGACATTGCCTTGTCCGCCGCGCTCAAACGCCTGGCACCGCCAGCCTGCCTGCGCGAGGTGGTCGTCACCTCCGCGCGGCGCTGGGAACGGCACGGCGTGCTGCGCACCGTGCTGCTGATGTGGTGGCTGCGCGCTGCGTATTTCCTCGGCGCGGATCCGGCACGCCTGGCGCAGCGCTATGGATACCAGCCACGTGCTTCCTGAACCCGTGGAAATCGCCGTGCTGGCCAAGGCGCCGCAGCCCGGTTATGCCAAGACGCGGCTGATCCCGGCCGTCGGCGCCGCAGCCGCGGCGCGCCTGCAGCGGCAACTGACCTTGCGCACGCTGGCCACGGCGCGCGCGGCGGGCCTCGGCCCGGTCACCCTGTGGTGCGCCCCCGATACCGGTCACCGGTTTTTTCGTGCCCTGCAGCGGCGCGACGGACTCGACCTGCGCGCCCAGCCCGAGGGCGACCTGGGCCGGCGCATGGCGCATGTCTTCGCCGCGGGCGGCGAGCGGCCGCTGCTGCTGATCGGCACCGACTGTCCCGTGCTGAACGTCGAACACCTGCGACAGGCGGCGCTCGCGCTGCACTCCGCGGTCGATGCAGTTTTCATCACCACCGAGGACGGCGGCTATTATCTGGTGGGACTGAAACAACCCTGCCCCGCGCTCTTCGAGGGCATCGAATGGAGCAGCGCTCGCGTCATGACGCAGACCCGCAGCCGACTGTCGGCGCTCGGGCTGCGCTGGACGGAAGTGGCAAGGCTCTGGGATGTCGATCGCGCCGAGGATGTCGCGCGCTGGCATGCCCTGCAACAGGCGGAAGCCAAGCCCGGCCTGATCGGAGCCGGGGCGTGAAGCGCCTGGTCCTGGTCGGCGGCGGCCATGCCCACGTGCACGTGCTTTCGGCGCTGGCCGCACGCCCGTTCGCCGCGACGCAGGTGACATTGGTCTCGCCGTACTCGCGGCAGATCTATTCGGGAATGCTCCCGGGCTGGATATCCGGCTACTACGCGATCGAAGACTGTACCCTGGCGCTGGATTCGCTGGCGCGGCGGGCCGGCGTGAACTTCGTGCAAACCTCGTGCAGCGGGCTGGATCTCGAATCGCGTCAGGTACGCTGTGCAAACGGCGAGACCATTCCATTCGACTACACATCGATCGATGTCGGACCCGCCGCCAACACGGGTCATCTCGACGGCGCCACCGAGCATGCGCTGCCGGTGCGTCCCATCGAGGGCTTCGTCGCCGCGTGGCCCCGCCTGCTGGACCGGGCGCGCACCCACGCCGGCGAGTTCGGGTTGGCAATTGTCGGCGATGGCGCCGCAGCGGTCGAACTGGCCTTTGCCATGCAGACGCGTTTCGCCGCCGAGGGACTGCGCCACGTCCGGCTGACGCTGGTCGGCGGCAACCGCCAGGTGCTGGCGGGCTTCCCGTTTCTGCTGCGCCACAAGGCGACGCAACTGCTTGCCGCACAAGGCATCGCGCACCTGGGCCAGCGGCGCGTGGTCGGCCTGCGGGCGGATCATCTGCTGCTCGAAGACGGAACGCGGCTGGCCGCCGATGCAGCGCTGCTCGCCACCGGCGCGGCGGCACCAAGCTGGCCCGCCGCCAGCGGACTGGCCACCGATGATGCCGGTTTCATCCGGGTCGACCCGCGACTGCAAAGCCTCTCCCACCCCTTCGTGTTTGCCGCCGGTGATGTCGCCGCCTATGCCGATCCGCGGCCGAAATCCGGCGTGTTCGCCGTGCGCGCCGGCCCACGACTCGCGGAAAACCTGCGCGCCGCTTGCCAGGGGCAGGTCCTCAAGCCCTGGCGGCCGCAGCAACGCGCCCTCTACCTGCTCAGCACCGGCCACAAGTACGCACTGGCGGCCTGGGGCCCGCTCAGCACCGGCGGCAACTGGGTCTGGCGCTGGAAAGACCGCATCGACCGCCGCTTCATCGCGCGCTTCGGCGCCTGAAGAAGCAACGCCGATGGGCGTTGCGCCGCCCGGGCGCAAACCGGCTACAATTTCCCTCAGCATATTTGGACAACTGGCCGGCAAGCCGCGAAAGCATCCTGCTTGTCAAGAATCGTGTACCCAGAACGAAGGGAGAACCCGGATGAAACTCAATGCGTCCTGTTGCCTCGGACTTTTGTCTGCACTCGTTTCCGCCAGCACGCTGGCCGCCCCCGGCGAGTATTGGGAAATCACCAGCAAGATGGAAATGCCCGGGATGAAATATTCCATGCCCGCGCAGACGCATAAAGTCTGCGTCCCCAAGGGCGAAGAGCGGAATCCCAAGTCGACGCAGCAGGACAAGGAGTCCAACTGCGAAATGATCGACCTCAAGAACTCGGGCAACAAGACCAGTTGGAAGATGAAGTGCGTGCGCAAGGGCGACACCATGTTCATGGACGGCGAATCGACCCATGAGCGTGACAGCTACAGCGGCAAGATGCACATGACGGGCAAGTCGGGCGGCCGCGACATGGAGATGACGCAGACCTACAGCGGCAAGCGCATCGGCGGCGCCTGCGACACCATGGAAGTGGTCAACAAGGTGTGCGACGACATCGAGCGCGGCAAGTCGCTGCTCGCGAGCGCCGACGCCGTCCTCGGACCCAAGGCCCCCTGCGCGGCGAAGAAGGACGCCCTGTGCAGCAACGCGCGCAACCGGCTCGCCGACCAGGACATCAGCGTGGTGTTCGGCGCCTACGGCGAGATCGAACGGCATGACAAGGGTCGCAAAACGTCGATCGCCGACGCCTGCGGCCTGAACCTGGAAGCCGTGCGGGCGTCGACCTGCGCCAAGTTCAAGAACGAATCGTCGATTCTGAAAGCCGCCACGTATTGCCCCGCCGAGGCCAAGGCCTACAAGGAAAAGAACCGCGAAGCGTCGAACAAGCGCAATTGCGAAGGCCGCGGCTACACCTCGCGCAGCCAGATCGACAATTGCCTGGCCGCCAAGGGCGGCGACTCGGGCGAAAGCCCCGCCACCTCGTCGTCCCAGACGAAGTCCACGACGAAGAAGGCCGCCACGGAGACGGTGGAACCGGCGCCGAAGAAGGCCGACAGCAAAGCCCCGTCGCCAACCGGCAACCCGTCGGTGGACGAAGCTCTGGAAACCGCCAAGAAGCTGAAGGGGCTGTTGCGCTTCTGATCCGCAATCCATGCGTTACCTGATCCTCGGGCTGTTGCTGGCGTGCCGACTGGCGCTGGCACAGCCCGATCCCTTTCCGCAGGTAGCGAAAGCCTACCTGGTGGAAGTGAACGGCACGCCATTGTGGGGCAAGCGCACGACGCAGCGCCTGGCACCGGCCAGCCTGACCAAACTGATGACGGCGCTGCTGGTGACGGACAACTACCAGCCCCGCTCGATCGTTGCGGTCAGCCAGCAGGCCGCGCACGAAACCGGCACGCGACTGGGCTTGCGCAAGGGAGACCGGCTGCATCTCGAGGACTTGCTGGGCGCGGCGCTGATCGGTTCCAACAACGACGCCTGCCGCGCCCTGGCAGAGCATGTCGCCGGAAGCCAGACGAATTTCGTGCGCTTGATGAATCGCCGCGCGCAGCAAATGGGCCTGCGCAATACCCATTTCATGAACGCCTGCGGCCACGACGCCGTCAATCACTATTCCACCGCCGCCGATCTGGCGCTGCTGGCCAACGAAGTGCTCAAGCACAAACCGCTGACGGAACTGGCCGCCCGGGAATCCGCACAAGTCACCACCGTCGATGGCGCCCGCAGTTTCCCGCTGACCAGCAAGAACGCTTTGCTCGGGCGCTACGCCGGCGCGCGCGGACTCAAGACCGGCTACACGCCGGGAGCAGGCAAGTGCCTGATCGCCTATGCCGAGCGCAACGGCACCCGGGTCCTGCTGGTACTGCTGAATGCACCGGATCGCTGGTGGGATGCCGTCGACATTCTCGACCTGGCGTTTGCGCATGACCGCGGCGGCGCCTGAGGAACAGGGGACGCAGTTCCCGCGCGTTTTTGTCCTGCTGGCCGTCGCGACGTTTGCGGCCTATGGCAACGCACTGCTGTGGGGACAATTCCAGTTCGACGACTTCAATGTCATTGTCGACAATCCGCGCGTGCACTCGTTGCAGGCCTGGCTCGACGATCTGGGGCACGGCATCCGCCCGCTGCTCAAACTGAGCTACACGCTGGATTGGATTGCCGGCTGGGGACCGGCCGGATTCCACTTCACCAATGTCTCGATTCACCTGGCGAATGTCGTGCTGGTGTGGCGCCTGGCACGCCGCCTGGCCGATACCATGCCGCGCCTGCGCGGGCAGGCGGCGGCAATCTCGCTGCTGACCGCGCTGCTGTTCGCCCTGCACCCGATACACAGCGAGGCGGTCACCTACATTTGCGGACGGTCGAGCGCACTGATGAGCCTGTTCTATCTGGGCGGGCTGCTGGCCTACGCGTCCGGATGCGGGCAGGCGAAGGACAGCCGGCTTCTGCTGCAGGTCGTCGCTCCCCTGGGTTTTCTGCTGGCACTGGCGGTCAAGGAAACCGCCGTGACGTTTCCGCTGGCCCTGCTGGCGTGGGAACTGGCCTGCGGCGGCACCTGGAAATCCGCATTGCGCCGCCAATGGCCATGCTGGGCGGTGCTTGCCGCGAGTGGAGCGGCGTTCCTGTCGCACGACAGCTATCTGCCCCACCTGCAGGCCAGCGCCGGGTTGAACAGCGTGACGGGAAACATCGCGACGCAGGCCGCGGCCATCGCCTGGCTTCTCAAGCAATGGGCCGTGCCGCTGTGGCCGAACATCGATCCCGATCTGCCGCTGCTCGACGGCCTCAGCGCAGCAAGGCCGCAATTGGCGTTGGTCGCGCTGCTGTTGCTGGTGGCCGGCGCCGGATTTCGCCACCGCCCGTGGCTTGGTTTCGCGCTGGCCTGGACGCTCGTGCAACTGCTGCCGCTGCACCTGCTCCTGCCGCGTCTCGATGTGGCCAACGAACGCCAGATGTACCTGGTGAGCTGGCCGCTGGCCTTCCTGCTGATGGCGGAGGTGGTCATCCTGCTGCAGGCCCGAAGGCGCGCACTGGCCGCCGTGGCGGCCGCGCTGCTGCTGGTCGCCGGCGGGCTCACGGTCCGCCGCAACCAGGACTATCGAAGCGAGGTCGCGTTATGGCAGTCCACCGCGATCCAATCGCCAAACAAGGCGCGGGTCCGCAACAACCTCGGCTATGCCTACCAGATATCCGGCCGCTACGACGAGGCGCGCGCGGAGTACCAGACGGCATTGCGGCTCGACCCGGCTTACGCCAAGGCACGCGGCAACCTGGCGCGGATGGAAACAGATCACCCGCGCTAGTGCGGGCAAAGCGTTGCCGACCCGGCGCTTCAGCCTTCCGAGCCCCTGATGAACTCGTCGAGCACGGCGCACCAGGCCGCGGCGAGGTTGGCGCGGTTGTAGCCGCCGCCGCCAAAGCCCATGATGCGTCCGCCGGCCATCTCGTTGGCCAGGGTGCACAGGCGCTTGGCCGCATGGGCGTGGGCCGCCGGGCTGTATTGCAGCATCGCCAGCGGGTCGCCGGCCAGGCTGTCGGCGCCGCACTGGAACAGGATGAATTCCGGCTGGAACTTGCGCAGGTGCGCTTCGACATGCGGCCAGACGATGAAGAATTCCCGGTCCCCCATGCCCGGCAGGAGCGGAATGTTGAGCTTGGTGCCGCGCGCCGCGCCGGCGCCGGTCTCGTGCGCGTGGCCGGTGCCGGGATAGATCGTTCGGCCGTCCTGGTGGATGTCGGCGTAGATCAGGTCCGGATCGTCCACGTAGCTGTAGTAGAGCCCGTCGCCGTGGTGCACGTCGATATCCACGTAGGCGATGCGCTTGACGCCGAACTGCGCGCGCAGCGTGTCGATCACCACGCCGACGTCGTTGAAGACGCAGAAGCCGGCGGCCGCTTCGCGCCGCGCGTGATGCAGTCCGCCGACCGGCTGGAATGTACGTTGCGCATCGCCGCTCATGATGGAGTCGAGCGCGTGCAGGGCCGACCCCGCCACCGTCATCGCCGCTTCAAAGATGCCGGGGCAGGCCGGCGTGTCGCCATAGTCGATGAAACCACAGCCGTCGGCGGATTTCTGCTTGACCCAGGCCACGTGCTCGGCTGTGTGAAAACGATGCATTTCTTCTTCGGTGGCCATGCGCGGATCGACGATCCCCACGTGCTTGTCGAGCCCCCGCTTCAAGGCTTCCCGCCAGAACGCATCCTGCCGGTCGGGGCCGAACGCGTGCCCGCCGGGAAAGCCGTACTTTCCGAGCGAGTCGCCGACATAGAGCTTCACTGAATGTTTCATGGTTTCAGGCCAGGCGCGGGAAGTCCGAGCGCACTGATACAAGTGTCCATCGCGTTACCACCCATGTCAATGGCGATGGGTTTGCGGCTCTGCGTTCCTGGGCCGATGCTCCAGCGCGCTGAAGGAATGCCGTAATACCTGCGCTTGCCGAAGACTGGAAGCAGACCGACCCTGGATTACAGCGCCAGACGAGAACAGGCGCGCAGTTGAGTGGCCCCGCTATTTCGCGATCAAGGCATTCGCTGACCGCAATCGCAAACTGAGGGTTCTTGCAATCTGGAACATTACGAGCATCGAAAGTTCCGGGTGAGCGTGAATCATCTTCCGCATCGATTCCCTGAACATGACAATCACGCGTCCTGCTGTCCTTGCGCTGCACGAAGCGGAACGTGGAAGATCGTCGACCACTGCCATTTCACCAAATACGTCACCAGAAACCATTTTCGCGACGAACGAGCGCCCCCGACCTTCATCGATGAATATTTCCAGCTCGCCATCCACTACAAACCCCATGTATTGCCCCCAGTCGCCTTTTGCGAACAGCTTGTCTCCCGCAGCCACTGCAGACAACTCGAGGTAGTCGGCGATAGTCGCCTGTAGGTCCTTCGAGAAGACATCAAAGAACGGGCATTGGTGAATAGCGCCACCAATACTGAGGTCGCCTAGTATCTTGGAATCGGTTTGTTCAACTTTCCCAAGTTGTGTAAGGATGAGTTGGGTTGCTAAAGTCATTCGACCTCCGGTAATCATAGCCATTGGCTGGGGCCTCGGCCGGGATTGACGCGGATTCCTGACGGAATCCGCCAAGCAGACAAAGCCGTAACCGGAGTGAGGCTAGCGCGTCAGCTGGAATCACTCTGTGCGATACCGCACACTATAACGAACGACGGATCGCTGACGATCAGCAGGCGTCTAGGCACGTCGACTATTGGCGACCAAGGCATCGGCCGCCTGATCATGGTTCAACAAAAATCCCGGCTCGCGGTGACCAATCGCCCGAGCAACTCGCTGTGATCGAACAGGCGCTTGGCGATCAGATGCACCACGGCATGTTCGCCCTCGCCTTCGCGCTGCAACTGACCGGCGACGCCGAGCAGGCGGCTGCCGAGCAGGACTCGGCGCTGGCGCGACGCCAGATCATTGAACACCACCACGTTGGCGCAGCCGGTTTCGTCTTCCAGCGTGACGAAGATGACGCCGCTGGCGGTACCCGGCCGCTGGCGGCAGGTGACGATGCCGGCGCAGCGCACCAGCGCATTGCTGCCGCGGCTGCGCAGCGCGCTGGCCGGCAGGTAGCGCCTGGTCGCCAGTGTGGCGCGCAGCAGCGCCAGCGGATGGCGACCGAGAGTCAGGCCGAGGCTGCGGTAGTCGGCGGCGATGTCTTCGCCCTCGCGCGGCGCGGCGAAACTCACGACCTCTTCGCGCAACGTGGAGGAAAGGGGCCAGGCTCGACTTAATTTCTCCACTGGGATTGGTCTATGGCAATTCGGTCAGCCCGCCGGAATTTGGGACTTATCACATGCACACGGTCTTCCAAGACGGTCAAGTTACTCAAACAGTCACCAATGTCACCACTCATGAGACCTTTTCGAGCGGAAGCGTATTCATTCCGGGATTTCAACTAGCATCGATGCACAGTTTGGTTGTCTGGGGTGTCACGACGACGGGAGAATCTGCTTGGATAGACAACATCCAAGTTGCTGCCGTACCCGAACCCGAATCCTACGCCCTGATGCTTGCCGGTCTTGGCCTGCCCGGATTCATGGCAAAGTGAAAGAAGACAGCCTGATCTGTACTCAACGCAGTCCAGAGACGGGGCCTAGGCTCGCGAAATGCTTTCTTGAACGGCTGACTAAACTCAGTCGAGGTCAGCCTCAGCGACGTTCAGTGTGTCATGCCCATGAGCTACACCTTCCCAGCATTGACCAGTTCCAGAGGCAGATGCTTTGCGAGTGCCTAAGGCTCGTTGTTGCCCACTTGTTTGCTCTTGCCACTCAAGCCCGTTGAGACAGTCAAGATCTTTCAGGCAACCCAGTAGGTTCCCTTGTGTATTCGCTTATCGACCTCGATGATGATCGGGTGACGAGGTGGTGCGGCTATGTCCATGACAAGTAGAGAAGAGATCCATTTGGGGTCCTGGGCGAAAAGCAAAACGGGAGCCGAAGCCCCCGTCTATTCATGACTGATTGTTGCGGGTCATGCAGATGTGCTTTGGTTCCTACGACGTGCTGCAAAGCTGAGAAGGCCGAGACCTGCAAGCATGAGAGCATAGGTTTCGGGTTCGGGTATCGGTGCGGGTACTGTGGCGGCTGTCAGAAAGAATTCGTCGTATTTGGCGGAAATCAAGTCATTGTTGCCCTGATTGTTTTGTAACGTAAACCTTATGCCAGTCAAGGCAGATGAGATGTTTGTGGAATAAAGCAGCGTACTATTGAAATAGCCTGAAACGACGCTGCCTTCGCGAGATATCGTGAACGTTCCGTGATCATCTGTGTTTGGAACTTTGCCGCGAAGCGCCGCTGCGTTCCAAACGTGATTGTTAATAGTACCGCCGTCATTGTCATGAACGTCGTGGAAGTAGGATCCATTCGCAAAATAAGTCTCTAGCTGAACTTGGTCCAAGTGGCTGCCAAGTACAGCGCTATTGAAATTGATGCTAGTCGAAAAATTTCCCGCAATACTTCCACCCAACGCGGAGAGATTCAGGCTAACGGCCACCAGCTGTAGGCCGCCACCGGCAAATCCGGGTTTTCTCTCCAAGAGCACTTGGCCGGAAGGAGTGGACCAAGCGTAAGGCGAAGTTGCTGTCTGTGTAACAGTCCAATACGTGGGATTGAGACCGGACGAGAAGCTGTCGTGGAACGTGGCTGCGGATACTTGTGTCGAGACAGCTAACGCTGCGGAAAGGACCAAGGCGCAAAGTCTCTGATTCGGCATCATCATATCTACTCCTATTAAGTGCGCTATGGGTTTGAGCATTAAATGCGGCATGGATGGTTCTGTGCGCTTGTGCTTGTAAGAGTGCTTTCAAATGCTAGCATTTCCCTTTCTGAAGTTCAATAATTCTTTCGGATCGTAGTTCTTTCGGATCGTATTTCTTTCGGATCGTTCTTTCGGATCGGCGATGCGATTGGTGTCAAGCGAAGATGGAAATATTCTCTTTTGCACAAGATAGAGATGCCCCCTGTCATGGCCCCTCTCAACAAAAATCCCGGCTCGCCGTGACCAGGCTCCCGAGCAACTCGCTGTGGTCGAACAACCGCTTGGCGATCAGATGCACCACGGCATGTTCGCCCTCGCCTTCGCGCTGCAACTGGCCGGCCACGCCGAGCAGGCGGCTGCCGAGCAGGAGTCGGCGCTGGCGCGACGCCAGATCATTGAACACCACCACGTTGGCGCAGCCGGTTTCGTCTTCCAGCGTGACGAAGATGACGCCGCTGGCGGTGCCCGGCCGCTGGCGGCAGGTGACGATGCCGGCGCAGCGCACCAGGGCATTGTTGCCGCGGCTGCGCAGATCCACCGCCGACAGGTAGCGCTTTGCCGCCAGTCGCGTACGCAGCAGCGCCAGCGGATGGCGGCCGAGAGTGAAGCCGAGGCTGCGGTAGTCGGCGGCAATGTCCTCGCCCTCGCGCGGCACGGCGAAACTCACGACCTCTTCGCGCAACGCGACACCGGCGAACAGGTCGCGCTGCAGCGGCACCGCGGCGGCCGCCCACGCCGCCTGGCGGCGGTGCCCAGCCAAATGCGCCAATGCGCCGGCAGCGGCCAGCGCGTCGAGGTCGCTGCGGGCCAGTTCGGCGCGCTTTGCCAGGTCGGCGAGATCGGCAAAGGGTGCCGCCTCGCGCGCCGCGACGATGCGTTCACCCGCCGCCGTGGCGAAGTTGCGCACCTGATGCAGACCGAGGCGCACGGCGGCGAGTCTTGCAGGGGAAGTGCGGGAATGCAAATGGCGTTGGTCCCGGGCAGCCTCTCCCCTCTCCCCTTGCGGGAGAGGGGCAGGGGGAGAGGGGGGAGCAGTCGATTTGCCTACTGACCAACCATCCCCCCTCTCCCCGGCCCTCTCCCGCGAGGGGAGAGGGGGTTTGTTGTCGGAGCCTGGTGCATCTTCGAGCGCGCTCTCCCAGTCGCTCACCGTGACATCCACCGGCCGCACCTCGACGCCGTGACGGCGCGCGTCCTGCACCAGTTGCGAGGGCGAATAGAAACCCATCGGTTGCGAGTTCAGCAACCCGAGCAGGAAGGCTGCCGGCTCGTGGCGCTTGAGCCAGGCCGAGACGTACACCAGCAGCGCAAAACTCGCGGCGTGCGATTCGGGAAAGCCGTATTCGCCGAAACCCTGGATCTGGCGATACAGCGCCTCGGCGAACTCGTCGGCATAACCGCGGCTCTTCATGCCATCGAGCAGCCGCTCGCGAAAAGGCTCCAGGCCGCCACGGCGCTTCCATGCCGCCATGGCGCGGCGCAGTTGGTCCGCCTCGCCGGGCGTGAAGCCGGCGGCGACGATGGCGATCTGCATCGCCTGCTCCTGGAAGATCGGGATGCCCAGCGTGCGTTCGAGTACGCCGCGCACCGCCTCGCTCGGATAGCTGACCGGCTCCAAACCCTGACGCCGCCTGAGGTAGGGATGGACCATGTTGCCCTGGATCGGCCCCGGCCGCACCAGCGCCACTTCGATCACCAGGTCGTAGAAGCAGGCAGGCCGCAGGCGCGGCAGCATGGCCATTTGCGCCCGCGATTCGATCTGGAACACACCGACCGTATCGGCGCGCGACACCATTTCGTAGGTGGCGGTATCCTCGGCCGGCACATCGCTCAAGGCGAACGGCCTGTCGTGCCGCCGAGCCACCGCGGCCAGCATGCGGCGGATCGCGGAGAGCATGCCCAGCGCCAGCACGTCGACCTTCATCAGGCCCAGCGCGTCGATGTCGTCCTTGTCCCACTGGATCACGGTGCGCTCGGGCATCGCAGCGTTTTCCACGGGAACCAGGCGGTCGAGGCGCGAGCGCGCGATGACGAAGCCGCCGACATGCTGCGACAGGTGGCGCGGAAAGCCGATCAGCATCTGCGCAATCGCCAGCCAGCGCTGCACGCCCGGGTCTTCCGGATCGAGCCCGGCTTCGAGGAAGCGCTGCGGCAGCTCGTCGCGCTTTTCCCACCAGGCCAGGTTGCCGGCCAGGCGGTCGATGGCCGCCAGCGGAAAGCCCAGCGCCCGCCCGGCATCGCGCAGCGCGCTGCGGGTGCGGTAGGTGATCACGGCGGCGGCCAGCGCGGCGCGTTCGCGGCCGTACTTGGCGTAGATGTACTGGATGACTTCCTCGCGCCGCTGGTGCTCGAAATCGACATCGATGTCCGGCGGCTCGTTGCGCTCCTTCGAGACGAAACGCTCGAACAGCATCGCGGCCCGCGCCGGATCGACCTCGGTGATGTAAAGCGCATAGCACACCGCCGAGTTGGCCGCCGAACCGCGCCCCTGGCACAGGATGCCCTGCCCGCGCGCCCAGGCGACGATGTCATGGACGGTGAGGAAATACGGCGCGTAGGCCATCTCGGCGATCAGCCGCAATTCGTGTTCGACCTGGGTCAGCACCTTGTCCGGCACGCCTGCGGGGTAGCGTTTGACGAGCCCGGCTTCGGTCAACTGCCGCAGCCAGGAGTCGGGAGTTTCGCCGGCCGGCACGACTTCGTCGGGGTATTCGTAGCGCAGTTCATCGAAGGAAAACACGCAGCGCGCGGCAATCCCGACCGCCTCGGCCAGCAGTTCGGGCGGATACAGGCGCGCCAGCGCCAGGCGCGAGCGCAGGTGGCGTTCGCCGTTGGGGAACAGCGCAGCGCCGGCGGCCGCCACCGTGGTGTTGAGGCGCAGGGCGGCCAGCACGTCCTGCAAGGGCCGCCGCGAACGCGCATGCATATGTACGTCGCCCGCCGCGACCAGCGGCAGATGGGTGGCCGCCGCCAGTTCGCGCAGGCGCGCGAGGCGCTCGGCATCGTCCGGCCGCAGGTGCCGCTCGAAGGCGATCCAGGCGCGGCCCGCGAAGTGCTCGGCCAGCCAGCGCGCATCGGTGCTCCATGTCGCCACAGCGTCGGCGCCAAGGCCTGAAGTCGACGCGGGAACCCACAGCACCAGGCAATCCGGCACGCCGCCGCCATCCCAGCCGGCGAGGTCCTTGCGCGTCAGGCGGTAGCTGCCCTTTTCCGCGCGCCGGCGAGCCAGCGTCACCAGCGCCGAGAGGTTGCCGTAACCGGCGCGGTTCCGGGCCAGCAGCACCAGCTTCATGCCGCAGGCGAGACTCAGTTCGGTACCGTGGATCAGTTGCAGCCCGGAACCCCGCGCCGCCAGATGCGCGCGCACGCTGCCGGCGAAACTGCATTCATCGGTGACCGCCAGCGCCGTGTAACCCAACTGCACGGCCCGCGCCACCAGTTCCTCGGCATGCGAGGCGCCGCGCAGGAAGCTGAAGTTGGAAATGCAGTGAAGTTCGGCATAGGCCGGCAGGGAAGGCATGGCAACTGTACGTATATGAGGTATCCACTTGGCCCCACTTGCGCCAGGAGTTACTGGATAAATACCCAGATACTATCGCCAATCTTCGGAAAAGACTACCCCGACCCTGGAGTGCTCGCCGTAGCGCAGGCGACGACTTTCCAAAAGCCTCAGCCGGCCCCGCGCTTTGCCGCAAGCACCTGCAGGATGAGCGCTGGCAGCGCCTGCGGATCAATCGGTTTGGCAATATGGCGGACCATCCCGGCGGCGAAGCACTTGTCCCGCTCTTCGGCGAAAGCGTGGGCGGTCTGGCCGATGACCGGCAGCCCGGGCGCCAGTTCCAGGATCCGCCGCGTGGCTTCGTAACCGTCCATCACCGGCATCTGGACGTCCATCAGCACGATATCGTAGGCCTGCGGTCCGTCGGCGAGCACGCGTTCCACCGCCGCGGCGCCATCGCCGACTATCGCCAGGTGCGCGCCGTCGTCCAGCAGAATGGCTTCCAGCACCATCCGGTTGATCTCGTCGTCCTCGGCCAGCAGGATCGAGATGCCCGCCAGCGGCTTGCGCGGCAGCGCCGCGGGTACCGTTCCGCCGATGTCGGGACGTGGCACCGGCCGGGCAAAAGGCAGGCGCACCTCGAACAGGCTGCCGCTGCCGGGGGTGCTTTCGACCCGGATCTCGCCCTTCATCAGTTCGATCAGCCGCTTGCAGATCGCCAGGCCCAGCCCGGTGCCGCCGAAATTGCGGGTGGTGGAACCGTCGGCCTGCTGGAAGGGGTTGAAGACGAAGCCGAGCTGCTCCGGCGTCATGCCGATGCCGGTATCGGCGACGCGGAACACCAGTTGCCTGCCCTGACGCGCGGCGGAAAGGGTGACACTGCCGGTTTCGGTGAATTTGACGGCATTGGTGAGCAAGTTGAGCAGTATCTGGCCAAGACGCAAGGGATCGCTGACGCAGACCGAGGGCAGGTCGGACGCTTTCTCCAGACGCAAGTCCAGGCCCTTGGCGCGGGCACGGTCGGCGACAAGTTCAAGGGAGCGGTCGATCACATCACCGAGGAACACCTCGGTTTCCTCGATCTGCAGTTTGCCGGCGTCGATCTTGGAGAAGTCGAGGATTTCATTGACGACGCCGAGCAGTTGGTTGCCGGAGATGAGGATCTTCTCGAAGGCGTTACGGGCCTTTTCGGGATCCTTGTGGTTGCGCTGGCCGATCTGGGCGAAACCGAGCACACCGTTCATCGGGGTGCGGATCTCGTGGCTCATGTTGGCGAGGAATTCGCTTCTGGCCCGCGCCAGGTTCTCCGCGGCCACCAGCGCCTTTTCCCGGGCCTGGGCGGCGGCGCGCTGGGCGGTCGTGTCGACAATGCTGACCACCGCACCGACGATCTCGCCCTTCTCGATCATCGGATGGCTGGCCAGCGTCACGGGTATCGGATGACCGTCGGCGTGCCAGTAGGTTTCGTCGTCGACCCGCGATTCGCGTCCCGCCCGCCAGGCTTCGCGGGCCGGGCACTCTGCCGCAGGGTAGGGGCGGCCGTCCGGATGGCTGTGGTGAAACAGCTCGTGGGCACAGCGGCCCATGGCCTGATCGACGCTGTAGCCGAGCATCCGGCAGGCGGCCGGGTTGATGAAGGTGATCCGGCTATCACGATCGACGCCATACAGACCGTCGGCGGCGGACTCGAGGATGCGCGTGGCGCGGGCCTCGGTGGCGAGCAGTTCGGTGGTGCGCTGTTGCACCAGCTCTTCGAGGTGCCGGCGGTGGCGTTCGAGTTCGGCTTCAGCCTGCTTGCGCGCGGTGACGTCGCGAGCCGAGCCCACCGTCCCGATGACCTCGCCTTTATCGTTGAGGAACGGCGCCTTGTGTACATCGAGATAAGTCAGCCTGCCCCTGATGTTGCCGAACTCTTCGAATACCGATTCCGCGCCACGCTCCAGGGTGATCGCGTCGCTGTCCTGGCAGAGCTCGCCGAAGGTGTGCCACTGCGGATTGTCGGGATGGCCTTGCCGTTCTCGCAGGGCGAAGAACATGTCGTTCTTGCCCACCGGTTCCTCGGTGTCTGCGGCATTCAGGAGTTGCTGGCACACCGCCCGGTTGGCGAACAGATAACGCTTGTCCAAGTCCTTCACCCAGATCATGTCCGGCACGTTGTCGGCCATCAGCCGCAACAGGGTCGCCAGATTGCGCGTGCGCTCCTCGCTTTCGCGCGCGGCCTGTTCGATCTGCTTGCGGGCCGAGATATTCATCGATGTGCCGACGGCGAGTTCCGGCTGGCCGTCCGAGCTGCGCTGGATCACGCTGCCCTTGGTGTGTATCCATCGATAGTCGCCATCCTTGCTCCGCAGCCGGTATTCCAGGTCGAACACGGCGCTGGGCAGCAGCGCCGCCTGGAATCGCTCCATGAACAGTCCGGCCTCGTCCGGATGCACGCGTTGCAGCCACGCCGTCAAGGTCGTCAGATCTTCGTCGGGTTGCAACCCCAGCACCGGCAGCATGTCCCGGTCGAATTTCAACTGCTGGCTCGGAATATCCAGTTCCCAAAGGATTACCTGCGTCACTTCGACCGCCAGCTTCAGGCTGCGCTCGGCCTCCTTGCGCTCGGTAATGTCGCGGGCGAAGCCCACGGTGCCGATGACCCTCCCGCCGATCGACACCGGCGACTTGTAGGTCTCGAACCATGTTCTGCGGCCGTCGGTTTCGATCAGTTCCTCGACCTGTTTGCTGCGGCCGCTTTGCAGCACCGCGTGGTCGTCGGCGCGGTAGCTGTCGGCCAGGTCCTTCGGCGCGATGTCGAGGTCCGTCTTGCCGATCAGCGATTCGGCGGACGGCCAGCCGAACACCTTGGCGAAGGCTTCATTCACCGCCAGGAAGCGGCTTTCTTCGTCCTTCAGCCAGACCATGAAGGGGAAGTTGTCGAGCAGCGCGCGCTGGTATTGCTCGCGCTGGCGCAAGGCTTCGGCCAGACGCTGGGCTTCGGTCACATCGTGCCAGACATGGGCAAGATAGACGCGGCCGCGGACTTCCACCGGCCGGTTGCTCACATGCCGGTCGCGCAGGCTGCCATCCTTGCAGCGATGCCGGTTCTCGAAGCTCAGGCCTTCGGGGGTGCGGGCCGCAATCCGGCACTTTGCCAGAGTCTCGCCGGCATTCATGATTCCCTGAACATCTGGCAGCCGCAGGCGCGAGAACTCCTCGCGCGTATAACCCAGCCCTTCGCAAGCGGCATCGTTGAACTCGGTGAACTCCATGGTCTCGGCATCGATCAGCAGGATACCTTCCACCGATCGATTGACCACCGCGCTGAAGATTTCTTCCCGTTCGCGCAAGGCGATTTCGGCCAGTTTGCGGTCCGTGATGTCCTCATAGACACCCAGGATTCCGATCGCCTGCCCCTGGCTGTTCAGCAGCGGGACCTTGGAGGTGCTTAGCCACAGGGTCCCGCCGTCCGGCGTCGTCTGCGGCTCGTCGTAGGAAAGGCGGGAGGCCCCCGATGTCATGACGGCACGATCATCGGCGCGATACGATTCGGCCTGTCTGGCCCAGCCCATCTCGAAATCATCCTTGCCGATCAGTTCGTCCGGATGGTTCTTTCCGGCATCGCGGGCGAAGGCGGGGTTGCAGCCCAGATAGCGCAGGTCCCGGTCCTTCCAGAAAACCCTCATGGGAACGGTGTCGATGATGGCCTGCAGCAGATTGCGGGATTCCGTGAGGGCTTGCTCGGCTGCCTTGCGTTCGCCGATGTCGCGCCAGACGCCCACCACGCAGGTGCGCCCGCGCAGGCGGATGGCCCGGGTGCTGAGCTGCACGTCGAGGATGCGGCCGTCCTTGCAGCGGTGCTGACTCTCGAAGCTGGTCTGGCCTTCGCGCACCACCTCGGCCACGGCGTCGCGCAGGGCGGCTTCGTCCCGCCAGCCCCGGATCGTGGCCAGGGATTGGCCAATCAATTCGTCGCGGCGATAGCCGAGCATGCGGCAGGCCGCTTCGTTGACTTCGAGGAAGCGCAAGGTGTCAGCATCGATCAGATCGATGCCATCGGCCGCCTGATTGACGATGGCCCGGTATTGCTCCTCACGCTCGGCCAGGGCTTCGCGGGTATGTACCTGGAGCGACACGTCGCGAAAGCACCAGATGCGACCTTGCTCATCGCCGAGATCCAACGCCCGTGTATAGCGCTCGAAGACCCGGCCATCCTTGAACTGCAGGATGTCGTTGGCTTGGGTATCGCTGCCGTAGAGCCGCTGCACGCCGGCAGTGAATCCATCGGGATCGGACAACTGGTCGCGCACATGCTTGAGCAGCAGGTCGTCCCGTCCGGCGGCTGCCAGTTCCGGCGGCACGCGCCAGAGTTCGAAGAAGCGCCTGTTGGCGGACAGCACCGCGCCGTCCGCCGCCACCATCAGGATGCCTTCGTCCGCCGAATCGAGCGCCACCTGCAGCCGGGCCTCGGCGCTTCCGACCTTGCGCGACAGTTCCTGCTGCCGATAACTGGCGACCTCCCGCAGCAGGGCGCTCATGAAGAACAGGCTCACCGGCGCCACGATGCCCGCCGTGACCAGGCCGGTCAGCAGGTAGTCGGCCGTGACTCGGCCCATGAGGAGCAGGTCCATCAGGGACACGATGAGCACCGCGACGAGCACGGTCGCCACGGAAAACAGCAGCCACAGTCGCCAGCCATTCAGTCGCTGAAGCTGGGCAACGAATCCGGATCTCATTTCAGTTGCTTTCGTTCGCCCTGCCGGGCCATTCGAGTAGCGGGGACGAAGAACAGGGAGGACGGTTGCCTGCCCGACTTCGCCCGCGGATTTTACGCGATTCCCCCCATAAGCGCCCCCGGAAGCGGGTATTCTGGCGAAAGCCATGCGCATCCACCCGCCCGCATCGAAAGTCCCGCGATGAACCCGAACGCCAGCGTTGCCTTCTTCGACCGGCAGTTTCAGCAGCAGGTGCGCGACCGGGACTTCACGCTCAATCCCTTCGAGCTGGCCGCCCTGCCGCATCTGAGGGGGCGCGTGCTCGACTTCGGCTGCGGCATGGGCAACCTGGCGATCGCGGCCGCCGACGCCTCAGGCGAACCACCCATGCAGAAACCACCCGCCGGGCGGGCGCGGATCGCGGAAAATCCACAGCCAGCGGCGCTCGCTGTCGACCGCGATGAAGTAGTCGCGGCGCGCGTCACCGCCATCCCACCAGCCGGATTCGATGCGTTCCGGGCCGGCCAGCAGCGCCAGGGGACCGGCGCGTTGCGGGCGGCCATGGATCTCGCGCAGGGCTTCGGGCGGATCCACCAGCCATAGCGGGCGCGGCGGGATGGCGGTTGCCATCGGCTTGACGGCCGGCTTGTCGGTGCCGGAACTGAGCCGGCTCGCCAGCTCCGGGCGGTGGTCGGCATGACAGGCCAGTCCCTGCACGGCCTGCGACCCCAGGCGCGCGGCCAGGCGATCCATCAGATCGGCCAGCGCTTCATGCCGTTGTCCTGCACCGTCGAACAAGGCCTGGCTGCGCCCTTCACGCGGCTCGGCGTGCTCGACGCGCAGGCGCAACGCCAGCGCCGGGGCCGACAGGACCAGCGTGTCCAGCCGCTCCTTGAGCACGCGCTCGATGCGCGCGGCGGCATGCACCGGCGCGCTGAAGGCAAGCGGCACCGCGGTCGTCGCGCCATGACCGTGGTCGATCTGCCATTCGATGCCGCGCACCGCCGCATTCCTCGCCGCCAGCCAGCCGGCGAGCGCCGCGACCAGGCGGCGCGCGGCGAACAGCAGCACCGGCGCGGCCTCGACCGGGGCCGGCAGTTCCAGTCCCTGCTCGAAGCGCTCGGGAAACACGAAGCAGGTTTGCGGATCGGCGATCTCGCCCATGGCGCGCGCCAGGTCGATGACGAATGGCTTGCCGAGGCGCGCACCGAGGCTGGCGCGCGGCAGTGCCAGCAGGTCGCCGATGCGGCGCAGGCCGAAGCCTTCGAGGCGCCGCGCCAGCGGCGGCGCCAGTTCCAGCGCGGTCAGCGGCACGTCAGCCAGGGCCGCGCGCGTTGCCGGCAGATCGGGGCAGATGGCGGCCTCGCTGCCGCCCGCCCGCGCCAGCCACAGCGCGGCCAGCGGCGTCGCCGCCACCGCCAGTTGCGCGGCGAGATCCATGGCGGCGAGATCTTCGCGCACCATGCGCAGCAACGTCGGCAGGCCGCCGAACAGGCGCAGGCTGCCGGCGATTTCGAGGCGCAATGCGGCCGGCGCGAGATTGACCTGCGGCGTGAAACGGCCGGCCCAGCAGGCCAGGGTCTGCTGCCAGTCAGGCGGCGACGCGGCTGCGCTGTCGGAGGTCGCTCGCGTCGGGCAATGCAGCGCCAGCCACAGCATGGGGAAGGCCCTGTGAAAAACCCGCCGGACGCCGAACGTCGAGCAGGATGGCGTGCCGGGCCGGCGGCCCGCGCCGCTTGAGGATCGCCACGCGCACGCTGCCATTGGTGGCCGCCTGCAACTGCAGGCGCAGCGGCGCGGGAGAAGCCGCGGCGGCAAGCTGCGGCGGACGGAAGCAAAAGGCTCCGCCGCCGCCCTCGCCGGCCGCCACATGCAGGCGGCGCAGGCTGTTGGCGGGCATGTGTCCGCGAAACATCTCATCAAGCCAGAGCAGGGTCGCCGCCACGCCGCCGCAGCGCAGGGCCTCGACGCCGGCCCACAGGGCGTCGCGCGGCCGGCGCGGAAACACCAGGCGCAGGCAATCGAGCCGGATCCCGGCGGCGGCCCAGGCCGGCGCATGCGCGCCATGCGGCGGCGCGATCAGCACCACGGTCTGCCCGGCGGCCGTGAGCGCCGCCAGCGCCGGCAGCAGCAGGCCGAGTTCGCCGATGCCGCTGCGTTCCGGCAGCAGTTCGGTCAATGCCCCGCGCGGCCAGCCGCCGCCGGGCAGCTCGGCATCGAGCCGCGGAAAGCCTGTGGCAAGCGTCGGCGCCGGCGCCACGGCGAATGCGTCACCACGCCGGATGTCGGGGCGCTGCAGCACCTGGGCGAGTGAAGGATTCATGTTGGAAAAGTTCTTTGAACCACAGAGACACAGAGGCACAGAGAAAAATCAAGCGAGAAAAACAATTCAGTTGCTTTTGAAGTTCTCTGTGTCTCTGTGTCTCTGTGGTAAAGCCCTTTCTCAGAGCGTCCGGCCGTCGCGGATCAGGCCGACGGCAACGCCTTCGATGGTCAGCGGCTCCTTGCGCGTATTGATCATGATCGAGGCGAACTCGCGGTTGGCGGCGATCAGTTCGACCATGTTGCCGCGCCGCTTGAAGCGCTTGACGGTGACTTCGTCGCCCAGCCGGGCGATGACGATCTGGCCGTTGGCCGCTTCGGAGGTGCGATGCACGGCAAGCAGGTCGCCATCGAGGATGCCGGCCTCGATCATCGACAGGCCGCGCACGCGCAGCAGGAAATCGGCGCGCGGGGTGAACAGCGCGGGATCAAGGCGTATCCGGCCGAGGCGGTTTTCCACCGCCAGCAGCGGGCTGCCGGCGGCGACCGTGCCGATCAGCGGCAGGCCGAGCTGTTCCGCCAGCCGGATGCCGCGCGCGGAACCCGGCTCCAGCGTGATCGCGCCCTTTTTCGACAGCGCCCGCAAATGATCTTCGGCGGCATTGGGCGAGGCGAAGCCAAACGCGCTGGCGATTTCGGCGCGCGTCGGCGGCACGCCGGAGACTTCCAGGTTGTTGCGGATGAAATCGAGAATCTCCCGCTGGCGGGGGGTCAGGTCGTCGGCCATGAGCATGCTCCTGTAACTGTTCATGCGTACAGTACACCAAAAACCCGGCGAACGCCAGCGGTTCACAGCGAAACCGACAGCCGCCGGGAGCCGGCCTCCCCGCGCGGACGCCGGACGGCGTTTTCCGCAGCCACTTGCCATCCCTGTCCGAAATCCAATGACGCAAACAGAACCGCCTATCCACGATAACTGCGGGCCTACGGGTGCGCCGACATCGACTATGCTCGAATGGCCATCTGTACCGGGACCCGCATGCAGGCCAATCACATCGATCCGAGCACCGGCTTTCTTGATCGCGGCAGTTGCCTTGAACTGTTGGGCAAGATGGCGGCCACCGCTGCCGTCGGCGGCCAGCCGTTGGCCGCGCTGTGGATCGACCTGAGCCGCCTGAAGCAGGTCAATGAATCCTTCGGCCATCTGGGCGGCGACATGGTGATTGCCCAGGTCGCCCGGCGCCTGCGCGAAAAATCCGCCGGGCGCAGCGAATGGTGCCGCATGGGCGGCGACGAATTCGTCTGCCTGGTACCCCACTGCGATGCGGAGCACGCCCGGCAACTGGCGCAGGACCTGTTGCAGGCCATCGAAGCGCCGTTGCCCTTCGGCGAACTGTTCCTGCATCCTTCGGCCAGCATCGGCATCGCCATTCTCGACGCGGACGAGGATCCCTTTGCCTTTCTCGAACGCGCCGACCGGGCCATGGGTACCGCCAAGCGCCAGGGCGGCGGGCGCGCCGTGGCTTCGGGCGAGGAACCGATGCCGGGACGGCTTGGCATCCTGCTCGCGCGCGAGGAACTGGCGATAGAGAACAAGCTGCACCTGGCGCTCGAAAACGGTGGCCTGAGCCTGCACTACCAGCCGATTGTCGGTTTCGACGGCCGGGTCGAGGCCGTCGAGGCACTGATGCGCTGCACAGCCGACAATGAACTCCTCCCGCCGAACAAGTTCATCCCCGTTGCGGAAAAGACCGGCCTGATCATCCGCCTCGGCGAATGGAGCCTGCTCGCCGGCGCGCGTCATGCGCGCCACCTGGATGACGCCGGGTACCGCACCAAGGTCGCGATCAACGTCTCGCGGGCGCAACTGGCCTCGCCCAAGTTCGTCCAGGCGCTGCACGCCGCGCTGCTGTGCGCCGGTGTCAGTCCGGAACTGATCGAGCTGGAGCTGACCGAATCGCTGTTCATGGATATCTCGGAGACCGTGCAGGCCAATCTGCGCGCCGCGCGGCAAGCCGGCGTCGGTCTCGCCATCGATGATTTCGGCACCGGCTATTCCTGCCTGGCCAACCTGAAGGACATCCCCGCCACCAAGCTGAAGCTCGACCGCGCCTTCGTCATCGTCCTGCCCCACGACCGCCGCGCCTTTGCCGTGGTCAAGGCCATGACCCAGCTCGGCCGCGAACTGGGCATGACCGTGGTGGCCGAAGGCGTCGAGGAGCAGGCGCAGATCGATGCCCTGATGGAAGCCGGCGTCGATGCCATCCAAGGGTATATTCATGCCCGTCCGATGCCTGAAGAAGCGCTTCTGGACTGGTTTCAGCAAAGGAAGGCACCATGACGAGCACCACCGACACACCGCCGCCGCCATCCCAGGTCGATACGCTGGTGGAGGGTTCGCTCAAGGACATCGGCATTCCGCCGCGGCCCGCCATCCTTGACCGGATATCCCGCGAAATGCTCAAGGAAGAGCCCGACTACAAACGCCTGGCCAATGTCATCAGCGCCGATGTCGGCCTCGCGGGCAGCCTCATCAAGACCGCCAACTCGCCCTTCTTCGGCTATCGCAACCGGGTGCGCTCGATCAACGAGGCCCTGATGATGCTCGGCCTCGATGTGGCCAGCCGCGCGATCGCCGGCATCATCCTGCGCAAGGCCTTCCCCAATTCGCCCCACCTTGAACGCTTCTGGGACGCCTCGGCGCGCATCGCGCGCGTGTCCGGCTGGCTGGCCCGGTATGCGGGCAATCACAAGCTGCGGCCCGACGATGCCTATACCTTCAGCCTGTTCCGCGACTGCGGCATCCCGGTGCTGATGCGGCGCTTCCCCGATTACTCGAGGGTGCTGACGCGGGCCAACAGCGAAGAGAAGCTCGGCTTCACCGCCGTCGAAGAGGCGCAACTGCCGACCAACCACGCCATGGTCGGCTGCCTGCTGGCGCAAAGCTGGTGGCTGCCGGAAGAACTCTGCCTCGCCGTGCGCCATCACCACGATCTGGCGACGATCGAAACGCCCTCCCTGACGCCGCCGCTGACCAGCCGCTACCGCATCGCCATCGCCCAGTTCGCCGAATACCTGGTGCAGCGACACACCGGGCTCGGCCATACCCGCGAATGGCCGAAGCTCGGCGCCGCCTGCCTCAAGCTGCTGGACATCGCCGAAGATGAAATCGACGGCATCCTGGCCGAGGCCGTGCCCGTGATCGACGCCGGGGAATGATGCCCGGTCAGGTTGCATTTATAGGATAATCAGGATTGGTCGTCGGGAGAGAGTGACTCCCACCGTCACCGCCGAAGGCGCAACCCCCAGGAACCGCTCAGGCAAAAGGGCCGACGACGCAGCAAAAATCTGGAGAGCGGCAGTTCTGCGCAACACGGCCTGCCCGCCGACGGAGTAAATCTCTCAGGCGCCAAGGACAGATGGGGACGTGACGGGACGCCGTCCGCCATTTTTCGCCATTTGTCCGAGGACCGCCATGCCGCTGCGCACTCCCCTTTACGATTCGCACCTCGCCGCCGGGGCCAAAATGGTCGATTTCTCCGGCTGGGAGATGCCGATCCATTACGGCTCGCAGATCGAGGAACACCATGCCGTGCGCCGCGACGCCGGCATGTTCGATGTCTCCCACATGTGCGCGCTGGATCTCGCCGGCCCCGATGCCCGCGGCTGGCTGCGCCGCCTGCTGGCCAACGACGTGGCGAAGCTGACCACGCCGGGCAAGGCGCTGTATTCCTGCATGCTCGACGAGTCGGGCGGCGTGATCGACGACCTGATCGTGTATTTCTTCACCCCCGGGCGCTACCGCATCGTGGTCAACGCCGGCACCACCGCCAAGGACATCGCCTGGATGCGGGCGCAACTCGCGGGCTTCGATGCCAAGGTCATGGTGAGGCGAAAGGACCAGGACGATGCGCTGGCGATACTCGCCGCACAGGGCCCCGATGCGCATGAGCGTCGCCGCACCGCGACCGATGCGGTGGCCATGATCGCCGTGCAGGGCCCCGCTGCACGCCAGCGATTCTGGAGCGCCTTCCCCGCCAGCCGCGCCGCGACCGAGCCGCTCGGCGTGTTTCAGGCCGCCGAGTGGCGCTCCGCCCTCTCCCCTGACGCCTCTGCCGCGGCGGGGAGAGGAGAAAATTGGCTGGTCGCCCGTACCGGCTACACCGGCGAGGACGGTTTCGAGATCACCCTGCCGGCGGCCGAAGCCGCACAGACCTGGCAGAAACTGCTGGACGCCGGCGTCAAGCCCTGCGGCCTCGGCGCGCGCGATACGCTGCGCCTCGAAGCCGGCATGAACCTCTACGGACAGGACATGGACGAGGACATCTCGCCCTATGAAGCCGGACTCAAATGGACCGTCGACCTGAAGGACGCCGCGCGCGACTTCATCGGCAAGCCGGCGCTGGAAGGCAGGGATGCGCGACCGGTGCGCAACCAGTTCGCCGGCCTGCTGCTGCTCGACCGCGGCGTGCTGCGCGCGCACCAGAAGGTGATCACGCCGCAGGGCGCCGGAGAGATCACCAGCGGCACGTTTTCGCCGAGCCTGAACCAGTCCATCGCGCTGGCGCGCCTGCCGGTCGACGTGCGGATCGGCAGCGAAGTCGAAGTCGAAATCCGCGACAAGCGCCTCAGGGCGCGCGTGGTCAAGCCGAGCTTCGTGCGCAACGGCAAGCCGGTCTGAGAGACTCCGACCATGTCCACTGGTCGAGGCCATCCAGGCAATGATGAATCGCAGGACACAAAACGGAAGTACACTGCTAGCATTTCAATACCCATGCTTTGGAGACATCCAATGAGCGCCCTCGTCATCAAGAACCTGCCCGACCACCTGCACGCGCAACTCAAGCAACAAGCGCAACGCAACCATCGCTCTTTGACCAAGGAAGCGATTCAACTGCTCGAAGCCGGCCTCGCCGCGAATACGCCGATCCGGGCGCCATTGCCGCCCGCGATAAAGCTGCGTGGCGGACATATCGCCACCATCGAGGAAATCGAAGCCTACATCGCCGACGGGCAAGAATAGGCATGGTGCTCGTCGACACCAACATCGTCTTTGCCCTGCTGGTACGCAGCACACCGCTATACGCGGCGGCGTGCGAACTGCATGAACGCGACAGCGACTGGCGCATCGAATCGCATGGGCTGGTCGAATTGACCAATGTGCTCAGCCGCTACGTGCGCGCCAAATTGCTCAAGCCCGCCGACGCGCTGGGGGTGCTTTCGCTGGCTGAATCGCGGCTGGGTTCCCGCGTGGTGACCATCGCCCATCGCGAAGCGCTCAACATGGCGTTGAACCGGCAAATCTCCGCCTATGACGCCCGCTTTCTCTGCGCCGCCCAATTGCTCGGCACTCGTCTCGTCACCGAAGACGTGAAAATGCGCAAGGCCGCGCCCGATTTCACGTTCTCTCTGGCCGACGCGCTGGCGACCTGAACGAAATCCGACGATGGCCCGTCCCGAAGCCTGATCTCTTTTCCCTTTGATTTTCTGGAGCCAACATGAACACACCTGACAACCTGAAATACGCCGCCTCCCACGAATGGGCCAGGCTCGACGCCGACGGCACTGTCGCCATCGGCATCACCGACCATGCCCAGGAGGCGCTGGGCGACATCGTCTTCCTCGAACTGCCGGCCGTCGGCCGCGTGGTCAAGGCCGGCGAGGAATGCGCGGTGGTCGAGTCGGTGAAGGCAGCCTCCGACATCTACTCGCCGGTTTCCGGCGAAGTGGTGGACATCAACCAGGCCGCGGCCGATGCCCCGGAAACGGTCAATGCCGATGCCTACGCGGCATGGCTGTTTCGCATCAAGCCCGCCGACGCCACCAAGGCCAGGACGGAGCTCGACGGCCTGCTCGACGCCGCCGCCTACGGCGCCACGTTGTAAGTCAAAATCCTCACCACAGAGACACAGAGGCACAGAGAAAAGCAAGCGAGAAAAGTACGATTCCTTGCTTTTGAAGTTCTCTGTGCCTCTGTGTCTCTGTGGTTCAAACGATTCTTTCGGATTCCATTATTCGCCATGCATGCTGAAAACCTTTCCCTATCGCTGACCCGGCTCGAACGGCGCGACGAATTCGTCGGCCGCCACATCGGTCCTGATGATCATGTCATTGGCGGGATGCTCGCCGCGATCGGCACCGCGTCGCTGAGTACCCTGATCAGCGAGACGGTGCCGGCGACGATCCGCCTGCAAGACCCGCTGGCCCTGCCGCCGCCGATGCCGGAGCATGCGGCGCTGGCCGCACTGAAAGCCATCGCGGCGAAGAACGTGGTGAAGAAGTCCCTCATCGGCCAGGGCTATTACGGTACGCACACGCCGCCGGTGATCCTGCGCAACCTGTTCGAGAATCCCGGCTGGTACACCGCCTACACGCCCTACCAGGCCGAGATCGCCCAGGGCCGGCTGGAATCGCTGCTGAACTACCAGCAAATGGTGATCGACCTCACCGGCATGGAGATCGCCAACGCCTCGCTGCTCGACGAAGCCACCGCCGCCGCCGAGGCGATGACCATGGCGCGGCGCATTTCCAAGTCCCGGAGCAATGTGTTTTTCGTCGATGAAGCCGCCTTTCCGCAGACCATCGACGTGATCAGGACGCGCGCCGCGTATTTCGGTTTCGAGCTGGTCTTCGGCCGGCCCGAGGAAGCCGCGAGTTTGGCAAATGAGCATGAGCCCTTCGGCGCCCTGCTGCAATACCCGAATGCGCGCGGCGAAATCTCCGACCTGACCACGACGATTGCCACCATCAAGAGCCGCGGCGGCGTCGTGGCGGTGGCCACCGACCTGGTGGCGCTGGTGCTGCTCAAACCGCCCGGCGAAATGGGCGCCGACATCGCGCTCGGCTCGTCGCAGCGCTTCGGCGTGCCGCCGGGATTCGGCGGCCCCCACGCGGCCTTCTTCGCCACGCGCGAGGCGCATGTGCGCTCGATGCCGGGCCGCATCATCGGCGTCTCGAAGGATGCGCGCGGCAAGACCGCCTACCGCATGGCGCTGCAAACCCGCGAGCAGCACATCCGCCGCGAGAAGGCCAACTCCAACATCTGCACGTCGCAGGTGCTGCTGGCCAACATGGCCGGCATGTATGCGGTATGGCACGGGCCCGCGGGACTGCGCAGCATCGCCGGCCGCATCCATCGCCTGACGGCGCTATTGGCCGCCGGCCTGGGTATCGTCGGGCGCGACTTCTTCGACAGCTTCGAGTTGAAAGTCGGCGCCGGCAACACGGCGAAATTCCTCAACGCGGCCCGCGCCGCCGGCTACAACCTGCGCCGCGTCGATGACTACACCATCGGCATCAGCCTCGACGAAACCACCACGCGCGAGGATGTCGCCGCACTGCTGGAAATCTTCCGCGAGTTCGGCGCCAGTACCACGGCAGTCGAGACGCTCGACGCCGCGCGGCCCTGCGCGATCCCGATCACGCTGCAACGCCGCGAGCCGATCCTCGCCCATCCGGTATTCAACACGCATCACACCGAGCACGGCATGCTGCGCTACCTCAAGCGCCTGCAGAATCGCGACATGGCGCTCGACCATTCGATGATCCCGCTCGGCTCCTGCACCATGAAACTCAACGCCGCGGCCGAAATGATTCCGGTGTCGTGGCCCGAATTTGCGCAACTGCACCCCTTCGCGCCGCCGGACCAGGCGCAAGGCTACCGGGAACTGATCGAGGGTTTGGAGAACCAACTCAAGGCCATCACCGGTTTCGATGCCGTCTGCATGCAGCCGAACTCCGGCGCGCAGGGCGAATACGCCGGGCTGGTGGCAATCCGCCGTTACCAGGCGGCCAATGGTGAGGACCAGCGCAACGTCTGCCTGATCCCGAAGTCGGCCCACGGCACCAACCCGGCGACGGCGCAGATGTGCGGCCTCGAAGTCGTCGCCGTGGCCTGCGACGACAGCGGCAACGTCGATCTCGCCGACCTCCGGGCCAGGGCCGCGCAGCACGCGGCGAATCTGTCCTGCCTGATGATCACCTACCCCTCGACGCATGGCGTGTTCGAGGAAAGCATCCGCGACATCTGCGCCATCGTCCATGCCCACGGCGGTCAGGTGTACATGGACGGCGCCAACCTCAACGCGCAGGTCGGCCTGACGCGGCCGGCCGACATCGGCGCCGATGTCTCGCACATCAACCTGCACAAGACCTTCGCCATCCCGCACGGCGGCGGCGGACCGGGCATGGGTCCGATCGGGCTCAAGGCGCACCTGGCGCCCTTCATGGCCAACCACGCGGTGCAACCCGTCGCCGGCCCGCATCGCGGCCAGGGCGCGGTGTCGGCCGCCCCCTGGGGCTCGGCCTCGATCCTGCCGATCTCCTGGATGTACATCACCATGATGGGCGGCGCCGGCCTCACGCGCGCCACCGAGATCGCGATCCTCAACGCCAACTATGTCGCGGCGAAGCTCAAGGACCACTACCCGGTGCTCTACACCGGCAGCCAGGGCCGCGTCGCCCATGAATGCATCCTGGATGTTCGCGCGATCAAGGCGCAAAGCGGCGTGGCCGAGATCGACATCGCCAAGCGCCTGATGGATTACGGCTTCCACGCCCCGACGGTCAGCTTCCCGGTGGCCGGCACGCTGATGGTGGAGCCTACCGAATCCGAAGACAAGGCCGAACTCGACCGCTTCTGCGCCGCGATGATCGCGATCCGCGACGAGATCCGCCGCATCGAAAGCGGGGAATGGCCGCTCGACGCCAGTCCGCTCAAGCAGGCGCCGCACACCGAAGCCGACCTGGTCAGCGACTGGAACCGGCCGTATTCGCGCGAGCAGGCCGTGTTCCCGCTGCCCTGGGTGGCGGAGAACAAGTTCTGGCCCTATGTAAATCGCATCGATGACGTGTACGGCGACCGCCACCTGTTCTGCGGCTGCGTGCCGATGGAGGACTACGCCAGAGGCTGACGAGGCAACAGACGGTGCAACTCGCGTTGCCGGTTGCGCCGTGGTATTCTTACCGCCTCCTTATCGATACAACAGAGGTAAGACAATGGCCCCGACCGCCACCCTGTCCAGCAAGTATCAGATTTCCGTTCCCAAGGCGATTCGCGATGATCTGCATTGGGAAGCCGGTCAGGAATTCGTCTTCATACCCAAGGGCAAGGGTGTGCTGCTGATGCCCGTGCCCGACCTGAAGCAGCTCGCCGGCCTGGCCCGTGGAGCCAATACCGAAGGCTATCGCGACCGGCAGGACCGCTTTTGATGCGGGTCATCGACAGTTCGGTATGGATCGAATGGCTGGCCGGGACGCCGCTTGGGAAAAAGCTGGCCCGCGAGATTCCTGAGAAATCCGAATGTATCGTGCCCACCATCGTGCAACTGGAACTGGCGAAATGGCTGGCACGGGAAGTCGGCGAAGATCAGGTCGACCAGATGATTGCCTATACGCAAAAATGTATCGTTGTGCCGCTCGATACCCGAATCGCACTGCTCGCCGCCGACCTGCATCGACAGTACAAGCTGGCAACCGCCGATGCCGTGGTGTATGCAACGGCGCGAGAGCATGGCGCCGAGTTGCTCACCTGCGACGGGCATTTCACAGGTCTTCCCGGCGTCATTGTTGTCAAGAAGGTCGGCAGTACCTGACAGCAAGCCTCAACCCACATCTTTCGAGCATATAGCCATGTCACATCATCTCGTTCTTACAGTAATCGGCGACGACCGGCCCGGCCTGGTCGGAGAACTCTCCGCCGTGATCAGCGCCCACCAGGGCAACTGGCTGGAATCCTCGATGGCGCAACTCGCCGGCAAGTTCGCCGGCATCGTCAATGTCGCCGTCGACGCGGCGCATGCCGACGCGCTGCGGCAGGCGCTGACGAAAGTCGGCGGCCTGCGCGTCACGGTGGAAGCCGCGAAAGGCCTTGAATCGGCGCCCAAGGGACGGCGGTTGAAACTCGAACTGGTCGGCCACGACCGCATCGGCATCGTGCGCGAGGTCTCGCAAGTGCTGGCTCAGCACGCGGTCAATGTCGAAAGCCTGGAGACACACACCTCCAGCGCCCCGATGTCGGCGGCGGTACTGTTCCATGCCGCCGCCGAACTTACGGCCGCGCCGAACCTCGATGTCGGCGCGCTGACGCAGGAACTCGAGCGCATCTCGAACGATCTGATGGTCGACATCATGCTCGACGAGACCATCAAGGGCTGACCCCATGTACACGTTGTACATCACCAACAAGAATTATTCTTCGTGGTCGCTGCGGCCGTGGGTGCTGATGCGCGCCCGCGGCATTGGCTTCAAGGAAGTGCTGCACCCCTTCACCCCCGGCGGCGCAGCAGATTTCCGCAAAATCTCGCCGGCGGGCAAGGTTCCCTGGCTGGTCGATGGCGACGCCGTGGTCTGGGATTCGCTGGCGATCATCGAGTACCTGGCCGAACGCCATCCCGGCGTCTGGCCGGCCGACGCCGCAGCCCGCGCCTGGGCGCGCTCGGCATCCGCGGAGATGCATTCTGGATTCACCGGCCTGCGCAGCCAGCACGGCATGAATGTTGGCGTGCGCGTGGCGGTCGCCCACCGCTCGCCCGATTTGCTGGCCGACATCGCGCGCATCGAGCGGCTGTGGAACGAGGGCCTGGCGCGCTTCGGCGGGCCCTTCCTGGCCGGCAAGGGATTCAGTGCCGCGGACGCCTTCTTTGCCCCGGTGGCCTATCGCTTCCGCACCTACGGCGTCGCGGTGAGCGGCGCGGCAGGCGAGTATCTGCAGACCCTGCTCGCCCATCCCGCGATGCTGGCATGGGAGGCCGCCGCGCTCGCCGAGGACTTCCGCGACCCGCCGCATGAGGAAGAACTGGCGTCGATCGGCACGGTGACCGCCGACTTGCGCACTCCCGCGCGGTGAACACTCCCGAATTGCTGGCCCCGGCCGGCTCGCTGCTGATGGCGCGCACCGCGCTGGATTTCGGCGCGACGGCGATCTACGCCGGGCAGCCGCGCTACAGCCTGCGCGTGCGCAACAACGATTTCGGCACGCTGGAGAACCTCGCCGAAGGCATCACACTGACGCATTCGCGCGGCGGCAGGTTCTACCTGGTCAGCAACATCCTGCCGCACAACGCCAAGCTGAGGACCTACCTCGATGACATGGCGCCGGTGGTGGCGCTCAAGCCCGATGCGCTGATCATGGCCGATCCCGGCCTGATGCTGATGATCCGCGAGCGCTGGCCCGAAATGCCGATCCACCTGTCGGTGCAGGCCAACACGGTGAATCATGCGGCGGTGCGCTTCTGGCGCGGCATCGGCGTGACCCGGGTGATCCTCTCGCGCGAACTCTCGCTCGACGAAGTGGCCGAGATCCGCCAGCAATGCCCGGACACGGAGCTGGAAGTCTTCGTCCATGGCGCGCTGTGCATCGCCTACTCGGGCCGCTGCCTGCTATCCGGCTACTTCAACCACCGCGATCCGAACCAGGGCAGTTGCACCAATTCATGCCGCTGGGATTACAAGCTGCACGAAGGCAGGGAAGACGCCGGCGGCGATGTCGCGCTTGCGATGCCGCGCGAACCGGCCGCCGCCAGGCCTTCGACGCTGCGCCGCCCCGGCGCCACCTGGCTGCTCGAAGAAAAGGAACGTCCCGGCGAATACATGCCGATCGAGGAGGACGAGCACGGCAGCTACATCCTCAACTCGAAGGACCTGCGCGCCATCGAATACGTCGCGAAGCTGACCGAAATCGGCATCGACTCGCTGAAGATCGAGGGCCGCACCAAGTCGCCCTACTACGTCGCGCGCACCTGCCAGAGCTACCGCCAGGCCATCGACGACGCCGTCGCCGGGCGGCCCTTCGACGCGCAACTGGTCGGCCAGCTCGACGGGCTGGCCAACCGCGGCTACACCGCCGGCTTCTTCGATCGCCACCCCGACCGCGACTACCAGAACTACCTGCGCGGCAGTTCCGAATCCAGCCGCAGCCTGTATGTTGGCGACGTAATCGGCTACGACGGTGATGGCCTCGCCGAAATCGCGGTGAAGAACCATTTTGCCGTCGGCGACCGCATCGAAATCATCCGCCCCGCCGGCAACCTCGAACTCATCATCGAGGCCATGAAGAACCGCGACGGCGAAGCGGTCACGGTCGCCCCCGGCAGCGGCCACCTGATGCGCATCGCGCTGCCGCCGGGATGCGAAGGGGCCTTCGTCGCGCGCTTTCTTTAGCCTGGCGCGAGTTCTGCCGTGCAGAACGCCGCCCGCGCCAAAACTTCAAATTTCGACAAACGACATGTAAGGAATCGGCAGCGGCGCCGACTCACCAGCACCAGGACATGCATGCGTCGCCGAGCGGCGGCGTCGTGGGTGGCCTGGACCACCTGCCCAACCTTCAAGGAGATCAACATGCTTAACCTCAAATCCGGCGCCGTCGTCGCCACCGCTGCCGCTGCCCTTTTCGCTATGGGCGCCATGGCCCCCGTCGCCCAGGCCGCCGATGCCGCTACCGTCAAGTGCGCGGGCGTCAACAGCTGCAAGGGCACTTCCGAGTGCAAGACCGCAAAGAACGAGTGCAAGGGCCAGAACAGTTGCAAGGGCCACGGCTGGGTCACCAAGGCCTCCGCCGCCGAATGCACCTCCGCCGGCGGCAAGGTCGTCAAGTAATTGCTGCGCCGCACCGGGGCGGGCCTGGCCTTGCCGGGCTCGCCCCGTTTTCAACCACTCCTGGATTCCCGATGACGACCAGCATCGAAGGCTTCGGACTCGGTTTGAGAACCGACCACTACCGCGATTTCATCGAGCGCAAGCCCGCCGTCGACTGGCTCGAGGTGATTTCCGAGAACTACATGGTGCCCGGCGGCCAGCCGCTGCGGAACCTCGACCTGATCCGCCGCGACTACCCGATGGTCATGCACGGCGTGTCGCTCTCCATTGGCAGCACCGATCCGCTGGACTTCGACTACCTGCGCGACCTGAAGGCCCTCGTCGAGCGCATCGAGCCGGGCTGGATATCCGACCACCTGTGCTTCACCGGCGTCGATCACCGCAACCTGCACGACCTGCTGCCGCTGCCCTACACCAGCGCGACGCTCGACCATCTGTGCCAACGCATCGGCCGCGTCCAGGACTTCCTCGGCCGCCCGCTGACGCTGGAGAACGTCTCCAGCTATGTGGCCTTCGCCGCCGACGAAATGAGCGAATGGGAATTCATCGCCGAGCTGGTGCGGCGCACCGACTGCTGGCTGCTGCTGGACGTGAATAACGTCTACGTCAGCGCCGTCAATCACGGCTTCGACCCCAGGCGCTTCATCGACGCGATGCCGGCCCGGCGCGTGCGCCAGATCCACCTGGCCGGCCACGAGACCCATGACGACTACATCATCGACACCCACGACCACCCGGTCTGCGATGCGGTCTTCGATCTCTACCGCTATACCGTGCAGCGCCTCGGCTTCATTCCCACCATGATCGAGCGCGACGACAACATTCCCGCGCTGGACGAGTTGCTCGACGAGCTGGCCGTGGTGCGCACCGTTGCGGCCGAGGCTCTGGACGCTCGCTTCCGGAGGGCCGCATGATGGACGTCCTGCAAAACCAGCAGCAGGCCTTTGCCGCGGCGATCACGGCCGAAGGGGACTGGGTCGGCCTGCTGCGGCCCGCCCGCGACGGCAAGCCGCCCCTGCTACACCTGTATCGCCACGCCTTCCGCGCGCGCCTCACCGACGCCCTGCGGGAGAACTATCCGGTGCTGCACCGGGTGCTGGGCGACGAGGAATTCGACCGTATGGCCGCGGCCTTCATCACCGCCTGCCCGTCGCGCCGGCCGTCGATTCGCTGGTTCGGCGAAGAGCTGGCTGCCTTTCTCGAACACGCGCCGGAACAAATTCCACACCCCGCGCTGATCGACCTGGTGCGCATGGAGTGGGCCCTCGGGACGACCTTCGACGGCCCCGAGGCGCCCGCACTGCAGGCGAGTGCGCTGACCCAGGTGCCGGCGCAGGACTGGCCCGCACTGCGCTTCCGGCCGCATCCGACGGTCGCCCTGCTGCATCTCGACTGGGCCGTCGAAGCCCTGTGGTCGGCGGTCAGCGCCGATCCCGAGGCCAACACCGCCCCACCCGAAGCGCTGCCGCATCACCTGCTGGTATGGCGTCGGGATGAACGCACACAGTGGCGCTCGGTGACGGATGAAGAAGCCGAACTGCTCACGGCCTGCTGCGCCGGCAAGCCCTTCGCCGAACTCTGCGCCGCCGCGGTCGAACGCCACGGCGACCAGGCCGCGGCAGGCGTGGCCGGCTTCCTGCGGGTATGGGTCGAGTCCGCGATGCTGTCGGGATTGCAATGAAACCGCAGGCGCCGCTCGATCAGATGATCAGGTAGCGGTTCGCCTGCTGCTGGCGCTGTAGCGCATCCCTGGCATCCTGCCGGCTGATCCGCGCCACGAGCACGATCCACTGCCGCCGGTCGCGCGCAACCAGTTCCGGAAAACGCAGCGTAGTGAAGTTTCCGCCGGCCGCCGGAGCGCTGGCCATGACACCCATGCGGTCAACCGTCACCTCGGTCGGCTTCAGGTACAGGCGGGCTTCGGGCGCGGCCAGCCACTCGGCAAACGCGTTGAGCAGACTTTCCGGCGTCAGCGAGGCGATGGCCTGCCTCTGGCGCTCTTCCAGCACTTGGCGTCGCTCGGTGCGGCCGACAGCCGCCGAGGCTTGTTCCATGTTCCATGCGGTGCGCGCATCCTGGCGCTGCTGGCGCAGTTCCGCGACGCAGCCGGCGAAGCCCTTGGCGAGGCTGTCGAAGGCTGCCGTGCGCAGGCGCCGGCGCGTCGTCTCGTGATCGCCGCCGAGTTCTCCCAGCGTATGGTCGGCAAAGTACAGCAGGCGCTGGGGAACGTCGTTTTGCAGCACATCGCCGCGCAGCGCCATGCCCGTCACCGACTTCTCGCGCTGGCGCATGCCGAGCAGCGCGAAAAACTCGTCCTCGGGACACAGCGCCGGATCGGCAATGAATTCCCGCAGTTCGCGGCTCTTGCCCAGCATCTCGCCGATATCCCCCGGCGCGGCGAACAGCGCATGCACCAGGGAGTCGGCGCCGAAGGCACGCTGGCTGATGTCGATGGGCCCGGGAATGGCTTCCGCCAGCGCCGCGCAATGGTCCAGCGCGCGGGCAACCGCCGGCGCGAGCTTGCGCTCGTAGCCCGAAACGGTTTTCAGCAGCGGATCGACCGTCGCCACCGCCTGCTCGATGGCACTGCGCAACGACGCGTCAGGCGGCGGCGCTGCGCCCAGCCAGCGGCCGAGGCCGGATAGAATTCCCATGCACTATTCCCGGTGTTTTCTGCGCCTGCAAGTTCCTGAATGCGCAAGTGTCTCACGCCGTGGATCGGGCCGCTGCAGCTTGACGCGCATTGTTGATGCGCGTAACCTCTACGCACCCAACCCATGAAGCAAAACCATGAGCGCACATCCGAAGAAAGCCGCCAACCTCACCGTCCGCGTCGACCTGCTCGAAGAGGCGCGTGCGCGCAAAATCAACCTCTCGCGGACGCTCGAAGTCGCGCTCGCCGCCGAACTGAAGCGCCAACGCGAAGCCGAGTGGCTGGAGCAAAACAAGGCCGCGATCGAGGCCTACGGTCGGCATGTCGAGAAGCACGGCCTGTTCTCCGACCGGTTCCGCAGCTTCATGCGCGAGGACTAGAGCCTATTTCAGCAGGAATCATGCCCCGCGTTGAGACCAGAAGCGGATGGATGCAAGGCGCGGTGCGCAGCCAATGGTTGCTCCATTGGCAAGCGCCGCAACGCCGCAGACGCCGCTTCTGGTCTCAACCCGAAGGGCCGGCATGCCTTGGGCGCGCTGCCACGTTGTCGGTCGCTTGCATGGTGGTACCATGCCGCGCTCCCTCCGCCTCGCATCGCATCCCAACGCCTGCCGGCGCGGGGTACGATTCCTGCTGAAATAGGCTCTTAATGGCCCACCTTGACGTCTACCAAAACCCGGACCGCAAGACCGCGACGATCATTCCCTTCGTGGTCGATGTCCAGAGCAGCCTGCTCGACAGCCTGCCGGCAAGCGTCGTGATTCCCCTGGCCCGCCCCGAAACCATCGAAACCCTGGCGATTCTCCGACTCAATCCCACGGTAAGCATCGGTGGCAGGAAGCTTGTCGCACTCACCCAGGACCTTGCTCCAGTGCCCCGTCGCCTGCTGAAAAAACCTGTCGCCAACCTTTCCCCCCAACGCGACGAGATCCTCGCCGCGCTGGATTTTCTGTTCACCGGCTTTTAACACAAGAAAGCACCATGGCCCAATACGTATTCACCATGAACCGCGTCGGCAAGATCGTGCCGCCGAAGCGCCAGATCCTCAAGGACATCTCCCTCAGCTTCTTCCCCGGCGCCAAGATCGGCCTGCTCGGCTTGAACGGCTCCGGCAAGTCCACCGTGCTCAGGATCATGGCCGGCATCGACAAGGACATCATCGGCGAAGCGACGCCGATGCCGAATCTTTCCATCGGCTACCTGCCGCAGGAACCGCAGCTCGATCCCGCCAAGACGGTACGCGAGGAAGTCGAATCGGGCATGGGCGAAGTCATGGAAGCCCAGGCCAAGCTCGAAGCTGTGTATGCCGCCTATGCCGAAGAGAATGCCGACTTCGACAAGCTGGCCGAGGAACAGGCGCGGCTCGAAGCCATCATCGCCGCCTCGGGCGCCGACACCGAGCACCAGCTCGACCTGGCGGCCGACGCCCTGCGCCTGCCGGCCTGGGACGCGTCGATCAAGACCCTCTCCGGCGGCGAAAAGCGGCGCGTCGCGCTGTGCAAGCTGCTGCTCTCGCGGCCGGACATGCTGCTGCTGGACGAGCCGACCAACCACCTCGACGCCGAATCCGTCGAATGGTTGGAGCAGTTCCTGACCCGTTTCCCCGGCACCGTGGTCGCCGTGACCCACGACCGCTACTTCCTCGACAACGCGGCCGAGTGGATCCTCGAACTCGACCGCGGCCATGGCATTCCGTGGAAGGGCAATTATTCCAACTGGCTGGAGCAGAAGGAAGCACGGCTGGAGACCGAAGCCAAGCAGGAAGACGCCCACATGAAGGCCATGAAGCAGGAACTGGCCTGGGTGCGCAGCAACCCCAAGGCGCGCCAGGCCAAGAGCAAGGCGCGCCTTGCCCGCTTCAACGAAATGTCCGAAGTCGACTACCAAAAGCGCAACGAAACCCACGAACTGTTCATCCCCGTCGGCGAGCGCCTGGGTGACAAGGTCATCGAGTTCCATGACGTAGCCAAGGGCTTCGGCGACCGCCTGCTGATCGACAAGCTCTCCTTCACCGTGCCGCCCGGCGCGATTGTCGGCATCATCGGCCCCAACGGCGCCGGCAAGTCGACGCTGTTCAAGATGCTGACCGGGCAGGACAAACCCGACAGCGGCGAAATCGTGGTCGGCCCCACGGTAAAGATTTCCTACGTCGACCAGAGCCGCGACTGCCTCGACGGAGCCAAGACCGTGTTCGAGGAACTCGCCGGCGGCGCCGACATCATCACCATCGGCAAGCTCGAAATCGCCAGCCGCGCCTACATCGGCCGCTTCAACTTCAAGGGCGGCGACCAGCAGAAGAACGTCGGCAACCTCTCCGGCGGCGAGCGCGGTCGCCTGCACCTGGCCAAGACGCTGATGACCGGCGGCAACCTGCTGCTGCTCGACGAACCCTCCAACGACCTCGACGTCGAGACGCTGCGCGCACTGGAAGACGCCCTGCTCGAATTCGCCGGCTGCGCCATGATCATCAGCCACGACCGCTGGTTCCTCGACCGCATCTGCACCCACATCCTCGCCTGCGAGGGCGATTCGCAGTGGAGCTTCTTCGCCGGGAATTACCACGAATACGAGGAAGACAAGCGCAAACGTCTCGGCGAGGAAGGCGCCAAGCCGAAGCGGATCCGCTACAAGCCGATTACGCGCTAACACCCACGACACCGAGCGCCACCGGCCGATGATGCAAGCCCGCGTTCCGCGATCTTTGCCTTGCCAACTCCAGGGAGACACCGTCATGAACGCAGCCGGCGCCAGTATCCATCACCGCATCTGCCCCTTCTGCGAAGCCTGCTGCGGGCTCGAACTGACGATAGCCGGCGGGCGCGTCAGCCGCGTGCGGGGGCACGATGCCGACGTCTTCTCCGCCGGCTACCTCTGTCCCAAGGGCGTCGCCATCACGCAACTGCACGAAGATCCGGATCGCCTGCGCCAGCCTCTGCTCAAGCGCGACGGGCGCTTCGTCGAGGTCGGCTGGGACGAAGCCTTCGCCGAGATCGAGCGCCGCCTGCCGCCCATCCTCGCGGCGCATGGCCGCGACGCCGCGGCGATGACGATCGGCAATCCGGCTGCGCACAAGATCTCGCTGCTGCTCTACGGCGCGCGGCTGGCCAAGGCGCTGGGCACCAGGAACATTTTTACCGCATCGACGCTGGACCAGATGCCCAAGCAGCTTTCCTGCGGCCTGATGTATGGCGGCTGGCTATCGATTCCGGTGCCCGACATCGAGCGCACCGATCTGCTGATCGTGCTCGGCGCCAATCCGGTGGCCTCCAACGGCAGCCTGTGGACCGTGCCCGATTTTCGCGGCAAGGCCAAGGCGCTGCAGGCACGCGGCGGGCGCATCGTGGTGATCGATCCGCGCCGCACGGAAACCGCCGACCTCGCCGACCGCCACCTGTTCATTCGCCCCGGCGGCGACGTGTTCCTGCTGCTGGGCATGGCCCAGGTGCTGTTCGCCGAGAACCTGGTGCGCCTCGACAGGCTGGCCGGGCATGTCGCGGGCCTCGCAGAACTGGAGGCGGCCGTCGCGCCCTATCCGCCTGAAGTCGTCGCCGCGCGCTGCGGCATCGAAGCCGCGGCAATCCGCGAACTGGCCCGCGAGTTCGCCGCCGCGCCGCGCGCCGCCTTCCATTCGCGCATCGGCAGTTGCACCCAGGACTACGGCACGCTGGCCTGCTGGCTGGTCGACGCGATCGCGATCCTCGCCGGTCATTTCGATACCGAAGGCGGCCTGATGTTTTCCAGGAGCGCGGCCTTCGCCGCCAACACGCTGGGTAAACCGGGCGTCGGCCGCGGCGTGGTGACCGGCCGCCACAAGAGCCGCGTTTCCGGCGCGCCGGAGGTCTATGGCGAACTGCCGATGGGTTGCCTCGCCGAAGAAATTGAAACACCGGGGACCGGGCAGGTACGGGCGCTGGTCACCGTCGGCAGCAACCCGGTGCTCTCGGGGCCCAACGGCGCGCGTCTCGCGGCCGCGCTGGAAGGCCTCGACTTCATGGTCAGCCTGGACGTCTACCTGAACGAGACCACGCGCCATGCCGACGTGATACTGCCGGGCCGCTCGCCGCTCGAGGACGGCCACTACGACGTGGCCTTTCCGCAGTTCTCCTTCCGCAACCACGCCCGCTACAGTCCGCCGGTGTTTGCCGCGCCGGCAGGGCAGCCCGCCGAGTGGGAAATCCTGCTGCGCCTCGCCGCGATTGCCACCGGCCGCGGCGCCGGCGTCGATGTGCAGGCGATGGACGACGAACTGTTCGCTGCCGATGTACAGCGCCAGGCCGGACCGCTGGCCGATGCGGTACTCGGCGCGCTGGCCAGCCGGCGCGGGCCCGAGCGACTGATCGACTACGCGCTGCGCGGCGGTCCGTATGGTGACGGCTTCGGCGCCAGGCCCGGCGGCCTGAGTCTGGCGAAGGTCGAGGCCGCGCCGGGCGGCATCGACCTCGGCCCGCTGGCGCCGGGCGGCATCGACCTCGGCCCGCATCGAGCTGGCGCCGCCCATGCTGCTGGCCGATCTCGGCCGCGTCAGCGCCGACCTCGCGCAGCCGGCGCCCGACCCGGCGAGCGGTATGGTGATTGTCGGCCGCCGCCACGTGCGCTCGAACAACAGTTGGATGCACAACCTGCCGCTGCTGGCGAAGGGGCCTTTCCGCTGCACGGCGCTGGTGCACCCTGGCGACGCGGCGCGGCTCGGCCTCGCCAGCGGCGGCCGCGCGCGCATCAGCGCCAATGCTCGCAGCATCGAAGTGCAGGTCGAGGTCAGCGACGAAATGATGCCGGGCGTGGTCAGCCTGCCCCACGGCTGGGGTCACGACCTGCCGGGAACCCGGTTGCGCGTCGCGGCAGAGCGGCCCGGCGCCAACCTCAATGCCCTGTTCGACGAAAACCGGCGCGATCCGCTGTCGGGCAATGCCGTGCTCTCCGGCGTGACGGTGCGCGTCGAGGCGCTGGCGGGCTGAGCGGGAACAGCGCCGGAGACACGGGATGAACATTGCGGCCACCATCCTTGAACCCCGGATCGCGAATCTGCGCGACGCCAGCGGCGGCAAGAGCATCAAGTCCCACCTTCGGCTCGTGGCACGGAAGAAGTAGCCGTCTCGCCCGGAGGCCTCGGGCGCTTCCACCTGCGTCTCGCCCGCGCTCCTGCAGCTTCCTCGAACCGCCTCAGAAGCAGCGCCAGAACATCGAGCCCGGTGGCGCCGGAAAGCAGTGCGTAAACGGATGCTGCCCCGGAAACAGCATCGGCGGGATGTTATGCCTGCGACAGGTCTGGACCTCCTGGGCGATCCGATCCTGGCAGGCCTTCTCGCGGACGTTGGCGTCGGCGGCCAGGTCGTCGAAAATGTGCCGGCGCTCCGCCGCGACCATGTGGTCGAGCACCGCGAGCGGCACGCCCTGGTGCGCCAGTTCGACCAGTTGCGTCGCCGACAACCGGTAGCGTGAAGCAGTGGCCGCGATGCGGCTGATGATTTCCTCCGCCGCCACGCCCTGACGCGCCAGCGTCACGATCTGCTCCAGCGGCAGCGCGGCGGCAGGCTGCGGAAGATGCGCTTCGAGTTGTTCGGCGCTGATGCGCTCGATCTTCGGCGGCGCAGCCGGCGCACCGGCACAGCCTTGAAGGATCAGGGCGACGAGAAGGCAGAGCGTGCGGTGAGTTTTCATTGCTTTGGTCGCGCATTCGGGCCGGGGGCATGGCATCATGCCGAGCCGTCATTGTCTCCGATCCTGTGCCCTTTTGATCCCGTACCGCTACACACCATGACCAATGCCCTCGAACTCCTCGCCCCCGCCAAAAATGCCGATTTCGGCATCGAGGCGATCAACCACGGCGCGGATGCGGTGTATATCGGCGGGCCGGCCTTCGGCGCGCGGGCCAATGCCGGCAACGAGATCGCCGACATCGAGAGGCTGGCGGCGCACGCCCACCGCTATTTCGCCAAAATATTCGTCACGCTGAACACCATCCTGCGCGACGACGAACTGGAACAGGCGCGGCGCCTGGCCTGGCGGTTCTTCGAAGCCGGAGTCGATGCGCTGATCGTGCAGGACATGGGCCTGTTGCAGCTCGACCTGCCGCCGATCGCTTTGCATGCCAGCACCCAGACCGATATCCGGACGCCGGAAAAGGCCCGCTTCCTGCAGGATGTCGGCTTCTCGCAGATGGTGCTGGCGCGCGAACTGTCGCTGAAGGAAATCGCCAGCATCGCCGCCGGGACAAACGTCACCCTCGAATTCTTCATCCACGGCGCGCTGTGCGTGGCCTACAGCGGCCAGTGCTACATCAGCCACGCCCACACCGGGCGCAGCGCCAATCGCGGCGAATGCTCGCAGGCCTGCCGCCTGCCCTACACGCTGGAAGACGAGGCGGGCCGCATCGTCGCCCATGACAAACACCTGCTGTCGATGAAGGACAACGACCAGAGCGCCAACCTGCGCCAACTCATCGAGACCGGCATCCGCTCGTTCAAGATCGAGGGGCGGCTGAAGGACCTCGCCTATGTCAAGAACATCACGGCACACTATCGCGGGCTGCTCGACGACTTCCTCGAACAGACGCCGCAGTACCGACGCGCCTCGTCCGGGCGTTGCACCTTCAGCTTCACCCCGCGCACGGAAAAGACCTTCAACCGCGGCGCCACGGATTACTTCGTCAACCAGCGGCAGCCCGATATCGGCGCCTTCGACACGCCGAAATTTTCCGGCGAGCCGGTCGGTGAAGTCAGCCGCATCGGGCCCGACTGGTTCGAGGTCGAATCGTTGTCGCCGCTGCACAACGGCGACGGCCTCAGCTATTTCGACAGCCACCGCGAGCTGGTCGGCCTGCGCGTCAATCGCGCCGAGGGCAAACGCCTGTTCCCCAACGAGATGCCGGAGGACCTGGCGCTCGGCACCGCTGTCTATCGCAATCGTGATCAGGAATTCGAGCGACTGCTGGCGAAGAAATCCGCCGAGCGCCGCATCCGCGTCTCGATGCACTTCAGCGAAACGCCCGATGGCTTTGCTCTGCGCCTGATCGACGAGGACGGCATCACCGCAGGGGCAAGCATCGCCCAAGCCAAGGAGGCCGCGCAGAATCCCGAGCGCGTCCTGGTCGCCCTGGGCGCGTCGCTGGCCAAGCTCGGCGGCACCGATTTCGTCGCCGGCGAAATCGAGCAGAAGCTTTCCCAGCCCTGGTTCCTGTCGGCGGCGGCGATCAACGCCCTGCGCCGCGACGCGGTGGCCGCGCTGGTGGCGGCGCGTGCCGCCGCGTATGAGCGCCCGCTGCGCGCCGCGCCGGTCGAGCCGCCAGTGGCGTATCCGGAGAACGAACTCTCCTACCTCGGCAACGTGCTCAATAGCGCAGCCCGCGCCTTCTATGAAAAGCACGGCGTGACGCTGATCGCCGATGCGTATGAAGCCAACGGCGAGAAAGGCGAGGTCTCGCTGATGATCACGCGCCACTGCCTGCGCTACAGCTTCAATCTCTGCCCCAAGGAAGTGAAAGGCATCCGCCCCGATCCGATGACACTGGTCAATGGCAAGGAAAGGCTCACGCTGCGCTTCGACTGCAAGAAATGCGAAATGCACGTCGTCGGCAAACTGAAGAAGGGCCGGCAGATCAGCATCCTCCCGGTCGCGCATTGAGGCGCGCATTGGGCAGAATTGTCCTCGCGCCGATGGAGGGCCTCGCCGACGACGTGCTGCGCGCGGTGCTGACCGCTGCAGGCGGCTATGACTGGTGCGTCACCGAATTCGTCCGCGTCACCACCACGGTGCTGCCGCACTCCTGCTTCACGCGCCTCAGCCCCGAACTGAAGCACGGCTCGCATACCGCCAGCGGTACGCCGGTGCGCATCCAGTTGCTCGGCTCCGATCCGGCGCTGCTGGCTGCCAATGCGGCGCATCTCGCCCTGCTCAAGCCTTCCGGCATCGACCTGAACTTCGGCTGCCCGACGCCGCTGGTGAATCGCCATCGCGGCGGCGCGGCGCTGCTCGACGAACCCGATCTGTTGCAACGCATCGCCAGTGCCGTGCGCGTTGCCGTGCCGCATGAAATCCCGGTGACGGCCAAGATGCGCCTCGGCATCGAAGACACTGACCGTGCGCTGGACTGCGCGCTGGCGCTGGAGGCCGGCGGCATGCAGGAGCTGGTGGTGCATGCCCGCACCCGGGCCGACGGCTACCGGCCGCTGGTGCGCTGGGAATGGATCGCGCGCATCCGCGAGGCGATCAGGCTGCCGCTGATCGCCAACGGCGAGGTGTGGAGCGTTGCCGACTACCGCAACATCCGCGCCGCCACCGGTTGTGCGGATGTCATGCTGGGCCGCGGTGCGGTGGCCGATCCGCTGCTGGCGCGGCGCATCCGCAGCGGTGCAACGGAGGCGACCGCCGCCGACTGGGAATATCTGAAGGGCATGATCGCCGAATTCTGGGCGCGGGTGCAGGCGAAACTGCCGCCGCACCAGTCGCCGGGCCGCCTCAAGCAGTGGCTGGGGCTGATGCAGCGCGGCTACCCGCAGGCGGAACGGCTGTTTCGCGACCTGCGCGAAGCGCGCCGCGCGCCGGAAATCAGTCGGGTGCTGGAACGATCCGGCCTGGCCCCCGCGGTCGCGCTGCCGCATTAGCCGCACCGGGCCGGCCGAGGGAATCGACGGCGTCGGTGACATCGAGGTGGATCACGGCGTCGAACTGCGCGGACAAAACAGCATGGAAGTAATGGTCGCGCCGCTCGGCATGCGGCAGGTAGATGACGCCGACTGCGCGCTGCGGCCGCCGCACGGCGAACTCCGCGGCCAGCGCCGGATCGCCGCGAAACACCAGCAGCAAGGCCGGCGGCCCGCTGCGCGGCAGACGCCGATGCAGCAGCTCATGCCAGCTTCCGCGCAGCGCCGGCCGCAGGCGCCGGATGCGGTCCGGCGCGCCCCACCCGGGCGCCGCGCGCACCTGCCCGCGGTACGTCGAGAAGCCGACCAGGACGGCGCCGTCACCGTAGCGCTCGCGCATCAACTGGCCGAGGCTGAGTTCCCCGCCGCGCGCCTGGTCGGTGGCGCGCGCATCGCCCTGATGCAGGTTGTGGGCCCAGACCACGATGCGGCTGCGCGGCCCCAGGCGCTCCAGAAGTTGCACGATGGTGTCGGCCATGTGGCGTTCGCGCAGGTTCCATGAGCCCACGCTCTCCCCGCGATACAGCGCCCGGTAGTAGCCTTCCCCGCTGCTGACCACCCGCGCGCTCTGCCAGGCGGCGAAGTCGTCCTCGTCCGCGGCCGCGGAGTCCATTTCCGCCAGTTGCGCCGCCGCGCCGGCGGCACAGGAGAGAGCCCGCCCCGCCACAGTCTCACGGCCGTAGAACATCGGCTCGGCGCGGTAATCGTCGAAGCAGCGGTAGCGCTGGTGCGCCACCGCGGCGGCGGCCACGGAGCGCCGCGCGGCGTGGCGCACGACGGCATCGGCCGACTCGGGGACGCTGTAGAGGTCCATCCCGTACAGGCGCACGGGCGCCGACTGGCCGGCACGGATGCGATTGACGGCGCGCAGGCTCTCGGCAAAGTCGCGCACCTCGCTGTTGCGCGAAGGCCAGTCGGGAAAACGCACGAAGCCGGCCAGCGCCTCGGCCGCATCGCGGTCGCGGCCCTCACCGCGGATGTAGGCGTCGAGTCGGCGCACCGGCTCCCAGGGGGCCTCCAGCACCACCGCGTCGAAGCCCTGCTCGTCGATCAGGCGCCGGGTGATCCGTACCCGTTCGGAATAGAACTCACGGCTGCCGTGGGTGGCCTCGCCGAGCATGACCACGCGCGCCGGGCCGATCATCGCCAGCAGGGCATCGTAGTCCGTCTCGGCGCCGGTCAGCGGCTGGTCTGCCCGGCAGGAGACGGTCGCCAAGCCAATAGCCAACCAGGCCAACCCTGCCAGCCGGATGACCCAGCGGACCATCTACGCCCTTGCCACGCCCCGCCAGCGCAGCGCCAAGCCCAGCAGCAGCAGGCCGGCGCCGACCCACGCGACGCCAGGGAGCCAGAGCAGCAGCGCGCCGATGCCGGGATCCTTGTTCACCTGCGTCGCCACCAGCGCGATGCGCGCCAGGGTGGCGATGGCCAGCAGGGAGAACAGCCCGCCGGTCGCCGCGCCTTCGTGCCCGACATGCCCGATGGCTATCGCCGCGGTCACCGCGCTCATCAGCACAGCAGCCCAGGCCCCGCCCGCCACGAATTGCAGGGCCAGCAGCGCTTCCAGCGACGGCGCCGCGGCCGCCAGCCACGAGGCGGCCGCGCCGACCACGCTGCCCGCGGCCATCACCACGATGCCACCGAAGCGCTTGTTGGCGACACTTGCCGGGAAGATCAGCACGTTGAAGCCGATCCAGAACACCGGCATCAGGTATTCAAGGTCGGCCGGCTTGGCGAAACGCAGGTACGCGGGGGCGGAGTTGAGCGCGAAATGCACCTGGTAGCCGAGGCCCAACAGGGCCACGGCGCAATAGAACAGCGCGACATCGGCATTCACTCCTTTGCCCGCCGCCCCGGTCGCCGGCGGCTCCGGCGCGGCGGCTTGCTGCAGGTGCCGCTCGGCCCACAGCAGGCCGCTGACCGCGGCGACCAGCGCGACGGAGGACAGGACAAACGGCAATCGCGGATCGACGCCGCGCAGGCTCACCGTCAGGTAGGGCGCCAGCGCGCCGGCGAGTCCCATGCCGAACAGCGTCAGGGTCGACACCCAGGGGATGGTGGGCGCCGGCACGTACTTTCCCAGCAGCGCCATCGGCGGTGCGCGCAGCGCCGACGAGGTCATGGCCCAGACCAGCAGCGCCGCGAGGAACAATGTCGCCGACCCGGTGGGCGCGATGAAGGGCAGCAGCAGGAAGGCGCCGCAGGAGATCGCGGTGCCCCATAGCAGCAACAGGCCAAGGCGCTGGAAGTCGCGCAGGACCCGGTCCGCGGCAACGCCAATGAAATAATCCATCAGGGCGAAGACCACCTGGTCGGCCATCAGAATGAAGATCACCCATTGCTTCTCGATGCCGGCCTGCGCCGCCAGTTGCGGCAGGAAGATGACATACACCGTCCAGCAGGTGACGAACAGGAACTGGATCGCGGCGAAGGTGATCCCGATGCGCGTCATGCTGCGGACTGGCCGCCAGACGCCCGCGCTGCGGCGGCGCTGCGATCGCAATGATCGGCAATGACCTGCACCAGGCGCGGCAGCAGTGCGGCCGGCAGGTCGTGGCCCATGCCCTCGATCACCAGCAGCGCGGCGCCGGGAATTTGCGCCGCGGTATCGCGGCCGGCGGCGGGCGGCACCAGCGGATCGCAGGCACCGTGGATCACCAGGGTCGGTGCCGTGATGGTGCGCAGCAGCTTGCGCCGGTCGCCCGAGGCGATCACCGCGAGCAACTGGCGCGCGGTGCCGGCCGGCTCGTAGGCGCGGCGCACGCTGGGGCCGAGGCGCTGGCGCAGTTCGTCGGTGGTCGACGGATAGGCGGGGCTGCCGATCACGCCGAACATCTCCACCATGTAGTCGATCACCGATTCGGGATCCTTGGGGTCGGCGGGCCGACTCAGCAGCACCCTGCGCGCCTGTTTGCTGGGCCGCGAGACACGCCGGTTGCCGGAAGACGACATGATCGAAGTCAGGCTCAGCACCCGCTGCGGGAAGCGCGCGGCGAGCACCTGCGCGATCATGCCTCCCATCGAAACGCCGACGATGTGCGCGCGCTCGATGCCCAGCCGGTCCATCAGGCCAAGCGCGTCGCCGGCCATGTCCTCCAGCGTGTAGGGCGTGCGCACAGGCAGACCGAGCGCCGCAGCCGCCATGGCCAGCACCAGGTTGGCGCGCTTGCCGCGCGGCCCGCGCCCGGAAAGCCCGCAATCGCGATTGTCGAAGCGCACCACGCGATAGCCGCGCGCCACCAGCCCGTGGCAGAAGTCATCCGGCCAGCCGGTCAACTGCATGCCGAGCCCCATGATCAGGACAATCGCCGGGTGCGCCGGATTGCCCAGCGACTCGTATTCTATGTGCATGGACTGCGACATGGCGGCGCTGGCCTAGACCGCAGCGGCCCTGCGCACCGTGCCCTTGCGGCGCTGCGCCGGCGGCCTTGCGGCGACGGCCTTGCGCGGCACCTTCGCCACCGGCGGTCGCGGCTTGCGCGGTGCCGCGGGACGCACCAGCGCCAGGTATTCCTGGAAGCTGTCGCGCAGGCACTGGGCGAAAACCTGCGGATCCGGGACCTGCTCGTAGCAACCCGTGAACGAGATGACGACCATGTCGTTGTAGCTGGTCACCGAAAACACCAGCCCCATGCCATCGGCAATCGGCATGATCGCCGAGAGGTAGGTCAGCCGCGCGCCGTGCAGATACAGCGGCACCTGCGGTCCCGGCACGTTGGTGATGGCGCAGTTGGCCAGCGGCGACCAGTCGCCGAGCAGGGCGGAGGCCGAGCGCAGCATCTTGCTGGTGACGGCGATCGCCGCCGACGGAGCATGCTGCGCGAGCTCGGTCAGCTCGCGCGCACTGACGGCCTGTGCCATGACGGTCGATGACGAACTCGTGGCCTGGATCGCGACCAGCCGCTGCAAGGGGTCGGCGATGTCGGTGCCGACCTCCAGGCGCACCCAGGAAAAGCTCGCGGCGCCATCGTTCTCGCCTTCGTCGCGCACGGCAACCGGCGCCGCGGCGACCAGGCTCGTTTCGGGCAGTTCGCCCTGCCCGTCGAGATAGCGCCGCAAACCGCCGGCGCATACGGCGAGCACCACGTCATTGACCGTCGCACCGGGCGCCAGATCGCGAATGGCCCTGAAATCCCGCAAGGCAAAGCGGCGGGTTTCGAAGACGCGGTGCGGCGACACCTCGGTATTGAATCGGGTCATGGGGAATTCGTGCGGCCTGCCGACGAATTCTCCGGCCAGGGTTCGCGCTGCGGACTTCATGGTCGCCCATTTGCGGGTCAGCGGTTGCGCCATCCGCAGCGGGAATGTGGCGAAATTCAAACCGGCGCGACACAGCAGCAGCAGGTCGCCGGGCGCCGACTCGGGAAACCAGGGCGCGGGCGGCGCCGCGGACGGCGAATCGGGCGAGATGTCGTGCAGCAACGCGGTGATCTGGTTGCCGCGCGCGACATCGATCGCGGCATGGTGAATCTTCAGCAGCACGGCAAAACTGCCGACCGGCAGATCGAGGAAACTGTCCAGCCCCTCGATCACGTACATTTCCCACAGCGGGCGCTTCAGGTCCAGCGGGCGGGCGTGAATGCGCGAGGCCTGGATGCAGAACTGGCGCCAGTCGCCGGGCTTGGGCAGGGCGCTGTGGCGCACGTGGTATTCGATGTCGAAATTCTCGTCCTCTATCCAATAGGGATAATCCAGGTCGAGCGGCACGCGCAGGATTCTCTGGCGGAAGATCGGCAACTGGCCGAGGCGGCTTTCGACATGCGCCAGGATTTCCTTGAAGCGCACCATGCCGCCCGGCGCCGTAGACTGGTCGTAGATATGCAGCAGCGTCACGTTCGAATTGGCGTGGGCGCTGTCCGAATAGATATAGGCGGCATCGTGTTCGCTGAGTTGTCGCATGGGGGTCTCTCGTGACTCGATTCAAATCGCCGGCGATTGTGTTGCAGCGGGCGCGTCGACCCGCGACGACCCCGATGTCATGCGCCAGACGCGCCCCAGCAGGCCCTGCGGCTCAAACGGCTGCCAGTTGCCTTCTGGCTGCGCCAGCCGGTCGGCGAGGATGGCCAGCACGATGCCGTTGAAGCCCAGCCCGAGATGGCTGCCGGGTACCTGGATGTTCTCGTGGAAGGCCGGGTCGCCGTCGATGGTGGCCTCCTGCGGCGGCACCACGCCATCGCCCAGCGAGTACAGGCAACTCGTCGGAATCGGCAGGCGGCGGCTCTCGCGCAGCGTCTTGGCCCTGGGCTGCATGACATGCGCGGTCGGCCCGAGGCGGTGCGACACCAGCCGATAGAGGGCCTTCACGGTGGAGGGCGACTGGCTGCCGGCGGCATCGACGCTGACCGGGCTGCCCAGCGTGACGATCGAGCGCACGCACTCCTTCGTGCTCTCGGCGCCGTAGAGCGCAAACACCCCGCCCAGGCTCCAGCCAACCAGGCTCACCTTGCGCTTCGCGACGTGGTGCAGGTAACGGATCTTCTGCGGCAGGGCGCTGACGTGCTTGCTGCGAAAACCCAGATTGCGTCCCAGTCCCCACGTATGCACCTCGTAGCCCTTGCTTTGCAGGAACACTTTGAGGACGATCAGCGATTTTTCGTCGGCCAGGAAGCCGGGCAGCAACAGCACCGGATGTCCATCGCCGCTTGGTGCCTGCATCAGCAGCGGCAGCGAAGCCGGCAGCATGGCCATTTCAAACAGGGCGCGCGGCTCCATGATCGAGTTCAGCGCATAGGGCGCGCCGACGTGGGGATGGCGGACGACGGGACGAGGCGGCATGTCGGGTGCCCTGCTCATTTCGCGGACGCCGTCGCCCGCGGCCGGCGGGCGTTGCTTCGGCTTGCCGGCGCCTTCGCCGCCGCCAGGCGCGGCGCCATCTGCACGCGCCGCTTGAGTTCTTCATGGGCGGCGAGGAAATCGTCGGCCAATTCACGCGCATCGGGTACCGCGCAGCGCGCCACGATGAAGCCGAGAAACAGCTTGCCGGCATAGCCGATCAGCGTGATGTTGAGGCCGATGCCGTGTTCGACGATCGACAGCGGCCAGTAGCCGCTCATGCGCAAGCCATCCACATAAAGCGGCACGGGCGGGCCGGGCACGTTGGAAACCAGCACGTTGGCCAGCACCGGCAGCGTGTTGACCACGCTGCTGCGACCGTACAGCGAAGCCAGCGCACCGAGTATCCAGGGCACGCCGATCAGCGGTATGTCGGTCGGGATCACCGACTTGGCGCGCCGCGCCACCGCCTTGGTGGCGCCCGACGAATCGCTGATCGCCCGCAAGCGCTTGAGCGGATCGGCGACATTGGTCGCCAGGCTCACCAGGCTCAGCGTGGCCTGGGTGCGGAAATCCGTGTTGCCATGCTCGCGCAGCGAGATCGGCATCGAGGCGATCAGCGACTTGCGCGGTATCGACGCGTTGCGTTTCAGGTAGCGCCGCAGCGCGCCGCTGCACAGCGCCAGCACGACATCATTGACCGTGGCGTCGTTGGCGGCGGCAATGGCCTTGAGCTCGGCGCGCGGCACCGCCGCGGTGGCAAAGCCGCGTTCGGCCGTAATCGCCACGTTCAACACCGTGCGCGGACCGAAGGAGATGCTGCGGCGCAATTCGCCCAGGTTCGGCACGTCGGCCTCCGTGGTTCCTGATCCGCGAGCCTGGCGACTGGAACTCTTGACGATGCCCGCGAGGGTCCGCACCACGCCGGGCAGCTCGCGCACCAGCTTGATGTACTGCGCGGCATCGTGGCGAAACGCCGCCGCCACCAGCGCCAGCGTTCCCGGCTCGCTGCGCGCGGGCGGCTTGCGGATCTTGCCGGCGGCCGAATCAGCACGCTTGTCCCACGACGTGTCGGGCGAGGTATCGAACAAGGCGCGGGCCAGCGCGATCCCGGCATGGCCGTCGAGCATGGCATGGTGAACTTTGAAGTAATAGGCCTTCTCGCCGCTGGCGAGGCCCTCCAGCACGTACATCATCCACAGCGGACGCGAGCGGTCGAGCAGCTTGGCATGCAGGTCGGCGACCACCGCCTCGAGCTGGGCCCAGGTACCGGGCGCCGGAACCCGCACCCGGCGGATGTGCCGCGCCAGGTCGACCTCGCCCTGCAGCCAGACCGGATTCGCCAGATGCAGGGGCAAGTCCGCCAGCCGTCGGCGCAGCACCGGCACCATGCGGCCGGCCATCATGCGCCTGACGGCGGCAAGGAAGTCGCCCTTGTAGCCGGCCGGCGTCTCGAACAGATGCAGCGAGCCGACATGCATCGGCGTTGCCGCGGTTTCGAGGTTGAGGAAGGCGCCGTCGACCCCGCTCAGGGTTTCCATTCCGGAATCTTTCGGGTTCTTGCCGCTCATGCCTTTCCCTGTCTGAAGACTGCCAAGGGACCACCGCCGGCCACTTTATGCCAAAGTGCATATTTCGCCCTGGCCGGTCAGTATAATCCCAACCGCAGCATCCATGCCCCGGGCCCGCAAGGCCGGGAAAGCCGCTGCGCCAGGTGGAAACTACCCGCTGAGGACTCTCGAATGAAGCAATTCCGCGACCGTACCGCAGTCATCACCGGCGCCGCCAGCGGCATCGGCCTCGAACTGGCGCGCCGCGCCGCCGGCGAAGGCATGAATCTGGTGCTGGCCGACATCGAATTCGCCCGACTCGAGGAAGCCGCCGCCACGCTTGGACTCTCCGCTGAACGCCTGCTGCTGCAAAGGACGGACGTCAGCCGCGAAGCCGAAATCGCCGCTCTGGCCGATGCCGCCTTCGCCCGTTTCGGCGGCGTGCACATGCTGTGCAACAACGCCGGCGTCGGCCTCACCCGCGTCACCTGGGAACACAGCACCGCCGACTGGGAATGGGTGCTCGGCGTCAATCTGTGGAGCGTGATTCACGGCATCCAGCATTTCCTGCCGAAAATGCTGGAACAGGGCGACGAAGGCCATGTCGTGAATACCTCGTCCGTGGCGGGCCTGCTGTCCACCCCCGGCATGGCCGCCTACAACGTCAGCAAGCACGGCGTGGTCACGCTGTCCGAAACGCTCTACGGCGAATTGCTCGCCGCCAGGGCGAAGGTCGGCGTCTCGCTGCTGTGTCCGGCCTGGGTGCCGACCGGCATCCACCAGTCCGCGCGCAACCGCCAGGACCGCTTCGGCAGCGCGGCACCCGCCGCGGGCCTGTCGGCGGTCTACGAGCAACGCATGGCGCAAGCCGTCACGTCCGGCCGTCTCACTGCTGCCGACATGGCCAACGAAGTGTTCGCCGCCGTCGGCGAAGGACGCTTCTACGTGATCCCCCACCGCAAGATCAACAACGCCATCCAGTTGCGCATGGAGGACATCATGAACTTGCGCAACCCCACTCCGCTGGCATAGCCCCGAAGGATATCCCCGATGAAAGCCCTGATCTGCGAAGCCTACGGCCCGATAGCCAACCTGGTGGTCAAGGATGTCCCCTCCCCCGTGCCCGGTCCGAAGCAGTTGCTGATCGAGGTCAGGGCCGCTTCCGTGAACTTCCCCGATGCGCTGATGGTGCAGGGTCTCTACCAGGTCAAGCCGCCGCTGCCCTTCACGCCGGGCTCGGAGGTCGCCGGCATCGTCAAGGCGGTCGGTGCCGAAGTAAAGCACTACAAGGCCGGCGACCGCGTGATCGCGCTGACCAGCACCGGCGGCTTCGCCGAGGAATGCCTGGCCGAATCGGCAAAGGCGATGCCGTTGCCGGCGGGCATGGATTTCGACACGGGTGCCGCGCTGGTGTTGACCTACTGCACCTCGCTGCACGGCCTCAAGGATTGCGGCCACCTGCAGGCCGGCGAAACCCTGGTGGTGCTCGGCGCCGCCGGCGGCGTCGGCATCTCCGCCATCGAGATCGGCAAGGCCATGGGGGCGCGCGTGATCGCGGCGGCCTCCAGCGACGACAAGCTGGAGTTGTGCAGGAAAGTCGGCGCCGACGAGACGGTGAATTACGGCACCGAGAACCTCAAGGACCGCATCAACGAACTCACCGGGGGAAAGGGCGCCGACGTGGTGTACGACCCGGTCGGCGGACCCTACACCGAGCCCGCCGTGCGGGCACTGGCCTGGCGCGGACGGCTGCTGGTGATCGGCTTCGCCGCCGGCGAGATTCCGAAGATTCCGCTCAACCTCGCGCTGCTCAAGGAACGCTCGATCGTCGGCGTGTATTGGGGCGACTCGATCAAGCATGACCCGGCCGGCCACCTCGCCAACCTGCGGCAGCTCCACGAGTGGTTCGCCGCCGGCACCATCCGCCCGGTGGTCAGCGAACGCTTCCCGCTCGCCGCCGCGAAGGATGCCATCGCCAGCATCGCCAACCGCCAGGTCAAGGGCAAGATCGTGGTGCTGCCCAATCAATGAACGACATGGCACGGCGCCGGGACTCCCGCCGCAGCGGATCGCCGCGGTTCGGTGACACGCCGGCCCGCTCGCCATCGACCGAACCCCTCCCCTCCTTCTGCATGACGCCTTGCCCATGAACGACCCGGACCAGACTCCTGCTGCCGCGGATGAAGCCGGCAATCAGGCCGGCGAAGCGCCCGTCGAGCAAACTCGCGCCGAGCCGATCCTGGTCCAAAGGAAAGCGCTGATCCTCTGGCTCGGCGCTGCCGCGCTGGCGGGCGCCCTGGTCGCCGGGACCGCAACACTGCTGACGGCACATTTCCAGGGGAGGAAAGCCGTCTCCGCACTGGAAAAGACCATCGAAAAACTTGCCGCGGAAAAACGCAGCGCGCTGCAACAGCTCGAGGAACTGCGCAATTCCCAATATGCGCAAGTCATCGCGGAACGGCGCTGCGAAGTCATCGACGGACTGGAGGATTGCCTCAAGGCCGGCCTCAAGCGCCCGGCGCGCTTTGCCGAAGCCGACCGCCAGTATCTGGAGGCCAGACGCCCCCAGGGATCGAAGGCCAACCAGCCAGCCGAGACGGCGAACGCCCGGGCCGCCGCAAGCACCGGCAGCCAGCAGGAGAGCCCGGCCCAGCGCGCGGCCGGCAAGAGGAGCCTCGATGAAATTGCGCACACGCTTGGCAAGATTCCGGGCGTCGCCATCGACGGCAGCACCGTCGAGCGGCCGGAAGGCAAGTCGGGGCATCGGAAGGCCGCCGGCAACCCCGGCAAGCCGGGCTCGGAGTAAGCGGTCCGGGAATCAGCGGATCATGGTCGCCTGCAAGACCCGCCAAGGATAGTGTGCACCTTCCGCGTCTTTGCCTCACAATCCCGCCTGCAGCCCTTCGCCCGGATCGGGCCGACGTTAAAACAAGGAGATGAAGATGCGTGCCATCAAGAAGTGTTTCATGGCGATTGCCTTGATTTCTGCCAGCAGCCTTGCGCTTGCCCACAACTGTCCCAACGAGATCAAGGCCATCGACGCCAAGCTGGCCACCAAGCCGGCGCTGAGCCCGGAACAAGCCGCCCTGGTCGCAAAACTCCGCGCCGACGGAGAAGCTCAGCACAAGGCCGGCAAGCATGATGATTCGATGAAGTCACTGGGAGAAGCCAAGAAGGTCCTTGGCATCTGATAGCCGGCGCCCCGGTTTTGCCGCTCCCGCAGCAAGCGGGGGCGGCCCCTGCATCAGTTCCCTGACGCAGCCTCCAGCTCGCGCCACAGGCATTTGCCCCGGCTTTCCTTCGCAATCTCGTCGAGCACGCGGGAGTGGTCGGCGAGTTCCGCTGCGGAGGCGGCCAGCACCACCAGCGGCGGCCGCTGGCGGGTGCCGCCCAGCGAGTAGTCGACGGCGGGACTGTCGAACTCGATCTCCAGCGAGTTCTGGCCGCGGGTCATGGCCAGATACACGGCCGCCAGCAGTTCGGCATCGCGCAGCGCGCCGTGCAGTTGGCGCCCGGAGTTGTCCACGCCGAACTCGGCACAGAGCGCGTCGAGATTGTTCTTCTTGCCGGGCCGCATCTCGCGCGCCATGCGCAGCGTGTCGATCACCTCGCCGCAGATCTGGCGGATGCCGTCGTGCTTCAACAAACCCAGTTCGTTGTCGAGGAAGCCGACATCGAAGGCCGCGTTGTGGATCACCAGTTCGGCGCCACGAATGAACTCGATGAAGTCGGCAGCGACCGCGGCGAACTTCGGTTTGTCGGAGAGAAAGTCATCCGACAGCCCGTGTATCCGCTCCGAATCGGCAACCGGACGTTCCGGGTTCAGATAGGCATGGAAGCGCTGCCCCGTGAGCTGACGCCCGAGCAACTCGACGCAGCCGATTTCGATGACGCGATCGCCGGTGCGGAAATCCAGCCCGGTGGTTTCGGTATCCAGAATGACCTTTCTCAAATCAACCTCCGTTGCGGGCGAGTTCGACGCCGCGCCGCGCCAGCACGTCCGCGCGCTCGTTTTCAACGTGACCGGCATGGCCCTTGACCCAGAACCATTCGATCGAGTGCTGCGCCGCGAGGCGATCCAGCTCGCGCCAGAGGTCCTCGTTCTTCACCGGCTCCTTGTTCGCCGTCTTCCAGCCGCGCCGCTTCCAGCCGTGGATCCATTCGCTGATACCCTTCTGGACGTACTGCGAATCGGTATGCACTCGCGCCCGTACCGGCTCCTTCAAGGCACGCAGTGCCTCGATCACCGCCGTCATCTCCATGCGGTTGTTGGTGGTCAGAATCTCGCCGCCGAACAGTTCCTTCTCGGTCGTGCCCTTGCGCAGGATCGCGCCCCAGCCGCCAGGGCCGGGATTGCCGCTGCACGCGCCGTCGGTGAATATGTCGATCATTGATCCACTCGCTGCGTAACGGTGACCAATGCCTTGGCGCGCGCCTTGCGATCGCTCCAGGCCGGGGTGATCAGGCGCATGCCGTGCTGGCGCTTGATGGCCTGCACGACATATACCGCGCCGGCAATCGGCCACCAGCGGTCGCCCGCCGCGTCCATGAACCGGAAACGGCGCAGCCATTTTTCCTGGGTCACGGCGGGCGCGTAACAGCCAAAGGCGCCGGCCTGCATCTCGAAGCCGAGCAGCGAGAACCAGTCCTTCAGGCGCGGCACGCTGAGGTAGGCGCCACGCCACGGCGGCAGGGCCTGCCCCCGCGACAGCTTGCGCCTGGCGCCCCACAGGCTGAAGGGATTGAAACCGGTGACGATCACATGCCCCTCGGGCACCAGCACGCGCTCCACCTCGCGCAGCACCTGATGCGGATTGGCGTCGAACTCCAGCGTGTGCGGCAGCACCACCAGATCGATACTGTTGGCCGCAAAGGGCAGATAATGCAGGTCGGAGCGCACTTCCGACTGGCCGTCGTAGCGACCGTCGTCGCAACGAAGGCGCAAGGGCATGCGGTTGGCGCGCAGGAAATCATGGGCGGGCAGGGAAAGCTGCACCGCGTTGAAGCCGAAAATGTCGGCGACCAAGAGGTCGTGCTTCTGCTGTTCCCAGTTGAGCACATACTGGCCGGCCGGCGTTTGCAGCCAGTCTTCGAATCCCTGAATTGACATTGCGTCCCGTTTGGAGAAAATTCCCGAATGACCGAAATACTCGTCCTGCACGCGTTCAACGACAACTTCATCTGGCTGCTGCGCGCCGCAGGCTGCGTCGCGGTCGTCGACCCGGGCGATGCGGCGCCGGTGCTCGACTACCTTGAACGCAGCGGCGACCGCCTCTGCGCCATTCTCGCCACCCACCATCACGGCGACCACGTCGGCGGCATTGAGGAAATCCTCGCCCGCTTTCCCGTGCCGGTGTTCGGCCCTGGGCTGGAGAACATTCTTGGCGTCAGCCACCCTCTGGCCGGCGGCGAACGCATCGAAGTGCCGCAACTCGGGCTCGAACTCGACGTCATCGCGGTGCCCGGACATACCCGCGGCCACATCGCCTATTATGGCCCAAGTCTCTGCAGCGACGGCGCGGTGTTCTGCGGCGACACGCTGTTCGGCGCCGGCTGCGGGCGGCTGTTCGAAGGCACGCCGGCGCAGATGCAGGAATCGCTGGCCAAACTCGCCGCCTTGCCGGCGCCGACCCTTGTGTACTGCGCCCATGAATACACCCAGAGCAACCTGCGTTTCGCGATGGCCGTGGAGCCGGGCAGCATCGCCGTCCAGCACCGCAGCGAGCAGGTGGCGCAAGACCGCGCGGCTGGCCGAGCGACGATACCCACCTGCATCCAGGTCGAACTCGAAACCAATCCCTTCCTGCGCTGGGATGCCCCTGCGGTGCGCGCAGCGGCAGCCAGCCGCCTCGGGCATGTGCCGGCCGATGCGGTGGAAACCTTCGCCGCGATTCGCGAATGGCGAAACCGCTTCTGAGATGTTGCTGAACCAGGACTAATCGCGCCATGACCACACGCCGCCGCTTCATCCAGACCCTCGCTGCGCTGCCCCCGGCCTATGCCTTGAGAAATGCCTGGGCCGCCAATGCCCCGGCAGACCCCTCGCGGCTGGCCCTGATCATCGGCAACAGCGGCTATCACGACGCGCCACTGGTCAATCCCGCAAACGATGCCAAAGCCGTCAGCGGATTGTTCACCGAGGCCGGCTTCACCGTCGATTCCCGCCTCAACGCCACGCGTGTCGACATGATGGCCGCCATCGAGCGCTTCGGCGTGGCGGCAAAGCGTCCGGAGACGAGGTTGGTGGTCTTCTATTACGCCGGCCACGGCGCACAGCTCGACTGGCGCAACTACCTGTTACCGGTCGATGCGGTGGTCAGGAAGCAGGAAGACATGAAGCAACGCTGCGTCGATCTGAGCCTGTTGCTCGGCCAGTTCAGCGCCGCGAAGGACAAGACCTTCGTCGTCATCCTCGATGCCTGCCGCAACAACCCCTTCGGCGCCGCCTACCGTCCGGAACAGAAAGGTCTGTCCCAGTTCGACGCCCCGGTCGGCAGCCTGCTGGCCTACGCCACATCGCCCGGCAACGTAGCTTCCGATGGCGACGGACAGAACGGCCTCTACACCGAGAATCTGGTGCGAGAGCTATCCAGGCACAACACCCGCATCGAGGATGCCCTGAAGCGCGTGCGCCTCAACGTTCGTCTTGCCTCGAAAGGCGAGCAGATCCCATGGGAAACCACCTCGCTTGAAGGCGACGTGTTCATCTTCAACGAAGGGCAAAAGAAGCTCTCCGATGCCGAGCTGGAGAAACTGGTCGAAGCCGACGTCACCGAATGGTCGCGCATCAAGTCGTCGAGGAAAATCGACGACTGGGTGGCCTACCTGCGCACCTTCCCGAACGGCCGCTTCGCTGAAATCGCCCAGATGCGGCTGACACGGCTGCTGGAGGAAGTCGAAAAGCGGCGCGTCGAAACGCAGCAGCAGGACTCGGCCAAGGCCGAGAAGCTGGCTGCCGAGAAGCGCGAGTTGGAAGAACAGAAACGTCTCGAACAGGAGCGCGCCGGGCAAGAGAAGCTTCGCGTCGCCGCAGCGCAGCGCCAGGCCACGGAGCGCAAGAAGCAGGACGAGCAGCGCCTGGTAGCGGAAGAACAAAAGCGCAGGGAACAGGAAAAGCTGGCACTGGCCAGGCCCGCCCCGAGCCAGGCCACCTCTGCGGCTGCCGCGCCACCGGTCGCCAGCCCAGCCGGCACCTTCATGATCAACATCCGAGCCGGCCTCCCGGTACCGACGCTGATAGCCCCCTCCGCCAATCCCTACTCCGCGGGCCGCTACCCCCTGGGTCGCATCTATTCGGTCGGAGATGAGGCCACAATGGTGCAAACCGATATCCTGACAGGGGTTGAGGAAAGAACTCTCACCGCACGCGTAACCCGAGTCGATTACGGTGAGGACCGGGTCGAATACAACGATGGCGCCGTCATCACCGACTTGATGGGCAACTTCATCAAGGCCGGCCCGGTAGTGTTCGATACTCCGGTTCAATGGACGCCCGCCGAGTTCCAGGTCGGCAAGAAGTGGGCCGCGGCATTCCGCCGAACTGAGAAGGGAGTAACCTCGAACGTTTCCTTCGACATGCAGATCGTGAAACGGGAAACCATTACCGTCCCAGCCGGAACGTTCGACACCTTCAGGATCGAAGGCGAGGGCTGGAACATCACCTTGGGCATTCGCGCCGAAACGAAGATATGGCTGGTGCCGGGGCTGAATTTCACGGTCAAGAGCGAGCAAATCCGCCGCAATAGAATGGGCCGCTTCGTTCAAAGCGAAAGGCGAGAACTCGTCGCCCTCAGCCAGCAGAAAACCGGGATCGTCTGAGCAAGAACCGGACCGAGAAAAAAAGCTGGCCGCGCCGCTACGGATGCTAAGATGCGCGGCCTTCACGCGCACCTTTGACGGTGCCCTCCCCCGCCCAATGTCCCTGTTCCGCTGCCTCATTCCGCCGCTGCTGCTTCTGCTGACCGGCGCCGCGCATGCGCAGCAGGCACTGCAATTGTCGGCGGAACTTGCTTCGCAGCCGGCGGCAATGAGCGGCGCCGCGTCGCCCGCGTTGGCGCTGCTGGCCGACCCGTCGCAGGAAGTGAAGGACGACCTGCCGCCGATCCCCACCATCGACCTCACCACGCCGCCCGACGACCTGTGGCAGCGCATGCGCAACGGCTTCTCGATGCCCGACCTCGACAGCCCGCTGGTGGCGGACCGCCAGGCCTGGTACCTGAACCGGCCCGATCTGCTCAAGCGTGTCTTCGAGCGCAGCAGGCGTTACCTGTACCACATCGTCGACGCGCTCGAAAAGCGCGGCATGCCCACCGAACTGGCCTTGCTGCCGATCGTCGAGAGTTCCTACAATCCGCTGGCCTACTCATCCGCGCGCGCGCTGGGCATGTGGCAGTTCATTCCCGCCACGGGCAAGACCTACAAGTTGCAGCAGAACTGGTGGTTCGACCAGCGTCGCGACATCGTCGCCTCGACCAGCGCCGCGCTGGACTACCTGCAATACATCTATGAAATGCACGGCGACTGGCACCTGGCGCTGGCCTCCTACAACTGGGGCGAAGGCGCCGTCGGCCGGGCCATCGAGAAGAACCGCGCCAAAGGGCTGCCGACCGATTACCTGCACCTCACGATGCCGGGCGAGACGCGCTACTACGTGCCAAAACTGCAGGCGATCAAGAACATCATCGCCCAGCCGCAACTGTTCGGCATCAGCCTCGACGCGATTCCGAACCGTCCCTATTTCGGCACGGTGGGGCGCAGCGGCAACATGGACATCGCCCTCGCCGCGCGGCTGGCCGAGATTCCGGTGGACGAATTCATCGCGCTCAATCCGGCCTACAGCCGGCCGGTGATGCCGACCGCCGCCAACAGCCCGCTGGTGCTTCCCGCGGACAAGGTGCAGACCTACCTCGACAACCTGCAAAGCCATGAAGCGCAGGACCGACCGCTGTCCGCCTGGCACACGCACAACCTGAAGAAGGGTGAAAAGCTCGACAGCGTCGCCAGGATCTACGGCATCAGCGCGGCGCGCCTGAAACAGTTGAACGGCATCAATGCGCGAACCAGGGTCGCGCCCGGTTTCGCCCTGCTGGTGCCCGGCAAGGATGCGATCGGCCAGGAGTCCATCGCCGCGCGCCTGCCGCAAACGCCGGCCAACCCGCCGAAGGCCGGCAGGTCGAAGAAGGGCAAAGCCGGCAAGGCCGGCGGCAAGCGCAAGAACCAGATCGTGGCCAAGATCAGGAAGCCGGCGGGGAAGGCGAAGAAGCGCTGAAGGCCGCGGTTGCGCCCTCTGCCGACGCGCAGACTCGCGCCGCGACCGGCAGCAATGCAGCGTTGGAGTCATATGCGATGCCGACGGTATGGGATTTGAGCGGCCGGTGTCAGATTGAACCTGCCGTTCCAGCGGGAAAAACCTGATTCAGGTGGCGGACCGGACCCGGCCATCAACGGCCGTAGCGGCCACCAAAAACAGAGGCGTTTGAACGGCGGGTAACTCATCAGATACCTACCGTTCAGCCCGGTTGCATGTCGGGCTGCTGGTCGGCCGAAGCCGACGTTGGGGCACATCGCCGGCTAGGTCAGCAATATGGCGGATTGCTGCCGGAGGCCGACAAACGCTCGATGACCTCTTCAGGCCACTTCCTTTGGCTCAATAGCATTCGCGCCCCTCGGAGTAAAACCGACCCTAAACGACACCTGCATGCCTTCCTTCAGCGCAAGGCCTTTGTACATTGAAGAATGGCAGAAGTATGAAGGATGTCCCTCCACCTCAATTAGCGAATACGACGGGCGTCTTACAATAACTTTGCCGAGGAGTTCATTCGACGTCCCTGCTTGGAAGTCCGTTGCGCGAAACAAAACGCTCTGAAGTTCCGTTTGTGGCAGTTCCCGACGTGTTGCCTCGGAAAATACTTTCTCAGCTCGGCTAAATTCGCTGTTGAGAAAGAGCATGCCGCCTAGTTGCGCGATATAGCGAGCATCACTGAGTCCAGAAAAAGATGAAATTTCCAGAACTGCAATTGCTTCCCGCAGGGATTTCCCAGACGCCAGCATATTGATCGCATATTCAGCAAACGAACGAAATTCATCCGGATGATTCTTGATGTTGCCGTTCAATACGTCCATTGCGTCCTGATACCGCCCCAGTTGCCGATATGATCTTCCGAGTAGGTAACGCGCAATGATGCTTCCAGGACTCGCGGCGACTGCGGCTTCCAGTGCTTTGAGTCGTAACGGACTGTTCCCAAGCCACTTTTCTATTTCCGAGGATACAATCCAAAGGCCGTCCTTTTGACGGCAACTTCTAAGGCCGTCGTTGACGGCCTCCTCGGCTTTAGTTACGTAGAGAGCAGCCTCTTCGTCAACCTGTGACTGCTTAGCCCAATCCAAATATAGGGTTGCTAGTGCCTGGTAAGCAAACTCGTCCTTGCGGTTGATCTGTATGACCCGCCGGAAAGCACCTTCCGCCTGCGCTAGGCGTCGGCGCCCAATATCAATGTTATCGGCCTCCAGGGCCAAGGCCCCGAGTATCACTCCTTTGGTATGAATCAGTACACGGGGGGGAGACTTCGGATCGATCTCGATACCTTCGTTAACTTGTCCAAGCGCGAGATCGAATTTCCCAGCACGATAGAGCATCCTCGCATAGTGCTGTCGCACATATGGACTTTCCGGATCCTTTCTACATGCGACGTCAAAGAATCTGATCCGATTCTCCAAGCCCCGGATGCTGTCGATCAATTCATCGTTTCGAACGAATTTCTCAAAGGCGGCAGCATCCGATCGGTAGTTCAAATTAAGGTGCTCAAGCCCAGCTTGAATGAGCCTGTCCTTTTGCCCGCTTTCTCCGCACCGCTCCCACACGATTCGGGCAATGGTCCTCTGTCGGGTGCGAAAGGCGTAGTGCCCCCTCACTTCGTCGACGCACTCATCCACTATTACTCCATCCAGCCGATTCTTGATATGGCTGTGAAAATCAGCCAACGGGAGTCCCGTTATGTCGCATAGAAGAGCGTCTCGTACCATGCTTCCGTGTTGATGGAAACAACACACAGCGAGATAGATCTCCCGGCACTTGTCGTCCCCAATACCGAAGAACTCGTCCTCAAGAATGGCATCGAATTGCTTTCCTTCGGTTGCTTCCCGCATCACGACCAGCAATTCTTTCCCGTGCTTTTCGCGAATCACCGCCCGTTGGAGATCGCGCTCGAGCGACTCAAGCGTATGGAGTTCATGGCTATCGCGCAAGCAGTCAAGTAGGCGGTCGATTTCTATTTCAGAAAGAGGCTCCAAGACATACTCGTTGGTCGGGAGCCGAAAAGACCGTTGCCGCCATTCATTCATGCGTGAGCCGCAAATAAATGCTGCCGGGCGCTTCGTGTCACGCAAGCGTGAGAATGTATTTTGTATTTGGTAGGCACAGTTCGCGGCGTCATCAACGATGAAGCATGCGATCTGATTCGCCGCAACACCGATCGCAAAATCCACGTCACCTTCAAGCAAATCTGCGCCCGATTTCAGGAAGTAAACAGGACCAACCCGCTCCTTAACCAAATGGACGGCCAATTCCATAAGTGTGGTCGTAATACCATATCCCGCAGGACCTACGAGCGATAGACACGTCGGCCGATCATTTCCACTCGTCACGTAATCCAGTACGTCCTCATAGATCTCCGCCTCAATATCCCGTGGGAACGGAATAGAGGCTCCGACCAGCGCCCAATTGGGCTGGTCTCCACGGAAGAAGGCGTGCTTGTTGGGTTGCTCTGAGAAACGGGCTCCATTTACATACTGCCAAGACGCAAGGAGCCGTACGACTGGAGCCGGGTTCTTCTCGAATGCATCGAGAAGATGGGCGGGAACCGTGGCCTGAATGGCCTTCAATCGGCCGTCTTCAACTTGAAACGGTTGCAATTGGGCTGTTGCCGCCACCACAAATCGTTCGAGATCGGCATCGATCGTCTCAATGCCCCTCGCTTTGAGAATCTCTGCGTCGTCGGGGTCCGTGTTCGGCGCCACTCGATACGAACTCGGCAGACGAGCAGGAAGAAACTCTTGTGTTATCTCACTCAGTAGAAGTGCCCAATTGGGATCTCGATTGCTGTACCCGACGTATAGGAAGGTTGAGGTTGCCAAATCCCGCTTCAATAGCTCAAAGAGCATTCGCCGCTGCTCTCTGAAGTTCGAATAGTCGGTTTGGGATATGACCAAATGTTGTCTTTCTGACCTGTCCTGGGATTCTCGGACCAAGCTGATCTGGAGATAATGGCTCCTCAGACGAGGAGTTGGCATGAAGAAGAGCAGGTACAGCGAAGAGCAGATCGTCAGGATCTTGCGGGAGGCGGATCGG